>Ga0134126_10000141_pt1 | contig 96466 bp, 78 predicted proteins | sample KB31752_FD_96881 | JGI IMG/M metagenome (GOLD analysis project Ga0134126, IMG submission 96881) | Terrestrial soil microbial communities with excess Nitrogen fertilizer from Kellogg Biological Station, Michigan, USA - KB3-175-2 | ecosystem: Environmental > Terrestrial > Soil > Unclassified ...
CTTCGCCGGCTCACTTCTGACACACGGCTGAGAGAGCGTCCACCGCGTACCTGTACGCTCTTGAATCAAGACACAACGTGTCCCTTCCCTGACGAGCCGAAAATGCTCCGGGTGTCCGAGCATGCGCCCGTCCAAAGGCAATCCATTGGCATCGCGAGGCCGGACGGGTTCGATGGTGAGAGTGCTCTCGCGAGTCAATGCGTCCGGTGCGAGCAGGACCGGCGGCCGCCCCAGGGCCTCACCTACAACCCGACTCAGCTCCGCCCGGTTCTTTTCGGTTGGATGGCTCAAGAGCGCCGGCACCGGCTCCCGCGTCATCGCCGGCGTGCACGCGAACAAAGTAAGCAGCAGGGGCACTATCAGCACCCCTGCTGAGCCGGATATCAGGGCGTTCGTATTGCGATCTCTCGCCACAGCGGCCGATGAACCGAAGACGCTTTATTTGTCTGCACGGCCGGCGGCCCCAGGCCCGACGGCGCCACGGTACACATACCCGCGGTGCGATAACTCAGCGCCGCGGCCAATCGCCCTTCGGACGAATCTCCCAACTGGTGCGTGAAGTCGTCGGCGACCGAGCAACCCGGTAGCGCGGCGCTGGTGACCGTGCTCGAGTTCTGAGGTGAGAAACCGTCCGGATAGTTGCCGAACCCCTTCGCGTTGTCGCCCTGAAACTCGATCGAGAAATAGGTGGTCCCACAATTATCCTGCGGGTAGAACCCGTAGGGTTTGCCGCAGGTCGTCGAGCCGATCTGAATCACCTGCACGTTGACGCCGTTCAGACCGTTCATGACCGCCTCGCTGGCGGAACAGGTGCCCGGACCGGTCAATACGAACACTCGCTGCAGCCCCAGATAGGGCAAGCTCGTACCCGAGGCGGGTGAAGACGAAAGCCCTTGTGACACGGAAAAGAAGGGCGTCGGAGTCAGCGGCTGACTGGTCACCGGATTGGTGCTGGGATACTTGGCGTTGAACGCAATCTGGTCGAAGGTTTGTCCGGCCGTCGGCACGGGACCTGCGATCATGTAGGCCAACTCGCTGGCGATCGCCAGATAGCCGCCCCCGTTGTAGCGCATATCCAACACCAGGTCGGTCACGCCAGCGGATTTCAATTGTTGAATCCCATTGATCAGCGCCGCTTCGGCGGTCGCGATATGGTCGTTGAACAGTATGTAGCCCACCGGCCCGCTGGCGCTCGACAGGGTCGTGACAATAGGAACCGGTGCTTCGGTAACTGCCGCGGCCTGCAGTGTCACGGTGTGAGTGGTGGTCGCACCCGGATCGAGCAGCGTGAAGGTGTGGGTCTCTCCGGCTGTGGTCGGCGATAACCCCTGGTTCAGGGTGTCAACGCTTGCCTGATCGTTGGCGTTGACCATGTCGACACCGTCAATCTGCATGATTTTCGCCCCGCGAACGATGCCCGCCTGCGCGGCCGCATAGCCTGACCAGACGTATCCGGCATAGGCCTGCCGGGGCGGAGTCGCCACCGCCAGATCCCAAGTGACTCCATATCCAATGTCGACCCCGGCCTGGGACATTTGTTCCCACTGGGACGTCGGATAGGTGAAATGAAACCGGTCTTTGGGGTGCCCGGTCGAGGTCGTCGCGGAGGTCTTCAGAACCTGGAAATACGAGGCAGTCGAGGCATACGTACCCGGATCGATGTCCGGCACCTCGTTGTACCAAAGATACAACTCGTTGGTCCAGGAGCGCAGCCAGTTGTTCTCATCGGTAGTCGCGCCCTGCACGTCCGAGGTGCCAGAGCGAGGTTTTGCGCACTGCGCCGCGTAGTGCGCGGAAGGCTGGTAAACACCAGAGACCCATCCGTCGCCTGGCGGGGAATTTCCCGACCCCGAACCGACCCCTCCAGCCGACATCGAGCTCCCCGAGCCACCGCCGCCGCAAGCGGACAATCCCATGGCAAGCATCAGCAAAACGCTGGAACGCCCCGCCCAGACCTTGTATGCCCGCATCCCTGTCCACCTTTGTTGTTCCCCAGCGCTAACAATAGCACCCGGGTTTCACCGCGGGCTAGAGAGCTGCATCACGACCTGAGAATTACCAATGGACCGTGACCACACAGACCGTGACCACACAGACCACGGCCGCATACAGCGTGCCGCCTCAGCGGCACCGTTGCACTTCGGGAAACCCGGCCAGCATCCCGATGTCAAACAGTGCGTCGGTACGAAGACCCCTAAAGCTTCACGTCAGACTGCAGAGCAAAGTACCTGGTGTCCCGTCCGCCGCTTGCGCTGACGAGCGCCCCCGCGCTGCCGTACACGTAACTGGCGTAGAGATCCCAGTAACGTTTGACGCGCCAGTCGAGTTTGATGTAACTGAGCTCCCCGATCGCATTACTTCCAACACCCGTGCCAGCAATCAGCGCAAATCCCGGTTGCTCGTACACCGCGTCGCTACGCGATACGCGGTGAAGGAAATCCACACCAGCGCGTAAGGTGACGTGAACGATCGGCTCGAGCGTGACATTCGGCTGAAAGTCCCAGTCATTGCCAGGATAGACCAGTGTGGCGTCTGTAAAGTATCCGAGATTCGGGTAAAGTGAATCAAATGTACGAAGTTGGCCATCGGGTCCGGCCTTGCCGCCGCTCGCGAACCCTGCGCTGAGTCCGAAGCGCGGGCGCCATCCATACTGCAACGTGTAACCGACATCGGACGCTATTCCGCAGGCCCTGATATCGAGGCGACCGACTGTCCCGCGTTGCAGCGCCGCCTGCACGGCATAGTCCAGGCCCCGAGCGTTGCCGGACGATCGAAGCCCGATGGTGCGACGAAGCTCGGCTCCGCTATCTGCCTGGTAGAGCGCCTGCAGACGCGAACGGACGAAGTAAAACAACTCACCGGCGCTCGCCAACGCCTCCGGCGCGTAGCGCAAGCGAGCGCCCCAGAACTTCTCTCCCGGAGTTGCGTCGTCGTCGAATGCTCCACCACGATTGCGCACCGGACGGCTGACAAACTCCTGGACAGACCAGGACTGCCATTTCTCTGTCAGCACAGCCGCCTCAAATGCGCGCCGCAGATTGGTCACCTCGCGATTGGACACGAGCCTGTTACCGTCGAAATTGAGCTCCTGACGTCCAACACGCAGATTGAGCTGCGCACCGCGGAACCCGAACGGCAGGTCGAGGTATCCCTGCGCCACATCGAGTGCACTGCGATAGAACGGTAGTTCGACCGGCTTGCGACCGAAATCGGTGGCGGCAGAGAGTTGCACAAACAGCCTCGGACCGGTGGATGTCTGCAAGTCTGCCTGCGCCAGAAACCGCTCGCCGGTCGCCGTGTAACTCGGGCTGTGTTGAATGCCGAAGGACGGGTTGTGCAGGCCCTCGACCTTCAGACGGTACTCTCCTCCGAGGGTGAGCGAAACCGCACCGTTGTCGATCACCGCAACGTCGCTAGCCCTCCCAGGAGAAGCCACCGTGGCCAGAGCCAGCAACCATGCCAGGCAGATCCCGCGCACACCGCGATGCACCATCTTTTAACGAGGACAAGGAGCGCCGGCCGCCTGCCACGCCCGGAAGGCCTGCAGAAATTGTTCACGGCCCAGCGGAGGCGATTCCCGTACCTTGCCATCGAGGTTCTTGCCCGGCGCCCAAGCCCAGCGCACCAATGCCTCCGTCTCCAGATGCTGCGCCAGTTGCCCGAGACTGCGGTTGCCGTTGCGGCTCTGGTCCAACAAACGTCGACATAAGGCAGCATCGCTCAACGCCACGCCCGGCTGGGACTCCCATGCCATACCCAACGGCGCCAGACGCCAGTTCGACGCACCCGGCACACCGTTACCTTGATTCAGTCCCTGGTGACACTCGCCACAGCGATTTCCCACCGCACCGCGATCATCGAGGCCGCGCGCGACGAGGAAGAGATGCGCATGACGGTCATCACCCTGCCGGGGATAGTTGGTTACCGTATGACAATTGAGACAACGCGGGTGAGTCAGCACCCTCGCGATCGGCTCGAAGGAGGCCTGCGCATCTGCCAGAGAGCTGTAAATCATCGTCACCAGGAGCAGAGCTCGCAGCGAGATCTGCCAGGTCATGAGCCAACGCCCGTCGCGGCGCGCCGAATGGCCCGCTTGACTCTGTAATAGGTCCCACAACGACAGATGTTGGTGATCGCCTGGCCGATCTGCTCATCGGACGGTTCCGGAACACTCGCAAGCAGCGCTGCCGCCGCCATGATCATCCCGGACTGGCAGTAACCACATTGCGGCACCTGCTCCGCAATCCATGCCTTCTGCAATGGATGCGACCGATCCGCGGATAGCCCTTCGATCGTCGTGATGTCGAGGCCCTGAGCTGCACTTACCGCAAAGGAGCAGGATCGGACCGCACTCCCGCCCACATGTACGGTGCACGCGCCGCAGGCAGCGATACCGCAACCGAACTTCGTACCAGTCAGCCCGAGCTGTTCGCGCAGCACCCACAGAAGCGGCGTGTCAGGCTCGACATCGACCTCATGGAGTTTTCCATTGACAGTGAAACTGATCATGTGGGCGCCAGGTGCAACCCATGCTCCGCGATCGGCATGGAACGAATACGCCTGCCGCTGGCGGCAAAGATAGCGTTCGCCAGCACCGGCGGAACCGTTACGGGACTGAGCTCGCCCACACCACCAAGCTCCCCTCCCCCCTCTATGAATTCGGTCACGAGGTCCGGAGTTTCGGCGAGATAGGGCATGTCATAGCGGTGAAAATTGGTCTCCACGGCGGCTCCGCGTTGGAAAGTAATGCGCGACTTGGCATAGGCAAGACCAAACACCGTGCCGCCCTCGATGCCCGCGGCAGCGATACCCGGATCCAGTACCCGGCCGCAGTCGACCACGGTAGCGACCCGCTTGACCTTGACCGCATCGCCTGCAACCTCGACGTCCATCACCTGACAAAGGTAACTGCCGAACGCGAAGCTGAATGCCACACCGCGCCCCGCGCCCTTGCCGGCAGGCGCACCCCAGTTTCCCAACTGCGCCGCCCGCTCCAGGACCTGCAGCGCCCGCGGATCGTGCGTTAGCAGCCTGCGGCGATACTCGACCGGATCGATCCGTGCCGCGGCCGCCAGCTCATCGACAAAGCTCTCGAGCGCAAAGGTATTGGGACCGTAGCCGGTCGTGCGCATCACCGAAGTTCGGATCGGAGTCTTGAGCAGATGAAAATCGACACGCCGGTGCTTGAACCGGTAGGGCATCTCCGCCATGCCTTCCATGCAGCTCGGATCCACTCCCGTCTTATCCAACACCGGCTGTACAGTGGGAAACACGGGCAGCAGAATAGTCGGTGACACTACACGCGCCGCCAGGGCGCCCGGCATGCCCTGCCCGTCCAATGCCGCCGTCAGACGCACGAAACTGGCTGGCCGATAGGAATCCCTGCTGATGTCCTCCTCGCGGTCCCAGATCACTTTGACGGTCGCACCCACAGCCTTGGAGATGAGTGCCGCCTGCACGACGAAATCCGGCAGCAGCCGGCGGCCAAATCCGCCGCCGAGATAGTCACTGCGCAAAACGGAGATTTTCTCAGCCTGCATACCTAGAGCGCTCTTGAGAGCGAACAGCGCTAACTCCTGCCCCTGCGTCGGCGCCCAGATCTCACATCGCTCAGGCGTGACCCGCGCCACGCAGTTCATAGGCTCCATGGTTGCGTGCGCTTGAAAAGGATTGCGGTAATCCGCGGAAATGACGGCAGCGCCGCCAGTATTCAAAAGCGCCTGCGCATCACCCTCATTGACGACGGTGGAAAACGGACCATGCTCCAAAGCGCTGGAGTATTGATCCATGAGAGAGGCCTGGTCGATGCTGCCGCCCGCGCCCGCCTCAAATTGCGGATTCATGGCCAGCAGCGCGGCGCGTGCCCGCCACCAGGTATCGGCGACGACGGCGACGCCATCAGGCAACCGCACGACAGCTTTCACGCCCGGCCGCGAACGCGCCAGCGCCTCATCATAGTGTTTGAGTTGGCCGCCAGCAGCGGGAGCGCAGCGCACAGCCGCGAGCAACATCCCAGGCTGTTGAATATCAATCCCGAACCGCGCGCTCCCATCGACCTTTTCTGGCACATCGACCCTGGGCACGGCTCGACCGATTAACTTCAGGGCAGCCCTGCCCTTGACTGGCGCAGCCGCCGGAGGTGTGAGCCTGGCTGCGGCTGCCGCCAGGGCTCCGAACGTGAGCCGCCTGCTGCTGCCACTCAAGCGAACGTGGCTGTTCTGGGTGTGACAGCGTTCCGGCGCCACCCGCCAGCGCTTGGCGGCTGCCTCGATCAACATATAGCGGGCTGTCGCACCCATCTTCGTAATCTGGTCGTAGAAGGACTGCGTGCTCTCGCTGTTACCGGTAAACATCCAGTTGCGCTTGGGATTCTCATAGGCCTTGTCATAAGGGGCGGTTTCGAGCTTTACGGAATGCCAGTCAGCCCCCAGCTCATCCGCCAGAAGCGCAGCCAGCGTCGTACTGATTCCCTGTCCCATCTCCGCCTGCGAAATAATCAACGTGACTACGTTGTCAGGTGTTATGCGCACCCACGAAGTGACCCAGTAGCCACTGGCGGCGCGCCCCGCACTCGGACCGACGAGGGTCGCAGCGTGTACCGGCCAGGCGGCACTCAGTAGGAAGCCGCCGCCAACGAGGCCCCCCGCTTTTAGAAGCTCCCGACGGGTAAGTTGATCAGTGTGCATCTGAGACTACGACCTGTGCGACGATCATCGTCCGGCAGTGACTCCTGAGCGAGCGCCCGAGCCCCGAGAGTCGCTCTTTCCAGCGCGGCAACAGCTGCGCGTAGCAGCGATCGATCAGCGCGCTCTCGTAATCGTCGTGCTGAAACCAGCGGTTGCCCGCGGGCACCGTCTTCAGATAAGCCGGGAACGGCAGCTCCGCCAGCAACCGCCCTGAAACTGTCCGCAAGTCAGTGACAAACTCCAGTGAGTCGCGCACGTCGCGGGGTGTCCCGAGCCGGTCGACGTGGCCGCCAATCAGGTAATCGAATCGGTAATTCAACGCATCGCGATGCGCCTGGATGTAGCCCGATACATCGCTCGCTATGCCAAGGTCCGGATAGGGCGCGTACCCGGGATACACCACGTCCACCAGCATCAGCACTCGCTGTTTGGGCGCGTAGATGAAGATGTTGCCCACCTCATGATTGACACCCCTGTAATCGAGTTGCAGGGTCTGATCGCCGACCCGGAGCGTCTTGCTGGTGGTGAATGTCTCGGTAGGCAACGGCCGCCGCGGATCCTTCCAGCGTGCGAGCTCAGCCGCCGTTTCCTGCTGCGCGACAATCACCGCGGTCTTCGGAAACAGGGAGGCAGCGGCGATGTGGTCCGCATGAGCATGGCTATAGACAATGTACGTAATCGGACGGTCGGTCACGGAAGCGACCGCCTGCAGATATTTCGACCCGAGTGTTGGCAACGGATCGATAGCAATCACCCCTGCGCTCGATACCAGAAACGCGGTGCTGTAGGCCCCATCGGTGAGCCAGTACAACCCGGTACCGATCTGTCTCAGCGAATAACCCTGCCGCGCCAACTGGCTCGCGTCCGCAGTCAACGGGAGAGCCGCGGGCGCCTCGTTGGCTGTGGCTCGCACCGGCACACACAGCGCGCCACAAATCACCATCAGCCACGTCGCCAGGATGCACCGGGCTCCGTTGAACCTTAGACTCACTCATTATTCCCGCAGCCACAATCCGTGGCGTATGCTGCGTTCGAACATCCGGCGCGACAATGTCCGGATGTCTTGCGTCATTGTCCAAATGTCATCGACACGGAAGTGCCCTCCAAGGAAACATGCCGCCGAACCCGAATAAGTTGTTGCGAGAGCTGCCTCCCTACGACGTGCTGGGCGAGGTGCTGACTTCTCTTGGACTGAAGTCGCGGTTGTTTTGCAGGACGGAGCTGAGCGCGCCGTGGGTCATCCAGTTTCCCCGCCAGGACATGCTGCACTTTCATATTCTCGAGCGCGGGAGTGCGTGGCTGGAGCTGAGTGCGAAGTCTGCATCCCGCGCGCTGGCGCCTGGCGACATTGTGGTGATCGGGCAAGGCCACGGGTATCGCATCGCCGATCAGGCCGGGCGGCGCGGCGTGCAACCGATCGAGTTCCCCGAGGAAAGCGCCGACAATCGCTATCAAGTGCTGCGCCACGGCCACGCCGGAAGCGGCACGGTGATGATCTGCGGCTCTTTCCTGTTCGACAACGCGGCGGGACATCCTTTGTTGGAAATGCTGCCTCCGCTCATACACATCAAATCCGACCCGGCCACCTCCTGGATCGACTTCGTGGCGCGCCTGCTCACCGCGGAAGTCGCGCAGATGCGACCGGGCACCCAGACCGTTGTTTCCAGCCTGACTGATATTCTTTTCGTGCAAGTACTACGGCACTGGATGGATGCGGTAGCGACTCCGGCTGGATGGCTGACGGCGCTGAAGCACCCGCAGATCGGCCCGGTGCTTGCGGCGGTCCACGAGCGTCCGGATGCAGCTTGGACCGTCGACAAACTTGCCAGGCGCGCGAGCTTGTCACGCTCGGCGTTTTCCGCGCGTTTCGCCAAGGTCGTGGGTGAAACCGCGCAGGACTACCTGATGCGCCTGCGCATGCAGCGGGCAGCAAAGCTGCTGCGCGAGGAGCACCTCAGCCTTGCAAAGGTCGCCTCCGCGGTGGGGTACGATTCCGAGGCAGCATTCAACAAGGCGTTCAAACGCTGGCGCGGCAAGACTCCCGGTCAATTCCGGCGCGAGCTGCACGAAACCCCTGGGGTATGATCTAAAATCACCCCGTGACACCCAACACCGCGGAACCCCGCCCGATGCCATCCCCCGCAGATACCCCACGCGCCGACGAACGGCAGCGTGTCGGGTTCAGACTGATCATCGGCTACAAATTCTGCAAGGCAGTCTTCATGTTGGGGGTGGCGCTGTGGCTGACGGTCGCCCCCGGCTCGGCTTTCCGCACCTTGGAATGGCTGGCACGGGAGTTGGCCGAGGGCGGAGCGGCGTTCGCGCGCGCCAGCCACTGGATCCGGGCGCACCTCACCAGCGGCTTCGTGCTGCGCGGAGCGCTGCTTGCCTGGTTGGACAGCGCCTCGAGCGCGCTCGAAGGATTTCTCCTTCTGACCGGTAAACCGTGGGCCGAATGGGTGGTCATTGTCGGACTGGCCTGCCTGCTCCCTTTCGAGATCCTGGCTGTCATGCACAGGCCAAACCTGGCCAGGTTTCTGGTGCTGGTGGCGAACGTCGCCATCGTGGTGTACCTCGCGCGCCTCCGGGTTCGCAAGGGCCACGTCTCACACCCGGTGTGACTTTCTCGCAACTACTCTCACACCACTAAGGCAGGGATAAACAAGCAGCTGTCGCACTAATGCATTCCCTCGGAACGCGTGGCACATTACGATAGCGCCACCTTCCGGGGAGATCCTCATGCCCAAATATAAAAACCTCGCCACGGGCGCAGTGCTGGCCGGCGGTCTTCTGAGCTGGAACGCACCTCTGCTGGCCGCGGACGAGGCCACCGCACCGAACGACTCACTATCCGAGGTCGTGGTCACCGCACAGAAACGCTCAGAGTCGGAGCAATCGGTGCCCTTGTCTATGACAACCTTCAGCGGCGCCGCACTGCAGGAAAAGTCGATCAATAACTTCTTCGACTATGCCACCAAGGTGCCGAACCTGGCTTTCGCGCCGACCGGCGACGGCGTCGGCACCTCGCGCACCGTCTCCATCCGCGGCATTTCCGGCGACAACGTGACCGCCATGTACATCGATGAGACACCGCTGCCGGACTCCCTCGACCCGCGCGTGCTCGACATCGATCACATCGAAGTGCTGCGCGGCCCGCAGGGTGATCTGTACGGCGCGCGCTCGATGGGCGGCACCGTGCGCATCATCACCAAACAGCCTGACTTTCAGAACTTCAGCGCTACCGTGCACGCCGGCGCATCCGACACCGATCACACCAGCCAAGCCAACTACACCGGGGATGCGGTACTGAATATTCCGCTGGTGCACGACCTGGTCGCCTTGCGGATCGCCGGTTTCTACGACCAGGAAGCGGGCTACTTCAAGCGCAGCTTCTGCATCAATCCCGCAAGCGCCGCCGTCAGTTGCTTCCCGCTGTCCACCACGGGAATCGGCACCGTCAACAACATCGGCGCGATCAACACCTACGGCGGATCGGTCAGCCTCGCCATCAAAGCGACCGACTCGCTCACCATCACCCCGCGGATCATGCTGCAGCGAGCCGATTACAACGGCTTTCCCATGGCCGACTTCAACGTGGCACCAGGCACCCCCTACGGCTTTCCGGTCCCCACGCCCTCAACCGGGGTCAACGTGCCGTCCGAAATGGAGCCGACGAGTCTGATTCAGGCCCGCCTCTTCAACACTACGGAAGGCGGATCGGACCGCTGGGATCTATACTCCCTGGGAGTCCATTGGACGACGGATGTCGGGGAGTTGGTTTCCTCGACGGCGTACTTCGATCGGCGCGTGGACGAGACCGAGAACGAATCCGAATTCGTGTATGCCGCCATTGTCAGCGGCGCCGGCGGTCCCGCATCGCCCTCCTCCATCGAGGAAATCAAGGCCTATCAGCGCTTCGTGCAGGAGATTCGCTGGGCCTCCACCCTCCAGGGTCCCGTGCAGTTCGTCGCCGGCGGCTTCTACTCGGACTTCCACGGCCGCCTGCCGTTCGCCGCGGAGTACCCCGGCGCGGTCTATCCGGGCCTGGATGCTACGTTGCTCGGCCCCGGCGGCGGGCAGCTGACACCCGGATTCACGGACCTGATTTTCAAACAGGACTTCCACAGCGACATCAAGGAGCCGGCGTTGTTCGGCAATGTCAATTACACCTGGAACGCCTGGAAGGCCACTGTGGGACTGCGTTGGTATTCAGTGAAAATCGACTCGTACGGCTATGAGGAAGGCCTGGTCACCGGCGGGGGCCCCGCGGTCATCAGCCCGCACCAGTCCACTTCACAATCCGGCGTGAATCCGAAAGTCGAGGTCGACTATCACATCAATCCCGACCAGATGGTGTATGCCCTCGCCTCCAAGGGATTCCGCCCGGGCGGCGCGGTGCCGATCGTGCCTGCGGGCGCGCCGGGCACCGGGACGGATTGTGTGGCGGCGCTGCACGCAGTAAATCCAAACATCAATATCTCGCAGACTCAGAGCTTCGCCTCCGACTCCCTGTGGAACTATGAGATCGGCACCAAGACCTCCTGGCTCGATCACAAACTGACTTTCGATGCCGCGGCGTTCTATATCGACTGGAAGAACATTCAGCAGGAGATCCTCCTGTCCTGCGGATTCCAGTACACCGCCAACGCGGGCGGCGCGAAGAGCAAGGGCGGCGAGATGGAGCTGCGCGCCCGTCCGATTCAACCGCTGGAAATCTCCGCCGGCATCGGCTACCAGAACGCGAAAATCACCCAAACGAGCGACGCTTCACCGCAGGCGGTTGGGTCTCCGATCTACAACGTCCCCGATTGGACGGCCAACACCGCCGCCAGCTACACCGTACCGTTGACGACGGACTGGCTGCTGGTGACGGGTGCCGACTGGTCCTATGTCGGACGAAGCTTCAGCGGCAACAACAATGCGGCCAACCCGCGCGAGCGGCCGTCTTATCGATTGATCAATGCGCGCCTGGCTTTCCAGCGCGGCCCGCTGGAGCTGGCCATCGTCGGCAAGAATCTGGCCAACGAGCTCACCAACCTCGGCGACAACCGCTCGCTGGCCGCCGAGGTGCCGGGCAGACCGCGACTGTTGATCAATCAACCGCGCACGTTGGGTATCGAGGTGCGCGAATCGTTCTGAGGGGGGAGCGGAACGGTGGCGCCGGCAACCGCATCGGTGCCGGTGCCACCGGACTGCTATTCGTAATAGATGTGCGCCGGCTCGTCGTGCACATTGATGAGATCCGGCGCGGGAGCGCTGTCGGCGAAGTCGACTTGGGCGTAACGACCTGAGAGAAACAACAGCGGCCGGTGCGGCGTGGTCCCGCTATGCAGGTGGGTCACTTTGCCAAGAATCATCCAATGATCCCCCACCTCCCTGACATCCCACGGCTCGCACTCGATCGAAGCGAGGCTGCCCTCCAACCGCGGCGCATTCAAGGACGGCACGAGCCGGAACGGTGGAGGCGTCGGCTCCTTCCACCCACCCGCGAAGTATGTCGATAACGCCTGCTGGTCGTGACGCAGGATGTTGATGGTAAACCCGGCAAGGGTCCCCACGTGCTGGGACAGCTTGGATTTCTTGCCCGGACAGAACATCACGAGCATCGGATCCAATGAAATCGAGGCGACCGAATTGGCGGTCATGGCGAGCACTTCGTGACCCGCGCGCGCGACCACGACCGTCACTCCGGTGGCAAACAGACCGACCGTGTCGCGGAATCGCCGCACATCCGGCGCCTCATGTTTGTGCGAATGCTTCATCTCTAGCCTCCTTGACGAAGGCACGGACCTGTTCCGCGTGCTGTTGTATCTGCGCGGCGTGACCCGTGACCAACGCACCCGCCATCCGTACGGGATCGCCGAAAAAGAATCGCTCGTACAACACCTGACGACCGGCGAACGCGGAAATCGATGCATCCCAGGCGAGCCGGAACAACGGCACACGGTCGAATGCCTCCGCGCGAGCCGCCTGATAGTACTTCTTGATGTCCTCCTGCAAAGGCCCCTTCAGGTCCTGCTCGGTGGGCATGGCAACCAGACCACTGGCGCCGATCTGCTGAATGATCTCCACCATGCGCGGATACAAACGCGGAAACAGATTACGTGCCGCATCCAGCGGATTCCAGGCAGGTCGCATCACGCCCCATTCATCGAGCTGCGCGTCCGCTTCGGCAGCACGCAGAAAGGCTTTCATGGTCTCGAGGTTCACCCACAGCTCGGCGAGCTTCTCGTGAATGTGTTGGAAGCCCTCGGCGCCTATCGTATTGACCATCAAAGAAGCCAGGCCGAGCATGAACTCGCACTTGGCGATGTTCTTGACCACGACCTGATGGGTCATGTGGACGACGGCACCCGTGCGGGCATAAGCCTCGTTACAACGCTTGATGTCGCGATAGAGCACGACGTTTTCCCAAGGCACGAACACATCATCGAACACGACCACCGCGTCCATCTCCTCGAAACGCGAACCGAGCGGGTGATCGAAGTGAGAACGGCCGTAATCGACACTCTCACGACAGATGAAGCGCAGGCCCGGCGTATCATTGGGGATCGAGAACCCGAATGCGTACGGCGCGTCCTCCTCGGGGTTCTTCAGCAAAGTGGATGGAAATACCATGATCTCGTCTGAGATCGGCAACGTGGCCAACATACGGCAGCCACGGATCACGATCCCGGCATCGGTCTCCTCCTTGACCCGGGCAGCCAGAAACGGGTCCGCCTGTTTGGCGGAGCTCAGCGCCCGATTGGCCTGCGGCGGAATCAAGGTGTGTGTCAGGCACAGATCGTTTTCGCGCAGGTATTCGTAGTAGCGCACCGCGTTGGCACCGAAGCGGGGATCGGCTTCGGCCAGAAATGGCGCCCCCGCCGCATACCCGGCCATCGCGCGATTGATGTAGTCGGGCACGCGCCCCATCATTCCATGCGTGTAGTCCTCCCACACCTTCATGGCGCGACTGATGCTGACCAACTCCTCGCGAGTCTTCGGCAGCAGGAAAGAGCGCGCGACTTTGTGACCGCTCGTCGGCGAATCGTAGAGCGAGATCTGCGGATTTTCCCATTGCAGGTCGTAGAGCTCAGCCAGCGTGTGCACACCGCCCCGCAGCGCGGGATGCACCGTCACATCCTTCACCAGCTCACCGCGATACCAGATTGCCGGAGGCCGCTCACGCAGCCGCTTCAGCACCTGCTCCCCCCGTCTTGCCCCGCTTCCGCTGGCTTTCTCGACCATGCGCCTCTCCGGATCTAGTTACGATATAGATAATCGATTACGATTATCGTAATTCTCATCGCCACCCTGGTCAACCCATGCCCACACGAAAACCGAAAGCACAGCAAGGGATTCAGTCCATCGAGGTCGGCGGGCGCATCCTGCGAGCTCTGGCGCTCGCTTCACGGCCGCAAATGCTGAGGGATCTGGCCGCCGCCGCGCAGATGCCGCCGGCCAAAGCGCATCGCTACCTGGTGAGCCTCACCCGCATGGGCCTGGTCGAGCAGCAAGAAGAAACCGGGCTTTACGACCTCGGCGGCTTTGCACTGGATCTGGGCTTGAGCGCCCTGGCGCGACTGGAGCCGGTAACGGCCTCTGCCACGGCGCTCACCGAGCTGCGCGAGGAAATCGGTCAGACGGTCGCCCTGGCGGTGTGGGCCAATCACGGTCCGACCATAGTGCGCTGGCTCGGCGCCGACACCCCCGTATCCGCAAGCCTGCGCACCGGCTCGGTCATGCCCCTCACCCGCTCAGCTACCGGGCAGGCCTTCCTGGCCTTTCTCCCGGAGCAAACGACCGCTCCCTGGATCAAAAAAGAGCTGCTCGAGCACGGGCGCCAGGGAATGAGTCCGACCAATCGCGCAGAGGTGGATGCCCTGAGTGCGCAAATCCGCCGCCGTGGATTTGCGCACACCAGCGACTTCATTCCCGGCATCAGCGGCATCGCCGCGCCGGTGTTCGATCACTCCGGCTCGATGGCGCTCGCACTGATCGCGCTGGGGTACAGCAAGCCCTTCGATGCGGCCAGCGAGCGGATCAGCGCCGCGCTGCTGGACAAGGCGCAGCGCTTGTCGCGCAGGCTCGGAGCGACATTCAAACTTCCAACATCAAGCTGACACTGCGACACTCGGACAGCGCCGGCAGCAAGCCTCGCGGGCGTCTTGCTGATCATTGCTGCTCTGCGATGGCCTTTCTGCAGCGCGGCATACGGGGCTGCTCCGCCGCGCGCGCTTGTCAACAGTGGCGCCCGAGTCTGCAACGCTCCTCACACTGTCGCCGAACCCATACGTCTGCGAGTCGAGACAGGTTGCAAGGCTTTCGCCCAAGAGTTTTACTGGCTCCCGAAGCAAGGGCAAACCCATCGCAAGATGGGGACGCAAAGCCTCCGGTCTCGAAGATCGTGACAACGACTTCCAGATAGCGGGGTTGCCGGCAAACATACACGGAAGTAGAAAGCTGCCGTCATCGCTCGGGCAAGGACCTCGCAGTCCGCTCGAGTCGCGTTTTGCCGCCCTGGCAACCAACATTTTTTTACCGGGGTGGCGAGCGTATGCGCGGTTTCAAGGTCTCCACTGGCCGACGTGTGAGTCGGGCAGCTGTTCTGGGTCTCATCGGTCTTGCGGCGGCGTTCCAGGCGAACGCAGGGCACCACTGGTCGCAATTGACTCTTTCCGGCACGCCCTCGACCAGCGATGCTGCCGGAACTGCCTACAGCTTTACTCCGACAACGTCGGGCTTCACCGGTCATGGCATCACCTACTCCATCACCGGACGACCGGCCTGGGCAAACTTCAACGCCAGCACCGGCCAGCTCTCAGGCACCCCAACGGTCGCGAACGTCGGCACCTCCGGTGCCATCTCGATCCGGGCGAACAACGGATATACAACCGCCTACCTGGCCCCGTTCGCCATCACGGTCACGAGCACGGTCAGCCCCGTCCCGACCATTACGGGCACGCCCCCGACCTCGGTCAACAGCGGCACGGGTTACAGTTTCACCCCGAATGCTTCCAATGCAATCGGGGCTGCGATGACCTTCAGCGTGCAGAACCTGCCGGTTTGGGCCAGTTTCAGCGGCATGACCGGCCAGCTTTCCGGCACGCCAACGGCTGCCAACGCCGGCAGCTACTCCAACATCATCATTTCCGTCAGCGATGGCATCGCCAGCGCCTCGCTGCCCGCTTTCGCCATCAACGTCAATACGGTCTCGAATGGCACCGCGACCGTGACCTGGACGCCGCCTGTGGCCAACACTGACGGCACCAGCGTCAGCAATCTTGCCGGCTATCACATTTACTACGGCACGGCGAGCAACAATCTGAACCAGAACATCAACGTCACCAACACCGGATTGACGGCCTACACGTTGAGCAATCTCACCAGCGGCACCTGGTATTTCGGTGTCACGGCCTACACCACCGCCGGCACCGAAAGCAGCCTGTCGAACGTGGCCAGCAAGACGATCCCTTAGTTTCACCCGGGTTTCACCGGACCCGCCGCGGGGGCCTTCCCGCGGGGGCGTGCCGGGGGGCCGTCCGCCCCCCCCCCGTTGCGCGCCTTACGCGTCAGCGCATGCTGAACGCCTGCGCGCGACCTTGAGCCGCCAGGCGCAAGGGAAACACCAGAGCGCCTGCGGCACACACCATGATGACAATCGACATGGCAACCGCCGGCTCCCGGGAGAGCGCGGCGGCAACCATGGTCGTCAGCCCGGCGAACGAGAACTGACTGGCGCCAAACAAAGCCGAAACAGAGCCCGCGCGCGCCGGATCTATCGCCATGCCGCCGGCCATGGCGTTCGTCGCTACGAAACCGAGCGACGTTACGACCAGCAATAACGGTACGAACACGCCGGCCACACCCCCAAAACCGGTGAGCGCATCCACCAGCAAGACGGCGGCAGCCACTGCTGCTCCGACCGCACCACGCACCAGAATGTCATCCGCACGATGTGACTTCAGCAACCGCCGGTTGATCTGCGCGGCAATCATGAAGCCGGCCGCGTTGGCGCCAAAAATCCAGCCGAAGTAGAGCGGCGCCACTTTGTAGAAGGTGATGACCAGGTAGGGAGCCGTCGCGATCCAGGCGAACATGCACGAGACGTTCAGGCCGCTGGTCAACATATAACCCAGGATACGGCGATTCCCCAGGATCGCCCGGTAAGCCCCCACAGGCGACTCCGAACGCGCCCGGGCTGCGACCGCCTCGGTGCGGCTCTCCTTCAAGCCCAAGAGCACCGACACGCCCAGGATCACTCCAAAGAGAGTGACCGCCCAGAAGATCGAACGCCAGCCGAGCCAGGTGACAATGACGCCGCCTGCCAGCGGCGCGGCTATCGGACCCACGCCCCGCAGGGTCATCAGCATCGAAAAGATACGCGCCGACTCTTGATGATCGAAACGATCACGCACCACCGCGACGGAGATGACGACACCCGAGCAGGCGCCGACCGCCTGCAGGAAACGCAACACAATCATCTGCTGCATGGTCATGGCGAGCGCGCAGCCGATACTGGCAGCCAGATACACCACCGCGCCGCTGAGCATGACCGGCCGCCGGCCGACCCGATCCGACCAGGGACCGTAAAAGAGCTGCCCCAATCCCAGACCGACGAAAAACACGGCCAGAGTCACCTGCCCCTGCGCCATGGTGCCGTGCAAGCTCTGAGTCAGTTCCGGAAGCGCGGGAAGATAAATGTCCGTCGTAACGGGCGGGAAGGCAGACATGGCTGCCAACAAGAGCATCACGGCCGGTGAGGCGTGTGCCGCCCCACCTTGTTTCGCTTGAGTCATCAGTTTCACATTGAGCCGGCGGACCGGGCCTGTCGTTCGAGCGCGATGATATATAGACTGCGGCTGCTTTTGTCTGGATCGAGGGAATTCATGAACGGACATGGCCACCCTTCGGCACTGGTTTCCATACTGATCGTTGCGCTGATCGCCTGGCGGCTGTATTCGCGCTTCCGGCGCTCGGTCGGCCGGCAGCATCTGTCGAAGGTGCGCCCCTGGATTACGGTGACGCTCTTTCCGATCCTGACCGTGCTGATCGTTGTGACCTTGGCTATGGCCAACCGGCCACTGGCCACCTGGGCACTGGCCGCCCTGGCCGGCGGCATTGCGATCGGCATAGGGCTCGGGATCTATGGGCTGCGACTCACCCGATTCGAAGTGACCGAAACAGGCCTGTACTACACCCCCAGCGCGCATCTGGGCATTGCGCTATCAGCGTTATTGACACTGCGAATCCTCTATCGTGTCCTGCAGGGCGGGTTCTTGTCCGGCATGGGAACGGCGGGCGCTACAGCTCCACCGCCAACTGCGAACAGCCCCCTCACCCTGCTTTTCTTCGGTGCCCTCGCCGGTTACTACACCACGTATGCGATCGGCCTGTTACGTTGGCGCCACAGCCTTACCAACATGCAGCCGGTGGCAAAGCCCGCCGAACCGGTGGCGTGAGACGCTCAGATGTTGGATCCGGACGGGCTCGACAAAATACCCGACGTGCGCGACGGCCTCACCCGCCAGGAGCGCGTGGTGCTGTACGTACTACACGAGATTCACAAAGAGCGGGGCGACCGGAACGTGCCGACCGCGATGTTATGGGGTCGGGTCTGTGAGCACTTCTACATCAGCCCCGAAGAGATCTCCTTGATGCTGGCGCGACTCGGAGCGCGCCGGTTTTAACAACAATCCAGCTCCAACGCCACTGAGCACCGCTGCGGCAGCTTGCGGCCGCCGGAGCGAGCATGCATCCTCCGCCCTAGCGCCACGCGACGCGTTCTGCGCGGGCGCCCGCAGGAAACCCAATAGCAGCAAGGAGCAATACCGTGAACGATCTGGTCAAGCGTCTCTCAGAAGGCTCGCACGCGGTTGAAATCAGTCTGCGGCCGGAGCGGACCGTCAAACTGTTCAGGGAAATGTTGGATCGAGGCCACGTGTTGGTGAAGTTCACCGAGACTCGCGGCGGTACCGAGCTGGGCGTGCCGCTCGATAAATCGCGCAGCGATCTCACTCAGGCGAACTTCGAAGGCGAGTCCGGAAAAGTGCGCGTGTGCGGCGACCTGACGCTCGACTACGTTCCAGTCAGGGTCGTTGCCGACATCGACCTGCCCTCCATGAAGGGCCAGGGCCACCTCGAGATCCTGGGCGAGGAACGCGTCTCGTAAACCGCCCGCCGGGCACCCAACCCACTGGCGCGGTTCAGTCCGGCCTGAACCGCCCAGTTTTCGCCGCGGCATCGGAACGCCGCGCGTCGACGTGACATCCAATAGAAGAAAGACGGACGACGGCACCCCGCCGTCACCGGACAACAATTGGAGGTACGTTCCCATGAAAACCGGTCTCATGCTGATTCTGGCGCTCTGCAGCCCTTGCCTGTGGGCCGCCGGGGCTCCCACCGACCCCCAGATCGCCGCCATCGTCGTGACCGCCAATCAAGTCGACATCGATGCCGGCAAACTTGCCGAGTCGACGACGCACTCGGCCAAGGTACGCGACTTCGCGCAGCTGATGGTCAAGGATCACACCAGCGTCAACCAGGCCGCCACTGACCTGGTCACCAAGCTGCATGTCACGCCTGAGGACAACCCAACGAGCGAAAGCCTCAAGAAGGGTGGCGAGCAGAACGTGGCCAATCTGCGTAAGCTGCACGGGGCCGCCTTCGACAAGGCATACATCGACCATGAAGTGGCCTATCACCAGGCTGTGCTGGATGCCCTCGACCACACCCTCATTCCCAACGCACAAAACGCCGAGCTGAAGGCGTTGCTGGTGAAAGTCCGGCCTGCCTTCGTCGCCCACCTGGAGCATGCCAAATCGCTGCAGGGCTCGCTCGCGAAGGTGAAAATGTCCGGCCTGGGATATCAGCCGCCTGTGCTGACCGTGCATGTCGGACAGCAGGTCACCTGGTCGAACGAAGATCTGGTCGTGCACACCGTAACGGCGGCCGATCGCAGCTTCGACTCCGGAGATGTCCCCTCCGGGAGCTCCTGGTCTTTAGTTGCACAGCGACGCGGCACATATAACTATGTCTGCCGCTATCATCCCAACATGCATGGGAAACTTGTCGTCCTATGACCCAGAGGCGACCGAGCGGCCAGCGAGGGAATCCCCAGTGGGGATGACACCAGCAAGCGCAGTATCCGCAGACGAGCTCAGCATCGCGCGCCGGATCGCCGCTGGCGATCGTGCGCAGTTCGCGGTGCTGATCCGTCGCTACAACCAGCGACTGTACCGGCTGGCGCGCGCGACCTTGCGCGATGACGCAGAAGCGGAGGATGCGCTGCAGGACGCATATCTTTCCGCATATCACTCGATCCAACGATTTCGCGGTGACGCCGCCCTCAGTACCTGGCTTTCGCGGCTCGTCCTCAACGAGTGTCTCGGCCGGATACGGCGCGGTGATCGCAGACGCAAGGTGGTGCCACTCGTGAGCTCGAACGAGGCGATGGGAGAGGTCCCGGAGGAAGATATCGCACGTCCGGAGCGCATCGTGGCCCGCGCCCAGATTCGCGGGCTTCTCGAGCAGAAGCTCGATGACCTGCCGGAGGCGTTTCGCGTCGTCTTCGTGTTACGTTCGGTCGAAGAGCTGAGTGTCGAGGAAACCGCGGATGTGTTGGGTATTCCGGCGACCACGGTCCGCACCCGATACTTCCGCGCCAAGGGCTTGCTACGGGAAGCATTGGCGCAGGAGATCGACCTCGCGGAGCGGGATTTGTTCGAATTCGGCGGGCAGCGCTGCGAGCGGATCTGCGCCCGGGTGTTAACGACTCTCGCAGCGACCCGACCCGAATCACCCGGCGCTTGAGGCGGCGCTCGCCGGCCGCGGTGTGCCACCGCCCTGCTCGGCGGCAATGAGCTTCTCCAGGACATGCCGGAAGTGCGCAAGCGGCGCATCCGCCAGAATGGCGAGCATCTGAAAGCCCGGATCCTCCTCCAGAGTCTGCTGTTGACGCTCGATGATCGCCTTGTCCTCCATGAACCCCTCGATGAGACTGTCCAACAGCGAGCGCGAGATCTTGGCGTCTTCACCCTCGAAGTTATTCAGGTAGGACCAGAAGAAGTGGGTGCTACGCTCGGTTTCCGGAGTCATGAACTGACAGTTGCGATATTCACGGGCACCGGCGAGATTGCCTTCCGGCGCACCCTGCCCCGCCGGGGCGAACAGCGTCTCCATGGTGAAGATCCCCGGAATCAACATAGTGGCGATGTTGCGGCGATCGACTTTCGCCGTCTTCTCGCGGATCACTTTCTTATGGAACGGAGGAGGATCGCTGTCCAGATGCCAGCGCTCGACGCGGAAGCCGTTCGGCAGGCGCTCGATGGTGCGGGGCTTGCTGGCGAACGCATACTCCTCGGAGCCTCCCAGCGTGCGGGTGTGCACGAACGCCAGATGGGAGAAGTCGCTGAGGTTGTCCACGATCAACAGATAGCTGGCGTCGTAGTGCAGGTAGGCGGGAATACCCTTCCAGCGGGAATCGTGCAAGTACGGCAGCTCGACAATGAGCGCCGGATCGGCCTTGTCCGCCTCCCCCATCCAGATCCAGATGAAGTGGCTCCGCTCGACCACCGGGTAAGAGCGTACCCGCAGCTTGGGCGGGATCATGGCCTGTCCCGGTATCTGCAGACACTTGCCGGTGCCGGCGAACTGGATACCGTGATACATGCAGCGCACGTTCTCGCCCTCCAACCGTCCTTTGGAGAGCAGCGCACCCCGGTGCGGGCAGCGATCGTTGAGGGCGAACACCTTGCCGCTTTCGCCGCGGAAAAGCACCACGTGTTCCCCCAGCAGCATCCGACTCAACAGCCTGCCATCGATCAACTCGTGGTCCAGAGCCGCAACATACCAACAGTTCTTCAAGAACATGGCTGACTCCCGGTTTCATCTATTATAGCGGCGCGCGCGCCTGAGGGCGTAACACGGAATATGAAACGTATGACGCGACTGGATATCCCGGAAGCCGAGTTTCGCAGGCTCGCCTCACGCATAGCTTCCATGGCAGCGGATTATTACGCGCGACTACCCCACTCCCCCGTCTATCCACGAACCTCAGGTGTACAGACACGCGAGATTTTCAATGAGCCGTTAGCGCCAGAAGGCCTCGGTGAGGCCGCTTTGGACGCACTGGAGAAGGTCACGGAGTTGTCGCGTGCTCAGAACGGCCGCTTCTTCGGCTATGTCCTGGGCTCGGGAGAACCGGTCGCGGCCCTCGCAGATCTGTTCGCCAGTGTACTGAACCAGAACTGCACGGCCTGGCGGTCGGCACCTGCGGCGGTCACGATCGAGCGGCAGCTGGTACGTGGGATCGCTGAGGCGCTGGGCTGTGGCGAGATGACGGGCTATCTATGCGGAGGCGGTTCCGCAGCTAATCTGATGGCGCTGGCGATGGCACGTGAGGCTCGATTGCCGGCTAACGAGAATGGTGCCCGCCCCGGCGTGGTTTACGCCTCGAGCGAGGCACACATGTCCATGGCAAAAGCGATGGCGCTCCTGGGCCTGGGTCGCTGCAACCTGCGCTCCATCCCCACCGACGAGCAGTTTCGCATGAGCGTTCCCGCGCTCCAGAGTGCCATCGCCGAGGACCAGTCTGCGGGCCGCGCGCTCATCGCGGTAGTCGCGTCCGCCGGCACGGTGAGTACCGGCTCTATCGATCCGCTTGAGAAAATAGCAGCGATCTGCCGCGCACATGAGATGTGGCTGCACGTAGACGGAGCATACGGAGCCCCAGCCGCGCTGGCAGCGCCGGAAAAATTCCGTGGGCTCGCTGAGGCGGATTCGCTCTCACTGGATCTCCACAAATGGCTCTACCAACCCCTTGATTGCGGGATGCTGCTGTTCAAGAACGAGAAATATGCCCAGGCGGCCTTCTCCCACACGGGAGACTACGCACAGGTGCTCGACGCAGACCCCGACGAGAGGTTCGCATTCTTCGAAGAATCGCTGGAGCTGTCGCGGCGCTTTCGTGCGCTGAAAGTCTGGCTATCGTTGCGTTTTCACGGGCTCGAGGCTTTCCGGGAGGCCATCGGTGCCGATCTCGGGCACGCCCGCCAGTTGGCGGGCGATATCCGCAACACCCCGGAGCTGGAGCTATTGGCGCCCGTGGAGCTCAGTGCCGTGTGTTTCCGTTACAGGGGTAGCGCTGCGGGCGCCGACCTCGACGCACTCAATCGCGCAATACTCAGGACTGTCGTCGAAAACGGCCGCGTTTATCTGTCCAACGCATCGATCCACGGACGATTCGCCCTGCGCGCCTGCTTCGTCAATCATCGCACGACGGCGGCCGATGTCGCCCTGATCGTTACCGAGGTGCTGGCGGCGGCGCGGGCCGTTATGGCTCTATAATCGGTCCCGATGCACCAATTGGCGAGGCTGAATATGGGACGGTCTATCGGAGCCTGGTTAGTCCTGCTCGTGGTCGCCGTGGCGGGCGAGACCTGTTATGCGCAGACCTGGAAGGAAGGGACCCACTATTTCGCGGTGAACCCGCCGCAGCACACCAACGTTGCGCCAGGAAAGGTCGAGGTGCTGGAGGTGTTCTCTTATGCCTGTCCGGCGTGCAACGCATTTCAGCCCATCATGAAGCAACTGCGCGCCAGCCTGCCGCCCAATGCCCAGCTCGCCTATCTGCCGGCTTCATTCCGGCCGGATGAGGACTGGCCGATGTTTCAGCGGGCTTTCTATGCGGCGCAGGCGCTCGGCATCGCCGACAAGACTCATGACGCCATGTTTAACGCCGTATGGCAGACAGGCGAGCTGGCCATCAGCGATCCGAACACCCACGCGTTGAAGAGCCCGCTTCCAACCATCGAGGACGCCGCGAAGTTCTACCAGCGAACCGCGGGCGTCAAGCCGGAAGCATTCCTGGCCGCCGCCAAATCCTTCAGTGTCGATTCGAAGATGAAGATGGCGGACACACAGATCGGCATGAGCCAGGCGCTCAGCACTCCGACCATCATAGTCAACGGCAAATATCGCCTGCAGGCGCAGGCAGCCGGCGGCTATGACCAGCTCATTCAGCTGGTCAAGTACCTGGTGGCACAGGAAAGCAACGGCAGCCGGGTCGCGGGGAAGTAACTTCCGCCCTTAAGTCTCAATCCGCATCCGCCTTGCAGTACCCTTGGCGCGCCGAGGACGGTGACATCCCACAACACGTCGATCGCTTGCTGAGCAAGCCACCCCGGCTCAGGGAGCTGCGCGAGGCGCTGGCACGCACCTGAATCGAACGGCAGCGGGCCTGGCACCCGCGGCCGCTCGAATGCTCAGCCGCGCACCGTCGGTTTGATGTTGGCGTTCAGCCTGAACAGATTCATCGGATCGTACTTGTTCTTCAGCTGCACCAGGCGCGGATAGTTGTCTCCGTAGGTGGCACGCAGGCGCTTCTCGTCGGCCGACGGCTCCGTGTTGACATAGTATCCTTCGGTAAACGGCTCGAACACATCCCAGAGCGCGCGCCCTGCTTTCAGGTTCTCCTGATCCTGCGCGTGATCGACCCAGGCGCCCTCCAGGATCAGGTCGTACTGCGCGAGGCGATTCCAATAAGCGGTGGCCTCGGGCTTGACACGCGACTGGGCGCCGCCGAGCTGCCCGAATCCCAATTCCTGAACCCACTGCGGCGCGCCGGCAAACTCCTTCAAGGAAACGTCCATCAGCTTGTCGGGGAAGTGACGCAGGAAGCCTGACTTCACGTAAACGTTCAGCCCCGGCGGCAGTGGCCCGGGACTGGCGCCACTCAAGCCCAACTGGGCCGCGGTGTAGGTTTTGGCGGCGACGTCGTCATACAGCGGCTTGCCGAGTTTCTGCAGTGGCTCGAGCAGCCGCTCGCCGTCCGCGACGGCGCCGCAATACACAACTTCGTACGCAATGTACTGCCCGCGCGGAACCCCGGGAGCGCTGGTCGCGAGCGAGGCTGAAACAGTCATCTCGTCCGGCGCCTTTTCACAGAAATCCCGCAGTGCCTGCAGAATGCCGCGCGCCTGACTCAACGGAAATACCCGGTTGCCCGCCAAAACCTTCGGCCCCAGCGGGTGCAGCCGGTACTCGAATGCGGTCACGACCCCGAAGTTGCCGCCGCCACCGCGAACGCCCCAGAAGAGGTCGGAGTTTTCATGCTCGTCGGCGTGCAACAGCTTACCGTCGGCCGTCACGATGTCGACACTCAACAGGTTGTCACAAGCGAGCCCGAACTTGCGGGCCAGGCGCCCCTGGCCGCCGCCTAATGTCAGGCCGGCGATTCCCGTATCAGCGGCAGTTCCCAAGGTCGTAGCGAGCCCGAATGCCTGCGACTCGCGATCGAGTTCGCCCAACAACACACCGGCCTGGGCGCTCGCCGCGCGGTGCCCGGGATCGACTCGAATCCCTTTCATGGGAGACAGGTCGATCATCAGGCCGCGATCGCAGGCGGACTGTCCGGAAATGCTGTGCCCACCGCTATGAACCGCGGTGAGCAACTCATGTGAGCGCGCGAAGTTGACCGCCTGCACCACATCGGCTGCGCCAGCGCAACGGGCGATCAAGGCCGGATGACGGTCAAACGCGCCATTCCAGAGTCGCCGCGCCTGGTCGTAGCCTTCATCGCCCGCAAGAAGCAGCAGACCACGCAGACTGGCCCGGAAGTCTTTGACGTGCGCCTGCGAAAGCGTGATGGTCTTACCCGAAAGAGTTACCGCCTCCAGCGAGCCCGGGCTGACACCAGCACCGGTGGCCTGTGCCAACAGGCGATGGACTGGGAAAACGGCGCCGGCGGTCGCCGCCAATGCGGAGCCCATGAACTGGCGCCTGCCGCGATGGATGCCGCCGCTGGCTTGCGCGCTGCCGCCGGCGTGCGCAGCACGCCTGTCGTTGATGCTCATGTAGTCCCCCTATAGGAGCCTGTCGGACTTAGGTTCGCCTGCTGCGGACGACCCGCATCGGCAGCTTGCCGAGATCCTTCCGCTTACATAGGCCGTGCTATGCGCGCGGAACGATCTCGGCAAGCTGCCGATGGGGGTCGCCCTCGCGACGGCGCCCCTAAGCCCGACAGGCTCCAGCGTTTTTATTGAAAGACTTCCGGGCGTATCAAGCCCTCAGCAGCTCGAGGGTTTCTGACACGATCGCATCCGGATGTTTCACAGGTGCTTTGAAGTATGCCATGCCGGCGCTGAGCAAGCGCTGGCGCCAGGCCGAATGTGCCGTCCGGCCGGCATTCGTGAGTTGATTGTAGTTCTCCAGGAGCGCCTCGGTGAACTTGTAATCATGAGCCTCATCGGCGCCATAGACAAGATTACGCCGCAGCGCCGCGATGAGACCGGCCGCATCGCCACCGCCGCGCAGGTAACCCAGGCACTTGCGCGCGGCTTGCAGGCGGCGCCCGGCGGTGAGGTCTGCGAAGATTTCCTCGTGCGCCTGACTGGCGGGACGAGCGAGCGGCAAGGACTGCATATGCGGCAGATTGAGCCGCGCGCCACCGGCATTCACCACTTCGCGGAACATGGCGACGAAAGCCGCACACTGCAACAACATCATCTGTTGTGTTGCCTCGTCGGCGGCCGTGCGGTATGCGTAGTGCAAGGCATTGGCCGTGGTTTGTGCATGCAACGAGACGATACCCGGCCGCAGCAGCAGCAACTCCGCGGCTGTGTCGAACAACACCTGCCAGAGCGCCTCGGGCGAAGCTGACAGCCGCAACAGATCCACCACCACCCCGCCGGCCTCCTCCGCCGCGACCCGATATAACGCAGCACGAAACTCGGCACGCATCGCAGCCGAGTCCCTCTGGCCTTGCCGCCAGGATCGGGGAATCCCCGGCAGCCGCTCCAGACTGTTGCGCCACGGCCGATCGGAGGCGAAGTCATGTTTGGCCGGATCGGAATCCTCGTCACTGTTCTGCAAGGCCGCCACGGTGGAGCGCAATATAGGCTCGGCGTGGGGGCCGGCACCCAGGCGGGTGATGAGATAGTGCGCGTTGCTCACCTCAATGGCTTTGTGGCCAATTGCGCGCAGGTCACGTGCACCGTAGGGAAACAGGATCGAGAAGACTTCCGCGGGCTCGGCCACGCGCGCGTAGTTCACAATCGCCACATCCGCGGCGTCGCGATCCCAGCGCTCGAGGGCTGTAATCAAAGCTGTACGAGCTGCCCGGACGTCGCTTTCGACAGCAGACACTCGTGCCGGCATACGCCAGCCGCTGACGGCTCGCTCCTGTGCCTGCGCGTCCTTGAAGTGGCTCGCTGCCCAGACGATCGGCAGCCAGCGCTCCGCGGGTGAAAGATGGACGGTGGTCGAATCAACCGCCCGCAACATCATCAGGACGTGATATTTGAAACCGACGTCCGGATAGGGCTGCACGTTGCGTGCCGCCGCGACGGACAGCGCGGCGAGAAGGTCTTCATAACGCAAGCCTTCGCGAATCAGGCGTACCAGCTCACGCGGCAGCCGTTCCCGTGGAGAATCCTCGAGGACGCCCACGAGCGGCGCAACCGGCTCTGCGGCTGCAGCCAGGCCGAACCGGCTGCCCAAACCAAAGCTGGCAGCGCTGATGAACGTACGTCGGTTCATCTTGAAGCTCCTCGAACAGCACTGTACGCCAGCAGAACCGTCCCGTCATCGGTCGTGCAAACTCACCGAGTCGGCCGGAATCATGATAGTCGGGGAGTCGTCGTCTTCCTCGAGCGGCAGCACTTCCATAGTCTGGGGTGCCTCCGGGGAGACATCGAAGGGCTGCCGGGAATACAGTCGCTGGAAAGCAGCCGGCGCATCCACCGGCTCGCTGAAGTAAAAGCCCTGTCCGTACTCGCACCCCATCGCCTGAAGCGCGGTCGCCGCAGCCTCGGACTCGACGATCTCAGCGATCGCCGTGAGCCGCAGACTGCGCGCCATCTGCACCATCGCCGCGGTGAGTCCGGTAGCGGCCTGATCGGGACCGGTACGGTTCACCAGCGGCCGGTCGATCTTGACAAAATCGAACGGAAACAACTGCAGATGGCTCAAGGACGAGTAGCCGGTACCGAAATCATCGAGCATGAGTTGAAAACCCATGGCGTGCAGGCGGTCGAGCGAATCGCGCGTAGCCGCCACATTGTTGATGAGCGCGGCTTCGGTCAATTCGAACTTCAGCACACTGGCGTTGAGCCCGAGCTCGTTGACACAATTGGCGACGTAGTCGCCCAGCCCGGGGTCGCGCAAGGTGGTCGGCGAAAGGTTGATACTGATGAAGAAGTCCTGCTGCGCCGGCAGGCGCCGCCGCCAGTCGAGGGCCAGGCGGCACACGCGCAGAATCACCCAGCGGGCGATCTGACCCATGAGCCCCGCATCTTCGGCCAGACCCAGGAATTTGTCCGGCGTCAACACGCCCTCCACCGGATGATACCAACGCAACAGCGCTTCGGCGCCCACCATCGTGCGGCTGCGTAACTCGACAATGGGCTGAAACAGCAGTTGCAGCTCATGCTTCTGCAAGGCGATGTGCAGGTCCGCCTCCAGGCTCACCAGGCTCGCGGCCTGCCCCGCCATGTTGGGCGCATAAACGACGATCCGCTGTTCCTGCCGGCGCCCGGCGACATTGAGCGCCAGATCCGCCTCGCGCATGATGTCCTCCACCCGCTGCTGGCCGGACTCCGCGAAGGTGATTCCGATCGTGGCCGAGACGAGCACCCGCTGGCGGCGCAACTCGAAAGGCGACTGCAGCCTCTGCTGCAGATCTACGGCAAGCCGCAGCACCGCCTCGTTGGAGGGGGCCTCGGGCAACAACAGCGCCAGCTGGTCCTCGCTCCAGCGCGCCAGCACTCCGCCAAAGGCCGCGGTCGGCTCCTCGAAGCCGCGGGCGGCCTGCACCATGAGATCATCGCCGGCGGTGTGACCCAACATATCGTTGATCACCTTGAAGCGAGTCACCCCTACGAGCACGACCGCGATACGCTGGCGGCGGCGCGTGCGCAGGTCCCGCAGGCCACGATCCAGCTGGTCCATGAAAAAGCGCCGGTTGGGCAGCCCGGTGAATGCATCATGGAAGCGCGCATGATCGAAGGTCTCCTGCAGACTCAGGCGCTGTTGCATCTCGCGCGCCAGATCCTGGTTGACCGCATGCAGCCGCTTGCGAGCCCCGATCAGCTTGCTGTTGGCGCGTTGCAAGGCGTGACTCAGATCGTGAACACCGAAGGCAAACAGCCACGCCAGAAACACCAACAGACCGATTCCCGAGGCCAGCTGCGCCGGCGCATACCAGCCGCTGCGCAACCGGATCGCCAGCTGCAGATAGCTCCCCGGAATGGCCGCGCTGAAACCGGGCGGCAGGTGGATAGTAACGGCGACTGCATCGCTCACCGGTTGAGTATCCGAACCTACGAACGTCCGCGATCGCGCGCTACGCGGCTCAACCTGCGACAACTCGAAGTCGTAGCCCATGTTGACCAGCCGCCCCAGACGCGCGGGCGCTATGAGAGCATCGAGGTTGGCGTAAGCAACCGACCACTGTGGTGGACGCGAATCGCCCGAGGCATCGCGAGAAACCACCGGAACCCGTGCGGCCACGAGCCACTCGCTCCCCTGCCGGATGGGACCGAGAATGGCAGGCTCCGCCACCGGCGGCCGGCGTGAATCGATGGCTTGCCACTCTTCACCGATTGCAGTGGCAACTGCCATCTCCGGCGGGCGCACCCTCAACACCTCATCCCCAGACCCCAACCAGAACGCGCCCGAGACGAGTGACCGCCCCTCAGATGCCTTTGCCTGGCGTACCGCGAGTGCGGCAAGGGACCGTAGTTGCGGCTCGATTTTCGCGACAAAGCCTGCTGCAACCCCCAACGCCTGCTCGCGAGCGACCGCCTTGTGATGTTGCACACTCAGATAGAGGAGCCGCGCTCCGGCGCCTAGTATCACTACGAGCACCGCCACGGTGAGGAGCCAGCTGGCGTTGCTTTTACGGATCCGGAGCATTTAGTGCGCCGGCCCGAGTGATCCGAGGCGGAAGATGAAGCCCAGGGTGATCGTGGCACGCTTGGTGCCTGAGAGGTTGAGATACTCCGCTGTCAGACTCACCTCGGTACGTCGCGCGAATGTCTTGGATGCGCCGACGTACCCGTCGCGATAGATGTGTCCTGGAGCGACGATTCCCACCCCGAGAATGGTCGGTGCGATCTTGCCGTAGCTGCCACCCGCGAACAGGTTGACCGGCCGACTATAATGGTCGAGCCGAGCCGAGGTCAGGCGCGTTCCGAGGTTGCCGCCGGCCGACACGGCATAGGAGAACGAGGTCAACCAATGAGGCGACCAGAGGTAGGAAACACCGAGTTTCGGCAGGTGACCATGAGTCGTTTCGACGTCGATACGCCGCTCTTCCAACTGCACGGAGAGCTGGTGAAAATACGTCGCGGTAACTCCTCCGGCTTCGATGCGGTACTTGAGAGGATGTATGCCATCATCTCCAGCGCCTTCGTGCGCCTCCGCAGCGAAGGTGTAACGGCCATCACCGAGCTCACGAGTCAGAGCACCGCCGACGGAGCCAAACGCCCAGTGCGCGTTCTTGAGCGTCTGGTGCTCAGCCCCGAGTGTCAGAACCGAATTGACATCGAAGTTGTGTATCCAGCCAAGCGCCTCGCCGGCACCGCCCACCGTGTCGCCGCCGCCAGTAAGCCTCGTTCCAGTACCGGTGAGCGAAATTCTGTCTTCCGCGGTCGAGCCCGCTGCCTGCGCCACGCAAGGGACGATTACCACCAGAGCGACCGCGAAGACGTGCGTGACCGGCCTCATCGGATGGTCCTCAGCACACTGGTCTGACGAGTCGAGCCAATGCCATAAGGATCGTTAGCCTCGGCTCGCGCCACCGGCAACAACGAAACGGCAAACACCCGGCGTTCCTCGCCAGGCAAAGCAATGGCGGAGCTGGTGACCTGAAACAATCGCGGCCCGATCTCGATGTGCAGCTTGCTGCGGCCGGACAAGCCGGGCTCCCACCACGACGGCCCGCCTTGCGCCACCTGCAACAGCCTGTTGGCCTCCATACCGGTCTCCAGATTGCCGAACAGCACCGTGGCCGGCTTGTTGAACGTAAGAACACAGCCGCGGCCATCGATCAACAGCGCCGCATACTCGGAGGTGTCGAGCACCGTTCTGGCGTGGAACAGCTCGGTGACGTCCTGAACGGTCAGCAGCGCAAGGCGACGTCCCTTGTGGGCGATGTGAATCACACGCACCTCGCACATCCGCAGCTGCTCGCCGACATGAATCACGGTCCGTGGCACGGTGCCGTCATTTCCGGTAACAAACTCCTGCACGACCTCCGGATACGAGAAGCGCAACGCCTCAAACAGCTTGCAATCCTCCGACGAGAGTGACTCGATGCGCAAGGACGTCAGCGCCATGTCGCTGGCCGCCACGACTCGCAACGTATCCGGATCGACGAGCAGAGCCGGCACGGGCAACCGCTCGATCAAGCCGGCCCACAGCGCCTGCGCCCGCTCCGTTTCCGCCTGTGCCAGTACCGACCGCGCGTTCAAGCGCTCAAACAGACTACCGAGGTATTCCGCAGCGAAGGCGCACGCGAACAACAGAACGGCAAACACCTCCAGCATCACGACGTAACCGGAAGGTGCGTAGAAGCCCTCGAACGAGGCCTGCGGGGCTGCATTCTGCGAGCCGAACAAGCCAACCAGCCAGGCATCGCTTCCCGACAGACCGGCGACATACCAGCGCAGCTCCGGCGACTGGCTCAAAGCCACGAACGCCGTAACCAGCACGCCGGCGGTGGCCAGCAGATATGGATGCCAGCGGGACAGGAAGATCGAGCTCACGACCGGTAATGCGAAGACCATCGGAAAGATGGGATTGCGCAAAGCTCCGGCATGGCGCCAGATAAAGCCGATCAGCGCCACACCGATCAGACATAGCACGGTGAGAGCGCGGTCGTTCCAGGTCCCCGGCGCACGACCCGGCGATCCAAGGAGGGAGAACGCCACGTGGATGGCACCAAGCCCAAGCAGCCCCCACGCCGCCATACCGATATCGACGTCGAAGCCGGTCGCGAACCAGGGCAGCGCCGTGGCAACCAGGATCGCAACAATCGTCAACAGCCAGGTATCATCCAGCAGATGCACCCGCGGCAGATGCCACATCGGTCGCGACAGCAACTGTGTCTTCTCGACTTCGGGTCTCACGGCCGCGGCCCGCTAACGATGGCGCGCGCCGCTGGTCGCGGTCGCGCTACTGCTGACGACGGGCTTGCCACCGACTGTGGGCTTCTCGAAGGTGTTGTTGTCCAGAAATGGCTTGGACTGCACCTTGTTGCCGCCCGCCGGAGGCTGAAAGTCCTCCACGTGCAACGCGAAAGCGTGCGGCCGCAACACCTGGTTGCGGCGCAGAATGGGTGAATCGCCGATGACATCGATACCGTTGAATTTCGGCTCGATGATGGTGTTGTCGACGGCCGTGCTCGCGCCTTGCGCATCGCCGAGCACAAACGCAAAGCCGTAGCCGCAGTTATGCAACCTGTTTGACCGCACCATGATGTTCGAGGAGTTGCGGACCATGACACCGTAAGCAGCGAGCCCCTCGAGCTCGTTGTCCTCGATGATATCCCCGTGAGCGTTCTCGGCAACGATACCCATCGAAGCACCTCCGTTGATGTGGTTACCGCGGACCACAGCTCCACCGCCGACCAGGTGGACATCAGCCTCGTTGGCGTTGATGAAGTCGTTCCGCTCGACCAACACAGGAACATTGCCCGCAACAATTCCCGTGCCGTCCTCGACGAATTTGTTGTCATGTATTCCGATGGGCTCGTCATGCGAATCGAGTGCACTGCGCACCGCCCAAATGCCCGCGTCCTTGTTATCCGTGAACTCGTTATTCGTCACGGCACTGCTGTGACCGGACGCCGCGAAGCGCACGCCCACCCGGTTCCTGGTGAAGTGATTGCGATCCAGCAATGTCTGGCTGGCGTTCTCAGCAACGTCCACGCCGACGTCGCACGAGGCCAGGGTAGCCCCCGTCAAGCGGAAGCGTGCCGCTCGTACCAACACCGCCGCTGCCGGGCAATCGGTGATGGTCAGCCCCTCGATGGTCGTATCCGGACCTGAGACATCCAACACCGGCCCGGAGCTCAACCCCTTGGCAGCGATCTGGGCGCCCTGGGTGCGGATCTTGACGCCATGCCCGTTGACCAGGGCCGGCAGAGCAGTCTCCACCTCGATGCGCGGAACATCGATCGAGACGGTAGCCGGGCCATTGGTGGAGGCCACCACAAAAAGAGCTTCGCGCAGCGTGCCGGGCCCTCTGTCGCCCGCATTGGTGACATGGACCAACACCTCCTTCTCGGTGATGGCCTGTGGCCTGGCGTGGTGAGTCTCGTACCAGCGGCCGAAGACCACGACGATCGCGAGCAGCACGAACACTGCAATGGCGACTGCGGTGCGTTGCCTTGCGGCCATGTCTATTTGCCTCCCTCGGATAGCCTTCCCTTGCGAGGCCGCAGCACAAACACCGTATGCCACGAGCTGTCCGCGAAGCGGCGGCCGAGGAGCGCGTTTACGGGTAGGGAGAGTGCCGTCGCCACCGCGATCAGCGCGAGCGAGAGCGGCCTCGGCATGGAACGCAGGTGAGGCAGCAGCTTCGCCCGAAACGGCGCGGGATCCACACCAGTCGAGGCAGCCAGCTCCAGATGGCAAGTATCGAAGAGATCGGCATAGAAGGCGCGGGGGCGCGCCGTAAACACCGTCGAGTCGCAGCGGTTCATCAGCTTGAGCGGTGCTGCTTCGAGCAGCACGATGCGCCCGCCGGGAGTTACACGCGCGGCAAGCCGGCTCAGCGCGGACCGCAAAGCGGCTGGATCGAGAACGTGCTGTAGCACTGTGACACCGAGGACGAGATCGAACTCGCCCTTGACCTCCAGAGCGGCGACATCGCCGGTTTCGAAGTGGCAACGCGCACCGACGCCCTGACTGGCAGCGCGACGGCGTGCTTCGGCAATCATGGTCGGGCTGATATCCACTCCAGTGACCAGCGCGCCGCGCGAGGCCAGCAGACGGCTCCACCGTCCCACACCGCACCCGATATCCAGAACGCGCATCCCGGCAGACACGCGTAACCAGGGCTCGAGCGCCAGTCTTTGCTCCAGATCGATGGCCCGGTTGTAGAGCTCTGGCATGCCGTAAGCACACACGGCAGCAAGACCGGCGCCTTCACTCGCAAAGCGCCGTGCCCGATCCTCCCAGTATGCGTCTGGAACATACAGCGGCGGCGCCGGAATCCCACGTACGCTCATTCACTCGCTCCAGAGTGCTCACCGGCCGGATGGGTATCCAGCGGCGACTCGTAGTGATCCTGGTAGATGCGGCGTCCAAACAGCCTCTGCGCAAAGAAATTTCCAAAGCCTATGGTCATTGGCACGATGTGTGTGATGGCATAACACAGATAAAGCGGCACGATCGGGGCAGCGTAGGCGCGCTCCACCTTGGGGACGCTCGTGAACAGGGCGACCACGCCCAAGGCCAGGTAACTGGTCACGGCGGCAGTGAAGTACGTGGGATTGATGACGCTACCCTGCGGCACGAACCGGTCCAGCAACAACTCATCCAGGCCCGCCAGCAAGCTCAGCAACAACAGCGTCGCCCCCACGATCTTCACCAGATGCATGGCGAGCGACATGCCACCAACGTACAAAATATAATGATACGTGGCGAACGGTGAGCGGCGGCTGATCCGCAGAATCTCCGGAAAGCGCTCCACGTACACCTTCAGGAGGCCGTGATACCAACCTACCCGCTGGGAGAACCAGCCGCGCAGTGTGCCAGGGCCCTCCGTGCTCACCACGAGCCGCCCGTCGTAATAGATACGCTCGCCGCGGCTGAGGAGAATCACGGCGTTCTCGAAATCTTCCGCATAGACCGACAACGAGTGTTCTTCCAGCAGACTCTCGAGCGCGCTGCGGCGATAGATGGAAATGCCGGAGGTAATGCTGAAGTTGGCCAGGCTCTCCCGCCCGACCCGGAATGACAGGGCGTACTCGAACGCCTGGAAGCGGGCAAGAAAGCCGTCCGGCTCGATCATGATGCGCGGACAGGCGGCGGCGGCGCCCGAGTGTTGGAAATCGCTCACGAAGCGTTCCAGATCGATCGAGCTCCCCTCATCCAGAGCGCGGATGCGGATGTCCGGGTCGACCACCAACACGGTCTCGATATGCGCCGGCAGCCATTCGAGCAGGCGCCGGATCGCACCCGGCTTGCGCCTGTTGACACCGTCGTCGAAACAACGCCAGCCGGCTTGGCGCAGCCGCAATACCGTGTTGTCGTTCGAGCCGTCGCTGATGAGCCAGACACGCTCGCGATACCGGCCGAAGGCCTCGATGAACTCCTCGATGTGATCCTCGAGATTGAATACCGAGGCAATGATGGCGAAGCGCGAGACCGGTACCCGGCTCGCACCGGCCGGAACCCTCGCCGCGAGGTTGATTGACATGTTCGCCACCCTGCCACTATCCACTGTGCCGCCCACGGCAGCGGTGTGGCGCCGGCGCATATAGAGGCGCAGCGCAAAATCGAGCGCATCGGTGTAAACGATCAGGTTGGCAATCGCGAACACAAAAAGGGAGAAGCCCTCGGCCCGCGCATTAGCGATGGTCAGAACGATCCAACCGGCCAGCAGGCCACACACGGCCAGAGGCGGAAGAACGGTCCAGGCAACGCGCGCGGCGGTCATGCAGTGGCAGCGGCCGGGGACGCCGCACCATGCCGCAGTGAAGGCAGACGCGCCGCCAGCTCTGCGAGCACTTCTTGTTTCGATGCAATGTGCAGACCCTGCTCCTCCATGATGGGCAGTGAGCACAGAATCCACAGCAGGGATCGCACTCGTGAAGGCAGGTGCGCCACATCATTCTCGAGGGAGTGCAGCAAGGTCTCAAAGCTGCGCTCCAGGCGCAGAATGAGCTGCGTCACCGCCGGATCGATCGGCAATATCTTCGCCGGCTGTTGCCACGAGACCGCGGTTCCGGCGACCTCACGCAAAGCATACTCCACCTGAGGCGCCAGGCTCGGGTCCTTCGCCAGAGCGGAACCGGAGAACGGAATCACATACGGATACATTCCGATCTCGCAACCGCGGCGCAGCCAATGAAACCCGGCGCGCAGCGTTTCGGCGATGTCCTGCAAAGTCGCGCGCGGGGAGCTCAGGATGAGATCGAGAAAGGGCGTGACTCCCAGCTCCAGAGCAGCGGACAACATCGGCTCGATATGCCGGTGGATCTGCGCCTTGTTGAATTCAGCCAGCACCTGGTGGGAGAAGCTCTCGATACCAAAGCCCAGTACGCGAAAACCGGCGCGCCGCATGGCGGTCAGTCGCTCGACCGACATGGCGTCGATACGATTGGTGCTGATGAATTGCAGGTGCGCGGGAATGCGGCCGGTGCGTTTGGCGGCAACGATGCCCTCGCACAGCGGCAGGATCCGCTGGTCGCGCGTGTAGCAGAAGATATCGTCCTGGAAAATGATGGTGCGGACGCGCGGGTGCGCGGCGACAATACGCTCGATCATCATGAGACATTCATCGGCGTCCAGGCGCGCGATGGAAGCCACACTCCCCTGCGCTTCATGCAGGAAGTTGGTGGCTGAGCAGAATGTGCATCCCATGGGACAATAGTTCAACGTGATCAGACGCACGGAGCGGATCTCCGCCAGATGCGCCTCGCGTGCCGCCTTGCTCGGCAGTGCGCCCACGCGATAGGCCGCCTCGAGCCGCTCCCAGTAGGCGGCGTACGGCATTTTTTCGTAAGGAATGGAAAAAATGGCGTCTCGCAGCTCCTGCCGATTCAACGCACGTTGCGCAAGGGAAAGGATGCGCCCATCCGCGCCGCGTTGAGCCGTTCCGGAAATACCGCCGGGAGACGCGCCGCTGCGCAACCGGGTAAGAAGCTCCAGCAGCGGGCGCTCGCCCTCACCGAGCACCACCAGGTCGAACGGCCCCAATTCAAACATGAGCTCCGGCCGGAAGGTCGCTTCCATGCCACCGGCCACTATCAGCGTACCCGGCGCGACGCGCCGCACGATGTGCGCCAGCTCGAGATCGTAACGCAGTGTCATTCCCGTAGTGGAAACGCCAACCACATCCCATCTCCGGCACGTCAGCTCGCGCTCGAGCGCCTGTTGCGGCGGGCCCTGGCAACAGTTGGGGTCGAAAACCTGAGCCGTAAATCCGGCGGCGACCAACGATCCCGCAAGCCGCCACACGCCCAGCGGGGGCGCGAGGAAGGTGTATTCGCCACACTGCGGATCGTACGGGCCGATCAGCAGCACATTAGGCGAGCCGTCTGGTGTCACTTGTAATCGGCTCCTGATATCCCCTATGGGGCGTTTCCCGCGGTTTGCAGACCGTGGGTCAAGCTCCCGTTTGGGGCGGACCGACGCAAGTTGTGTACCCACCCACGGACTGAACCGTGAGCCCGGCTGCTACCGAAGCCGTGTCAGAGTCCCAACTGCAAGTTGAACGGAACGCTCGGACCGGCGTGGCTGCCTTCATGCGCCAGCAACCAACGCTTGCGTTCCAGGCCGCCGCCGAAGCCGGTCAAGGACGCGTCGGCCCCGATCACACGATGGCAGGGAACGACCACTGGAATCGGATTCGCGCCATTCGCCGCTCCCACCGCACGAACCGCCGCGGGGCGGCCAATACAGTTGGCCAGCTGACCGTAGCTCACCGTCATGCCGACCGGGATTGCGCGCAACGCTGTCCAGACCTGGCGCTGAAAGTCCGTACCGCGGGTCGCGGTGGGGACCGCCTCGATCGCGTGCAACTCACCGTCGAAGTAAGCTTCCAGCGCCAGCCTCGCTGGGGATGCAACGCTGGTCTCCAGGATCGCGACGGCCTCTCCATAATGGAGCCGCAACAGTCGTCGCATGCGATCGCCCTTGTCCTCCCAGTCCGCCGCGCGAAGTCGCTGTTCGCCATCGGTGACGATCTGCATCCAGCCGGTGGGAGTGTTGAAACGCTCTGAGTAGAACTGTTCGCCCATAGGGCATGATAGTGAAGGCACCAGCTGCTTTCCGCTAGCGGAATTCGGATGCTGACAGCGTCCCCGAGGTCCACGTCCGAAAACCGCTAGACCCCCGCTGAGCACCATGCCAGCATCATCGCATGGACCTCGATCACAACGCCTGTTACCGGGCGCTAAAGCTGCGGGATGCACGTTTCGACGGACGCTTCTTCGTGGCGGTAAAAACCACAGGAATCTATTGCCGGCCCGTCTGTCCCGCGCGAACACCCTTGCAGAAGAACGTTATGTTCTACCCGACCGCGGCGGCGGCACAGGAGGCCGGTTTCAGACCATGCCTGCGCTGCAGACCGGAGACGGCCCCGGACATGGGGGCATGGCGCGGCACATCCAATACCGTGAGTCGCGGCGTGGCACTCATCGAGTTGGGCGCCTTGGACGACTCGGACGTGGATTCTCTTGCCACCCGGTTGGGAGTTGGCGAGAGACAGTTGCGACGACTGTTTCGCACTCACCTGGGCGCATCACCCATCGCTGTCGCGCAAACACGGCGCATTCTGCTCGCCAAACAGCTCCTGCACGAGACACGCCTGCCGATGACCGAAGTGGCATTTGCTTCCGGATTTGGCAGCATCCGCCGCTTCAACGAGACATTCCAGACACTGTACGGCCGTCCACCGAGCGAATTGCGCCGCTTGGGCGGAGTCGAGATTGCCGCCGCCGAACAGGGTGAGATCAACCTGCTGTTGCGCTACCAGCCACCGTACGACTGGCAAGCGATGCTGGCATTTTTGCGCGCCCGGGCAATTCCGGGCATCGAACACCTCGATAGCAACAGCTACAGCCGGACATTCAGCGTGGATGGCACGCAAGGGACGGTGACGGTACGGCCGACATCAGGCAACGCCCTGAGGGCCCACATTCGTACCACTAAACTCTCGATCCTCCCGCGGCTCATCGCGCGACTGCGCCGCGTGTTCGATCTGGCCGCCGACCCGCTGGCCATTTCGGCCCATCTGGCGTTGGATCCGCGTCTGGCGCCGTTGGTCTCGAAGCGGCCAGGCCTGCGAGTTCCGGGCGCCTGGGACGGCTTCGAGCTGGCGATTCGCGCGGTTCTGGGCCAGCAAATTACCGTCGCGGGAGCGGTTCGCCTTGCCGGACGCCTGGTGGCGGAGTATGGCGAGCCCATGGCAACTCCTGAAGGTGTGCTGACACACGTTTTTCCAGCGCCCGCGGCATTGGCCGGCGGGAAGTTGGGGGCCTTGGGAATGCCGGCCAGCCGGGCAGCAACCCTGGCGGCGGTCGCGACCGCCGTCGTCGAGAACCCCGACCTGTTGGGCGCTCACCTCAATCTCGAGGAAGCCGTACAGCGCTTGCGCTCGATCCGCGGAGTCGGTGAGTGGACCGCGCAATACATCGCTCTGCGCCAGCTCAGGGAGCCCGACGCGTTTCCCGCGGCCGACATCGGATTGCTGCGCGCTTTTGCCGATGCGCAAGGACGCCGCCCCGCCGCCACAGAGCTGTTGGCACAGGCGGAAAAGTGGCGCCCCTGGCGCGCCTATGCCGCACAGCATTTGTGGAGCCTATAGTCGCAGCCAACCTCGCTTTGCGATCTGGGCAAGCGCAATCCCAAGGACAAACGCCAGACCGACATTCCATATGGCGAAGGCCGCGGTGACCAGCGTAATGAAGCGTTCGCCCTTGTTCTTACTGAAGTCACAGGAACCCAGCCCCAGCTGGACGCCAGTCAGGAACAGAATGACCCCGAGCACGGGACGGGCGAACAGGCCAAAGATGAGTTGGATAGAGCCGCTGCAGAAGAACGCCAGGATCAACAGCAACGATCCCAGGATAATGGGCGCGCCACCCGTGCGCGCGCCGAAGGCGACGTGCCCTGCCATCCCACCGGCGCCGTGACACATCGGAACGCCGCCCAATACCGCACTTCCGACGTTCATCACACCGGTGGAAATGGCGATGCCGCTCTCCGTCACCGCACGGTCCGGAAAGAGCCGGTTGTTTTCCTCACGAATGGCGATAACCGCATTACCGAGCGTCAGCGGCAACTGCGGCAGTGCCAGGAACACCGCACCGAGCAGCAACTCATGCCAGGTGAGCCTCGTCAGGACCAACTCCGGCACCTGCAACCCGAGCTTCTGTGTGAGCACTGCGTGCAGCAACGTGGGATTCTCCACTGCTCCACAAACAACACCGAACATCAGCAACAGAAACATCGCCGGCACGGTTTTGTTACTCAAGATCAGCAGCGTGCCGAGCAAGCCGACGCCGGCCATCACCCAGCCTTCGCTCATCATCCGGATGCCCTGGAGCATGAAACCCAGGCCGAGACCCAGAATTACCCCTACGACAACGAAACGCGGCACCCGATTCGCCACGCGCTGCGCCGCCCCCGTGAAACCTAACAGCAGCCACAGGATGCCAGTCACCAGATCCGCGGCGTATACCGTTACCGGCGTAATCGTTGCCGTCTGCGCCGCCTGCGTGGCCGCAGCCGCGCCAATCGCCTTCATGGGCTGCACAGGAAAAGGGGTTTTGTAGTAAAGACCGCAGGCCAGCATCGCTGCGCCGAAGGAGAACAGCACCCCGAACGGCGCCACCTTCACCACCGCGACATACGCGACAATAAACGGGATCAAGGTCCCAAGATCGCCGAACGCCCCCGCCCATTCCATCCGATCAAAACGGTTGCGGGTTCTCGACACGGTAGCGCTAGCGCCGGGCCCTGTCAGGTACCGTAGGGTGGCACGGCTGCCTCGTGCACGCTGGCCTGGAAGGGATTGCGCGCTCTGACCCGACCGTACATGCGACCGTCCTCGAAATCTTCAGACCAGAGTGTGTCGAGACCACGCTCGTCAGCATAACTCCACAGGTGCGCATCGAACCAGGAGAGTCTGTATAGCGCCGCGCCTCGCAAAGCCGTACGTAAGGTGGTCTCCGTCGGATAGATCACCGGGAACTGCATGAGCAGCTCCTCGACCTCACGATGCGCCTCCTGCGTTGTCAACAATGCAGGTCCACCCTCACAAAGCGGACGAGTCACTGCGGCGACGAATTCAATGAGAGCCTGGTGAGGGAGAAACAACGCGTTATCGGCAATACCTTGGCGCAGCAGATCGGTCGCGACCGCCTGCTTCACCGGAAATCGCGGGTCGTAACGATAAACCAGGATGTTGGTGTCAATCAGACCGGCCACGACGGTAAAGCTCCTCGCGAGTCCACCCACGTTCGCCGGAAGCAACAGGAGCGTGCGGGGATTTACGTCCCTGTTGACGTCGGGTTGCCGCATCGAAGTCGCGGAGACGTTCCTGTGGTGAAGGAGCTGATCGAGCAGACCGCGCTCCGGCAGGGACAATGGTGATCGTATCCCCCGCCGCCACCACATCGACTTCATCGCCGACCTGAATTCCGTAGGCGTCGACCAGGCGCTTGGGCAACGTGATCTGAAATTTTCCGGTGACTCGGGTCATAGATGACGAAGGTGCCAGCTCATCAAGGATTCTGTCAAGGATTTTTCCTTGACCCACCGCCGCAGGACAGCGCGCTATTGGGTCTTACTGCTCTCCTCCAGCGGATCCCGTGGCGACGTGCAGTCAATCCTGGCGCTTGCTAGTGCTGCTGTGCCAGCGAGGACTGTGCTGCGCTCAGCAGCGCGTTTTCATCTTGTGCCGGAACACTGATGTCGACGCGCACACCCGCGGCCAACGGATGCTTGTCGGCAAGCCGTATTTCCCCTGTCGGCAGAACGATGGCGCGGTTGGTGCCGGTCGGAAACAGCAACGTCGAGACAGCACCATTGATGTTGTCCTTCTGCTCACCGATCACTGTGGCGCGACCGTGGTCTTGCAGAATAGCAGCGACCAGAAGCCCTCCATTATCGGTACGCTTGTCGATCAGGACCACGACAGGAACAGAGATCGGGCTCTGCCCGGTCGCCTCGGATTCGTACTTCACCGGGCTCCCCTGCTTGCTGACGACTTGAAACAGCGCCTGACCCTTCTTGAGAAACAGGCTCGCCAGACAGGACGAGTCGGTCAACGGACCGCCTTCATTGCCACGGAGGTCGAGTACGAAACCGGTGATGCCGTCAGTCGACCCGCCATCGATATTGCGTATGAAATCAGCACAGGTATGCGTCGCGCCGGCCGACACGCTCATGCTCGGCAGACTTACGACTCTGGTCGAACCGAGATTGCGGGTCGTGGCAGCGGTCCCAGCCAACTCCCCGCCACCAATCGTCGTCAAGAGCCGGGCGCCATGACCCAACGCGCCCACCGTCGCGGTAACGGCCGCCTCGACCAACGCGGAGGCGTTGACCGGCGTCTCCACAGAATCGACCGAGGAATTTGCGGCAGTGATCAAATCGTGAGCATTCGTGGGGTAGTAGAACCGACCCAGAATGTAGTGCATAAAGGTCGTGACCCGATCCTCATCCGCTGGCGTCAGAGGTGCGGACGCGGGCAGACGCTCGCGGATATGCACGAGGACCGCCCGAGCCACATCGTCCCCCTCGTCGGCCGGGGCGGACCCGGTCCCCAACGCGGTGCACAAACAACACATCGCCGCCCGAGGCAGCAGGTGAGCGAAACTAAACCTCAACACTGGAACTCCCGCAGGCGCCCCCCGGGCGGCGATTATATGCCATAAAATGCACCCTCTATGACACTTACCCCTGACGACATCCTCACCTGCGTACGCGTACTTCGGGCGATCGAGACCGATCGCTCGCATCTCACATACCTCACTCAGGAACAGCGGCGCGAGCTGCTGACCCTGGCCGGACTGGTGGCGAAGCCGGAGCGCCACGACCTGGTCAAGATGGCCAAGGCCTTCAGGCGCGCCGAGCGCGAAGCCGCGAGAGAGCGGGACCGCAAGGTCATCGAGCAAACGGGGCTGCGTGTTCAGCGCCGCTCGGCCGAGTACGCGCCCCTGTGGCTCGAGCCGCCCAAGCCCGAAGATCTCGATGACCGCCCGCAGCTCAATCAGGAGCGAGTCTGCTACGTCTGCAAAAAGCCCTTTGTGAAGGTGCATCGCTACTACGACTCCATGTGCGATGACTGTGGCGACTTCAACTACGCCAGGCGCGAGCAGACGGCTGACCTCAGCGGCCACTATGCGCTGGTGACCGGAGCTCGGGTAAAGATCGGATTTCAGGCCTCTCTGAAGCTGCTGCGGGCCGGTGCCCACGTCATTGTCACGACGCGTTTTCCGATTGACGCGGCCGAGCGGTACTCACGTGAGCCGGATTTCGCGACCTTCAGGGTCCGACTGCAGATCCATGGACTCGATCTGCGGCATACCCCGAGTGTCGAGATCTTCACTCGCTTTCTGATCGAGCGACTGCCGAGGCTCGACTACATTCTCAACAACGCCTGCCAGACCGTGCGGCGACCGGCAGGCTTCTTTCAGCACCTGCTGAGGCGGGAAGTTGAGTCGGTCACCTCGCTTCCCGAGGCATTACGCGTAACTCTTGCCGGACACGAGGAGCTGAGACAGATCCTGGGAAGAGCGCAGCCGCCCGAAGCCGCCGCGGTGGGAGTCATCGACGCCGGAGCCGCCGAAGTCGGCGCGATCGGCGTGCCCGGCACGAATGCAGCGCGGTTGAATGGCGAAGGAATACTGCACAGCGCCGAGCTTTCGCAGCGCCGCTACCTCGAAGAGGACTATCGTAACAGCGAAACTTTGTTTCCCACCGGCCGCTACGACGAGGACCGGCAGCAAGTCGACCTTCGCGAAGTCAACAGCTGGCGTCTGCGCCTGCACGAAGTGGCGACGCCCGAGCTCCTCGAGGTGCAGCTGGTGAACTCCATTGCGCCCTACATCCTCAACGGCCGCCTGAAACCGCTGCTGGTCCGGACACCCGGCCGGCACAAACACATCGTCAACGTCAGCGCGATGGAAGGACAGTTCTATCGTGCAACCAAGACCGACAAGCACCCGCATACCAACATGGCGAAAGCCGCTCTGAACATGATGACGCGCACCAGCGCGCCCGATTTCGTGCGGGACGGAATTCACATGAATGCCGTCGACACCGGCTGGGTGACCGACGAGGACCCCGCCGCGCACGCGGCACGCAAAGCCGAGGAAGGTTTCTCACCGCCGCTGGACATCATCGATGGCGCAGCGCGCATCGTCGACCCGATCTTTAACGGCCACCTCACAGGCACCCACGTGTGGGGCCAATTCCTGAAGGACTACAAGCCCGCGCCGTGGTAGAACCCTGGCGCAACGCGGCCCCCTGACGCTAACATCGCCCTATGCTCCGCCTTGCGCTCGTCTTGCTGACTCTTTTCACCCTGCCAGGTTACGGCCTGGCGGGGGTGACGCAGCGTAGCTGCCAGGAACAAATGAGCGCATCCAGTCACGGAGCTCTGGCCAGTGACAGCGACTGCTGTCCCGGAAAAGAACGTCAGGGCACGACCTGTAAGGAGCGCGGGGACAGCCCCTTGGGCAAGAAGGACTCCTGTACCGCGTGTAAAGCAGGCTATAACTGCAAAAGCCCTCAATCGTATGAGCCCGCCGCCACCATCGTGTGGCTCGCTGCGCCCGCTCACTCAACAGTATCGATAGATCCTCCCTCCTTGTTGTCATCACACAGTCCTGATGGACTGTGGCGACCACCCCGCTTCAGCTGACCTTCAGGCAGGCATTTGCCTGCGTTCCCGCTTGCGCGAGCCCCCGATTGGACTCGACGCGAGCCGATGCGTGCCCGCGCGATGGGAAGTCGAGCGGCGCGCGAGTTCCCATCGCGTGGAATGGTCATCATGTTCAGATGCATCCTGTTGGCTTCATTCATCGGAGCGGCCGGGCTTGCGAGCGCCGAGCCGCTGAGTTTCGCCGCCGCGCTCGAGATCGCAACCCGATCCTCGCCGGAGATCGCCGTACAAGCGACGAGTGTGGCGGCAGCTCGCTCCGAAGCGGTTGCCGCCGGACGGTTGCCCGACCCCAAGCTCACCGTCGGCATTGAAAATCTCCCCGTCACAGGTTCCGAGCAGTGGAGTCTCACTCGCGACTTCATGACCATGCGCAAGATCGGGGTCATGCAAGACTTACCTAACCGTACCAGACGCCAGGCCCAAACAGATGTCGCGGAGGCCAACGTCGCCCGGACCGAAGCCGAGCGGCGGGTAAGTATTCTAACCGTCCGACGCGATACGGCTCTCGCATGGCTCGATCGATACTACCTCGAACGCCGTAGCGCACTGTTCGATGAGCTGGAGCGGGAGAACGGTCTGTTTGCCCAGGCCGTACAGGCACAACTTGCCGGTGGCCGCGCCATGCCTGCTGATGCAGTGGTTCCAAAGCAGGAGGCGGCCGAAATCGCTGATCGGCGGGATGCGCTCGCTGCCGCCATGGCGAAGTCGAAAGCAGCCCTGAAACGCTGGGTTGGGACGGCCGCGGAGGAGCCCCTGGAGGGTGAGCCGCCGGCACTGACACTCGACTCCCAACACTTGCGCGACCACGTTCATGAGCATCCTGATCTCGCCGTTTTCGTGCCGATGACTCAGATGGCCCAGGCCGAAGTGCACGCGGCCGAGGCAACCAAACGCCCGGATTGGAGCGTGGAGCTCGCGTACGGCCGCCGTGGCAGCCCTTACAGCGACATGATCACATTGCAATTCACACTTGATCTGCAGGTATTTGCCAAGACTCGCCAGGATCCGATGATCCAGGCCAAGCGCCAGGAACTGGCCCGTGTGGAGAGCGAGCGGGATGCCATGTTGCGCGATCACACCCAGGAGCTGGAAGGCGACCTGGCCGAGTACGATGTTGTGACACGTCAGCTCTCCCGTGTGCGCGAGGTGCACGTACAGCTTGCCCGCGAGAAAGTGGATTACCAGTTTGCGAGCTACCGCGCCGGGAAGACGGACCTCACCTCTGTGCTCAGCGCACGCCGTGAGCTGATTGACCAACGACTCAAAGAAATCGAGCTCCAGGGCAAGCGCGCTGCGGCCGCAGCAAGACTCTACTACTTCTACGGGCCGGGTGCTGTCGATGCGACCTCCCGAGCGGAGAGCTCCCGATGAACGGCTCACGACAGCAACTCGTTGCCATGGCATTCAGTGCAATCCTTCTGATGGCTATCAGCGCCGCCGCCGGGTATTGGTTTGCGCAGCCGAAGCGCCCATCCGCGAGCTCGCCAGTGACCGCCGGCCTCGACCGGCAGCCTCTGTACTGGTACGACCCGATGCAGCCGAACCAACACTTCGACAAGCCTGGCAAGTCTCCTTTCATGGACATGCAGTTGGTGCCCAGGTACGCCGATGAAGGCGAGGATAACCCGACCAGAGGTGTCAAAATCGACCCGGCCCTCGTCCAAAACCTCGGAATCCGATTCGCACGTGTTGAGCGAGGCCCCCTTCCGCCGAGTATAGATGCGGTCGGCGCCGTTGGGTTCAACCAGCGCGACATCGCCATCATCCAGGCGCGTGCCAATGGCTTCGTCGCGCGAGTGTATGCACGGGCCCCCGGTGATGTAATCACCAAGAACGCGCCGATCGTGGACCTGCTCGTTCCAGAATGGATCGGAGCGCAGACCGAGTTCCTTGCCCTCCTGAAAAGTGGCGACCACGACCTCATCGACGCCGGGCGCCAGCGGCTTGTGTTGTCGGGCATGCCTCCCGAGCTCATCGGGTATATCGAAGCGGCACGCAAGCTCCGCACAACTATCACCGTTCGCAGCCCGATCGCCGGCATGATCGACACGCTAGCGGTACGCAAGGGCATGACGGTATCCACTGGGGCGACGCTTGCGAAAATCAACGGGCTCGCGACCGCATGGATTGAAGCAGCCATACCCGAAGCACAAGGTGCTCTCGCACAACTGGGGCGACACGTGGAGGCCCGACTCACTGCCTACCCCGGTCAGCCGTTTATGGGACGAGTGATCGGCATTCTTCCCGAAGCCAATGCCGACACACACACTGTACGTGTGCGTATCGAGCTCGATAATCCAGACGGACGGCTGAGACCTGGAATGTTTGCCGAGGTGCGGCTCGAGATCGGCCAGCAGACACCGGTCCTCTATGTCGCCTCGGAGGCAGTCATCCGCACGGGCACGCGAGCCGTAGTCATCGTAGCTGGTGAACAAAGTCGATTCATCCCAACGCAAGTGAAAACCGGCGCCGACGTGGATGGCAAAACCATCATCGTAAAGGGACTAACGCAGGGTCAGACCGTCGTTGCCTCCGGGCAGTTCCTGATCGACTCCGAGGCGAACCTCAAAGGAGTGCTGGCGCGGTTTGAAGCAACCAACTCCGGGGGCGCTCGTGATTGACAACATCATTCGCGGATCTGTCAGGAATCGCGGCCTCGTATTGCTGGCGGCTGCGTTTCTGACGGCCTGGGGCATCTGGGCATTGCAAAACACGCCCGTGGACGCACTGCCAGACCTATCGGACGTGCAGGTCATCATTCGCACCACCTACCCGGGCCAGGCGCCGCAGATCGTCGAGAACCAGGTCACCTATCCACTCGCGACCACCATGCTGTCGGTCCCGGGGGCCAGGACGGTGCGGGGTATCTCCTTTTTTGGCGACTCGTTCGTCTACGTGCTCTTCGCAGATGGAACCGACCTGTATTGGGCGCGCTCCAGAGTATTGGAGTATCTCAACCAGGCGCAGAGCCGTTTGCCGGCCACCGCGAAGGCCGCCCTCGGACCTGACGCAACCGGAGTGGGTTGGATCTTTGAATATGCCCTGGTGGATCGCACCCACCGCCACGATCTGAGTCAGCTACGTGCCCTGCAGGACTGGTTCCTGAAGTACGAGCTCAAGACCCTGCCCAACGTTGCCGAAGTAGCCAGCCTCGGTGGCATGGTCAAGCAATACCAGGTCGTGCTCGACCCGGCCAAACTTGCCGCTTACAACATCCCGCCAGCGAAGGTCATCGAAGCCATCCAGCACGCCAACAGCGAAGCCGGCGGCTCGGTGCTCGAGATCGCAGAGACCGAATACATGGTCCGGGCTTCGGGGTATCTGCAGAGCCTCGATGATTTCCGGACGATCCCTCTTGGCGTGAATAGCTCCGGTATACCGGTCCGCGTGGGCGATGTGGCGACCGTGCAGTTGGGGCCGGAAATGCGTCGTGGCGTGACCGAGTTGAATGGTCAGGGCGAGGTCGCCGGCGGCGTCATTGTGATGCGCTCCGGCAAGAATGCCCAGGCGACGATCCGGGCGGTGCGGGCCAGGCTCGCTGAGCTCGAGCGCAGTCTGCCCGCCGGCGTGGAAATCGTACCCACCTACGATCGCTCGCAGTTGATCGGTCGCGCCGTCGACAACCTGACGGAAAAATTGATTGAGGAATTCATTGTTGTCGCGGTGATTTGCGCGCTCTTCCTGTGGCACTTGCGTTCCGCTCTGGTGGCGATCATCTCCCTGCCACTAGGGGTGCTCGCCGCTTTGATCGTCATGCGTTATCAGGGCGTGAGCGCCAACATCATGTCCCTCGGTGGAGTCGCTATTGCGATCGGCGCAATGGTCGACGCCGCGGTGGTCATGATCGAGAACGCCCACAAACGCCTGGAGGCCTGGACGCACGCACACCCCAACGAGCTGCTGACTAGCCCAACACGGTGGGAGATCATGACCGAAGCCGCGGTAGAAGTAGGTCCCGCGCTCTTCTTCAGCCTCATCATCATCACTCTATCGTTCATCCCCGTATTCAGCCTCGAGGCCCAGGAAGGCCGCCTGTTCCGGCCGCTGGCTCTGACCAAAACCTACGCCATGGCCGGCGCGGCGGGACTGGCCATCACGCTGGTGCCGGTACTCATGGGGTACTGGATTCGGGGACGCATCCCGCCCGAGCTCAGCAACCCGCTGAATCGAGCGCTGATCGCCCTCTATCGCCCTGTGTTGGACCGTGTATTGCTTAATCCCCGGCTGACCCTGGCGCTAGCGGCGGCTCTGTTCGCATCCGTAGCCTGGCCGCTGAGTCAATTGGGAGGAGAATTCATGCCACCGCTCAATGAGGGCGATGTGTTGTACATGCCCTCCGCGCTTCCAGGCCTGCCAGCGTCCAAGGCCTCGGAGTTGCTGCAGATTACGGACCGCATGATCAAAACCGTACCGGAAGTGGCTACCGTGTTCGGTAAAGCCGGCCGCGCGGAGACGGCGACCGATCCGGCACCTCTGGAAATGTTCGAGACGACGGTGCAATTCAAACCCCGTAACCGGTGGCGGCCGGGCATGACACCGCAGAAGCTCCTCGCTGAGCTCGACCACACCGTGAGAGTTCCAGGCCTCACTAACATATGGGTTCCGCCGATCCGTAACCGCATCGACATGCTGGCCACCGGCATCAAAAGCCCCATCGGGATCAAGGTCACCGGCCCGGACCTGATCGACATCGATGCCGTTGCCCGGCAGATCGAACAGGTGGCGAAGGCTGTACCCGGAGTGAGCTCGGCAGTCGCAGAGCGTCTGACGGGTGGGCATTACGTGGACGTGGAGATCGACCGTGCGGCCGCAGCGCGTTACGGACTCAACATTGCGGACGTGCAGTTGGTGGTGTCTGCCGCGATCGGGGGCGAAACGATTGGCGAGACGGTGGAAGGTCTGGCGCGCTTTCCTATTAACGTGCGCTACCCTCGCGAACTGCGCGACTCACTCCAGAGGTTGCGAAACCTTCCGGTCCTCGCCAATACGGGAGCACAAATTACCCTTGGCAGCGTGGCCCGGCTCGTTCTGCGCGACGGACCGCCGATGCTCAAAACAGAGAACGGGCGGCCTTCGGCGTGGGTCTACATCGATACACACGGTCGAGACCTCGCCTCGATCGTCGCAGAGCTGCAGACCACCGTTGCACAACGAGTCCACCTCAAACCCGGAATGAGCCTCACCTACTCCGGCGAGTTCGAGTACCTCGCGCGGGCCAACTCGCGCCTCGAGCTCATCGTGCCGGCGACACTCGTAATCATCTTCGTGCTGCTCTACCTCACCTTCCAACGAATCGACGAAGCAACACTCATCATGGTGACTCTCCCCTTCGCGCTCACTGGTGGAATCTGGCTCCTCTACCTGAAGGATTACAACCTGTCAGTGGCTACCGTCGTCGGCTTCATTGCGCTCGCGGGGGTCGCCGCGGAATTTGGGGTTGTCATGCTGCTATATCTCAAACACGCCATCACCGCGCGGCTCGACAAGGGGTTGCCGCTGACGCCGGATGTGTTGAACGAAGGTATCCGCGAAGGTGCAATTCTGCGCGTGCGGCCCAAAGCGATGACTGTCGCGGTGATCGTGGCAGGCCTTCTGCCCATTTTCTGGGGTGGCGGCGCGGGCTCTGAGGTCATGAGCCGCATCGCCGCCCCGGTGGTCGGCGGAATGGTCAGCGCGGCGTTGTTATCCATGTTGGTGATTCCGGCCACCTACCAACTCCTGCGCTTGCGGACCCTATCCCGGCACGCAGACCCGTCGCCGACCTCCTAGGCTGCGCGAGTACCGTGGTGTGGCCTACGTGCGGGCACAAGTCCCGCACGCCATCCCGGCCGTCCTAACAGCAGCCAGGGCTCGGCGCGAGCCTCGCCGAGCCCGACGTTACGTCGACAGGAAAACAGTCAAACAGACCGAAGTGCAGCGACTTCTCGCCGACGACGTCGAAATGCTTTGCGTAACGCGTGTTGCATAGCATGTCAGCCGTATTGCCACAAACTGGCATGGGCTTGGATGTCAAGAACAGATGGTGATCGTCAAGCGCAAACGCATGTGGGTACCCGGGTATCGTCCCGAGATAGCGCGCGGTTTGCCCGTAATCCTCGCAGCGGTCCTCCAACGGCAGCTTGAAGGCGCGCACGGTCGCCGAATAGAAGCGCACGTTGCCGACCTGATCCTTGATTTCGTCATTGGTGACGGCCAGGTCGGAAATAGACACGAACCGTGTATCGACACATCCTTGCGACGCCAGCAACCTGCGGAAGTCCTCCAGGTACATCGCACCTGCCAGGCACTCGCCGACTAGCCGTGAATCCTCGAGCCACTGCGCCGGCAAACGCCGATCCGCGAAAATATCCGAAAAATACAGCTCTCCACCGGGCTTGAGCACCCGCAAGATTTCCGCGAACACCCTCGATTTGTCCGGCGCGAGATTGAGCACACAGTTCGACACCACCACATCCATGCTGTCGTTGCCGATGCCGCAAGCCGCCAGGTCTTCGATGTACCCGTGAGAGAACTCAACATTGCTGCGCTCATGCGCAAACACGCGCCAATGATGTTCTTTGTGCTGCTGCGCCACGGCGAGCTGCTCCGGCGTCATATCGACGCCGATCACCCGGCCGGGCGGCCCAACCAACTTCGAAAGGACGTAGACGTCCCGCCCCGTGCCGCAACCGAGATCCAATACGGTCGCACCCTCCATCGCAGCAGGAATGGGTGAGCCACACCCATAAGACCGGTCGCGGATTTCCGAGTGAACCAATGACAGGATGGCCCGCACGTGTGCCGGCGGCGCGCCGGTGGGGCAACAGGCGCTCGTCTGCAGGTCACTTTGCGACTTGAGAACCCGCCCATAGTAGTCCCGCACACTGGTGTGGACTTGCTCTTCCATGAAACCACTCATCGCCATGACTCCTTCGTCCCTGGTGGGCTCCGTACGAGCTAATTATTCCATGATTGCAATTAGATGGAATTATTAGCGCAGCAAAAAAATCGCGAAAACAAATGATCGTTCCAGTCTACGGCCCGAGTCGCTTAACCATGAACGCAGAGCTTGCGGGGCAAATATCCGCGAACTCCCGCGTGGCACGAATGGGCGCGGGTGCATTCGCCCGATCCGTCGTCACATAGCCTCGCTGGCGAAAGAACGACTCGGCGGTGGTCGTCAGCAGAAAGATCGACTGAACCCCAGCTGCACGCGCGTAGGATTCGGCGTGCTGAAGCAACACACCTCCCATCCCCCTGGACTGCGAAGTTGGAGCTACGACGAGGGAGCGCAATAACGCATGTTGCTCGTACAGCTCGAGGCCAATCAGCCCATCGGGTTCCGCAGCCGATCCGCAGTAGAAAAAGTGATCCAGATGCGCTTCCCCCAGATCAGCAACCGGAAGGCTCGCTTTCTGTAACAGAGCGACCGCTCCAGCCAGCGAGGGGGACGATCGGATCGTGAGACCTGTCATGAGCGCGTGGCGTGCGCCGTCTAGGCGCGTTTGCGCTGCCGCGAAGGCGCCGCTACGGGCTTGCAATCCGGACCACAGGCTTCAGCGGCGAGGCTGCAACAGTTCTCGGTGAGAAAGCCCACCAACTCATTCATCTGCCCGACATCCGGACCGTAGTACAGATTCCGGCCCTCGCGCCTGCTCGTCACGAGCCCGGCGTGAACGAGCTCCTTCAAATGGAAGGACAGCGTCGGGGCGGGGACGTCGAGCCGCTTGACCAACTCCGAAGGCGTAAACCCCTCCGGACCACGCTTCACGAGCAGCCGGAACACCGCAAGGCGCGGTTCCGAGGCCAAGGCGCCCAGCGCCACAATAGCTTCCGCCGGTTTCATGGGACCCAGCATATCGCGTTGAGCATTATTTTCATATAATTGAAAATGTAGAATATTCCAATGAGTGTATCGCCCCCATATGCGAGCATTGCCTGAGACCGGATCGGCCGTACCGCTGCCCCGCCGACTGCTGGCCGAGCTGTTGGGCTCGCTCCTGCTTGCAGCGACCGTGGTGGGCTCGGGCATCATGGCGGAGCGCCTGGCGGGCGGCAATGTCGCGGTGGCTCTGCTGGCCAATACCGGAGCCACCGTGGCGGTGCTCGCGACGCTGATCGCGCTCTTAGGGCCCTTGAGCGGCGCGCATTTCAATCCCGCGGTCTCTTTAGTGGACGCGCTCCGTGGCCGGCTGCCGTGGACCGATACGGTTGCCTACGCCGGGGTGCAAGTCATTGGATGCTGTGCTGGCGCCGTGCTGGCGCACGCCATGTTTGAGCTGCCCGTCGTGCAGTCCTCGGCACATATCCGAACCGGTGCCGCCCAATGGCTTGCTGAAGGTGTCGCCACCCTGGGCCTGCTCCTGGTTATCCTGGGCCATCGCCGCTCCGAGGATGCGCCCTGGATGGTGTCGGCTTGGATCGGAGCAGCCTACTGGTTCACGGCCTCGACTTCCTTTGCCAACCCCGCGATCACGATCGCTCGCTCACTGACCGACACTTTCTCCGGTATCCGCCCCGCAGACGTGCCAGGTTTCGTGGTGGCGCAGATCATTGGCGCGTTGGTCGCCCTGCTGCTGTCTCGAGTCCTGTTTGCTCCGCTAGGACCGCGTCATCACATGCCCTGTCGCACCACCACGAGAGAACTCGAAGCGAACCAGCACGGTTCGTGAGGCGCTGCCGGGGGCCGGGGCAAACTTCCATTTCCGGGCGGCCTGACTTGCGACCCGGGCGAAATACTGGCTGGGGCCTGCATTCTCCAACCTATCGCCGACAACGTTACCCGACTGATCGACCGTCACGCGCACAACCACCTTGACGCGACCGTGAACGGTCGCGAGAGCGCTGTGCGATACGATGGGCATCTCTTCATGAACCACGGATGCCGAGTCGCCCTCCCTTGAGCTCGCAGCTTGAGCAGCGTTGCTGGACGCGCGGCCCGCGGGTTCCGCGGACTGGCGTTTGGCCGAAGGCGCAGAAGCAGGCGGACTGACAGGAGACGCGGCCAGAGGCGGCGTAGTCCACGACAGCGATTTTTGCGCTGTATCTGGCGAGCTCGCGTGAGTATCCGCGGTCGTCGCCGCGATGTCTGATGCGTTGGCCGCAGATTGCGCAGAGTCAGTGCTACCACCGAAATGATGCACGCCATACCAAACGGCAAGGATGACCATAACGGCGCCGAGGACTACCGGGAAAAACGACCGTCTTTCAAAAGGCTGTTGATGCGGGGACTCGCGCTCCACTATCGCGCGGATAGTCAGACGCCCCGGCGGTTCGCCGGCCCCGGTACCCGATGGGCCTGTGGGCGCCTTAGCCGATGCCTGCGATGACCCAACCGCTCCGACTTGCGCGGACGCAGCCTGCGTCGACGGACCTGCGCCCGACGCAAGCGACTCCGCGGGCACGTACCCTACCCCCGTCGCCGTACCAGCGGGCTCGAGTATCGGATCCAACCCCGAAGGCTGAGGAACCTGCGTTGCCATGCGAGCGGCACGCTCTACCTTCCCGGCCATACCGGCGTCTGCGGTCCCCGGCGCCGTCTCCTGGCGCGGCCGCACTCGGATCCACGCCATCAAATTCATCACACTCGGTCGATCGCCGGGCCTGCGACTCAGACACCCCTTGATGACTTCGGCCGACCGAGGCGGAAAATCTGCCGGCAACACGACACCATGACTTCGTTCGTCCGGCTTCTCCGGTGTGGTCTGAGTGAGCGCTTCATACAACGTGACACCCAGCGCCCAGATATCGCCAGCCGGTGAAAAACTGCCGTCCCGAGCCTCGGGAGGATCGTACACAGAGGCCATGCTGATGCTGGTCGCGGCCTCGCCCGCCGGACGAATGGTGTCACTGGCGAGTTTCAGCTGGTCGCCCACCACCAGAATGTTGGACGGTCGCAGCTGCCCCTGCAGCTGATTGCGGGAATGCAGGAAGGCCAGCGCATCCAGAGCCGGCGGCAACAAGTCGTGCACTTCGACATCCGTCAAGGCGCGGTTGCGAAGCAGGTGGGCGAGATTCTGCTCCGCATACTCCATGAGCACGTACAGGCAGTGCAGAGTGCCCAACTGGCAACGGCCGGTCGCGAACAGACGGACCAGATGGGGATGAGAAAGAGCCGCCGCGGCGTTCCAATGGGCCAGCTGCGACTCGGCCAGGGTCGGAATCAGGGGGACCAACTTGAGCGCGGCCTGCGGAAGATTGAGCGCCGGCGCCTCGGTCAGGAAGACGCCACTGTGGTCTGAGAAGCCTAGGCACCGCCGCAGGGGATACTCCCCGTTGACCACCTGACCTTCCCACTGCGCCCATACTTCGCTCATCGCTAATCTGCCCACCTCTGTTCCCAGTCCGGCCAGGGAGAATACTCCTTACCGGGGCAAGCGCTCACTTCGGGCTTCGGGCTGAAGCTCGACCTCGACTTTATCGTTGCGACTTCGTGAGCGCCTTTGTCGGAATCCCGATTCCTCAACCGTCTTGAGAGACATGCACGAGAAGGAGATCCGGATGAAGCTTTACGAATTCGCACCCACCCGCTCGATCCGAGTGCGCTGGACCCTGCAGGAGCTCCGCGTGGACTTCGAGGCCATCAGCGTCAACCTGGCAGCGGGCGAACATCACAGCCCGGAATTCCTGCGCCTCAATCCGGCTGGAAGGGTCCCTGTGCTCGTGGACGGCGGGCTGGTGCTCACCGAATCGGTCGCGATCGTAAGGTACCTGGCGCAAAAATATCGCGACCGCGGCTTCCTACCCGCGGGACTCGAGGAGCAGGCCCAGCTCGATCGGTGGTTGCTGTTCACGGCCACCGAGCTCGAACAACCGCTGTGGCGCATCTCCAAACACACCTTCCTGCTGCCCGAGAAGGACCGGATTCCCGCGGACGTGGACCTCGCCAGCCGGGATTTCAAGAACGTAGCGCGGGTGATGGAAAGCCATCTCCAGAACCGCGAGTTTGTCGTGGGTGACCGCGTCAGCGTTGCGGACTTCGTGCTGGCCTACACACTGGACTGGGGCAACGAGGCCGGGCTGTTGAAGGAATTTCCAAAATCAGTCGCGTACATGGAGAACATGTATACGCGACCGCATGCGCCACCCCGGATTCGCGCCGCGCTCCGCAGCATCGGAATGGCCTGAAACTGCCGACCCCGCCCGTTTTTTCCGCTTATTATGGGCGCCTTTTTGACAGGCGCCCTGGCGGAGCTCGAAGCGTATGCGCAGTAAGCCACGATCCTTTCCCGGAGTCCGGCCATAGCCCTCCTGAGCGCCTTTCAAGGCTGGACCCGGGCGCAGAAAAGCGTGGTCAGCGCGAGCTTCCTTGGTTGGGCCCTGGATGCGTTCGATTTCTTCCTGCTCGTCTTCGTGCTCAAGGACGTGGCCGCCGAATTCAGCGTAGAGCGCAAGACGATCGCTCTGGCCATCACCCTCACACTGGCCTTGCGCCCGGTGGGCGCCTTCGTATTCGGCAGGCTTGCCGACCGGTTCGGCCGGCGCCCCATTCTCATGGTCGACGTAGCCACCTACTCGATGCTCGGACTCGCGACGGCCTTTGCGCCCAACCTGGGGGCCTTTCTGGTCATCCGTGCCCTGTTCGGGGTGGCGATGGGGGGTGAGTGGGGTATCGGCGCCTCGTTGACCATGGAGACCATCAAACCGGAAGCGCGCGGCGTGGTGTCCGGGATCCTGCAATCGGGCTACCCGACCGGGTACCTCCTGGCCTCCGTGGTCTACGCCACGCTGTACCAGACCGTCGGCTGGCGTGGCATGTTCGTAATCGGTGCCCTGCCGGCGCTACTGGTGCTGTACATCAGGCGTAACGTGCCGGAATCCCCAGGATGGACGGCGGAACAGGCAGACAGGACCGGTGGCCTGTTCAAGGTCCTGAGGGAGCATTGGCAGCTGGCCCTGTACGGTATCGTGCTCATGACGGCCTTCAACTTCTTCAGCCACGGGACCCAGGACATCTACCCCACTTTCCTGCAGGTCCAACATGGCTTCGATGCGCATGTGACCGGCGCGATCGCCATCCTCTATAACATCGGAGCCATTCTTGGAGGTTGGACCTTCGGAATGTGGAGCCAGCGCTGGGGACGCCGGCGAACCATCGTGTTGGCCTGCGTGCTGAGCCTGCCCGTGATCTATTTGTGGGCCTACTCGAGCACCGTGCCTGGCCTCGCCATCGGCGCTTTCCTGATGCAGTACTTCGTACAGGGGGCGTGGGGCGTGGTGCCGGCCCACCTCAACGAACTGTCACCGCCGGGCGTACGCGCCACCTTTCCCGGGACGATCTATCAGCTCGGCAATCTGATCGCCTCCTCGAATGCGGTGATCCAAACCTCCATCGCCGCGCGCGAAGGCGAGAACTACGCATTCGCACTGGCGAGCGTCGCGGCCTGCGCGGCAATCGCGGTAGTGGCGCTGGCGGCGGTTGGACGCGAGGCCCGCGACGCGAAGTTGAGTTAGTTCAGTTCGCTGCTTGGCGCATACGACGCGTGTGTTCCAAGCGGCGAAGCTACCGTTCGGGTTGTGCTCGAACGCCCAAAGTCAGCGGCGCCTGGCCACTGTTTCCGGCTCCCAGCATTCGGATTGGCGGGAAAGAGAGCCAGTTTGTCCGGTGTCAGCCTGGCAGCATTCGTGAGAGCGAGGATGTTGATCGCCACAGCCAGCAGCACGGCGCTGGCGAAAACCGCGGTGGGCGGCGCACCGCCATGCAGGCCGAGGGTCATGAAACGGTTCGCCTTATGCCGCCCCCAGACCAGGGTGACCCAATACATGAGGAGTGTGCTCAGCCCCAGATAGATCGGAGCCGTCAGCGGGGTCAACCAGGTGTCGAAGCCCAGCCAGACAGGGACGAAGTCAATGACCCACTGTTGCAGGACATAGGCGACGAACGACGCCCGTCCGATCACGGCGACGGGGCGTATCAGTCGATTCAAAAGGTTTTCTTTATGGGGTAGCAGGCCGAGAAACCCGACCAGGGCGACCCCGATGCCACCGTAAAACAGCGCGTAGCCCAAGGTCGGCGGAGAATCGTGCCGCACGTTCATGGTGGTCAGAAGCACATCGGCCCAGTTCTTTGGGGCCAGGTGACTCATCAGAACGGGCTTGGCGAAGTGGCGCGCCACATTCACGACCAATGCGACGACGACCGCCATCGAGCCAGCCGCGGCAAGGCGGACATTGAGCCACTCCGAGCGTCCTTCATGGCGGCACAGACGAATCAGCTTTCCCATGCCGACGCCGGCCAGAAAAATACCCATGTAGGGCAGCGTCGGCGACACCCAACCGATGTCCGGCATGGCGCCGTCGTTGATGGACAGTAGCAACGCTCCCGACACGATCTGTAGAGGCGACACCGGATGCCACCCGAGGGCGAAGGTTGAACAGAGCAGGTAAATTGCGGCGCCCAGCCATAGCAGCCGCGCCGGAGGTGCATGTTTCAGAAGCGGCGCCATGCACAGGAGCACACCGATCGAGTCGGTAATGACCACGTGCTCGAAGGCCGTCCCGGGCGGAACCATATAGACGAGCGAGCCCGCCACCAGCAGGTGTCCCACCAGAAATGCAAACAGGCCGCGATCGACGATACGCCCTGCGGTTGCGCTCGTTGGCGCTGCGGCCAGTTGGTAGCCGCACGCCAGCCCGCTCATCAGCAGGAAATTCGGCGTCGCGATGAAACCGATCGCCCGCAACTGGCCCGCGAGCGTCGCCGAGTCATTGATGAGATAGAAACTGATATGGCTGACACCGATGAAGAGCATCGCGATGCCGCGCACGGCATCCACTGGCATCAGCCGATCTTTTTCATCCAGGCCTTGCCCAGCCATTGGCCCCGCCCCCGCCTTTTCAACGACTCGTTGAGATCATCGGCTCTCGCCCGCGACGCCTCGTGATCGAAGCACCTCGACAGTCCGCCTAGCAGACTCCATGCCGGGACAGAGTAAACAACCAGTGCCCTGACCTGTGCAAGGAACTTGACTTAACCCCGCTTCGACCCGCTCCGGGGAGGTATTTCATCACCAGAGGCAGCACAGATTCGAGCATGTTTGCATTCGACATCGCCTCATTGTGCGGGCCGCGCAACCGCGTTCCCAGCGCGAGATGGGAAAATCCATGAACCATCGACCACACAGCCAGCCCAGAGCTTTCCGGAGCGAGCTCCAGACCGGCTGGAGTGGTCGTCGCGGCACCGATCGCGTCCTCCAGCACGCTATACGCGCGCGCTTGCTTACCCGAAACGCGGGTGACGAGGTTCGGCTTTGGGTTCATGTTGCTCACGTCCATTGCAGTAGCGCTCTATTCGCCTGGTTATCCCGGCATTCCTCACCTTCCCTGCCGGCTCCGTGCTGATCAAGACTTTCGAGCTGCCCGTCGACGAGGCCCAGCCCGAGAAGAAACGCCGGCTGGAAACACGGCTCCTGGTCCGGGAGGACGCGGGCGGCGTTTACGGCGCCGTGTACAAGTGGAGAGCGGACAACAGCGATGCCGAGCTGTTGGAATCCAGTCTCACCGAGACTAACTTCAGATCGCGACCATCGATAATGGTGAGATCGCCGGAGCGCTCGATCGGGCAATCATCGGGTAGCTCCCTGCGAGACCTTTGTGGATTGCGGGCTATATTACAGCCCGCGGGCCCGTGTTGAATTCAATCGCCCGGAGGCTTTGGCGCCTGCGCCCCGGGCGCAGCGCCGCTGGGCCCCGGCAGCCTGACGGAGCCAGGCGCTTCGGACGCAGCAGGCGCGGGTTCGGGCTGCGGAGCAAGTGGCGCGTTGCACACGATATCGAGCGCCCGCTGCGAGAAGGAGTCCTTTGGGACGGTTTTGAAGCTTCGCTTCCAATCGTCCTTATTCGAGCTCCCGCCGACCGCCTTACCCTGGAAAAAGCCTACGGTGGAGCGCAGCGCGAACTCCCGGCGTGTGCACTCGAAGGCCGTCTCCTGGGTAATCCGATCCAGCTTGATATCGTGCGAATTGGGCATGGCGGACGAGTAGATGGTGAGAAAGACCGCCACCCGGTACCCCTCCTCCTCGTGAACAGAATCGAGGTCGATATACGCCAGCCCGAGGGCCGCACTATTTGCAGGACCGACAGCCTGCCAGTGGGCCGCGTAGCTGGGAAGCGCGAGCGACAACAGCAAGCCGCCTAGAATCCCGCTCCAGAGCGGTACGGACTGACGTTGATGCGGGAACAGACGATGGCTCATGTGGATTTGTCCACGCCGCCGCGCGGCAGTTCAATATTGTACCGCGGGCAGTGAACATCAGTGCGGCACAAGCGCTCATGCTGCATTTCCTCGCGCAAGTCGCACAGGTGGCTCGAAACCTGAAGTTTCCCGGTTCCAAACAGGTGGGCCCAAGATGACGCGAGCTCATGAACAAATGCCGGCTGGTTTCGCCCCGGCCGCTGGCGCATGGAAGCCCGCCGACCCTTCATACGCTCGCGCCCTCCTCGCAGGCATCTCTGCGCCTTGGTGGATCGTTGGTGGCTGGGCAATCGATCTGTTTCTGGGGCACCGCAGCCGCGCGCACAAAGACCTCGATGTTGGAATACTCCGACCCGCAACCCTAAAAATGCTCGCCGCACTTCCACGGTCAGACGCACCCGCAGCCAGCTGGCTGCATCAGGCACTCCAGCTCACGCACCCAGACCACCCGTGGCTTCACCACGCCATATTCGCACGCTAACCCGGACGTCCGAGAACGCACGCGGAAAGCACGCGTTCTGACACGGTCACACCGCCGTCAACACCGTCCGAAATTATCAACAAATACGCCAGTTTCCAGCACATTTTCCCACTTGGCATTTTCGCGACGCGGAGTACCATGTCCGACAGCAACATGCATTGCCGCTTGCAACCAGGAGTGAGTTATGGCGGTAGCCGCTTTCAAGTTTGAACCGGAGCAACCTGTGGAAGAACGCATCGCAAGAATCGAAGTCACCGTCGAGCACATTCAAGCCGATGTCTCCGACTTGAAGACCAATGTGCGGAAGCTGAACGAGAAGATCGACGGCGTAGATCAGAAGCTAACCGCCAAAATCGACACGCACTATAAGGAGATGATGGCAGAATTCCAAAAGTTGACTGTCGGACACATGGCCAACCGGGTCTGGTTCCTACTAATCCTTGGAGGAATCATCACCGGCATCGCCAAGGCATTCAAATGGATATGAACGCCGCCATCAAATGCATAGACCGCCGCATAGCACGACTGTGCGATAAGATCGACAATAGAAAGCGCAAAATTGCCCAAGTATTGACCGATCTCAATCTGAGAACCCTGAACGCGCTATTGCGCACGATCGATTTTATTTCACTGCTAATGGTGATCGTGGCAGACGTGGTCGTCTACACCCATTGATTTTCCGTGATACGAGCGCGTCAACACTCTCACCGCGACATCACAGAAACTTCCGCCCGAGTGATCGCCGGCCGCGCATCGCGCTGATAAGGCCACGCCACACTGTGAACGCGCGCAAGAAGCGCGCGCACGAACCGATCCTGCCGCTGCCGCGCCTGAGGCACCGGCACATTGTGATTCAGAATAGCGAAGTAAACCGTACCGTAATCACTCGTAGCGATCGCCCCAATGAGCGCACTCGCACCATAGTCACCGTAGGTCCCGGTCTTTCCCAACACATGCCCCGCTTCGCCGGGCCCATTCAACCGATTGTGCAGCGTCCCGTCGTCGACACCCGCAACCGGCAAAATATCGAACAACGCCCGCCCCGTACGCCCCAGCTCCTTCTCCAGCGCTCTAAGCAACTTGACCGCGGCTCGAGGGCTCAGCCGGTTGGTGGGATCCGTACCCGCCCCATCACCCAGAGTAATCTCGGAGCGCATGGCCTCCGGCACTACACTGCGAGCCAGACTCTCCACCGCCGCCGCACCGCCAGCAGCTTCTGCAAACGACGTAAAGATATTGTTGGAATAATCGTTCAAAGACTTCGCCAGCGGCACCAGCGGTTGCGAGCGGTGAACCACCAAGGGGTGATCGCCCAGCAGCTCAATGATGCGAGCGCCCGCGACGGTCTCAGCAGGCCAGCTCGTCGCGGTAGCGAAATGGATGCCCGCGGGAGCGACCGAACTCGCACTGAGTTCGCGTACGGCCTGCGCCGCCGCCGGTGTTGTAATCCCGGAGAGTGCACGACCCAACGACGTACCGTCGTCATTCTTCCAATCAAAAAATAACGGCCCCTGCACACGCAGAGCCCCGGCAACCCGCGTGATGCCCGCCTCCCGCAAGCGATCGGCCACCAGCAATGCGTCTTCGTCCACGAGTGACGGGTCGCCATCACTCTGGACTATGAGGTCGCCGTACAAAGTACCGTCGAGAACGCGGCCCTTGGCGGTGAACGTCGTGACGAACCGATGCTCCGGCCCCAGCTTTCGCAGCAGCGCCAGTGTCGTAGGGACCTTAGAGACCGATGCAGGGTGCACCGGCTTCGAGGCGGCTTGCGAAAGAAGGACCGCCCCGTCCGCCGCCTCGACGTAGACCCCCTGATCAGGCCCTAAAATCGAGCGCGCGGCGCCGGCAAGACCGTGCAGCTCGGCACCCGGCGCGATTGGAGCGACCAGCAGTCCCAGGACCGCTATGAGTCCGACTCTCAATCGCACCGAAACCGCCGGTCAGATCTTCCGCAGCCAGCCGTGCCGATCGGCACTCTCGCCACGCTGGATCGACACCAACCGCTCGCGCAGAGCCAGCGTCAGAGGACCCACGTCGCCGTTACCGACCTTGTGCTCGCGCTCTTGATGTATGAGCGTGCCAACAGCGGTAAGCACCGCAGCTGTGCCCGAAAGCGCAGCCTCGCCGTCGACGATCCACTTCAACATCTCATTCACGCTGAACACGCGCTCCTCGACCTCATAGCCCTCATCGCGCGCCAGAGTCAGGAGCGAGTCGCGAGTAACGCCATGGAGGAAAGAGCCGTCCAGGCTGCGCGTCAGGAGACGTCCCTTGCGGATCAGCACGAAATTGGCGGCGCCGGTTTCCTGCACCTCGCCACCCGGGCAGAACAACACCTGATCCGTGTTGAAGCGACGCTTCGCCTCGAGCGTGGGGCCCAGAGCCGCCGCATAGTTGCCGCCGGTCTTGACACGACCGGTCTGGGAGGAGGTGCGCGAGTTGACATCCTCCACAAAAATCCGCAGCGGCTTCATGCCGCCGGCGAAATAGTCCCACACGGGGCTCGCGAGCACGATCAGCTGCGCCTCGCTGGCAGGAGTCGCGGCGGCGCCGATGTTGGGGGTCGTGCCGAAGAGGATGGGCCGCATGTACAGAGCCCCGGGTGCCTCGGGCACAGCGTCCCGATTCTTGTCGATGGTGATCCGGATCATTTCCTCTAGTTGTCGCGGATCCGGCTCGGGCAGCACCAGGGCGCGCGCACTCTGGCGCATGCGCTCGATGTGCCGGTCCATGCGGAAGACGTTGACGCTGCCATCCGCCCACCGATAGGCCTTGAAGCCTTCAAAACAGGTGCTCGAATAGTGCAGCACGTGCGCGGCCGGGTGCATTTCGATAGGACCTACCGCGCGCACCTCGTACCGGCCCCACTCGCCATTGCGGTAAGTGGCGACCGTCATGGTCGGGGCAAGAACAGTCCCGAAAGCGGGACGGGAAGCGGGTGGCGCTTGAGTCGTCTGCGTCATGGCTCAGCCTCTGGCACGGGTATATGCAAATCCTACCCCCATTCAGTGCAATGGCCATCTCATTCGGGGGCTGCAATCGACACAAAGATGAAAAACTCGTCTCAGGGACGTTCCGTCGCAATAGCCAAAGCGCCAAGTGGCCCAGCGCCCGCGCCCAGACCGGGCGGCATGACGTATTGATCCAATCCTCGGGCCGTCGTCACTTCCTCTACCCGCAGATAGCTGTTCAGGCTCTGTGCAAGCCCCTGGCGAATACGCCCAAAGAGCTCCGGACGGTCACCGATGACACCCCCGCCAATCAGAATCCTTTGGGGTGCCACGGACACAGCCAGTAGGTGCGCAAGTTGGGCGAGCGCATGAGCGACCGTGTCCCAGACGGGACTTTCCGCGGCGATGCGCGCGGCCGGCTGCCCGCAGCGTGCTTCGATAGCAGGACCCGATGCGAGCCCCTCGATGCACGCCCCATGAAAGGGACAGCTACCGGCCCACTCGTCGCCCGGCATCCGCGCAATGCGCGCATGTCCCATCTCCGGGTGGTGAATGCCGATCACCGGCGTGCCGGATACGACCAATCCAACACCGACGCCAGTTCCGACCGTGACGTAGGCGTAATCAGTAAGTCCCCGCGCCGCGCCCCAGCGCCCTTCCGCGAGGGCAGCACCAATCACATCGGTGGTGAGCGAGACTGGCCCTTGGAAACGTTGAGAGAAGAAACTGACGAGATCGACACCCCGCCAACGCGCCTTCGGTGTGGCTTGGATACGCCCGTACGTAGGCGAATCGCGCCGCAGATCGATGGGTCCAAAGGAGGCAATCCCGAGCGCCGCGGGCTCCCCAAAGTCGCCCCGCCAGCGCTCGAGCACGTCCGCGATCGCATCAAGCGTAGTTGCGGGATCGCCGGTCGGGACAGTGACCTGCGCGCGCACATCGTCAGGCCCGGTACCAAGCGTACAGACGCACTTGGTGCCCCCCAATTCGATACCGACAAGGATCAACGCAGCCTTTCCCTTTGCATCAGCACATCCCACCACATACGCCAGTCACCGATGAAGCTGAACAGCGGATATTTGAAGGTCGCCGGCTTGTTGTGCTCGAAAAAATAGTGACCCACCCAGGCGGAGGCGTAAGCCTCCGCGAGCGCGACCCCAATCAGCCACCAGTGTTGGGTCGCCAGAGTCGCGAGCAACAAAATCGCGGCGATGGTCGTGCCAATGAAGTGCAGCCGGCGACACGTCGCGTTGGTGTGCTCGCCCAGATAGAACGGGTAGAACTCCGTGAAGCTGCGAAAAGATTGCGATCCGCCCATGAGCCGCCTCCGATCGCCGCGGGGATCTCATTATATCGCCCCGCTTCCCGCGGCGATCAGATGGGATCCTCGATCGAGCGCGCCAACTGGCTGAACAGCTTCGGCCCCTGCTCCGTCATGTGCCAACAGTCCTCGAGCCGGATACCGAACTCGCCCGGGATGTAGATTCCGGGCTCATCGGAGAAACACATCCCGGCCTGCAACGGGGTTCTGTCGTTGCGCACCAGATACGGCGCCTCGTGGCCATCCAGCCCGATTCCATGCCCGGTCCGGTGTGAAAGTCCCGGCAGGGCGTAGTTCTTACCCCATCCTTTGCCCTCGTAATACGCCCGCACCGCCTTGTCGATGTCGCCCACCGGAACGCCAGGCTTGGCGGTCTCGAGCGCAATCTCCTGTCCGCGCTTTACCGTATTCCAGACATCGCGCTGCCGGGCGCTCGGCTCGCCAAAGACCCAGCTTCTGGAGATATCCGACTGATAACCGTGCACCACACAACCGCAATCCATCAAAACCACTGAACCGTTGCGGATGGTCTGCACGACTTTCGACCCATGCGGGAAGGCGCTCGCCTCGTTCAGCAGCGCCATCGAGAATTCCGGCGCGCCGCCCAACCCAACAGTGACGTGATCCATGAGATCCGAGACGTCAGCCGTATGCATGCCAAGCTCGAGGTGAGCATGGACGTAACGCAACCCTGCCATGGTGACGTCGCTGGCAACTTGCATCAACGCCAGCTCCGCCGGGGACTTGAACATCCGGCAGGCCCGAACGAGCTCATAGCCGGGCACGATCTGTCGATGGTTGGTCAACGCCTTGGTGACTCCATCGAGCACGTAGAAGCGCGTGTTCGCCTCCACGGCCAGCGGGCCAGCGGGAGCTCCCCGGCCGTTCAAAACCCCCGCGATCAACTCGAACGGGTTCTCATCCTCCTGCCAGGTGCGGATGTCAGCCGGAACTTGCAGCATCTCGTGGATGCTCGGCTGCTCGAAGAACGGCGTGATGATGACTGTCTGACCACTCGCCGGAATGACCGCCGCGGTGACCCGTTCGCTCAAATGCCACTGAACGCCCGTGAAATAATCGAGCGTCGACCCTGATTCGACCAGCAGAGCCGCCATTTTTTGTTGTTGCATCAACCCTTGCAACCTGGCGAGCCGGGCGGCGCGTTCCTGGGGAGAGATGGGTAGCGCGCCCGAGGTCATCGACTTCAGATCGGTGAGTCGCGGCGCGCTGGTCGGTTTCGACTTACCGGTAGCCGCCAGGGCCACTGATGCAGCAGTGGCGCCGAGCATCGCACGCCGGGTAAGCGTAAAAATGTGTGCCATTTTTCTTGTCGAGATCGCGGCCTTCAGTTGGCCCGTCATCTTACACTGACGGCACCCGCCCGTGCAGGCGGGCCTGTTCCTGCCCCAGGCGGCCGGATTGCGAGATACACCGTGCTCCACAATTGCGCGGCGTTGGATTCATCGGCATCGTTGGCGTTAGCGCCAAACGGTGCGACATGAAACCGGCCGCTCTCATAAGACCACGACCAGAGCTCGGAATTGCGCACAGCTTTTCCGGCCGCGATGGCGCGCCAGAGCCGCCGCTGTACCTCCCGCAGCTCGTTCAGCGCCCCATCGGTCAGGTCGTGACGCCGCAGCTGGCGAGCGAGCGCCTCAGCCATCATGGCCTGTTGCCAGGACCAAACGACGGTCCCGTGATAGGCCCGATTGGAGAATCGCTCTTGAGCCTCATGAGGCGCAAAGACCGGGTTGGCAACCAACATACCGGCATCCGTCATCAGTCCGGCCGGAAACGGTTTCATGATCGCGCCAAGATCCGTCTCGACCTGTTGTGAGCGCGGCCGGGTAAACAACAACGCAAATCCTTCGTCGGAGTGCACGACCCGCACCGGAGTGCCATCGGCATTCAACGCCAGAGCGTGAAAGCGCACCGGTGCCGCGCCGATGGATGCCTCGGCCGCCCCCGCGGAGACTCCCAACTGCGCGGCATAGGCTCTGACGGCCTTATGCGCGACCTCGCTCGGCTCGATGACTTCGAACAATTGGGGCGCTCTGGCGAACCACACCTTCGCGAGTGCCGCGGCACGCTCGAACTGAGCGCGGTCCTCGCTGGTCAGATAAGGATTGAGCAAACCCTCAGTGTAGAGTGCGGCTGCCGCCTCGAGGGCTGCCGGCACCAGGACCGCATTCACATCGTAGGGAAAGCGACCGCCTCCGAGACCGTCGCGACTGTCACGCCATTCGCCAGCATCGAGACCTCGCTTCAAACCAATCAGGTGGCTGGCACGCGGATCGTCCCCGAACGCAATAGCGCTTTGCACCACGAAGCGCAGGTTGGCGAGCAGTTCGGCGCCGGCCGTCCGCCCACCCCCATCACTTCGGCCGTCGTGACCCGCCAGAAAGGTGGCCGCACGTGCCCTGCCCCGCGGATCGTCGATCAGCCAGCTGCGCGCCACCGGAGCCAACATGAAATTCCCATCGATCATGTTGTAGTTGAATGTGGGCGCGGCCGACCTGGAGCCGTCGGCCCGCAGATGATCGAGAATCGCGAACTCCCCGATATCCTCCTCGTGTGCGACCTCCCCTTGCGGCGACAAGCGCGCCAGCACCGAACTGAGTGCCGCCTCCACCGCTTCAGGCGTCAACGCAGGCATCAGCAGCTCGACCGACATCAGGGTATCGCGACCGAAATACGTATCGAAACGCCAGGAGCCCGCCAGAAATTTCTCACGGTAGCTGAGGAAAGTCAGAGCGTTCCGTGCCGACCGATCCGCTCTGGCACGAGTGCTGAGCAACTCGGGCCCTGCTAACGGAGCCAGCGGAGTCTCCCCGCTCAGAGCCGTTATCCCGAGCTCAACCCGGCCATCGCGGCCGGCCTTGATGTGGCCGTCTTCGAGACTCCCGTGAGTCACATCGATACGAAGTCGATAGCCGGCCGCGCCGTCCAACCGGTCTCTCGCCCAAGTCAGAGTCGTTCCCTCAATTGACGGTGGGGCCACGGCGACCTGCTCGGGAACCGTACCCTCCGCCTGATAGGCCCTCAGAACCCTGACGCTGGAGAGGATTGCCTGCTTGATCACCAGGTCCGTCGGTCCGGGGCCCAAGGCCGCCCGCGCCACGATGCCGTAAAGAGAGCGCCCCTTCTCGTCACGCTCCACCACCGGGCGCGGACGTTCCAGCAATGTCCAGGTTACAGGTTGGCCGACATGAGCAAACCACAGGCCAACACCGCTGTTTCCTGCTGGGAAGGCCACGAGAATGCGCGGATCCGGCCCCGAGCGCAGCACCAGATGCGCCGCAACCTGGCCGGCCCGCAGCAGACTGTTGAGGTTGCGCCCCTCAGAAACATCGAAGGAGAGTTGCCGCTCGAGCGCGCTGCCGGGCAGCGGCCAACCTCCTATGAGAAGGCCCGTGACAACCAGCAACGCCGCTCGAACGCTTGCCGGCCATTTTTGTGTTGTCGCCACGGGACTCCTTACTTACCCTGCGGCGGACAGGCCTCTTCAGGTGCCCGATCCGTCCGCAGGCCCATATACCAGAATTCTAAAGCTCCCGGGCACCGTGGCGGGCCGGCGCTGCCCCGCACCGGGCGCCAGCGTCGCGGCGGACAAATAGATCCGATGGGTGCGCGGATCCAATGCCATCGTCCTGGCACTCGGCTGCGTGCGCAGGGTCTGCACGACCGTCAGCTTCGTTGGCGAGTCTTCGTGTGCAATGGTCACCGTACCCTCGCCGTTGGAGCTGAAAGCCAGCTGCAGGCCCGCATCGAACGCATTTGCATCAACTCCACTCTGAATGGGGACGGAGGCGACCACCTTGCCGTTGGTACTGTCGATCATCTCCATGAGCTTGTTTTCACAGCCGATGAAGAGGCGATGATGGGTCGCATCGAAAGCCATGCCCGAAGCGCTCTCCCCCGGAGCGATCGGCCAGGTCGCGACGACCTTGTGTTGCGCGGTATCGATCGCAAGGATCGTGTTCTTGTCCTCGATGTTGACAAAGACGCGGCCAGCCTGACTATCAACGGTGGCGAACTCCGGCTTGCCGGGCAAGTCGATGGTCGCCAACACCTCGCCCGTGGCGGCGGCAATCACGGTAGCCGAGTGTCCCTTGCCGTTGAATGCATACACCTCCTTGCGCGTGGGCTCGTACACGATCGCATCCGGGTTGGCCCCCGTTGCGACCTTGCTGAGAGTCTTCAGGGTCTTGAGCTCGACAATGCCGACCTTGGCTTCATCGCCGTTGCTGCTGAAACCCCGCCCCAGATCGGCGGCCACGGCGAAGCCGTGCACCCGCGGCGTGTCGGGGATGTCGCCCACGACTTTCTGCGTGTCCAGATCGATGACGACAATGTGCGTACCGTGCGTCACATAGAGCCGGCGCGCGTCCGGGTCGATCGACAGGTAGTCCCAACCGCTGGCACCGCCAACCTGAATTTCACCCAGAGCGCGATACTCGGGCGCCTTGGCGGCGGACCATGCCGGGATTGACATCACGGCGGCCGCGCCGGCCGCCACCCAACTCAACATGCGAATTCGCATACAGGCTCCTTGGAGAGAACAAATCAGACAACGCGCCGCGGGCCGCTGTAGCGCCACGCCAACACCGGCAGCACCAGCAGATTCAGAATGGTGGATGACAGCAGTCCACCCAGGACGGTGATCGCCATCGGCGCCTCGATTTCCTGTCCCGGACTGTGCAATCCCGCCGCCAGCGGTGCGAGACCGAGCGCGGTGACGGCAGCGGTCATCAGTATTGGAATGAGACGCTCATTCGCGCCGCGCAATACGACAGACAAATCCCAACCCGAAGCTTCATGCATCACCATGTGCTCGTAGTGCGCGAGCTGCAGAATGGTGTTGCGCGCACTGATGCCGAATACGGTCACCAAACCAACGAGCGATCCCAGCGACATGCCAATACCCGTGACGGCCATGACGAGCACGCTGCCCAGCAAGCTGAATGGCAGGTTGGCCATGACCAGCCAGCCGTTGGCACGCCAGCGCAATGCCACCAGCACGATCAGAACGATCAGAGCGAACGCCGCCACCGAGTAGGTGATGAGCTGCGTACGAGTCTGTTGTTCCGCCTGCGCAGCACCGGTGAATTCCACGTACGTCCCCGGAGCCAACTTCACCTGCCGGGCAATCCGCTGTCGGGCTTCTGTCACCGCGTCCTGCAATGAGCGCCCCTCTACGTTGAAGGTAATGGCTACACGACGCTGGCCACCGTCATGCTCTATGCTGTAGCGATCCGACGTCAGATCCACGGCAGCAACCTGAGAAAGTGGCACTGGTCCATACGGCCCGCTGATGGGGAGTCTCCCTACCTCCTCCACCCGGTTGCGTTGGTCTGACGGCAGTCGCACGACCACACCCACGGTGCGCACACCACTGAAGGTCTGACCGACCGCAGCGCCGGAATAAGCCGACTCGACAGTATCGAGAACATCCTGGGTTTTGAGACCGGCCGCGGCCAGCCGCTCGGGACGCGGCTCGATACTGAGTACCGGGGTGTTGTCCTCCCGCTTGAACTGCAGATCCGTGACACCGGGCTCATTTTTCAATGCCGCAAGGATCCGATCACCGGCATCATCGAGCGCCGTCAGATCATCGCCGAACACTTTGATTGCCACCTGCGCGGTCTCGCCACTCAAGCTCTCGCCGATGCGGTCGCCCAGGAAGGTCACCACTTCTCCCTGAATACCTGGATACGAGGCGATGATCTTGCGCAAGCTCTCCTGCGCGACCGCCTGGTCCACGGTCGCATCCGGGCGCAACTCGACATGCAACTCGCTGCGGTGCGGCCCCCACGTGTCCTCACCCAGCTCGGCACGCCCGACCTGTTGCTCGACGCTCTGAACGTACGGCAGTGCCAGGATATCCGCGCTGATCCTGCGACCGACCCGCAACATCTCATCGAGCGAGGTTCCCGGTACGGAGCTCGTCGCCTGAACCACGAAATGACCTTCACGGAAGTCGGGCATGAACGTGCCGCCCAGAAACGGCACCAGACATGCGGCCGCAACGACCAGCACTCCAATGCCCGACAACACCAGAACGGTACGTCCGTTAATCCACTCAACGCAGCTGCGCTGCCAGGCTTTGAGCCGCACCAGCCAGCGGGCCTCCTGGCGGAATGACTCCGTGCGTAGCAACAGGGCACACAACGCCGGCGTCGCAGTCATGGCAACGAGCAAGGACGCCGTGACCGCAAGAATGAAGGACAGGGCCAAAGGCCCGACGAAATGCCCTTGCACGCTGGAGGTGAACAATTCCGGGATGAACACCACGATCACGACCGCAGTCGCGTAAATAACAGGCCCACGAACCTCGAGCGAGGCATCAAGGATGACCTCCAGACGCGCGCGCGGCTGCGGCAGCTCCTGGTTCTGGCGCAGCCGGCGCAAGATGTTCTCGATTCCGATGATGGCATCATCCACCAACACTCCCAGGGCGACCGCGAAGCCCCCCAGAGTCATGGTGTTCAGCGTCTGTCCCATCCTGGTGAGCACCCAGACCGCCGCCAGCAACGACAACGGAATGGCGGTAAAGGCAATGAACGCAGCGCGCGCGTCGCGCATGAACAGATACAACACCACTACGATCAACAGCGCCGCGATGAGCAGGGCGTTCTGCAAATTTCCCAGCGCACGCTCGATGAAATTCGCAGGCCGGTGCAGCCCCGGGTACAACGTGATGCCCTGAGCCCGCAACGCAGGAGCCAGATCCGCGAGCGCCTTTTCAACTGCCAGGGTGGTGGTGAGTGTATTAGCGCCATACTGGCTGGCCAGCGATATCAGCACACCGGGGCGCCCCATGATCAGCGCATCGCCCGAGCGCAGCGCAGGAGCTTGTGCAACGCGCGCAACGTCACGCACCCTCACAGGAACCGAGTTGCGCACAGCGATGACCGCCGCCCCGAGCCTGTCCACGTCCGGTGCGGGCGTCGGAGTCTTCAACAACACGCGTTGCGCCGTCTGGTCGACAAATCCGGCGCCCCGAAGTGCCAGGGCGGCCCGCGCGCCATCGGCGACATCACTGAGAGTCAGGTTGAGGCTGGCCAGCTTGTGCAGATCCGGGGTGATCGCGATCTCGCGCACCTGCCCGCCGAAAACCAGGGCATGCGCGACACCGGGGACGGCGAGCAGGCGCGGCTTGATGGTCCAGTCCGCGGCATCCCGCAGCGTGTAGGCATCGGCCGTGTCTGACAACAGCCCCACCTTCAACAGGTCCATGGTGCTGGAGATCAGCGGCGAGAGCTTCGGCGTCCCCACACCGGTGGGAAGGGAGGAACCCAGTTCCGAAAGGCGCTCGGAGACCCCTTGCCGGGCCACGTGCAGATCCACACCATCTTTGAAGGTGATGGTGACGACCGACAATCCGGGGATGGATTCCGAGCGCAGTGTCGCCAGGCCCGAGGCGCCATTGACGGTGTTCTCAATCGGCCTGGTGACCAACTCCTCCACCTGTTGTGGCGCGAACCCGGGCGCCTCGGTCTGGATCTCGACCTGGGTGGGCACGAAGTCCGGAAATACATCCAGCGGTGCTTCGGCCGCGCCCATGATCCCCAGAACCAACGCAAGGAGACTCAGGGCGGTGGCGGCGCCGAAATGACGAATGCAGAGCGAGACGAGCCAATGCATGTCAGTCCTCGGCCGCGGTGCTGGAGTTCAACTCGCGCGCCAGCAACAGGCCTGCGCCCGTGGTCACCACCTGATCGCCGGGTGCGATGGCATCGGCAACAAAATACCCCTCGCTCAATGGCCGGCTAGCGTCGATGGCTACGCGCTGGAACGTGCTCTCCTTCTTCTTGAGATAACACCAGTATTCGCCGTTGGTAATGACGACCGCCGCATCGGGCACGACCACACCTGAAATTGCAGCAGAGTCCGCTGCTGCCTGGGCTCGCACGCGCGCACCCTCGGCGAGACCCGCATTGGTTAAAATCGCAAACACACTCCGTCCCGGCAGGGTAGGATCCTGCGGAGCGGCCCAGACGGTGTGCGATATCAAAGCCACCGCGTCGGGCGCATCGAGGGAGGCGACCCGCAAGCTCTTCGGCAGCGCAGTGGCCGTCGTAGCAGGCGGAAACGTCACGCGTACCAGCTGATTCGAGCCGTCCGCGATCCTGGCCAGCTCGCCATCAGCCGCATCGCCGTGCCAGGGGAAACCAACACCCAACAGAGCAGTCAACTTGCGACGCGCGAGTAAGAGCGCCGCTTGATCTGCAGCCTGTTGTCGCTGTGCGTTTTCGACGGTATCGACGCCGAGTGCGCCGGGCCCTTCAGAGAGGCGCCTGGCGCGAGCCAGCGCCGTATCGCTCAAACGCGAAGCGGCAGCGGCAGCTTGAAGATCCGCCGCCGCCTGCGCGACGAGATCGTGGCTGATCACCACTCCAAATCCTTCGAACGTCGATGCGTAGTGGGCTTCCCGCACCGCCGTTGTCGCCACGCCGAGCCGCGCTACCTGTTCGGCTGGCAGCTCGAGTGGATGGGGATGCGCCTCATCGCCCTCCTTTGGCTCGCCCGCATCCTTCGGCTTGGCCGCCTCCTTGGAGCCCGTGGCTTCCCCGGCCGCAACCGCCCCGGATTGCTTCGTCGCCGGCTCCGCGCTCGAGGCCGCCTCTGCAGCGGATGCCGCCCCTCCATTGGACATGCCGCAACCGCCGCACATCGCCAACACGATCGCGCCCAGCAGGGCGAAAGTTATTTTTGTACCCATCCGCCACCCAATGCCTTGCACAAGCCCACCGTCGCCACCAGCCGGTCCAGCTGGAACTGATTCCATTGTTCCTGCGCGCTCAGTAATGTTCGTTGCGCATCAATCACGGCCAGGAAATCTCCCGAGCCTGCGCGATAGCGCGCCTGCGCCCCGGAGAGCGCGCGCTCGTTCTCCGCGACACTCTGCTTTTGCGCCTCCTCTTGTTTGTTCAGATGCTCGATGGCCGACAGCGCGGTCTGCACGTCCCAAAGCGCCGCCAGTACCGCCCCCTGATATTGGGCGAGCATCTCTTCTTCCTTGCCAAGCGCTTCATCACGCGCAGCGCGCAGGCGGCCGCCGTTGAAAATCGACTGCACTACGCTGGCGCCGACATTCAACGTAGGACCAAGCCCGGTCAGCGTCGTCACCGCCGCTTGCACCGCGGGATTCTGCAAGCCAGCGTTACCAGTCAGGGTCAGTGTCGGAAAGAAGGCCGCCCGGGCTTGCAGCAAATCCGCATGGGCGGAACGCAGATTCGCCTCGGCCGAAAAGATATCGGGTCGCCGCCTCAGCAGCTGTGCTGGCAGGCCCGCTGAGACTTTCGGCACCTGAAAGTCGGACAGATGCGCAGGCGAAACCGTCAGCGCACCGGGCACCCTGCCCACCAGAGTGGCCAGGGCGGCCTCCTGGCCGGCCACCTGCTGCTCGACTTCCTTGACGCGGATCTCCCCGGCGGCCACCAACGCGCGTTGCTGCGCAACCTCCACCGGGTTGGACAAGCTGGCGGCGCGGCGGGCCTCGATGATCCCGAGGAGCTGTTTGGTGTTTTGTAGTGTTTGCCTGGCCAGCTCGAGCCGCTCGCGCAACGCCACGACCTGGAAGTACGTGTTGGCGACCCCGGTTACCGTGGTCAATGCCAGGACCGCCCGGTCCGACTCGCTCGCTTCCCGTTGCGCGCTTGCCGAAAGGCGCGCGGCCCGATTCTTCCCCCAGAAATCGATCTCGTAGCTGGCCGAGAGCAGGCCCGCATAGTCCGTCTCGGTCGCGGTGCCATTCGATGAATGACCCGCGTAGAACACACCGTTCGCGCCCGCATTCACTTCCGGCAGAAGCGCTGCGCCGGCCGCCCGAGCGCGTGCATCCGCCTGCCGAACGCGGGCATCAGCGGCCTGCAGGTCCCAGTTGCTGTGCGCGGTGCTCGTAATCAGCTCATCCAGCTCCTCGCTGCCGAAACCGCGAAACCATTCGGAAGTCAACGCCACCGCGGATGCCGGGCTTTCCTCACCCCAGCCCTGCGGGACCTCGATATGCGGTGGAGCCGCCGGCTGCACCGCGCAGGCGCCGCATAGCATCGCGAGAAGCGATCCGGCCGCCAGGCTCAACAGTCGCGTATTCATAGGCGCAGCCTAACACTTGATGTGTTCTGAAAGCGTTAGGGCCCACGGAGGCTCGCACTGCGGATTTCAGGGCGTGTCCTGGCCCCCCGCGGGGTACGCTTGTGGCCCCCTGCGCGGCCGCGGCTGCCGAGCTCCGCCTGCGTGGCCGACGGCGAGCGCCCGGTTCGATCCGGAGCGTTCTAAGGATACATCCCGTTACAGAAATCCCCCTGCCGCGAGTGACCGGGAGCCCCGAGACGTGTTATTTATCTACTCCAGAATCACTGACGGGTGAATGATGAGTGGTCGCACTCTGGAAGCTTATGACTCACGCAGTGTAGCGTTCCATTGGATGACGGCCCTGCTGGTCGTCGCGCAATGGGCAGGCGCTCGAGTCATCGACTGGTTCCCGCGCGGCCCGTTACGCGTCGACGCCCGCTCGGTGCACATACTGATCGGCATCCTTCTGTTGACCATCGTGGTCATGCGATTGATATGGCGCCTGAGCCACGCGGAACGGCCCGAGCCGTCCGGCCCGAAGGCCGTGCGCACGCTGGCACCCCTGGTACATTGGCTGCTCTACGCGCTCGTCCTCGTAGTTCTGATTGTCGGTGTCGCGACCGAGTCCGTGCGCGGCGACAGCTTTTTCGGGCTGTTCAAAATTCCGGCCTTTGCAGCCGACAAACCGCTGCGATCCCAGATGGAGTCACTGCACGAGCTGGTGGCCAACACCCTGTTAATCGTCGCGGGCGCGCATGCGGTCGCGGCGTTGACCCATGCTTGGGTATGGCGTGATGGCGTGTTGGGCCGGATGATCCCGGCCCTGCGCTCGCGTCGTGAAAACCATGGACGCCCTTGATCAGTCGCTCCTGGGCCTGCTGCGAGTCGATGCGCGCACGAGTGTGGCGGACCTCGCCAAAGCGCTCCAGGTCTCGCGCGCGACCATCGGCAACCGGATCAAACGTCTCGAACAGTCCGGAGTCATTGTCGGCTACACGGTACGACTGCGACCCGACGCGGAGCCGAGTGAGATCAAAGCGTGGATCAGCATCGCCGTGGAGGGCGACAAGACCCCGCAGGTGGTGCGTGCCCTGCTGGGCGAGCCCGCCATAACGGCCCTGCACGATACCAACGGACGTTGGGACCTGCTCGCCGAGCTGCGTGCCGGGTCCGTTGCCGGGCTTTCAGAGGTCCTCGAGCGTGTGCGTACCATCAAAGGTATCGAGACCACCGAAACCAGCATTCATCTGCAGACCTTCTGCCGGTCGCAGGCCTGACAGCGCTACCGCGCCCGACAGCGCCTAAGCAACTCGACGAATCCGCGCACGCGCCGCGCCACCTCCCAGCACACCCCCGAAGAGATCCTTCGGATCCTCCAGATCCGGCACGAGATCAATCCGCCGCCCCCACCCGGGATGATCCTGCAACAGACCATGGAGGAATCGTAGCGCCGAGAAATCCTCGAGCGCGAAACCCACCGAATCGAATATGGACACCTCGTCCGCGCAGACACGTCCCGGATGCGTGCCGCATATCACGTCCGCGAGCTCCGTGACCGGAAACTCCGCGGGCATTTGTTGAATCTCGCCTTCGATGCGCGACTGCGGCTCGTACTCGACAAACACCCGCGCATCGGTGCGACTCAGAACCTCCGGATGCAACTCGGTCTTACCCGGACAATCGCCCCCCACGGCATTCACGTGAACGCCCGCGGCGATCATCGGCGGTGTCAGAATAACAGCGTTGCGTTTATCAGCGGTTACGGTCGTTACGATGTCGGCACCGTGAGCCGCCTCCGCGGCGCTCGAGGCACGTACTATCTTTAAGGCCGTGAGCTCGGGCATCGCCCGCAGGTTGCGCTCCAGTTTGGCGGTCGCCACCGGATCGACGTCATAAAGTCTGAGCTCGCGAATGCCGAGCATCCGCTGGAAAGCGACAGCCTGGAACTCGCTCTGCGCGCCGTTGCCAATCAGCGCCATACTCGTGCTGTCCGGGCGCGCCAGCCACTTTGCGGCCAATGCCGAGGTAGCCGCTGTACGCAGCGCCGTCGTGACCGTCAATTCCGACAGCAACAACGGATAACCGGTATCGACCGCTGCAAGCACCCCGAAGGCTGTGACGGTCAACAGACCCTCGGCGGTATTCTTCGGGTGCCCATTGACGTACTTGAATGAATACAACCGGCCATCGCTGATGGGCATGAGCTCAATGACACCGTGGCGCGAATGACTCGCCAGGCGCGCGGACTTGTCGAACTCCTGCCAGCGCCGCAAATCCGCCTCGATGTGCTGCGCCAGGCGGGCAATCGCTTCCCCCGGGCCGATCTGGTGAACGATGCGTTGAATGTCGGCAATGCCGATGTAGTTGATCATGAAGGGTCCCCTGTTCCGACAGGATCGTAGCCAGAGGCCGTGTTAGGGAGAAGCTCGCATTGTGGGCGATTCGGCGCCTGCTTTTGACGAAACGTCACGTCCCGGTGACGGAACGTCACATTCCGGGCGCGAGAGGCGCAGGGCCGGCCGGTTCAGGCAGCTATACGGTGCTCGTAATGCGGCGTAACCCGGTCCGAAAGAATTTGCTCCAGGCGATCGCGGCTGGTGCGGCCGGGTGACAGCCACTCCGCGACGTTCTCGTCCTTCAGCGATATGACACACCGGGTATGACCGGTCGCCAGAATCTCGGCGGGTGGGGTATCGGTGATGGCGGCGAACGAGTAGAGCTCGGGGGAGCTTTCACCAGTCCAGTGCGACCAGACACAGGCGACGGCCATGGGCACGCCCGTGTTGGGATTGAAGTGCAACACCAGGTTCGATTCGCGCTCCCCGGGGGCGAGCTCGCGACGCTCATATAGATGTCGCGGCACATTCTCGAAGAAACTGTCGATCACCATCACACCGTGATTCCTGCCGTAGAGCTCGGACCAGAAACCGCGCAAATTGTCACGGCGCGCGTTGTAACAGCCCGGGAAACGGTCGTCGAAACCGGGTGGCTTGCCGGGTGGACGGCATAGATAGCGCATCGGACGTATGACGAGCCGATCACCGTCGTTGGCCACGACCGGAACATAGTATTTCTTTGGAAAGATGCGCATGTCATCTTCCGGATTGATGTGCTCGCTGTGCAGCGTGGTGATCTTCGCCGTCAGCGTCGCGATCTTCGCAGTCGCAACACGCTCCTCGTTGCGGGCGGTCTTGGTCTCTTTGAGTTGCAGCTTGCGTTGTGCATCCGCCAGGCGCTTGCGTTGTTTGAAGAGTTCCTGTTCCCAGCTCCTGCCCTGGCGCGTTCGGTACGCCTCGATGCAGGCCTGACTGTCCCGAGCCCGTTCATCCGTCATCTGCAATACATGGACGTCCAGCGAGCGGGCTAGCTGAATGCCGTCATCATCGACCCGCTTGCGGAAGAGCTCCTGAAACAGCTCCCAGGCGATCTCGGCGCCGTAGTGTCGCGCGAGCCAGGCAAGGTTTTGGCGTACCAGGGCTGAGTAGCACATCAGATTGGTACGGGCTCCTCGCCGCGCAGCAAGCCCTCCTCCACAGTGGACTGGGCCGCTTCTTTGGCGCGCTCCAGTGCCTCCAGAAGCTCCGGTACCAGATCCGGCATTTGTGCCCAGCCATCCAGGATTTGCAGCTCGGTCGCCGGTCCCCTCGCCGACTCCACGCGAGCCCGGCTGAGCACAAATTCGCTCAGCGCTGCGAGCGCCTCGAGCGTCGGTTGTTGCGCAATGCGCGCCACCAGCGATGCTATGAAAGGATCGCTCAGACCACACAGCTCAGCCAGTCCTCGAGCACCCACCAAGCCGAGCTGCGGCTCCTCCGTCATCCACTCGGCAAACTGTTTCTGCCAGTACGTTCCGGTGGGAGACTTGCCGATCAGTCTGACAACCTGCAGAAATCGCGGCACGGATAGCGGCAGCTCACTGTCCCTCTCGTCGGCCGCGGACGTCCATAATTCTCGCATCCAGGACTTCAGTGTGTGAGGGATGGCGACCGCGAAAATCGCGATAACTGTCGCCAGAGGCCGGGTATGCGCACCCTCCTCCCATGAAAGTGACGGTCCGTAGGTTCGCAGCAGTCTCAGGAGATCTCCGGACAGGGCGCGCACCTGCGGATCCGCCTCCTCGCCTTCGGGCGCGGACAATACGTGATCCCCCCAGCGCGCGAAGGCACCCAGAGCCAACTCCCACAACCTGTCATCTGTCGGGCACGTGGGAAGCACCGAAAATACGGCCGATATTCCCGAGGCGAGAGCCGGACCGGAAGCTCCCAACAAGGCGCGCGCCGCGAGATGAACGGCAGCAAGATCGTCCAGCTCCAGCCCCCTCGACACCAGATCGCGCTCGACCGGATCGAGCTCGGCCGCCTCGCACAACGCAGCCAGCTGCATCTCAAACAATCGTGTCCCGGGCAGGGAGCGTTGAATTGCCTCCTGCCACCGCGTGCGCTGGTGCGCACGCAGCTCCACCAGGAGCGTCGGGAGAATGACCTGCAACCGACCCTTGGCGGATTCTTCATTGACGAACGACCACGCCTCGGCGGGATGGCGCCTGACAAACTCGGCCAGATACAGCGGCGCGTTGTGTTGCAGCTCCCGCTCAGGCAGAGCGGTCAACACGGACGTGAAGAGTCCGGACCATGCCGGGGCACCGCTGTAAAGCGGGTCCAGTTGCTCGAAAAGCTCTTTGGCAAGCTCCTTGACGCGCGCCGCGGAAGGCTTGACGAGTCCCTGCAGATGCGCGCTGCGCTGCTGCGGCTCGACAGTTTCCTCCAGCGCAACCGGGAAGACGGGCACTGCATCCTCATGCAACGCCTTCCACAGCGAATACGGCTTCGCATCGGGTAAGGCGCTGAGAATCTGCTTGCCGCCGCGATGCATGAACAGACCGACATCCTCCATCCACCAGCGCCAGCCTTGATGTTCGACAGCCGCGCGTACGGGCAGATAGCTGGTCGTCGCACCGAGCTTGCCGAAGCTCTCCGCCAGTGTGTCCAACTCGCGCTCGAGTTGGGAAGCCCAAAGCTTGCGCACTTCGTCCGTCAAGCTGCGATAGCCGCGAGCCCAGTGCTCGAGCGAAGCCGCCGCGGCGTATTGGACCGCCGGCGCAGCATGGCGCGCGCACCGGGCGAGAATGTCCAACGCGCGCCCGCGGAGTTTGCAGATTTCGTCTGATGGACTCAGACCCACGCGTACGGAACTGCGTGCCTCGTGATCCCAAAGCTGAGCATGCATCTCGAGCTGCAGGAATCCATGAACCAGTAAGGCAGCGAGCTCCGCCTTGCTGGCGTCGGTGCTCTCAGCCCAGGCATTCAGTACATCGAGGACAGCCGTCGTATGCGCAACAGGGCGCGCGATGGCGAATTGACACGTGCCCGCCAACGCATCACGCAGAGATGAGTAGTTGCCGGCGTCGGAACGAGCACAGACCAACAGTCGGCGCGCGTACTCCATCGCATGCGGCACGATCGCCGGATCGTACTCGCTCGCGCTTGCCAACAAGCTCCATGCGTTCACTTCCAGAGAGTCCGTGTCGAGCTCGCCAGCCGGAGGGTCGGCTCGCAGAATGCCCTTGATGGCCAGGACCTCTATCAGACGAACGATAGTGCCGGGCTGACGCACGGCCAGGGATGAGCACCCCTGCAGGAGCTTAATGGCCTCGGACCGACCCTGGGCGGGCAGAGCACCAGCCCGTTCCAACACCAGCTCGCTCAGGAAGTCCATCCGCGTTGAAGTGGAGAATAGCCGCCCGATGTCGGCGCAATTGCGGACGATGGCCTCGTGATAAGCATCGAACAGGCCGCGGATCAGGGCCTGGCCAAACGCACCCGGCCTACCCTGCTCATTCAGACAAATGTCCTCGAGAATCACATCACCCATGAGGCTCGGGAGGGGTCGCAACCAGCCGCGCCCGTCCACGCTGAAGAGCCCCGCCTCCACCGTGCGCTGCTCCAAAGCCTCGATCTCGGCAACCGATAGTTCCGAGTGGGCAGCGGCGCTCGCGCGAATCCCGGGATCTCCCGAGCGCACCGGAGAACAGGCAGCGTAGACCGCCAGCGCGCGAAACGCCTTCTCGGGAGAGCACGAATTACCAACCGCTTGAGCGATGGGCAGACGAACCGCGTATTCGCGCAGATTTTTGACGCTGAGGGTCTGCGGGAGCCCCTTTTGACGTGCCACGCTGGAGCACAGCAAGGACGTCGCAAAGAAAGAGTCCGCCACGCAGCGCCGGATGGCGTCCCGATGGTGTGGCGAAAGATCCGGGATGAGCTTTTCGATCAGCTCCTTGAGAAGCTTGGCGTTGGGACGCCCCAGATCCACCTCCAGAGACACGCCGATTGGAAAGTAACTGGCCAGGGCTTCGGTCAACAGCGCACGACCCGAGGGTCGCGTGAGACACACCAGAGAAAGAATCGATTGAGGCCCAGCGGCGGCGGCTGTCGCGGCCAGCTGCTGTACCAGTGCCGGGCACTCGTCCGCGTCGTCCACAATGAGCACGACTTGCCGGAGCTTGGAAAGCTCAGGCAACTCCTCCCGAAATGCCGTCTCGTCATGCCGTACGAAACGCACATCCCAGGATCTTTGCGCCCGGCCCATGAGACGGGCGAGCTCCAGCGCAAACCGGCTCTTGCCGCAACCAGGAGGCGCCGACACCAGAAAAATCCTGCGGCCGGAGGCCATCGCGTCAATGATTTGCGTCTGCCGCTGCATGTCCCCCACATAGGGACCGCCATGACCGATGAGCGCGCGGCCCGGGAAGTCCTCGAGGAATGCGCGGTAGTAGCTCTGCCAGCCAACGAAGGCCTTACCTTTCGGCTGCCGGCTGAAGCGATCTCGTAATTGTGTGGCGAACTGCGAAGCCCGCGTTCCCGCACGAAGGGCCTTTAGAAAGCTAATCTTCAGTCTCCTGCTCGAGCGCTTTCAGGAATTAAGTTAATCATATCTTCCTTCCGAAACATCCCCTTGACGGATCGGTCGCAAATCCGCCGCGTTGCGCCGGTGTATTCACATTAGACTCCAACCATGTCATTGGGCGTCCGCGCATTGCTGAGCGTACTCGTTCTGGTGCTGGCGTGGTTTCTGTGGCAATGGGTGGCCATAGAGCGCCGGCGGCGGGACATCGCGCCGACGTTGCCGGATCTGGCCATCGGATTCGTTACCAACTTCTTCGACGCGCTTGGAATCGGCAACTTCGCGCCCACGACGGCGGCTTTCAAGCTGCTCAAGCGCATGCCGGATGAGGACATTCCCGGCACGCTGAACGCCGGCCACACTCTGCCGGTCGTGGCGGAAGGGCTGATCTTCATTGCCGCGGTCTCGGTCGATCTCACCACCCTCATCGGCATGCTGGTCGCGGCCGTTGCGGGCGCTTGGATCGGCGCAGGGATCGTGGCGAGGCTACCGCGCCGTGCGGTGCAGATCGGGATGGGCGCCGCGTTGTTGATTGCCGCCGTACTGTTCCTGGCGGCGAACCTTCACTGGCTGCCGGGCGGGGGTGCCGCTCTGGGATTGAGCGGCGGCGCGCTGGTGTTTGCCGTCATTGCCAACTTCGTGCTGGGCGCGCTCATGACCCTCGGTATTGGTTTGTATGCGCCCTGCCTCATCCTGGTCAGCTTGCTCGGCATGAGCCCGCTGGCGGCGTTTCCGATCATGATGGGCTCGTGTGCGCTACTGATGCCTGTGGCGGGCATCCGCTTCATCGAGGCGCGCCGCTATAACCTTCGAGCATCGATCGCGCTGGCGCTCGGAGGTATCCCCGCGGTGTTGCTCGCGGCTTATATCGTAAAGTCACTGCCCCTGGTGTGGCTGCGCTGGCTCGTCGTGTTGGTCGTAAGCTACGCAGCGTTGACCATGCTGAGCTCGGCCCGGCGTCCGCGGCCAGCGTTAGCCGTCGAATGACGGTTCGGGCGCCGGATTAGGGCGTGCGGCGGCGCGGAATGACTGCAGCGACAGGCTGGGAATTTGTGATCGGGGCACGCTGCCACTGACGAGCACACAGAGCGCCCAAGCTCTCGTCAATGAACTCGCTCAGAGTGCGCACCCATTCGACGGCCGGTGCGACTGAATAAAACAGCGACGGTGACGGCGGAGCTTTGCGAGTGGTCACTTGTGAAACTCCTCTGTGGCGAGCCCGTGATGCAGCTTGAGTATCCCCCTTCGAAGCTGAACGCCGCGCGAACGTCGTCACAGTGAGTGAGGCTTTCCCTGACGGGCCACTTCGGCTTGTACCTACCTGCCGCCCACCCCCGCACCACTGGGCGCATAAATACGGCCTGCAAAGAAGCCCATGGTTCCGCCTGCGACCGGCGTTTGCACCGGCACGGTGATGGTCGTACCACCCGAGCTCACCGGAACGCCGGCCGCGTACCACACCGAGAAAGGCGTCGGGATTCAGCAGGCCCTTGGTATGGCTGGCGATCTCCGGCAGGGGCGCTGGATGTGATCGCTGGCCCGCTCGAGCGTATACAGGTAAGTGTGGCCGCCGATGCTGGGGACGAACTGATGGCCCTGGCCGTCATCATCGCCGTTCTCGCTGTTGTTGGCGAGATTGAAGGGGTTATTGTCCTTGGATCCGTCCGGCTCCTTGTTGAGTTGGCTCGGGCAGGGGGCGCGCAACTGCAGCACCTCCTGCTGGAACACCCAGGTATACCCGCCGTCGTGCGAAGCGGCCGTATGACACAAAGATGACAGCGTGCGTGCTGCGAACACTCCACCCGGGATGCGAGGTTCCTGCAAGGTTCGATACTGAATGATGTATCGCCTGGCAGCTGATGGGGTACTGGCCGGACACCTGGCGTTCGTCTTGTTTGTTCTGTTTGGAGCGCTGCTGGCGATTCGCTGGCCCAGTATCCTATGGGCGCATCTCGCCGCGGTAGCCTGGGGCGCGCTGGTTGAATTCACCGGCATGATCTGCCCACTGACCCCGCTGGAAGTAAAGCTGCGGCAGCTGGGCGGCGCGGCCGGCTACCGGGGAGACTTCATCTCACACTACATCACGGCCACCCTCTACCCCGCCGGCCTCACCAGAACGCTGCAGATCTGGCTGGGCCTGGCGGTATTGGCAGTGAACGCAGTCGCGTATGGCTATCTGCTCGCGCGCCGGCAACGCTAGTCCAGTTGCCAGCGCACGCCGGCAAACACCTCGTTCACCAGCTTCTCGTTCGGCTCGTTCACCAGGGTAAATTTGAACCAACGGTAACCGCCGAGCGCAAACAACTTCCCCGTGAGCCGTATCTCGCCGCCGGCGGTGAAATCGTAAAGATTGTGGGCGTTGCCGAAGGTGAGCACGCCGGGTGAGTACGCCGCGCTGCCGAAAACCGATAGACCCAGGCGTTGAATCAACTCGTAGCGCGCACTCGCAGCCGCCGACAAGGCAAACACATCGGTTTTCGTGCCAGTCTGCAGCCACGCCAGATCCACACGGGGACCTATCTGCAGTCGCAACCTTGACAGCGGCACAACGTCCGTATCGAACATCCAGGCCGCCGAAGCATCGAACTCCCGGTTCTCGGTGAGCAGCGCCCCATAGTCGAGATTGCCGCCGACATCGGCCAGCGGTGATCCGCCCAGATAGCGCAGCTGCAGCACCCGGTTCCCAACTGTCGCATCGACGGCACGCTCACCCGAGGTCGCAAGCGGCGTCTGCGCGGGAAGCGGCGGAGCCATTGCTAACAAACAACCAAAAATCGCGATGGCCCAGCTGGTCTTCATCTCTACCGCCCCTGTTGTATTGACTCATACGTAGGGCAGCAATCGACAGACCCGAAGTAGATGTTATGAAGCGTAGCAACATGACTCGCGCGCGCCTGTACGTACAGAACGTGACAGGCGCGCCGCGCCGCGCCACACCTCCGCCTTGAGCGCCAGCTGCTTCAGGCGCCCTGCTCGTCCTGAATCACTTCGTGCGTACCAACTGCACCGCGCTGCCAATATCCGGCTGCTTTGATCCAATGCCGGTCCAAGCCCCGCTCGTCAGTGAGGTAGCGGCGGATCGCCCGCGCCGCCTGCGATTCGGTGGCGACCCACGTGAAGCATCGACCGGGAGGGAATTGCAAATGGCGCAGCGCCTCAATGAGCTCGGCGGCGGGAGTTGCACTGCGCTCTGCGCGTGGTACGTCTACGACTTGCAAAGCAGCACGGGTCTCGAGTGGGTATCCCTTGGACCCGCCATCGGATTCGACGACGACGAGCGCGCGCGTGGCGGCGGGCAACTCCTGGAGCCGGCGGCCGATCGCCGGCAGCGCCGTCTCATCCCCGACCAGGACATGTGAGTCGATACCGTCGAGCGCGATGATGGCGGAGCCTCTCGGTCCGGCCACAGTCAGAGTCTGGCCGACGGCGGCCTGCGCGGCCCAGCTCGCCGCCGGGCCGGTCTGATGCAGGTAGAATTCGATCCAAAGCTCACCAGCCTCGGCATCGAAACGGCGCGGCGTGAAATCCCGCATTTCGGGCGCATTCGGGTCGCTCGAGCCAAAGATGAGCTTCACATGGTCATCGAAGCCCAGCGAGATGAATTGCGCCAGCTCCGCACCGGTGAGCACGACTCTCAACATTTGCGGCGCCAGCCGCTCCAACCGCGCAACTGTCAGATTGCGGCGCTTCAACTCGTGACGTACGCGAGTGATATTCGGCAGATTACTCAACGGTCGGGATCCTCCGGATGATCGACGAGCGCCGCAATATAGGTCAGCCGGGTCAGCGACTCAAACGCAGCAGACTGGAGATGGCGGCGACAATCTCGCGCGCCTCCACCGGTTTTGCCAGATGCATCTGGTAGCCGGCCAACAGGGAGCGTTGCCGGTCCTCGGGTCGGGCATATGCGGTTACGGCGATCGCCGGTATGGGGCCCGGCCGCGCCGGATCCAGCGCGCGCACTCTGCGAATCAGCTCATAACCATCGATATCGGGCATTCCGATATCGCTGAGCAGAACGTCAAAGACATCCTGCTGTAAGAGCGCCAGAGCTTCCGTGGCGTTGCTCGCACAGGCCGGTTGTGCGCCCCGCCCCTCCAGTATCCGGGCGACGAGCCCGCGACCGTCGGGCTCGTCATCGACGATCAGAACCTTGACGCCCTCGAGACGGGGCAGCTCGATCGCTTCCAGTGGATCACTCGGGGTCGGCAGCCGCTTGAGCCGCTGAGTATCCTCCTGGATATGTGAGATCGGCAGCGCGACCACGAAGGTGCTGCCCTGGTTTTCTCCGGGGCTCTTGACCCGGACAGAGCCGCCGTGCAGCTCGATCAGACTTTTGACAATCGAGAGCCCCAGACCGAGGCCCCCAAAACGGCGGCTGGTACTCGGATCACCCTGACGGAAGCGGTCGAAAACATAGGGCAGGAACTCGGCACGAATACCGACTCCACTATCCTCCACGACTATTTCCACGTGGGAATTGACGCGCTCGAGAACGACCTGGATGCGTCCACCGGAGGGAGTGAATTTCACCGCGTTCGACAGCAGATTCCACAACACCTGTTGCAACCGGTTCGGATCCCCACGCACCACGCCGATGCTCGAATCGAGCAGCGGCATAATCCGGATGTGTTTGGCGGTTGCCGATTGGCGCACCGTCTCGATGGCGTTGTGGATGACCTCGTGCAGCTGTAGGGGCTGCACCTCCAGGTGGACTTTGCCGGAAATGATCCGGCTCATATCGAGCAGATCGTTGATGATCTGCCCCTGGGCGCGCACGTTGCGCTCGATGGTTTCCAGGCCCCGCTCGTGGTCTTCCCGCGTCACCCCATGCTGACGTAGCAGCGTGGCCCACCCTTGTATGGCATTCAACGGGGTGCGCAGCTCATGCGACAAGGTCGCGAGGAACTCGTCCTTCATATGTCCCAGGCGCTCGGCCTCCGAGCGTGCCGCGCGCTCGGATTCCAGTATCTGCTCGCGCTCGCTGAGCACCTGCCGAAGCTGAGCTTCCTGCTCGCGCAGCGTCTGAAACAGACGGGCGTTGTCGATGGCGATGGCAGCATGCGCCGCAATTCCGACCACCAGTCTTTCGGCGCGCTCGGTAAACACACCAGGCTGCGGATGGCCGAAAAACATCCCGCCGATCACCTCGCCGTTATGTAAAGTGATCGGCACCGCAAGATAGCTCGCGACCGGTAAATGTCCGGGAGGCATCCCCGAATACGGGGCGTTCTTGCCGTAACGAGGATCTTTGCGAATGTCGGCCGAGCGGATGGCGCCTTCGCCGCGAAAAGTTGGGCCAAATACTTCCGTCGCTCTCGGCATCGGAAACTGCCCGAACGATTCACGCGAAGCTCCGGAGAGCGCATAGAGCCAGTAAGACTCTTCCGCGCCTTTGACCACATTATAAAAGAACGCGCCAAAGGCAGCTCCCGACAGCTCGGTGGCCGCATCCGTCACGGTCTGCACGATTCGCTCCAGCTCCCATTGGGCGGCAACTGCTTTGCCCACCCTGTTCAGGATCTCCAGAGCATGAGCTTCCTCGGCAAGGGCTCGCTCCGCCCGCTTGCGTGCGGAAATATCGTGCGCAATCTTTGCCGCGCCTATGACGGTACCGGATCGGTCCCTTATGGGAGACACCGTGAGAGAAATGTCCACGTGCTCGCCGCTCTTATGTAAGCGTACGGTCTCGAAGCGCTCAATACGCTCGCCGGCCCGCAGCTTGGCGAGAATCGTCACCTCCTCGTGGTGCAATTCCGGAGGAATGATGCGCAAAATCGGCTCGCCGATCATCTCCTCGGCCGAATACCCGAAGAGCCGCACCGCGCCCTGATTCCACGACGTAACGATGCCATCGAGATTCTTACTCGCAATAGCATCCTCGGACGAGACCACGATAGCGGCCAATAGCGCCCGCACGTGCGCCAGCTCGTCGATAGTGGCGGCGCTCGAATCAGCTGACGCGGCGGATGGGTCCGATCCACCTGGCGGTTCAGTCATGAATCACGCGCGGTGGCATCGGATCCGTCTGAATTATCTGTCATTCCCCCTCCATGCAAACTTTTGGGGGCTCGCAATTATCGTGCCCGCATCTGCGGGGTGACCGCTTGCGGTTGTTTGTTATTTTGGGCCGCTACAGATGATGCAGCCGAGAGCGCGACTCAGCGTCGTCGTCAGGCTGTTTCGGATGGGGCCAGTGCAATGTGGTCCCCTGAATATGTTCATCGGGCAGAGTCGGGGCGAACGTCGGTAGATTCTTGGCGCGCACCCGGGTGGCTGCTTCGAAACCAGAGGCGAGCTTGATGAGCGTCGGCTCACTGAAGGCGGTACCGAAGAAACTGATTCCCAGCGGGATGCCGAATACAGTCCCGGCGGGTACCTGTACGATTGGATAGCCCTCCGCGGCCGCGAGGCTCGAGCTGCCGAAAATGAAATGATCGCCGTACAGCAGATCCGTGGCCCACGCCGGATTGTCCGTGGGCGCCACAATCGCATCCAGCTGGAACTGCTTTAGCGCCTTGTCGATGCCATTCACTCCCGAGAGCCGGTCGATTTCCAATGCCTGGTTGTAGGTCATACCGTTGAACGCCGGCTGCGGAGCATCCGCACCCACCGCGAGCCCCTCGGCCTGCTCGAAAACATCCTGGCCAAAGAAAGGCATCTCCGCCTCGGCGTTGGCGGTGTTGAATGCAATGGCATCGGCCAAAGTTTTACCGGCCAGGGGAACTCCAACCCGGGTAGCGAAGTAAGCCTGAACGTCGCTCCGGAAATCGTAGTCCAGCACCAAAGACTCGCCGCCTGGCGCGGGGAATGTAAACCCGGCCCCATTCGGACCATCGAGCTCGATCACCGTAGCTCCCGCGGCTTTGATGGCAGTCACCGCTGCCTCGAATGCGGCTACGACCGGCGCCGGGGCGCTGTCGACACCCTGTCGCGTTACACCAATGCGGGCTCCTTGCAGGCCGTGGGGATCGAGAAACCTGGTGTAGTCGGTCGGGATGTTCGTCGGCCGCGAGCGGCCCTTCCATCCGAGCGGGACCGACCCGGTCGCTGGATCGCGGCCGTCGTAGCTGATGCTCTGGATGACACCCAGAGCCACGGCAGCATCGGCGACGGTACGGCCATGCGGCCCGACCGTATCCTGGGTATGGGAGATCGGCACCACACCGGCGCGACTCGTCAGACCCACGGTCGGTTTGATACCCACCACGCCGTTGGCATTGGCGGGACAAACGATGCTGCCGTCGGTCTCGGTGCCGAAAGATACCGTGGCAAAGTTAGCCGACACACCGGCGCCGGATCCGGAGCTCGAGCCGCAAGGGTTGCGATCGATGCCGTAGGGATTGTGAGTCTGCCCGCCCACTGCCGACCAGCCGCTGATCGAGGAGTTGGAACGGAAATTCGCCCACTCGGATAAATTGGTCTTGCCCAGAATGATGGCCCCGCTCGCGCGCAGGCGCGCGGCGACCGTGGCGTCCCGCAATGCTGGGGCGCCCTGCAACGCCAATGAGCCGGCGGTCGTTTGCATCCTGTCACCGGTATCGATGTTGGCTTTCAGCAATACCGGAATACCGTGCAAGGGACCGAGAATGTGACCTTGCCTGCGCAATGTGTCAGCGCGCTGCGCCAGAGCGAGCGCGTCGGGATTCAGCTCAATGACCGCGTTGACGCCCGGACCGCCCTGATCGAGCTTGAAGATCCGCGCGATGTACTCGCGGGTGAGTTGCTCCGAAGTCAGATTTCCCGCCGCCATCGCCGCCTCGAGCTGGGCGACGGTTGCTTCGGCGAAACGGAATTTGAGCTCCTCGCGCGAGTCGGTACTGGCGGGCTCGGCGCCCAAACCGAGCGGCAACAACAGCGTAGCCGCCGCAATCCATCCAGCGATATGGGATGTCATGTCGGATTCTCCCTGCGACTTTGTTGTTATGCTAGAGATGGCGCGTTCCCGCGCGACCATCGAAGCATCGCGGCGGATGCTACTCGCGTCGAATCCAGAGCGTCAATCCAAACTTCCCGAGCCGGACCTCGAGCCCTGACCTCGCCTGTCACGGCGCGTTGGAATGCCCTCGTTCCAACTTTATCCGGTCGACGACTTTGGATACCCCGGGAACGCCGCCCCCAATCCGCTTCGCCTTGTTCAAGACCTCGGTAGTGTCCACATGGCCAAACAACGCAACAGCTCCTGCGAGCTTGCCAAGTGCAACTGACATAACGACCTGCGCACACCTGCCGGACCGTGCAGTAATCCGCTCAAACCGCAATGCAGTTCCGCCGTGGCTAATTATCCGCAGCCTCGCAGCGCACGATGGCCGCACGCCACGCTGCAGGATTAGACTGCTTCGGGAGGACAAACTATGACAGGTCTGGGCTGGATATGGGTCGCGGCGGTCGCATTCGTCGGCACGCACTTTCTGCTCTCTCATGCACTGCGACGGCCACTCGTCGCCGCGGTCGGTGAAAAAGGATTCTCGGGCATTTACTCGCTCGTAGCGTTCGCAACACTCATCTGGATGGTTCTCGCGTACCGTGCCGCACCGACCACCGCGCCCGCGTGGCCGGTGGCTGACGTCCTGTGGATAATCGTTACCGTCGTGATGCTCCTTGCATCCGTCCTGCTGGCAGGATCGTTGGTTCGCAATCCCGCCCTCCCGACAGTCGGTGCACCCCCGGTGGTACCTGATGAAGCGCGCGGCGTCTACGCAATCACCCGCCACCCCATGATGTGGGCCTTCGCACTTTGGGGCTTGTGTCACATCGCGATCTATCCGGTTACCAAGAACATCATCGTCTCGGGCGCGATCGTCACCCTGTCGCTTGTTGGAGCCTCACTGCAGGACCGCAAGAAAGAATCATTGCAGCCGGATCTGTGGCGCGCCTGGGAAGCCAGAACGAGCTACTGGCCTTTTGTGGCGATCACCGCCGGGAGAGCTCGCCTGGGCCGCTTCGGGGCATTCGCGCTGCTCGGCGGGTTGGTGATCTGGCTTGCAGCGACGTGGCTGCACGAGCCGGCCGCCGGATGGGCAGCAGGCATCTGGCGTTGGATTCTGTGACCTGCCGGCGCGAGCTTCAGATGGTCGTGGTTGCTTTGTCCGGCTGGTCCAGGCCAATGACCAACTCGCTCTTACGGGCGAACGCATAGGAGGGTATTACGAGATTCACCGACGCCGGCGAACCTTCGAACACACGTCCGGCGAGATCGAACCGGGAGCCATGACAGGGACAGTGAAATCCTCCCGGCCAATCCGCGCCAAGCGTCGGCTCACCCGGCTTGAAGCGTGCCTTGGGAAGACAACCCAGGTGAGTACAGATTCCAATTGTCACGAACAGGTCCGCGCGACGCGCCCGCAGGGCATTGCGCGCATACGGCGGCTGCTCGGAATTGCTCGACTGTGGATCTTTCAGTCGGGAGTCGTGATTCCCCAATAGGGCGAGCATTGCAGTGGTACGACGCACGATGTAGATCGGCTTGCGCCGCCAGGTGACAATGACCAGCGCGCCGGGATCGATCTTGCTTACATCGACAATGGTAGGACCGCCGAGTGCGCGCGCCCTTTCTGACGGCAACCACGATTCGATGAAGGGTACCGCGGTGAACAGAGCTCCGACCACGCCAACAGCGATGGTGGCGCGTGTCAGGAACTTCCTTCGGTCCCGATCGAGCTCGGTTGTGATGGCCTCATCCACGACTTATAAGGGAGTGCTCTCGAGGTGCCGGAGTTCCGGCACCCGCGGACTCTTTCAGCTTCCGCAAGACTGTAATCCAGGTGCAACCGCCGAGCCGGGCGAAGGTCTAATGGTGCGATCGCAGGAGAATACGCCGATGAGGAACCCCAAGTACCGCACACACATCCGGATCGCGAGCAGCGTCAATGTAGCGCTCGGTGCCCTGTTGATCGCCTCCCCCTGGCTGCTCGCTTTTGCCGCACAGGAGCCCGATCTCACGCGAAACAGCGTAGTCATTGGCGCGCTGATCGCGATCTTTGCAGCACTACGAGTCCTTTGGCCTGGCACCAAGGCCGCTTGGAGCGGCGCGAACATTGCGCTCGGCTTCTGGACCCTGATCTCCTCGGTGACCTTCGGACGTATTACCGACGAGACATACGTGTGGTTGAGTGTTGCGGCAGGGCTTGCGGTAATCGTATTTGGGTCGTGGAGTGGCAATACCACCTTGCTAGCTGAGCGCGAGCTGCACGATGCCGGAGCCTGATGAGTCACCCGTTGCGCCCGCGGCGTTTTGCAGAAACCGCCGCTCAAACTCGACGGCCGGCAGCGGCGGTGACAGCAGGAACCCCTGCACCTCGTGACAGCCGCGAGAGCGCAACCATTCGAGCTGCCCTTCTCTCTCAACACCTTCGGCCGTCACCGTAACGTCAAGGCTGGCGCCGAGCGACAGAATCGCGCTGGCAATGGCCGCATCACTGGCCGAGCGGTCGACGTCCCGGACGAACGCCTTGTCGATTTTGATCCGGTCCGGCGGAAACCGTGTGATGTAGGCGAGCGAGGAGTATCCGGTCCCAAAGTCATCGAGCGCAATACGACAGCCGAGCTGGCGCAACCGTTGCAGCGCGCTTTGCACCGCGCTGGAATCCTTCACCAGCAAGGACTCGGTGATCTCGATTTCGATGAGTGAGGCGGGTATACCCGCAGCGGCAGCCTCTGCCTCCACCACGCTCGCCGGGTCGCCGTGCAACAGCTCCTTGGCGGACACGTTGATTGCCAGCGGCACTGCCAGACCGGCATCCAACCACCGGCGTAAATGACGGCAAGCAGCCTGGGTCACCCAGGCACCGATGTCAATGATGAGGCCACTGTCTTCGGCGATTTCGATGAAGCGCGCCGGCGGAACGTCCCCATGCTGCGCGTCATACCAGCGCAGCAGAGTCTCGACGCCGACGAGTTTGTTGTCGAGCAAGCTGAACTTGGGTTGGAAATGCAGTTGCAGGCTGCCCTCCTGTACGGCATGACGCAAGCGGGACTCCAGGTCCAGCCAGTCGCGCAAGCGACTGCTCATCGCTGCCGTATATACCGCTATAGCACCTGACGACCCACCCTTCGCGTGGTACATCGCGGTATCGGCATGTTTGAAGACCGTCGTGACATCCGCGCCATCGTCCGGGAAAATCGCGATGCCAATGCTCGGGGCGCAGTAAAAGTCCAAGCCATTCTGGCTGATGGGCTCCTCGAACGCCGTGCAAAATGCCTGTGCGACCAGCATGGCGGTCGCCCTGGCATCAGCATGCCGCAACAGGGCAACGAACTCATCGCCACCGAAACGCGCGATCGAAACATGCGGCAGCACCAGTCTGATGGGTTCGAGCACCTGCTCGAGCCTGCGGGAAGCAGTCCGCAGCACCGCATCTCCGATTGCATGCCCCATGGTGTCATTCACGAGCTTGAAGTTGTTCAGGTCCAGATAGAGGACCGCCACCGGCCCGTTGGCGCTGCCCGCGTCGGCGAACAGAATCTCGGCGGTATCGAGACAACGCTGCCTGTTGGGAAGGCCCGTAAGAGTATCCACATAAGCCAGACGCTCGATGTGTTCGGCCGCCGCTGTGCGCTCAGTCGTGTCCTGACGCGTGACCACGACATCACCGCCCTCTCGCCTGGTGAATCGCATCTCATAGGAGTGCTGCCTTCCTTCGCAGGCCGACTCACGATATTCGAGCTTTCGCTGCCGCCCATCCTGAGCGGTCAGACCGATAGCCTGAAGAGCTTCCGGAAGAGTCTGCGCGGGAGCCAGATCCGCGCCTGGCGCGGCGTCCGTACTTTCCGCTTCCGGACTCCATTTAACTCGTCCGACGGCGTCCACCACCCACAGGCGGTCCGGCAGCGCATCGACCAAGGTGCGTACCTGGACGATGCGCTCGGTAAGGGCCCGAGCGCTTTCCTCGAGTCTTTTCTGCTCGCGCACGACCCGCTGGAACTTCTCGCGTTGCGCTCGTATCCGCTGCGCCACCAGGGCGATGATGACTAGCACATATGAGGTGTAAGCCCACCACGAGCGCCACGGCGCCGGATCGCGGTGTACCAGCAACCGCAGTGGTGCCTCGCTCCAAACCGCATCGGCGCTGGCTGCCCGCACTTCCAACAGATGATCGCCCGCTTCCAGATTGGTCAAGGTCACCCGACGCTGGGCGCCAAGGTCGATCCAGCGATCGGTCAGCCCCCTCATCCGATAGGCAATCCGGTTGAGCTTGGGCGAGGTGAAATCCAGCGCGCCGAAATCGAGCGTGACAATGTTGGCGCGATAACCCAGGTTCAGTCTATCGAGCAGCCACGCGGGCCTCTCGGTCGCGACCGGCACGCCCATGACCGACACGCGGGTCAGCGCAAGTCGCGGCGGCGTTTGATTCCCGGTGATCCGAGCCGGATCGAAAATGTTGAATCCGCCGGGGCCGCCAAAGCACAAACGGCCATCACGCAGCCGGTGATAGGCATTGAAATCGAATTCCTCGCCCTGCAGCCCGTGTTGGCGATGATAGGTCTTGAGAGCGCCCGTGTCAGGGTCATAACGCACCAGGCCCGCAGTGCCGCTCAACCACAACTGCCCGTTCTCGGCCGGGAGAATGCCGTAGATCGTATCGCTGGACAGGCCCTGGTCGCGCGAGATGACCTGGAAGCCGATGCCATCGGGAGTGGCCGCGGATCCCACCACCTGCGCAAGCCCGCCACCGTCGGTCCCCACCCAGACCCGGTCCCTGGAGTCGGCCGCAAGCGCAAAGACCGAATTCGCGGGCAGCGTCCGCGGATCGCGCGGATCATGCCGAAACACCTTGACGACAGTACCGTCGGCACGCGCGAGGGCGAGCCCGCCGCCGTCGGTGCCGATCCAGATGTTGCCGTGGGAGTCCTCAGCGAACGCGCTGACATCGGGAAACTGCGTGGATCCGGCCGCGTTGGCTTCATACGGCAGATGCCGGACCAGACGCGTGGCGGGATCCAGGATGTTGGCCCCGCCACCGTGAGTACCGATCCAGATCGCTCCACTGCGCGACTCGAATAACGCCATGATGCCTGCGGCGCTGATACCGTGCGGGTCGTCCTGGCGCGGCGCGATGGCGGACAATTTGCCCGCGGTGTTCAGCACGAACAGCCCGTGATCCATGGTTCCTATCCACAGGTCACTGCGAGCATCCTGAAGAAGCGACATGACACGCCGATCACCCAGCGCATTCGACTTACCGAGCAGCGTATCGAGGCCGGTGGCCTTGCCGGTCGTGACATCGAACTGCACCAACCCGCCCTCGAGTGACCCGATCCAGACCTTGTCCCCGGAGGCATCCGCGAACGAGGTGACAGGCTTGCCTTGCAGCCACTGCGGCCGATGGCCGCCCAACTCCCAACTGCGGGGATTCCAACGGCTGACTCCGGCGGAGCGCGTACCGATCCAGACCAGGCCCGCCTGGTCCTCGTAAAGCGACAGCACATCTGAGTCGGATAGCGAATCCGCAGCGCGCGAATCCGCGCGGTAGTGTATGAATTGTCCGCTCGAGCGCTCCAGCAGATCCAGGCCGTCAGGGGTTCCGACCCAAAGATGACCCGCCTGGTCCTCCAGAATGGCCTGCACACTGTCGCTCGCCAGTGAACCCGGAGCACCGCTATGGCGAAAGACCTGCGTGACCTGCCCGCTGTGATCCATCCGATCCAGGCCGCCGTCGATGGTGCCGACCCAGAGGGCACCCGCGTGGTCTTCGTGGAATTCCGCAATCTGACTGCCGCTGAGCGAGTGCGCGTCAGCCGGGTCATGGCGGTAGTGCAGGAAGACGCCGCGAGCGGCGTCCCAACGATCGAGCCCTCGCTCGGTGCCCACCCAGATCCGTCCCGAACGGTCCGCGCCGAGAGTGGTGATGTGATCATCGATCACAGAGCCCGGGTCGGCGGGATCATGCCGCAACCGGGTGATCCGGCCCAAAGCCGGATCCAGGAGGTTGATACCCGCATCACTGGTACCGATCCAGATCCGGCCTCGTTGGCCGATCAACAGCGCGCGCGAGGCATCGCTCGACAGCGAGTTTGGATTATCCGCGTCATGACGGAAAACGGTAAATGAATCCGTCGCACGGTTCCAACGCGCGACACCCGCATTCTTCAGAGCGACCCACAAGTCGTGGTGCGCATCCTCGGCGATCTGCCAGACAAAGTTGCCCGGCAGACTGTTGCCGGCATTGCGCGAGTACGCGTAACGGACGAGCTCGTGTCCGTCATACCGGACCAACCCGTCCTCGGTCCCCAGCCACACGAATCCCTGTGAGTCCTGCAGGGTCGTGTACACCGTCCCTTGCGGGAGGCCATCGGCGGTCGTCAGATGTTCGAGTACGAGCGGCGGCGCATCCGCCGCCATGGCGGTTGCCCCGGCTATCCACAACCCGACGGCCAACAGGTGGCGCCGGGCAAATGCGCGCGCCCTCGCTGACATGGCACGAGCATCGCATCAGCCATGCAACGCAGCGTTGACGTACTTCTTGCAGTGCGATCGGAAAAAAGTGACGCCGCCCGAAAACGCAAACTGCGTCACATCGCCAGGGACAGTTGCGTTTATTGGTTCGGTACCCAGGACTCAATGGACGCCGGCGTCGCCGCCTGGCCCGAATTCGGGCTCGACTGGCTCCACCACGGCACCGAGCGGCTCCAGGTGTACCCCCTGCTCCATGTATAGCCTCGTGACCAAGTGTAACCCCTCGACCACGTATAGCCCCTGGACCAGGTGTAGCCCTGCGACCAGGCGTAACCCTCGCTCCAACTGAAACCCTGGTTCCACGGATAGCCCTCCGACCAGGACAGTCCGTCGCCCTGTTGGGCGGCACCCCAGCTGGCGCCGTTCATGCTCATGACGTAGTAGTTGCCGTTGGCATCCTCGTTGGCGGGACCGCCGAAGTGCCCGGTGCCGGCGACATCGGCATCGATGTCCAGTCCGTTGTTGGCGCAACCGGTGGCCGAGCCATGCACGGCCGCGACCGCGTTGATCAGGCCCGCACCTTGTTGAAACACACTGTAGGCCAGAGTGCCATTGGAGTTGACAGCGGGCCGGGCCGCGCTCATGAGCCGGCACTTCACCTGATCAGGGGTCAATGTCGGGTCGGACTGGATCATCAAGGCCACCACTCCGGTGGTGACCGCGGCGGCCATCGAAGTGCCGGACATCGTGAACAACGTCTGCCCCGGCAACATCGAATTCCTGTCGATGTTGGCCAGGTAGCTGTTGGAGGGCATGGAAGCCACGATGTGACCGCCGGGCGCTACGATCTCGGGCTTGACGAA
>Ga0134126_10000142_pt1 | contig 96062 bp, 93 predicted proteins | sample KB31752_FD_96881 | JGI IMG/M metagenome (GOLD analysis project Ga0134126, IMG submission 96881) | Terrestrial soil microbial communities with excess Nitrogen fertilizer from Kellogg Biological Station, Michigan, USA - KB3-175-2 | ecosystem: Environmental > Terrestrial > Soil > Unclassified ...
CGCGGGAATGGCACACTCGCGGGAATGGCACACTCGCGGGAATGACACACTCGCGGGAATGACACACTCGCGGGAATGACACACTCGCGGGAATGATATATAAAAGCGGGAATAACTTCCCCACCCCGTCAGACTGCGTCTGACACCCCTCCAGAGGGGAATTAATGGGCATTTAACTGCCGAATACCTCTTTTGCCATAACTTCTAACTCTTGTGGTGTTTTGCCATTGGCAATAGCATTAACAAAATATGAGCCAATTACACAACCATCAGCAATAGATAATAGCTGACTGACCATGTCTGAATTCGACACACCAAAGCCAACGGCTACTGGCAATACTGAGTTCTCTTTTACCAATTTGATTTGTGTCGTAATGTCATCAGGTAATCCACTTCTAACACCAGTAGTACCTTTACGACAAGCATAATATAAAAAACCACTGCTATTTTCTGATAATAATTTAACTCTGTCTAATGGCGTTGAAGGACTAGCCACCATAATCGGAGCAAGTTCTAACCTATTACATAAAAAGCGCAAATTTTCATTTTCTTCAAAAGGTAAATCAACTACCAAAATTCCATCAGCACCAGCTTGTTTAATCTTAATCAGAAAATTTTCTAAATCGCGTAATATCGGATTATAATAGGTAAAGATAATTATTGCAGCATCAGTATTTGCCCTGACTCCAGCAACAACCTGCAACACACTCTCCAGATTTGTCCCACCAGTTAAGGCACGCTCCATGGCTAACTGAATTGAAGGTCCATCAGCAACCGGGTCAGAAAATGGGATACCAATTTCTAAAACATTGGCTCCAGCTTTAGCCAAAGCTAAAAAATAATCAACACTTTTATTTCCACCATCACCAGCAGTTAAGTAGGCAACTTTAGCAGAACTCGCAAATGCTTTAGTTAGACGTGACATGCTTTAATGCTCCTTCTAATAGCTGAGGTAAATCTTTATCCCCGCGCCCAGATAAATTAATTAATACTTTTGTTCCAGATTTAATTGATGGTGCAATTCGCATAACGTACGCCAAAGCATGAGATGACTCTAATGCCGGGATAATTCCTTCTGTCCTGATCAATAGTTGGAATGCTTCTAATGTTTCTTTATCTGTTGCCGAATCATATTTTGCCCGACCAGTCAGATATAAATCAGAATGCTCAGGTCCAACTGCCGGATAATCCAAACCAGCTGAAATAGAATAGGTATCGACAATTTGTCCTTCATCTGTTTGCAAAAGATAAGTATAACTACCGTGTAATACTCCTGGAAATCCTTCACTGAACCTGGCAGCATTGTTACCTAATCCACCACCTGTACCGCCAGCCTCGACTCCAATTAACTGAATATCTTTATCATGCATAAAGCCTTGAAAAATTCCAATGGCATTTGAGCCGCCACCCACACAAGCAACAACCATATCCGGCTTGCTACCAGCTTGAGATAAAAACTGCTCCTGTGCCTCTTTGCCAATTACCGCCTGAAAATGCGCTACCATTTGTGGAAAAGGATATGGTCCCAGTGCTGAACCTAAACAATAATGTGAGGTTTCATAACTCTCAGCCCAATCACGCAGTGCATCATTTACCGCATCCTTAAGTGTCGCCGAACCTGCAGCAACAGATACAACCTTTGCCCCAAGTAAACGCATTTTGGCAACATTTGGTGCCTGGCGCTCTATATCAATTTTCCCCATATATACAATACACTCCATACCAAACATAGCGCATGCCGTTGCTGTTGCTACACCATGCTGCCCTGCTCCAGTTTCAGCTATTATCCGTGTCTTACCCATTTTCTTGGCCAATAAACATTGACCAACTGAATTATTTATCTTATGCGCCCCAGTATGTAATAAGTCCTCGCGTTTTAAAAATACCCGAAAATCTCCTAATGTTTTAGCAAAATTTTTCACCTCAGTTAATGCGGTTGGTCTTCCTGTATAGCTTTTTAAAATATCCACGAATTCTGCCTGAAATGATTTAGTTAAAACAATTTGTTTAAACGCTAAATCCAATTCCTGTAATGGCTTAATTAATAATTCTGGAACAAATATTCCACCAAAACGACCGAAACGTTCTGGTCTGACAAGTTTTATAAATTCCTGAATTTTTTTGATATCTTTTACGGCTTTAGTAATTTCAACGCTAGAGCTTAAGTCTACTCCATTTGGCTTAGTTGTTTTAATTACCTCCTGAATATTTTGCACGGATAAATTGCCAGCTACAAAATAACGGAATTTTATGTCATCCTCGCGCAGGCGGGGATCTATCTCTGGGTAAGTAGAAGCTTTATTATCATACAAAATAAAATCTTTATTTGGATTTAAGCAAGCAGGTAGTGGCTTACCATCTGCTACATAAATAATCTGATATTTAGGTGCTAGTACATCACAGAACGCTCTAACTTTATCGCCATGTAATTGAATGATTTTTAAATTAAGTGTTGTTGCAATTTGTTCAATTTGCTCCAGGCTTTCATCGACAAATACTGCAACTACATCAGAACCAGCATCTCTGGTTGCCTGAGTAATTTCGCTGGCTAATTCTAAATTAATTTGCCGCGTTGAACACGCAGAAAATAATAAACCAATATAATCAGCGCCTGATTTGGCTGCCAAGGCAGCCGTGTTTGCATCAGTTAGACCACAAATTTTTACTAACATAAAACTCTCTTCTAATTATAAAGTTGGTTAAAAAAATCGGCTGGGTTAGCTAGGCGGGACAATGCCTCGCCGACTAAAACCGCATCATACCCCAAAGTAAATAGATTTTTCGCATCCGTACTCGTCTTAATCCCTGATTCGGCAACTCTAACCATATCAACGGGTAATTTATCCAATAACTGGTTAAATATCTCAGGATGCATAGAAAAGTCTCGTAAATCACGCTGATTAACTCCAATTACATCACTACCACTATGGATGGCAATCTGTAATTCATGCACAGCATGAACTTCTACCAAAGTCTCCAGTCCAAAAGCATGGGCCAGATCGACAAAATATTTAGTTTTTTCACCCAATACAGAAACCATTAATAAAATAGCATCTGCTCCACAATCCCTGCTTTCGGCAACTTGTTCTGGAAATAAGATAAACTCTTTACGCAAAACTGCAGCATTGGTATCTTTAAGTGCAGTAGCTACATTGACCAAATCAGTAGTGCTACCTTCAAAACCTTCATCGGTTAAAACTGATACTGCAGCTGCCCCTAAACTCACATATTGTGTCGCTCTATCCACCGGATTATCAATAGCGGCAATTTTACCCGCTGATGGTGAAGCGCGTTTAATTTCACTAATTACTGCCCCGTTTATTTTGGATAATAACGCCTGCTTAAAACTTTTACGTTTAGTAAACATTAGCCCTGGAGACATATCAGGATTAGATAATTGTTGTACTACCGTATCCAATTTTTCTTGTAACTCTTTGCTTAATTCTGGCCTTTGTTTACGTTTGACAATTTCATTTAAACGATTATGCCGGATCACATTGCCTTCACTTAAACGTTTACGGGCAGCTGTAATTCCATCCTCTATACTTTTAACTCGCCCAAAAACAAATAAAGCAACTGCTACATTAAGTAGTAATGTGTCTGTTAAACCTGTTCTAACTCCTGATAATGTTTGTTCAATCACACGCGAATTATATACTGCATCTTCACCACGCAAATCCTCTAATGAACATTTTTCCAAACCTAGTCCCTGTGGATTTATATTAAATGGTACAACCTTACCTTCTTTTACTAAATAAGCATCTACCACACCAATACAGGTTAATTCATCTAACCCACTTCCATGAAATATAATCCCACATTTTGTACCAAGTTTACATAATGCATTAGCGATTAGTTCTAATTTGCTTTTATCATATACACCAATTAGCATATAATCTAAACCAACCGGATTCAATAAAGGACCTAATAAATTAAAGACGGTGGCAAAACCAAGATTTTTTCTAATATCACGTACATGTGCCAATAATGGATGAAAATTTGGTGCAAAACAAAAAGCAAAATTATCTGTTTTTAACGCAGCTTTAATTTCTTCTGGCGCTAAATTAATTGGATAGCCCAATACTTCCAATACGTCTGCCGCACCACTACGCGATGAAACAGCACGATTGCCATGTTTTAAAACCGGTATGCCGCAAGCCGCAGCAAGTAAACAGCTTGCAGTTGAAATATTTATTGCCCCTGCACTATCACCACCAGTTCCAACTATATCCAAAGTTGGATAGTCTATTTGCAACTTGATGGCATTTTCTCTAATTGCGGTTACTAAGCCAACTAATTCATCAACTGTCTCACCTTTAGCTGTCAGGAGCGCCAAAAATCCTGCAATCTGAACTTCATTGGCCGATTTTAATAATTCACGTCCACAGATAGTACTCTCATCAAGTGTTAAATCCTGGCGTTTTAGTAACTTATTTATATATTGTTGTAGTACTGCTGATTTATTCATTATCTATTTTCCATACTTTTCACAAAAATCAATGAAGTTCTTTAATATGTGATCACCTTCAGGAGTTAAAATCGACTCAGGGTGAAATTGTACCCCAAAAATTGGATACTCCCGATGAGATACTGCCATAATGTTTCCATCGGCATCCAGAGCATCAATACTTAATTCCCGTGGAAGATTTGCTTTTTCAACTATTAGTGAGTGGTAACGGCCAGCCTGAAATGGCAGCGTTACTCCACTAAATAATAAACTTCGGTTATGAAATAATAAGGTTTGTTTGCCATGCAAGGCATGAGCCGCACGGTTAACCATTCCCCCCAATGCCATTCCAATAGCTTGATGCCCCAGGCATACACCTAAAATAGGTATATTTTGTCCAAGCTTCTTGATTACTTCAATACAAATCCCAGCCTTATCTGGATATCCCGGACCAGGAGACAAAATAATTCCATCTGGTTTTAATTCCTGAATCTGATCAACTGTAATTTCATCATTTCTAACCACACGAACTTCAGGAGTCATAACTGCCACAGCCTGATACAGGTTGTAGGTGAAGCTATCATAATTATCAATTATTAGTATCATACGCTTCTCCCAGAGGCTACTTCTAACGCCGTAATCACTCCGCGTGCTTTTAGCTTAGTCTCTTCAGCTTCTTTTTCAGGTATGGAATCAAGTACAAGTCCAGCACCTACTCTTAATTCTAGTTTATCACCTTGAATAAACGCAGTACGAATCGCAATCGCGCTGGTTAAATTGCCTTCTTCATCAATGGTTAATAATGCACCACCGTATAATCCACGCCTTGAGTGTTCCAGCTCATCGATTATTTCCATCGCTCGAATCTTAGGCGCTCCAGATAATGTGCCAGCAGGAAGAGATGCTTTTAGTACTTCCATTGGTGTATATTTTGGATCTAATGTACCAATTACTCTGGAGACTATATGACTCACATGTGAGTAGCTCCTAACCGATCGATATTCCGCAACCTGAACCGAACCTGGAATTGACATTGATCCCACATCATTACGCGCCAAATCGACCAGCATCACATGTTCAGCATTTTCTTTTGGATCGGCTAATAATTTGTTTATATCATCACCTTTTTTGCAGGTACCAGCAATTGGCACTGATTCAATCAGACCATTTTTTACACCAACTAGTAACTCCGGCGAAGCGCTTGCAATAGAAAAATCTTCTTCGGAAAAAAAAGTTAAATATGGGGTTGGGCTAATACTTCTTAATGCCCGATATATATCAAATGGCTTCACTTTAATTTTGGCACTAAATGTACGGGATAAAACCACCTGAAAAATATCACCAGCTTTTATATATTCTTGTGCAGCTTTGACCATTTTCATATATTCTTCATCAGTTATATCAGATTCAACAACTACTTCACCAACATCCTTAAAGTGCTCTACAGGTACCGGATTAAATACCCTGGCAATTATTTCTTCTAACTCCGCCTCTTCACCGAAATGAGTAAACATAACTTTTTGTGTCTTATGATCAAATCGAAGTACTGTTTTATAAATATGCAATAAAAAATCTGGGATATTTTTTGATGGATGACGATCAGGTAAACGTTCTTTTTGTCTAACAGTATCATAAGTTAAAAAACCAAATACCCGGTGTCCACTAGCAAATTTCTGCGCTTCAAGATGTGGATCACCGATAAAAGTATCAGTCTTACCCAATGTAGTTATACTGATCTTATCTGCAACAGCTTTAAATGTTGCCAGCGGATTAATTCCAATAAAAGAATAGGTTCCATATCCTTCATCATAGGCTGATTCCATCATACATGAAGAAACATTGCCAATTGTTGCATAGGCTAAAACCGGCGTTAATTGATCATAACGCAGTTCTTTAGTTATTTTAGGTAAGTTAAGTTGCATAATACTCTCTCTCATTTCTCTATGTCATCCAGCGCTTCTCTATGTCATCCCCGCGTAGGCGGTGATCCAGATTCACGCCTATGCGGGAATGACACTTATTTTAATAATTTATTTAAATTAAACTGTTTGGATTTAATTATATTTGATGCCCGTGTAATATTAGCTATGCTTACTTTTAAATTTTCGGCTATTTCACGTTGCGTCTTTTCACCTTTTAATAATTCGTTCACAATTTGTAACCGCTTAGGTATTTCTTCACGCTCTGAAATTGTTAAAAACACATTGAAGAATTCGGCTAAATCTTCTATTTTATTGAATTTCATGCATTGCTGTAGAAATTCTTGCCAGGCACAATCGCTTTTTTTCATTATTAAATTTTCATAAATTAATTCCAATGACGTAATGATATATCATTACAAGAGTATTTGTCAAATTATTTTTATTATTTTTTGGAAGATGTAGGCGGCAGTAGTAAGTTTTTTATAGCTTTTCTGCTACCAGTAGCTTAGTCAAACTTGAGCACTGTCATCCCCGGTAGCTTGAGCACGATCAGCTGAAAAATCCCCCAGCACTAACCTTTCATCAAGCGGCACAATGACTTTAAAAATGTCCGCTTCTATAAGCTGTGGCGATGCACCCGCTGAATATGCTTTGGTATAAGTGAACAAGTTGCGTACACCAGAACCCAACTCTTCTGCTCGACCAATTTGACGAAAGAAACCAGCAATTATTGGATTTTTTGGAAATGGTGAGAAATCCATTGGATTAATAAAAAAGTGCATTTTTAAATTTAGCCATTATGCTGCCCTGCATAAGGGAACAAACCAAAATAGCAACTTTCTTGACTAGTGTGGATGATGAAATATCCAAACAAACAGAAATATTATGGCAATTAAAACAGCAAAAAAAATCATTAATGCAAAAACTATTAACCGGACAAATAAGGGTAAATCATTGCCTTGGCGAGATTTAAAAATGATGATTTATCCCCGTAACGGTACGCTTATGAATTAGATTAACTTCAAATTTTGCTTAAAAATTAATTTCTTTATTTTAGTTAAACCAATTTTGGGTTATCATAATTTATTTATCCTATAGAAGTTAAAAATAATTATATGGGTATGTTTAGGCATTGTAGGGTTTTAGCTGGATAAATTGTTCATTTATTAAATTCTCTCCATAAATACCCCATCAAGTGGTAAAATTACGTAAATTAATAAGAATAGAGAAACTTATATGTCACGATATTTAGACCCCAAAGCAGATGTAGTATTTCTAGTGGCTGCTGGCAGCTGTGCGTGGCTGCACTTCCCCATCAACAATTATCTTAACTTTTGCCGCAAGTAATTTAGGTAAAATCTTGGTATTTGTCATGGCCGCTAGCTCTTTTACACTCCGATTATTGTAATGACTGGTAACTAAAATTGAACGCTCAATTTTTGTTTTTTCAATTACATTTAAACCATGCAAGCCCTGTTTTAATAACTCGTAATCCGTTAATAAAAATACTTTCTTTTTTTCTGCATCAGTCAAATTATTTAAAAAATCAACTACATCCATACCCAATTCAAAATGCCTACGCCAAATATTCGGTGCAGAAAAATTAAATCTGGCCTCCCAGGCATCATGAATTGATGGATCATCATCCAAAATAATAATTAAATCATCACTGTTTAATTCGATCTTATCGGCAATCCAATCAGGCGAAGCTATTTTTGGAAAGGTTAAAGTCACTTTTGTACCACCACCGATATCAGATTGAATGTCCAGCGTACCATTATTTTGTTCTAGCATATTTCTAATCTGGCTATATCCTATGCCATGACCTGCAATCTTACCATCGGTTACTGCAACCGCATTCCTGATTTTATTAATAACTACATCCGATATACCTTTACCCCTATCTTCAATGGTAATTTTAACCTCATCGGCATAATTATCACAGTTAATGAATACTTCACCGCCTTTTCCCTCAAAAGCATCCACTGCATTATTAATAAGGTTTGATAGTGAACGAGCAAAGGCCTGGCTTTCAACATTAATAAAAGCAAAGTAGCTTTCATTATCAAAATTGGAAATAAATCCAACTGGTAACTGAGAATACTCATACCTTTTTTCCGTTATTATCTCCAATAAGTCAGCTGAAACTAATAATGGAACTGGTTTACGCCCTGCTGTATTAGACACTAAAATATCTGTTTCGATTTGTGGCGTAAAATAACCAAGCAAATTATTAGCAATATCATTGATCCGGGTTATTGCGCGCCTGATAGCGACTCTATCATGTTCTGTTATTCCTGTACAACAATCCATAAGCATATTTAAACTAGCCGCAGGGGAACGGATATCATGCGCCACTTGCGCAACTACTTTTCTTAATCTGGAGTGTTGTAACTCATGACTTGCCTGCTTTTCAATTTTTACACGTTCTTTTTCTTTACAATCAGTTATATCCAGAGAAATTCCCAATACCCCAATTATTTCATTCTGATTATTTTTTAACGGCACTTTTTGACTGAGAACCACTACCTCACGCCCGTCCATCATCGATTTTTCTTCCAAGGTTTTTACTATACCTTTTTTTATTACCTCAATGTCATTTTCTCTAAACTCCTCGGCACTCTTTTCTGGCCAAGGTAATTCAAAATCAGTTTTACCTACAATCTCTTCCCTGGACTTCAATCCCAAATTACTTGCTTGCTTACTGTTACAGCCCAAATATTTCCCATTCACATCTTTCCAGTAAATATGCGCTGGTAGATGCTCAATGATATATCCTAGTTCAGTCTCTGTGTTTTCATTTTTCATATCTATACTCCCGTAAGATTAATTACCATTACCTAACAATTACTGCCAGCATACGCTTGTAGAGCAAGGAATAGCTAAAACAAAGCAAGCGGAGTGTACGTTAGTACACGAGCATTGCGACTTTTAGCGTATGACGCAGCTATACAAGATGTAGGCTGAGCAGTAATTATTTACGAATTTGACCGGTACCATAAACCAGCCACTTGTAGCTAGTCAACGCTTCCAGCCCAATAGGACCCCTGACATGTAATTTTTGTGTGCTAATACCGACTTCTGAACCCATGCCAAACTCTCCACCGTCAGTAAAGCTGGTCGAAGCGTTAGCATAAACAGCTGCCGCATCAACTCGCGTTAAAAAATATTGAACCGTCTCCTGATTTTCAGCAATAATAGCTTCACTATGCTTTGAACTATACTGCCTAATATGCAATAAAGCCTCATCAACCCCATCTACCGTTTTAATCGAAATCTTGTAGCTTAAAAACTCCTTGCCAAAATCTGCTGGTGTTGCCAAAAATAATAAACTATCCGGATAATGCCCTTTTAAAACCGCATAACTTTCCAAGTCAGCAAAAATTTCAACTTTATGCTGTACTAGCGGTTCTACCAAGTCAGCTAAGTCGTTTAAGCGCTCTCTATGAATAATTAAGGTGTCCAGAGCATTACACACACTAACTCTTCTAGTCTTGGCATTGTTGATAATTAGTTTACCTTTTGTCAGATCACCACTATTATCAAAATATGTGTGTACAATACCTGCACCAGTTTCAATGACTGGGACTTTTGCATTTTGCCGGACAAAATCAATAAGTTGCTGGCTACCACGTGGAATACATACATCTACTATATCAGTTGCATTTAATAAATCATAGACGGCACCACGTTCTGTGGACATTAAATAAACCCAATTTAAATTTAACTGATGCAAAGACAAGGCATTGTGAATCAAGCTAAAGAAAATCAAATTTGAATAATAAGCCTCCTTTCCACCCTTTAAAATACACGCATTACCTGATCTAAAACATAAGCTAAAAACATCAACCGTCACATTAGGACGTGATTCATAAATTGCCGCCACAACACCAAGAGGAACTCTTTGTTTTTTTAGCTCCAGACCATTTGGCAATAACTTACTTTCTAAAATCTGTGCTTCTTCGAATGGCAAATGGGCAACTTTGGCTACGTCTGCAGCAATTGCTAATATTCTATCTTTATTTAGCTCCAGGCGATCATATTTTGGATCACTCTTATCCATATTAGCTAAATCTTTTTGGTTTTCATCAATAATCAACTGGTAGTTTTGATTAATTAACTCAGACAATGCAACTAAAGTCCTATAACGTGTATTTTCATCAACAATATCATAAGAAGCTTGTTTAACCAGTTTAAAATTATCCATTGCTAATTTATCCTATCCAGGTGCATTAGATTAGAGCGCGGTGAAACACTAAAACTATAATCATATTTTGCCATAGCGAACCGATAAAACCCAGCAATCGCTATCATTGCCCCATTATCCGTACACAAATCCAGTGGCGGGTAAAAAATATTTGCATTGTCTATTTTACCCATTTTCTCACGTAAAGTCAAGTTAGCACTTACCCCACCCGAAATTACCAAGGTATTAATTCCTGTTTGTCGCATAGCATCAGTGATTTTTTTAACCAAAACATCAGTTATAGCTTCTTCAATCCCCGCCGCCAAATTTTGTTTAATTTCATGAGTTATATCTTCTTGCTCCTTAATTTTATTTACTAGTGTCAAGACTGCTGTTTTTAAACCAGAAAAACTAAAATTAAGATCGTGGCTATGTAACATTGGTCTTGGTAATGCATAAATATCCTGTCCATTTTCTGCAAGTTCTGCCAAATATTTACCCCCTGGATAGGGTAGGCCTAAAAGTTTGGCTGTTTTATCAAATGCTTCTCCTGCTGCATCATCCAAGGTATCACCTAATAATGTATATTTACCTATTTCTTCTACAGCAATAATCTGCGTATGACCGCCAGAAACCAGTAATGCAATAAATGGCAGCGTCGGCTTTACCTCACACAAAAATGGTGATAATAAATGCCCCTCTAAATGATGAATTGGAATAACGGGCAAATTTCGGCTAAAAGCTAGTCCATTTGCAACAGATGCTCCAACTAATAATGCTCCGTTTAACCCAGGGCCCGTTGTATATGCAATAGCATCAACCTTTGTCATATTTAGTTTGGCTTGGGTCAAACATTGGTCTATAAGTGGAATAATTCGTTTTATGTGATCACGTGAGGCAAGCTCTGGAACTACACCACCATATAGGGCATGTAGCGAGGTTTGTGAATAGAGTGTATGTGCAATTAGTCCTGCAGTCGAATCGTATAATGCGATTCCTGTTTCATCACAGGATGTTTCAATGCCTAAGATTAGTGTCATAATTAAAACTTACTACTGTCGCTGGTAACTACCAGCATACTCTTGTCATTACAAACTATTTAGTTGGTATATCATTAATAATCAGTTTACCGTCACGCATTACTAAATGACTTTCCAAAATTCCATTATTAACTTTTAAATAACCCTTTTTTGTCCAGGTATTAATTTGATTATCCAATAAAATATTCACCACTTTAGTCAGCGCCTCTGAGCTTTGGCTATCAAGTTCAGCATTACCCGCACTCAGTAAATACTTCATTTGTAGCACAAATAAATATGAAACAACTGGTTTTGGTAAGCTAAAATTGAGATTTACCAGCAATTTATTCATAAATTTATCCTGATCATTAATATCATCCAAAGCAAATTGATTAGTTGTGGCCTGACCTGAAATATTAATTATCCCATTAGGCGTTTTCAATTCAAACCTGGATAAACTAAGTACAGGACTTTCAACTAAAATAGGTGCAAAATCAGTTTTTAATAGCTTGACAAATTCATCTTTTCTGGCCGAATCATCCAACTTGGCCTGGCTTGCAGAAAATCTTTCAACTTCATCCGCTAATTTGCTAAAAGCTAACGAATTAATATGACTTATCGCTAAATCTAAATTTAATGGACCATAAGTACGATCATTAGTGATTAGAGTGTCAAATCCAATGCCGGCATTCGCACCAAAGAAATTATTTTTATCATCACTTACTGCCGTATACCAGATATTATTAAAGGTAAAGCTGCTTGGATTAAGTGCATCTACCCCATTCAAAAATTCTGCTGAATTTATCCGAGTTACCATCTTTAACACATCACCTAATTTAAAATTAAGTGCTATCTTATCTTTCCACTCAATCTTAGCTAGAGCAACATTTAATTTTGTGGTACCAACTTTTATATTATTCGGACTATATCTTGTGTCGGAAACATATTTTACACCACGTAATAACATTTCACCCTTAGTTGGTGCAGTTAGCTGTAAATTGGGAATAGAAAGTCCATTCTTAAATTTATTAAAATCTTTGTTATAATCCTGATTGGCATTCATACCACCCCACACTACTTTAACTCCAGAAACAGCCTCTTCATAATCAAATTTAGGCGAATAAGCTGTGATTTTTCCAGATTTGTTTAGGTAGGTAATATCTGTTATTTCTAAAGGTTGATTTTCATTAAAAAATTTCTTTAACATTTTTTTTACGCTATCGGAGTATTGGATATTGGTTTTAGCATAAGATAGAAGGGGTAAAAAATTACCATGAAAAACCCCTGAAAATAAGCCGTGTTCAATATGCGTTGTGTATTTAAGCACGTATGTGTGATCAGGCAATGCAGTACTTGATTCATTATTGGGTAATACCTTGAGAATATTAGCTAAAGTATCACTGTTAATTGTCAACTCAACATTCATATCAGAGGTAAAAAAGCCTCGGTGATAATCACGTTTAAGGACTTTTATTACTGGAGAATCACCTAAAAAATAATTAAATTGCTGTTCTTTCTGCTTTTGTATCGCAAAACCAAAAACGTATGCTGAAACCAACTGTAATATAACCAATCCAGCAATAACAATTAACAGAATATTTAATTTAACTCGTATTATTTTTTTTAACATAATTTTTATTTACCCACCCAATATTGGTATGTTACCACACCTTTAGACCTTGGTTAATATTTTTCAATCTATTCCGATTTTGGCTGCGCTTGCAAGCCTTTTAACGATTAAAGATATTAAACAGGTTCTCATGCTATAATAACGTTGTTTTTTAGTGGCATAATTATACCATTAAGATTGGTATACTGTGATTTAGTTTTATGAAGTTTCCCGCCTACGCGGGAATGACACTGGGTGGGAATGGCACTGGGTGGGAATTACGCCTGATACGTACAATGGGAGCTATATTTATGAACAATTGCTTATTTTGTAAAATTATTGCCCGGGAAATCCCCGCATCAATTATTTATGAAGATGATAATTTAATTGCATTTAATGATATTCACCCCAAAGCTGAAGTTCATTTTTTAATCGTACCTAAATTACATATCGCATCAATGTTGGACTTAAAAAACGAGCACAGTGAGCTAATTGCCAAATTAGTCCTTAAGGCAAAGCACATTGCAGTTGACCATGGTCTGGCTGGTGGATATAAAACTCATATAAATACCGGGAAAAATGGCGGTCAGGAAATAGACCACTTACACTTACATGTTTATGGGAATAGAGAATAATGGGAAGTTTTAGTATTTGGCATTGGCTTTTAGTTTTGGCTATTGTGGTATTAATTTTCGGTACCAAAAAATTAAAAAATATGGGGACCGATGTTGGTGAAGCAGTAAAAAACTTTAAAAATGCCATCTCCGGAAGCAGCGAAAACAATATAAATGATTCTAAAGAGAATCTCTCTAACTCTGAAGCTGCAAATAATCAACATAAAGAACAAAAATAGGATAGTTACCTATGTTTGGTATTAACTTTAGCGAAATTATTCTAATTTGTGCTGTTGCGCTAATTGTTCTTGGTCCAAAACAATTACCCGGGATAGCCTCGCGCATCGGTCTGATTATATATAGCATAAAAAATTACTTCACCAACTTCAAACAAGAACTTTATTACAATAGTGGGGTAAGTGAATTAATTAATACTAAAAATGAATTAATTAAAACTTACTCCAAGATTCGCAGTAACGTAACTTCATCTAATAAAATTGAAGATCATACCATTACTGATACTTATCTGTTTACAGTAGAACAGCATCAGACGGAATTTGTACCATATCAGCCAGAGCTTGAATTTGATCGTCAACCAGAGCTATTTGATAAAACATCCATTCAGAGCAAAATCAATGAATGAAGTATTGGTGACTCAATTAATTGAATTACGTAGACGCCTAATTTTTATTTTTATTGGATTCATTCTTGTTTTTGCAATTCTTTTCAATTTTAAAAATAATATGTTTGATCAAATAGCAAAACCATTACTTGAATATTTACCTAAAGGTACCAAGTTAATTGCAACTGATGTGATTGCACCATTCTTCGTTCCTTTAAAAATCACAGCGATTGCTGCCATATTTTTATCCTTGCCTAATACCATATTTCAAATTTGGCAATATATTGCTCCAGGACTCTACAAACATGAACGTAAGCTTTTATTTTTTATAATCGTGTTTGCTATACTTTTATTTAGTCTTGGCATACTATTTTGCTACTTTTTAGTGTTGCCACTTCTATTTAACTTCATTAGCCATATAAAAGCAAATGACATAGAAATGTTTACCGATATTAATAAATATCTGGATCTGGTTTTAACTCTATTTACAGTCTTTGGGATTAGTTTTCAAATGCCAATAGCAATTTTTTGCCTGATTTATTTTAATCTGGTAGAGGTTACAACCATAAAAAAACTACGTCCTTATATTTTTGTAGGATGTTTTATTATGGCAGCGATTGTCACTCCTCCTGATATCTTCTCACAAAGTATACTAGCTATATCTCTATATATTCTTTATGAATTTGGTATAATAGCCACAACTTTACTATATAGGGTACCCAAGTAATGCGTAAACTTTATTTATTGTTGCTGATTGGCAGTGCATGTGCAACGACAAGGCCTCCACTGGCTGACGTAACCCAACCGGTAAATCGCATTCTTTTACTTAGTTCTTTAGTAATTGCCGCACTTTTTTCGCTTTTAGCACATAAATACAAACAAAGCATTGTTTTAGGGCAGATCATAATAGGTATATTAATTGGAATCTTAGCCCACTTTCACATAGCTTTTTTTGCTGAAATAATTAAAAATGATGCACTTGGTTTAATTGCACAATTAGGCAGTATTTTTTTACTATTTGAAATTGGATTGGACTCTGATTTTCAAAAAATTAAACATGCGGGTAAATATGGTACATTGGTTGCTATTATGGGGGCTACTGTACCATTTTGTCTTGGCTATTTTCTAATTACACCATATATAATTGGATCTGGCTCGCATAATCTGGGTTTATTTGTTGGCGGGATTCTGGCAGTAACCTCAACATCAATTTCGGTTAGTGTATTTAAAGAGCTTGGAATCATTCATCAAAAGGCCTGCCAGATTGTATTAACTGCATCCGTAATTGATGACATAATTGGTCTTATTCTCTTATCTATTATCGCAGCAGCAGTTAGCGTTGGCAGCATAGATGGGCAATTGCTGGGGTTAATATCCGCAAAGGTAGTATTGTTTTTTCTAGCTTGTTATCTGATTGCAAAATTTATTTTACCAAAAGTATTGATACCTCTGCTACCAAGACTTGGAACTGGTGAACACATAACAACCCTGTTTATCGTTGCTGTGTGCTTTATAATGTCATGGTTTGCTGAAACAATAGGATTGGCTGGCGTGGTAGGCGCATTTTTTGCAGGTCTGATGCTTAATTCTAAAATTTTTCTGGATCATAAATTATTGTCTACATCAAATCATAAAAAATCAAATAATATTTTGATTGATTTGGTTTTACCACTTGGTCGGATTCTAACGCCAATATTCTTTATCTACGCCGGAATGCAAGTTGACCTGGTAAATGCATTTAATATCAAAACAATTTTTATTGCTGCACTAATTAGTATATTTGCCATACTGGGCAAACTTTCATGTTGCATTACCCTACCTAAAGGTATCAACCGCTTGATAGTCGGATTTGGTATGGTTCCACGGGGAGAAATTGGGATAATTTTTGCCATTACTGGTTTAAATATTGGGGTGATTGATAATGACTTATTTACTACTTTACTTTTAGTAATTGTTATTACCTCACTAGTAACACCAATCGTATTAAATAAACTGGTACATAAACAGGAAAATAAGGTTACTCAGCCTAAAGTATAAAAATATTAAAGAAAGGTTATTTATTATGAATAAATCAAATAAAAGATTAGTTCTATTATTAATGTTAGCTGCGCCAGCTATATCCTATGCAGATGCAAAAACTGTAACAGCCACAGGGCGTGGAGAAGTATTTATTCCGCAAACCATTGCAACAGTTCAATTAACCGTAAGTGAAAATGGAAAAACCGCAATTGAAGCGCAAGGAAATGTTAGAACAAAATCAGCCAAACTACTTTCAGTCTTGAAAACTGAAAAAACATTAAATGTGGAAACGACTTCTGTAACAGTAAATCCAAATATGTCCTATACCGATAATAAGCCTAAAATTATTGGCTATAATGCCAATTATACTGTACAAGTTAAAGCCTTAATTGAAAATGTAGGCACCATCATTGATGATGCAGTTAATGCTGGTGCAACTATAATTGATGAACCTAAACTTACCCCTAGCAATAGTGCTATAGCTAAAGCTGAAAAAGATGCCATTAAATTGGCAACACAGGATGCAAAAAGCCGCGCTGAAGCATCTTTGGCAGCACTTGGATTTAACTCTATTGCAGTTAATCAAATCACTGTCTTAAATACTAATAACCAACCACACCCAGTAGGACCTACCTTAATGAGATCAGCGGAAAATTCTGGCGGAGCACCTGCAACTCAGGTGGTTGCGGGGAAAACTGATATTGTTGCTGAAGTAAGTCTCAGTATGACTTATTAAGTGCTCAAATAAATTTTTAGTAAAGATGCGATCTCGCTGCTATTTGTTTTTAGACATTTGAATATTATTAAATACTTGGATATTTGAAAATCTGCCTGACCTTTTTCCATCATGCTAATCGTGTTTCTATGAATTCCAGTTAAACTAGCCAATTTGACTTTAGTTAAATTATTTTTCTTCCTCTCCTTTGAGATCAGTAGTCCTAATTCTTTTATTAAATTATTCATATTCCATTCCCAAATAATGTGATTCTACTGTATTTTAAAAAATATTATGCACAACTGATTGTGCATATTTTAAATTTCTGTTATATAATAACGCTATTAGAAATTCAAGCGTTTTTCTCGAATCTTGTAAGGTTGGTATTAGTCGGGGAATTATATGCGAGCTGCCAAGAGTATTGTCGCTAATATACTATTTGACTATGGAATAGGATATGTTAGGCAATTATTTAGGTTCGTGTTTTAATTTCCCGCCTAATAGCAATATAAGAAAGTATAATGTTTGGTATAATAATGCCATTAATAAACTCTTAAGGATAAAGATAAATATGCCACAACGAATTTTACTCAAATTATCCGGTGAAGCATTAATGGGTGACAATAAGAATGCATTGTACGATAAAAACACTCTTGATGAAATCATGTTCCAAATTAAACAGCTCATTGATTTAAAAGTAAAATTAGGAATTGTAATCGGTGGGGGTAATATCTTTCGTGGTGTTAGAGCCGAAGAATTTGGCCTACAGCTAGCTAATGCAGATTATATGGGAATACTAGCCACCATTATGAATGGTATCGCATTAAAGGATTTTTTAAATACCCATAATATCCGCTCAAAAGTATACTCAGCAATACCAGTTGGCAATATAGTTAAAGGCTATAATAGAAATGAGATGCTAGACGAACTGGAAGATGGTAATGTGGTCATCTTTGTAGGCGGTACGGGAAACCCATTTTTTACAACCGATAGCGGAGCTGCTCTGCGTGCAATTGAGATGAATGCGGATATCTTGGTAAAAGCTACTAAAGTCGATGGAGTCTACGATAGCGATCCGCAGAAAAATCCTAATGCTAAAAAATATAGCAAGTTAAGCTTTGATGAGGCAATCAAGCAAAATCTACAAGTAATGGACATGTCAGCATTCGATTTATGTCGCAGACATAAAGTAAATATCGTAGTTTGTAATATTTTTAATAAGAACAGCCTCAGAGATACGGCCAACGGAAATACACAAGGCACATTGATACATATATAAATAGAACAAATATTTACCATATTAAACGTAAGGATTTTTTAACATGAAACTCTCTATTGAAGGATATAAATCTATATCTGAAAAACAGACAATAGATATAAAAGGACTCACTATATTAGCCGGAGCAAATAGCTCTGGCAAGTCCAGTTTCATGCAACCGCTATTGCTTATTAAGCAAACTCTGGAAAATGATTTTGATGCTGGCGCAATAATGTTAGATGGGGCAAACGTACGACTTTCAGATTCATCAGAAATTATTTCCAAGGTACCAGTGAAGGAAAAAAAAGAATTTGCAATTACAGTTAGTGATTCAGATTATGAAATAAGCGCTACGTATGAACTAGGAATAAAGTCGGGCGTACAGATACATAGTATTTATGTAAAAGACGAACGATTTGCAAATGGAGCAACAATAAAAAAGTCTTTAAGTCCTATAGAAACTGAAAATCTTCTGCCAGAGATAACAAAAAAACAAATAAAAGCTTTTTTCTCCAAAAAAGGTGCAGTACTAGAATGGAAAGTTGAAAGGCGTCGCTGCTTTCTGGATCTTTGTATTAACGAAAAAACCAGTCCTTTGTCCGTTTTAAGTCCCGCGAGCAGGCTTGCTTATATAGCAATAGAATTAATTCATGTACCAGGACTCAGAGGTAATCCTGAAAGATCATATAGGGTATCAGCTTCGGAAATTATCTTTCCTGGTTCATTTGAAAACTATGTTGCCAGTACCATAAATAAATGGAAAACCAAGAAAGAAAATGAACATAAATTTACCAAATTGGTTAATTATCTAAATTTACTGGAATTAGCATCATTAATTGATATAACTCCAGAAAATGAAACCCGGATAAAAATCGAAATCTCAAGACATAAAGGCACCAAGAAAAAAACAGATTTAGTAAATATTGCAGATGTAGGGTTTGGCGTTTCTCAGGTACTACCGGTTTTAGTAGCTTTATTAGAAGCACATAATGGACAAATAGTTTATATTGAACAGCCAGAATTACATTTACATCCTAGAGCACAATCCAAGCTTGCCGCAATAATAGCAGATGTACTTAAGAAAAATAAGATTAAAATTATAATCGAAACTCATAGCTCTATATTGATTAGAAGTATACAAACCTTAGTAGCAAAAAATGAGCTTAAAAAGGATTTGGTTTCTTTAAATTGGTTTACTCAAGATAAAAATACCGGGCAAACAAAAATATCTTCAGCAGAACTAGATGATTGTGGAGCATTTGGCGATTGGCCTGAAGATTTTGATGCGACAGCCTTATCAGTGGAACAAGACTACTTAGATGCGGTGGCAGAAAAAATCTTCAAATGAAATCTAAAATTAGTCAAATGGTTATAGATGCAGATGTTGCTCGAAGTGCTGGGATTACAGAATACCCACTATCCAAAAATTCCCGTGAAATACTACTAGCAATATTGAATGATTCCAATATTAATATAGTATTTTGCCAAGAGCTATTAAATGAATGGAAAAAACATAAATCAATTGTTTCAACGAGGTGGCTGACATCAATGTATGCAAGAAAAAGGTGTAAAACTATAAAGATAGAAGATAAATTTGTTACTATCCTGAATAAAATTACTTATTTAAAATCTGCAGAAATGAAGGCTATTCAAAAAGATGCACACCTTATAGAAACAGCATTAAAATCTGACAAATTTATAATTTCAAATGATAATATATCACGAAATATATGCTGTAAAATTGTAGACAGCTATAAAGAAATAGAAAACCTCTGCTGGGCATTACCATCTTGTGACTCAAAGCTTCTAATAAAATTTATTCAAGACGGTGATTGCTTACCAGAATCATTTAAAATTAGGCAATAGTAGTGACAGTTGTTGGCAGGTAACCTCATTAAAATTTAGTTACTATTTTAGATTTTTTATATAAATTTAATGTGGCGGTGGCCACAGCACCCTACTTTCTGTCATTGCCACAGAAAGTAGGCAAAGAAGTCTAGCCTAACAAGATTTTTAACGAAATTTTTTCATTAATTTAGCTAAACGGCAAAACTCGCTAGCGCTCAGACAAATTGCCGTTTTTAATGCAAAATTAATGCAAAAATTCCTAAATCTTGACAAGGCGGTACTAGGTGGCCATTAGGATTTTAGCCAAAAATTTCCTTATTTGCCGTAAAAAAACCAGTTGTGTCTGACCGCAGGGAGTTAACTGGTTTTAGGCAAATAAGTAAATTTTGGGCGTTAAAAAATCCGTCGGCCTTGATTTCTTTGCTTACTTTCTTGATCAAGCAAGAAAGTGAGGCCCCCGTGGGTGGCAACCCACTATAATTAAATATAAAAAACAAAAGGAAATCATGCAAAACATTCATAATGATAAAATACTAATTCTGGATTTTGGTTCACAGGTAACCCAATTAATTGCCAGAAGAATCCGGGAACTTAATGTATATTGTGAAATACATCCATACACGGTAAGTAATAAATTCATTGAAGACTTTAAACCACACGGAATCATTCTATCCGGTGGTCCAAACTCAGTATATGCCACAGATACTCCTACTGCTCCAGATATAGTATTTAAGCTTGGCGTACCCGTACTAGGTATTTGCTATGGCATGCAAACCATGGCAGCTCAGCTTGGCGGCAATGTTGAAGCTTCTGGAAAACGTGAGTTTGGATACGCTCAAATATATAATACACAAACTAAATTATTTGAAAATATCATAGATGGCCTAACTGAAGACAAACCATATATGCAAGTATGGATGAGTCATGGCGATAAAGTAATTAAACTACCTTCTGGATTTAGTGTAATAGCCAGCAATGAATCATGTGCTATTGCTGCTATGGCAGATACCAAACGCAATTTTTACGCAGTACAATTTCATCCAGAAGTCACTCATACTGCTCGCGGCTTACAACTAATTAAAAACTTTGTTTTTGCAATTTGTAAGTGTAGTGCCACATGGACTATGCCTAATTATGCAGATGAAGTTATTGCTAAAATCAAAACTACTGTCGGCTCAGACACAGTAATCCTTGCCCTATCCGGCGGTGTTGATAGCTCTGTTGCCGCAATACTTATTGATAAAGCAATTGGTAAACAGCTAGTTTGTATTTTTGTGGATAATGGCTTACTGCGCTTAAATGAAGCAGATCAGGTAATGCAAACATACCAGCAGAATATGGGCCTAAATCTCATTAAGATTGATGCTAAAGATGAATTTTATCGTGAATTAGCTGGCGTTACCGATCCAGAACAAAAAAGAAAGATTATTGGTCGTTTATTTATAGAAATTTTCCAGCGCGAAGCTGCTAAAATAAAGAACGCCAAATTTCTGGCGCAAGGTACAATCTATCCAGATGTAATTGAATCAGCTGGAAGTGCCACTGCACATACAATTAAATCACATCATAATGTTGGTGGGCTACCCGAATCACTTCATTTGAAACTACTTGAACCATTACGTGAATTATTTAAAGATGAAGTACGTGCGTTAGGAGTAACTCTGGGACTGCCCCAGTCTATGGTATTTCGTCATCCATTTCCCGGACCTGGACTAGGAGTCAGAATTTTAGGCGAAGTTAAAGAAGAGTATGTAGATTTACTACAAAAAGCAGATAATATATTTATTGAAGAACTGCATAACAGTGACTACTATGCTAAAACATCCCAGGCTTTTGCTGTATTTTTACCAGTAAAAACGGTTGGCGTTATGGGCGATGGACGGACTTATGACTACGTCATTGCACTTCGTGCTGTTGAAACATCAGATTTTATGACGGCTAATGTGGCAAACCTCCCTTTTGAGTTAATTACTAAAGTAGCAAATCGCATTATTAATGAAATTAAAGGTATTAATCGGGTAGTTTATGATATATCTGGTAAACCACCATCAACCATTGAGTGGGAATAAGAGGTATCCCCAAGTAGTCCCACCACAAGTCATTCTTATCTGTAAACCAACCACCTGTTGGGAATTAGCCCGTATCCGGAAATCCCGTATTGCTATTTATCATTTAAATCAAGTATAATAGAAACATCAAGTAGGTATTCATGTATATATGAGAATGCTTTAGCAATCAGTTATTCTCTTAAGGGAGATAGAAAATGAAGAATTTTAAATTAGCAAGCTGTACAGTTGGTATATTGCTGCTGATGTGCGTTAATAATGCCGTAGCCGTACAAAATCTTTTGCAAACTGGAGCTTGTTTCAACCAGGATAAAAAAGTAATATTTTCATGGATACTTTATTATGATGATGTTAAACGTAGTAACATATTATTGACATCAAATAGCGAAACTCCTGATATTAAGGATATAAATAATACAGATATATTTAAACCAACAGCTACGAACAAGATTGATTCATCTAAAACAAAACTAATATCCGCACGGTTTGCTGGAACCATTGATGGTAACAACGGTCCGTGGTTTTTTGATATTATTTATCCCGATACCGTAGGCAAACCCGAACAAGATTGGAAACTAACCAAGCAAGGTAGCGACTCTGTTTCACAGCCTGTAATTTGTCATGTAAATAATTACTCTGACGTACCAACTGCCCTCGTAGGCACACAGGAAGAATTGGCAAAAATGTCCATCACATGGTTCTTGCCCATAACTAACGCTGGGAAACAATTATCATTTCCTATGTGGATAGCGTATAGCAGTGGCATACAACTTGGGGAAGAAGATATACCCGTAGCCTCAGACAATTTTAAAAAAGAAATAAAAACATTTTTTGGTGGAGAAACAAAATTAGTAATAATCACAAAACTCACAAACGGAAGCAGAGTTCCAACTGAGGTATTGGGTGAGAATAAATATGGAAAATGGAGCATTATCCGTCAGATGTCTGAGGAAAAACGTTGGTTTTGGATAATTAATGGCAAGTTTTTAAATACTAAAACAGGAAAACTAGAAGAACTCAAAGATGTATTAACACAATCCAGGTCTAATAATTTTAACTTCAAGTTTCATCAAAGCTTTGATGAAAGAAAACTTTATCCACTGCTTACCGAAATGGGGATTTGTGGTATGGCGCAAAACACCCTGGATAGAGAAAAGGATCCTTATTTTGTCCTTCGTTGGGAGCGTTACGCTGATAATAAAATATTATGGTCTAATAGTAATGCTCCAGAAGCAGTTCTTGTTGATAATAAGCCTAAAGTTGAAATCGAAAATAATAAATTGACGGCTATGCTAATTACTATTGAAAAAGATAAAAAAACTCAATCTCAATGGAAAATGAGCTTAGTAGAAGAGCTACCGTATAAGGTTCAGAAATGGTCTTTATCCCGCTACAATCAAGGTATTGAAAAATTACCCGATAAGGAAACGATATACTGTAACATAATAGATTACACTCCATATACCAGTTTTTCTAAAGGGGCAGGTGCAGAAAAAAGTGCTGATTTTAAAACGGAGTAAGAATAATGTCATTTAGGAAATAATCTGGTGGATACTCTCCACTAGATTATTACCTGCACATAAATAGCTGTGCGGCTAAAGCTCCACCTAATAAAGTTTTGCAGATCAAGTTGATTCGAAATAAATATGAAATTGGTGTTTTATCTTTCAAAACTTTTATACTTTCTTATTAACTCATCACGCTTATCACTAAGCTGGCGACTTAACCCTACCTTGTAAATATGTGGGTTATTAAACCGCTTGTATTCTTCAGGTAGCAACGCCAGACGACTTCGGCTATATGCTGCAATTTCACTTAACGGCTTAGGTGGAAACAGTCGTTTGCCATTCTCCATTACCGGGTGTTGCAAGGCTTCTTTTTGATGATGCGGTTCGATACTAAATGTTTTTAATAGTTCGAAAGGGTGATGCATAATCTGTGGAACTTGCTCCTCAAATAAGGTAATAACGTCTGCCCCTGTAAAAGAACCCTTGCTGTCAAGTATCCGATACACCTGTTTTTTATAAGGTAACGTAACTTTTGATAGAATTTCTGATAATTTAATGCGCGGTGTATGATTGCTCATTACTAATTTATATACACCATCTAGCGCAGCATCTGGTTTACCTACCACAAGGTTTGTACCTACACCAAATATATCAATTGGAGCTTTTTGCTCCAGTAAGCTTTTTATGACATGTTCGTCTAATTGATTAGATGCTGCAATTATTACATATCCAAGCCCTGCCGCGTCCAGTAAAACACGTACCTTTTTCGCAAGATAAGCTAAATCTCCGCTATCTAAGCGTATTCCTTTCAAGCGCTCACCACGTGCTTCCATTTCTTTGGCCACTTTTATGGCATTTGGTACGCCACTTTTTAAAGTATTATAAGTGTCCACCAGCAAAATGCAATGTTTGGGCCATATCTTCGAAAAATCACGAAAAGCTGATAGTTCATCGTCATAGCACTGGACAAAGGAATGCGCCATGGTGCCCACTATTGGAATATTATAGTCTAGTCCAGCACAGACATTGCTAGTTGCATTAAAACCACCTACTATCGCAGCTCGACTTGCATGATAGCCGCCAGCACCCTGTGCCCTACGCAATCCCAGCTCAATTAATTGGCGGTCTCCAGCAACTTGACGCATGCGACTGGCCTTAGTTGCAATTAGTGATTGGAAGTTTAATAAATTTAATAAGATAGTTTCGAGTATTTGAGCTTCGATAATATTGGCTTCTATGCTTAGCACAGGACATATTGGGAATATAACCTCACCTTCGTTACAAGCATATATCTTTCCCTGAAAACGAAAGTTTTTTAAATAATCTATAAAATCAGGATGGAAATTTTGTCTTTGTAAAAAAGCTATATCATTCTCATTAAAATGAAAATTTTCAATAATATCTAATATATCTTCTAAGCCAGCAAAAATAGCATAACCACCTCCAAATGGAGTTTTCCGAAAAAAGTAATCAAAAACTGCAGTATGGTCTTTTTGTCCTTGCAGGAAGTAAACCTGTGCCATTGTAAGTTGATAGTAGTCTGTATATGTACCAGTAAAATTAATCATAGCTTAATGGCCTTTCTACTAGAAATCAAAGACATCTTGGTCTAAATAAATATTGAACTCTATACCCTTTGCAGGCAAATTTTAACATAAAACTTAACTACTCAGGTGTCATTCCCGCTCGCACACGCGTGTGGAATGCGGGAATCTAAACTCAATGATTATGGATCTCCGGGCATTGACCTAAGATGACAGAGATATTGTTTAATCCAGGTTAACGCCATATTTGGTATAATGAACTACTCAACGTTTTTTGGGATATTGAAGCACCATGCAACAACATTTAAAGCCATTACCAATAGGTGAATCGGATATAGTCACTTTATTAAATAATGATTTTCTTTATGTGGATAAAACTAAATTCATTTATGAAATGATTAAAGTCCCTGGTAAATTTTTTCTATCAAAGCCACGTCGCTTCGGTAAAAGCCTGCTACTTTCAACGTTATATGAAGCATTTAATGGTAATAAAGAATTATTCAAAGACCAATGGATATATAAAAGTGATTGGGATTGGCAAAAATATCCGATTATCAGGCTTGATTTTAACGTGGATACAGATGTTGATTTAAAAGATTATATTAAAGAAAAACTAAGAGTTATTGCAATTGCCAATGACATTTTTGATGAAAATGACTTCAATCGTCTGTCCTATGGGTTATATTTTAATGATATTATCTTTAAGTTATATGATAAATATGATAAGACACAAGTTGTAATCTTAATTGATGAATATGATAAACCAATATTGGATGTAATCACTGATATAAAAATGGCTGAAGCTAAAAGAGATATTCTTAAAGGATTTTATGGAATAATTAAAGGTGTTGATGAATATATCCGTTTTGCCTTTTTAACCGGGGTAACAAAATTTAGCAAAGTTGGTGTATTTAGTGGCTTAAACAATTTACGCGACATTTCAATGTCATATGAATACGCCAGTATTTGTGGCATTACCCAGGAAGAACTAGTGTTTTTCTTTAAAGAACACATTAAACTATTGGCCAAATCACAAGATATGATTTATGAAGATTGTTTATTAAAAATCAAAGATTGGTATAATGGTTTTTGTTTTTGTAAAAATGGCATATCTGTATACAATCCTTTCTCCACATTACTGGTTTTACAGGAAAAAGACTTTTCCAACTACTGGTTTGCAAGTGGTTCTCCTACATTTTTAATTAAATTAATGAAGCAACAAAGCAATTTCCAGATGTTTAAATTAGATAATTGCCAATTGAAAATATCTCAATTTGAAACTTTTGAAATTAATAACTTAAATCTCAATGCTATATTATTTCAAGCTGGTTATTTAACTATAAAAGATTATGATAAATCCTCAGAACGCTTTGTTTTAAGTTACCCGAACCGCGAAATAAATAAATCATTTAAAGAAAATGTGTTTGAATTATTTGGTAAAACACAGGGTGCCAATTCAAGTTTATTACTTGATATTGTTGATGCGCTTAATGCTGGTGACGTTGATAGCGTCATTGATGCACTAAAGCAAATTTTTATAAATATTGATTATGATATAAAAATTAGTCTGGAAAATCATTATCAGAATATCTTTTACTTAATTTTTCAATTATTGGGTTATGATATTCAAACTGAATATAAAACGAATAAAGGCAGAATTGATGCTGTAATTCAAACTAACACAGATGTGTATATATTTGAATTTAAAATGGATAAATCTGCACAAGACGCATTGGAACAAATAAAAGATAAATCATACTATGAGAGATTTTTAATAACTAAAAAGCCAATAACCCTGATTGGAGTCAACTTTAACAGTGAAATACGTAATGTTGATAATTATATTATTGAATGTTTGTAACTATTCAGGGGTACTGCCAGCATGCACTTCCTTCTTAAGGGAATTAATCGAGTAGTTTATTATATATCCGGGAAACCACTGGTAACCATTGGGTAGGAATGAGACCAACCGTATCCGGAAATTCCATATTGCAATTTTCAACCGCTTAGTATACAATATGCTTACGGGTCTTCTTATTTGTTACATGCTCAAAGACCGTTCAAATAGCAAATTACTTAAAAAGGAAATTAAAAATGAAAACAAAAATTACTAGTTACTTACCTGTTTTATTTATGGGATTAATGCTGTGTGTAAGTACGGTTTGGGCAGTGCCAAATTTACAAGATACGCAACAGACTATAACACTTACCGAGATAACTGAAGCACAAGCACAAGAGCTTAGAAATACCAGCGTTGCTCCGAATACAGCCCCTAATGCAGAGCGCATCTCCTTTGTCGTAGTACATCGTCCTGCTGTAGATGGCAGCCCTGGGGCTTTTAAACTTACTACTTCACCATTGGTTGCCCCAATCAAACTAATTACTTGGCATACTGGTACTGGGAAAGTGTTTAGAATAGACGGGTTTCGTAATGCTGATCAGACTGAGCGTTTATGGTATATAATGAGACCATTTAGAATAAATGATAATGAGGCGTTATGGGAGTTACACGATGGAGGGCGGCTTGCTAGATATTACTACGGTATAGCAGAAAACCGTCTTATCAGCCAGACATTGACTAACATGACTAATCCAGATCAGCTAAAAACCTTTTAATTGTTGCGACAATAATATGATCAATCGTGAACCTGCACTCGCAAATTTTAGGTAAGAGCCCCTACTCGCACGGTCTGGGCTCTTTTTTGCATACAAATAAGTAATTTATGATAGAATACACTCCTACTTTTTGTTATTGAGTGTCTATGAAAAGCTTTTATATCAGGCTTCTATTGTTACTACTAGGTTTGGCAATTGCTGGTGGATTAATCGTATCCATTATGATTACCCTTATCTATCCCAAACTGCCTAGCATGGATGAATTACGCAATTATCAACCAAAACTCCCACTACAAGTATATTCAGCTGATAATGTATTACTCGGTCAATTTGGTCAGGAACGTAGAATTTTTATTAGCTACAACCAAACCCCAAAAATGCTGGTTAATGCAATATTAGCTGCCGAAGATGAACGTTTCTTCAAACACGGTGGATTTGATGTTCTGGGAATAATCCGCGCAGCCCTTAGTAACGTTACCTCAGGACGTGTAAAATCTGGTGCAAGTACCATAACTATGCAAGTTGCCAAAAACTTCTTTTTAAGCTCCCAAAGAACCTATTACCGTAAATTTAATGAATTACTTCTCTCCTACAAAATAGAAAAATCCTTATCCAAAGAACAAGTTTTAGAACTATACATAAACCAAATCTATCTTGGACAACGTGCCTACGGCTTTGCCGAAGCGTCATTGACTTATTTTGGCAAACCAATAGATAAGCTAAGTATTGCCCAGTATGCTGTTCTAGCCGGATTACCCAAAGCTCCTTCTGCGTATAATCCTGTAGTAAATAGAAAACGCTCAGAAGAGCGTGAAATCTATGTTTTAGGTCGCATGAAGGCAAATCATTCAATAAATGAAGAAGAATATGAAAAAGCCATTCATGAAAAAATCTCCGTGGTTCGCGGCTCACTCCACGATTCTACCGACTCTGGCGGTTATATTGCCGAAATGGTAAGGCAAATGCTTTTTGCCAAATACGGCGATAGCATCTATACCAAAGGTTATAAAGTTTATACCACTGTTGATAGCCATCTGCAGCAAGCTGCATACGCATCCCTGCGTGCAGGAGTTTTACGCTATGATGCAACAACTGGTTATAAGGGCGCTGAAGATCAGCTAGATATTAGTGATTCAAATAGTCGTGACAGTATTACAGACCAGGTAATTTTCTCTCAGTTTGATGATCTGGCAGATTTTGGTGACCTAATGGCAGCTATAGTACTTGAAGCAGACAGCAATCATGTTAAAGTCCGCATTAGAGATGGTAATGAACTAACCTTTAGTGGAAAAGATCTGGATTTTATCCGTAAATTTATAAATTCTGGTGCGGATAAGCAAGTTAAACGCGGGGCTATTATCCGGGTACAAAACGATAATAATAAATGGCGAATCACGCAAATACCAGCGGTAGAAGGCGCTTTGGTGGCAATTAACCCTAATGACGGCGCAATAAAATCACTAATCGGCGGCTTTGATTTTACTAGAAATAATTTTAATCACGTTACGCAAGCCAAACGCCAACCTGGATCAAGCTTTAAACCATTTATTTACTCAGCAGCCCTGGAGAATGGCTTCGCAGCTAATACTATTATTAATGATACTCCGATCTGCTACCCAGACAATGGAAGTCAGTGGTGCCCCAGAAATGATGAAGATGACTTCTTAGGTCCAATCTCCTTTCGACAAGCCCTAACCCTTTCTCGAAATGTGGCTACTGTTAAAATATTAAATAAAATCACACCCAAAGTTGCTATAGATTATGTTACTAAGTTTGGCTTTGATAAATCACAATTTCAACCATACCTGACCATGGCTTTAGGAGCTTTTGAAGTTACACCGCTACAAATGGCCACCGCCTATGCAGTATTTGCCAATGGTGGTTATCTGGTACAACCATACTTTATACAAAGAATAACTGATAATAATGGTAATATACTTGCTCAGACACAAGATATAGATATTCATAAATCGCAGGCGGTAATCGATCCACGTAACGTATTTATAATGAACAGTCTAATGCAGGATGTTGTACGCTATGGCACTGGACATAAGGCGTATGCTGAACTAAAACGTAATGATATTTCGGGTAAAACCGGAACTACAACCGACGCCATAGATGTCTGGTTTGATGGGTATACACCAAATCTGGTAACAATTACCTGGGTTGGCTACGATAAACAAAGAACTCTGGGGGCACATCAATATGGTGCAACTCTGGCCCTGCCAATCTGGATTGATTTTATGCGCCAGGCTTTAAATAATACACCTCAAACTAGTCATAGTATGCCAGATGGTATAACCACCGTACCACATTCTACCTGGAAAGGCAATGATGAATATATCTATAATAATGCGAACGCTCTGACCAATTTGGATGACTCTGGTGGGAATGGAACCGTCCCAGATGCTAACGAATCTTCAGATGAAGGAAAAAATGATGACTCATCTGATAAACCGTCACCTGAGGCAATATTAAATGATGAGAAAGCTGCGCCTAAGGCTCCAGCTGCATTTAAAGCGCCAGTTGTAGATAAAGCAAATAAAAGCAAACCGGAAAGTGTTGATGATTTAATTAATAATATACAGGATTAATAAAGAGCATGTCATCCTCGGGCTTGACCCGGGGATCCAGATTCCCGCCTTCGCGGGAATGACACGCATACGGGAATGATACCTAATAATAAAGAAGGAGCACGTTTTGAAATATTATCCTCATCCTATACTAGCTAAAGAAGGCTGGCCATTTATCGCAATTAGTCTAGTTATAACACTACTAATATTCTATCTGGGTAATTTTTGGATTGCCCTGCCCTTTATCCTCATTTCAATATTTATAATTCAATTTTTTCGTGACCCAAAACGTGAAATTCCCTCAGATGCCAATGCTATATTATCTCCTGCAGATGGTAAAGTTATATGCGTTGAGCAAAGTACAGACATTTACCAAAATAAAGAAGCACTAAAAATTAGTATCTTTATGAATGTTTTTAATGTACATTCCAACCGTTCACCTGTGGATGGCGAAGTTATTAGCTTACAATATTATCCGGGTAAATTTGTTAATGCTGATTTTGACAAAGCTTCAACTGAAAATGAGCGCAATGCCATGATAATAAAAACAGCAACTAATAAAAAAATAACAGTTGTACAAGTTGCAGGCTTGATTGCCAGACGCATTTTATGTTATACTCAGGTGGGTAATCTACTATCACGTGGTGAACGTTACGGATTCATTCGTTTTGGTTCGAGAGTAGACTTATATTTGCCATTAGAAGCCAAAGTGCTGGTAACTATTGGACAAAATGTAAAAGCCACCGAAACTATTATAGCTAAACTGGATAACGAATAGCTAAGTGCGATTCCTGGTATTGGGTTTTCAATATGAAAGAGTATAAATGATTAGACCAATTAATAATTCTAATAGAGTGTCGCCGATATATCTGCTGCCAAATTTGCTCACTCTGGGCGCAATGTTTGGTGGTTTTTTTGCAATTGTCCAATCAATCTACGGTGATTTTATTTCTTGTGGTATTGCAATTTTTATAGCCATGATATTGGATAGCCTGGATGGTAGAGTTGCCAGACTTACTCATACCGCATCACCATTTGGCGCTGAATTAGACAGCTTGTCAGATATGGTTAGCTTTGGGGTAGCTCCTGCTATTATTGCATTTAATTGGCATTTACATGAAATGGGTAAGATTGGTTGGTTGGTTACATTTATATTCTGTGCTTGTGGAAGCTTGCGTTTAGCCAGATTTAATACTTTAATTGGCATTGTTGATAAACGTTATTTTGTCGGATTACCTATTCCATCAGCTGCAGCATTGGTTGTTGGTTACATCTATATGTGTAGTAAATTTGGATTTGATGAGAAATACAGCCACATTATAGGAGTGGTCGTCACTTTATTTGCGGCGTTTTCCATGGTTTGCAATGTGCCTTTTTATAGCTTTAAAGAATTTACTTTTTATCATAAAGCCAAATTCAGAATATTACTATTATCTTTAATGTTTCTAGTGCTGCTATTTCTCTACCCAGATATTGTGATATATGGATTTTTTGTCGCATATACTCTAATTAGCTATGTTCTTTATATTATTAATATAAAAAAAGCATCGGCGATAGCTAATGCTTTAGAAGAAAACGACCCAGAATTTTAAGCATGTGTCATCCCCTCCAGAGGGGAATTGTTGACGCAGAATGAAAACACTCTTATGTCATCTTCGCGCGTGCACTCGTGGTGGTAGGTACAGCTCACCTTGATCAGCCAAATGCTTGTTCTAAGATCTCTTTTAGCTGCTCATTATGCATTACCGTAGAGCCACAGGCTGGAGCTGCCGCAGAGGGTCTGCTAACAACTTTAAACTGCTGCTGTTGTAACCTATTCTCAGTAACCGCACCTTGTAAATAATCACGAATTTGATGCCAGGCGCCTTGGTTAAACGGCTCTTCTTGCACCCAGATAAACTCACGTACACGTGTATATTTAGCTAATTCAGCATTAAAAATTTCATGAGGAAACGGATATAATTGTTCAATACGAATAATTGCTGTCTTGCGATCTTCACGCAATGTACGCTCATTCAATAAATCATAATAAACCTGTCCTGAGCAAACTAAAACCTTTTCCGCAGTTTTATAGCTTGAACCATTGTCATTAATAACCGTTTTGAAGCTACCATTGGTCAATTCATTAATATCACTCATCGCATCCTTATAACGTAATAAGCGCTTTGACATAAATATTACTAAAGGTTTAATCCAGTTTGACTGAGCTTTATGCCGGATTAAATGGAATATTTGTGCCGCAGTACTCGGTATTACCACCTGAATATTATTTTCAGCACATAATTGTAAAAAACGCTCTATTCTAGCAGATGAATGCTCCGGACCTTGCCCATCATAACCATGGGGCAACATCAGCGCAACATTACTTAATATACCCCATTTTACTTCGGCTGAAGCAATATACTGATCAATTATTACCTGAGCGCCATTGGCAAAATCACCAAACTGAGCCTCCCACATAACAAAATCACGTAAATTAGTCGTGCCATAGCCATATTCAAAGCCTAAAACACACTCTTCATTTAATACCGAGTCATACAGGCTAAATTTACTCTTGTTCTCTAACTGCTTTAGCGGTACATAGCCACTATCAGATAAATCATTACGGTTCATATCATGCCAGACTGCCTGACGATGAGAAAATGTCCCCCGTCCTGAATCTTCACCGCTAATCCGAAGGCTAATACCAGATTGTAATAAGCTGCCATAAGCTAGTGCTTCAGCCATACCAAAATCTATTGGCTGTTTACCATTACCCATAGCCGCTCTGGTTTCAATTAACCTGACTAAGGTTGGATGTGGTTTAAACCCATTTGGAATAGTAGTAATGCTAGTCGTAATTTTTAAAATTTCTTCTGCAGATAAAATTGTACTTATCTTATCATTAGGGGTAGCACCAAGCACAGGAGCAACATCAAATTCATCATACCATTTCAATGCTGGCATACCGCCTTCATCTATGTGTATACCCTGAGTTAAGCCAGTTCTATAATCTTCAAACAATTTTGTTGCTGCTTCATCGTTTTTAAGAATACCCTCAGAAATTAATTTTTTAGCATACAATGCTCTCGTACCCGGGTGAAGTTTAACCTTACTATACATATAAGGCTGAGTAAGCGTTGGATCATCCCCTTCATTATGCCCATGACGACGAAAACACACCATATCCAATATAATATCTTTTTTAAATTTGGCTCTATAGTCAATTGCTAAATCAATAACAAATGCCAAACTTTCAACATCATCCGCATTCACATGAATAATTGGCGATTCTATCATCTTGCCTATATCACTACAATATTTGGATGAACGGCTATCCCGTATATCAGAAGTGGTAAAACCAACCTGATTATTTACAATAATATGAATCATTCCATTAACGCCATATGCTCTAGTTTGCGACATATTCAATATACCTTGATTAGTACCCAAACCAATCAATGCAGAATCCCCGTGAATTAAAACACCAAGAATGCTATCTTTATCATCAATCTTATCTTGTCTGGCCCGAACTATTCCATTTACAACCGGATTTACCACCTCCAGATGTGATGGATTATAAGCCAACGTTGTTTTAATCAAACCGTTTTCAGTTTTGTAATTGCATTTATAACCCTTATGGTATTTAACATCACCAGAGGTTACAAAATCATAATGTGGGTATTTGCTGTCAAATTCATCAAATATCTTCTGTGGTGCTTTACCTGCGATGTTAACCAGTGTATTTAATCGGCCACGATGAGCCATACCAATATAAACTTCTTTTACTCCAGTTTTGGCACCAGATTTAATCAAGCGATCAAGAGCAGGAATTAAACTATCTCCACCTTCAAGAGAAAAACGCTTCGCCCCTACATATTTGGTATTTAAAAATTTCTCCCATCCTTCGGCTTCTGTTAGTTTATTTAAAAGCCCAATTTTTTCTGCATTGGACAATTTATAATTTAGATATTTGTCTTCTACATAACTGGTTAACCATTCCCGTTCTGCTACCGTGGTGATATGTAAAAATTCAAACCCACATGTTCCACAATAAATCTGATCAAACTTATTAACCAGATTTTTAAGAACAACTTTTTCATTCAAACTTAAATCAACGTAAAACTCATTATTTATTTCAGATTCCAAGCCATAATTACTTAGTTCTAAAACTTCAGGTTTAGATAATTCACGGCGTTGTAATGGGTCTAAATCAGCACAAGTAGAGCCTAATTGACGATAAAACAACACAAGTTCAAACACTTTTGCCTGAGCAGGATTAATATTTTGAACATTGGCTGTATTAGACGACGTTATCAATTGCCGCATAGGCTGCTGCGTAATCATCGAAAACTTTTCTTTTATTGGTGCATATGCAACATCCGGCCTACCAGCACTCTGAATAGAATCAAAATAGATTCTCCACTTTGGATCTAAGCTTTCTGGATTTTCTAAATACTTTTCATATAGTTCTTCAACAAAATCAGCATTACCGCCAAATAAGTATGAATTACCCCAACTCTGTTTCATCGAATTCATTAAACAAATACCTTTCCCTGGTTATATATTATTTTTTAAAAACTTTTCTGCGTCTGTATGTATAAAGCGCACTACCAAATACTAATAATAAAATCAGACTATAATCGTCACCATTGGCAATGGCGCTACATCCACCGCCGCCACCTCCGCCACCGCCTCCAGCCCCACTGGTTGATATTAAAGGAGCGGGTGCTGGTGGTGCGATTGGTGCATTATTTGCCAAGGCATAAGTAATTGCAGCATTAGTATCTAAAGCTCCAGCTCCGGCGCAACCCGATGCACTACAATTAGTATATGCTTTGGCTGTTTGCTGCAAAATTGATATAATCCCATAAAGCGTATAGCTTTGATTCTTAGCCTTTAATACACTAATTATATCAGCTACCGCCGCTACAACTTGTGGAGTTGCCATGGAAGTACCCTGATAAAAAGCAAAGGTACCAGAACCACCTGTCTGATAAGCTTGCGGCGATGACCAAATGGTCGAATAAATGCTGCTTGGACAAATACTTTGCCCATTACTTCCGGTGTAACACCCCAAAATACTGCTATCACCTCCTGATGCGGTCATTGTAGTTGCACCATAGTTGCTATAAAAAGCCAAAGTATTCGTTGGCCCCTTTGCCCCTACAACTATAACACCACTACAACCAGACGGATTGTAACCACTGATATTACCACCGTTATTGCCTGCGGCAACAACAATAATTGTGCCATTTTGCGTTGTTGCATTAATTGTATTAATCGCATCTTGCTCAGTCTTAGTACACGCCCCAGATCCCCCCAGGCTCAAATTCATAACCTGTACTGGATTTGGATTAACCGGCACGGCTACTCCATTTGATGATACATTTAAACCAGCCGCCCATAGCATACCATTTGTAACATCTGAAATGTAGCCGCCACATTTACCTAATACCCTGACCGGTACTACAGTAGCTCCATACGCCCCACCTGCAGCGTATGTTGGATTTGCCGCAGTATATCCATTGGCAGCAATAATCCCCGTTACATGTGATCCATGCCAGCTTGATGTTGTGCTCAGGCAATCAGGAGTAAAAAAACCATTTGAGGTCTGTATATCAGATTGACTAACGTAATCCCCCTGATCTTGTGCATTAGCCTGATATGCCGTATTTACCGCCAAGGGGCCAGGTGTAGAGGGTGAACATTGTCCGGAAATACGACAATCAGAAATAAACTGATAACCATAAACACCATTTGAACTACCGAGCTGTTGTAATGCACTTAAAAAATTTGGATGCGGCGTATATCCAGTATCTATAACTCCAACAACAACATTTGTACCAACCCCATATCCGGCCGCATCCAATGCAGTCCAGGCATCAAAGAAACCATCGCCACTCCAAGTTGGTTCTACAGCAAATTCACCTAAATTATACGCATCCCATTGCCATCCTGGATTGGCAGCTTTGACTGTTACTGTTTTTAAAAGTTGATCCACTTCAATGTAATCAACATCTGGCTGTTGTTTCACTTTATCCATGAAATCCCCAACCTCTGTTGCATTCAGATCATCTGTAACAATTACGTGCGCCCCAGTCGCAACCTGATTTATCTCTTTAACACTTACACCAGCAGCTGTTAGTCCAGATAATATTTTTACCTGTGCCGGAGATAAAGGCTTCATCATCAGCTCTCTTACAGCTTTCGCCTCTATACCACCTTTTGCCAATATCTGACTTTGTACAGGATCTGGTTTGTACTTTATAATAAACCGATTAGTAGCCACAGCCAATGATGCAAGACTATAACAAATTAATGCTAAACAAAAATTCTTAAACATTTTCATCTCCTAATAATGCTTAATGTACACAATTTATGTTACTACTACGCCTTCATTAATATTTAATGAAGTAACTTAAAGTAGGTTATAAAACATAAATTGTAATACACGTGCAACATAATGGGATAGGCTATCTTTCTATAATAAATTTTAATTACACTGAAAATTATACCACAAATAAACACCGCAAATAAATATACAATGTTATTATTTACATTGTAATGCAAAAGTGTAAAAGCAATACTTACCAAAAACACAGTAAAAATATAATTTTTAGTTTTATTTAGAATCATATCTTGAAGCAAGCCACGAAAGGTAAACTCTTCCAATACTGGTGAGACAATAAGCAATATTAATATGTTGGTAGTTAAATGATCGTTTAGAAATGGTAACTTTAATTTGTAAAGCAAATAGAACACGCCAATTGGCAAAAGCACACTAAAACAGGTAAAAATATATTTACTATTTATCCAATTTTTTGTATTCATAATTTAAAGGCTGGTTTCTATAAAAAGTTAAAACTTTGTCTTGACAATTTGGTCCACCATCAAAGCGTAATAACACGTCCAAAGTAATTCATGGATTATCCTGGAAAAAGTAATTGACATCTACTGTTTCCAGAATTATATCAGAGTTTGGATTTGCCAGACGCATCTAAATATCATACAAGCTGCCGCTCTGGAAGCTGCCATGATGGTTTTGTTGGCATGGTCAAACAGAATACAATAGTGCTATAAAACTACAGCGCTGCAAACTAAAAACAATTTTTTATGGGAATTCGGTATTGCATTTTTTTAAAACTTGTGGTATCATGAGGCTAGTGTACTTTTCAATTATATTTGTGAGGAAGTTAAAAATGAAAATTAAATCATTTATAAGTATGGCAATTTTGACTATTGGGGTTACAAACATCGCTTTTGGCCAAACGCCAGATGAAAACTCCAGAATAAATCCCAATTATATGTCTAGAACCGTTGCTAATGGCGAAACAGCAGGTAGAACCATTACAATAAATAGTGAAAAAAGAACCTTTGAGCCTGTTACTTATTTTATATCACCCGCTAATTGTAACAATAGTACTAACACTGTTACTCGCAACATTCAGGTAAATACCGATACAAAATTTGAGTATCTGGTGAAGCATGATCTAGCACGTGATGGTGGCACACCTGGAAACTATAGTATAAGCCCTGACATATTTGATCGCACTCTAAAACCTAACAACAGATACACTCTAACCCTTCAATGTAATAATGGAAGTGGCGGTGGAGAAATAATATTTTATTAATCTAACGCTCAGGAAAGCCGTTAAGAGTGATTTATATATTTCCCAGGTGGTTACGATGGTTTCCACTCAGGCATGGATTGCCGCGCTGCGCTCGCAATGACGAGAATGCTGCGCTTCTAATGACAGCCATGCCGTTCGTAATGGCAATTTACCTTTATTTCCTTGAGTCTAATTGCACGTAATCGCGCGCCGGATAACCCATATATAATTGTCTTGGACGGCTAATCTTCATATCCGGCTCACCTATCATTTCCTGCCACTGTGCTATCCAACCAACGGTTCTGGCCAGAGCAAATACAGCGGTAAATAACTCGGTTGGAATTCCTATCGCACGTAAAATAATTCCTGAATAAAAATCTACATTAGGATATAGTTTTTTCTCTATAAAATACGGATCAGATAATGCTACCTTTTCCAGTTTCATCGCTAATTTGAATAATGGGTCATCGTGCTTACCTAATACATCCAATACTTCATAACAAGTCGCACGCATAATCTTCGCCCGTGGATCCATATTCTTATATACACGATGTCCAAATCCCATCAAGCGATATTTTTTATCTTTTACACCAGCAACATAACTCTCTACATTAGATTCATCACCAATTTCAGCTAACATTTTAAGTACCGCTTCATTTGCGCCGCCATGTGAAGGCCCCCATAAACAAGCAACACCAGCAGCGACTGCTGAAAATGGATGCGTGCCCGAGCTACCAGCAATACGTACAGTTGAAGTAGAAGCATTTTGCTCATGATCAGCATGCAATAATAAAATGCGATCAAATGCTTTGGCAATTATCGGATTTACCACATATTCTTCACATGGATTGGCAAACATCATATACATAAAATTGGACGCATAATCCAAATGGTTTTGCGGATACATAAAGGGTAAACCATTCGTATAACGATAACACATTGCAACGACTGTAGGCATTTTTGCAATCAAACGATGAATTGATATTTCCCTGTGCTCTGGTGATTTAAAGTCAAATGCATCTGGGTAAAAAGCAGCTAATGCACCAACAATTCCGGTTAACATTGCCATCGGGTGTGCATCACGTCTAAAACCTTTGAATACACTCACCAACTGGTCATTTATCATTGTATGGGAAGTTATACTTTTTTCAAAGGCTTCTTTTTGTACCTTATTTGGCAACTCACCATGCAATAACAAATAAGCACCTTCTAAATGTGTAGAATGTTCTGCTAATTGCTCAATTGGATACCCACGATAAAATAACTGCCCTTTGTCACCATCAATAAATGTGATTTTTGATTCACATGCAGCCGTGGATAGAAATGCAGGATCATAGCTCCACATTCCATATTGGCTGCCAAGGGTCCGCATATCAATTACGCTTTGGCCTAATACTGGCTCCAAAACCGGCATCTGGGCAATACGTCCATCACCAAAATCAATACTTACAGTTTTAATTTTATTAGTCATATTATTTTCCCTTTAAAAGTTTCTAATTTGGTTGATGAGAGCCTGTATACCCTCATCTGATAAGATAACCTTGCCCTGAAATAAAAGCAGTATATCACCATCTTCCATCTCTAATAACTCATTGTAATCTGTAAGCTCTTTATCAGATAGCTCATCAAACTTACCGCCCTGGATGAAGCGCTCAAAATATAAATCAAGTTCAAGCATTGAGCGCCTTGAGCGCCAACGCATTTTTTGTTTTTTAACATAATCCATAGATTGCCTCGCTACCGCACCTGCGTTCGCTTCTAATGAATCGCAGCTACTCTACATCTCCACCCCGTCAGGCCATGCCTGCCACCCCTCAAGAGGGGAATTATTTATTGCAGGTTGTTCACGAGGCCACGCCTACGGAGATTAACTCGCAATGACAGTAACTGCGCTTGCAATGACTCGTTATTATACCGCTCTTGCTACCATAATTTCTTTAATTTTACCTATGGCCCTGGTTGGATTTAAATGTTTTGGACATACATCTGCACAATTCATAATTGTATGACAACGGAATAATCTGTACGGGTCATTCAATTCATCCAGGCGCTCATTTGTAGCCTGATCACGCGTATCTGCAATAAAGCGATAGGCATGAAGTAGTGCCGCTGGTCCTAAAAATTTATCTGGATTCCACCAAAATGATGGACATGCTGTCGAACAGCAGGCACATAAAATACATTCAATAACGCCATCCAACTGGGCCCTATCCTCCTGTGACTGTATCCGTTCACGATCTGGCTGTGGACGATCATCAATTACATATGGTTTAATTGAATTATATTGATTAAAAAACTGCGTCATATCAACAATCAGATCCCTTATTACTGGCAAGCCAGGAATCGGGCGAAGCACAATAGTGCCTTTTATGCTACTGATATCAGTCAGACATGCCAAACCATTACGTCCATTGATATTAATTGCATCTGATCCACAAACGCCTTCACGACAAGAGCGGCGAAATGAGACTGAATCATCGTATAAATCTTTAATTTTCATTAACACATTTAATAACTTGGTATCCAATGGATCCAGTTCAACATCATAATCCTTATAGTATGGCTTCGTGTCCACCTCAGGATTGTAACGATAAATAGAAACTTTAACCTGTCTTTTACTCATTATGTTTGCTCCATATTCTCTCTAGAAACAAATTGTTTCTCCAATATTATGTGGATTCCCGCCTCCCACACAAGTGTGTGCCACACGCGTGTGTGCGCGGGAATGACATGCTTAATAGACGCGCTTGGCGGGTTTAATGTAATCCACACTCAATGGCTTAGTGTGTACTGCTTTATACTCTAACCTATTGCCATCACTATAAAACAAGGAATGTTTCATCCATTTTTCATCATTTCGTTCTGGATAATCTTCCCTTGCGTGTGCACCACGTGATTCGGTTCGTTCTCTTGCCGCAATCATTGTTGCCACAGCTACTTCAACTGTATTGGCAAACTCCAAGGCCTCGACTATTGCTGTGTTAAATACTTTTGACTTGTCGGCAACATAAATATTCTCTGCACGCTTTTGGACCTCAAGAATACGTTTAACACCTTCATCCAGCATTGTTTGCGTTCTAAATACCGAAGCGTGTTGTTGCATGCATACCTGCATATCCCGTCTTACATCTGCAATTTTTTCCCCACTTGTTGCTTCTCTTAATCTGGCAACTCTGGCTAAGGTTTTTTCTGCTGCATTTTCAGGCAATTCTTTTGCTGTATTTAGAGTTTTAACAAACTCTATAACACTATTACCTGCGGATTTGCCAAAAACAACCAAATCAAGTAAGGAGTTGGTACCCAGACGATTAGCTCCATGCACTGAAGTACAGGCACATTCCCCTGCCGCATAGAAGCCACTAACTACTTTTTCATCTGGCCCATCGATTACCTCACCTTTATAATTTGTGGGTATACCACCCATCATATAATGACAAGTTGGCACAATTGGAATTGGTTCTTTTACCGGATCAATACCTAAAAATTGAATTGAAATCTCACGAATACCCGGTAAGCGCTGTTCAATAACATCCCGCCCTAAATGATCCAATTTAATTAGCACATGATCCTTATTTTTACCGCAACCACGACCTTCATTGATTTCTATTTGCATCGCTCTTGAAACAACATCACGCGAGGCTAGATCCTTGGCTGTTGGAGCATATCGCTCCATGAAACGTTCACCATTTGCATTCAGTAGGTATCCACCTTCACCACGTACACCCTCAGTAATCAATATCCCGGTACCAGCCAGGGCTGTTGGGTGAAATTGCCAAAATTCAATATCTTCAACTGGTAAACCAGCACGCATCGCCATACCAACGCCATCACCGGTATTAATAAATGCATTGGTTGAATACTGATAAATACGCCCTGCCCCGCCTGTTGCAAATAATACTGCTTTGGCATGAATAATGTAAATCTCTCCAGTTTCCATCTCCATTGCAGTTATACCAACTACATCACCTGCATCATTTCTGATTAAATCAAGCGCCATCCACTCAACTAAAAAATGAGTATTTGCTTTAACATTACGTTGATATAAGGTATGTAACATTGCATGCCCGGTTCTATCAGCAACTGCACAGGCACGACGTACTGGTTTTTTACCAAATTCAGCCATATGTCCACCAAACGGACGTTGATAAATTTTACCATTTTCCAAACGGTCAAATGGCATACCAAAATGTTCTAATTCAACTACCGCATCAGCCGCCTGAGCACACATAAACTCAATCGCATCCTGATCTCCCAACCAGTCAGCACCTTTTACTGTATCATACATATGCCAATGCCAGTTATCTGGTTCTACATTACCCAAAGAAGCGGAAATTCCGCCTTGAGCTGCTGCCGTATGTGAACGAGTAGGGAAAACTTTGGATAACACAACTGTTTTAACTCCAGCTTCAGATAATTGTAGTGCTGCACGCAAACCAGCGCCGCCGCCACCAACAATTACTGCATCATATTTCATTATAGGTAAAGTCATTGTCTATAATTCCTTCTTAAAGCCAAAGAATCTTGATTGAATACATCAAGCTACCAATTAACCATAAAATTGTTAGTACGTATAATGTTAGGCGCAAGGCGCTGCAGCTTACATAATCCATCCATAGGTCTCTAATTCCAACCCACGCATGTAGTACCAACGCAAGAACAAAAATTTGCACAAAAATTTTAATAAAAACATTTTGAAATACAGATTGCCATGAATTAATACTTGAATCAACATGTAAGGCAATATACGCTACAAAAATAAAAAATACTATTGCAGAAAATAACATTATCACTGCGGTAATTCTTTGCTGCAACCACGAGCCTAAGCCATAGCCAGCACCAGTTAAATAACGTTTTACCATATCAATACCCCTAATGCTACAGTTAGAACTATACTAAGCGCAATAACTATCCATGCTGTTGTTTTTGCCGTTGTAATCGCAGTACCTTTACTTATATCCAGAAATAAAAACCGAACACCTGAACACATATGGTACATAAATGCTGCAATTAATATCAAATAAATTAACTTCATTACACCTGAAGAACCTATACTATAGAAGGCTGCATAGAAGTCCGGGCTAATTAATGATTGATGTAAGAGAAATAAAATAAACGGAATGGATAGAAATAAAAGAAAACCTGATATGCGGTGTAGGATGGAGGCTTTTGCCGTTATTGACATCCCGCGTCCAAGTATTAACAGGTTTAAAAACTTAGGTCGTTTAGTATTTTGCATAAATAACTGCTCCCAATATCAATTGGCATGATTTTAGCACGAATTGTGCACTGCATATCAAAACAAATTTAAGTTAAAAGCGTCATCCTCGCGCATGCGGGGATCTAATGGGGATTCCCGCCTACGCGGGAATGACAGATTCTCTTCAAATTTGGAAGGAAAAATAGCAAATAAATATGAAATAATGTATAATATAGTTCGTCACGTGCATTAGAATAATTGAAGATTTCAGCCTGCGCGGGAATGACATGGGTGGGAATGACGCATATTCGCATGGATGACAGAAATATAATTTTAGGAGAAAATTATGGATAATAGCAAAAAATGTGTGAGTTTAGGAAAAAATAAGCTACTTGTTTCACAACTAGGGATAGGTTGTATGGGTATGTCAGAGTTTTATGGTACAGCTGATGATAATGAATCTATCAGAACCATTCACCGGGCATATGAACTTGGAGTTAATCACTTTGATACAGCAAATTGTTATGGGTTTGGTCATAATGAAATGTTATTGGCCAAGGCAATAAAAAACTTTGATCGCGATAAAATCGTTATTGCCACCAAATGCGGGATTGAACGTCGACCAGAGGATGCTAGTTTTTTTGAGATTAATAATACTCCACAATATATAAAAAAATGTTGCGAAGATAGCCTAAAACGCCTTGACATTGACTGTATTGACTTATACTATCTACATCGGGTAAATCCTGATACTCCAATCGAAGTCAGTATGCAAGCTTTATCTGAACTTATACAAGAAGGTAAGATACGAAATATTGGGTTATCGGAAGTGAGCGCAAAAACAATTGCCAAAGCCAATGCAGTATGCCCGGTAGCAGCGGTACAAAGCGAATACTCGCTGTGGAGTCGTGATGTAGAAGATGAAGTTCTTCCATTATGTAAGTCATTAAATATCGGCTTCGTTGCTTTTAGTCCACTTGGGAATGGATTCCTTAGCGGAAAAGTTAGAACATCTGACACACTAGATAAAGATGATATACGTAGGATTCTTCCAAGATTTCAAACTGAAAATCTTGCACATAATTTGCAAATAGTTAAAACTCTTGAAGATATGGCCAAAAATAAAAACTGTACACCGTCTCAAATAGCATTGGCCTGGATTCTTGCTCAAGGTGATAATGTTACTGCAATACCAGGGACAAGAAAAATTTCGCATTTGACAGAAAATGTAAATGCGGCCAATGTTAAATTATCAGCGCAAGAAGTTTTAGAACTTTGTAATATGATTCCGCTTGGTTGTGCCAGTGGTACCCGTATGCCAGAGGGTTTTTCACGCTTCTCTGATAATTAATAATACTTTTTTCATGCCAAAAAAACTAGATCCAAAGAATCTGACATCTAACCTGATGCTTTTATTTTGTTTTATCCTGATCCTTCGGGTTAGGCACAAAAATCACTGTCGCATCAGCAGAATTTGCTTGATGAGGCACTTTAGCTGAAGTTTCATCATTATGTTGCTTATCCATTGGCGGTGCTTCAACTACAACACATGTCTTTTCTTGCTTCTGTTTTTTTGGTTTTGGTGCATTTGTGCGATGTTTAATTGTATTCATTTTTTTCTACCTCATAAAATCAACTATTCTTATGTTAAGTATAACACATTGAAATTATACACCATACCTAAATCGTACATTCCGAAATTTTTCAATGATTTTTTGTGACGAAAATTCATTTCTACCCTTGACTAAAATAAGAAATAAATTGCACATTAGATTTCATATATGCTAAACTGGAGTTGAGAGTTTGAGTGTAGAGTTTTTGGAGAATTTTATCATGACATATAAGCAAGAGGTTCTGATATTCTTAGAACGAAATAGCTCAATAAATAACCAAAAAAGTGTTAGGGCTATTGCCGAATCCTTAAACATATCCGAAGAAGATGCCGGATTCGCCGTTCATGCATTATTAAAAACTGGTCTAGTTCAAATTGGTGAAAACGGTAACCCTGAAGGTCTGCAATATTATATTTAAGAGCCATCTACAAATAGTTTTTTACAATTTTTAGAAATAGTTACAAAATATATTAGGAGAAACATAATGGACAATACAAATAAACCAAAAGGTACGACAAATAAATCGCCATTACCTAAACAGGCACAAGAACACCAAGAGACGGGCCACCCACTTGCCAATGATGATAAAACAGGTGATTTTACACTAGCAACAAATGCGATTAAAGATGCTGATGATAAAACTAATGGACAGCGTGTACCAACTAGCTCACATGAAGTAAAAGTTGATGATAAAACGTCTGTAAAAAAATAATTGGGTGGAGATTCCCGACTTCGCGGGAATGACATAATTAGCGCAATGAATGCCAATTTGAAAATAAACATTTGCAAAATTTGTTATTTAGTGTATAATGGTAACTGTTCCCACCGGGGATCGCTGATTACAAAAAATATTTTTGAACCCATGATAGATCCGCAAAGGCCGGACCAAGAAATCCGCGTGTGTCGTTATTGCAAAATAAGTGACCCCATAAATTTCTTGAGAGGCCTATACTTTAGAAGCGGGTTCATCAAAATATGAAATGATACGGCCTTAGTGGGAACTTCTTTTCTTAGTCTATAGCTAGTTAATGTTTAATAAATTCTTTTTTATGTAAACGTAGCTTTAACACCATTAATAGCGCTTCAATAAATATTCCGCCAGACATTTTAGATTGTCCAACACGCCTATCTTCAAAAATAATGGGTATTTCTTTTATCTTAAATCCATTCAGAAATGTTTTATATGTACCTTCAATCTGAAACGAATAACCATTAGATTTTAATTCATTAACATCAATTTTCTCTAATACTTCTCTTCTATAGCACTTAAAGCCACCAGTTAAATCACGGGTCTTTAACCCCAATATGAAGCGAGAGTATATACTGCCGCCCTGACTTATAATCTTACGTCCCAGCCCCCAGTTTACTACCCCACCACCTGGTATATAGCGACTGCCAATTACCAAATCATTGGTTTTTATCTCTTCAAAAAATTGTGGCAAATATTTTGGATTATGCGAAAAATCAGCATCCATTTCCATAATTACATCATATTTATGTTCTATTCCCCAGTTAAATCCTGCCACATAAGCAGTACCTAAACCCAATTTACCAGCACGCTTAAGTAAAAACAACTTGTCTTTGTAAATAGTGTCGGCTAATTTCCCCACAATTTCATATGTTTTGTCAGGTGATGAATCATCAACCACCAATACATTTACATCTGGGGCAAAGGAATATATATCAGCCAATAATGGTTCAATATTATCCCGTTCATTATAAGTCGCAACAATAATTAATTTTTTAGCTGCATTATTATTTATTGAATTTCTAATTAATTCCGCAGAAACTTCGCTTTGCTCCGTTTTCATAATATTTATTTCCAATCTAATATAATTCTTTTAAAGTATAGATTCCCGCATACGTGGGAATGACACCTCCGCATACGCGGGAATGACAAAAACACGCGAGGATGACATAACCTAATTGCCGACGGCAAATATATACACCTCATTATCTGTAATAACATTAGTAAATGGTACCTTATCCAATAATCTGGCATTTTTAAAATATAAGCCAAGATGCTCTAATGCTACAACATCATGTCCACCACATACATAAATTGCCTGTTTAATTGGTAGCTCAGGCTGTTGCCAATACCGATAGCTATTGCTAAACGGTAGCTGCGCCGGAACATATGTCCGTACCCCCAGATAAAACCAAATACGAGAGGCATTACCATAATCACAAGCCAATACCATCGTACCAGGTTTGATATATGGCGCAACATGCACCAATAGCTCACGATTACCAAAAAATATGTTAATCCCCGGAATTTTGTTATGTAACGAGCGCGGTGTAAACCTAACTGGCATTTTGGTAAGTATTAGTGCAATACAAATAAAAATAAAACTGGCTTTATATACCCACCGTATATTTTTTTCCACTAAATAATATGCTACAAGGATCACGATTGATAAATAAATCGGACCGGGCCAGTTAGCTTCTATATGCTTGGTAACACTACAATATAAGAAAAATAAAAAACTAAATGCTGGTGGATAAAATAAAAAGGCTAATTTAGGCGTAAATAAAACCTGTTTAAAGTTTTTTGATAAAAAATAGAGTGCTGCACAAAAAATAAACGGTCCGGAAATAAATAATTGTCCGCCTAAATAATCCAGAACCTGATTTAAATTAATATCACCATGGACATCTACGCCATGATTAAACTGATAAATAAATGATACCCAATCATGCTGATAATTCCACAAAATAACCGGAGATGTAACGATAATTGACAAAATAAAAGCCCAATATACGTCTTTTTTTTGCAATAATACGCGATATTGTTTTGATGTAATAAGAAACAGGAACAAACCAGGATAAATAAATAATGCGGTGTACTTGGATAATAAGGCACAACCAGCAAATAAACCGGCAAGATAAACATACCTAATTTTTTCTTCAAATACCCAGACATAAAAACAATATATTGTTAGAGCCCAAAACATTAATAATGGACTATCTGGGGTCATAATAAATCCGGTTGCCTGAAGGAGCGGTACAGAAAAGCCCAGAATCATCGTAATTTCAGCTACCCTGCGACCAAACATACGTAAAGCCAGCTGGTATAAAACTAACAAAGTAACAAATGCTGAGATTAGTCCTGGAAAACGTACCCAAAATTCTGAATGTCCAAATATTGCCGCCAAACGAATCATGTAAGCCACCATAGGTGGATGGTCAAAATAAGACAGTGACAAATTTTGTCCCCAAGCCCAATAGTATGCCTCATCATAATGTAATTGAAACTTAGCATTAAAAATACCGTTAATTAACAGCATTGCCAGCAACAATAATTTAGCATTTCTACTCACTAATTTTATCCTTCAACAACCATTCAGAAATACTATAAATTACAAGTGCGGAAATAAGCCAAACAAACACACCCGCAAATAGTACATCACTAAGATAATGTCCACCCTGTAAAATGCGTACAGTCCCAACTACCGCACCACCAATTAAACTAAGTATAATTGCTGTTTTTTTTCGTCTAAGAGCTAAAAAAGGAACCCCTAGGAAAAAACCAATAGAGGCATGCCCACCTGGAAAACTATTATTTTCTTTTTCTGTAAAATGCGGTTGCCAAAATGGGGAATACTGCTTCCCATCGCGCAGCACCTGATAGGGTCTTGGTCGTCCCCAATGATCCTTAAAAATCACATTCACCACTAAACCAGGCCCTAAAATTAATGCCATATATGTCATTAGTCCAAACTTAACAATGGTTTTACATTTCCCGCTATCATGGCGCGCCCTAAATAGCCAAATTAGTGGGACCAATACCAAACCAACAACAATTATAGGTACACAGTGGTAAATAATCTTGCACCACAACGCCCGCTCGCCATAAAATGTTTTTGTGGTTTCAGTATAACTTAATGCGGCAAGGTATTGGTCTATCTCTGGAGAAAACACCACAAATACAGCCGCTACAATAGCAAATGCTAACCATTTTTTATTCAATACCATATCTACTACACCACAAAAATCTTTCAGAGCACAAATTCCCGCTTACGCGGGAATGACAAAGCAGTAATATGCAAAGTGCTGATTATACACCAAATTAATTCCTTTTAGGACTAGTTTGCAGCTTAGAGTTACTTAGAGGCTTAGGATTACTTTGCAAATTGGCGTTACTCTGCAGCTTGATGTTATCACCAAAATGTAACAATGATATCTCTTTAATGCTGGCATTTAGTTTATTGCGATTAAATAATAATAGAGTAAATTTATTTTGGTCAATTGAATTAAATCTTTTAACCAGTTTTGCATTTGGAATCCCAGACTCTAACTCTTGTGGTATAACTAAAAAATATGCACCACTTTCCGGTAATTGTTTAATATCTGCGATCCTTTGATATGGCGCTGTCAAATGAAACTCCAAACTTGGCGAGTTCACCTGATAATCAAATACTTTTTCTTGTGATTTACCGTGTAAAAGGCTTGCAATCTGATAACCAGCATCATAATTTATGTATAGCTTATTATTTACCATTTGGGTAAAAACAAATACCAAATTAATTGCCAGGCATGGATAAACAATTGCTTTATTCAATGTTCGGTTATGAATAAAAATCGTATATAGTGTAACCACTACTGCACCAAGCACAAAAATCTGGATTCGACCATCCATGCTAAAAATTAAAAAACTAAATGTCACTGCTAACGCGGTTAAAATTAAGGCCAGGTATATTTGGAAAATAAACACCCAATGCCTTGGAATACGTGTCGCAAAATTACACATCCAATTAGCACATAAAATACAGGCAAATGGTATAATGATATTGGTATAATGATCCAGCTGAAATTTAGTTAAACTAAATAATATAAACGGAATAAAGAAAGATGACAATAAAAAGATAAGATTTAACTTTTGCTGCTTTACTTGTAAGTTATCATTATTTAGCCGAAGTTGTCCAAAAACATAATAAAATGTAACTAACAAAATCATTGACCAAGGCAAAAATGCCCACATAAATGTATGTAAAAAATAAAAATAGTGTGCATATCCCCCATCACCAGAACTCACAAATGGCCCAAAATCAAAAAACCTTCCAAACTGACTATCCCAAAAAAAGAATTTAAGCCCAGATACTCCGGTCTTACCAAAAACAACTTTTTCTGGATGTAAATCAAATTGTAAAAATAAGCAGATTAGCTCAGGTAAAATAAAAATTAGGGATAGGCATATTGCGGATAACCATTTTAGACTAATAAAATTTTTATATTGGCGGGTATTTAGCCAAATTGCAATAACTCCAATATATATAGGTAGTATAACAAATAGCCCTTTAGTCATAATAGCCAAAGCGGTAAATAAGCTACCTAGAAATAGCAAGCGATAATTTATGCTATCATTATCGTTATAACGAAGCAAGTAGTAGCATGCAGGAATTATTTCACCCAATAAAAAAGCTTCTGCTCTAATATCAATTGCAGATAACATCAAATGCAAGCTGGTAAAATAAAATAACACCGCCAAAAACCCTACCTGTTTGCTATATAAATAAACGCCCAAACGATAAGTATAATACCCACCGAGTAAATTAAATAAAAATCCAGGTAGGATATAAGCAAAGGTATTTATACCAAAAAATTTATATGATACTGCAGTTAACCAAAATGGCATTCTTGGCTTATCTAACCAATCACTTCCAGCATAATATAAATTTACCCAATCATTAGAAGTAATAATATGTTTTGCTACAGTACTATAAAAATTGGAATCATTGCTACCTAAGACTTTGGAAAATAAACCGTAACATTCAACTATAATGCTAATTAAAATCAAAAACTGAAGTAATTGGACACTGAGTAATTCATTGTCCTTAATTCTATCTTTAAAGCTTTTAAACATTTTTGTCTTTCAAAAAACAATACTTAATTATTTTTAGATTGCCACGCTTCACTCGCAATGACAGAGCAATTGCCACGCTTTGCTTCTAATGAACAGCAGTATATACTACTGTTTTAATTAACCTTTTAGTATGACGCCACTGGGATTATATTAGCACTTTTATTAATCCCCACCCCGTCAGGCATAGCCTGCCACCCCTCCAGAGGGGAATTATAAACCTATGTTCATTGCAACTTGTTTAGCAGGCCACCCTGCGGAGATTAACTCGCAATGACGGGGCAAAGATTGCCGTGCTTACGCTCGCAATGACGCGTTTTTCAAACGCTCTTCCCGCTCTTTAACATCACGAACTTTTCTATTTTTACGTTGATTGAATCTTTCTCTGGATATCACACCTTTTTCTTTTGGCCATTTCTCATATGGTGCATCTATCATTGAAATGCAATCTACAGGACATACCGGCACGCATAAATCACAGCCAGTGCATTCAATTTCGATAATAGTATGCATCATCTTATTACTACCTAATACAGCATCTACCGGGCACGCTTTAATACATAAGGTACAGCCAATACAAATATCTTCATCAATAATCGCAATTTTGGCATGAGCAATTTTACCATTTTCTGGATTTAACGGTTTAATTGGCCGATTTAATAACTTAGATAATAAAACAATCCCCTCATCTCCACCTGGAGGGCATTGATTTATATCAGCTTCTTTCTGGGCAAGTGCTGTGGCATAATCCATGCAGGAAGGATATCCACATTTGGTACACTGTGTTTGTGGCAAAATTTGGTCTATTTTATAAATTAGCTCTGACTTAACTGACATAACTATACTCTACTTGCATATCTTGTAACAAAGCCGTTAGCACCGTTAAATGTTCCTGATAATCTTCAAATTTGGTTAAATGCCATAGCGATGTTTCATGATAAGTCGGATCGTCACAAGTAATAGAGATTTTAAGCGCTTCATTTTCAATGTCAAGTGTGGCAATTGGCGTTAAATTTTGTTCGTAAATTTTTCGTACAATATTACTAATGGCAACCGTAATTGCGATCTCTTTGCGTTTGCTATCACCAATGGGATAAGCTTCAGATAAGTAAACTGGTGGAAATGGAATTGGAAACAATGTTATTGCCTCGTTTTTTAGCTCTTCACCAATTAATTTCATTAAACCGATTGATGAGTTGCGATAAGCTTCCTGATTAATCCCCATACCGGGTATATTTGAAACTATACTTAAACCAATTAGAAAACGTAAAAACACGCCTTCATTCAATACTGGTACTGGAGTACCTTCCAACGGAATGGGTAACCATAAATTGGCATTTTTAAGATTCCGCGCCCAGTAATAAACTTGAGATGGTTTAATTTTGGCAAGCGCAATTGGATCAATTAGCTTACCTGAAATAAAACAATCTACCCCATTTCCAAAAATCTGATTTTGGGTAAAATATTCATTAAGCCGATTCACGTCCAAACTTCCATTAAGCTGGGTTTTGGTCTTACTACCAGCCACCAAAACCAAAGGTATTGCAAAAATATGCGCACTTAATGCTTCAGGTATATCATTAATAGCTGCATTTAATGCTTTCCAGATGATATTACTAATTGCAAAGGATGGAGATAAATTTAGCGCAACATTAATCAAGGCATCATTTTCGTTTTTTAAAATATTGGCGATAAGAAGTGTTAATTCATTAAAATCACATTCTTCATTTAATACACGTAGCGCCTGTTTAATCAAAACATTTGACTTAGGATATTCATGTGTATATTGTCTTGGGTCTTTAATCATAATTCTTTATGTGTTTAAATCTGGTAAAATACGAGCTTATGAAACTATTACAAAATTGGTACCTTGCGCAAACTAAGACAAATAGCTTAATTTATGATGAGTACCAAAACGCTATTCTACAACAGTTAGATATATTTATTACTAATTTTAGTAGCAGAGGTTTTTTTGCCCGCTTATTGAGCAGCCCTGATATGCTTGGTATATATATTTATGGAGATGTTGGATGCGGCAAATCAATGATTCTTGATGAATTGTTTCGCCAAATCCCCGAAAAACAAAAAACAAGGATTCATTTTCATCAGTTTATGAGCGATATTCATCAAAAATTGGCTAATTTAAAAGACCAGGAAGCACCGCTTGATGTTATTGCCAAAGAACTAAGACAAAAGTATCGTATAATTTTTCTAGATGAAATGCATGTTAGTGATATAGCAACAGCAATGATTCTAAAAAACCTGCTTTTGGGACTATTTAAGTATGAAGTATACATAGTAACTTCATCTAATTTTGCGCCAAACCAATTATATCCAGATGGTTTAATGCGTGAACGATTTTTAGGCGCAATCGAATTAATCCAGCAAAAATTGCAAATACTAAAATTAAACAGCAACCGTGACTATCGCTTGCAACATAATACACATAATATGTTATTTATTATAAATATTAGTAAAAGTCATGATAAACTTACTTACTTATTTAATAAATTTGCTGCTGATAATCAAATTATCAATGATGATGAAATCATAATCCAGGGCAGACCAATTTGGTATGTTAAAAAAAGTGCTCATATTATTTGGTTTAAATTTGATATAATTTGTGGTGAAAATCGTAGTCAGCTTGATTATTTGGAATTAAGTAGCAAATTTGACTATATAATAATTGAAGATATTGAACCAGTTAAAGCTAAAGATATAGCCAGGCGCTTAACCTGGCTGGTAGATATACTGTATGATAACCGCAAAAAAATAATTTTATCTGCGACATGTGGTGTTGGACAAATATACGTTAAAGGCGAATTTGCAATTGAATTTAGCAGAACTGTAAGCCGCTTAATTGAAATGCAAACTCAGGAATATCTAACACAACAATCTTTAGAAAGTATTGCCTTATGACTAATTTAACCACAACATATTTAAAAGATTACACCCCTAGCAACTATCTGGTTGAAACTATAGACCTGACTTTTGTCATCAACACAGATGATGTGACTGTCACAAGTGTAACTAAATACCATAAGAATAAGTCGCAATCTGATGGCGGAAACAATCTAATTTTAGATGGTAGTGCAGATATTATTAGCATAGCGTTAAATGGAAAGCCCACCGACTATAAACAAAGTAAAGAACAACTGACAATAAAAAATGCACCAGATAAATTTACTCTGACGGTTGTCACAAAACTAGATCCATGGCATAATCAAAGCTGTATGGGTTTATATGCAACCAAAGGTGGGCATATGACTCAATGTGAACCCCAAGGCTTTAGAAAAATCACTTATTACCTTGACCGTCCTGACGTGATGGCTATATTTACCACAACAATTATTGCAAATAAAGAACAATATCCGGTTTTATTATCCAATGGAAATAAAGTTAAAGAAAAAACCACGGCTGGAATAAAAACAATTACCTGGCATGACCCGTTTAAAAAACCTTGCTATTTATTTGCTCTTGTAGCTGGTAACTTCAAAGTTTTAAGCGATACCTACACCACTAAATCCGGGCGTACAGTTGCTCTTGAAATATACGCCAGTGACGATGATATTGCGCGAACTAAATATGCGATGCAAGCTTTAAAGCGAGCTATGAAGTGGGATGAAACCAGATTTAATCTGGAATACGATCTGGATATTTTTATGATAGTAATTTCCAATGACTTCAACATGGGTGCTATGGAAAATAAGGGACTAAATATCTTTAACCCTAAATATGTACTTGGCACCCCACAAACTGCAACTGATAATGATTTAATTGCCATTGAAGCAGTTATCGGACATGAATATTTTCATAATTGGACAGGTAACCGGGTAACTTGCCGTGACTGGTTTCAGCTATCTCTAAAAGAAGGGCTTACTGTATTTCGCGATAATGAGTTTACTGCTGATTTGCACGGACACGGTACAAACAGGATATCTGAGGTCGCTGTACTACGCTCTACTCAATTTGCTGAAGACTCCAGTCCACTTGCCCATTCTGTACGCCCCGAATCCTACATTGAAATGAATAATTTCTATACTGCTACAGTATATACTAAAGGGCAGGAAGTTGTTAGAATGTATCAAACTATTTTAGGCAAATCCGGCTTCAACAAAGGGCTGGCACTTTATTTAAAACAGCATGATGGTAGTTATGCCACCTGTGAAGATTTTTGTAATGCAATGGCTGAAGCTAATAAGACTGACTTATCTCAGTTTATGCTGTGGTATAACCAGGCTGGTACCCCGCATGTAAAAGCTACAACTTCTTACAATAGCCAGTCGGAAGAATATTCAATCGAATTTAGCCAAAGAATTCCAGATACCCCTAATCAGACAGACAAACAGCCAATGTTAATTCCTATAAAATTTGGTCTGATTTGTCGTGAGGGTAAAGAATTTAAGCCACTGGCACCAATTAGTGGTGACTACGTTTTTAATGATCAAGGTCTGGTCTTGTTATTGACACAAAAAAAACAAAAATATGTATTCAACCGAATTGACTCTCATCCAGTAGCATCAATACTTCGCGACTTTTCCGCACCGGTTAAATTAGAGTTTGACTATAGCGAAAGAGAATTAATCCTTTTAGCTAACTTTGACAGCGATGAATTTAATCGTTATGAATCATGGTCAAAACTTTTAACCGGATATATCAAAACAACCTATAATTCTTATATCACCAAACAAACGCCAAGCAAGCTTAGCACTGATTTTATCTCGGCAGCAGCTAAACTTCTTGGTCAGGAAGATTTGAATCCTGAATTTCGGGCATTATGCTTACAACTACCCACATTTAATAGTATGCTTACACAAATAGAAAATGTTAATCCACGAATTTTACATCACGCTATTAACTATATTGAAGTGCAGTTAGGAAATGAATTATTTGATAGTTGGATGGAGTTATATAATATACACTTACATATTCATTATAGTTTTAATGATCATGGCAAACGAACACTCAAAAATACAGCTTTATATTATATTATAAAAACATTAACGGCAACAATTGATAAGACGCATAGTCTACAGCTAATTGAAACCATGGTCTTAGGACAATATCATAATTCAGATAATATGACCGATACAATTGCTGCTTTGGTTGCTATTATTGATACAAACTGCACCATTCGTGATGAAGTATTGCTGACATTTTATAATAAATATAAGAAAAATGAATTGCTGATGGATAAATGGTTTAACCTGCAAGCTACAAGTAGTTTTGTTACTATTGAAGCTCTAAACCGTCTAATGGTCGATAAAGTATTTATCGCTACAAATCCAAATAAAATATATGCACTGCTTGGTGGATTTATACAAAGTAATTATAAATTTCATAGTGCTGATGGGTATAACTTCATTAGTGAACAAATTATAATGATTGATAAATTCAATCCGCAGATGGCCGGACGCCTGGCCCGTGGCTTTAGTAAGAGTATATACTTGCACCCTGAATATAAACAACTTGCCAAAAATACATTAAATAATTTGCTAGGCAGCAAGTTATCCAACGATGTAACTGAAATAGTAACTAAGATTCTCGACGGAATGAAATAAAAATTGGTCATTCCCGCCCCATTGTCATCTCCGCGACATTGTCATTCCCGCGCAGGCGGGAATCTCTAGAGCATAGATCACCGCCTGCGCGGGGATGACATATTGGATTCGCGGGGATGACATTTCTGATGGCGCGGGAATGACACAAAAATTATAGAAAGGATTTCTTAATATGAGAATTGCTGTTATTTTGGCTGGCTGCGGCCGGATGGATGGTTCAGAAATACATGAATCAGTTTTAACCCTACTTTCAATTACACAAAACCATGCAACTTATCAATGCTTTAGCCTGAACCTACCACAAGAGCATGTAACAAATCATTTAACCAATGATTCATCACATGAAGAAAAGCGTAACATGCTGGTTGAATCGGCAAGAATTGCCCGTGGGGAAGTAAAACCTCTTGAAGAACTTAATGTAGCGGATTTTGATGCACTCATTATTCCGGGTGGTAATGGAGTTGCGTATAATCTTTTTGATCTGGCACTAAAAGGTAAAGATTACACAGTAAATCCATTAGTTAAACAAAAATGTCTGGAATTTAGTAAAAATAATCGTCCTGTTGGCTTCATCTGTATAGCTCCGGCAATGATACCTGGTATTTACGGTCCAGGAATTGAATTAACTATTGGTAATGATGCAGGAACCACTGAATTATTAACTGGCCTTGGTGCAAAATGCTTTAATTGTCAGGTAGATGAAATACATATTGATAAGACACATAAAATCGTAACAACTCCAGCTTATATGCTGGCTAAACATATCGGTGAGGCATATCTGGGGATAAAACGTCTGGTTGATAGCGTAATAAATCTGGCAGGTGGTTAAACTAAAATTAATTTAAGCAATTGGCAAAAACGGCAAATAATTCTCATAATGAGTGCCATGATGTTTTTAGGCATGGCCGCCATAGACATCTACATCCCGGCGTTGCCACAAATGGTAACTGATTTTGCTACAACACCGAATATAATAAACCTGACAATTTCATGTTATACTTTTGGCATTGCAATTGGTGTACTTTTTGTTGGGGAGTTAAGTAATCGCTTTGGCAGGCAAAAACCACTATTAATTTCCATTATAAGCTTTGCTCTTACTTCTTTTATTATTGCCACGGTACATTCTATTTTAGTTGTCATTCTTTGCCGAATTATCCAATCAATTTGTGCGGCAACAATTGTAGTTGTTAGCCGATTGGTACTTAAAGACTGTCTGAACCCACATGAACAGTTAAAAGCTAATGGTATGTTATTAATGGGCTTGGTCGTATCTCCAGCAATTGCCCCAATTATTGGAGCTTATCTCACACATCATTATAGATGGCAAAGTACATTCATTTTACTAGGTATCTTATCTTTTGTTTTATCTGGGCTCACATATAAATTCGTACCAGAAACAAATTATAATCTCCAAAAATCTTTCCAACGTCTTGCTTACTATATTAATATTTATAGACAATTGCTGGGCAATCCAACTTACCTTTGTATTGTACTCATTAGCGCTTGCACTATAGCAGCATATTTTTCTTTTCTTGGTATCTCCAGCTATTTATTTATCCTTAACTGGGGTTTTAGTCCTGAAAAATATTCTTTACTTTTTTTATTTGCAGCTGGTACATATTTGGCAGGTAATTTCTCTATGCAAATGTTAAATCATTTTGGTTTTTCTATTGATAGAATTATCGCTTATGGTTTAATTGCTACCGTTATTGGTTTGGTGATTATGGCAATATCACCATTATTTTCAATGCACACAACTATTATTCTGGTTATTATTGGAACATTTTTAATGCGGATGGCAACAGCATTAATTAACCCTGCCACCCAGATTAAGATAATTAATCAATTTAGTGATATTGGCGCACAAGCAATTGGACTTAGTTTCTGTATCGGTTTTAGTTTTAATTCTTTAGCCATTAGTGGTGTAACTTTCTTTGTAAATGCGCCACTAATGGGGTTAATATTTATCTCAAGTGGATTGATATTTATTGCGGTCATGTGTTTTATTTTACAATCAAAAAATTAAACTGCACTCTAGTTCTTTACTTATTAATTATTTCCTTGACACTTCTCTTCTTCTACTTCGTCTCCCTTAGCAAGAGGAGGTACCACATTATCAAGATTAGAAGGAATAGTACTCAAAGCATGATAAGGTGATTAATGGCGGAAAACGCGGTAACCGGTTAAAACCATGGCAATATTTAACTCATCTGCTGCAGAGAAAATCTCATTATCCTTAATTGAACCGCCCGGCTGAATAATTGCTTTTACTCCACCTGAAGCCAATAAATCTACATTATCCCTGAACGGAAAGAACGCATCAGATGCACAAACACTCCCCACTGGATCAAAACCATACTCACGAGCTTTAGACATAGCTAACTTGCTTGAATCAATTCTGGACATCTGCCCTGCTCCAATACCTATAGTCTGCCTATCTTTTACCAAAATTATCGCATTTGATTTAACAAATCTGGCAACCGCCCAGGCAAATTCCAAATCACTAATAGTTTGTTCATCTGGATGTATTTTGGTCGCTATTTTTAACTGATCTTTATCCAAAACTTTATTTTCTATGCTTTGGACCAAAACACCACCACCAATACGTTTATAATCAAGACGATTATGCTCATTATGTGTTAGCTTTATCTCCAAAACTCTTACATTTGATTTTTTTGCCAAAATCGCTAGTGCATCGGGGGTATATTCAGGTGCAACTAACACTTCAACAAATTGTGTACTTAGTGCTTCTGCAGTCCCTGCATCAACCGTTTTATTAAAAGCAATAATTCCACCAAAGCTACTAACCGGGTCTCCTGCAAAGGCTTTTTTATACGCATTGAGAGGATCTGCCGCTATTGCTACACCACATGGATTAGCATGCTTAACAATCACACATGCTGTATCTGTAAATTGCTTAACACATTCCCACGCAGTATCCGTATCAGCCAAATTATTATAGGATAACTCTTTTCCCTGTATTTGCTTAAAGCTTGCCAATAAGCCGCCAATTTCCCCACTATCACGATAAAATGCGGCTTTCTGATGTGAATTCTCTCCATAGCGTAGAGTCTGAACCAAGTGAAGTGGTATAGTTATTTCTGTGCTAAATTTTGAAGCCACAGATAACTGAGCGCCTAAATATTGACTAATAATACTATCGTAATATGCTGTATGGCTAAAGGCATTATAAGCCAATTGTAATCTATGTCTCCCACTAATATCTTTATGCTGTTGCAATTCGCTTATTATATGTGAGTAGTCCTCTGGATTGGTCACAATCACTACATGTTGATGATTTTTACTGCTAGCACGAATCATTGCTGGCCTGCCAATATCAATATTTTCAATTGCATCATGAAAGGTACAATCCAGTTTGGCAACAGTTGCTTCAAATGGATATAAATTAACACAAACTAAATCAATTTCTGTAATATCATGTTTTTCTAATTGTGCAATATGATTTTGATCATCACGCCGGGCTAAAATTGCCCCATGAATATTGGGATGCAAGGTCTTTACTCTGCCATCCAAAATTTCAGGAAACTTGGTAATATTCGCAACAGATAGCACTGGTACATCATTTTTCAATAAATATTCGTATGTACCACCCGTAGATAGAAGTTCAACTCCTAATTTATCCAATGCTCTGGCAAACTCTAAAATCCCGGTTTTATCTGAAACACTAATTAATGCACGTTTAATCGCCGTTGTCACAATATTGTCCTCTTTGATAATTTGAAAGCATCATTATCCCACAATAGATATGTGTACTTGTGATATTATAACGCGTGTTTTTTGTGGAAAATCTTTGATATGTCGGGAATTGTTGTTCTTATCTCTGGTCGTGGCTCGAATTTGGCCGCTATGTGTAATAATGCTAATTTAGTTACGCAAATTAAATGTGTAATTAGTAATAATGCCGATGCGCATGGCCTAGATATTGCTAAAAAATTTGGCATACCTTCTTGTGTAATTTCACATAAACAATACTCTACACGTGAAGAGTTTGATAAACAAGTAGCAAAGACTATTGATGAGTATAATCCACAATATGTAATTTTAGCCGGATTTATGCGTATTTTAAGTTCCTGGTTTATCAATCACTATCTAATGCGTCTGGTTAATATTCACCCATCCCTTCTACCTTCATTTATCGGAGTAAACGCAATTGATCAAGCATTTGCTGCCAAAGTTAAAGTAAGCGGCATCACGATACATTTTGTAACTGATAAACTTGATAGTGGGCCAATTATTATTCAAGGGATTGTAGATGCTACGCCATATGGTAGTGTCGAAGAATTGGCTGAGAAGATTCATAGCCTGGAGCACGTGGTATACCCATTTGCTATACATAAATTACTTACTGCCAAAGTGCAGGTTTACGAGGATGGATTGGTTGTGGTTGAAAAAGAAGACTCTGATTTTAAATGGTTAGGTGAGCTTAGTAATAGCGTCTTTTATTAACATCATTATCTGGTTTTTTCATCTCATGGATAACCCAAGCTGTAAAAAGTCCAGCTACGACTATAACACCTAATGCCGATAATAAATAAGCTATCATTTTTATTTGTCCCCTCTTTTATTGTGTGTTAAAAATAAATTAACCGCCCAACTCCAGCAAGAATAAATATATCAAATAAAATTATTGTAATAGCAGTCATTCTGCATCTCCTTTGTCTGACCTATTGTGGAATCGTGGGCAACATTGAAATAATTTTAAATAAAACCCCAATTATCCCAATAACTGAGGTAACTGTTATTCCAATGATCCAATTATATCTGACATCAATCTTAAGAAACTGCCTATCAAATCTAGCCTCCATTGATCGCATCTCGCTACGAACTGCTTCAAACTCAGAGCGTACTTCTTGAAATTCAGAGCGTACCCATTGAAATTCAGAGCGTATATTAGCTTCATGCCGGTCCATAATCTTATCAATGGTCAACTGAAATTCAGATTTAGTCATGATTTCCTCATTTACAAATTTTTCTAGCAACAAATCTGCTATTTTGGATTTATTCTCCATACTGGTATCTTATCATAAAAATGTGTATTTATTTATTAAACTTGTTAGGTGGTGGAGATTTTCCACCACCTATGCTCTACAGTGGTGAGCTGCTGGTAGCTCCATCCGCCGGGAATTCATGTTCATGAAGTTCGAATGCTGGCACGTCCTGATTAGTATCACGTTCAGCCCGATTTAAAATCTCGACCGAATGTGCGTACAAACGCTGAACTGGTGTTGGTACATTATCAGAACTGATATAAGCACCTACCGATGGAAAACCGTCAACTAACACTTTATTCCCCTTTCTGGCATAAGTCGTCACAATTTCCGCCAACCTGCCATTACAGCTGACATCAATCCAGTCTGTACGTCGATTAGCCTTACTCCCAATAGATACTGCAACCGAAAAAGTTGCAAAAGAATTACCCTCGGGATTGATTCGTAATTCGGGATCACGCCCCAAATTACCAGTTATAGTCAGTTTTTTCATAATTATTTCCTTTCAAAAAAACTAAACACATTAAAAAACCTAATAGATTCCCGCCTCCGCGGGAATGACATGAATAGACTGCCACGCTATGCTCGCAATGACTACCATATCGGTCGGTTTCTAGGCCACAATAATATTGCCTTGTATTGCAAATCTGCCGTAGTCACCACTCCAAAATAACGCGAATCGTATGAATTATTGCCCTGCCCCAATAAAAAATAATCACTCTTACCCAATTTATATCTAGTCCCCGCAGGTAGCGGGTTTAACCAAATAGTTTTATAGTGCTTGATTGCCATAGTATTTGGCTGCAAGTGACTATTTATCATAATCCCTTTATCACCAATCTCCACTGTATCACCATTCTTAGCTGCAATTTTTTTGAGCAAAGACGGCAGATGGCAATCTCCATCTGCGGTATAAGGTAAGCCAAATTGATGTAAAATATTAATGCTCATCATGTCGCGAATACAAACCAATACCAAGTCATTTATCTCAAATGTATGAGGTTTATATACAAAATAATACCCTCGCACCTCCGAGCTAGTTGGATTGAAGTAGATATATCCACTTATAAAATAGATTCCGCATAATATAGATAAACTCAGAACACTAATTATTCGATTCATAAATTTAATTACACACCTTGAGATTCCCCACCCCGTCAGGCAAACAGACGAGTCTGTGCGCCTGACACCCCTCCAGAGGGGAATTAGCATCGCGGGAATGACAGTTTTCAGTGTTATTTAATACTTTTTGTACATAACCATTACTAAAACCCCGATTGTAATTCCCTGTATTATAAGCACTTATTGCTTGTAATAATGCAATGCGCTTATCTCCATAATTCTTTATATATGCCTGATGATAATTTGTATATAAAATCTGGCTGGCAACTTTTAAATTCTTACATGGGTCAAACATATCTTCTGGTTTATAACCATATTTATAAATATTTTTTATATTTACTTGAGCTAAGCCAATATCAATGTTATAACGATGCTTCAACAAATAATCTAACCATGCTTTAGCCTGAACTAAATTTTGTGGTTGATACTTTAATTTATATCTATAATTTATGCCAATAGCTAAATAGTTTCCTCTACTCTCTGTTGCAATAATTGCTTGCATCGTACTTTTTGCTACCTGTGGCGCGCATTGCTCTATGTATATATTAATTGTATTAATCAAAACTTTCTTCCAATTTATCGTATATAATGTCCTGATAAATATCTTTATCGGGATCATATTGCAATATCTGCCGAAGCGCCGTTACTCTACGCTGTGTTGTGTTTTGATATTCGCCATCAACTTCTTTACGTACTGTCATGTTTTGGATTGAAACTATTCCATTTACCGTAAATCCAATTTCTTTACGATTTACCTTCGCGCTTACATGATCTGCAATGCAACTCTCGAAACGATGTAATGCTTCTTCAACACCATTAGCATGAATAGTTGCCACACCACCTGGATGCCCCGTATTCCAGGCTTTAAGTAAAGTATATGCCTCCGCACCACGCACCTCACCCATAACAATACGTTCAGGTTTAAAACGTAACGTAGTGCGTAATGCCTCATACATTGAAAAAAATTCGCCAATGGTAAAAGCAATAGAGCGTGATGTGTTGAACTGTAATTCGGGCACATCTTCAATTATCAACATTCTGCTTGCCGGAAACATTTTACTAATCTCATACAAAATCGCATTAGCTAAAGTGGTTTTACCCGAACCAGTTCCACCAGCAATTAAAATATTAAATTTACGCTTTATCCACGAAACAAGCGTATCTTTACTTGTTGCAGATAAAACTCCCTGATTTACAAAATCATCCAAGGTATAAACAAGCGATGCATGTCTTCGAATACAAAAGGCGGGAAAGACGCTAGCTGGTGGAATTACCCCGGTAAATCTATGTCCATATTTAGGGATCTGACATTCCAAATACGGATTTTTATTATGTATGAACTTACCAGTAATACTTGCCAAAACACTCATAATAGTCTCTGCCTTAGTTGCCGACATTTTGACAATCTCAGATTTTCCATCACTCATAATTTTAGTTAAATTTTGTAAACCTTCGCCATGACGTTCAACTAAAATATGCCCCTCATAACTACCATCTACATTTTTATATGGATTTAATATTACTTCAGTAGTTTTTTTATCTTGAATAACTTCCAAAATCTCAGCCATGTCTTTTTCTAAATGGCGTAAGGCGTCATTTATCTGTGTCATTTATTTTTTACTTCCAAATGGATTTAATTTATCGGCACTATTTAATCCCGAATTATCGTTACCACGGCGTCCAGATGCTAAATTTATCAGTTTGTCGGACATGTTGCCTGAACGGTTTCCTGAATTGTTAGCCACCTGTGAATTTGACCCGCTTTTGTTAGCTCCAATTTCATTCATGCCTCCTCCACTTGAAGACGAATTATTTGCACCAGGCGAGCCGTCACTAGCGTTAATTTGACCACTAAGCGATGAAGCAAGCCATTCCGGTATCTGCCAAAGAGCCAGCGAAATAATGATAGCCGTCGCACATACCCGGAAAATCACTGCAGCCAGAATAGTTAAATCAGAATTCATTGCTAGATTAATATCATTAGCCCAACTTTTCATTTGTGCATTAAATATTCCCATAAGCAGACAAACCACGAAAAATTTTATTCCTACAGAAATTGTTGTACTTATATAACGCTGCCAATAATCTTTAGTCCATGCACTACCCGCAAATCCTGCAAATAAAAAACCAGCATAAACAATGAAGTAAGCTTGCAACATTATTTGCATTAAATAATAAGCTATAAAAATTAAAACGATAAATAAAATCACCTGTATTATTGCCAAAGTTATCTTAAGGGTTATATAATCCAATGTTCCCGTTTGATCTGTTGCTGTATGTATCATATCTGCCATACAGGAAAAATTACTAATTACCGCTGATGGGCCAAGGGTATTCATCCCGCCACCTGATTTCATATTTAAACTAAAACCACCAATGCTACTGCCCAAACCAGATAAAAACTCGATTATTCCCCGATACATCTCAACGTTTATCAAATATTTGGCAAAGAAAAAGCACAATACCGTACGAGTAAAAAAGAATACCCATAATTTTTCAATATCGCCAGCAAAAACTTTTTTAACAGTCAATTGCCACATAAATTCCATACCAAACAATATAAAGAAAAATTTCCGGGTAATCGGTTCAATCGTGTTTTGCCAGCTGGTTGCTGCATTACCAAACTGCAATAAAATATCATCCAAAATCCCACCGCCTTTAATTACACAGGATGGAGGAGCTGCGTACACACTTGCTATAAAAAAACAAAATATAAAATATTTAATTTTGATCATCTAGTACCATTTTCATAAAATAAATTTCAATTGCCACGCCATTTCCGTGCAATGGCTTCTAATTACATATCCTCTAGGAGACTGTTTAATTCAGCGTTTAGATTGCCGCGCCTCGCTCGCAATGACATCTCCAGATTGTCACGCCTTACTATGCAAGACTTGCAATGACGGGACATCAATCGCCACGCTACGCTTGCGATGACACCAGATAGCATCACAAGCCACTTTGCCTAAAACCTGCATATAAAGCTGCATTATCTTGCTTGGCTAGCTTTTCTTCAGCTAATCTTTTTTGTGCAGTTTGCGCTAATAAAACCTGAATCTGCGCTAAAGTCCCCTGTATTGCTGCTTGCGTCTGAATTGATGCTGCTTGTAACGCCAAACCTGCTTCCTTTGGATTAGTATTAAAATTTTTTATAATATCCTGCAAACCTCTTATTGTCTGCTGAACCCCAATCATGCTGCTCATAGCCGTGCTAAACTGTGAACACAAATCATCATTTACCTGATTAATATACAGCTGTAACTCCTGTTGCTCAGAAGTCGAACATAATTTACAAATTGCCCCGCCAACATTTGCTACATCTTGTAAACTTTTAAGTTCACGAAGTTGCACCGCTATATCTACAGCCTCACCAATTTTTAATAAACCTGTTGTTATTTTAGTAGTATAAGTACCAATGGCTTTTAGATCCTGCGCCTCCTGAAATACATCAATTGTGGGTGTAATTGCATAAGTACAATTCAGAAATAGCGCACAGATAAAGTAGATTGATATTTTATTCATATTAAATTTCTTCCCATGATGTCATTCCCGCTCAGGCGGGAACCTATATATTATATAAATCACACTTACTGTTCAGATTCCCGCATCCGCGGGAATGACGCAACTGCTAATGGGCGCAAAATCATATCTGCAGTTATCATAATATTAAATGGATAATTTGGTTTTACAATTAATGTTGGCTGTACATTCAAATTTTTTTGGGCTAATGCCAATCCGGTTTGCCCCAGCTGCTGTCCCAAACTACCAGATAGCGTACTGCCAATTGTTGGATTATTATTGGTTGTAACACCAATACCGCCTACTTGTGCATTCGCGTTAGTATTATTCTGACTATACTGCATTGCTCCGGTAATAACTCCCATAATAAAACTACTACCAAAAATCTTCCAATATTTATTATCTACTTCATCATAAAAACCAGCATACCCTTCTAAATCAGTTCCTGGCATCGCTTTTAAATTTATCGAACTACCATCCTGATAAATCAACCTATTCCAGGCAACTAATATTCGCTCCTGCCCATACACAATATTGTTATCATAGAGACCAACTAATCTTGCTCCCTGCGGAATTAGCAAATATCTACGGGTACTGCTATCATAAACATTCTCCCGCACTAACGCAATAATCTGCCCAGGTAAATCCGAATTTAAACCATTTATCATTATTGCCGGAATAACACTTCCAGCCTTTACTTCATATGGACTCTTTGCATCTACCAAATTTGATGCCAGATAATCCGTATTAACTAATTTACTATCTTGCATAAATTGTGCTTTCGCATTTGAATTTGTCTCTGATGCTGATCCAGAAGAAGTAGCAGCACCATATATACCTTGCTGCACCTTGTTATCTTGTTGCATATTATTGTTTAGTTGTGCACTGCTATTTTGCCCAGTATTATTGCTTTGCGATACACCAATGTTTTGTTGCACATTGGTGCCTTCTTGTGTATTGTTATTCTGCTGCTTCAAGTTAGTTGAAGACACATTATCCTTATTATTTGTGGCAACTGGTACGTTACTAAACATCAAGCTTTTAGCACCTAGACTAGTATATTTACGAGATAATTGTTTCTTATCATAATCAGCCTGAGCCTGCTCATCTGGCGTTAACTCTTTATTTACTATACTAATTGGCGGCACCATTTGTAATGCTTTAGAATTTACTGTTGGTATAATATGCGACGCCGCAGCAGCAGACGCAGCTTGTTTTTTAGCCAGTACATCTTGCAATAATTGGTCTGTATTCTTCGAATTATCATCCCGATATGTTGCAAGATTATCATCAGTACTCACTTTTTTATCTCCATCTGTAGTTAACACACCAAACATTAACGTACTTAATAAAATAGCCCCCAATACACCTAAAATTACCATAATTTTATTTTTGGCAAGTCCCCTCGTCTTTACATTTGCTGATAAATCTGTCATAATCACTGCGATCCAAATAGTCTTGCCCAAAATCCCGGTTTATCCGGCTTACGTTTAATTGTGATAATTTGCATACGATCATCGTAACCATTGATCAGGCGCGCCTGATTAAATAGCTTATCGACAATATAAAAGTGGTCGTTATACCGAAAATTTACCATTTCACACCGACCGCCTTTTTCATCACCATCAACCAAAATACAGATGCCGGGTAATGAACGACTACTTACACTATCAGGTAACTGAATATAAACGCTAACCCCATCATCAAATACTTGAGTTGGCTTCCATACATAATCATCACCACTTATCGTGTACGCATAATTAACTTTACTTAAATTAATCAATGGCATTTTCATATCTGGATTTAGGGCGCCTGTCTGTTCCATAGTTGTTGCATTATTTCCAGTCTTTAATTTGGCTTTATTATCATTAAATTTTTGAATCATTTCAGCCGGATAATAAAACCCAACTCTAGCAACATAAGCACTAAATGAGGATTTAAGCCGAAGCATATAAGTACGTCTGGAAGTAGTTATCATTAGCGTTGTATCTAAACCACCCTGACTAGGCTTTAGCACCAAGTGCGGGAAAAGATTACCCGCCACTCCGGAATAAACAATAGGAATACCATTATCACCTTCATTCCAGCGTTGTGAATCACCAATTACAATGCCCTGTATATCTTCACCAGCCTGAAGTTCTACATCACATAAATTTAGCGGCTGGCAGGTAACAACTGGTTGATATTCGCCATAAGGAAATCGCACCACACCATCTTGTTTTAATATTGGCCGTGGCGCACCACCTTGCTGCCATTTTAAAGACTCGCTAACTGCATCGTCCCCCACATCCATTACGCCAATATAATTAAGTCGGACACTATCATCTTCTGCATTAAAAATCAAATGTACCTGATCATTAGTTTGGCTGGCTATCGCATCAATAATATCCTCTAAATTTGCACCTTGCAGACTTATACCTATGTTTAGTGGTTTTTTAGTACCAAGTGCATGTAAAATGCTTAGGTGTGAATCATAATTTCGCAACTGCAACGGCACACCTGATATATCTCCAGAATAACTAAAATCAAATGTCAGAGCAGCTAATGGGCTTGCACGGTGTTTTGCATATTTCTGTCGTTTAGATTTTTGTTTAGCTTGTTTAGTATTAACTGGAATAGCTTCTTTTGTTGTAACTGTTTCTAATTTTGATGAAGTGCTTATATCCAAACCATTTGAAACTACAGGTGCATGATTTGGTTGTGATTCAGGTTTATCCTGGGATGTTGGTACAGTGGGCATGGCAGTAGTGCCTACTGGTATGGTTGCCGCCGCGAGCGAAGGTGCTACGTATAAATGGTTCACCGAAGGAGCAATGGTTGGCTTATTTATTTGCCGATCAATTTGTGGATTGTTTGTAACAACTATACTTTCGTTTGCTAAAGCAGACATATCTGCAAATACCGCTCTGCTAGTAATAATTAAAATTAATCCTAAGTATTTCAAGTTATAGTTACAAAATTTTAGAGCAGAGATTCCCGCCTGCGCGGGAATGACACACGCTTGGATTCCAGCCTCCCACACGCGTGCGTGCACGGGATTGACGCCTGATTTCATCATTAACCACCTATATCCTGAACTGGATTAATATAAGTAATAAACAAACCTATTGGATTAACTAACTGTACCTCCAGGGTAATATTGTCTAAACGTTTAAAGGTTATGACACTGCTAAAACTTAAAGTACTCTCAATATTGTTACTGCCGCTATCCACATATTTCTCATCCCAGACTATTTGCCATGAGTTGCCACCTTGCATCGGCCGAATACTTCTAACTGTAACCATAATTGTTTTATTCTTAGTATATTGTTCAATTATCATCTGATCAATCTGCTTCCTCAGGTTTGGTTCAATCATTTTATGCACCAGATCAATGTTTCTGCGTTTAACATTTATATCCTGTGGCACTTCACGAAAACTTGTAATAAAATTAATTAACTGATGGGCAACAATTTTATTATCCACACCCAAAGTTTGGGTAGCCAAACCAAGTGTTATCAAATTACCTAGACCATCTTTCTCGAATACAATGGTTTTATGCTTATCCTGATTCACAATATATATTGCGCATATTGATACAATCATTAATGCAGTAATAGCTAATATTGCCAGATTCCGCCATACTGCCTGATTTTCAATATGATATAAATGCATATCATTCCAACCATCTTGTTCGATATGCTTTAGGTAGATATTGCTATTATCAGTATTCAACTTTTTTTTCATTATGTAGACTCAACCAATTTGTTATAAAATTCTTACTATCTTCTTGTTTAAGGCGCATTGCCTGATTAACATCATTAGAACTGGTACGTGCTGTAAAATTAAACGTTAGTGGTGTCTGGCTTAAATCCAAACTAAATTTGCGTCGCCCTAAGCTACTCACATAAAAATATTCACCTTTGTAACCGTGGGCAATTAGATTAATCTGTTTTTCATTTAAATCCATACTCTTATACTCTGCAAATACATCTTCCGTTAATGCCAGCGGATTGGGTAGAAAAATCTTTGTCGCACAGTTAGTCTTCAACGTACTTAACAAATCCTTATAATTAAATAAATCGGCAATCTCCTGCGTTGCAAAAATGATCGCCACATTAAATTTTCGTACTGTCTTAATCCATTCAATAATTTTTTCGCGAAATAAAAAATGTTTGAAAAATAAAAAACTCTCATCAAAAACCACCAAGGTCGGCTCACCCGTACCAAACTGCTTACTTACCGCATGAATTAGAAATTTTAATGCCGGAATAATTACTCTATCACCCTGCTGCATCAAATTACCCATTTCAAAAACATTAAACCTTGATTGTTCAGATCTAGAGTTTTCAACGGCAAAGCTATCATGAGCACTATCAAAAATTCTGGCAATAAATCCAGCATTTGTCTGTGTATCCGCCGCTAATTTTTTTTCCTGACAGAAGCTATCCAGCACACTAGATACAGCCTGATCATAATCCTGCACTAAATGACGAAAATAAGATAATGTTCTTCGGTCTTTTGGCGTATCGTTTTGCATTAAACGCAATGCCCGCCGAATTGCCTGACGATGAGTATCATCAAAGCTTTTTTCCATACCATTTAAAACACATAAGTCCTCAAGCCATGTCGCAGCAAAATCAAAATCCAGATCAGATTCAAGCATTGCAAGTGGCTGAAAAAATAATTGATTACTCTCATTGCCAATATCATAAAACGAACCATTACAACCATAACAAAGAGGTAATGAGCTTCGGTTTTTATCAAAAACAAAAACCCGTGCATTTTTATACCGAAAATGTTGCGCAATAATAAAATTAAGTAAAGTTGATTTGCCCGAACCAGTAGGCCCCAGAATCAAAGTATGCCCACTATCTGCCACATGCAAAGAAAGACGTAATGGCGTATAACCAGTAGTTCTGGCATAAAATAATGGTGGGTTATTATCAATATAAAAACTGCATGGGTTATAGTTAAGCCCGGACCAAATTGAGGTATTTGGCACAATATCGGCCACATTTTGTGTATGAATCAGCCATTTACGCACATTGGCGTACGAGTAACCAGGCAGCGTTCCCAAAAATGCTTCTACTGCATGATGACGCTCTATCTGACTTTGAAAACCCAAACCCTGAAAAAGACTCCGGATTTGTGCGGCTTGCTGTTCTACCTGCAGTAAATCCTGATGCATAATAATTATGCTTGCGGTATAAAAGCCAAATTTAACATTGCCTGAATCATTCAGAGCCTTTGCTGTTTCTGCATCCTGATATTGCATCTGTGAATTTTGATTTACCTTGATATTTGAATCTATAGCTAAAGATAATTTGACTGTATCCATGGCACTAATACGCTTTTGATACCAAAGGCTGGATAATCTATTAATTAATTTACTACCTTCATATTGGTTAATTAAAATGAACCGCGTATTAAACCGATAAGCAAAATCAATATAGTTTAGTTTATCTAATATTGCTGGATAACTCTCACTGGGGAAACCCATGATTGTTACAGCGCACATATGCTTATCGCCTAGTTTTGGATTTTCACCACCGACTAAATCACAACTTGCCAGATAATGTTTTAAAAAAGCACCCTTTTTAAGTGGTAATTGTAGTTTTACTTTTTCACCAGTTAGGCACCAGCTAATATAAGATAACAAAGCCTGGCTGTCCATCATCGCCAAATTGAGCTGAAAGCTTAATAAACCCATAATCTCATTAATTTTGGATTTAAACTGTGCAAGGTAATATTTGTAATCAAAGGCATCACTATTGTCGCTCTTACGCAAAAATAATCCAAACTTATTCCCCAGGTCTACTTTTGGTCTATAGGTAAAACTAATCGCATAAGCATTTTCATAATGTTTATCTATACTCTGATATAGCGATCGTCTTTCTTCATCAATTCTTCTGGCTAATTCATTTCCATAATAGCAATCACTCTCTTTGGTGTAACCATCAGCTGCGTAACGAATGGTATCAATATGAAATAACCAGCCAGAGCCTAGTAAATTAAACGCATCATTTAGTTGTGCCGATAATACATTTAGCTCGCTATCCGTAGATGTTTCAAGATCGCCGCCTTGAAACCAAAAGGCTGCCAGATATGAGCCATCTGTTTGCAGAATTACACCATCATCAATTAGCGTAGCGTACATCAATAAATCGGATAAACCTAGTCCATGACCAGCATAAGCTTTACCACTTAGACTATGTTTAAATAGCTTAATGGCTGGATTAAATAATTTTGTAAACATAGTCTTTTACTCTTTTAAACTCTGTTTTAAGATTTTCATATCAAAACCATATAACGAATCTTATATTTAAAGTTATCGATTGCCACGCTTTGCTCGCAATGACGTGAAGGTCTAATTCTACTCAAAGTGATAAAATGGTTGATCTGGCATACCCGGATAAAATTCATTTACTGGATAATAATCTTGGTAATAACGTAAATACCTATATAAACAACGAAAATATTGTGGGTCTGTTTCATTAATTCTACGAATTAAAATAATGCTGATTAGATAGAACACCAATACAGCCAAAGTTACAAATAAACTCATATAAGCCATGATTACAGCTCCACCAATGGCAACAACAAGTGTAAATGGTAATCTCTCACAACCAACAAATAATAGCGGTTTGTAAAGGGAGCGGTGTATTGGTGTAGTGCGTAGCATAAATAAAAATCCAATTTTAAAAAGCTAAGCCCCAGCTGATTTTAGTTCCAAAAAATGACATAGCAGCCATTAATAGTCCAACAACTACCAGCACTTTACAAATAGTTTGAGCAAAGGCACCTTCCAAACGTCCGCTGCCTAGAGCTAATGCAGCACATACCACCGTTACAATGCCACCCCATTTGGCGGCAACTTTTAGCATTCCCTGCCCGGCAATAAGCATGTCATCTACACCACTGACATTAGAAACATCTTGCGCATGAACTAATACAGCATATAAATACATACATATGCCAAAATTTACCGCCTTAAATAACTTTATTATCAACCTCATAGTATTTAATCCATATAAAACTGTAGTAAAAATTGAATATAGGCAGCATTTTATTCTAAAACAGTATAAAAGTTTTGCGAGAATTCGCAAAACTCCTGATTTTTTAGGTAACCAATTGAGCTATAATGAAAATATATTTTCATTTATTTTTTATTTTGCAAAAAATGGGCCACTATACGGAAATTCCGTATTATGCTTTTTGCATTGTATGGTAAACTCATACTGACTGTTGAGGTGATGTGCACCTCAATGCCTTATTCAACAATATTGAGGGGGAATGCTATGCAAACAAAAAACTTAATATTTGGCTTTATTAAAGCAATATTCTGTATGTGGTTCGTATGTATGAGCAATGTAGTCAATGCAGATAACGAAAATAGTGATTGCTACTTTGAACATGATGGTATACAGTACTATTTCAATTGGTGTGCATGTGCTGATCCTCAGCGCATCTCGGAAAAATTTAAACAACAAATTAGCGTGGGTCTTAAAAGTCCAGGTGAAGTTCTTTTGAGTACGGCTACAACAGTAGACCATGGTATGTTGCCAAATTACAATCGTGTACAATTAACTAATGGGCATTTATCATGGGCACAAAGCAATAACTACGATGCAGGTAAGACCGGATGGGCATTTTCTTCAAATGGTGAATTATGGGATATTCACTATAATCGTAAGAGTATTAAGAATGTTAAATGTGCGGTATCGTATACCGATGCGCGCACAGGAGCCATGCATACTGTGGGGAAAATAGATGTGGGTGAGTTTGGGATGTTTAACTTACGTGAGATGGCGGGTAGTTGCAGCTGCATGTAAAGCTATAACGCTACTAATCTTAGAGTACGTGGGGTTATTGTTTACCCTGCATTAGCGATATTCTAATTGAAAACTGCATAAGAGTTTTGCGAATATTCGCAAAACTCTTGATTTTGAGGTTAAGTTATTGAAATATAATAAAAATATATTTTTATTTATTTTGTTTTTATACTACAAATGGGCGCCAATACGGAATTTCGGTATTGTATATTTTTAAGTTATATAATTGCCCAGTTCTTATAGTGGTTTTAAAGGTTACAACGATATTCAAACAGTAATGTGTGGAATTATGGGAATCGATACAGGTAGCGTATCATGTAATTTACTGTAAATTAGCCCGGAAATATCCATCAATCTCTACGTTGCACTTGCTAGTATTCACCTATTTCTGTGATAGGATATTTCTTGCTAATGCAAAGTAAATCAATAAACTGATTTACTGCCATCTGACTAAATTTGCCTTTATTACTTACAATAGCTAGAATATGCTCCTGCTGTATTGGAGCGTATCTTCTGGCTAGATTAGTTTTAAATTTTTCCATGAGTAAGGGAATACCTTCACTACGCCGGCGTTGATGCCCTACCGGGTACTCACACACAACTTCATCCAATTTACTGCCATCATTAAATTCGATAGTTAGCGCATTGGCAATTGAACGCTTAGTCGGATCCAAATAATCCTGACTAAATTGCAGATATTCAACACATATTATTTTACTTCTAAGTATATCGATTTGCGGATTAGCTGCAATTTCATCTTCATAATCGGCAGCAGTTAAACGACCATAAATCAATGGGACTGCCACCATATATTGAATGCAATGATCACGATCAGCAGGATTATGTAAAGGACCACTCTTATCAATAATCCTAATTGCCGATTTATGCGTGCGAATCGTAATTAATCTAATTTGATCTAATCTATCTTTTACTTGCAGATGCAACTTCATCGCACACTCTACCGCGGTTTGCGCATGAAATTCAGCGGGATAAGAAATTTTAAATAATATGTTTTCCATTACATATGATTGGTAATCTTGATTAATTTTGAACTCTTGCCCTTTAAATGAAACGTCATAAAAGCCCCATATCTTTGCCGTTAATACTGAGGGATATCCCATCTCACCTGATTTAGCCATTAATGCTAACCTTACACCACGCGCTGTTGCATCACCTGCTGCCCAGCTTTTTCTCGAGCCTGTATTGGGAGAATGACGATAAGTACGCAATGATTGCCCATCAGTAAAAACTAAAGATAATGCATTAATGGTTTGCTCTAAGTTTAAACCAAGCATCTGACACGTCACCGCAGCTGAGGCTAATTTAACTAAAATCACATGATCTAAACCAACTGCATTGAATGAGTTTTCTAATGCAATAATACCTTGAATTTCATGCGCTTTGACCATAGCAACTAATACATCATGAATTATTAACGGCTTAAGATTATTTGCCAGATTAGTTCGGGATATCCAATCAGCTACAGCTAAAATGGCCCCCAGATTATCCGAAGGATGTCCCCATTCAGCTGCCAACCAGGTATCGTTATAATCTAACCAACGAATTAAAACACCTATGTTAAATGCAGCTTGAATCGGATCTAACTGATAGTCTGTTGCAAAAACTTTTGCTCCATTGGGCACAATAGTGCCAGCTACTACGGGACCTAGTAACTTGGTACATGCGGGATAAGATAATGCTTCAAGGCCGCAGCCAATGCTATCTAATAAACAATAGTGCGCTGTTTCAATGGCTAAATTACTTTTTACTTCGTAATTTAGTACATAATTGGCTATGTCTACTAAAACTTTATCTGCTTGTGGGCGGATGTTTGAAATTTGAGAGCTCATAGGACCTTCGTAAATTTATATATTATAAAATAGATTCCTGCCTACGCGGGAATGACATAGTGCTGATAGCCTACTGGCGTTTGGCTATTGGTACAAAGTCCAAATCTTCAGGACCAATGTAATTGGCCGCTGGACGAATAATTTTACCGTCTGCGCGTTGTTCAATAATATGCGCACTCCATCCTGTTACTCTGGCGATTACAAATAATGGAGTAAACATATTAGTCGGTACTCCCATTTGATTATAACTAACCGCAGAAAACCAATCTAAATTAGGAAACATTTTCTTGGTATCCCACATTACTGTCTCAATCCGACTTGCAATATCAAATAATTTACAATCATGTGCAGTCATAGACAGATCGTTAGCAACTTGTTTTATTATTGAATTACGTGGATCACTGATAGTATAAACCGGATGGCCAAAACCAATTATTACTTCTTTATTTTCAACTCGTTTTTTTATATCTTGTGCTGCTTCATCTGGACTTGTGTAACGTTGTTGTATTTCTAACGCAACCTCATTTGCTCCGCCATGCTTATAGCCCTTCAACGCACCAATACCACCGCAAATTGCAGAATAAATATCCGAGCCAGTACCAGCAATTACCCGGGCTGTAAATGTTGAAGCATTAAATTCATGCTCAGCGTATAGAATTAGAGAAATATTCATCGCATGAGCCCACTGCTTGCTTGGTTTTTCCCCGTGCAATAAATGTAGAAAATGTGCACCAACTGAGGTATCATAAGTTTCAACTTCGATTCGTCTATTATTATGGCTAAAATGATACCAATACATTAACATTGAACCATGACTTGCTAATAATTTATCTGCAATCAACCGAGCAGCTTCTTCATCATGAACATTAAGCTCTGGCAGATCACAGCCTAACGCTGACACGCCACTACGTAAAACATCCATTGGATGAGCAGTTTTAGGTAATTGTTCTAATATTTTTTTTACTGAATCGGGTATTCCACGAAGTTTAATTAAATGTTGTTTATATGTATCTAGTTCTTTTACTGTTGGCAATTTACCATAAATTAATAAATACGCCACTTCCTCAAATTCACAATTCGCTGCCAGATCGTGAATATCATGACCACGATAATGTAAGTCATTACCCTTGGAGCCAACGGTACAAATTGCTGTATTACCAGCTACTACACCAGATAGCGCAACTGATTTTTTTGGTTTAAACTGCTGTATTTCTTCACTCATAATCAATTCTCCATAATTTAATTATATGATTGCCACGCTTCCACACACATGTGTTCTCTTCTAATGAACTACAGAATATGCTACTGTTTTAATTAACTTTTTAATGTGACGCTACTGGGATTATGTTAGCACTTTTATTAATCCCACCCCGTCAGGCATAGCCTGCCACCCCTCCAGAGGGGAATTATAAGCTTAGGTTTATTGCTATTTGTTCAGCAGGCCACGCCTGCGGAGATTAACTCGCAATGACATTTTTATGTCATCCCAGGTCTTGTCTCGGGGATCCAGATTCCCTCATTCGCGGGAATGACAGGATTAATTATTTAACTGATCTAATTTTTGCTCGTAAGCATAGTAGTCTAAATATTTGTATAAATCATCCCGGTTTTGCATAATATCAAGCACATTTTTTTGGCTGCCATCCTGTTTGATAGCCTGATAAACTTTAAGTGCTGCTGCATTCATTGCCCGAAAAGCTGACAACGGATATAAAACCATATCAACACCAACACTGTTTAATTCATCAAGAGTAAACAGCGGTGTTACACCAAACTCGGTAATATTTGCCAAAAGAGGAACTTTAATTTGCTGTTTAATTTGTTGGTACATGCTTAATTCAGTTACCGCTTCCGCAAAAATCATATCCGCACCAGCTTCTACATAAGCATGCATTCTCTTAATTGCTGAGTCTAAACCTTCATTAGCAATTGCATCAGTTCTAGCCATAATCACAAAATCCGGATCAGTTCGGCTGCCAGCTGCTGCTTTAATTCGATCAACCATTTCATCAGTTGCTACAATAGCTTTATTTGGACGATGTCCACAGCGTTTAGCTTGTACCTGATCTTCAATATGACACGCAGCAGCACCCATCTTTATTAATGACCGGACTGTCCGTTCAATATTAAATAAACCACCAAATCCTGTATCAATATCAACCAATAAAGGTAAATCACAAACACTCGTAATACGACTAATATCGGTTAGCACATCATCCAGTGTTGAAATACCTAAATCTGGAACACCTAATGAACCAGCGGCTACTCCTCCGCCTGAGAGGTAAATTGCCTGATATCCAGTATGTTTTGCTAGTAATGCATGATATGCATTGATTGTTCCAACTATCTGCAATGGTTTGTTTTGCATAAGTGCTTGCCTAAATTTAGCTCCGTTACTTATCATTACAACTATTCCTTTAAGAATCTGTTTTTTGGTATTGATACGAGACAATATTATAGCATCATAAAAAAATAAATGTTTTTGTAGCTTTTTTCTATCGGGGATTAGTATAATCAAGTCAGTGGAAATTGTGAGTGAGATGGTGGAGCCAAGCAGGATCGAACTGCTGACCTCTACAATGCCATTGTAGCGCTCTCCCAACTGAGCTATGACCCCATGCACCCAAGATTATATCATAGGGTAAAAATCTATTAACGCATTTTTCAGCACTTAACTATTTCTATTTTGAATTGGCAATTGTTTTTTATATTTAAATTAACACAATTTTATTCTATAGTTATAAGATGTAGTACAATAACGAATGTAGCACAAGCATAAGCTATAATTCATTAATAGGAGAAAATAATGGATATTAAAAAATTTCTTGCGTCCCCTGCATTCGCAGTAATTGGGGCATCAAACAACCGGGACAAATTTGGTAATAAAGTATTACGCTGTTATATCACAAATCAAAAAACGGTTTACCCTATTCACCCAATTGAAAAAGAAGTTGAGCAACTTCGTTGTTTAAAATCTGTGGCCGAATTGCCAGACACTGTTGAAAGTATATCTATAGTTACACCGCCTTTACTGACTGAAAAAATTATTGGTCAGGCTATTACCAAAGGAATTAAAAATATCTGGATGCAACCAGGAGCAGCAAGTCAAACAGCCGTTGATGAATGCACAAAAAATGGTATTAATGTTATTGCCAACGGACCATGTATCTTAGTGGAATTGGGCTGCTGATAAAATCCAAACATTAAGGTAATAAACATTCTATACTTAAACAGATTGCAGCTACAATGAAGTTAGGAAATACCCACATTGTAGCTTCAATATGGTTCGGTATAATTATTTGAAAGATATTTATTATGACAATCCCTACCCCGCACATTGAAACATCTCTTCAAGGTATAATTGCACCAACCGTAATTATGCCTGGTGATCCACTCCGCGCCAAATTTATTGCAGAAACCTTTCTAACTGAAGTAACACAATTTAATTCAGTACGCAATATGTTTGGCTATACTGGAAAGTATAACGGTAAACCAGTCTCAGTTATGGGAAGTGGAATGGGTATGCCAAGTATAGGCATATACTCATATGAATTATATGCTTTTTATAATGTTGAACAGATTATTCGTGTTGGATCTGCCGGATCTTATGACATAAATATAAAACTCTACGATATAATTCTGGCTAAAGACAGCTGGAGTCAGTCCAGTTACGCCAAAGTCCAAAGTGGATTTACTGGTGAGGTACTTAAACCAGATGCCGGGTTAAATAAACAAATCCTGGAAACTGCAAAGAAGCTTGGCATCCCTATTCAGGAGGCAAGAGTTCATTCTGATGATGTATTCTACCGTCAAAGATTTGAAGATCATATGGATATTCATAGAACCCATGGCTGTGTTGCCGTAGAAATGGAAGCCTTTGCGCTTTTTGCCAATGCTAATGTCCTTAAAAAAAAGGCGGCTTGTATCCTAACTATTTCAGATTCCATGGTCACTCATGAAAAAACCAATGCAGATGAACGCCAAAATGGATTTAGCAAGATGATTAAGCTAACTTTGGAAACTATATAAATAACAAGATTGCCACGCTAACGCTCGCAATGACTGGGCATAGATTGCCACGCTAACGCTCGCAATGACTGGGCATAGATTGCCACGCTAACGCTCGCAAAATGACGGAGCATAGATTGCCACGCTTCCACACGCGCGTGTTCGCGGGAATGACATAACTTGCGGGAATGGCACACTCGCAATAATGGACTTCCCCACCCCGTCAGGCGGAGGCTGCCACCCCTCTAGAGGGGAATTACAGTTAAGGTTTTGTGTAATCTATATGGAATTTTTTAAGTCGGGACACCAGATTGATAATCTCTTCCAATGGCGGTAAAAACGTAGTACGAAAATGCAGTGTGCCCGGATACTGACCAAATCCGGATCCCGGCACAACACATATTCCAGTATCTTCTAATAATGCCAGACAGTATTTCTCATCTTCCGGAATAATGTCTTTCTTATCCGAAACCGGCAAATCTAGTTTTACAAATGCATACATTGCACCTTGTGGATATGAAACACTGATGCCTGGAATCTTATTCAATTCATCACCGATAATTTGTGACTTCTCTTTTAAATCTCTTAATATTTGTTGTTTTTCTGTCTCATACAATTCATAACTTGCCTCACCTGGTTGTGGTGGTGTTACCATCAAATAAGTAGCAAGCTGCCCAACTGCATTAGCACATAAATTAATGGATTGCAATTTTACAAATTGGGCAAATACATCATTGTCCACATTTCTGGCTTCAAGATAACCAGAACGATGCCCACATTCACCAAAATATCCCTTAGACATTGAATAAACACTAAATAATGATACATCCTGAATTTTGGATTGATGCATAACTTTGGCAAATGAATGAAAGCTCTTAGATCCATATATATTATTTTGGTACACCTCATCAGCAATAATTGCCAGACTATGCCTGCTGGCAAACTCTATTACCATTTGAATATTTTCATGCGTCAAAACTGCCCCAGTTGGATTACCCGGATTAATCACTGTGATGGCAACTGGTATAATACCTCTAGATTTGCTCCTAGCCAAACTTTCTTCCAACTCATCTAAATCAAGTTGCCAATCATTAGTTTCATCCAGATAATAATCAATTTTTGCACCATCTAATAAGGTTAGGGTTGCACTATATAGTGGATAGAGAGGAACTGGCACCATAATCCCATGGTTTGGTGATTTAATTAGTGACTGAATAACTGCTTGTGCCGCTTTACTTGCTCCGTCAGTTAGGAGAATCCGTTCTGGCACCGCAGGAATATCATCACGCCTGGCAATAAACTCTGCTACTGCCTCACGGATAAATCCAATACCCGCACTTGGCGTATACGCACCAACACCTTCTGGAATCTGGCTGAAAATATATTTAGCCCGGGCAATTGAATCACTATGAAAAATACTTGCGCTGGCAGCCTCATCAAGTAATTTGGGAAATTCGAGTAAACTCAAGACTTCACGCACATACGTCAATGGTCTTTGTTTAAATGAGTGTGGATTGCCAATATTGCAATAAATTATAGAATGTCCCTGCTGTTCCAGTTCCTGAGCACGGCGCACAATGCTGCCTCTTACCGCGTACTCTGCCCGTATGATTTTTTCATTTATATCTTCTAATTTAATCATAAATTTTTATTGCATTTCCGAAAAATATTCTTTTAAACTACCCTGCCACCGCGGCATTTGATAGTATTTGCTAATTTTAGCTGTTGACATAACCGCAGATTTTGGCCGTTTAGCTATAAAACTATAACTATCAAAGTCTGCCTTGTGTAATTTTGTCTCATCCAAACCAGATAATTTAAAAATTTCATGAGCAAAATCATACCAGCTGCATGAATTTGCACTTACACAATTATATATGCCATAATCATCGATATCATTAATAATAAAATGTACAAGCGCACGCGCCACATCAAGCGTTGCCGTTGGGGTAGTAATTTGATTGGCAATAACAGATAGCGTATCACGTTCACGTCCCAGGCGCTGCATAGTCGTTATAAAATTACCGCCCTTACCTGATGCTCCTGCACGACCAAATAATGATGATACCCGGAAAATAAAATATTTTGCCGCATACCGCATTATGGCCATATCACCCACATATTTAGATAAGCCATATACATTTAACGGGTTCGGAAGATCAATTTCAGAATATAGCTCAGTTTTTGTTCCATCAAATACATAATCTGTAGAAATATGAAATAAAGTAATATTTCTATCATTACATAATCTGGCTAATTTATAGGCAAAATTTGCATTAATATTAAAGGCCATCTCCGAGTCAGTTTCACAACCATCAACATTGGTTGTAGCAATACAATTAATAATATGACTAACCCCATTAATACCATCTAAAACTTTAGTTGCCAGATCATCAGTCAGTGCATCAAAATCCTGTTGTGTAACTGGTGTAAATGAAATCTTATGTTCGGTACAAATGGCAACCAGATCAGAACCAAGCTGACCATTAGCGCCTAAAATAACAATATGTTGTTTCATAGTAGTTTCCTATTGTAAAATTCATTCGAATCAATAGACAGTAGATTGCCGCGCTGCGCTCGCAATGACGCATGAACGCTGCGCTCGCAATGACGTATTAACGCTGCGCTCGCAATGACGTATTAACGCTGCGCTCGCAATGACGTATTAACGCTGCGCTCGCGATGACGTATTAACGCTGCGCTCGCGATGACCTTACAATTGCCACGCTGCCAGGATTATTTTAGCACTTTTATTAATCCCCACCCCGTCAGGCTATGCCTGCCACCCCTCCAGAGGGGAATTAGCGACACCTATCAATTCTGTATCTGGGATAACGGTGGAACATCAGACTTTGTTTTGGCATCTTGTTCAAAAGTTTTCAAAGTTTTAAAATATTCATAAAATTTGGGGTCTTTAATTTGCATACTTTGATAAATTACATCAACATTTAGTTTTGTCTTACTCTTGATTAAGCTTGCCTGATAATATGCTGATTCAAGATTAACATCGTCTTTTTTACTGCTCATCATCACTGAAGATTCCGCTTTAACTGGCAGCGGTAACTCATCAAGAAATTTTATACTTAGTAAATTAATCTGATCTACTCTCACGCCCATATCACCAAATTTCGTTGGATCAGCAGAAAACATGCCCTCCTGATTAATTTTACTTAATGTACTTGTTTTAATTTTATTAGTCAAATCAGTAATTAATATTTTGGCAATTTCTTCACTAATACCTGTTTTATCTAATCTACGCACAGCAGCTAAGTATTCTACTGGATTAGTAACATGATAACTAATTAATACCTCTATACTCAAGCTCTTTGAAACCTCAGGTGCGTGATCTTGTTTTAGAGCCCCTACTACCACGGGATGACGTAGCTTATTATTTCCCTGGTCTTCTGCAGATTGATTACTCCCAACTTCTGATTCATTTACAGCTAAAGTCAGCAATGAGGCCCGCTCATTAATAAAAACATACGTTACCTTATCCCAAATGGGCCAGGCAAAATGTATCCCGGACTTCTCTATTCTTTGCTTGCCGTTATAATTTGTGATTACAGCATTTTGCCTCTCATCAACTACGATGGTCGCCGTAAATAACACAATCAATAAAACTAAAATAAGCATAATTACTTTACGCATCAATCATCCATCCAACTTCTGTCTCGTGTTACTTCACGAGTAAAAATACGCCCACCATCGTTACTGCTTGTCCGCCCGTCTACCCCAGTTAATTCAATTTGTTTTAACTCTTTCAAATTCAAAAACAGTAGATCATATTTATTATCGGCTTGTGAAGCTGGAATTTTATTTAATGTGTCGTTGTACATTTTGGTAATTGTTTGTGAAGCATTTTTTCGATATGCTGGCAATAACTGATCAAATTCTTTTGACTCTGATATAGCCCGGGCTTCCTCATTCTCATTATAAAGAGCAGCCTGGGATTGTAATTGCACTGACAATGCTTGTTTTTCAATCTGAATAGGTAAAGCAGCAACTTTACTTTCCACCGATGCTCCTGAATTTAGCCCCTGAATACTCACTATTGTAAACTTGTTAAATATTATTCCATAAGAAGCTAATGTGGGACCTAACAGACCCAATACTTCTTTGGATAATACAGTAAAATTGGTGCTTCCTAGTTCTGAAATAGATCTTGTTGCCATAATGTCGCGAATCTTACTTTGCACCTGCCATAAAATCTCAGTATCAAATGCATCTTGATCCTGTAAATGATTTTGGTATAATATTTTTGGATTATCAATTTGATAGCTAAATTTTGCACTAATTGAAACCGGTTGCAGATTTTCATCCAAAACAATAAACGATTTGGTCGAATTATCTCCAATAGTTAAGACTTTACTTGGTGCTGCATCTATAATTTCTACATTACCCAATGGGTAAGGTAGTGTGAGCCCAACTTTAATACCATGCTTTACATCTACTATTTTGCCATTAATTAAAATAAGTCCATACTCATTTTCACCAAGAAAATAAAATCCGGTACATAACCAAAGAAGCAAACAAGAACCTAAAATAATAATAGAAAAGGTGGCATTGCTGGTTTCCTTGGGTGGAGGAGAATTATCCTTTTTACCAAGTAACTTACCAAACCCTTTATTTAAACGTTCAACAAAATTATCCACCCCACCAGATTTAGGTTTTGGTGGACTGGGTTTAATGTTTCCAGGGTTCATAAACATATTCCTGATGCGTATCATTATTATTTTCTATATATTGAATCTTCTCCAAGATTGCCTGAGTCAGTAAAATCATCCCCTGTTTGTTCATGGCACTAACGTATACTGCACTAGGATTTCCCTCACTGATATATACAATTTTTGGCTCTATACCAGGTTTTAAATCAATTTTATTATAAACTATCAATTGCGGGATATTATCCGCTTTTATTTCTTTTAATACTAAATTTACATCGTCAATCTGCCGATCACGTAATGAATCGGCACAATCTACAACATGCAATAATAAATTTGCATGTACCGTCTCTTCTAAAGTTGCTCGGAATGCCGCAACTAAAGTATGCGGTAACTCACGAATAAAACCAACTGTATCAGATATTACTATACCAGGTACATCAGGACCTAAATATAATTGCCGTGACGTAGTCTCAAGTGTCGCAAATAAACGATCTTTCACATAGACTTTAGATTTGGTTAGGGTATTGAATAATGTAGATTTACCAGCGTTGGTATATCCAACAATTGAAGTAGAAAATACTTTTTGCTTCGTTCGATGCTGACGCATTGTATGTCGTTGCTTTACTGCCAAAGTTAATTGCTTTTTCAGGCTTATTATCTTTTCGCGGATCATACGTTTATCTAATTCCATCTGGGTTTCACCAGGACCACCACGTAAACCAATTCCGCCCTTTTGTCGTTCCAGATGACTCCAACGTCTAACCAATCTGGATAACTGATGTGTCAGCGTAGCTAATGCAACCTGTAAAACACCATCTTTACTCTTTACACGACTCGCAAAAATATCTAAAATTAGCCGGGTTCTGTCAATTACAGCCAGATTTAGCTCTACTTCCAAATTACGCTCTTGCAGTGGGGTTAATCTATGGTTAATAATAACTGTTTTAATATCTAATGCATTACAGATACTTTTTATTTCTTCAACCTTACCAGAGCCAATAAAGAACTTTGGATCGACACGTGCTTTATTAGCAACCACTGTTTCTAATATATCATAATTGGCAGATCTTGCTAACGCAATCCCCTCACCAACCAATGCATCAAAATCTGGATCGCGGTCAAAATTAATACAAATAAACAGCGCTTTAGGCAATACTGGCAAGTTATTCAAAATCAGGGCCCTGGACTTGTGTACGATTTGGTACTATTGTCGAAATTGCATGTTTATAAATTAGTTGCTCACACAAATTTTTATTGTCCCTAAGCAGTACGATATCTGTATCATAAGCTGATATTTGTCCTAATAATTTAATTCCATTAATTAAATATAGTGATACCGCTGTTTGCTCGATGCGCAATTTCTCCAAATACGTATCTTGAATTAACATAACACAAACTCCTTCTGAAAAACAAATTGTTTCTCTATAAATGGATTCCCGCCTGCGCGGGAATGACAACAGTGATCCCGCCCCCACACGAGTGTGCGCGCGGGAATGACGTGTACTTAAAATTTCTTTGCCCTGTTTTGATATGGATTGGTACTTGTCTTATACTCAACCCTAAGTGGTGTACCAACTAAATTAAATACTTTACGAAAAGTTCGCTCTAAATATTTAGTATATGATTTTTGTACGCCATCCAGGCTATTACCATGAATAATTATTGTCGGTGGATTCATCCCACCTTGATGAGCATAGCGCATTTTTGGTCGGAAGTTACCCTTATATGACGGCGGTTGACGATTTACCGCTTCAAGTAAAATCCTGGTTAATTTTGGAGTAGATAATTTTATAAAGGCAGAAGTATATGCTTCATTTATCGAATTAAATAATTCGCCCATTCCTTTTTTCTTTAGCGCTGAAATATAATTAAATCTGGCAAAATCTAAAAAATGCAGCTTTAACTTTAATGCAGCTTTTATGTCATCGCGCACATCCTGACTTAGGCTATCCCATTTGTTCACAGCAACAACTATTGACTTTCCTGCATCCAATGCGTAACCAACAATAGTTGCATCCTGTTCTGCAATATCCAGTTTAGCATCTAAAACCAACACGACCACCTGAGCCTCACTTATAGCTTGAATTGCTTTTAGTACTGAAAATTTTTCAATTTTATCTTCAACTTTACCACGCCGTCTGATTCCAGCGGTATCAATAATAGTATACTTTTTATCATCTTTTTCAAAATTAATATTAATGCTATCCCGGGTTGTACCAGCTTCATCAAAAGCAATCACCCGTTCTTCACCTAAAATTGAATTAACCAGAGTCGACTTACCAACATTTGGTCTGCCAACAACAGCAAAGGTAATAACTCCTGTTTCTTCTTCATTAATCGTTGCATCTTTTGGAAAATTACCCAGGACACTATCCATCAGAGGAAAGATACCCTCACCATGACTTGATGAAATAGGACATAAATTGGGTAACCCTAATTCATAAAAATCGCTAATTGCAATCGTTTTATCTACACCCTCAACTTTATTAACTGCTACATATACCAGCTTATCTGTCATACGCAACTTATTGGCAATTACTTTATCTTGCGGCGTAACTCCATTTTTGCCATCAACTAAAAAAATTACAGCATCAGATTCAGCTATGGCTTGTTCTGTTTGCCGAGCCATCTCATACATAATTCCATCTTCGATTAATGGTTCAAATCCACCAGTATCAATTAAAATACATTGATACTTACCAAATTTGGCATTACCATAATGACGGTCTCTAGTTAGTCCTGGTAAATCGGCAACCAAAGCATCTCTACTTTTGGTTAAACGGTTAAATAACGTAGACTTTCCCACATTCGGGCGGCCTACTATAGCAATTGTTGGTTTCAAAATAATCCTCTAGATTCCCGCCTACGCGGGAATGACAACAGTAAAATTAATGTATTGATTTGGATACACTATCCATATCAGCACAAAGTGATTCAAAGATCATTGCAACATCAGATGCATCATAAGTGTAGACCCTATTGCAAAAATCACAGGTAATACGAATTGTACCTTCATCCGCAAGTATCCCATCGGCCTCTTCTTTACCCAGGCTCCGTAGTACATTGGTTACGCGTTCACGGCTACAGGTACACGCAAATTTTATATCTTGCGGATCAAAAAGTACGATATCATCTTCATTAAAAAGCTTATGCAACATAGTAGTAATTGAATTAGTTAACAACTCAGATTTATGTAAAGTATTTGCCATCATAAATAATCGCTGTAAATCTTTTTCATGCTCATTAGCGGGATCAGGTAATTGCTGCAACATAAAACCAATTACCCGGTTTTTAGTATAAGTAAAAAGAAAGAACGTTTTTAATTGTTCAGATTGCAACATATACTCATTTAGTATATCAGCTAACTCCATACCTCTTTCAAGTGCCACGATACTTTGATATACTTTACCATCGTTTTCTGAGTCAACACTAATTACCAGCATTCCACTGTTTAAGCAATCTTCATACTGAATTTGATAATCAGCGGCGGCAGCTTTGGTAAATTTAGCAGTAGCCCGCACATTCAGATTATTTGTACATTCACTAACAACCAGATCCAACTTTGGATTATCCTGAATTTGAGCGGTTACTTTACCTTTTAATTTTAGATTTGCAGTTAACAATACATTTGCAACTAACAATTCACCAATCACCTGCTCTATACCTTCAGGGTATTCACGTTGACTGGATATCGTCTGCCATACATCATCCAAAACCACAAATGCCCCACGTAGTGGCAGTTTATCAAAGATAAAGCGCTGAATATAGCTTTTCATTAACTATATATCCAATATCACAGTAGTATAAACATCCTGAACATCATCTAATTCATCAAAAGCATCAAGTAATCTTTGCATTTTTTGCGCATCCTCACCTGTCAATTCAGTCTCGCTTTCTGCTTTCATCACTACTTCAGCTATTTCAGATTTAAAACCTTTAGCTTCCAGACCATTTTTTATTTGGGTAAAGTCATCTGTTGGCGCAGTGATAACTTCTAATGAACCATCATCATTACTAATGACATCCTCGGCACCCAGTTCAAGTGCAGCCTCCATAAGGGCATCTTCATTAACACCAGGAGCAAATATAATTTGGCCACAATGTTTAAATTGAAAAGCCACACAACCATCTGTTCCCATATTCCCGCCAAATTTACTAAATGCATGGCGAACTTCGGCAACCGTTCTGACCTTATTATCAGTTAGGCAATCAACTATAACTCCAGCACCGTTGATCCCATAACCTTCAAAACGTAGTTCTTCGTAATTTACGCCTTCTAGTTCTCCGCTACCACGTTTAATTGCCCGATCAACATTGTCTTTAGGTACATTATTTTCTTTGGCTTTTTCAATAGCCAAACGCAGTCGGGGATTAGCTGTTGGATCACCGCCCATTTTAGCAGCAATCGTAACTTCTTTGATTAATCTGGTAGTTACTTTACTTTTTTTTGCATCAGCAGCAGCTTTGCGATGCTTAATATTTGCCCATTTACTATGACCTGCCATACTATATACCCAACATATTAAAATAAATTTGGTAATTATTATACCATTTTATGCTTGTAGCCGTGGGCTTATTAATGATCAGTTAAGAAAATAGGTTGGATAAGAAAAAACCATTGTTTTTTAACAATGGTTTTATGGGGCAAGTAGATATAAAGTACTATTTTCCTCATTCTTTACCATCAGCTTCTTCTTTAGCACTCTGAGGACCATATCTGTCCATTAAAGATTGGCTGATTAATGCTGGCGTAGTTACAGGTTCTGCACAAGTACCCAAACCTTCCACAGAAACAGTACCGCCGACATCTCTAAAAAAATTCCCAATTACTTTCCAGGGTCTATGAGGATCTGTTAGATTTTTATCTAACAAAATGGTCCAGGTGACATTGGTACCAATACCGCTCACACGGGATATAAATGCTTCCTTAGTTCCCGCAACAGCAATCAAAGAACCAGGCATGATTTACCTTTAGCTAAGCTATAGATACTAAATTTTATAAATTTATTGATTCAGCAAAAAACGCTCTACAGTTTTTACAAATAACGGTGGAACTTCAATAATTGGTAAATGCGAACCAGGCAAAACCACCAACTGTGAATTGGGTATATGGTCAGCCATGATTTGTGATTGGCTAAGTGGTGTTAGTAAATCATGTGACCCCGCAATTATCAGAGTAAGATGCTTAATTTGATGTAAATACCCCCCTGAATCAAACTTATTCAATGCATTTAGCTGACGCAAATACCCATCAGCACGTTGCGGAAATGGGTAAGACTGCATTAATTCACCCAATTTTTGCAAATTATTATCAAAACGTAAATAATCATCAGAATAAATCCATGGTGCAATCGACTGTGCCGATAAACTAATATCAGTGCTAATTTCCCGTAACTTTCCCGCAAACTCCATAGCAACCAGACTCACCGTTGGTGCCTGTACCAAAGAATTAGAAATAATTAATCTATCCACAACTTCGGGATAACGATAGGCAATATTCTGTGCAATGGCTCCGCCCATAGAGTGACCAAGGATACTAACTTTTTCATAACCTAGTTTTTTGATTAATCTAACGGTATCATCAGCCATATCATCAACGGTGTACTCAGTGTTTACATAATCGGTACGTCCAACATCACGATTATCAAACATAATAATCCGAAAATTTTGACTAAGTTTATCTAGAACAGAAGTCCATATCGATAGATCACAGCTAAGTCCAGCAATTAGAAGAAGTGGCTCTTTATCTCCAACTTCTTCATAGTAGTAGTTTATTTCATTAACTTTTATTTTGGTCATGGTATGTTACCTTTAATAACTAGATTGCCACGCTGTGCTCGCAATGACAAACTTTACTTACATGGACGCATTTTAGCTGATTTAATTATAACTGCATTTACTGGTACATTTTCATACATACCAGAAGTTTTAGTTTGTACTGCCTCTATTTTATCCACAACATCCTGTCCTTTTATTACTTTACCAAATACCGCATAACCTGGGTTAGACGGTGAAAAATCTAAAGGGGTATTATCATGCACATTAATAAAAAATTGTGCAGTTGCTGAATCCGGATCATTAGTTCTAGCCATAGAAATAGTATATTTGTCATTGGTTAGACCATTTTTGGCTTCATTTTTAATTGATGCTCTAGTCACATCCTCTTTTAGATCTTTATCAAAGCCACCACCTTGAATCATAAATCCTGGAATCACCCGATGAAAAATTTTATTATCATAAAATCCGCCATTTACATACTGAACAAAATTAGCCACACTAATTGGTGCTTTTGCTGTATTTAATTGTACGTCAATCTCACCCAATTTTTTCTTATCTATAAATATGGTTAATTCAGCCACCGGATTAGCAACGCATTCCGGCACTGTTTTTGGTGTCGCTGGAGCTGTTGCTTTTGGTATAGCTTTTGATGTAGTTATTGGTGTAGTATCTGCCACAGAATAAACACTAAAGACACCAAGGCTAGCCGCTATTAGAAATGAAATTTTACGCATTATTTAGTCTCCTATTTAAAAAAAAAATTATAGCTCAGATTGCCACGCTGCGCTCGCAATGACAGAAACCAGCTCGCAATGACATTATTTATAAAAATTAATTAATTTTTGTTGTTCCTGTTCCCAATTAAAATGCTCTAATACTGCATTTCGTCCATTTAGTCCCATTTGCCTGGCTCTATCCTGATTAGCAATTAATTCCAATGCGGCATCAGCAATTTGTTTTGGATTTTTTGGATCAACTAATACTCCACAGTCGTATTTTCCCACAATTTCCTGCCATAGAGTAAAGTTTGATGCAATTAATGGAATTCCAGCTAACATATATTCAAACATTTTAATTGGTAACGATTCAACATAACTTGGTGTAGGAAATAATGTTACCAAACCTATTTTTACTTTTTGCAGCAAATTAGCTATTTCTACTCGATTTAACACCCCAAGATAATTAATATATTCACCACCATCCTGAGACCGCAGTTCATACAAAGTTATATCCCCACTAAAGATACCAGCTAGTTCAAGTTGTATGTGACTAATTGCGCACGCTGCAATTACTGCCTCTATGCCCCTGGTTTTTGAAATACTCCCAATATAACACATATTATCTTGTCTGCTATCCCACGGGGCATAAGCCACATTTAATTCGGCTAATACCGGATAATTACATAAATCAATAGTATTAGGATTATACTGTTTAAATCGTCTGGCAATTATTGGTGTTGCCGCAACTATGCCATGTAATATTTTGGCACATTTTTTTTCTAAATGGGCAACGCAAATGGAAATTAACGGTCTGATAATTTTGGGTATCCAGTGTTTATTTAGTACCTGCTTAGGTAAATCTTCATGAACATCATATACAACTTTATACCCCTGCTTAGCTAATTTACGTCCAATTAATATTAATTCCGGATCATGAAAATGTACAACATCTGGCTGTAGTAGTATAACTTTGTTATAAATATCTTTGGGTGTTTGCAACATTCTTTTTCTGCGGGTTAATTGTTTACCCACATTATAAATATGCACACCATTTTGGATACCATCCGGTAGATCATCAGCAACAACAAGTATTACGTCATGCCCTGCAGTGGCTAACGTTACACATTCTTTAACAAAAATACGAATATCATCACGCTTGTGTGCCGATGTAATATGACAAATTTTAGTCATTCACGTTCCTTTGGTTGCCGTTTATTGAGGAGGTACTTTACCAAATTTTACACCATCACAGAATGTTTTTTATATCTTCTCCCTAAATTTTAGGTCAATGAAGGTATATAATACTGTACTGATTTACTACTAAATTTTATTATATTGGATACAATTATTATGTCAATCTTATTCTCACCTCTTAAAGTTGGAGATTTAACCCTACAAAACAGAATTATCATGTCCCCTCTCACTCGCTGTCGTGCTAGTGTTGGTCGGGTACCAAACGCAATGATGGCAGAATATTATGCCCAGCGTTCCAGTGCAGGTTTAATCATAAGCGAAGCCACATCAGTATCGGCTATGGGAGTTGGTTATCCAAGAACCCCAGGTATATGGTCTGACGCTCAGGTTGAAGGTTGGAAATTGGTTACTGACGCAGTGCATAAATCTGGTGGTAAAATGTTTTTACAGCTATGGCATGTCGGACGTATCTCTGATCCATCATATTTAGATGGTAAATTACCCATCGCGCCAAGTGCTATTGCTGCCCACGGACATGTTAGTTTAGTACGCCCTACGACACCGTTTGTTACTCCGCGGGCAATAGAATTATCTGAAATTCCTGGAATAGTTGAAGAATTTAGAATTGGTGCACTAAATGCTAAAAAAGCTGGATTTGATGGTGTTGAAATACATGGCGCTAATGGCTACTTATTGGATCAATTCTTACAAGATATGTCCAACATGCGCACCGATGAATATGGCGGTAGTATAGAAAACCGTGCACGTTTAATGCTTGAAGTAACAGATGCAGTAATTTCAGTATGGGGTGCTGGCCTAGTTGGTATGCATCTGGCTCCACGCTGCGATGCCCATTCTATGGGCGACTCTAATCCACTCACAACTTTTAGCTATGTAGCAAAAGAACTAGGCAAGCGCAAAATTGCATTTATCTGCGCCCGTGAGGCACAAGATGAAAATAGTATTGGCAGCAAACTAAAACAAGCTTTTGGTGGTATATATATTATCAATCAAAACTTGACGCAAGCAGATGCAGAACGGATTATAGAAAGTGGTAATGCAGATGCTGCAGCATGGGGACAATTATTTATTGCCAATCCGGACCTACCAGAACGCTTTTGTCAAAAATCAGTACTGGGTACTCCGAATTCGGAAACATTTTATGCCGAAGGTCCACATGGGTATACTGATTATGAAAGAGTATTTTTTTAAGATTGCACCTTGACTAAGAATTTTTGGGCCAAGTGGGCATAGTCATGATTAGCTATTACATATTCATGACCATTATTTCCCAGCTCCGTTAGTTTTTCTTTGGACATAGTTGCAATTTGTATTACCGCTTCAACTATAGCATCAACATCTTCAGCTGGAACAGTAATACCACAATTAGCCTCTTGCACCAAATCATTACCGGCCGTTACTGAGTGGATAACCGGTTTTGCAGCTAACATATAATCAAATAATTTGTTTGGACAAATACCAAAGCGATAAATCGGCAATTTATGCCAGCCAATATACAAAGCATCCATTCTACTTAGGAAATCTGGAACTGCTGATTTTTTTATTGCCGGTAAAAAATAGGTGTTTGTAATATTTTCATCTTGCAGACGCTTGATTAATTGTTCTTTACAAGCCCCATCACCAACTAAGATGAACGCTATCTTCATCTCTGGTGATTTGGAAATTTTTGCTGCAGCACTAATTAGATACTCCAATGCGTTTGATTCACCCATACCACCCAGATAACCAATTAAAAATTTATGTTTCTGTTTAATCTGATTTATTTGCTCTAGATGAGATTGCGGGAGAGATGCTGTATTATTTTTATTATCAGAGACACTTACCCCATTAGGAATATATACAAATTTATCTGGGTGCATCCCATGCTCTTGCATATAATCTTTGGCTTTAGGTAATAAACTCACAACTTTATCCGCATTCTTATAACCAAAATCCTCGGCTCTTTGCATTAAATAGATAAATGGATGATATTTGGACATACCACCTAATTCCATAGGTGTTAAGGGCCACAGATCATGCACCTCATAGACAAACTTTGCTTTTGCTTTTTGTGCTATTTTATAAGCTACTCTGGTATCGAATGGATAAGTTGAGGAAGCGATAACTATGTCTGGTTTATTAAAGGTAATTGTTGTGTCATTCCCGCTGAGGCGGGAATCCTCATTATGATCTAAAGAAACAATTTGTTTCTTTAGAATGCAATTATCTAGTTTTTTTTGTGGTTGCGTAAAATATGGAATAAGTTTTTTTACTCTATGCAAAAATGTAAAAATGTTTATTACACGTTTTATCCCATTCTCCGGATATGGCGGTGTCTTACACCAGATATAGTCAATACCATCAATTTGTTCATATAGATAATCTTGACCATCGGGAATTACTATATTTTGCGTGCGAATATGCGAGTAATTACTGGCAACAATCGCAACTTTATGTCCCATACGTACCCATTCCCACGCTAAATAATATGGACGGTATTCCATACCATGAGTTAGCGATCCGGCGTAGTGGTTGATGTAGAGAATGTTCATTGAAGTTGCCTTTGTGTTTATCACAGCATTATACCACTTAAAAACATATTAATTAGTTGAAAACACGAATAACGTAATTAGCTAATATGTATTATGCTTATTAATCCTTGGTAGAAGCTTAAAAAACCGAATAGCAAAATTACAAATATTATCACAATACATATTATATGTGTTATGATAATGTCATCAAATAATTTAATAGGGATAAAATCATGTGGAGTAAAACCTACAGTAAAAAAGTAACTGGCTTAAGGCTGGAGCATATTTGGGCCATATGGGCAGATATAAATAACTGGCATGAATGGCACAATGATATAGAGTATGCAAAATTATCTGGAGAATTTGCCGAAGGGAATAAATTTATTCTCAAGCCAAAGAAAGGCCCAAAGGTTAATATAGAACTAATAGAAGTTACCCCATATACCAAGTTTGTAGATTTGACCAGATTTCCGCTTGCTAAAATGTATGGTATCCATGAATTTACTCAAAATGGTGATGAAATAGAAATTAGAACCACGATGAAAATTGAGGGTATTCTGTCTTTAATCTGGCGTAAACTTGTTGCTGAAAATGTCGCAGCTAATGAAGAACAACAAACAAATAACCTAATTAACCGAGTTAAACAAATGATGGGTTCAGAAAATGCTTAAATTTAAGTGGAAAACTATAAGCCAATTTGAAGATTCAGAACAAAGTCCGGGATTTTTGTTATGGAAGACTCAATTGATTTGGCGGCGCCAAATTGAAAAAGCGTTAGCTACCTATCAATTAACCCAACCACAATTTGTAATTATGGCAAGTATCGGATATTTAACCGCACCTGGTAATATTATTTCGCAGGTAGAACTTGCAACACATACTCTTATGGATATAAATACCACATCCCAAATCTTAAGAACATTAGAAAAGAAAGTCCTTATTGTCCGTAAAAATAACGCAGGAAATGAAAAAACCAAATACTCAACTTTGACCGACCTTGGGCATCAAACTTTAAAAAACGCAATAGCGGCAGTAGAAAAATTTGATAATGCTTTTTTTAGCCACCTGGCAGTACACGATTTGAAAATTGCAAAAGGCATGCTTTCTCTATTAATCAAAGAAAACCTGAAATAACCATAATATATTTTATATGTATTTAACTTTTATACAAAATTAATATACCATTTTTCACCTTAATCAATAATTTCCCGCAAATTGTCCGAATATGTCCGAATAGTTCCGCAATAAATTATTTAATTGACCATTTACGTGATCTGGTATTACCTTTATCCTTTAATTTTACGGTAATATACTTTTGTTTTGAGCTATTTGGCTTATCCGGTATAGTTAGTGCTTGGAAGAAAACCATTTGATGCATTGTCCGGCAATAGCATTAGTTGATTTCCCGTAATGAAGATCGAATAATTTGAAGATTAATCCAACGTATTTACAATCATTTCCCCTC
>Ga0134126_10000143_pt1 | contig 95980 bp, 90 predicted proteins | sample KB31752_FD_96881 | JGI IMG/M metagenome (GOLD analysis project Ga0134126, IMG submission 96881) | Terrestrial soil microbial communities with excess Nitrogen fertilizer from Kellogg Biological Station, Michigan, USA - KB3-175-2 | ecosystem: Environmental > Terrestrial > Soil > Unclassified ...
CTGTACCCGCATGCCATCGGGCTGCTGGCGCGGGGGAAGATCGCGGTGGCGGGGCGGAGGGTGAAGACCGAAGGTGGAGGCGCGGGTGAGAATCGAACTCACGAATAAAGGTTTTGCAGACCTCTGCCTTACCACTTGGCTACCGCGCCCGAAGGGGCTATTTTAGCATCGGTGCGGCGCAGAGCGGCGCGATGTATACTGCGATGCATGGAGCGCATGGTGCGCAAACAGCTGTACTTGGAAGATCCAGTCGCTGGCCGAGTTTGCGAACTTGGCGAGCCGCAGAGGCTTGGCGCTATTCACGTTTGAGCAGGTCGAAGAGCGCATTTCAGGCCTGCTGACGACGTGGACGGTGTACGAGCTCACAACTGCGGTCATCGGCTGGGGCGCTGGCTGGCCTAGGCGGCGGTATAATTCAGGACTGCTTTCCATTCTGCTCGCCGAGGGGATTTGGTCTTGCCCAGCCTGGATGCCACGCCTACGCACCGCCTGCGAAATCTCGGGATGCTCGTCATCGTGGCCGGGCTAGCGGTGGTGGGCTACGCCTGGTTCCGCGGCGGGGCGCCGACCATCACCGCCGAGGACGTGCCGGCGGCGCTGGGCGCGCACAAGCTGGTGACCATCAGCGTGGCCGCGCCGGCGGGGGTGGGGTCGGTGTCGGCGGAGATGGAGCAGGGCGGGCAGAGCGTGCCGCTGGGGCGGCAGACGTTCTCCGAGCGGCGCTGGTTCACCAGCGGCGACAGCCCGCAGATCGTGCATTTCTCGGTGCAGGCGGGGCGGGGCGACCATCCCGAGTTGAAGGACGGGCCGGCGACGCTGGTCTTCACCGCGGCCAGCGCGAACCTGCGCGCGGCCTCGTCCACGCTGCGCAAGCCGGTGACGATCCGCTCGACGCCGCCGCACGTCTATCCGATGACGGCGGGGGAGATCTACCTGAACCAAGGCGGCTCGGCGCTGATCGTCTACCACCTGACCGGCTCGGCGAGCGAGAGCGGGGTGGAGATGGATGGCCACTTCTTCCCCGGGTACCGGCTGCCGAATGCGGCGCCGCAGGGCGCGGGGGAGACGATGTTCGCAATTTTCGCTTACCCCTACAATGCGCCCAGCACGGCGCAGCCGCAGCTGGTGGCGCGGGATGCGGCCGGCAACCAAGCCACGGCGTCGTTCGCGGTGAAGACGTTTCCGAAGACGTTCCGCTCGCGCACGCTGCCGATTGACGACAGCTTCATTGACCGGGTGGTGATGCCGATCATCGCCAACACGCCGAGCATCAGCGACCAGCACGATGCGGTGAAGAATTTCCTGCTGGTGAACCGCGACCTGCGCCGCACCGACACGCAGGAACTGGTGGATGCGGCCAAGCTGAGCGCGGCGCAATTCCTGTGGCAAGGCGCGTTCACGCCGCTCGGCAACTCGATGGTCGAGGCGGCGTTCGCCGACCACCGCTCGTACTCGTACCAAGGGCGCATCATTGACCAGGAAGACCACTTGGGCTACGACCTGGCGGCGGTGCGGCACACGCCGGTCAAGGCGGCGAATGCCGGCCGGGTCATCTGGGCGAAGTATTTCGGCATTTACGGCAACTGCATCTTGCTGGACCACGGCTACGGGCTCATGTCGCTGTACGCGCACTTGAACGACTTCCAGGTCAAGGCGGGCGACACCGTGGCGCAAGGCCAACTGATCGCCCACAGCGATTCGACCGGATTGGCGGGGGGCGACCACCTCCACTTCAGCATGCTGCTCGACGGCGTGCAGGTGAACCCGCTGGAATGGTGGGATGCGCACTGGATTCGTGACCGAATCGAGAGCAAGCTGGCGGAATTCGCTAGCACCCCGGCCAAGAACTAGCTCGGAATAGTTGAAACCGAGCGGTCGGCGGCGGCGTCTTTTTCCCGGTATTGCGAAACGGGAGAACCGGTCGAATTATGCCGAGATCCAGCGGAAGGAGCCTGCGCCGGCTGGGCCGGGGCTGGGGGGGAGTGTTGGCCCTGGGAGCGGCGCTCGCCGCGACCGCAGCCGGCCAGGGGCCTTCGGCGGCGGCGGGCTACCAAGTGGACCTGGAACAGGCCATCCAACTGGCGCTGGCGCATTCGCCGACGCTGGCAGCCGCGCAGACGCAAATCCCGCAGAGCCAGGCGCAAGAAGTCACCGCCGCCATCCGGCCGAACCCGGTGCTGTCGTGGGACGCGCTGTTCCTGCCGATATTCCAGCCGGGCAATCTCACCGCCAGCTACCTGAACAACACCGCCGAGTACGATGCCAGCGTGGGCTACACCATCGAGCGCGGCCACAAGCGGCAGGCCCGCGTCCAAGCAGCCAAGGATGCGACCGCGGTGGTGCGGGCGCAGGTGAAGGATTCGGCGCGCGGGCTGAGCTTCAACGTGGCGCAGCAGTTCATCGGGGCGCTGCTGGCGAAATCGAGCCTGGAGTTCGCGCAGCAGGATCTGGCGAGCTGGCAGAGCACGGCGGGGATCAGCCAGGCGCAATACAACGCGGGCGCGATCAGCGAAGGCGACCTCGACACCATCCAGCTGCAAACGCTGCAATTCCAGGCCACGGTCTCCGCCGACCGGCTGGGGCTGGCGCAAGCGCTGGTCGCGCTGCGGCAGCAAATCGGGTTCGAAGGCATTCCGGCGCAGTACGGCGTGGCCGGGGACTTGGCCTTCGCGCCGGTGCATGGCAACCTGCAGGACCTGCAGGCGCTGGCGCTGAGGCAGCGTCCGGACCTGATGGCGGCGCAGGCGGGCGTGACCGCAGCCGAGAGCCAGCACAAGCTGGCCCAGGCCGACGGCAAGCGCGACCTGACGGTGACGGGTGAATACACGCATGTGGGCGGCCTGAACACGGCGGGCTCGCTGTTCTCGATCGAGATTCCGATATTCGACCGCAACCAAGGCGAGATCGCGCGCACCGCGGCCGCGGCCACCCAGGCCCAGGACCAGTCGAAGGCGGCGGGCGAGCAGGTGCTGAGCGACGTGGCCACGGCGTTCGCGGCGGTGCAGCAGGGCGCGCAGATCGTGGGCCTGTACACCTCGGGGTATCGCGAGCAGGCGAAGCAGGCGCTGGACATCCGGCAGTACTCCTACACGCGCGGGGCCAGCAGCCTGCTCGACCTGCTGGACGCGGAACGGACCTACCGCAGCACGGAGTTGGGCTACCGCCAAGCGCTGGCCACCTACATGCTGGCGGTCGAGCAGCTGAAAGAAGCGGTGGGAACCAGGACCTTGCCATGAACCTTCGACGGCTAATTCTTGCAGGCACGGCGGGCGGTCTGCTGCTGGCGGGCGCGGCCTGCCACCGCTCGCAGGCGGCGCAAGCCGCGGCCACGGGCACGGCGGGGGCGGCCGAGCCGGCAGCGGGGCTGATCACCGTGCCGCCGGAGCAGATGGGCAAGGTGCAGGTGGCGCCGGCGGCATCGGCGACATGGCCGCGGGAATTGCGCTTGAGCGGAACGGTGGACTACAACCAATTCGCGACCACGCCGGTGATCAGCCAGGTGAGCGGCCCGGTGAGCCGCATCCTGGCGACGCCGGGCGAGAGGGTGAGCCGCGGGCAGGTGCTGCTGGAGGCCTCGAGCCCGGATTACGCGCAGGCGCGCAATGCCTACCTGAAGGCCGGCGATGCGCTGGCGCTGGCGCAGAAGACCTACCGCCGCGACCAGGATCTGTACGAGCACCACGCCATCGCGCAGGCGGATCTGGAGGCGGCCGAGTCGGGCATGCACCAGGCGCAAGCCGATTTCGACACCGCCGAGCAGGCGCTGCGGATCCTGGGGGTGCCGGACCCGACCGCCTCGACCGCGCCGACGCCGAACGCGGTGCTGCCGCTGCACGCGCCGATCGCGGGCGAGGTGGTGGAGCGGGACGTGGCGCCGGGGCAACTGCTGCAAGCGGGCGCGACGCAGTGCTTCGTGATCTCGGACATGAGCACGGTGTGGGTGCTGGCCAACGTCTACCAAAGCGATCTGCCCTTCGTGCATGTGGGCGACGCGGTGACGATCACGACCGACGGCACGGGGCAGACGTTCTCGGGCCGCATCCAGTACCTGAGCCCGGCGCTGGATCCGAACTCGCGCACGCTGCAGGCGCGCATCGAGACCCGCAATCCGGGGGGCGTGCTCAAGCGGCAGATGTACGTGAACGCGACGGTGGAGGCGGGGGAGCTGCGCAACATCGTGACGGTGCCGGACGCGGCGGTGCTGCGCGACGACCAGAACATGCCCTTCGTCTACGTGCAAAACGGAACGGGGCACAGCTTCGCGCGGCGCATGGTGAGGCTGGGGGCGGAGCAGAACGGCATGACGCAGATCGTCTCGGGCCTGCGGGCGGGCGAGCCGGTGGTGGGCAACGGCGCGCTGTTCGTGCAGTTCTCGACCTCATTCCAGCCGTAGCCGGGGCCAGCGAGTCCACCAGCGATGATCAATCGAGTCGTCCAATTCGCGCTGCGGCAGCGGTTCCTGATCCTGATCTTCACGGTGCTGCTGATCATCTCGGGCGCGGTGTCGTTCCAGCGCATGCCGGTGGATGCGTATCCGGACCTGTCGCCGCCTTTCATCGAGGTGATCACGCAGTGGCCGGGGCACGGCTCGGAGGAAATCGAGCGCTTGATCACGCTGCCGATCGAACTGGCGATGAACGGGACGCCGGGGCTGGTCTACATGCGCTCGATCTCGCTGTACGGCCTGAGCGACGTGACGCTCACCTTCGAGGACGCGACCGACAACTATTGGGCGCGGGAGCAGGTGTTCCAGCGCTTCGCCAACGCCACGCTGCCGACCGGGGTCACGCCGTCGCTTTCGCCGCTCTCGAGCCCGAGCGGCCTGATCTACCGCTACGTGCTGGAGAGCCCGGACCGCAGCCCGCAGGATCTGAAGACGATCGAGGACTGGACGCTGGAGCGGGCCTACAAATCCATTCCGGGCGTGGCCGACGACTCCGGCTTCGGCGGCACGACGATGCAGTACCAGGTGCTGCTCGATCCCAACCGCATCTACAGCTACCACCTCACGGTGCCGCAGGTGATGCAGGCGCTGGCGGCCAACAACGCCAACACCGGGGGCGGCTTCTACTCGCAAGGCGGGCAGTTCTACTACGTCAAGGCGCTGGGGCTGGTGCAGACCACCGACGACATCGGCAACATCGTGGTGGCCAGCGTCAACGGGGCACCGGTCCACGTCCACGACGTGGCCCAGGTCGAGATCGGGCACGCGCCGCGGCTGGGCGAGTTCGGCTTCAACCAACAGGATGATGCGGTCGAGGGCGTCATCCTGATGCTGACCGGCGCGCAGGCGCAGAACGTGCTGAAGTCGGTCGAGGCCAAGACGGCCGAGCTGAACCGCTCGCTGCCGCCGGACGTCAAGATCCATCCCTTCTACGACCGCAGCGGGCTGGTGCGCCTGACCACGGACACGGTGGAGGGGAATCTGTTCCGGGGAATCGTCCTGGTGCTGGTGGTGCTGATCCTGCTGCTGGTCAGCTTCCGGGCGGCGATCATCGTGGCCCTGACGATTCCGCTGGCGCTGCTGTTCTCGTTCATCTTCCTGCACGCGTGGGGGATCCCGGCGAACCTGCTTTCGATCGGGGCGATCGACTTCGGCATCATCATTGACGGCACGGTGGTGATGATGGAGAACATCTACCGCGAGCTGGAGGAGCGCCACGGGCAGAACTACAACCTCTTCGAGCTGATCGTGGCCGCGGCGCGGGACGTGGACCGCCCGATCTTCTACTCGGTGGCGGTGATGATCGCGGCGTACCTGCCGATCTACGCGCTCAGCGGCGCGAGCGGGAAGCTGTTCCGCCCCATGGCCGACACCATGGGCTTCGCGCTGGTCGGCTCGCTCATCATCACGCTGACGCTGGTGCCGGTGCTGAGCTCGTACTGGTTCCAGCGCGGCATCCGGCTCACGGTCAACCGCCCGCTGGAGTGGATGAAGCGCTGGTACCGCGGCCAGGTGGCCTGGTGCCTGCGAAATCCGTGGTGGGTGGTGGCGGGGACGCTGGCGGTCTTCGGCGGATCGCTCCTGCTGGCGCCGCTCATCGGAGGCGAGTTCATGCCGCACCTGGACGAAGGCGCGCTGTGGGTGCGGGCCACCATGCCCTACACGATCTCGTTCGAGGAGGCGAGCAAGATCGCGCCGCAGGTGCGGGATCTCCTGATGGCGTATCCGCAGGTGACCGACGTGGGCAGCGAGCTGGGGCGCCCGGACGACGGCACCGACTCGACCGGGTTCTTCAATTGCGAGTTCTACGTCGGGCTCAAGCCCTACGACGACGCGGCCTGGAGAACCAGCCCGGAGCACGACAAGGCCGCCCTGATCGCGGATCTGCAGAAGAAGCTGGCCGCCTACCCCGGCATCATCTTCAATTACACCCAGCCGGCGGAAGACGCGGTGGACGAAGCGCTGACGGGGCTGAAGAGCGCGCTGGCGGTGAAGGTCTTCGGGCCCGACCTGAACGTGCTGCAAGCGAGCGCGCTGAAGATCCGGGATGCGCTGGCGCGGGTGCCGGGCTTCACCGAGCTGACCGTGGTCAAGGAGCTGGGCCAGCCCAGCATCGCGGTGCAAGTGAACCGCGCCGCGCTGGCGCGGTACGGCGTGAACGCCAGCGACGTGGAGGCGGTGGTGGAAGCCGGCGTCGGGGGCGACACGGCCACGCAGGTGGTGCAGGGGGAAAAGCTGTTCGACCTGGTGGTGCGCATGGAGCCGCAGTACCGCAGCTCGCCGGCGGCGATCGGCAGCCTGCTGGTGGGCACGCCCAACGGCGGCGAGATCCCGATCCGCGAGCTGGCGACCATCAGCGAGCAGGACAGTCCATCGTTCATCTACCGCGAGAACAACGAGCGCTACATCGGGGTGCAATTCAGCATCGAGGGGCGCGACCTGCAGCATGCGGTCGAGGATGGCCAGAAGGCGCTGCGCTCGGCGGTGCACCTGCCCTTCGGGTACCACATGGACTGGGGAGGCGAATACAGCGAGTTCCTGGCGGCCAAGAAGCAGCTCTCGGTGGTGGGGCCGCTGGTGATCCTGCTGATCTTCCTGATCCTGTTCGCGCTCTACGGCAACGTGAAGTTTCCGGTGGTGATCGCGCTGGGGGTGGTGCTGTCGGTGCCCGAAGGCGCGCTGCTGGCGCTGTACTGGACGGGGACGGCGTTCAGCGTCTCCTCGGTGCTGGGCCTGCTGGCCTTGACCGGCGTTTCGGTCGAGACGGCGGTGATCCTGGTGAGCTACATCAACAAGCTGCGCCTGCAAGGCGACAGCATTGACCACGCGACCATCGAGGCCTCGGTGCTGCGGCTGCGGCCGATCCTGGTGACCGGGCTGGTGGCGTGCATCGGGCTGCTGCCGGCGGCGCTGTCGCATGGCATCGGCAGCGACACGCAGCGCCCGTTCGCGATCGTGATCGTGGCGGGCATGATCTCGCGGCTGATCCTCGGGCTGTACATCAACCCGGTGCTGTACGCCATGGTGGCGCGCAAGGGCGACGTGCTGCAGGTGTGAGCGCGGGCTAAGGCTGCAGCATTCTCCAGGGCGAATACCACTTCGCGGCTTGGGCCGCGGCCCAAGCGGAGCTCTGCTGCTGATGGCAGGCGTTGCAAGGATTGGGGATTCCGTATTTCACGGTTTCAGCCGGCGTGATGAACTTGAAGGTGTGGGCATGAACGAACGCGCCGGGAACGCCCTGCTTCTCGATCTGCGGCATGTGGCAGGCAATGCACTGGCTCCCGGGGCTGTTGGCGGCGTGGTGGGTATGGGCCTCGATGGTCGGGGTGTGCGGTCCGCGCGGCGACCCGGGCCCATGGCAACTGAGGCAAAGCTGCTGCGGCGGCTGGCGCAGCTCGGCCGGATTCGAGGTGCCGTGCACGTCGTGGCAGGTGAAGCAGGTGATTCCGCGGGTGTACATCACGCTTTGCACAAAATCATTTCCCTGCATGCGGTTCTTGTGGGCGGTGCCGTCGGCGAAGTAATAAAAATCCTGGACGCCGAGCTTGTGATCCTCGAGTCTCCAATAATCCTGCAGATGCAGACCGACCGAGTACCCGACCGGCCAATCGTACAGCTTGCCCTGGACGGGCCCCAGGGGCCTTCCCTGGGAGTGGCACTGGATGCAGGTGTCGTTGCCAGCGAGGGAATCGAAGCGCGCGGGGTTGAGGATGTTGGCCGCGGCGGGACTGGCCACATGGGCGGAGCCGGGGCCGTGGCAGCGCTCGCAGCCCACGTTCCATTCGACCGGCTTGCGGGCGGCAATATCATAGCCGACGGAATGGCAGCCGTCGCAAAGCTGGCTGGTCGGGCGCTGGCGCCAATCGGGGCCGACCAGCGGCGCCCACCAATCCTCGCCGACGTGGACTTCATAGGGCAGCCAGCGATGGTTGCCGATGTCCCATTGCGCCGGCAGCACGTAGAAGTCGCCGTCGCGCTTCACGAAATACCGCTGCTTCCAGATGCTGCCGTAGATCAAGGCCACATCGGCGGTGGAGAACGGAATGAGCGGCGGCGGGGGCGGAAACGAGGCCGGCAGGGCGGCATGCGGATGGGTGCGCGGATCGCGCACCACGTTGGCCATGGGCGTCTTGGCCCAGCGCTGGTATTCAGCGGCATGGCAGCCGGCGCAGGCGGCGGAGCCCACGTAATGGGGCGCCTGCGCCCACGCCGCGGTGGCCAGCGCAAGGCTGGCGCCCAAGGCGCACCATGAATGCATGATCATCAGGATGCGCGAAGTCGCTCCGGGTGGCAAGTTTTTTACAGCAGCGCCTGGAAGGCCTCGGCCCAGCGCGGAGCCAGGACGGCGCGGTCCCAGAGCGCGACCATGTCGCGGCGAGCGCAAGCGGCGCGGGCGCGGCGATCGGCGCTGTCGACCACGACGTGACGCATGAGCGAAGCGAGATGCTCGGCGCTGGGCTCGGCCCAACCTTGGCCAATATAGATTTCGCGATCGGAATCGCGCGGGGCCGGAACCACGCCCTCGATATCGATGAGGTAGCTGTTGCGGTCGTTCAGGAAATCGAGCTGGCCGCTCCAGCGCGTGGCCAGCACCGCCATCTGGGTGGCGGCGGCCTCCATGTAGGGGCGTCCCCAGCCCTCGCCGCGGCTGGGCAGCACGAAGGCATCGGCCGAGGCGTACAGGCGGGGCATTTCGCTGGCCGCCAGCACGCCCTGCAGCACGACGATCTGCGGCGCGCGTTCGAGCGGCACGCCCAGCTGGCGTTCGATCAGGTGGACGAGCCTCTCCTCCAGGTTCGCGCCGGGATCATCGAACTTGTGGATCTTGAGGATGAGCGCGACATCGTCGTCGGCGGTGAAGGCTTGCAGGAAGGCGCGCAAGAGGACGTCGGGGCCCTTGCGATCGATCCAGTCAAAAATGGAAAGAAAATTGAAGCCGCGGCGGCCAGGAATGGGCAAGGGCTGCAAGCCCGGGCGAAAGCGCTTCGTGTCCAATCCCTCCGGCAGCAGCTTGAGCCGGTGCTCGTCCACGCCGGCGCGGGCGAAGGATTCGAGGTTGAAACGCGCTGGCAGCCAGAGCTGATCCATGGCGTTGCAGCGCTCGCGCCAGCCGCGGGGAATGGAATCGGTCTCGAACGGGGTGCGACCGATGCGCAGACGAGCCGGGCTTTGCAGATCGAAATCGGGCGCCGGACAGCACTGGTAATAGATGCTGCGGCCGAGGTCGAGCTTGCGCCGCTGCAAGCGCTCGAGTTCGCGCCGGCGCGGCGGGGCCAGCAATTCGGGAACGTCGCGCTGCAATCCGACGGGGGCCAGCTGGAGGGGCAGGCCGAAGGGGTGAAGGCCGGCGAGGATATCGAGATTGCCGTCGGCGTAGCCGCTGCCGCCGTAAATCGCGCCGCGGAAGACGATGCCGGCGGGGGCCAGCGCCGCCGCTGGCGCGGCCGGCGTGGCGTCCTGGATCAAGGTCGCCACGGCTTCACGCGTGCGCGGCCAGCAGGCGGGTCTCCTGCATGGGCGGGACGAAGGCGCGCTCCTCGGCGGCGCGCCACACCTGCAAACCGCGGGGCTCGAAGCTGAAGCTGCGGATGCTGCAGCCGCGCTCGACCAGCGCCGCTTCCACCTCCAGGCGGCGTTCGAAATCGCAATAGAACATCATGTAGCCGCCGCCGCCGGCGCCGTTGAGCTTGCCGCCGAGCGCGCCCGCCTTGCGGGCGGCGGCGTAGAGTTCATCGACCCGGGGGTTGGAGATGTGCGGAGACATGCGTTTCTTGTATTCCCAAGTTTCATGCAGCAGCTTGCCGAAGCCCTCCAATCTGCGGGCGACCAGGAGGTTCTTCATTTCGAGCGCGAGCGCCTTTTGGCGGCGCAGGCTCTGCAGGCTTTCCTTCTCGCCGCGGCGGTAGCGGGCGGTCTGGTCGGCCAGGATGCCGGCGGACTTGCGGGTGTCGCCGGTGTAGCAGAGGACCAGATTGTGCTCGAGTTCATTCAACAAATCCTGGGGCAGGCGCAGGGGGTTGACGAGCACCTGCCGACCGCTGAACTCGACGTAGTTCCAGCCGCCGAAGGCGGCGGCATATTGGTCCTGCAGGCCGCCGGGGATGGCGAGTTCCTGCCGTTCCAAGCGGCAGGCCATTTCCGCCACCTCGTAATCGGTGAGCACCATGCGCTGCCATTCCTTGAGCAGGCCGATCATGGCCACCATCAGGCTGGAGGAAGAGCCGAGGCCGGTGCCGGGAGGGGCCTCGGTGTGCAGAAAGATGTCGAAGCCGCCGCGGGCTTCCTCGCCGACCAGGCGGCGGATGGCCGCCTTGGCGAGGTCCAATTGGCCGTCGTAGGCGATGGCGGAGCCCGGCACAAACTCGAGCGCGAGATCGAGGTCGGCCGAACGCAGATGGATCGCCTCATCCTGGCGGGGCCGCAGACTGCCGTAGGAGAAGAGATTGATGGTGGCGCTGAGGACGCATCCGCCCTCGAATTCGGGGAAGGGGGGCACATCGGTGCCGCCGCCGGCGAAGCTGAGCCGCAGCGGAGATTTCGATCGAATTAGCATGAGGTCTCCTGTGGCATCACCGCCGCAGTTCTCACCCACGCTGGCATTAGAGGGCTCTAACCTGCCAAGGCGGGCTGCAAAACTCCATGCATGCCTACGGCCAAAGCCGGGCGGGGGCTACACAACGACGGCTTCGCGGTATTCGCCGAAGGCGGCGCGCAGGGCGCCAGCGATTTCGCCCACGGTGCAGAGCGCCTCGACGGCATCGAGGATAGGCGGCAGCAGATTCTCCGTCCCGGCGGCGGCGGCGGCCAAGCGGGCGAGCGCAGCCTCGGCCCGGGGGCGGTCGCGGCGCGCGCGCAGTTCGGCGATGCGCTCGCACTGGCCGCGCGCGACCTCGTCGGCGACGCGCAGGACGGGCGTGGGCGCGTCCTCGGCCTGCTGGAACTTGTTCAAGCCCACCACCACCGACGCCCCCTCTTCGAGGCGGCGCTGCTGCTCGTAGGCGGCGTTCTGGATCTCGCGCTGCACATAGCCGGTCTCGATCGCATGCAGCATGCCCTCGAGCGGCCCGCCCCAGGATTCGATCTTCTCCAAGTAGCTCTCGGCGTCGCGCTCGAGCTGGCTGGTCAGGGTCTCAACGTAGTAGGAGCCGGCGAGCGGATCCACCACATCGGCCACGCCGGTCTCATAGGCGAGCACTTGCTGGGTGCGCAATGCGAGCCGGGCGGCCGCCTCCGTGGGCAGGCCCAACGCCTCGTCGAAGGCGTTGGTGTGCAGCGACTGGGTGCCGCCGAGCACGCCGGCCAGGGCTTGATAGGCGGTGCGCACGACATTCACCTGCGGCTGCCGGGCGGTCAAGGTCGAGCCCGCGGTTTGGGTGTGGAAGCGCAGCATGCAGGAGCGCGCATCGCGGGCGCCGAACTTCCCGCGCATGCGCCGGGCCCACATGCGGCGGGCGGCGCGGAATTTCGCGACTTCCTCGAAGAGATCATTGTGGGCATTGAAGAAGAACGAAAGTCGCGGCGCGAAGCGGTCAAGCTCGAGGCCGCGATCGAGCGCGGCCTGGACGTATGCGCCGGCATTGCCGAGGGTGAAGGCGAGTTCCTGGGCAGCGGTGCAGCCGGCCTCGCGGATGTGGTATCCGGAGATGGAGATGGTGTTCCACTCGGGCAACTCGTCCGCCGCCCAGGCGAAGATGTCGGTGACCAGGCGCAGCGCCGGGCGCACGGGATAAATGTAGGTGCCGCGGGCAATGTATTCCTTGAGGATGTCGTTCTGCACCGTGCCCTGCAGCTGGCGGACGTTGGCGCCCTGGCGTTTCGCCACGGCCACGTAAAGCGCGAGCAGGATGGCGGCGGTGGCGTTGATGGTCATCGAGGTCGAGACTTGATCGAGCGGAATCCCGGCGAACAGGCGCTGCATGTCGTCGAGCGAAGCGATGGCGACGCCGACCTTGCCCACCTCGCCGCGGGCCAGGGGGTCATCGGCATCCAGGCCCATCTGGGTGGGCAGGTCAAAGGCCACCGAGAGTCCGGTCGTGCCCTGGCTGAGCAGGTAGCGGTAGCGGCGGTTGGACTCGTCGGCGTCGGCGAAGCCGGCGTATTGCCGCATGGTCCAGAGGCGGCCGCGGTACATGTCGGCGCGCACGCCGCGGGTGTAGGGAAACGCTCCCGGGGCGCCCAACTCGCGCTCAGGATCAAAGCCGGCGAGATCCGCAGCGGTGTAGGCCGGTCGGCGCGGTTCGCTCATGAACGCAGCCAGGAAGTGAGGCCGAAGTAAAGGAAGACCAAAGCCAGCGCCAGCTCGAGCTGGGTGAGGCGGGAAAGCTGCGCCCAACCGACCGCACGGTGGAGGCGAAGGTGATCGGCGTGCCAGCTGCGCGCGCCTTCGGCGGCGAACGAGACCGCGAACACGAGATAGAGCGCGGCAGCGATGCGCAGTCCGAGGCTGCGCAGGGCAAACAAAAGCCGGCCGAGCCAGTATCGTCCGACTTGCTGTGCCGCATGCCCGGCCCGGGCAGCTGTGGAAGTGGCGGCCACGAGGCTATTCTACGTTGCCGGCCCTAGAGCGTTTCGGGCAGGCCATGGCGGCGCAGCAAGCCGGGAAGGTTCTGGGAGAAAGCCGAACGCGGCATCACCAGGTCGCAGCCCGCTTCCTGGGCCTTGACCTTGAGGTCGGCTTGCAAATGGTTCAGAAAGCCAATGAGCGGCGTGCGCTTCAATTGGGGTTGCTGGCGGATTTTACCGATGGTGGCCAAGGGCTTGATCGCCGAGCTATTGAGATCGAGAATGATCAAGGACGGCGGGGGCTCGGCCATGCCCAGCAGTTCCTGATCCGACTTGGCGAGCTCGATGGGAACCTTCAATTGGCGGGCGGTTTCGCGGATCTTGGCGAGGAAAAAAAGGTCGTCCACCGCAACCAGGATCTTGCGCGGCAGTGCGGCCCCGTTCTCCGCGGATGCGGCCATGGGGGAATTCGTGCTTGCCAAACCGTTTGCCTCCAACATGCCTGCGGGCGGCTCAACGCCGCCGCAATGAAAGATTGGACCGACTAGGCCACGCAGGGCGCGAGGAAGGGTCCTTCATCGCGGGATTGCCAGGATGCTGCGTGCGATTCTCTGATTATAACACGCGCGGGGCGGGAAAAAGCGAGCGGAGGCGAGCAAATAAATTCGCCATCTCGGCCGCGGCCAGCGCGGCTTCGGCGCCCTTGTTGCCGGCCTTCAGGCCGGCGCGGGCGAGGGCCTGCTGCAAGGTGTTGCAAGTGAGCACGCCGAAGGCATGCGGCACCCCGGTTTCCAGGGCCGATTGGCCAATGCCGCGGGCGGTTTCACGGCTGATGAAATCAAAGTGCGGCGTGTCGCCTCGCAGGATCAGGCCCAAGCAGAGGATGGCGTGGAAACGCCCGCTCACGGCCGCTTCCCTGGCGGCGGCAGGAATTTCAAAGGCGCCAGGGACTTCGATGATTTCCACTCCGGGGTCGTCGGCGCCGAGCCGATGCAATGTGTCCACGGCGGCGTCGCGCAGGCGATAGGTGATGAATTCGTTGAAACGGCTCACGACCACGGCGAAGCGGAAGCCACGCGCCGACAGGCTGCCGACCACCCGTTTGCGCGGGCGGGGCAGCGCGAGCTTGCGCAGGTGAGGGGAGGCGGGCGCCATCACCGGCCTTCGAATTTGGCAGCCCGCTTCTCCAGAAACGCGCGGGTGCCTTCTTGCATGTCCGCGGTGGAGCAACTGAGCGCGAACAGGCTTGCTTCCAGCGCGAGGCCCTGCTCGATGGGCATTTCCGCACCCTGGCGGACGGCATGCAAAGCGTATTGCACCGCCAGCGGCGCGTTGGCCGCGATCTTGCGCCCCAGATCCTCGATCGCGGGCAGCAACTCGGCCGCCGGCAGCACGCGAGTCACGAGCCCGAGGCGAAGCGCGTCGGCGGCCGAAACCGGGTCGCCGGCCAGAATCATCTCCAACGCTGGACCGGTCCCGACCAGGCGCGCCAGCCGCTGCGTGCCGCCGTAGCCGGGGATCAGACCCAGCTTCACCTCCGGCTGGCCGAGCCAGGCGTTCTCGCTGGCAAACCGCAAGGCGCAGGCCATGGCCAGCTCCAAGCCGCCGCCCAAGGCAAAGCCATTGATGGCGCAGAGCACGGGGACGGGGAAGTTCTCGATTTGCCGGAACAAGTCATTGCCGGCCTGGCTGAAGGCGTGGGCGGCAACCGCGTCCAAGGCACCGATTTCGGCGATGTCCGCTCCGGCCGCAAAGGCCTTGGGTCCGGCGCCGGTGAGCACGACGCAGCGGAGGCCGTGCAGCCCGCGCAAATGGCCGAAAGCCTGGCGCAGTTCGGCCAGCAGCGCGCGGTTCAGGGCGTTGAGCTTGTCGGGGCGGTTGAGGGTGATGCGCGCCAGCGGGAGCTGGATGTCCAGCTGGAGGGTAGCCAATGCAGGCATGCTCATGTGCCAGCCCAGTTTATCCTTAAAGACGGCGCAACCTGGCAATGGACCCCCGCTTCATCCGCAACTTTTCGATCGTGGCCCACATAGACCACGGCAAGAGCACGCTCGCCGACCGCCTGCTGGAGGCCACCGGCGCGCTGAGCGCGCGGGAGATGCAGCACCAGGTGCTGGACGCGATGGATTTGGAGCGGGAGCGGGGCATCACCATCAAGGCGCATGCCGTTCGCCTCGACTACCGGGCGCTGGATGGCCAACAGTACCAGCTGAACTTGATCGATACGCCGGGGCACGTGGACTTCAGCTACGAGGTCTCGCGCAGCTTGGCGGCCTGCGAGGGCGCGCTGCTGGTGGTGGACGCAGCCCAAGGGGTGGAGGCGCAGACGGTGGCCAATGCGTACCTGGCGGTCAACCAGCAGCTCGAGGTGGTGCCGGTCATCAACAAAGTGGATTTGCCCAGCGCCGAGCCCGACCGGGTAAAGGAGCAGATCGAGGCGGTGATCGGCCTGGACGCCAGCCATGCGGTCATGGCGTCGGCCAAGACCGGCTTTGGAACCGAGGCCGTACTGGAGGCGGTGGTGGCGCGCATTCCGCCGCCGCGCGGCTCGAGCGCCGCGCCGCTGCAGGCGCTGCTGTTCGATTCCTGGTTCGATGCCTACCGCGGCGTGATCATCCTGGTGCGGGTGGTCGAGGGAGCGGTGCGGGTGGGGCAGAAGATCCGGCTGATGTCCAACGGCGAGGCGTTCCAGGTCGAGGCGCTGGCGGTGCGGACGCCGAAGACGGTGGCGGTGGAGCAACTGGAGGCGGGCGAAGTGGGGCTGATCGTGGCCAATATCAAGCGCGTGGCCGATGCCCAGATCGGCGACACCGTCACCGACGACGCCGCGCCTGCGGCGGCGCCGCTGGCCGGATTCGAAGAAATCAAGCCCATGGTCTTCGCGGGCCTCTACCCCACCGAAAGCGACCAGCATGCGGTGCTGCGCGAGGCCTTGGAAAAGCTGCGGCTCAACGACTCATCGTTTTTCTTCGAGCCGGAAAGCTCGGCGGCGCTGGGCTTCGGCTTCCGCTGCGGTTTTCTGGGGCTGCTGCACATGGAGATCGTGCAGGAGCGGCTGGAGCGCGAGTTCTCGCTGGACCTGATCGTGACCGCGCCCGGGGTGCGCTACCGGGTGCTGCGCCGCGACGGCGTCGCGCTCGAGGTGGACAACCCGGAGAAGCTGCCGCCGCCGGGCGAAATCGAGCGCATCTCCGAGCCCATCATCACCGCCACCATCATCGCCAACGACGATTCGCTGGGCGGCATCCTCGCGCTGTGCGAAGACAAGCGCGGCGTGCAGAAGGGCTTCGAGTACGTGGGGCCGCAGCGGGTGATGCTGACCTACAACCTGCCGCTGAACGAGGTCGTGCTGGATTTCTACGACCGCCTCAAGACGGTCTCGCGCGGGTATGCGTCGCTCGACTACCACCTCAGCGGCTACGAGCCTTCGGACCTGGTCAAGCTCGACGTGCTGGTGGCGGGCGAGCCGGTGGATGCGCTTTCGATGATCCTGCACCGCGAGAAGAGCTTCGAGCGCGGCAAAGCGCTGGCGGCAAAGATGAAGGAACTGATCCCGCGCCAGCAGTTCGAGGTGCCCATCCAGGCGGCGATCGGCGGCAAGATCATCGCGCGCGAGACCGTGCGCGCGGTGCGCAAGGACGTGCTGGCCAAGTGCTACGGCGGCGACATCACGCGCAAGCGCAAGCTGCTGGAGAAGCAGAAGGAAGGCAAGAAGCGGATGAAGCGCCTGGGCAAGGTCGAGATCCCGCAGGAAGCGTTCCTGGCGGTGCTCAAGGTCGAGCAGTAGGGCGCCTCAACGGCCGGCGGGCAGGGCCTTGAATTCGGCGCGGGCGGCTTCGATCAGGGGCACGCCGGGGTCGGCGCTCTTCCATTGCGCCATCAGGCCCTGATAGGTGGCGCGCGCGGCGGCGGTGTCTCCCGACTGGGCTTGCGCGCGCGCCAAGCCCAGCACGGTGGCCGCGTAGATCGGCACCTCGGAAGGCGTGGGGAGGATCTTCGCGAATTCGACCGCCGCCGCCGCCGGCTGCTTCTGCTGGAGGAGAGCCGTGCCGCGGATATAGAACGGATAGCCTTGGGCCAGGGTGCCAAGCTCGTAGGGCGCGACCGGCGCGATGGCGGCGAGCGCTGCGTCCGGCTGGTGCCGTGCCAGGGCGGTGAGGGCACGGTTGATGGGAATGTTGATGACATGGATGATGCTGGTGGCGGGGGCCGCGTGCTCCAGCTCAGCGATCACCTGCTCGGCGCGATCCGAATCGCCGGCCAAGGCGTAGACTTGCGCGGCGCTGTCGAGCACGCGGTGATCGCGCGAGAGGCGGAGGGCGGCATCGGCCTCGGAGATGGCTTGATCGTGGAATCCAAAGATGGCATCCGACAAGGCAGCGCTTAGCTCCTGGCCGGCGCGAACGGAGTTCGCCCCGGGAGGATCGTCGGCCTGGATCTGGCGCAGGAGTTGGTGGATGCGGGAGGTTTGGCCGGCACCATTGGCCTGCACCGCGCTCAGGTTCAGCGCCAGGTCCAACCCGTTGGGGTTGGCGCGCAGCCATGCCAGCTCGCGCGCTTGCGTCGCGCCATCGTGGGCTTGGTGCGCTCCGAGAAAATTCAGCGCATGGGCGGAAATGCCGCCGGGCCAGCGCTGCAGCGTCTGGAGCAATTCCGCCCTGCCCTCCTCGAGGTGGCCCAACGAGCGCAGGGCGTCGCCCAAGTTGCCGGCGAAGGTGGCGTTGCCGGGATCGAGGCGAACCGCGACGCGAGCATCGGACAGTCCTTGATCGGCATCGCCGATTTCGCCTTCGACCACGGCCGCGTTGCCGAAGGGGAGCGAGTCGTTGGGGTAGGTTTGCTTCCAGGTGGCGTAGTCGCGCTCGGTTTGCCGCAGGTCCTCCGAGACCAAGTCGTCGTAGCGGGCGGTGATGTACATGCGCTCGCGCTGGCTGACGCGGTCGCGCAAGGCATACGCCTTGGTGATATTGGACTCGGACGCGGTGGTGTCTGGCGGGACGAGATTCGACTCGGCGGTGGCCAAGCTGGCGTCGGCCATGGCGAAGTTGGCATCGAGGCTGAGCGCGTGCTGGAACAGGGAAATGGCACTGGGCATATCGCCATCCGTGAGCGCTTTGCGTCCCAGCGTGTAGGCCTGGAGCGCCTCGAGCGATGGCGTGGTGGCCTGTTCAATCGGGGCGTTGAACCGGTGCATGGAGGCGAGCGACTCGCCCAGCTTCGAGCGCAGGCCGTCGGCGGCGGTTCCCAGCGCCTTCAGCACTTGATCCTTGCCGGCGGCGGGCACGGCCACGCTGGCCAAGTTGTCGCCGGTGGAGCAATTCACGGCGTTGAGGATGAGGTTGTAGGTGTCCCCCAGCTGGGCAATGGAGCCTTCGATGGTGGCGGCGCCATTCATGCGCTGGCAAAGCTGGCGCGCCACGCTGCCGACGATCGGCGTGCTGGGCGCGAGCGTCATCAGCCGTTCGGTGTCGGCCATGCTCGCTTCGCTGGCGAGGTGAAAGAACGGGGTCTGCTCGAGTTGGGCGGCCAGCCCTTGGCGCAGCGCGCCGTTGAACATGGCATCGCCGGTGGAATTGCTGAAGTCGGCAAGCACGACCGTGTCCCTGGCGCCGATCATGGGCGCCCTGCGGCCGAAATACCACCACCCCAGGGCAGCGGCGGCAAGGATGCCAAGTGCGACGGCGCTCCAGGCGATAGGGCTGCGTCGTTTGCGCCCGGTGGCGCGCACCGGCAGCGCTCCGCTGTGGGCCGCCTGACGGCCGCTCTCGGAATCGCGTTGCAGGCGGCGGAGATCCGAGCGCAGGTCGGCGGCGCTCTGGTAGCGCAGGCCCTCGTCCTTTTCGAGCGCTTTCCCCAGGACGGCGGCGAGCTCGGGCGAGCGGATGGCGTTGAGGTCCGGAGTGCGGTTGAGGATGCCGTCGAAAATGACGGCGGAGGTTGCGCCGGGAAAGGCGCCACGCCCGCTGGCGGCCTCAAACAGCACGACGCCGAGCGAGAACAGATCGCTGCGCGCGTCCACGGCCGCGCCGCGCGCCTGCTCGGGCGACATATAGGCCACCGTTCCCATGGCCGCACCCACCTGGGTGAGATTGCTGGCTCCCAGCGCCTCGGCGACGGTGGGCGCCTCCTCGGCGGAAGCCGCAGCGCCATGCGCGGGCATCAGCTTGGCCAAGCCGAAATCGAGCACCTTGGCCGCACCCGAGGCGGTGATGAAGATATTGGCCGGCTTGAGGTCGCGATGGACAATGCCCTTGGCGTGGGCGGCTTCGAGCGCGGCCGCCACTTCCAGTCCGAGCGCCAGCACCTCGGCCGAGGGCAGCGCTCCGCGGCGCAAGCGGGCTTGCAGGGTTTCCCCCTCGAGCAGTTCCATCACCAGGAAGGGGCGCCCGTCGTCGCTTTCACCGACATCATAGATGGTGCAGATGTTGGGATGGTTCAGGGCCGAGGCGGCGCGCGCCTCGCGTTGAAAACGGTCGAGCGCCGCCTTTTCGCTCACCAGCTTGGGCGGCAAGAATTTGAGCGCGACCGCCCGGCCCAGGCGGGTGTCTTCAGCGCGGTAGACCACGCCCATGCCGCCGCGGCCCAACTCCTCGAGAACGCGGTAGTTCTTGGCGGTCGGCATCCGCCGATGATAGCACCGGGCTAAATCAAATCCGCCCGAGCTCGAAGGCGAGCTGATCGCTGGCGATCTGGCAAGCGTAGCGCGCTTCGGCCTCGGCGATATCGGCTTGGGTTTGGTTCAATTGCGCCTGGCTGAGCTCGACGATGGTGCCCAGGCCCAATTGGTAGCGCGATTGCGCCAAGCGCATGGCGAGCGCGGCCTGCTGCTGCAGTTGTTGGGTGAGGTCGAGCTGCTTTTGCGCCGTGTTGGCCTTCAGCCAAGCCTGCTGGACGTCATGGGTGACTTGATGCTGCAATTCGTCGAGGCGGCTTTGGCTGGCGCTGGCGGCGGCGGTGGCTTGGGCCCGGCGGGCGGCAAAGAGGCCGCCGTTGAACACCGGGATGTTGAGATTGAGGCCGAGCGCGGCGTAGTGCTCGGGCAGCGGGGCGGCGCCGGTCGGGGTGAGCCCGGCGGCGGCGGCGGCGCTGAGGGTGGGGCGCCACAGCTCGCGCTCGGCCCGGGCGTAGGCCTGGGTCGCGTCCAGGTCGAGGCCGGCGGCCAGCAGCTCCGGCCGCTGCCGCAGGGCCTCGGCGACGAGCGCGGCCAGATCGGCGGCGGGAGGCGGCGGCAGGGTCTGATCTTGCAGCACCGGCTGCGGATCCAACCGGGTTCCCATCGCCAGCGCCAGGTCGTCGTAGCCGGATTGCACCTGCGCCTGGGCTTGGCTCAGCAGCAACTGGGCCTGGGCCAGGTTCACCTGGGCAAAGCTGACGTCGAGATCGCTGCGCAGCTTGTTCTGCGCGAGCAGGCCAATCTGCCGCGCGATGAGTTGCCGCTGGGCCACCGCCTGCTGGGCGACGTGCAGCACCGCCTGCGCCTGCAGGGTGCCGAAGTAGGCTTCATCCACTTCAAGGCGGACGACGGCGCGTTCGGTGGCGACATCCTGCTGGCTGGCTCGCGCCAGCAGGCGAGAGGAGCGGATCAGCGTGCCGGTGCGGCCGAAATCGGTGAGGGTTTCGCTCAGGTTCAGCCCGTTGGCGTAGCGGCTGTAGATCACCGGATTGTTCAATCCGCCGGCAGCGATGCGGCTGGGGTTGCTGGCGCCGACGCCGGTGAGGTTGGCGCTCAACTGCGGCAGGAGCCCGGCGCGCAGCAAATTCGGCGCGGCGGCGGCCTCGGCGGCAATGGCCGCTTGCTCGCGCAGCTTGGGGCGGTTGTGGGCGGCGGCGGCCTGGGCCTGCGCCAAGGAGAGGGTGGCCATGGCCGGCGCCTGGGCGCGCAGGGGCAGCAGGGCGCTCAATGCGGCGAGCAGGAGCGAAAGCTTCACGCAGCCTCCTTGGCCCGGTCATACACCATCACATACGCAGCCGGAACGATGAACACGGTCAGGACCACGGAGACCAGCAAGCCGCCGATGATGGCGCGCGCCAGGGGCGCATAGGCTTCGCTGCCGGTGCCCAGCTTGAGCGCCAGCGGGATGAGGCCGATGATGGTGGCCAGCGAGGTCATAAGGATCGGACGCAGGCGGATGCGGCAGCTCTCTATCGCGGCCTGGGCCACGGTGCGGCCGCGGGCCTCCAATCGGTGCGCGAACTCGACGATGAGGATGCTGTTCGAGACCACGATGCCGACCATCATCACCACGCCCATCAGCGACATGACGTTGAGCGTGGTGCCGGTGAGGGCGAGGATGAGCAGCACGCCGGTGACGCCGGTGGGAACGGCCAGCAGGATCAGCAGCGGATCCATGAAGCTGCGGAACTGCGCGACCAGGATGAGGTAGAGCAGCACCAGCGCCAGCGCCAGCCCGAAGCCGAAGCTGGCGAAGGAGGCGTTCATGCTGGCCACCATGCCGCGCAGCGTGACCTGCACGCCGGCGGGCAAGGCGGCGGCCGCAATCAGGCGGCGGATGCCGGCGGCGACCCGCCCGAGGTCTTCGGTCGCGGGGTTGACGTAGATATCGAATTGCCGCTCGATCTGGTAGTGGTCCACTTCGGTGGGCGACTCGGTGCGGGTGATGGTGGCAACCTGCCCCAGGCGCGCGCTGCCCTTGGCCAGCGCCGCCCGCAAGGGGATGCCGCGCAGCGCCGGCAGCGCGTTCAAGCTCGACTCGGGATACTGGACGGTGAGCATGTAATCATTGCCGGACTTGGGATCGATCCAGTAGCTGGGCGCGATCATGCCGTTGGAGGTGAGCGCGGTGACGACGTTGTCAATGACCTCGCGCTGATCGAGCCCCAGCTCCGCGGCGCGCTGGCGGTCCACATTGAGCTTGAGCGCGGGGTAGTCCAAGTCCTGCGGGACGTATACGTCGCTGATGCCGCCCAGGCGGCGGATTTGCCCGGCCAGGGTCCGCGCCACCTGGCTGTCCTGGCCGAGGTCGGCGCCGGCGACCTGGACGTCAATGGGCGCGGGCAGGCCTTGGTTCAAGATGGCGTCCACCATGGCTCCGGATTGAAAAAACCCGCTCAATTCCGGCAATTGGGCCTGCAAGGCGGCGCGCATGCGGTCCATGTAGCCCGCGCTGCTGATCTTGTGCCCATCGTTGAGCGCCACCTGCACGGTGGCGGTGTAGGGGCCGGCGTTGCTGGTGTAGAGCGAGGAGAAGCCCGGGATCACGCCGATGTTGGAGACCACCAGCTTCAAGTCCGAGGGCGGAACAATCCGGCGGACCAGGCCCTCGACCTTCTGCACCTCCTGGGTCATGATTTCGACCCGGGTGCCCGGCTGCGCCTTGAGATTGATGACGAACTGGCCGGCGTCGGTGCGGGGGAAGAAGGCCACGCCGAGCAGCGGATACACGCCCAAGCTGAGGACGAACACCAGCGCGATCGCGGCCACGGTGAGCCCTGGGCGCCGCAGCGTCCAGGCCACGCCGCGCTCGTAAAGATGGAGCATGCGACCGAAGCGGTGGTTGAACCAGAAGTTGAACCGGTCGCTCCAATTCGCGCGCGCGCTCGGCGGCGGCTTGAGGTGGTCCACGTCCTCTTCCGCCTCGGCTTCGCCAGCGGGGGGCGCCTTGATCCATTGGGCGCAGAACAGCGGAACCACGGTCAGGGCCACAAAATACGAGCCGGCCAATGAAAGCACCACCGCCAGCGCCAGGGCGCTGAACAGGAAGCGGGCGACGCCATAAAGGAAGGTCACCGGGAAGAACACCACGGCGGTGGTGAGGGTGGCGGCGAGCACCGCCATGGCGACCTCTTGCCCGCCCTGCTCGGCCGCCGCCGCCGGGGGCTCGCCCATTTCGAGATGGCGATAGATGTTTTCGAGCACGATCACGGAGTTGTCGATCAAGCGCGAGAAGGCCAAGGCCAGCCCGGCGAGAACCATGGAGTTGATCGAGCTGCCGCCCAGGTAGAGGGCGATGAAGGCGGCCAGGGCCGAGAGCGGAACCGAAAGCGAAACCGCCACGGTGGCGCGGACGCTGCCCAGGAACACCAGCACCATGAGCGCGGTGAGCAGCAGGCCGACGCCGCCTTCATGCACGAGATTGTCAATCGCCTGCTTGACGAACTGCGATTGATCGAAGGCGACGCTGGCGCGCAGCGCGGCCGGCACGCCACGCAGTTTGGCGAGCACGCTGCGCACGCCATTGACCACGGCGATGGTGTTGGTGTCGCCGCCCTGCTTGAGGATGGGCAAATACACCGAGCGCTGGCCGTTGACGAGCACGACGTTGGTTTGGATCTGGTGGCCATCCTCGGCGTTGCCGATGTCGCCGACGCGAACCGTGCGCGCGCCCACGGTTTTCAGGGGGACGTCATTGATCTCGGCCACGGTTTCCAACTGGCTGTTGGAGTAGATGTTGTAGTCGAACGGGCCCATGCGGGCGTCGCCGGCCGGCAGGATCAGATTGCTGTTGTTCACGGCGCGGACCACATCCATGGGGCTCAAGTTATAGGCTTCGAGCTTGAGCGGATCGGTGTAGACCATGATCTGGCGGTACTTGCCGCCGAAGGGGGGCGGCACGGAGGCACCCGGCACCGTGGCCAACTGGTTGCGCACGGCGAATTGGCCGACGTCGCGCAGCTGGGTTTCGTCGAGTCCGGCGCCCTGAAGCGTGACCAGGCTGACGGGCAAGCTCGAGGCATCGAACTTGAGCACCACCGGAGGCAGGGTGCCGGGCGGAAGGCGGCGCAGGTCGGCCATGGCGAGATTGGTGATCTCGGTGACGTCGGAGTCGGCGTTGGTGCCGGGCTGGAAGTAGATCTTGATGATGCTGACGCCCGGCAGCGAGCGCGACTCCATGTGCTCGATGCCGCTGCCCAGCGTGAAGAAGCGCTCGAAGCGGCTGGTGATTTCGGTTTCGACCTCCTCGGGCGGCATGCCGCTGTAGAAGGTCGCGACCACGACCTCGGGCAGATTGATCGCCGGGAACAGATCGACCGGCATGCGCACCAAGCTGACAACGCCGACGATGGTCAGCACCAGCGCAACCACCAGAATGAAATACGGGTTGCGGATCGAGAACTTGGGCATTACGAGGCTCCCGGGGCGGCCGCCGCCGCGCTGGGCGGCGCGATGGGCTTGGGCTGCACCGCTTCGCCGGCATGCAGCAGGCTGCCGCCGCCCAACACCACCTGGTCGCCTGGGGCGAGGCCGTGGGTGACCTCGACCCAGTCGGGGGTTTCGAGTCCGAGGGAGACCGGCACCACGGCCAGCTCGTGGCGGGGGTTGACGAGCATGACGGTTGCGCCGCCGTTGGCCAGGCGGGTGAGGGCTTGAACCGGCACGGCCAGCGTCCCATGGCGCTGGTCGAGCGTGAGGGTGGCTTGGGCGTACATGCCCGGGACCAGCACGCCGCGGGGGTTGGGCACGTCAATCTCGGTGTACATGGTGCGGGTGTCGAACTCGACCAGGTCGGAGAAGCGGGCGACCTTGCCGGCGAAGGTCTGGCCCAAGGCGTTGACGAAGACTTGCGCCTCGGTGCCGAGGTGGATGCGCGGCACTTCGGTCTCGGGCACGGGAATGCCCAGCCGGAGGACGTCCTCCTGGGCCAAGCGGACCACGGGCATGGCTTGGGCGGTGCCGGCCTGGATCATGGCGCCGGTGTCGGCGAAGCGCTGGGTGATGACGCCGTCAAAGGGAGCGGTGATGCGGGAATAGGCCAGCATGGTTTCCAGCCGGCGCTGGTTGGCTTGGGCTTCCGACTGCTGGGCCTGGGCGCCGGCCAAGGCCGCGCGCGCGGCCTCGACCTGCGCGGCGGCGGCTTCGTCCTTGGAGTGGGCGTCGTCCACCTCTTGCTGCGCGACCAAGCCGGGCTGGGTTTGGAGCACCTGATTGAGCCGGGTGTAGGCGAGGTGGGTGGCGTCTTGGGTGGCTTGGGCTTGGGCCTCGAGATCCTGCGCGCGGGCGATGTTCTGGGCATCCTGGGTGACGGCGGCGGCGGCCTCGCGCAACTGATCCTCGAGTTCCGGCACTTCGAGCACGGCCAGCAACTGCCCGGCGCGAACGTGATCGCCGACGTCCACGTTGATTTGCTTCACGTAGCCAGCCACTTTGGCGTTGACCGTGATGTCTTGGTAGGCCTTGAACTCGGCTGCCAACTGCAGCGTGCGCGCAAGGTTCCGGCGGGCCACAGCGACCACGCCGACCACCGGGGCCGACGCGGCCGCCACCGGCGGCGCGCCACCGCGGCCGCAACCGGCGAGCAAGAGACAGATGGGCAGGGAGCCAGCGAACACGTAACGCATGAACACCTCTCAGAAACCCGTTAAGATCCGGCCCGAGGCCGGCCAAGCGCAGGGCGAGCTAGAGGATGCGGGGCGGGCCGCGGCGCAAATGGACGCCGCGCGCGACTTCGTGGGAACAGCGCAGCCGGAGCGGGGGCAACGGGAAGCGAGCGGGAGGCTGGGAGGGCGGGAGTGGAATCACGCGGCTGGACCGCGGCGCAATGGCGGCGACGGTTTCCGCCGCCGCGCCGGCGCGGTCGCCTTGCTCGAGCGCGAACTGGGACTCGGATTGGCTGCGGAACTCGGCCCGGCGGGAGGGCCGATGGATGGGGCGCAGCCCGAGCCAAGCGAGCAGCACCAGCGCGCCGGCCACGCCGGCCCACGCCGCCACCTTTTTCCAATCAATCCGGTCGGGATGCATCGCGCGCCTGTGCGGCATTGTAGCAAACACGGGGAGGATCGCAACGGCCTCACTGCTATGCTGCATGGGTGCGGATACTGGAAAACCTCGACCTGGCGGCCAAGACCACGCTGAACATCGGCGGTCCGGCGCGGTTCTGGGTGGAGATGGAGCGCGAGGAGGAGGCGCCGGAGGCGATCGCCTGGGCGCGGGAGCGCGGGCTGCGGTGGCTGGTCGTGGCCGGCGGCAGCAACCTGCTGGTGAGCGATGGCGGATACAGCGGGGCGGTGCTGCACCCCGCCTTTGCCGGCTGGCGGGAACTGGGGGCGGGGGAGATTGAAGCGGCGGCCGGGCAAGACTGGGATGGGCTGGTGCGCGGCTGCGTCGAGCGGGAATTGGCCGGCATCGAATGCCTCAGCGGCATTCCCGGCACGGTGGGCGCGACGCCGGTGCAGAACGTGGGCGCCTACGGGCAAGAGGTGGCGGAGACGATCTCGCTGGTGCGCGCTTGGGACAGCGGCGCGTCACGCTGGGTGGAGCTGGCGCCGGCGGCGTGCGGCTTCGGGTACCGCAGCAGCCGGTTCAACCAGGCTGACCGGGGGCGTTTTGTGATCACGGCGGTGCGCTTCCGCCTCCAGCCCGGCGGGGCGGCCACGGTCCGCTATCCCGAGCTTGAGCGGGCGCTGGGCGGCGGCGGGCGGACGCTCGCCGCGGTGCGCGAAGCGGTGCGCAAGCTGCGTCGCGGGAAGGCGATGCTGATCGAGGCAGGCGATCCAGACGCTCGCAGCGCCGGATCTTTTTTCAAGAACCCGGTGGTGGGCAAGGCCGAGGCGGCGGCGGTGGCGGCGGCGGCGGGGGCCGAGCCGCCCCAGTTTCCCGCCCCCGGATCGGGGGTGAAGATCCCCGCCGCGTGGCTGATTGAACGCGCGGGGTTCGCCAAAGGATTCGGGTTGCCCGGCAGCCGGGTCGGGCTGTCGTCACGCCACGTGCTGGCCCTCGTGAACCGCGGCGGGGGAACTGCCGCGGAAGCGAACGCGCTGGCGGAGCATATCGAGGCCGAGGTGGCGCGCCGCTTCGGCGTGAGCCTGGCGCGTGAGCCGGTTTGGGTTTGCTAGCCGCGTTTGCTAGACTCGGGCCATGGCGCTGGAGCGCGTCTTCAATGAGAATTTCGCCCGCAGCCGGGAGGTCAAGCAGGCCGCGATCGAGCGGCTGCTGCCGCAGCTGGTGCTGGCGGCCGAGCGCCTGATTGCTTGCTATCGCAGCGGCGGAAAAGCTCTGTTTTTCGGCAACGGCGGCAGCGCCGCCGATGCCCAGCACTTGGCGGCGGAGTTCGTGGGCCGCTACCTGGCCGAACGGCGGCCGCTGCCGGCGCTGGCGCTCAGCGCCAACAGCTCGGCGGTCACCGCCATCGGCAATGACTACGGATACGAGCATTCGTTTGCACGGCAACTGGAGGCGCTCGGCCGTGCGGGGGACGTGGCGGTCGGGATCAGCACTTCGGGCAATTCGGGAAATGTGGTGGCGGCAATGCACAAGGCGCGCGGGCTGGGGCTGGCCACCATCGCCCTGACCGGCGAGGGCGGAGGCAAGATGCGCGAGCACGCCGACTTCCTATTGGATGTGCCCAGCCGCGAGACGCCGCGGATTCAGGAGTGCCATATTCTCATCGGCCATTGCCTGGCCCAGGCGGTCGAACAGGCGCTGTTTGGGAGCTAACGCGACAGGGCCCGAATTCCTGGTGCTGGGGGCGCGAGGCCAACTGGCGCAGGCGTTCCTGCAGCATCTCGGCCGGCGGGCCGCGGGGCTGGACCGCTTGGGGCTGGACCTGGCTGATCGGGCGGCGATCGAGCCGGCCTTGCGCCGATTGAAGCCGCGGGCCGTGCTGAACTGCGCGGCCTTCAACCACGTGGATCAAGCGGAACGACAGCGGGCTCGGGCGCTGAGCGCCAACGCCATCGGTCCGGCGCGGCTGGCGGAGGCGGCTGGCAGGCTCGGCATCCAATTGGTCCACTTCTCGACCGACTACGTTTTCGGCGGTGACCATTCGACCCGTGCGCGCACCGAGCGCGATCCACCTGCGCCCGTGAACTTTTACGGCTACAGCAAGCTGCTGGGCGAAGAGGCGGTGCTGGCAAGCTGCGCCCGGGCGCTGGTGGTGCGTGTGGCCCACCTGTACGGGGGCCGTTCGCTCTCGCCCGGCCGCGCCAACTTGGTGGAGCGCTTCCTGGAGCAAGCGCGGGCCGGGCAGCCGATTCGGGTCACCCGTGGACAGATGCTGAATCCGACTTCGGTGCACGACGTGGTTCCCGCTTGCCTAAGGCTGCTCGATGAGGGCGAATGCGGCCTGTTCCACTTGACCGGCGAAGGATGCTGCAGGGCGGAGGAATTCGCGGGAGCGGTGCTGGAGCTGGCCGGGACAGCCGGGAGGATCGAGGTGGTGGAGCGCGAAGCGCGCCCGGCCCGGCGCGCGGCGATGACGGTGCTGGAGAACGAGCGCTGGAACAATCTGGGGCCGACGCGGCTGCCTTGGTGGCGGGACTCGCTGGCGCGCTACATCAGCGGGTTGTGAATTCGGCCAGGGGCGCGGGATCGACGTTGCGCGAGGCGGGCGCATCCTGAAGACGGTAGAGGTGGTTCAAGGGTCCCGGCCCGGCGCCGATGGCGTAAGCCTGCTTGAGCGCGGCGGTCACGTAGGCCTTGGCCATCACCACGGCGTCGTGCACCAGCTTGCCGTTGGCCAAATTGGCCGCCAGCGCGGCGGAAAAGGTGCAGCCGGTGCCGTGGGAGTGCGGGGTGCGGACGCGGTCGGCGGCCAGGGCGGCAAAGTGTTCGCCGTCGTAGAGCACGTCCACGGGCCGCTCCAGATGGCCGCCGGTGACGACCACGTTGCGGGGCCCCATTTCGCGCAGGCGCGCGGCCGCCTGCTCCATCTCGGCCGGCTTGGTGACGGCGAGTCCGGTCAGCGCTTCAGCTTCCTGGATGTTGGGCGTCAACACCGATACCAGCGGAAACAGGCGCTGCTGCGCATGCTTCCAGCCGGCATCCTCCACCATGCGGGTGCCGGAGGTGGAGGCCAGCACCGGATCGAGCACGACCCAGGGCACGGGATGGCGCTCGAGCTGGCGCGCCAAGGTGTCCACGGTAGCACGGTTGGCGAGCATGCCGATCTTCACCGCCCGCGGCTGGACGTCTTCGAGGAGATGCTCGAGCTGACGGTCGAGCAATTTGGGATCCACGGCCTCCCAGCTCTTCACGCCCAGGGTGTTTTGGACCGTCTGGGCGGTGATGCAGGCGACGCCGTAGGCTTGATTGGCGGCAATCGCCTTGATGTCGGCCAAAATGCCGGCGCCGCCGGTGGGATCGAAGCCAGCAATGGTCAGCACAATGGGCGGTGCCGCGAGGGGCATGGGCAGCAAAACCTCCAGACGCCGATATAAGTTCAGGTGTAATCCGAACCGTTCCCAAAAGCAACCACAAATTTTTGGAGCAACCCCGGACGCCGTTCCGGCACTCTGGATTCCTGATGCTGGGAATCGTGCCGGCCGCAGGCAACGCCACCCGCATGCAGCCGATGGGAGGCTCGAAGGAGCTGCTGCCCTTGGGCTGGAACGCCGATGGCAGCCTGCGGGTGATCGCCGAGTATTTGATCGAGCGCATGATGATGGCGGGCGCCGAACGGATCTGTTTGGTCATCTCGCCGCAGAAATCGGATTTGTTGGCGTACTTCGCGCGCTCGCGGTTTGCGGCGCGGGTGTTCTTCGTGGTGCAACCCGAAGCCGCGGGGCTTTGCGATGCGGTGTTTCGGGCCGGGGGGCACGTGGCGGCCAAGGAGCGGGTCCTGATCGGCTTGCCGGACACGGTCTGGCAACCGAGGGTGGCGTTTGGAAGGGTGCCGACCGACACCCTGCATCTCATTACCTTCCCGGTGCGCCACCCGGAAGAATTTGACGCGGTGCGAGCGGGCGGGGCGAATCGGGTGGCTGAAGTCGAGGTCAAGCAGGCGGGCTCGAGGCAGCGCCGGGTGTGGGGGGCGATCACGGCGCCGGGCCAGGTGTGGCTGGAACTCGAGCGGTTCTGGCGCGAGCGGGGGGCGCGCGAGCAGTTCCTGGGGCACTTGTTCAACGCCTGGATCGAGTCCGGGCGCGCCATCACCTACGACACCCAGGGCACCGAATATTGGGACGTGGGCACGCCCAAGGGGTATCAGCGAGCGTTGGAAGCGCGGGTTTGGTTGGGGGAATTGCCGGAGGGGGCTAGCTCGGGGCCGGTGCCGGAGGAGCCGGTGGCGGCGGCTCTCCGGGTGGAGTGACGAGGGCTTGGGTGCCCTGGAAGCTGCGCCAGCGGACCCAGAGCACGCGCAGCGTGGCCATGATCGGAATGGAGAGATAGACCCCGATCACGCCGGCCATTTCGGCTCCGGCGAGGACGCCGAAAAGCACCGCCAGCGAAGGCAGTTGCAGTTGCCCGCCCATGATGCGGGGAGAATTGTAGTAATCCTGCACGAGGCGCCATGCGCCGAGGAACAGCGCCAGGGCCAGCAAGAAACTGTAATCGGAGAAGAAGGCGGTGCCCAGCACGATGGCCGCGCCCAGCAGGGGGCCAATCATGGGGATGAACTCGAGCAGGCCAGCGATCACCCCCAGCGCGATCGCATAGGGAACGCGCAGCAGCTCGAACCCAATCAAGTAGACGCCGAGGGCGAGCGCCGTCAACAGGATTTGGGCGCGGATATAGTTGGCCAGCACGTCATGGACGTCCTGCAGCAAGCCGCTCACGAAGACGCGTTGACGGCGGCGGGCCAACTGTTCGAGGATGGCTTCGGAGAAGCGACCGGCGCTCATCAAGAAGAAGATGGCGATGATGGGAACCAGCAGCACCCACCAAAGATTGCTGGCCACGTTGCCGATTTCGCTGAGCAGGGATTGCTCCCAACGGGCGATCTCGGCTTGATGCTGGGCGATGAACTCCTGAATGCGCTGCTGGGTTTCCCAACTCCAGCCGCGTTGGGTGCCCATTTGCTGGACAATCTGGCCACTGGCGATGCGATGGGAGAAGGTCGGGGCCAATTGCTCGAGGTTCGACGCCTGCTGCACAATATGGGGGCCGACGAAAAAGAAGAAGGCGCCGAGCGCCAGCACGAGCACGAGGTAGAGCAGAGCGACGGCTTGGCCGCGGCCGAGCCGCATTCGGGTCTGCAGCCCCGCGACTAGGGGTTCGAGCAAGTAGGCGAACAAGATGGCGAACAGGAACGTGACGAGGGTGCGCCAAGCCAAGTAGACAAACAGGAGCGCCAACCCCCACAGCAGAAGGGTGGCGAGCACACGCGCGGTGCGGGCATCAAAGACGAGCAAACCGAGATCCTTCACGTGCTGATGGACACTGAGCAGGGTTGGATGCTACTGCTGTTTGTGGTGGCGAACTTCGCCGTGGCGGGCATCGGGGCGCGCCTGGGCGAGCGCGGCCAGGGGACCGAAGCCTGGTTTGGGGGGCTGCGCAAGCCGACCAAGTTTCCGTCCAGCGCGGTGTTTGGTCCGGCGTGGGCTTTGGTCTTGATCGCCACCGGCGTGGCGGGATGGTGGCTGTGGCGCGAGGCCCAGCTCAGCTATTCGAGCACGGCACTGGTGTTATATGGCTTTGCGCTGGTGTTCAACGCGGTGTGGCAGGGCGTTTCGATCGGCTTGCGGCGGCTAGGGCTGGGGGTCGCGGTCGGGTGGCTGCTTTGGGCCACGATCGCGTTAACGGCGTGGGCCGACTGGGCGCAGGGGGACACGACGAGGTGGCATCTGCTCTGGCTGCTGCCCTATTGGCTCTGGGTGGGGTTGTGCCTGCGCTGGAACCACGGGCTTTGGCGCGCGAATCGGGCGGGGCCGGGAGCGGAGTCCATGCCGCCGCCGGATTCCGGGTACGTGGATTGGCCGGGCAAGCAGGTATCCTAAAAAAGTCCTGCGTCGCAGCCATGGCCCCGACCCCCATTTATTTGGACTACCACGCCACCACGCCGGTGGATCCGCGGGTTTGGCGGGCGATGGAGCCGTACTTCACGTCGCATTTCGGGAATCCGGCGAGCAACAGCCATGCCTTCGGGTGGACGGCGGCGAAGGCGGTGCAGCGCGCCCGCGGGCAAGTGGCAGCGCTGATCGGGGCCCAGCCCAGCGAGGTTGTGTTCACCAGCGGCGCGACGGAAAGCGACAACCTGGCCATCAAAGGCATGGCGGACCGGCATCGCGGCCGCCGCGCCCACGTGATCACCACGGCCTTCGAGCACCACGCGGTGCTCGACCCCTGCGCACGATTGGAACAGGAGGGGTTCGCGGTGACGCGGCTGGGGGTGGATCGGGAGGGATTGGTTGGGCTCGGCGAGCTGGAAGCCGCCTTGCGGCCGGAGACGGTGCTGGTGAGCGTGATGGCGGTGAACAACGAGATCGGGGTGGTGCAAGACATGGAGGCGATCGGGGCGCTGACGCGCCGGCGCGGCATTGCGCTGCACTCCGATGCCACGCAGGCGGCGGGCAAGCTGCCGGTCGAGGTGGGGCGGTGGAACGTGGACCTGCTATCGCTTTCGGGGCACAAGATGTACGGTCCCAAGGGCGTGGGGGCGCTTTACGTGCGCACCGGCACGCGGCTCACCTGCCAGCAGGATGGCGGGGGCCACGAACGCGGGCTGAGATCGGGCACCCTCAACGTTCCCGGCATCGTCGGGTTGGGAGAAGCGGCGGCGCTGGCGCAGCAGGAGTTGAGGGAAGAATCGGCGCGCATTGGGGGCCTGCGGGACCGGCTGCGGGAGGGGATCCTGAGCCAGCTCGAGGGCGTCCGGCTCAACGGCAGCGCCAGCCAACGCGTGCCGCACAACCTGCATCTCACCTTCGACGGCGTGGAAGCAGAAGCGCTGATGATGAGCATGCAGGAACTGGCCGTGTCGTCGGGCTCGGCATGCACCTCGGCGGCGCGCACCGCCTCGCATGTTTTGCTGGCGATCGGCTTGACGCCGGAGGAGGCGCAACGCTCGATTCGCTTTGGCCTGGGGCGCTTCACCACCGCCGAGGAGATTGACCGCGCCGCCGAGTGCGTGGTGCACGCCACCCGGCGGTTGCGCGAGCTGAGCCGGCCTTGAAGCTGGTGCGAGAAGGATGCGCCCGGATGGCGGACTTCATCACCTGGGACGATGCGGAAGCGATTGCGGCGATTCTCCAGCAACGCTTTCCCGACACCGACGCCAGCACGGTCGCGGATCTCGAAATCGCGCGTTGGACGCGCGAGATCCCGCTGTTGACGGGGGACCCGGCGCCGGGGGCGGGGTTCACGGCGCAGGTGGACGCGATTCGTGCCGCTTGGCAAGAGCTGTAGCGTCGTTCACCGGATGCCGGCGGCGTCCCCGTATACTGGCCAGTATGAACTTGTCTGAACGCATTCAGGCCGACATGGTGGCGGCCATGAAGGAGCGCTCCGAACTGCGGCTCTCGACGCTGCGCATGATGAAGGCGGCGGTGAAGAACCGCGAGATCGAGCAGCGCCATGGCCTTGACGACCCCGGGGTACAGCAGGTGCTGGCGACCATGATCAAGCAGCGCCAGGACTCGGCCGCCCAGTTCAGCGCCGGCGGGCGCCCCGAGCTCGCAGCCAAAGAAAACGATGAGATCGCCATCATCGAGGCCTATCTGCCGCAAGCGCTTTCCGGAGCGGAAATCGAGGCCGGCGTGCGGGCCGCGATCGCGGAGGTGGGCGCGACTTCGGCCAAGGATCTTGGCAAGGTGATGAAGGCCGCGCTGGCGCGATTCCAGGCCGGCCAGCAGCGCGTGGACGGCTCGGCGGTGAGCGAGGCCGCGCGGCGGCTGCTGGGCGCGAGCTGACCACGATGCCGTGGCACCGCCGTTTGCTGCGCGAGGGGGCGTTTGTGCTGGCGGTGGGGCTGCCAGTGCTGCTGTTCTTCGCGGCCGCGCGGCCGCGGGCCAACGCCAGCCGGCTGCTGAAGCGGCTGTCGAGCGTTGAGGTGGGCCGGTCCCACTTCCAGCCGATCGAGAAAATGGCTGCGGATTTCCCAGGATTTTCGACGTGCTCGGGAGACAGCTGCGTTTTCCAGTTTCAGAACACCTGGATGCATCGGTTCCATTTAGCGCCGTTGACCGAGTTCACGGCGCTGCTCCGCCGCGGCGGCTTGGCATCGGATCCGGGAGGCGGGAGCGTGGGTGCGCTCGATCTGGCGATGCTGGTTCGGCAAGACAACGGCGCCATCACCAGCGCCATGATGTTCGACCGGATGGCCCCGCAAGGCGCGGCCGCAGGCGCCAGCTTCGACGCCAGCATCACGTTCGATGCCCAAGGCCGGCCAGGGCGGACGATTGTCTTGCTGGCACCGACCGCACCCGCCCGGCAGCGCCAGCGCGCGCGCGGATTCAACTTGGCCTGCCTCACCAGCTTGGGCGGCTGCAAGACGAGCCGCGAGCTGCTGCCGACGATCTGGCAAGGGGCGCGCCGGATTCAGAGCGCCGGGGCGGATCGGTTGAGGAACGGGGCGACGGCGGCGGCAACGGTCGCGGCCCGGCGCTGAATCCCGACCTGCGCGAACAGGTTGGACAACTCGCGTCCGTGAGCATTGCGCCGATCCGCGATCCCGATGAAGGGCACGCCCGCGGCGGCGGCGCAGCGCGCATCATCGACGGTGTCGCCGAAATAGGCCGCAATGGGGAGCCTGTGGCGGCCGCGCTGCAATTGCAGCAGGCCATCGGGATGCGGCTTGGGCCGGGTGTCCTCCAGGCCCAGCACAAGATCGAACAACGACTCGAGGTGAAACAAGCGCAGGGTGAAGAGGGCGTCCGCGCGCGGGCGACCGGTGAAGATGGCCAGCCGAAAGCGCTGGCGCAAACGCATGAGCCCAGGCCGCGGCAGCAGCCACTTCTCATTCAAGATCAGCCCGTCGCGGCCAGGCTCGCCGAGATAGAAGCGATTGAAAGCGGCGATCACGCGCGCGCGCGAGACCGCGATGCCGCGCCGCCGCAGCAGTTCGCGGGTCACGTCCCAATCGTTGTTGAAGCCGCCGGCATGCTTCAAATCGGTGATCTCGCGGCTGCGGACGGGGCCGCCGCCCAGCGCGGCCACGGTGCGCTCGGTGGCCACGCGGAAGGAAGCGCGGACGTCCACGAGGACGCCGTCCATGTCGAACGCAAGCCAACCCACCCGTTCGGGTGCCATGTTCCCAGCCTGCCATAATGGCGCCGAGAATCCCATTCCCGTCCGTTTTTTCCCATGCCGGTCCAGGCCGTGGAGCACATTCGCCCGATGCGGGGCGGCGCGCAATCGCACTTGATGCGGGCCGACGATGGCCATTATTACGTGGTCAAGTTCGTCAACAACCCGCAGCATCGGCGCGTGCTGGCGAATGAGTTCATCGCCGCGCGCCTGGCGAGGGCGCTGGGCTTGCCGGCGCCGCCGCCGGTGATCGTGAACGTGCCGGCGCGGGTGGTGGACGCCTCGCCGGGGCTGATTCTGCGGGTGGGCGGCGCCATCGTGCCTTGCGCCAGCGGGCTGCAATTCGGCTCCCGTTTGCCCACCGGCGACCCGCACGCGCCCATCTACGACTATCTGCCCGAGCCTGGACTGGCATTGGTCTCGAACCTGGCCGAGTTCGCGGGCATGCTGGCGTTCGACAAATGGACCTGCAACTGCAACGGACGGCAGGTGATTTTCTGCCGGGCGGCACCCCGCCAGCGCTTGCGGGTTCACATGATCGATCAGGGGTTCTGCTTCGACGGCGGCGACTGGAAATTCCACGACGCGCCCTTGCGCGGCGTCTATTGCCGCAATGTGGTCTACGCCGGCGTCACCGGGTGGGGCTCGTTCGAACCGTGGCTGAGCAGCCTGGAGGAGCTCCCGCCGGATTTGATCTATGCGGTGGGCGAGGAGGTGCCGCCAAGCTGGTATGGCAGCTTCAACGACCTGGAGCGCTTGCTAGAGGTATTGATCCGACGCCGGACGCGGGTGCGCGAATTGATCCTTGAAGTGAAGCGATCGGCGCGAGCGCCGTTCGAGAACTGGACCGAATCCGCGAGCGTGGCCGCCAGCGCCGTGGCGTTCAACGGATGACCGATGCCGACGAGCCACCTCCAATCCTGCGAGTATGTGCTGATCCGGATTGCTCCGGACCCGATCCGCAACGAGTTCGTGAACATTGGGGTGGCGCTCTTCGACGCCCAAGCGGGCGGCTTCGTGGGCGTGCGGATCGCTCCGGATCTGCGCCGCGTGCGCCAGCTCTCGCCGCTGTTCGAAGAGGAAGATCTCGACGGACTGGAGGCCGACTTGCGCCGCCACCTGCAGGCGCAGGCTCCGGCGTGGAACTCGCGCGAATACCTCCTCCAGCTTTCGCAAGAGTGCTTCAGCCACGGATTGCAATTCAGCCCGCCGACGGGGGTGCTGACCGCGGACCCGGCAGCCGAGCTGGACCGGCTATTCCGCGAATTCGCGGCTCCGATCCAACCGCCTCGGAGCCATGAAACCAGCGCCCGCTCGCGGATTCTTGCTCATCTCGAGCGCACCTTCCACGAACAAGGCATTCTGCAGCGCTTGAGGCATCCCGTGCCGGCATCGCAGTGGCTGGGCCGCGGGGAAAGCATGAGCTTCGACTACCACTACCTCGATCGCGAGCGCCAGGACTGCCTGATCCAGGCCTTGCCGCTGGGGTCGAACGAAATGCACGTCAAGGCGTTCTGCATGACCGCGCTTCGCCTGCGCTCGAAGCTGAGCCGACTCGATGTCGCGAGTTTCCGCGAGGAAGCACCATCGCCGGCACCAGGGGACGATGCCACCATCTACCAGACGGAATTGCTGGAAAGCGCGGGAGTTCGGGTGCTGCCGCTTGCCGCAGCCGAGGAGGAGGCGGCGCGCATCCGCGAACGGCTGGGCCTTTAGTTGGGGTCATCGCCGCGGTAATAGCCGCGGCGGGTATGCGCGCTCAAATGCTTCAGGCGGGGATCCTGCACTTCGAGGGTGATGGTGTGGTAGCCCTCGGGAGGCTGGTTCGAGCGGTAGGTCAGGCTGTACTGCTGGCGGATATCCTGCGCCACCTTGCGGGTGATGGCGTCCACCTGGTCCAGGTTCTTGGGGAAATAGGCGGCTCCGCCGGTTTCGGCGGCGATTTGGATCAGCACTTTTTCCGATTCCTTCTGGGAGCTCTTGCTGTCGCTGCTGTCGAGCAGGCCGATGCAATAGATGGTCGGCGCGCTTTGGGCCTGGATCAAGCGGATGGCCTGGGGCAAGCTGTGGCTGGAAGCGTCGTCTTGGCCGTCGGTGATCAACAGCAGCACCTTCTTGGGATTCTTGCCCTTTTGGTTCAGGTACTCGACGGAACGGATAATGGCATCGTTCAATGCGGTACCGGCTTGCGGATCGATGTCGCCGAGGCCTTGCTCGAGCTGCGGGATGCTGTTGGTGAACGGGGAGGCGAGGTGAAATTCATCGTTGAACTTGACGATGAACACTTCATCCTGGGCATTGCTGGCGCGAACGAAATTGAGCGCGGCCTGATCCACCTTGATGCGCTTGGAGCGCATGCTGCCGCTGTTATCGACGACGATGCCGACCGAGACCGGGGCGTCGTCGTGGGAAAACGAATCCACCTTCTGCTTGACGCCGTTTTCAATGACGGTGAAATCGGAGGCGGGCAAGTTGGTGATGGAGCGCCCGTGCTTGTCGAGCACGCTGGCCTGCACCAGCACTTCGCCGACATTGGCATGGAACACCAGGCCGCTGCCGGCCTGCTGGCACAGCAATCCCGCAGCGAACGTCGCCACGCAGACGCTTACCTGGGCTGAGAGGCACCGCATGCGGAGGGGTCTTTTAATTATGGCATTGGCGGCGAGAGGGGCCGCTGCGGCAGCCGGGCGGAGAGCCGCTTGAAGGCTGGATAGGCGGCAACGAAGGCGAGCGTGAGCCCGAAGCTGATGAAGGAACGGCTGTAGAAGCCGCTCAGATAGCTGGATTCCATCGCCAAGATGAGGCAGCAGAAGCCGCCGCAGCCGGCCAGCAGCCACCACGGGTTCTGCCGGCGCGCCCAATCCTGCAAAGCCAGCCCGGGCCGCAGCAGCAAGGCGGTTCCGGCCACGACGGCGAGAAGCAGCAGGACGCCGGAGGGGCGCCAAATCTGGACTATCCGCAGCACCAAGCCGTGCAATATATAAAAAACGAGCGAGTTCGCGCCCCAGTACCGAACCTCGGCCCATGGCGGCGCCTGGCCGGAGCGGGCGCGACGCGAGAGCCATCGGCGCAAGCCATCGAGGAGCAGCGCCGCGTAGGCCGAGCCCAGCAGCCAGTATTCCGGACTCATCCAGAATTTGTTGAAGTCCAAGCCGGTGCGCCAAGCCAAGCCGGCGCCCAGGGCAAGCGCGGCGAGGCCCAGCGCGAGGCGCATGCGCGCGCCCGGGTATCGCTTCAGATGGGCGCCCAGCAGGTAGAAGCTCAGCCACGGCAGCAGCGGAAACAGGCCTGGGGTGAGGAAGAACGAGCCGACCCCGGCAGCGGTCACGCGCCAGTAGAAGATGTGCTGGTTGGCGAAATGCACCGCAAACGGCAGCGGAAACAGCCAGGTCCACCAGCGGGGCAGGAGCAGATGCAAGCCGAGCATGGCGATCATGGCCATGCCGGCGCTTTGGAAGACATCGGCCTGCCCGAGCGTCCCCTGGACGTAGTTGTTGGCGAAGCCGGCGAAGATGAGGAACAAACCATTGGCGGCGATGCGGGCCTGGTCGCCGCGGCGGCGAGCCAACAAGCCCCAGAGATTCATGCCGGTCGAGCTGAAGAACAGCACCGAGCCCATGGTGGCGATATCCAGCCACGGCGCGCGCGGAAACGGCACGTGGGCCACGACCATGAGCAGGCAGGCCCACCCCTTGATCAGGTCCACGGCATCGTCGCGCCGAAGCACCGGGGAGGCAACGACGGCAGCAGGCGCGGGGGAGGTCGGAGCAAAGGGCATGCAGCGTGCGTTATACAATCATCACTCATGCCCGCCATGGTCCGAGCAGAAAACATCACCAAGGCATTTGCCGTGGGCGAGGTGCAAGTGCACGCCTTGCGCGGGGTGTCGCTGGAGGTCGAAGCGGGGGAGTTCGTCGCCATCGTCGGGGCCTCGGGCAGCGGCAAGAGCACCTTGCTGCACGTGCTCGGAGGCTTGACGACGCCCAGCTCGGGGCGCATTTTCATCGAGGGGGCCGAGTACGGATCGCTGTCGGACGCAGCCCGAACCGCCCTGCGGCGCAAGGCGATCGGCATCGTGTTCCAGAAATTCAATCTGCTGCCCACGCTCGATGCCATGGGCAACATCGAGATCGCGCGCGAAATCGCCGGCGAGCAGGGCATTCCGGCCGCCTACGTGCAGCGCCTGATCGAGCTGCTCGGCATCCGGGAGCGCCTCCACCACCGCCCCACGCAGCTTTCGGGAGGCGAGCAGCAGCGGGTCGCCATCGCCCGGGCGCTGGTGAACCAGCCGCGCATCCTTCTGGCCGACGAGCCCACCGGCAACTTGGATTCGAAGAACTCCGATGCCGTGCTCGGCGTACTTTCGGAACTGAATCGCGAGCTGGGGCAGACGATCCTCATGATCACGCACAATGCCGCCGCCGCGGCCCTTGCGCATCGGACGCTGCACATGCGCGACGGCCTGATGGCGGCGGCGTAGCCGAGAGATGGCGCCAGGCGATGGAGTTTCTCCTCCACGGCCACGAATTCAACTTGAAGGGGGCCAACCGGGGCTTCTTCACCACGCGCCTGCGCTCGAACCTTGAACGGCTGCTGGCGGGCTGCGATTGCACGGTGGGCATGCGCGGCCTGGGTTTGGCGGTGAGTTGCGCGGCCGAGCACGGGGCGGAGGTGCGCCAGCGGCTGGACCGGGCCCTGGGAGTGCAAACGATCGTGGCTGGAGAGCGTGTGGCTCCGCATCCGGATGCGATTGCGCCGGTTGCGATGGCCGTGATCGCCGGGCAGAGCGGGGCTTCGTTCGCATTGAACGTATTGCGTCCCGACAAGGCGCTGGCGCTCACCTCCTACGAAGTGGCGGTCGCGGTGGGGCAGCGCATCGAGCACGCGCTGGGCCTGTCGGTGGACCTGCGCAACCCGCAACGCCGCTGCACCATCGTGCTCAGCCGCAAGGGCGCGCTGGTCAGCCGCGCACCCGAGCCGGGGCCTGGCGGCATGCCCGCCGGGACCGCCGGACGGATGGTGGCCCTGCTTTCGAGCGGATTCGATTCTCCGGTGGCGGCGTTTCGGCTGATGCGCCGGGGCGCCAAGCTGGTGATGCTCCATTTCCACGGTGCGGCGCCGCCGGGCATGGGATCGAGCATTCCACCGGTCGAGAACATCGCGCTCCAGCTCACCCGCTATCAGTTGCAGACCCGGCTGTACTTGTGCGCCTTCGAGCCGGTGCAGCGGGCGATTGTGGCTTCCGCACCCAGCCGATTCCGGGTGCTGTTGTACCGGCGGATGATGCTGCGCATCGCGGCCGCGCTGGCAGGGAAGCTGCACGCCCACGGGCTGGTCACCGGGGATTCGTTGGCGCAAGTTGCCAGCCAAACCGCGCTGAACCTGGAGGCGGTGTCGGCGGCGGTGTGCGTGCCCATCTACCGCCCCCTGATCGGCGACGACAAGATAGCCATCCAAGCCGAGGCGCGCCGCATCGGCACGTTCGCCGCTTCGACCGAAATGGCCGACGACTGCTGCTCGGCGTTTCTGCCGCCGAACCCGGCGCTGGCAAGTTCGGCAGCCGAACTCCAGGCGGCCGAATCGGAATTGGAGGTCGAGGCACTGGTGGGGGCCAGCTTGGAGGCGCTGGAGCAACGGAGGTATGGGCTGGAGGGGGGCGAGCCGCGCGTGGCCTAGGCTCTTTGGCAGCGAGGGCAGTAGTGGGCGCTGCGACCGGCCAGCACGATGCGGCGAATCCGTCCGCGGCAGCGAGGGCAAGGTTCTCCCTCGCGGCCGTATACGCGGTGCTCCAGATGGAACAGGCCGGGGGCGCCATCGCTGCCCACATAGTCGGAAATGGAGCTGCCGCCGGCGGCGATGGCCTCTTCGAGCACGGCACGCAGGGCCAGGCGCAGACGCTCGAGCCGTGGACGGGAGACCTGGGTGGCGTGCGGCGCCAAGCCGGTGCGATGCAGGCTTTCATCGGCATAGATATTCCCGACGCCGCGCAGCAGGCGCTGATTGAGCAAGGCGTTCTTGATGGGGGCTGCGCGGCGGCCGAATAGGCGGGCAAATTCGGATGCGCTGACCTCGAGCGGCTCGGCCCCTTGGGCAACGCCGAGCTGCGCGGCAAATCCGAATTCCGGCGCTGGCGCCAGGGCCACCTTGCCGAACCGCCGCGGGTCGCTGAATCGCAACGCGCGCCCGTCGTCGAGGTCCAGCATCAGATGGGTATGCTTGAGCACGGCATCGCCTTGATCTTCCACGATCAGGCGGCCGGTCATCCCGAGATGGACCATCAATTGCCAGCGGGCGTTGCGCTTCCGGAGCTCGAAGACGAGGTATTTGCCGGCGCGTTGAATGGCAACGAAGGTTGCGCCCAACAAGGGTTCCAGCTCTCGGGGGTTGCCGCGAAAGATTGACCTCCGGTGCAGCGTGACCTGGGCAATGGTCCGCCCGATCAACGAACCCCGCAAGCCGCGGGCAATGGTCTCGACTTCAGGCAATTCTGGCATTGAAGTAGGCTGAGAGCGCCGCGATGAGCGAAGGTTCCGTGGCTTGGCGGGCTTCAACCGCGACCTGCAGGCCGAGCCGTTCCACTTCGCGCCGGGTGACGGGGCCGATCACGGCCAAGGCGGTGCGCTGCAGCCGCTGGCGGTAATCCGGTCCGAGCAGCAGCGCCAGATGCCGGGCGGTGGATGGGCTGGTGAAGATGGCGGCATCGGCGCCGGGGAACAGCGCGCGCGCCAAGCCCTCCGAGCCCGCCGCCAATTCGGTGCGATAGGCGGGAACGCGGGTGACGATGGCGCCGCGGCGCATGAGCCCGCGGGCCAACTCATCCCGGCCACCCTCGGCGCCGGGCACGAACACCTTGCAGTCGCGCATGGGCGTTGCTGCCAGGGCCGCCAGCATCCCCTCGGCATTGAACGTGGTCGGCACCAGCTCGGGTCGGCACCCGCATTCCTGCTCCCAAGCGGCGGCCGTGGCCGGCCCCTGGGCGCAGATGAACGGGCGCCCGCGGACCAAATCGATGGCTGCGGCGCGCGCGTGGCGCGCGACGCTGTGGACGGCATTGGCGCTGGCGAAGATGCAGAGATCGAAATCGCGCCAAGCCTGCAGGGCGTAAATCAGATGCAGCGGCTCGGTGGCGGGCGCGATCCGGATGGTAGGCAAGGCAATGGCGTCGACGCCGAGCGCGCTCAGGCCGGCGATCAACGAGTGGTTCTGGCCGTCGGCGCGGGTGACGACGATGCGGCGCCCCTGCAAAGGCGGAGGGCTGGCGTCGGGGCTCACGGCGCCGATTCGCAGGCGAGGAGAATCTCCCGCGCTCCCTGGGCCAGCAGATCGTCCCCGGTTTCGGTGCCCAGCGCCTCGGCGGCGCCCAGGTCCTGCGGCGCCAGGTTCCGCTGCATGCAGCTGCGCAGGACTTGGGTTCCGTCCGGCACCGCGACCACCGCCGCCAGCCGCAACTGGCCGGCGTGCCAGGACGCGTACGCACCCACCGGCGTGTCGCAACCGCATTGCAGGCGGCGCAAGACGGCCCGCTCCGCGGCCACGGCGAGGCTGGTCGGGGCGTGGTTCAAGCGCGCAATCGCCCCCAGCACGGCGGCATCGCCGGCGCGGCATTCGATGGCCAGGGCACCCTGGCCGGCGGCTGGGCAACAATGCCCAGGGTCGAGGCGTTCGGCGATCACGGCCTCCAGGCCCAGCCGCCGGAGCCCGGCGCAGGCGAGCACGATGGCATCGAATTCGCCGGCGCGCCAACGCTGAAGGCGGGTATCCACATTGCCGCGCAGCGGAATGCATTTCAGATCGGGGCGCAGGGCCAGCAACTGTGCCTGCCGCCGCAGGCTGGCGGTGCCGAGGCGAGCCGAGGCGGGGAGCGAGGCGAGGGTGGTTCCCGGGGCGGCGACCAAGGCATCGCGCGGATCCTCGCGTTCCAGCACAGCCCCGAGGGCCAGGCCTGGTGGCACATCGGTGGGGACGTCCTTGAGGCTGTGGACGGCCGCATCCACGCGCCGTGCGAGCAACGCCTCCTCAAGCTCCTTGGTGAAGAGCCCTTTGCCGCCGATTGCGGCCAAGGGGCCGCTCTGCATGCGGTCGCCGGAGGTGCGAATCCACACCACCTCGGCCGCGACCCCGGCTGCCGCCAGGCGGCGCTGAACTTCTTCTGCCTGCCAGCGGGCGAGGATCGAGGATCGAGAGCCGAGTCGGATGCTCGGCGGGGAGCCGGCCATGGCGCTATTATGGCAGCCCGCCGGTCACGTTTTCGGGGTGTCTTCGAGGCCGAACAGGCGCTGGATGGCGTCGAGCATGGCGTCACGATCTGCAGCTCCGCTGGCTTCCTTGATGCGGACCATGGGTTGGTGCATCCACTTGTTCATCAAGCTGCGGGTGAGCGCATCCACCGCCTCCTCTTGCTCGGCGGTGAGCGCCCCCAAGCGGCTGCGCATCCGAGTCCACTCACTCGCGCGCATGGCTTCGGCTTGCAACTGCAGAGCGCGCACGAGGGGAGCGGCGTCCCTGGCCCGCTGGCGGTGGAGGTAGGCATCCACTTCGGCTTCGATGATTTTTTCGCCGGCCTCGGCTTCCTGCTTTCGCTCGTTCAGGTTGGATTGAACCACTTGGTCCAAGTCGTCCACGTTGTAAACAAACGCATTGTCGAGGTGGTGGACGGAAGGCTCAATATCGCGGGGAACCGCCAAATCGAGGAACAGCATGGGACGGCCACGCCGCCGCGCCAGGAATTGGGCGGCATCCGAGCGGCGAACCAGCGGCTGCGGAGCACCCGTGCAACTGATCACGATGTCGGCCAGCTCGCCGGTCTGCGGCAGCGTTTCGATCGCGAGCGCTTCGCCGCCAAATTTTTGGGCCAGCGCAGCCGCGCGTTCGAGCGTGCGGCTCATGATCAGCAAGCGCTGGCTGCCTTGGCGCATCAGGGCCCGGGCGGCGGCCTCGCCCGCCGCGCCGGCGCCGAGCAGGAGCACGACGCGGCCCTTGAGGTCGCCGAAGATCTGATGGGCCAAATCCACCGCCGCCTGGCTGACACTGACGGGTTGGGTGGCGATGGCGGTCTCGGTGCGCACCCGCTTGGCGGCACGGAATGCCCGCGGCAGCAAGGCCTCCAACTCTGGACCCACGGCGCCGGCAGCCTGGGCATGCGCGTACGCCGCCTTGAGCTGGCCCAGCACTTGAGGTTCGCCCACCACCAAGGAATCCAGACTCGAGGCGACGCGGAACAGATGCCGGACGACGTGGACGTCTTGGGCTTGGTAGAAACTGGCTGGGCGCAGGCTTTGCTGCCTGCCGGTTGCGCGGGCCAGGAAGGCGAGCAGGTCCGGCCTTGCCCCCTCGGCGCTGGCGGCGAGGACCTCGACCCGGTTGCAGGTCGAAAGGATGAGGCCCTCGCGAACCGCAGCCTCTTGCCGGAGCAGGGTGAGCGCCTGCGGCAGCGCGGCGTCGGAAATGGCCAAGCGCTCGCGCTCCTCGATGGGGGCCGTTCGGTGGCTCACACCTAGCAACCAAAGGCTCATTTCAAGAACAGGGAATGCATGCGGCTCAGGCCGTTGGCGAGCCATCCGGCCAACGCGAGCCCGAAGCAGACGAGGGTCAGATAGGCGCTGCGGCGTCCGCGCCAATCGGCGGACCAGCGCGCGAACAGCAGCACCAAGTACATCAACCAGGCCAACAATGCCAGCAAGACGGTGGGATCGCTGAGCGCGACGCGACCGAACAGCGCGTTGGCCCAATAGGCGCCGATGGCCAAGCCGGCGGTGAGCAGCGGAAAGCCGACCAGCAGGGAACGGTACGCGACCAGATCGAGCGTCTGCAGCGGAGGCAGCAGCGGGCGCGCCGAGGCGGCCGCGGACTTGGACTTGAGGCCGTGCTCGGCGAACAGATAGAGCACGCCGCTGGCCATGGCCACGACCAGGCCGGCATAGCCGACGAAGATCAGCCCGACGTGCACGTAAATCCAGCCGTTATGCAGAAGGCTTTTCGCCAATGCGGAAGGCCCGCTGCTGGCGGAGGCCGGCGCCAGCGTGGCCACGCCGGCCAACAGGCAGATGAGGGGCAGCACCACCAAGCTCAGCGAGCGCGGGGAATAGATGCGGTAGACCATCAAGAAGAACGCGGCGATCACGAAGGCCAGCAGGCCGATGATGACCCGGTACCCGGCAGCGGGCTCGAGGGGAAAGACCGCCGTGGTCTCGATCAAGCCGACGAACTGGAACAAGAATCCGGTTGCAATCGCGGCGCGGGCCAGGCCGAAAACGGCGTCCTGCCGGCCGCGGGCGCGCAGCAGCGCTGCCGCCACCGCAGCGGCCAGGCCGCCCGAGTAGAAGCCGAAGGCAACCCGCGCCCACAAAAGACTGAATGCCTGGAGAGAATACACGCCAGCACCGAAGCTCGATTATAGAGCGCGCGTCCGCGGCGTGCTTGGCTGGCAGGGATTGATCTAGGTATATGCGGCGAGCGCGTCGGCCGCCCGTGAGCCGGCTTGAAGGTCGCCGTCCACCAGGAGCACGGGCGCCCGGTCGCAGGCGCCGAGGCAGACGATGGGCAGGAGGGTGAAGCGTTCATCCGGGGTGGTTTCGCCCAGGCGGATGCCAAGCTGCGTTTCCACGTCCGCGAGCAGGCGGCGATAGCCGGCCAGCCAGCAGGAGACGCCGTCGCAGATGTAGATGACATGGCGACCGACGGGGCGCCGGTGCAGGAGGTTGTAGAACGTGGTCAGCCCCTCGAGCTCGCTGGCGGACAGCCCCAGGAACGCGGCAAGGTCGTTCATGGCCTCGTCCGAGATGAACCCGCGGTGGCGCTGGACGATGGCCAGGGCATCAATGGCGACGGCGCGGCGCTGGGGATAATGGGCGGCATCGGCCTCGATTTCGCGTTGTTCGTCGGGGCTCAGCATGGGGTCAGCGGTCAATGTCGGCCAGCACAAAATCCATGGCGCCGAGCACGGCGAGGAGGTCGGGAATCATAGCGCCGCGGCAGAGCTGCGGCAGGGTCTGCATGTTCGGGAACGAAGCCGTCCGGATGCGGGTGCGGTAGGACCCGGTCGAGCCATCACTGACGAGGTAGTAGCCATAGCTGCCCTTCGTGCCCTCAATGACGCCCAGGGCTTCGCCATACGGCAGCACCGGACCCCAGCTTACGCCGAGAAAATGGGTAATCAGGGTTTCGATGTCGTGCATGGTGGCGGGTTCCTTGAGCGGCGGGGTGGCGCGCGGGTCGGCAGACTTGCAGGGGCCGGCCGGCATGTGGTCCAAACATTGGCGGATGATGCGCAGGCTCTGGCGCATTTCCTCGACCCGGACCTGGGCGCGAGCATAGCAGTCACCGCCGGTTGCGGTGGGGATGTCGAAATCGAAGTTTTCGTAGCCGGAATAGGGTTGTTTTTTCCTGAAATCCCAATCGAGGCCAGTGGCACGGAGGTTGGGGCCGGTGATGCCCCACTCGACGGCATCGTGCTGCGACATCCGCCCGACGCCTTGGGTGCGGGCCTTGAAGATGGAATTGGCCATGACCTCGCGGTCGTATTCGGCCAGGCGCGGCGGGAGGTAGGCGAGAAAGTCGGCGACCATCGCGTCCCAGCCGCGGGGCAAATCCTGGGCGACGCCGCCGATGCGAAACCAGTTGGGATGCATGCGCGCTCCACACACGGCTTCAACGATGCCGAAGGCGCGCTCGCGGTCGTTGAAGGTGAAGAAGACCGGCGACAGCTGGCCGAGATCCTGGGCAAAGGTGCCGTACCAGACGAGGTGGCTGATGATGCGGAACAGCTCGCACAGCATGACGCGGATGGCTTGGGCGCGAGGCGGGACCTCGATCGAGGCCAGGGTTTCGACCGCGGTCAGGTAGGCGAGATTGTTCATCACCCCGCCGAGGTAGTCCACGCGGTCGGTGTAGGGGATGTAGGTGTGCCAACTCTGGCGCTCGCCCATTTTCTCAGCGCCGCGGTGGTGGTATCCGATATCAGGAACGCAGTCCACGATGGTCTCGCCGTCGAGCTGGAGGGCGATGCGCAGCACCCCATGGGTGCCGGGATGCTGCGGGCCGACGTTGAGGAACAGGAAGTCGGTGTCGGCGCGGGAGCGCGCCATGCCCCAGGCTTCGGGGTCGAAGCGCAGGTCGTCTTGCTCGCGCGCGACTTTTCGCTCCGACAGGGTGAACGGCCCCATTTCGGTGGCGCGGGCGGGGTGCTCCTTGCGCAGGGGATGGCCCTGCCAGGAGGGCGGCATCAGGATGCGGCGCAGATGGGGATGGCCGTCGAAGCGGATGCCGAACATGTCCCAGGCTTCGCACTCGTACCAGTTGGCCGATGGCCACAAGTCGGTGATCGAGGGGGCACGAAGGCCGGCGCCGTCGGGCAGCGGCACCTTGAGCCGGACGTACTGGTTGCCTGAGAACGAATAGAGATGGTAGATCAGGGTGAAATCGCTCGCGGGCGGAGCGAACGGCACGGTGGGAGGGCGGCGGCGGCGATTGCGCTCATCCACGGCGGTGAGGTCGTAGAGCATTTCAAAGCGCGGCTGGGCGGCATTCTTGAGAAAATCAAGCGCAGGGCGGATTTGATCGGCGCGCAGCCACAGGGTGGAGATGCGATCGAGCGTGGGCTCGACTGGGGGCAGCACTTGCGCGTTCAGGACGTGGGCGAGGTCGGCAGCCAGCACAATCAGATTCCGTCGGGGGATTGAAGTTCGGTGGCAGCGCTGCGTTGGGCGCGCTTGAGGTCGCGCTGAGAGGGCAGCACGGGTTTGACGACCTGCTGCTGGCCGACCACCCAGCTCAAAGGGCGTCGCTCCTTGCCAACCTGCTCGCGCAGCAGCAGGATGCCCTCCATGAGCGCATCCGGGCGGGGCGGGCAGCCGGGGACGTAGACGTCGACCGGCAAGAATTTGTCCACGCCCTGGACGACGCTGTAGATGTCGTACATGCCGCCGGAGTTGGCGCACGATCCCATCGAGATCACCCAGCGCGGGGCCATCATTTGTTCGTACAAGCGCTGGATCACCGGCGCCATTTTGATGAACACCGTTCCCGCGATGACCATCAGGTCCGCCTCGCGGGGCGTGCCGCGGATCACCTCGGCGCCAAAACGCGCCAAGTCGTACTTGCTGGTGATGGCGGTGGCCATCTCCACGAAGCAGCAGGAGAGGCCAAAGTTGAAAGGCCAAATTGAGTTCTTGCGCCCCCAGCCCAGCAGCAGCTCCAAGCGGGTGAGGATGAGCGAGCGGCGGACTTCACGTTCGGCCGCGTCGGGAAGCGGGTCCGCCCCCGGCTTGGAAAGCCAGGCATTCATGGGAGCTTGGGTTTGAGCTCGCCCCAGTCGAGGGCGCCGACGCGGGCGAGATAGAGCAGGGTCAGCAGCAAGACGCCCGCGAAAATTGCAATTTCGGAGTAGGCAAACCACCCGGCGGCGCGCGCGACCAGCGCCCAGGAAAATAGGAAAACCGACTCTAAATCGAAGATAACAAATAACATGGCCACCAAGTAGAAGCGCGCGGAGAGGCGCACCTGCGAGCTGCCTTGGCTGGCCACTCCGCCTTCGTAGGGAAGCGCGGTTTCGGGCTGGCGATGGCGCTCGCCTAGAACCGCCGAGAGCGCGAGCATGGCGAGAACCAACGCGAGGACGAGGACGAAATAGACGATCAAGGGCCAGAGCATGGGTTGACGTGGGGCAGGGGCAAGGGGACAGGGAAGTAGATGCAAGGCAGGGGGGCGGAAGGGGCTACCGAATGGACGGTTTTGGCTCGTGCAAAAAAAAGTCGGGAATGTAACAATTTTGTAGATTTTTGCTGCTTCGCTTATCTCAACACCGAGCAGACCTGCTCTCCGTGGTTTGGGTTGCCCTCATCTCGAGCCACCGCGGTCTGTGGGCATTGGGCCCGTTCCGCCCGAACGGGCCCATTTGCGTTGGCGGTGGGCTGTACGGACGGGATGTATGCAGGCGGTACAATGGTCTGTATGAAAAAGACCTTGAACATCGATTCAAGCCTGCTGTCGGAGGCGCGAACGAGTTGCGGAGCCGCCACCGACACGGAGACGGTGCGGCGGGGGTTGGAGGCACTGGTGCGGCAGGCGGCGATTGAGCGCATGCTGGCCTATCGCGAACCGAACGCGCAGGACACGCCGCGGCGGCGGGGGCCTGGGTCTGGAGCGCAGGCCAAGCGCGCGGCACGATGATCCTGGTTGACACGTCCATTTGGGTCCGCGCCTGGAGGGGGCGTCTCGAGGCTTTTCCGCAACTGAGCGAGATCATGCGCAGCCATAAGACGGCTGGCCACGAGCTGGTGCATGGGGAGCTGTTGGCCGGCGACGGCGGCGGCCGCGCGGGGTTCTTAGCCGACTATGAACGACTGACATGGGGACCGCGGCTGCCGCATCAAGAGGTGGCGCACTTCGCGCGGCTGCGGCGCTTGCACGGACGTGGCGCCGGCTGGGTTGATCTGCATCTGCTGGCCGCGACGCTGGTGAAAGGCTGGCGGCTGTGGACGGCCGATGCGGTTCTGGCCGAGCTGGCCGATGATTTAGGGATAGGGCACAGGATTTAGCCTATGCTGCAGCAGCTGGCCGGGGCGATGGTGTTGGCGATTGGATTGGGTCTAACGGCGCAACAGCCCGCTGCCGCGCCGAAATTTGATGCGGTGAGCGTGAAGCCATTCGAAGTGCCCAGGACCGGATGGGCCTGGGGACCGCCGAAGATGGACCCGGAGCATTTCCGCATTCCCGGCTCGCCGCTGCGCGACATCGTGCTTGATGCCTACGGCATTGATGATTTCCAGCTCTTGGACCTACCCGATTGGGCGGCGCACGAATTTTTTACGATCACCGCGACCACGGATGCACCTGCTGCACCGGAGCAGATGCTGCTGATGCTCCGCCAGGTGCTGGCGGAGCGGTTTCATCTGGAGATGCAAATTGGAAGCAAACGCATGCCAGTATACGAGATGCGGGTGGCGCCTGGCGGCCTGAAGGTGCAACCCCTGGCGGAGGACGGTCAATGCGGCCCTGGAACCCGGCGCGGGAGAGTGCCGAAAGACAGCATTAGCAGCTTCGCGGGCTGCACGATGAGCGACTTGGAGCACGCCTTCAATCGGGCCAACAGCAAGTTGGGGCGGCCGGTGGTGGACAAGACCGGACTTACGGGCCGGTATCAACTTCAGGTTTGGCAGAGCGCCATCCGCGACGAATCCTACACCGGACGCGGGTTCAGGTTCAGTTTCATCGAGCCCTTTCGAGAGGCTGCCGAAAGAGAATTCGGGATTCGATTGGTCGAGGGCACGGCGGCGTTTCCGATCTACACGGTGACCCGCGTCGAGCGTCCGAAGGCCGATCAGTAGGCGCGGGCGTGGCCGCTGGCGCGCCATTGGGCGAACAGCGCGCGGCACTCGCCGGCGAGGCAGCCGGATTCGATGCGCACGCGGCTGCCGCCGCGGGCGAGCAGTTCGGCGGCAGGGAGCGTGAGTTCATGGAAGCCGGCGGCTTGGGCATCGGCGATGGCGGCGCCATAAACGATGCGATCGAGGCGGGCCCAATGGATGGCGGCCAAGCACATGGGGCAGGGTTCGCAGGTCGAATACAGCGCGCAGCCGTCGAGGGCGATGCTGCGGCGGGCCTGGGCGGCGGCGCGGATGGCGGTGATTTCAGCGTGGGCGGTGGGGTCGCCCGCGGACCAAACCTGGTTGTGGGCCGCGACCAACAAGGTTTGAGCGGCGGCATCCACGATCGCGCAGCCAAACGGGCTCTGGCCAGCCGCGATGCCTTGCTGGGCGATGGCGATGGCCGCGCGCATCCAGGGTTCGTCCAGGCCGGTCATCAAAAATTCCGGGTCGAAAGGGCGAGCACCGAAAGACGGTCGATGCGCACCGGGTCATTGACGTACACGCCGCAGGCATACTCGACGCCGATGGAAAGGCCGAGCAAGCGGGCGGCGGCGAGCTGCAGTTCCAAATAGCCTTTCGATTGCACTTGGCTGGCGTGGCAGCGCATGACCTGCTCCCAGGCGGGCACGACGGCGGAGACGTCCACGACCAGATCCGGAGCTTGGAGGCCGTGCTGGGTGATGTCATAGAAATAGAGCTGACCAATCTTGTGAGGCGCAAGCGTCTTGAGGTCAGCCAAGCCGCCGTAGCGGGCGAAGCGGCAGGCATCGCGCACCAGGCGGCCTGCGGCGGCATGGTCGGGATGCTGGTTGGCCCCGGGATGGGGCGCCAGCACGATTTGCGGCTGGAAGCGGCGGATTTCCGCGGCCATGCGGATGGCGTTGGCGGGGGTGGCTTCGAGGTGGCAGTCGCCGCGGAAATCGAGGAAATCGAGCTCGGCCTGCAGCAAAGCCGCCGCGGCGCGGGCTTCTTGTTCGCGCTGCTCGGGATTGCCGGCCGAGCCGGCCTCGCCGCGCGAGAGGACCAGCAGCTTGATCCGGGCGCCCGCCTGGGCTTCGAGCAGCAGGAGCGGGGCGCAACCGAACTCGATGTCGTCGGGGTGAGGGCCGATGGCGAGGATGCGCGGCCCGCTCACGCTGGCACGGCCTCGCAGACATCCTGGTAGAAATGCTCGTACTGGGGAATAATGCGGCGCGAGTCGAAGCGCTGTTCCGCGGCGGCGCGGGCAGCGCGGGCGAAGCGGGCATGCAGTTCGGGGTCTTCGAGCAGCGTGGCCGCGCGCGCAGCCTGGGCGGCGATGTCGCCGACGGGCTCGAGGAAACCGTCCTGGCCATGGGTGATGAGCTCGGGCAGGCCGCCGGTCGCGGTGGCGACGGCCGGAACCGCGCAGGCCATGGCTTCGAGCGCGACCAGCCCGAAGGATTCAAGCTCGCTGGGCAGCAGCAGCACGCGGGCTTGCGGAATCAAGCGCTCGATGTGGTCCTGCTTGCCGAGAAACTCGACCCGGGCATTGATGCCGAGCTCGAGCGCCAGCATTTCTGCGGGTCCGCGCTCGGGACCGTCGCCGGCCATCAACAGGCGGGCCGCGGGCACCCGCGCCAGCACCTGCTGGAATATGCGGATGCAATCGAGCGTGCGTTTGACCGGGCGGAAATTCGAGATATGCAGCAGCACGGGATCGGGATGCTGGGTCGGCTCGGCGGGCTGATACAGCTCGCAGTTGACGAAATTGGGGATGACACGGATGGGGCGGGCGATGCTGAAGACGGCTTCGGTCTGGCGGCGCAGGTACTGGCTGATGGCGCTCACGGCATCGCTGCGCTCGATCGAGAACTTGGTGATGGGGAAATAGGAACGGTCGTTGCCGACGAGCGTGATATCGGTGCCGTGCAGGGTGGTGACGAAGGGCAGGCGGCGCTTGGGAGCGAGCATTTGCTGGGCCAGCAGGGCCGAGATGGAGTGCGGAATCGCGTAATGGACGTGCAGCAGATCGAGGCGGTAGCAGGAGGCGACTTCGGCCATGCGGGAAGCCAGGGCGAGCGCGTAGGGAGGGTACTGGAACAGCGGGTAATTCGAGACCTCGACCTCGTGGTAATGCACGCGCGGGCTGCAGGGGTCGAGGCGGATGGGGTTGGCGTGGGTGACGAAATGGACCTCATGGCCGCGCTGGGCCAGCTCCATGCCCAGCTCGGTGGCGACGATGCCGCTGCCGCCGTAGGTGGGGTAGCAGGTGATGCCGATGCGCACAGGGACAGTTTACCGTCGGCCGTTCGAAGTTGATAGGGTGGCCAGCCGGTCGAGGCACGGCTGGCGGGGAATCCGGTCTCGATCGCAGCCGCGAGAGGGCATTTGCTACGATGAACCTTCTTGCAAGCAGGAGGAGCGATGCGGCGCTGGATTTGCGCGTTAACGGCAATGGCGGGGCTGGCGGCGGCGGCTTGGGGACAAGCGGCTGCGCCGCGCGCGGTGGCGATTGCACCGGTGGTGGCAGGCCGGCAACTGGATATGGACCGCGGGGCGGCGGCGGTATGGCAATCGCTGAAGAAGCTCGATACCCGCGCCAGCTTGCTGATGGTGGTGGCGCATCCGGATGACGAAGACGGGGGCATGCTCACCTACGAGTCGCGGGGCGCGGGGGCGCGGGTGGGGCTGCTGACGCTGAACCGGGGCGAGGGCGGCGAGAACTTGATGTCGAACGATTTCTACGATGCGCTCGGACTCGTGCGCACGCAGGAGCTGCTGGCGTCGGATCGCTACTACGGAGTCGAACAGTACTTCACCCGCGCGGTGGACTTCGGATTTTCGAAGACCGAAAAGGAAACGCTGGAGCAATGGGGGCACGCGCGCGTGCTCGGCGATGCGGTGCGGGTGGTGCGCCAGATGCGGCCGCTGGTGATTGCGAGCGTCTTCGTGGGCGGACCCAGCGACGGGCACGGCAACCACGCCGCGGCCGGGGAAATCGCGCAAGAGGTGTACAACGCGGCCTGCGACCCGAAGATGTATCCCGAGCAACTGCAGGAGGGACTTCGCCCCTGGTGTCCGCTGAAGGTGTATGCGCGGGTGCCGGTGGGCGCGTTCACGCCGCAAGGCATTTATGACTCCGCCAGCCAGGTGTATGCCCCGGGGCGAGTCTTCGACTACGTGCACCAAACCTGGATCGAAGGCCAGCCCTCGATCAGCTTGCGCGTGCCCGAAGGCGGCTACGACCCGCTGCTGGCGGCGAGCTACACCCAGGTGGCGCGGCAAGGGCTGGCCAACCAACGGACCCAACTGGCGGGCATTGGCGTGCCGGACTTGGGCCCGGCCAGCACCCCCTACCATCTCTATGCCAGCCGAGTGAAGACCGGCGAGCCAGAGCAGTCCGTTTTTGACGGCGTGGATGTGAGCCTGACCGGCATCGCCGATCTCGCGCCTGAAGGTTCGCGCGCGGAACTCCGGCAGAAACTCCAAGCGATTCAATCGGACGTCGAGCAAGCCCTGCGCACGTTCCGGGCTTCGGCGCCGGAGGCGGTCGCCCCGATCCTGGCCCAAGGTCTTCAGGCCACCGAAGCGCTCCTGACCGAGGTGCATGCGGGCGCGGTTGCCGGGGAGGGCCAGTACGATGTCGGACGGGCGCTCGAGGTGAAGCGGGCGCAGTTCAACAATGCCATCGTGCAGGCGCTGGGGCTGCAGTTCACCGCGCGGGTGGCGGGGGCGGGACGCGGCGGGCGCGGCGGGCCGGCGGTGAGCTTCACCACGGCCATCCCTGGGCAGCAATTCGGGGTGGAGACGCACTTCGCCAGCCCGACAGCGGAGACGGTGGCGCTGGAGGGCGTGTCGTTGCGCGATTCCGGCGGCCCAGCTTGGACATTTTCCACGCCGCCCACGTCGGAGCAAATGCGGTTCACCGTGACTGTGCCGGACAAGGCGCCGGCGACGCGCCCCTACTATTCGCGCCCCAGCACCGAGCAAGCCTATTACGATCTGCAGCAGCCGCAGGAGGTGACGCTGCCGACGACGCCGTATCCACTTTCGGCCTGGGCCCAAGTCCGGTACCGCGGCGCAAGGCTGGAGATGGCGCAAGTGGTCGAGACGGTCGAACGCTCCGAGACCGCGGGCATCGTCGAGAACCCGCTGGTGGTGGCGCCGGCGATCTCGGTCGCAATCGCGCCGCACGCGGGCATTGTTCCGTTGCCGGCGGCGGCGCTGAAACTCGCGGTCACCATCCACAGCAACGTCAAAGGACCTGCATCCGGGAGCGTGCGGCTGCGGCTTCCGCCCGGTTGGCGGTCGGAGCCCGAGAGCGCGCCGTTCGCCTTGTCCCACGATGGCGAGGATGAGCCGATCACGTTTCGGATCGTGCCCGGCCGCGTGGGCACCAGCAGGTACAGCATCACGGCGGTGGCGAGCTACAACGGCCGCGAATACGAGCAGGGGTACCACACCGCCGGGTACGCCGGTCTGCGGCCAGCCAACCTCTATGAAGCCGCGACCTACGTGACGCGCGGCGTGGAGGTGGAGATCGCGCCGAAACTGAACGTTGGCTATGTGAGCGGCACCGGCGACAACGTGCCCCAGTCGCTCGAGAACTTGGGGGTGCAGGTGCATTTTCTGGGCGCGCGCGACTTGGCCGCGGCCGACCTGCGGCAGTACAGCGCCATCGTGCTCGGCATCCGCGCCTATGCAGCGCGCCCTGATGTGCGGACTTACAACGGTCGGCTGCTCGAATATGTGAAGAATGGAGGCGTGCTGATCGTGCAGTACCAGACTTCGGAGTTCGATCACGACTTCGGTCCCTATCCCTATCGGCTGGGCGGCAGCGGCGCGACCGTGGTGGACGAGGACTCGGCCGTGCAAATCCTCAAGCCCGACAACCCGGTGCTCAGCAAGCCCAACCGCATCACCGCGGCCGATTTCCAGGGCTGGGTCGAAGAGCGCGGGCACGGGTTCATGGCGAGCTGGGATCCGCGTTACGTGCCGTTGCTCGAGATGCACGATCCGGACCAGAAGCCTCAAGAGGGCGGGCTGCTTTTTGCGCCTTACGGCCAAGGGACTTACGTTTACGAGGGCATTGCCCTCTATCGCCAACTGGCGGAAGGAGTTCCGGGCGCGTATCGGATTTTTGCGAACCTTTTGAGCTTGGGACGATAGCGAGCCGAGTGCTGGAAGCGGGCCGGCTGGAGGAGCGATGCCGGCATGGCGGCGATATGCCTGGACCAGGGTTGAAGAGCTATGGACGCCCGACCGGGATTTGGGCCGCATGCCCGGGCGGAAGGTTCGGCACCCGATGATTGACCAGGTGCGCTAGGAACGAGGTTCCCGCATTGATCCGAGCGCCGAAGTTGGCGGCGATGGTCTGGCCCACATCGGCTAACGAAGCTCGGGTCCCGAGATCGCTGGCGGCAGCGGCCGGCGCATAGGCGAGCAAGGGAACAAACTCGCGCGAGTGATCGGTGCCGGGCGTGGTGGGATCGCAGCCGTGGTCGGCGGTGAGCAGCAGCAGGTCGTCGGCGGCCAGCGCATCCACGATGTGACCCAACCCGCGGTCGCACTCGGCCAAGGCGCGCGAATATCCGGCCACGTCGTTGCGGTGTCCGTGCAGCATGTCGAAATCCACGAGGTTGGTGAAGATCAGCCCGTCGCGGCGGCTCGCCAATGCCGCAATGGTCTTTTCAAGGCCGTCGGCGTTGGAGCTCATCGCGGCATGCGAGGCGATGCCGCGGCCGAGAAAGATGTCGTGAATTTTCCCGACCGCATGCACGGCGACGCCCGCGGCCGCCAGTTGGTCGAGCAACATGCCATCGGGGGGCGGCACCGCGAAATCATGGCGGTTGCGGGTGCGGGTGAATCCATGGGCGACATCGCCGGTGAAGGGACGGGCGATGACGCGGCCCACACGCCAAGGACCTTGGCACAGCTCTCGGGCGGCCGAGCACATCGCGTACAAGTCCGCGAGCGGCACGCGCGACTCGTGGGCGGCGAGCTGGAAGACGCTATCGGCCGAGGTGTAGAGGATTGGCCAACCGGTCCGCAAATGGACGGAGCCCAGGCGCTGGATGATTTCGGTGCCGCTGGCGGCAATATTCCCGAGCGTGCCGCGGCCGACGTGGCGCTCGAATTCGCGCACGAGCGCAGGAGGGAAACCATCCGGGAAAACGGGAAAGCCGGGATCGAGGACGATGCCGGCCATCTCCCAGTGACCGGTGGTGGTGTCTTTGCCTTCGGAAGCCAAGGCGCAGCGACCGTAGCTCGCCAACGGAGCTGCCTGGGGCCGCACGCCCGGAAGCGGTCGGATATTGCCAAGGCCGAGCCGTTCCAGCGCCGGCAGCGGGACAGGGCATCGCTCGAGCACATGGCCGAGGGTGTCGCTGGCGGCATCGAAGGCGCCGTAGCGCGCGGCATCGGGCATCGCCCCGATGCCCACGCTGTCGAGCACCATGAGCACGATGCGGCGAAAGCAGCCAGCCATGCCAGCTTGGATGTGAGCTTACGCAGCTCTGCGCCGAGCCCAAAGCAGCAGAAGCACCGCGGCCACGGCCATGGCGGCTGCCAGGGACGGCAGGTGGGGCACGCCCTGCATCGCTGCGCGGGCGGGAGCGGCGGGGAGGAGCGGAAAGGTCCCCACGGCGGTGGCCGCAACCAGCAGGATCAGACCGAGGGCGGTTTTCATGGCCGATCGGAAATTGGTGGACGTGAGGAGGATCGAACTCCTGACCTCCGCGTTGCGAACGCGGCGCTCTCCCAGCTGAGCTACACGCCCTGGTGCACGAGCAGACTGCGATTTTACCACGCGGCGTTGACTGGCGCGGGTGGCGCGGCTGCGCCGCGCCACCCGCTTGACGCTCGGCAGGGCGTGCTCGCTGCGACGCTCGCACCCCGGGACCCCAGCCCTGCCGGGCCCGCGCCGGGGTTGCTAAACTATGGATGGCAAGCGGAGGGGCGATCGCGGCCACGGGGCGCATGCGCCCGGTGGGCGAGGAAAGTCCGGACTCCGCAGGGCAGCGCGCTGGCTAACGGCCAGGGGGCCGGCTTCACAAAGCCGGTTCACGGAAAGTGCCACAGAAAAAATACCGCCGCGGAGCGATTCGCGGTAAGGGTGAAAAGGTGCGGCAAGAGCGCACCGCCCGGCTGGCGACAGCCGGGGCAGGGCAAACCCCGCGTGGAGCAAGGCCAAATAGGGGAGGATGGACCGGCCCGGTCCACACTTGACTCCCGGGTAGGCTGCTGGAGGGCGCGCGCAAGCGCGCTCCTAGAGGAATGATCGCCTCCACCGGACCGCGAGGTTCGGTGGAACAGAATCCGGCTTATACACCGCTTGCCACACATGCAGAATTCGGAACGCACCGTCCAGCCCGCCATTCGTGTCGAAGGCGCGGTGCGGCCGCCCGGGGACAAATCCATCTCGCATCGCGCGGCGATGCTGGCGGCGCTTGGGGATGGCGTCTCCAAATTGGCCAATTATTGCACCGGCGCGGACGGGCAGAGCACGCTGGCCTGCCTGGAGCAATTGGGCGTGGCGATCCAGCGCAACGAGGAGGCGGTTGAAGTGGCCGGGGCCGGCCTGGAGGGATTCCGGGCGCCGGGTGCGCCGCTCGACGCCGGCAACTCCGGCTCGACGATGCGGATGCTGAGTGGCCTCTTGGCGGCGCAGCCGTTTTCGAGCGTGATCGGCGGCGATGCATCGCTGGCGCGTCGGCCCATGGCCCGGATCATCGAACCGTTGTGCAGGATGGGTGCGCGGATTGCAGCGGCGGACGGGGGCAAGCCGCCGCTCGCCTTCTCGGCCGCGGGTGGATTGCACAGCATTGAATACCGGCTGCCGGTGGCCAGCGCCCAGGTGAAAAGCGCCATCCTGCTGGCCGGGCTTTTTGCGGACGGGGCCACGCGCGTGATCGAGCCCATCCCGACCCGCGACCACACGGAATTGATGCTGCAGCACTTGGGCGCGCCGCTGGAGCAGCGCGGCAGGGAAGTCGAGATCCGGGGGCCGGCCGGGGCCTTGAAGGCGCTGGGCGAGTTTCGGGTGCCGGGGGATCCCAGCTCGGCTGCGTTCTTCCTGTGCGCGGCGGCGGCGTTGCCGGGCTCGGAGGTGATCATCGAAGAAGTTCTGCTCAACCCGAGGCGATCGGCGCTGCTCGACGTGCTGGCGCGACTCGGGGCGCAGCCGCACATGATGGCGGTCGAGGAGCGGGCGGGCGAGCTGGTGGGAACCCTGCAGATTCACGGCCCGAAACCGGGACTGAGCGGCACCCAGGTCGCCGGCGCCGAGGCGGCGGCGCTGATTGACGAGGTGCCGGTCCTGGCGGTGCTGGCCACCCGAACCCGGCAGGGCGTGCGCTTTGACGATGTCGCCGAGCTGCGGGTGAAAGAGAGCGATCGGATCGAAACCATCGCCGCAAATCTGCGCGCCATGGGGGCGAGCTGCGAAACCGGGCCGAGCTGGCTTCACGTGCCCGGCCAGCAGCGTTTGCGGGGCGCCCGCATCGCCACGCAGGGGGACCACCGGATCGCCATGGCCTTCGCGGTGGCGGCGCTATGGGCCGAGGGGGAGACGGTGATCGAAGGCGCCGAATGCGCGGGTGTTTCCTATCCTGGGTTCTTCGCCGACCTGGATCGCCTCGCGGGCCGGTAAAATCGAGGGGCATGGGAAATTCGGCACAACAACGACGGGAGGCGCTGCGGGCAGCGCTGCAGGACCGCATCCTGGTGCTCGACGGCGCCATGGGCACGATGCTGCAGCAACGGCGCCTCACGGCCGAGGATTTCGGCGGGGCGGCGCTCGAGGGCTGCAACGAGAACCTGGCCATGACCCGCCCCGAGGTGCTGTTGGCGATCCACGGCGAATACTTCGCGGCCGGCGCCGATCTGGTCGAGACCAACACCTTCGGCAGCACGGCGGTGGTGCTGGCGGAATACGGGCTGGAGCAGCAAGCCGAGGCGATCACGAGGCGGGCCGCCGAACTGGCGCGCCAGGCCGCGGAGGCTGCCTCCACCTCGGCGAAGCCGCGCTGGGTGGCGGGCTCGATGGGGCCGACGACCAAGGCGATCACGGTCACCGGCGGGATCACCTTCGACCAGCTTCGCGAGAATTTCCGCCAGCAGGCCGGCGCGCTGCTCGAGGGGGGCGCGGATCTGCTCCTGGTGGAGACCTGCCAGGACACGCGCAACATCAAAGCGGCGTTGCTCGGGATCGAGGAGGCTGCGGCCGCCCGCGGCGAAAAGGTGCCGGTGATGGTCTCGGGCACGATCGAGCCGATGGGAACGATGCTCGCCGGCCAAACCGCCGAGGCGCTATGGGTTTCGCTCGAGCACGCCGAGCTGCTTTCGGTCGGCTTGAACTGCGCCACCGGGCCGGAGTTCATGACCGACCACATCCGCACGCTGCATACGCTCAGCCACCGCTATGTCTCGTGCTATCCGAACGCCGGCCTGCCCAATGAAGAGGGCAAGTACCTGGAGACGCCGCAAACGCTGGCGCACCAGCTCGAGCGCTTCTGCGACCACGGCTGGGTGAACCTGATCGGGGGCTGCTGCGGCACCACCCCCAGCCACATCGCCGCGCTGGCGCAGATGGCGGCGGGCAAGCCGCCGCGCCGGCCGCCGGAGGCCACCCATCGGGCATTGTTCAGCGGCATCGAAGTCATCGAGGCGGAGGACTCGACCCGTCCCTTGATTGTCGGCGAGCGCACCAACGTGGTGGGCTCGCGGCTGTTCAAGCAACTGGTGGCGGCAGAGCAATGGGAGGAGGCCACCGAGATTGCGCGGCGCCAAGTGAAGAAGGGGGCGCACATCATTGATGTGTGCCTGCAGTCCACCGAGCGCGACGAGATGGCCGACGTGGGGCCGTTCTACGAGAAGCTGATCCGCAAGATCAAAGTGCCGGTGATGGTGGACACCACCGATGCCAAGGCGATGGAGCGGGCGCTGACCTATTGCCAGGGCAAGGGCTTGATCAATTCGGTGAACCTGGAGGACGGCGAGGAGAAATTCGAGCGCGTCTGCCCGCTGGCGCGGCAGTACGGCGCGGCGCTGGTGGTGGGCTGCATTGACGAGGATCCGGTGCAGGCGCAGGCGTTCACGCGCGAGCGCAAGCTGGCGGTGGCCGAGCGCTCGGTGGCGCTGCTGACCGGCAAATACGGCATTCCGGCCCACAATCTGGTGCTCGATCCGCTGGTATTCCCGTGCGCCACCGGCGACGAGAATTACATCGGCGGCGCGGCCGAGACCATCGAGGGCGTGCGGCTGATCAAGCAACGGATTGCGGACGTGAAGACGGTGCTCGGCATCTCGAACGTCTCGTTCGGGCTGCCGGCGGCGGCGCGCGAAGTGGTCAATTCCGTGTTCCTATACCACTGCACCAAGGCCGGGCTGGATCTGGCCATCGTGAACGCCGAGAAGCTGGAGCGCTTCGCCTCGATCCCGGCCGAGGAGCGGGAGCTGGCGGAGGCGCTGCTGTTCAACACGCCGCATGAATCCGGCATTGCCCGCGACTGGCGCGAGCAAAGCAAGGAGCAGCGGGCAGCGGTGAACCAGTTCCGCATTGCCGCCATCGCCGAGCATTTCCGCAAGAAGCAAGGGGCGGGCGCCAAGTCGCGGGCGGCGCAGCCGGAGCTGCCGCTCGACCAGCGCCTGGCCGGGTACATCATCGAGGGCACCAAGGACGGCCTGGTCGCCGACCTGGAGCGGAAGCGTGCCGAGGGGGCGAAACCGCTGGAGATCATCAACGGCCCGCTGATGGCAGGCATGGCGGAAGTCGGCCGCCTGTTCAACAACAATGAATTGATCGTGGCGGAGGTGCTGCAATCGGCCGAGGCGATGAAGGCGGCGGTGACGCACCTGGAGCCGCACATGGAAAAGTCCGAGAGCGCGACCAAGGGCCGGGTGCTGCTGGCCACGGTCAAGGGCGACGTGCACGACATCGGCAAGAACCTGGTGGAGATCATCCTCTCGAACAACGGCTATGACGTGGTGAACCTGGGCATCAAGGTGCCGCCCGAGCAGCTGATCGAGGCCTACCACCGCGAGCGCGGGCTGGGGAAGCCGGTGGATGCGATCGGGCTTTCAGGCTTGCTGGTGAAGAGCGCCGGGCAGATGGCGATCACCGCGGGAGACTTGCGCGAGGCCGGCATCGGGCTGCCGCTGCTGGTCGGCGGCGCCGCGCTCTCGGACCGGTTCACGCGCACGCGCATCGCCCCGGAGTACGGCGGAGCGGTGTGCTATGCCAAGGATGCGATGTCGGGCCTGGCGCTGATGAATGCCCTGATGGATCCCGCCCAGCGCGAGGCGGTGGTGGCGCGCCATGCCCCCGAGGCGGCGCCGGCAGGGCCGAGCGCCGCGGCGGCCGCAGCCGCGCAGAGCACGGCGCGCAGCCGCAAAGTGCGGACGAACCTGGAGATCCCGCGCCCGGCATCGCTGGCGCGCGTGGTGCGGGACGTGCCCCAACTCAGCGAAATCTGGAGCTACATCAACCCGCTGATGCTGTATCGCCACCATCTCGGGTTCAAGGACAATTTCGAGAGGGCTTTGGCCGAGCGCGATCCACGCGCGCTGGAGCTGCACGAGCAGGTTGAAGAATTGAAGGCCGACGCGGCGCAGTGGATGAAGGTCCGCGTGGTGTGGCAATTTTTCGAAGCCGAGCCGGAGGGCAACGCCATCCATTTCTTCGAGCCCGGCGCGGCGAAGCCGCGCCACACCTTCCAATTCGAGCGGCAGCGGCGCAGCGACGGACTTTGCCTGGCCGACTATGTGCTGGCGCCGAAGCCGGGGCAGCGGGACCATGTGGCGGCGATGGTGGTGACGGCGGGCGCCGGGGTGCGGGAGCGCGCGGAGGCGGCCAAGCAGCAGGCGCGCTATGTCTACTCCCACGGGGTGCAAGTGCTGGCGCTGGAGACGGCGGAGGCGGCAGCGGAGTGGCTGCACCGGCGCATCCGCGAGGACTGGGGCTTCGCCGACCCGCCGGAGATGACGATGAAGGAGCGGTTCACGTCGCGCTACCGCGGCAAGCGCTACGCCTTCGGGTACCCGGCCTGTCCGCGCATCGAGGACCAAGCCGGCGTGTGGGAGCTGCTCAAGCCGCAGGAGATCGGCGTCACCCTGACGGAAGGCATGATGATGGAACCGGAGGCCTCGACCTCGGCGCTGGTGTTCCACCATCCCGATTGCAGCTATTTTTCGGTCAGCGACGAGGCCGCCGGCCGCGTGGTGTCGCGCGAGGCCATGATGGAAGCCACGCAGCAATAAAACGCGAAGCGGGGTGGCGGGTCCACAGCAGCGCGAGCGAGATGACGATCGCAATCCATATCGCCGCCCATAATACATCCCGATGAAACATAAAAATTGGAGGGTCGGGGCCGGGCCGCGGTTGCATCGGCGCGGATCCATGGAGCGCATGCGCCGGGAGCGAGCGCGATGCCGCGACGGTTCCCGGCCCGCCAGGCGGGCGCAAGCGCCGGCTCGCGACCTCGGCCCGGATCCAGGCGGAGGCGATGGAGGCCCGGCCGGGCGCTTCGTGCTGGGCCTGGGCAACGCCTGCATGGACACGGTCCTCTCCGTCGCTTCCATTCCCGCGCGCGGCGAGCGCCGTGACTGCCTGGATCGCGCCCACTTTCCCGGCGGGCAAGCCGCGGGCGCCATGGTGGGCTGCGCGCGCTTGGGGCTCAAGACCCGTTTTCTGCTCCGCACCGGCGATGACGAGGCGGGGAAGATCGTATGGGCCGGGCTTGAATCCGCCGGCGTGGACCTTCGCTGGGGACGACGGATGCCGGGCGTGCCCACCGCCCGCGCCATCATTGTGCGCGAGATCGGCGGCGAGCGCGTGGTGCTGTGGAACACCGACCCCGGCCTGGCCGTGGGCCCCGGGGAGATTCGCGACGCTCACTTCGAGGGCGCGTCGGCGCTCTACCTGGATGGACGCGATGGCCCGGCCAGCCTGCGCGCGGCGCAGCTCGCGCGCGTGCGCGCGATTCCGGTCATCGCCGACTTCGACGCCTGGTACGATCACACGGGCGCGCTGATCCCGCTGGTGGATCATCTTGTCGTGCCGGCGAGCTTCCCGGCGCCGAAGCCCGTTCCCGGGCAATCCGTGGTCGTGACGCTCGGCGCCGGGGGCGCCGAAGCTCGCGTGGCAGGCCAGCCGGCGCTGCATGTGCCCGGTTTCCAGGTGAACGCGGTGGACACGACCGGAGCCGGCGATGCCTTCCACGCGGCCTACGTGTACGCGGCCCTGCAACGATGGGGCTTGCTCCGCCGCCTGGTTTTCGCCAATGCCGCCGGGGCCTGCGCCTGCGCCCGGCTCGGTGCCCAATCCGCCCTGCCGACGCTGGCGCAGATCGAGCAGGTCGTGGGCGGCGCATGAACGGTCCTTTGCGCCTCGGCCATCGCGGCCATCGCGTGCCCGAGTGGGGCGAGCCAGAAAACACGCTCGCGGCCTTCGATCGCGCCCTGGCGTGCGGCTGCGAAGGCCTGGAGCTCGATCTGCAGCCTACGCTGGACGGCCGCGTGGTGGTGGCGCATGATCCCGAGCTGCACACGGCCAGCGGCGCCGTGGCCGTGGCCGAGGCGACGCTGCGGAGCTTGCGCCGGCTCCAACCCCGATTGGCTACCCTCGATCAAGTATTGCGCCGGTATCGTAGCCGCGCCTGGCTGGATCTCGAGCTGAAATCCATCCACGCGGCGCCGCTCGTCGCACCGTTGCTGGCGCGCTGGCCGCCGCAGGCGGGGTACGTGCTCAGCAGTTTCGACCCCGAGTGCCTGCGTCGCCTGCGCAGGCTGATGCCGGGCGCGCCGCTGTGCCTCAACCTCCGGCGGCCGTGCCGTCTGCGCCGCCTCCGTCGCGAGTCGGTCGCATGGATCGCACCGCAGCAGGCCTCGTGCACCGCTTGGTATGTGCGCCGCCTCAAGAACGACGGCTGGAAGGTACTGGTTTGGACGGTGAACCGCGCCGCGCGCATGCGCCTTTTGGCCAGGGCCGGCGCCGACGCCATCGTTTCGGATGATCCCGCGCTGCTGGTGAAGACGCTGCCGCGTGCCGCAGGTCAAACCGGCTGAGTTGCTCGGGCATCTGGAACTGAGATGACCGCAGAATTGGCCTGGACGCCGGCGCAGATTCGGAAGCAAGTCGAGGATCTCGGCGAGTGGTTCCAAAACCTGGACCTACGGGGCGTGCCCACCGCTCCGGGCCACTTCCTCGGCGATTATCCGACGGTGAAGTGGCGCAAGATGCAGACCGCGCTGCCGGCCCGCATGGAGGGCCTGAGCGTGCTCGATATCGGCTGCAACGCTGGCTTCCATGCCTTCGAGTGCAAGCGTCGCGGCGCCGCCCGGGTGGTCGGGGTGGATGCGGATGCCCGCTATCTTGCGCAGGCCCGCTTTGCCGCCGAGGTGCTGGAACTCGACATCGAGTGGCGGCAGATGTCGGCGTACGATGCCGGCAGCTTGGCCGAGCAATTCGATTGGGTGCTTTTCCTGGGCGTCTTCTACCATCTTCGCTATCCGCTCTACGCCCTCGACCTGGTTGCCAAGCGCATGCGCGGACGCCTGATGTTCCAGACGATGGTGCGCGGCGCCGATGCGGCTCGGCCGGCTGAGGACGATTACGACTTCTGGGATCAAGCCGGGCTCGAGTCGCCGGGCTTCGCCCGCATGAGTTTCATCGAGAAGAGCTTTGCCGGGGATTCGACCAATTGGTGGATCCCGAATCGGGCCGCGGTCGAGGGGATGCTGCGCAGCGGCGGGCTTCGCATCGAGGCGCATCCGGAGGCCGAAACGTGGGTGTGCAGCCGCGACCCGATCGCCGCCGCGCGCGGCTTCGTCTGGGACTTGGAGCTGGCGGGCACGCTATGAGGACGCCATGAAGTTCGCCCTGCTGCAGCCGAACTGGAGCTTCGCCGGCTCGACTTACTTCGGCTGCCCGGACACGCACCTTCCGCTGGAGCTGTTCTATGCCCGCCAGCAGCTCCAGGCTGCCGGCCACGAGTGCCTGCTCGTGGACGGCCAGCTCGAAGGTCTCGATGCCAGGGCGGCCGCCAGCCGGGTGGCCGAGTTTGGTCCCGATTTCATTGTCCTCACCACCGCTCCCACGTACTTGTTCTGGCGCTGCCCGCAGCCCGAGCTGCGGCTTCCGGCTGGCTGGATGCGCACCCTGCGCGAGCGCTGCCCGGCTGCGACCATGGTGGCGATAGGCCCGCATGGCTCGGCCACCCCGGGAGCCGCGCTGGCCAAGCTCGCTTGCGATTTGGTGATTTTGGGGGAGGCCGACCACGTCCTGGCGCAGCTTCCGACAGCACCTTGGGCCCAAATCGGAGGTTGCGCCTTTCGCACCGACCACGGCGTGCAAATCAACCCCGGCCCGCACCAAGCCGACATGGCCGCGCTCCCGGCGTTGGATTACGCCGACTATCCCATGCACCTGCGCCAGCATCGCCACCACGTCTTCCATGGCGCTGGCCGTGGCGCCGAACTCGAGGCCAGTCGCGGTTGCCCCTGGGCCTGCACCTTCTGCAACAAGACCCTGTTCCGGAACCGTTTCCGGCCGCGGCCGGTAGCCGTCGTGACCGAGGAGGCCGCGCGGCTGCAGCGCCATGGCTTCGACTATCTCTACTTCATAGACGAAATCTTCGGCTGCGCGCCAGCGACCGCCGCCCTGCTCGCCGGCCTCGAGCCGCTGGGCCTCAGCTTCGGCATCCAGACCCGCATTGATCTCTGGACCGAAGACAGCTTGGCCGCGCTCGGCCGCGCGGGCTGCATTTCGCTCGAATGCGGCATCGAATCCGTCACCGCCGAGGGGCGCGCCCGCTTCCGCAAGGGCTGCAAGCTCGACAACGGGCGGATTGAATCCCTGCTGCGCTGCGCCCGCGGGCACATTCCCTGGGTTCAGGCCAACCTGATCGCCAACGATGAAGACGATCTCGAAGCCATTGACGCTTGGCGGAAAGGGCTCATCGCCGATGGCGTCTGGGTCTCGCAAGCGGTGCCGGTCTTCCCCTTCCCGGGCACGCCGCTTTATGCGCAGCTTTGGGGACCGCCCGACGAGTTCGCTTGGGAGCGCGCCCACGAGCACTACCTGGCGGTGAACCGCGCCCGCGACTATTACAGCGACATCCAAAATGCCTCGCCGAGCGCGCTGGCGGGTTTGGAGGGGCGCGAGGAAATGGCGCCCTGAACGTGCGCCTTCGCGCCAGCCCAGCGCCGGGCGCGGGCCCGGCTATCCCTCGCCGCCGAGGCCGGCGCGGGTGGCGGGCAGCAGCAGCAGCACCAGTACAGCGCCGAGCATGAGGGTGGCCGGACCCAGGTACCAGGCGCTGGCCGCGATCATCACCAGCATTCCGCGCCAAGCCGCCGGCCGGTTCTGGAACAGGTACAGGTTCGGAATCAGCATCCACAGCAGCCCCAGCATCGCAATCGGGATGCCCAGCCGCATGGGATCGATGCCCGCGCGGGCCGCCAACGCCGCCCAGGGTCCGAGTTGGCCGCGCAGGCGAATGAAATCGCCGGTGATGATGCGATGCAGGCCATCAGTGACCATCCACGTGCCCAGCAGAAAACCAAGCACGATCGCAGCCTGCCCAGTTGCGGGCGGCAGTGGATGGGCTGGCGGGGGAGCTTGGGGCATAAAAACAGAAAAGGGCGCGGGGAGGTCTGACCGCGCCCTTCTTGGGATTCAACTGCCCGAAGTTAAGAAAATCCTAATCGAGATTTGGGCCGGCGCAACCAAAAAATTTTACCGGTCAGTTGATGACGATGGCGGACATCATCCGACCGACGTCCCCTGCACGATGAGAGTAGAACAATTCAGGATGGCAGCGCGTGCAGATGCTCACCGTTTCGATAGCGGCACTAGGAATTCCAGCCTCAGCCAACTGGGTCCTCAGGGCCGCGGCCAGGTCCAGGCGCAAGCGTGGGGCGGGATTGAATTGGGTGTCATATGCATGGTCGGGCGCGTGTCCAGGGGGCGCGGCCGTCATGAACAGCATCGGGTACCGATTGCGCACCGGGTCATCGGCGGGCGCTTGGAACAGCTCCGCGGCGTAGGCGAACCGCGCCCGGAATGCCTGCTCAACCTCACCGCCCACCTCGTAGCAGCAAGGGCCGATGCACGGTCCAACCGCGGCCCGAAGGTCGGCTGGATTGCTTCCCCAAGCCGCCCGCATCTCCCCGACCGCCTTTTCGGCGATGCGGTTCAGCGTTCCCTTCCATCCGGCGTGGACCGCAGCGACGGCTCGCAGACGCGTATCGGCCAGCAAGACCGGGCAGCAATCGGCGGTGCGAACCGTCAACAGGGCGCCGGGCTGGCGGGTGATCAGGCCGTCGCCTGGAGCCAGCCAGGCCGGATCGCGCCAGACCCAATCGCTATGGACTTGGCGCAGCATCCGCAAGCGGCGATGCTCGCGCCGGGGCGGTTTCGAGTGCCGCAAGCCGCACGCCCGCGTGCCGAATCCATGCCTGAGCCACGCGACTTCGCTCAGGTTCCGGGCCTGCAGCAGCGGTGATTTCGGCATGCATCCAGTTTACTTGCGATACCATGGCCTTATGCGCATGCCCCGCCACCGCTTCAGCCTGGGTTGTTGTTGCCGCCGCATTCGGCAGCGCTAGACCAGCGGGTTCGCGCTGCTTTTCGCTTCTGGCCCACCCGCGCGGTGGGCTTTTTCATTCTCCCCAAGCCCGAAAAGGATTGTCATTCATGAGTACTGAAGCTTCCGAGCGCTCGCTGCCGCGCATCAATGAGCCGGCCCCTGATTTTGAGACCAAATCCACCCACGGCGTGATTCGCCTCAGCGATTACAAGGGCAAGTGGGTGATGCTCTTCTCCCACCCCGCCGACTTCACGCCGGTGTGCAGCACGGAGTTCATGGCGTTTGCCCGCCGCTTCCCCGAGTTTCAAGCGTTAAACGTGCAGCCGATCGGGGTGAGCATTGACAGCGTGTTCAGCCATATCGCCTGGGTCCGCAGCATGGAGGAGACCGGCGGCACGAAGATTCCGTTCCCGGTGATCGCCGATCTCGACATGCGCGTGGCTCAAAGCTTCGGCATGATCCATCCGGGGGCCAGCGACACCGCGCCCATCCGCGCAGTGTTCTTCATTGACCCCAGACAGGTGATCCGCGCCATCCTGTACTATCCGCAATCGACCGGCCGCAGCGTGGATGAGTTGCTGCGGGTCTTCGAGGCGCTGCAAACCACGGACAGCCAAGGCGTCTCCACCCCTGCGGACTGGAAGAAGGGACAGCCCGTGGTGCTGCCGCCGCCGCAAACCGTCGCCGACGCTGAAAAGCGGGTCGCCGACGCGTCGCTGCAGGTGAAGCAATGGTACTTGGCCGAAAAGAAGCTCGAGCGCTGAACCCCCTCGTCGGGCTGGCGTTGGCGTTGGCGTGGGCGCTGGGGGCGGTTGCCGCCGCCCAAGCGCCGGCATCGCCCGCGGCTCCGGCCAATTTCCAAGTCCGCCTCGATACCACGCGGGGCCCGATCGTGATTGCCGTCCATCGCGATTGGGCCCCGCGTGGCGCGGACCGCTTTTACCAACTGGTCACCAGCGGCTACTTCGACCATTCCGACTTCTTCCGGGTGATCGCCGGGCGCTGGGCGCAATTCGGCATCGCCGCCGACCCCGCGGTCGCGGCGCGTTGGCGCGACCGCACCTTCCCGGACGACCCGCCCCGCGAGCCCAACCTGCGCGGTCGCGTCGCCTTCGCGTTCGCCACTCGCGATGGCCGAACCACCCAGGTGTTCATCAACCTGCGGGACAACTCCGGCACGCTCGACCGCCAAGGCTTTGCTCCCTTCGGCGAGGTCGTCGAGGGCATGGACGTCGCGGATCGCCTCTATTCCGGATACGGCGAAAACGCCGGCGGGGGCATTCGCGCCGGCCACCAGCAAGAATTGTTCGCAGGCGGCGCCGCCTATCTGGCAGCGCATTTTCCGCTTCTCGACCGCATCCGCCGGGCCGAGGTTCTGACTAGTTCACCGTGATGCTGCCGCTGGCGGCATGCGCAATGAGCGTCGCCGTCGGCGCAGCGGCCGGCCCGATCACGCCTTCCCACGAATGGCGGCCGAGCTGGCTCTGGCGCTGGGTGGGGTGGTCCACGCTAATCCCACCGGAGGCGGTTTCCAGCCTCAGCTCGGCGGCTGTGTTCCGCGGCAGCGACACGAGGATGCGCCCGCTTGCGGTCGAAAGGTTCCAGCTTTGGTTCGCCCCCAGAATCCCGCTGATGCGCAGTGAACCGCTGGCGCCATGGGCCGAAAGATCCCCGCCCGAAACTTCGTCCAGATCAATGCCACCGCTGCCGGTATGCAGCTCGCCGCCGCGGTCGAGCTTGCGCACGCTGATGTGCCCGCTTCCCGTGGTCGCGCCCAGGCGTCCGCCGGCCTCGTCGCCGTTGATGGACCCGCTGCCGGCGCTGACCCGCACCTCGCCGCTCACGCGCCCGAACGTGATCCGCCCGCTGCCGGTCTGGGCATGCAGGTTCCCGTCCAGATCGCGGACGTCGAGGCTGCCCGAACCCGCTTCCAAGTCGGCGTTGCCTTTCAAGCCTGAGATCTCGATGTGCCCCGAACCCGAGTGCGCCTCAATCGCCGTGTCGGGCGGAGTCGTGATCACGTAGGAGATGGAGATGCGCTCGCTCCAGGGCTCGCTCACCCGCCGCACCAAGATCGTATTGCCGCTCTGTTCGATGGGCGGGTTTTGCTCGATTTGCCGAATGGCATTCGGGTCAGGCGCCTGCCACCAGTTTTCGCTCTGGCGAATGGTGGCATCAACCACCACGGCGCTCCCCGGCGCACCGGTGACCTGAATTGCGCCCGATCCGGTCGCCACGTTCAGCGTGACCGGACCTTGGACGCGCAGGCTGCGGTGAAAACTTCCCGTGGATTGGCCGCAAGCCGCCGCGGCGAGGCAGAGCACCAAAGCCCAAGCAAAGCGCGTGTGCATAGCCGGTGTTACGCGCCACCCGGCCCGTCGGTTCCGGCCTCCGCCCAGGGCCGCCTCAACTCGTTTTGCACTGGCCAATTTCACTAGTCCGCCGCCAGCGTTGCATCCCCGCCCGGCAGCGCCGCCCATTTCTCCAGCAGCATCAGGCTGGCGGCGTAATCCAGCTCGCCCATCCCTTCTTCGTCGGCCACCGCATAAACCTCTTCAACCGTCTCCAGCGCCGGCAGCTTGACACGCAGCTCGCGGGCGTGGTCGAGCATGAGATGGATATCCTTCAACATCAACTTCAGCGGGAAATTCGCGGTGAAATCGTGCCGCCGAATCGCCTCGGACTTATACTCGCTCACTCCGCTCTTCAGCATCGTGGCGGAAATGATCTCCAGCAATTGCTCGGGCGCCACGCCTGACTTCTCGGCCAGGACCAAGCCTTCGGCCAACCCCTCGTAAATCAGCGCGATATTCAAATTCATGGCCAACTTGGCCGAAAGCCCCATGCCGTTGTCGCCGAGATGGAACACGCGCTGCCCCATCGCCTGGAATAGGGGATCGAGCTTCTTCACTGCGGCTTCGGGTCCGCCCACGATGAAAATCAATTGCCCGGTCTCGGCGCCCTTGCGCGAGCCGGTCACTGGGCAGTCTACCCATTCGACGCCGCGCTGGGCGAAGCGCTCGGCCAGTTCGCGGCTGGCGCGCGGTGAAATCGTGCTCGAATCGGCCACGATCAGCCCCGGCCGGGTTTGCTCCAAGATCTGTTCCGCGACCTGCTCGACGGCAGCGGTGTCGCTCAAGCAGAGCCACACCACCTCCGCCCCGTCGGCCGCCTCGGCAGCAGAATCCACTCGCGTCGTGCCCTTCACCTGCGCCCGTTCGGGGGTTCGGTTCCAAACCCGAACCGCATGGCCCGCCTTGGCCAAGTTCGCGGCCATGGGGCCGCCCATGATGCCTGTTCCAAGAAACGTGATTTTCATCTCATTTGTCCTGATTCAACGGTAGCATCCGCGGGTTGGGGCCATGCGAAAAATCATGCCGCGTATACTGAGCCGTGTTGATTTGGCTGAGCCAGCACATCATGGCCGTGATCGGCGCCTCAGGCTATGCCGGCATCATGCTGCTGATGGCCATCGAATCAGCCTGCGTGCCGCTACCGTCGGAGATCATCCTGCCATTCTCCGGCTTCCTGGTCTCGACCGGTCGCTTCAGTCTTTTCGGGGTGGCACTCGCCGGCGCAATCGGCTGCAATCTGGGTTCCATGCTGGCCTATTGCGTCGGGTATGGGGGCGGCCGACCGCTGGCCTTGCGCTATGGACGATGGCTGCTCATCGCGCCCGGCGATCTCGACCGCGCCGAAGGCTGGTTCCGCCATCGTGGCGACCTCGCGGTCTTCATCAGCCGCATGCTGCCGGTCGTTCGCACCTATATCGCGCTGCCTGCCGGAGTGGCGCGCATGCCGCTCGGCCGTTTCCACACCTATACATTCCTTGGCTCTCTCCCCTGGTGCTGGGCGCTCGCCTATGTCGGCTACCGCTTGGGCGCAAATTGGAACCGCCTCGAGCCGTATTTTCATCGTTTTGACCTGATCTGGGCCCCGGCGCTTGTGCTCGTTCTCGCAGGCCTGGCTTGGCACCACGCGCGCAGATTACGCGCTCCTGCCAACTGGAGCAAAACGGACAATTTGTAATAAATGACTGCAAGTCATTTCTGATCCAGAACCCAAACCTACGCAATTCGCCCGAGAAACAGGATTTCGCGAGATTGGAAGCCGACATGCTCCAATCCTTGGTGACGCGTCTTGGCTTCGCGGTTCGAAGTCAGGAACACCAAAAAGAGAGCCGACTTTTCCGGGGGGAAGCGAGTCGGCTTTCTTTTTTTGTGCGGCTTGGCCGTGCATTCCTCGCCTGCGCCCAAATCCGCCTCGGTTGCATCCCATAGCCATGAGGTTAGGGGGGGTGAAGGCGGTTCTGGTGGCAGCAGCGTTGGTGGGCGCGCTCTGCGCGCAGGCTCCGCCCGCGGCGCCGCCCTTCACCGAGCATCTCGGCCCGCAATTGGCATCGCTCAAAGACGCGATGGCGGCCATTGACGCGGACCACCTGCACTTGCCCAAGGCGCAGAAACAGGCGATCGCGGAGAGCCAAGCGGCCATGGCCCGCAACTTGACCGACGCCGTGCCCGGCCTCTTGTCCGCCCTCAAGGCCGCACCCGACGACACCGGTGCCGCATTCAAGCTTTACCGCGATGTCGCAGCTCTCTTGGTGGTCGCCGAGCGCAGCCGCGACGCGGTGGCGGCTGGCGGCGAAGAGGCTGCCGCCGACGCCGATGCGCTCCAGTCCAGCACCGAGCAGGTCGAGGCCAGCTGGAACCAATTGGGCGATTGGATCCAGGCGCATGGCAGCGCGCAATACGCTGAATTGCTCGCGGCCCGCCAAGCCGCAGCAGCGCATGCGGCGGCGGCCAGCGAGCCTGCTCCCGCTCCGAAGACGCTGGTCATCGGCGATGCCAACACGCCGGCGGCATCCAGCACCAAGAAGCCGGCGGCCAAGAAGAGCACGCCGACCATTCCCCACTAGCCGAGCGTGGCCAGCGTGCGCTCGGCTTCCGCGACCTGCTGCTCGAGCTCCGAGGCGAGGCGCTCGGTTTCGGCCAGCACGGCCGGTTGCGCCCGCCGCCGGAAGCCCTCGCTCGAAAGCTTGGCGCGCGCGTTAGCCAACCGTTGCGCCAGCCCATCCCGCTCGCGGGTCTGGCGGGCGCGCTCGGCCTCCCAATCCACCAGGTCCTCGAGGTCGAGTTGCACCTCGAACGCCTGGGTGGCCAAGTAGCCCGGCCGGCGGGCGCCGAGCGCGGTCACCGCCTCCAAGGCAGCCAATCCGGCCAGTTCGCGCACGGCCGCGCCCACCCGGGCAAAATTGCCGGGCTCGATCTCGCGCAGCAGAATCCTGGCCGGCAATTTCTGCGATGGTGCGATGCGCCACTGCGCCCTCAAGCTCCGAATTTGCACCACCAGCTCCTGCAGCAGTCCGATCTGCTGCTCCGCCTCGGGGTCGCGCGCGCCTGCCGGCGGGAATTGCGCCAGCGCCAGCGAGGCCAGCGGCGGGCGGCCGGCGTACAGCGCATGCCACAGCTCTTCGGTGATGAAGGGCATGAACGGATGCAGGATTCGCAGTGCCCGCTCGAAGGCGGCCAGCAAATTGCGAGCGCCGGCGGCCTGCTGTTCCTCCGGCCGGCGCTTGTGCAGCTCCAGGTACCAGTCGCAGAATTCGTCCCAGAAGAAGTGGTACACCGCCGAGGACGCCAGATCGAAGCGGCAGGCGCCCAGCTGCTGGTTCATCTCTTCCGCCAGCGCCGACAGCCGGCTGAAGATCCAGCGATCAATGGCGGCATCGCCTTCGAGCGCGCCGGCGGCGCTCGGCCGCGCTTCGCCTACGTTCATGAACAGGAACCGGGCCGCGTTCCAGATCTTGTTGGCGAAGGCGGCGTACCCCTGCATGCGCTCCTCGGCCAGCGCGATGTCGGTGCCCGGGGCCGCCATCGAGGCCAGGGTGAAGCGCACCGCGTCGGTGCCGTACCGCTCCGTCACCACCAGCGGATCGATGACGTTTCCCTTGGTCTTCGACATTTTCTGGCGTTCGGCGTCGCGCACCAGGGCATGGATGTACACCTCGCGGAACGGCACCTCGCCGGTGAAGCGCAGGCCGAGCATGATCATGCGCGCCACCCAAAAGAAGAGGATGTCGAAGCCGGTGATCAGCAGCGAAGTCGGATAAAAATCCCGCAGGTCGGCCGTCTGCTCCGGCCAGCCCAGGGTCGAGAACGGCCACAGCCCGGAGCTGAACCAGGTGTCGAGCACGTCCGGGTCCTGCTCGAGCGCCCCGCCGCAGGGGCATGCCGCCGGCGCCTCGCGCGCCACCAGGATGCGGCCGCATTGCGGGCAATGCCAAGCCGGGATGCGATGCCCCCACCATAGTTGGCGCGAGATGCACCAGTCGTGGATGTTGGCCATCCAATCGAAGTAATTGCGCTGGCTCGAAGCCGGCGTGAACCGAATCTCACCGCGCTCGACCGCGGCCACCGCTGCCTGCGCCAGGGGCGCGATCTTGACAAACCACTGGGCCGAGATGCGGGGCTCGATCACCGTGGCGCAGCGTTGGCACTTGCCCAGCGAGAGGGCGTGGTCGGCGGTGGCGGCCAAGAGACCTTCGGCTTCGAGGTCGGCCACCATGCGTTTGCGGGCGTCGAAGCGGTCGAGGCCGGCGTAGGCGCCGGCGCTGGCGCCCTCCATCTGGCCGCGCGCATTGATCACCTCGAGCTGCGGCAAGTTGTGCCGCTGCCCGGCGGCAAAGTCGTTGGGATCATGCCCCGGGGTGATCTTCACGGCGCCGGTGCCGAACTCCGGCTGGGCGATCTCGTCGGCGATCACGGGCACCCAGCGTTCGGTCAGGGGCACCCGCACCCTGCGCCCGAGCAGCGCCGTGTAGCGCGCATCGGCCGGGTTCACCGCCACCGCCACATCGGCGAGGACGGTCTCCGGACGCGTGGTGGCGACCAAAATCTCCTCGCCCTCGCGTTCGCCCCGGTAGCGCAGGGTGTACAGCTTGCCTTGCGCGGCCTCGTGCGTCACCTCGAGGTCGCTGACGGCCGTCTGGCAGCGCGGGCACCAGTTGACGATGTACCGCCCGCGGTAAATCAGCCCTTCCTCATACAGCCGGACAAAGACCTCGCGCACGGCCCGCGACAGGCCGTCGTCCATGGTGAAGCGCGCCCGCGACCAGTCGCAGGACGCGCCCAGCCGGATCATCTGCTGCACGATGCGATCGCCGCTGTTCCGCTTCCAGGCCCACACCGCCTGCAGGAAGGCCTCGCGCCCCATGGCCTGGCGGTCATGCCCCTGGGCGGCCAAGTCGCGCTCGACCACCATCTGGGTGGCGATGCCGGCGTGGTCGGTGCCGGGGAGCCAGAGCACGTTCAACCCCTGCATCCGTCTCCAGCGCACGATGATGTCAATCAGCGTGTGCTCGAGCATGTGGCCCATGTGCAGCGAGCCGGTGACGTTGGGCGGCGGGATGACCAGCGACCAGCGCGCGCGCGCATCCTGGTCGGCGTTGCGGGCCCGAAACACCTGGCCGTCCACCCACGCCTGCGCCCAGCGCGGCTCAATCGCCTGCGGCGAATAGGTTTTCTCGAGGTCCGGCATCATTCCGCCATGGCGCGCGACTCCTGCAGGGGCTGCCGTTGCGCGCCGCGAATTTATAATGATGGCATATGCCCCTGCGCGCCCACGTGCTGCTCGCCGACGCCAGCCCGCAGTCGCGCCGCATGGGCACGGCCTATCTTGAGGATCTGGGCTGGCAGGTCCAGGCGGTCGCCGACGGCCCGGCCGCCTTGGCGGCGCTCCCGCAGTCGCCGGCGCTGGTGCTCACCGATGCCGCGCTTCCGGGCATGGGCGACGCCGCGTGGGGCGGCGTCGAGCTTTGCCGCCGCGTCCGGGCCGCCGCGCCCGCGACGCCGGTCTTGATCCTGCTCGGGGCCCTGGCCCAAGTCCCCGAATCCCAACTGGCGGCCGCCGATGGCGTCCTGCGCAAACCGCTCTCCTCCGCCGGCCTCGAGACGTGGCTGGCGAAGGTGATCGCCAACCCGGCCGAGTGCGATGCGGACGCCATGCTGCTCGCCGCCGTGCAGGCCGCCGCGCGCGACCCGTCCTAAGCTTGTGTCCTCGATCGATCCAACGATCGTCGCCATCGCCACCCCCGCCGGCCGCGGCGGACTCGGCCTGGTCCGCCTTTCGGGCCGGGAGGCCCGCACCATCGTTCAAGCCATGCTCAAACGCGAGCTGGCGCCGCGCCAGGCCGCGTTCGCGCGCTTCCGCGATGCGTCGGGGGCCATGCTCGATGAAGTGGTCACGGTCTTCTTTCCGGCTCCTCACTCCGCCACCGCAGAAGACGTGGTTGAAATCACCGCGCATGGCGCGCCCGTGCTGCTCGCCGCGCTGGTCGCGGCCGCCGTGGACCTAGGTGCGCGCCCCGCCGAACCGGGTGAATTCACCCGCCGCGCCTTCCTCAACGGCAAGCTCGATCTCACCCAAGCCGAAGCGGTCGGCGATCTGGTCGCCGCGCAGACCTTGCTGCAGGCCCGCACCGCCGCCCTGCAACTGCAGGGCTCGGTCTCGCGCTTGCTCGCACCCGCCCACCAGCGCCTGGTCGAGATCATCGCCCGCCTGGAAGCCGGCATTGACTTCGCCGATGACGATGTCACCGTGCCCGCCGACACGGCCATCGCCGCCGACGTGCTGGCCGTGCGCACGGAGTTGGAGCATCTCGCTTCCGGCTTCGCCCGACCCCTGCGCGAGGGCCTGGCGGTGGCGCTGCTGGGCCGTCCCAACGTAGGAAAATCCAGCTTGTTCAACCGCCTGCTCGGACGCGAGCGCGCCATCGTCACAGCCCAGCCCGGCACCACCCGCGATCTGGTCGAAAGCGGCATGGATTGGGACGGCATTCCGGTGCGCCTGGTGGACACCGCTGGCATCCGCGAGCCTGAGGCAGAAGCCGAGCGCCTCGGCATTGAGAAAAGCTGGGAGGCCGCTGCCGATGCCGACATCGTGCTAGGGGTGTTCGATGCTTCCGCGCCCAGCCATCCCGAAGACGAGCGCCTGCGTGCCCGCCTGGCCGACTTGCCTCGTGCCCTGGTGGTCTGGAACAAGGCGGATCTGCCGCCTGCGATCGGATGGCGCTTGCGCCCCAACGAGTTTGCGGTTTCCGCCCTGCGCGGCGACGGGCTCGATGAGCTGCGTGTCCGGCTCCGGAGCGCCGCCTTGCCGGAGGCGGCCAGTGAAGGCGGCGGCCTCACCAACCTGCGGCAAGTCACGCTGGTGCGCTCGGCGATCGGCGAGCTTTCCTCGGCTCTGGCCGCCACCGGCGGCGTGCCGCACGAGGTGCTGCTGGTCTCGCTCTATGCCGCGCTCGAGCACCTCGACGCCATCACCGGCCAGACCACGGTTGAGGATATACTGGGGTTAATCTTCTCCACCTTCTGCATTGGCAAGTGAATGCCGGTAACGGGTGGATGGGCTGGGGCGTCTCAACAGGAAGGTCGTAGCATGCAGCGCTGGTTTCTTTCCGCATTGGTCCTTTCGGCGATGGCGACTGCCCTTGCCTTGGCCCCCGCAGGGATGCAAGCTAGAGCCCAAGACACCCCGCAGCCCCGGGCCGCGCAAGACACCGGCTCGTTCGAAGGCGTGCCCACCGCCGACAAGGCCACCGCCAAGAAGCTCAAGTCCGAGGACAACGTGGCGCTGATTGGCCACCGCGATGTGGGCAAGGGTCTCGACTTCTACAGCCAGCAAAAAGAGATCGAGCTCGGCCGCGGCCTCGCCGACCAAGTGATGCAGGAGAGCAAAGTCATCACCGATCCGGTGGTCAACGAGTACATCAACCGCCTCGCCCAGAATCTGGTCCGCAACTCCGACGCCAAGGTTCCGTTCACGGTTCATGTGCTGCAAGACGACACGGTGAACGCCTTCGCGCTCCCCGGCGGATTCTTCTTCGTCAACAGCGGCCTCATTCTTAATGCACAAGAAGAGGACGAGCTTGCCGGCGCCATGGCCCACGAAATCGCGCATGTCGCCGCCCGCCATGGCACCCGCAACGCCACCAAAGGCGAATTGATGTCGCTGCTGGCCATTCCGGCGGTGATCATGGCGGGCCCGGGCGTGGGCGGCTTGGCCGCCGAGCAGGGAGCCAACCTGGTCATCCCGGCGACCTTCGAGAAATACTCCCGCGGGGCCGAGCAGGAGGCCGATTGGCTGGGCGTGCAGTACCTCTGGAAAGCCGGCTACGATCCGCAGGGCCTGGCCCGCGCCTTCGAAATCCTGGAGGCGGAAGAGAAGGAGAAGCCCGGCATCGTCTCGCGCATGTTCGCCAGCCATCCGCAAACGCCTGACCGCGTTGCCCTCACGGAAAAAGAGATTGCGACCATCATTCCCCCGCGCCCCGACTACATCGTCACCACCTCGGATTTCCAGACGGTGCAAGCCCGCTTGCGGGCATTGATCAAGAGCAAAGTCGAAACCGGCGTCAAGGTTCCGGGCGGCATCGTGGCGGCCCAGCCCACCCCTCCCCCGGCCGGCCCTCCGGTCATCAAGCACTGATGGTTCCACGGTCAGGGCAGCGGCGGCGCTCCGACGCCTCCCACTTTGGCGCTGCGGCGAAAATCATGGGAGAATGAGATGAAGCCCGATGGCTGCGCCCGCCGTCTAACCGCATGAAGTCACAGTGAGGTGACCGATGATTGCGAACTCGAACCAATTGCAGAAATCGCTGGCTGAACTGAAACGCGAGCAGGCGCGTTTGCAAGACGCCATCCGCATCCTGGAAGAGCTGGTGAGCGGCTCGAAGAGCAACCGCTTGAGCAGCGAGGGCCGCGCGCGCATCTCCGAAGCCGCGAAAAAGCGTTGGGAAGAGCATCGCCGCCGAGCGGGCAAGCCGGCGGCCTCGGCCAAGACGCGCGAACGCCACGCCGCTTAGGTTTGCCCGCCGGAGGCTCCGCCCGACCGCCGCCTAATCCCTTTAGTTTCCGTGGCTACCGCCCTTTTCGGGTAACCCGCGGCCCCAGTCTGCGTATTAATGCTGCTAGAAGAGCCCGGCCCATGCCGCGGCCGCTTCCCGCATCGCTCTAGCATCGTTTTCCGCACTGGACGTCGCAATGCACACTCCCTTCCGCCTCATCCTCTCTCGGAAGTCTGTCCCCCTCACCCTCGGCTTGGCGCTCGCTGCCGCCGCGGTTGGTCTTGCGGCCCAAGCCACGCCTCCGGCTGCCGCCACCGCGCAAGTCACGGCATCGGCCTTCTCGGACCGCATCCAAGGCACGGTCACCGTGGACGGCTTGGCGGTCCCCGGCGCGATGGTCAAGGTGATTGATGCGGCGAACGGCAAGGATTATTTGACCTCCACCGACGAGACCGGCCGGTTCGTCGCCACCGTCCTGCACGCAGGTGAATACGATCTCGAGGCCTCGATGGCGGCCTTTTCCACGGCGCGCGCCACGGTGAACGTGCCGGCCAGCGGCAGCGCCGTCGCTCCGGTAAGCTTGGCCCTGGTCCTCGCCTCGCGCGCGCCAGCGCCGGTGGCGGCCGCCGACAACGCGAAGACCGAGACCCCCGCTGCTCACGACGGCAACGGCAAGCCCGCCACGCCGACGGCGGCGGCCTCGAATGCGCCTCCGGCTCTGGTCGCCCGCAATGGCGGCCGCGCCGGCAGTGGCCGCGGCGGGCGCGCCTCGGGGCGCGGGGGCGACCAGAGCGGCTTTCAGCAACTCGACATCAACCAAACCGGCGACCTCGGCGGCGACACCAACGCCAATGCGGGCGCCGCCGACTCCGGCATCGCCGGAATGAACGACAGCGCCGCCACCGATTCTGCGGTGGTCACCGGCCAAGCCAGCCAAGACGATCGCCCGCTGGGCGCCGATGCCATCCAGCAGTTCCTGCGCGATAGCGGCGGCCCCGGCGGCGAAGGCGGTCCCGGCGGCCCGGGCGGGGGCGGCCCCGGCGGCCCGGGCGGCCCGGGAGGGTTCGGCGGCGGGCGCGGCGGCGCGGGCGGGTTCGGCGGCGGCCGTGGCGGCCCCGGCGGCTTCGGTGGCGGCCGCGGCGGCGGACAGGGCTTCAACTTCCGGCAAATGCAGAACCGCTTCAACCAGCCCCACGGCAACCTGAGCTACACCCTCAGCGACTCCAAGCTCAACGCGCTGCCGGATTCGATCAACGGCGCTTCCGCCACCCAGAATCCGCCCAACGCCGCCAACCAGCGCTACTCGGCGACGGTCACCATGCCGCTGAAGATCCCGCATGTCTACGACGACAAGGGCAAGACCAGCATCACCCTCAGTTTCAACGGCACCCACAACGCCAACCTGCGCAGCGAAAGCGCGCTGGTTCCCACCGTCAATGAGCGCGCCGGCGACTTCCAGGGCGTCACCGACAGCAAGGGCAATCCGGTCATCGTCACCAACCGCGCCACCGGCCAGCCCTACGGCAACGACACCATCACGCCAGGAGATATCTCCTCGGCGGCGACCGGCCTTCTCGCGTTTTTCCCCCTGCCCACCCCGGGCGCGGTGGGCAATTTCAACTACAACAACATCATCAACACCCTGCAGACCAACCACAACCTCTCGCTGCGCGTGAACCACAGCTTCTCGGCCGGCCAAGGCGGCGGCGGCCGCGGCGGCCGGGGCGGCCGCGGCGGCAAGAGCATCAATTTCCGCCTCTCCTACTCCGGCGGCGACGCGCAGAACCCGGGCGCCTTCTTTCCCTTCAACGAGGGCTTCAGCAAGTCCCGCGGCATGAACATGGGGGTCGGCTACAACCAGCCCCTGTGGGGATGGATCAACAGCTTCAACCTCACCTACAACCGCAACCGCTCCAACACCACCAACCTGTACGCGGGCTCGAAAGACATCACCGGCCTGCTCGGCATCAACGGCGTCTCGACCAACCCGCTCGATTGGGGCTTGCCCAACCTCACCTTCAGCACCTCGGGCCTCAGCCGCCTCTCCGACACCGCGCCCAACTTCGTGCGCTCGCAGACCTTCTCGCTCAGCGATTCGATCATCCGCCGCATGGGCACGCACAACTTCCGCATCGGCGGCGACTACCGCCGCGAGCAGAACAACCCCGACAACGATCAGAATCCGCGCGGCACCTTCACCTTCGACGGCCAGTACAGCGGATATGACTTCGCCGACTTCCTGCTTGGCCTGCCGCAGCAAACCTCGGAGAAGTTCGGCGGCGGCGTCTTCTATTTCCGCCAAGTCCAGCCCGATCTCTACTTCAACGACAACTGGCGCATGCGCGGCAACTTCACCGTTCAGTACGGCGTGCGCTGGGAGTACATCTCCCCCAACACCGAGCTCTTCAATCGGCTCACCAACCTGCTCGCGGGCCCGAACTTCAGCAGCGTCACTCCGGTCGTGGCTGGCGTGAACGGCGTGCCCGACAGCATCATCCAGCCGAACTACCGCCACTTCCGCCCCTCGCTCGGCTTCGCCTGGAAGGCCTGGCAGAACGCCGTCGTCACCGGCGGCTTCGGCATGGCGTACAACACCGGCGCCTACGGCAGCATGGCCACGGCCCTCGCCTACCAGTCGCCGTTCCTGATCACCCAGACCAACCTCGGCACCACCTCGACCCCGCTCAGCCTCGCCAACGGCTTCACCGGCGCCAACGCCTCGGTCAACACGTACGGCGTCAACCCCGATTACCAGGTCGGCTATTCGTATCTCTGGAACCTCGACGTCCAGCGCCAGATCGGCCAGATGTACGTGGTCAACGTGGATTACAGCGGCTCCAAGGGCACCGGCCTCGACCAGCTCCGCGCCCCGAACCGCACCCCCACCGGCCTGCTCAACCCCGCCCTGCCGGTGTTCCTGTATGACACCACCGGCGGCAACTCCATCTACAACGGCGGCAGCCTCATCCTCAGCCGGCGCCTCAGCCACGGCGTGTCATTCCGGGCTCGCTACACCTATTCGAAAATGATGGACGACGCCTCGCAGATCGGCGGCGGCGGGGGCCTGAGCGGCGCCATTGCCCAGAACGATCTGGACCTTGAAGGCGAGCGCAGCCTTTCGAACGGCAACGTCACCCACAAGCTCAACCTGAGCTACGAATGGCAATTGCCCTATGGCCTCAACCATCGCTGGGGCGATCACGCCAACTTCATGAGCTCGGCCCTGGGCGACTGGCAGTTCAGCGGTTCGCTCAACATGAACAGCGGCCAGCCCTTCTCGCCCTTGGTGAGCAACGCCAATTCCAACGCCCAGGGCTTGCAGGCGCTCGGCGTCAACGCTCCGCTGCGCGCCGACATCGTCTCTGGCCAAAGCATCGCCGAGACCGCACCCACGCTCACCCACTTCTTCAACACCGCCGCCTTCGTTGCTCCCGGCGCGGGCAGCTACGGCGACGCCGGCCGCAACATCATCATCGGCCCCGGCCAGGTGGTGTTCAACACCTCGCTCAGCAAGAACTTCCGCATGGGCGAGTTCCGCACCCTCGAGGTGCGCTTCGACGGCAACAACGTGCTCAATCACCCCAATTGGAACGGGATTGACACCAACATCAATTCCCTGACCTTCGGACAGGTGACCAGCTTCAGCAGCCCGCGCTCGATCAGCTTCACCACCCGCTTCCGCTTCTAGTCCCGGCCCACGGAGTCATCGCCATGGAACGCAAACAACTCTCGTCGCTGATCTGCATCGCGCTCTGCCTAGCCTGGTTGATGCCCGCGCCGGCCCAGCAAGCGGCCAAGCCCCAGGCGCCCATCAAATTCACGTCCGACGTCAGCGTGGTGCTGGTGAACCTCACCGTGCGCGATTCCAAGGGCAACCTGGTCACCGACCTCAAGCCCAGCGAAGTCTCGGTACTCGAGGACGGCAAGCCCCAGCACATCCTCAGTTTCGACTTCGAGAACGTCGACGCCGGCGCCAACGCCAGCGCCGCCGGCGCCGAGGAAGGCCCGGCCGGCACGGTCGAGAAAGGCAACGGCCCGGCCAAGAAGGCGGCCGGCCCGGCCAAGGCGGCTGCGCCCATCGCCGCCGCGCCCGCCAACCAGTACCGCGACCGCCGCCTGATCGTCCTCTACTTCGATCTCACCACCATGCAGCCCGAGGACGTCCAGGGCGTCATGGAGCAGGCGGTCAACTTTGTCAACAAGAAGATGCAGCCCGCCGACATGGCCGCCATCGCCACGCTGGGGAATTCGCTGAACGTCAACCAGGACTTCACCGACAACAAGGCGCTGCTGCTGCGCACCCTCAATGCGCTCAATCCCTCCACCAGCAGCGGCTTCGACGACGGCACCACCGGCACAAGCGACGGCACCGCCGACGACGGCTCGAGCTTCACCGCCGACGACACCGAGTTCAACATCGCCAACGCCGATCGCAGCCTCGAATCGCTGCAATCGGTGTGCGACATGCTCAGCGGCATCGAGCAGAAGAAGTCGCTGATGTACTTCACCAGCGGCGTCCAGCGCTCCGGCGTGGACAATGAAATCACCCTCCGCTCCGCGGTCAACTCCTGCGTCAAGGCCAACGCGGCCATCTACAGCGTGGATGCGCGCGGCCTGCAAGCCAACCCTCCGGGCGGCAACTCGACCTCGGGCAGCGTTCGCGGGGCTTCGGCCTTCAACGGCGGCGCGCAGCAAAGCACCCTCGATACCCAATTCGCCCAGCAAGAAACCATCGCCACCCTCGCCAACGACACCGGCGGCCGCTCCTTCCTTGACAGCAACGACTTCGCGCCGGCCTATAGCCGCGTCCAGTCCGACACCCGCTCCTATTACATCCTCGGCTACAGCAGCACCAACCACGCCAAGGACGGCAAGTACCGGAAGATCACGGTCAAAGTTTCCCGCCCTGGCGTCACCGTGGATGCCCGCCATGGCTATTACGCCGGCCGCGACATCAACCATCTCAACACCGCCGACCGGGCGCAGCAGCTTCAGGACGAGCTCAACGCCGACGTCTCCGACCACAACATCGACCTCTACCTGGCCGACGGCTACCTGCGCCTCGACAAGAACCGCTACTACGTGCCGGTCTCGATCACCATCCCCGGCTATGAGATCCCGTTGCACGGCATCAACCCCAAAGCCACGCCAGAAGTGGATATCGCCGGCGAGGTCATTGACCAGAGCCAGCGCAAGCTCGACCACGTGCTCCAGACGATCAAGCTCACGCCTGCCATCGCCGGCGCCGGCGAGCAACTGCAGAACAAGAACCTGCAATACAGCACCGGCTTCATCCTGGCTCCCGGCCAGAAGTATGCGATCCGTTTCGCCGCGCGCGAGAACCAGACCGGGCAAATGGGCGCCTTCGAAGCCGTGCTGAACATTCCCGACCTCGACGCCGAGGCCGCCAAGAACCCGCATTCGCTCGCCATCAGCTCGGTGCTGGTGGGCAGCCAGCTCTCCCCCGCCCGGCCCAGCCAGGACGATCCGCTCTCGGCCAGCGGCCAGGCGCTGGTGCTGAGCGTGAACCACGTCTTCAGTGCCAACCAGCACATGTACCTCTACTACGAGGTCTATGATCCGCAGATCCAGGGCAAATCCGGCGACAGCATCAAGCTGCTCACCAACGTCGCCTTCTACCATGGCCGCGTGAAGGCGTTCGAGAGCCAGCTCCTGACCACCGAGCAGGTCACCGACCCGCGCCGCCACGCCGCGGTGATTCAGATTGACGTGCCGCTAAGCCAGCTCAAGCCCGGCTATTACCTCTGCCAAGTGAACGCGGTGGACGACCTTGCCGCCCGCTTCGCCTTCCCCCGCATCCCCATCCTCGTCCGCGCGGCCGCGGCCGCAGCTGCCGCCAGCCCCTCCAAGTGAGCGGGGGCGGAGGGCGGTGCGTAGAAGGTAGCTATCGCCAGTTCCCGGCCCTTCGCAGGAACGCCAGGATCTCCGCGACCGCGGCATAGAAGCTCCCGGAATCGGGGCGCCGATGTCGACCAGCGCGTGCAGCGCCCGTGCCACTTCGCGGTTCTCGACGATCGGCACCCCCGCGCTCACCGCCAGCGCGCGGATGCGAGCCGCCACCGCGTCTTTGCCTTTTGCCACCACCACAGGCGCAGCCATGATGGCCGGATCGTACCGCAGCGCCACCGCGAAGTGGGTCGGGTTCACGATCACCACGGTCGCCTTCGGCACCTCCTGCATCATCCGCCGCTTGGCCAACTGCCGCTGCAGGCGCTTGATGCGTCCGCGCGTTTCAGGGTTCCCCTGCGTCTCCTTGGTGTCTTCCTTGACCTCTTGCTTGGTCATCTTCAGCGCGTTTTCGTGCGACCGGCGCTGCAGCAGGTAATCCACCCCCGCCCATCCCAGCAGCACCGCCCCGCCCCGCCATGCCATGCTCATGGCCAACTGCATGAGCCAGCCCAGCCCCGTCGAAACGCTCATGGCGCTCGCGTGGATCACCTGCTGCCAGCTTCCCAGCAGCACCCCGTAGGTCAAGTACGCGATCACTGCCACGGGCACGATCGAGCGCGCCGCCCGGCTGGCGGTGTTGAGCGAGAACAGATTCTTCAAGTTGCTGACCGGCTGCAGGCGGTTGAATTTCAGCAGCGCATGCCCGCTGAAGATGAATCCGCCCTGGAATGCCACCGCCGTGCCGCACACCCAGGCCGCGGCCGCGACCACACCGCTCCATCCCAGCGCCAGCAAGAACGTCTGACGCAGCTGCGCGAGGCTCAGCACCGCGTCCATGCTCACCCCCGGCGTGGTCGCCTGTTCGAGCAGGCTGGCCATGAGCCTTCTCCATTGCGCGACCCCGCCGCCCGAGAACCACGCCATCACCGCGATGGCCGCGAGCACCGCGACCGCGCCCGGCAAGTCGCGTCCGCGCGCAATCTGCCCCTCTTTGCGCGCATCGTCGCGCTTTTTGGGTGTTCCCGGTTCTGTGCGATTGGCGTCAGCCATGCATCGCCGTCAGGCCAGTGGCCGCGCGTGCTGCAGGAAGTACTGCATCGCTTGGGTGAAGTGGTGGGAAAACAGTCCAGGCCAGAAGCGGATGGCGCCGATGAGCACGGAGTAGCCGACGATCTCTTTCACCGGAATCCCCACAAAGATCACCGGCAGCTGCGGCGCGACTTTGGCGAAGAACGCCAGGGTCACGTCAATCAGCAGGGTGGCAATCAGGATCGGCAGCGCCAGTTCCAGCCCCCAAACGAAGATGCTGCCGGAGAACTCGAGCAACTGCCGCCCGTTCAGCGCGGCCAAGCTCGAGCCCAGCGGGAGGGTCAGGAAACTCGAAGTCAGCCCCATCAGGATCCAGCGGTGCACGCCCAGCTGCAGGAACAAATACAGCACCACCAGGTTGTGGAACGTCGCCATCACCGTGCTGTCCGCCTGGGTGGTGGGATCAATCGAGCTCTCGAGGCTCAGGCCCATCTGGAATGCAACGACGCCGCCCGCCAACTGCGCCGCTTCGAACACCACCTGCATCACCAAGCCCAGCAGCGCGCCAATCACCAGCTCGGAGATCCCGTCCCCGAACCAAGCCAGCAGCGACTGGGTCGGCAGCCTCGTTGGCGTGATCGGCAGGAGCAGGGCTGTGATCGCGATCACGAGCCCGGCGCGGATGCGCGCCGGCGCGCCATCGGAGCCGAAGAAGGGCGCGGTCAGCATGAGTCCGCTCAACCGCGTGGCGATCAGCAGCGCAGGAACCACATAGGCGAGCCAAGCCGTCGGCATGGGCGGTCCTCAGTGCAGGTACGGATGCAAGTCGCCCAGCAGCCGCACCGTGAAGCCCACCATCTCGCGGAACATCCAGGGGCTGAGGAAAAACGCGCTCACCGCCACCGCCGCCAGCCGAGGCACGGTTGAAACCGTGGTGTCCTGAATCGAGGTGACCACCTGGAAGACGCTCACCACCAGCCCCACCACCATGGCGAAGACCAGGATCGGGCCGCAGATCAGCAGCGTGATCTCCAGCGTCCGGCGCGCGAGTTCAATGGCCTGGTCGGAATTCATGCAGCCCCGTCAAGCAAAGCTATGCAGCAGCGAGCCGACCAGCAAATGCCAGCCGCCGGCCGCCACAAACACCAGCAGCTTCAGCGGCGTCGAGATCACCACCGGCGGCAGCTGCAGCATGCCGACCGCGGTGGTGATCGACGCCACCACGATGTCAATCGCCAGGAACGGCAGGAACAGCACCACGCCAATCTGGAAGCCGGTTTGCAGCTCGCTGACGATGTACGCGGGAATCACCACCCGCATCGGCAGATCGGCGGGCGTGCGCGGCCGCGGCGCTTTGGCCGCCTCGACGAACAATTCGAGGTCGCTCTGCCGCGTGAACCGCAGCATGAAGCTTTCGAGGGGCGCACTGGCCCGATCCAGCGCCTGGGTGATCGTCACCCGGCCTTGATCGTAGGGCACCACCGCCTGCTGGTACATTTGGGTTCCCACCGGCTGCATGACGAAGTAGGTCAAGAACAGCGACAAGCCGATCAGCACCTGGTTGCTGGGCGCGGTCTGGGTGCCGAGCGCCTGGCGCAGGAAGTGGAACACCACCAGCAGGCGCACAAACGGCGTCATCGAGACCAAGATCGCCGGCAGAAGCGTGACCAGGGTCAGGATGACGACAACGGTCCAGGAGAGGTCGTTGTTGACCCCTGGCAGCCGCAGCGTCTGCTGCTGGAAGTACATCGCGAACAGCGGCAGCGTCACTGCACCCCCGGCGGGCTCGCGGGATAGCCCGCCAGCGTGTGCTCGTCGCCGCTCAAATCGCCCAGCAAGGTCATCGAGTGCAGGGTCGAGCCCACCAAGAGCTCACGCCCATCCACCTGCACCACCGCAATCACGCGCCGGTCGCCCAGCGCGAGGGTTTCGATCATCTTCAGCCGTCGCGTCCGCCGCCGCAGTCGCGGCCAGCGGGTCGCCGACGCCTCGCGCACCGGCGCCGCCGCCTCGCGGCGGCAGTTCCAGTTGCGCAGGAGCTTGAGCAGAAAAGGTTGCGAGGCCATGGGGGAACCGTTTGACTAGGCCAGGCGCGTGATCCGCACCGCCAGCTTTTCGTCCACGCCTTCGAATTCCGCCCAGGCGATCAATTGCCCATTGGCCCGCACCGGCACGTCCGCGTTCTGCGCCCACTGCGTCTCCACCACCGACTGCGGCGTCAATCGCAGGATGTCGCCCACGGTCACGCGGGGAATCGTCAGCTCGATCGCCAAGTGGCACGGCAACCAGCGCAGCTGCTCCCAGCGCTGGTCGAAGCTCGAGAGCTCGGCGGTGAGGTCGGGTACGGGTAGGGCAGCCATGGGGGTGGAGTGCTGGGGCTTAATGCTGAACGAGGAACTCGTCGAAGTACAGCTCTTGCACGTGGTCTTCGGGCAGCCGCTTCTGCAATTCGGCCAGCATCGTTTTCTTGAGCTGGGCCTTGCCGTCCGCGCTGAGCAGATCCTCCGAGCTGCGCGCGCTTGCCATCGCCACGATGGTGTCGCGGGCAATGCTCTCGAGTTCGGCGTCATTGTCGGGCGAAGCGGGCGCTTGGATGGAGAGCGACACCCCGATGCGCAGGTAGGCGCTCTTGTCGGTGTCGCTCAGATTGAGCACGGTGCTTTCCAGCTTCACCATGCGCGCTGGCGGCAGCGGCGCCGCCGAGGCCTTGTGCCCCGGCAGGTACTGGCACCCCGCGCCGCCCGCCATGCCCGCAACCATCACCAGGATGGCGGTCCACCGCGCCTTCACGGTCCACTGTCCGCTAGTCACAGTTCACTCCTAGAGGCCGGCCTTCATATTGATGGTGTCCTGCGTGATCTGGTCGAAGGTGGTCACCGTGTGCGCATTGGCTTCGTAGCCGCGCTGCGCCTGGATCAGATTCGAGAACTCGGCCGCGATATCCACGTTCGACTGCTCGATCGCGCCGCCTTGCAGCTTGCCGCGGCTGCCGGTGCCCGGCACGCCGATGGTGGCCAAGCCGCTGGCCGTGGTATCGAGGAACGCGTTCGCGCCGATCGCCTGGATGCCTTGCGGGTTGGCGAAGGTCGCCAGCGCGATCTGGCCCAGCGACTGCGTCAAGCCGTTGCTGAAGGAGCCGGTGATGGTGCCGTCGCTGCCGATGCTGAAGCTGATCAGGTTGCCGCTGGCCGCGCCGTCCTGCTGCGTGACCAGGGGCGCCGAAGCGCTCGCGGTCTGGGTGATCTGGGAGTTGCCTTGGGCATCGAACAGGTGCCAGGTCATGTTCAGCGCGCTCGCGCCATTGACCAAGGCCCCGGAGCCCAGCGTGATGTCTTCGCTCGGAGGCGGCCCCGGAACCGTCGGCACCAGTTGCCCCTGCGCATTGAAGGAGATTGCGCCGCTGGCCAGCGTGGTGGGCGTGGCGCTGCCGGTGTCCGCTCCCGGCAGGGTGGCCGCGTAGTTCCAGGCATTGCTGCCGGTCTTGGTGAAGTTGATGGTCACGGTGTGCGTCCCGCCCAGCGAGTCGAACACCTGCACCGGCTGCGAGAACGTCCCGCCCACGGCGGTGTTGCTGTCGAGGTTGAGGCCGACGGTCACGTTGCCGGTGGCGCGCGCCGGACTGCTCACGCCCGAGCCCACCTGCAGCGAGCTCAGCGGCCCGTTCGGGTTCACCGCGCCGTTGACCGCCGCGTAGCCTTGCACCAGGGCGCCGTCCGGGGTTTCCAGGAATCCGTCGCTCGAAACCGTGAAGTTCCCCGAGCGCGTGAACTGCTGCTGCCCATTGTTGTTGGTCACGAACAAGCCGTTGCCTTGGATCGCCGCGTTCGAGTTGATCCCGGTCGGGTTCACCGCGCCGTCGGTGAAATTCATCGAGATGGCGCCCACCTCGGCGCCGGTGCCTTCCTGCATCGGGTCGCCGTTGCCGGAGGTGCCCAGGTTCTGGTAGAAGAGCGTCGTGAACTCCGACGAGCTCGACTTGTAGCCCGGGGTGTTCAGGTTCGCGAGATTGTTGGCGATCAGCGTGAGCGCCTGCGAGCTGGCGTCCAGGCCGGAGAGGGGTACGGAAAACGAGGGCATCGGAGTCTCCTATTAGCTGGCGGACGGAATCTGGGTCGGAGCCGCGCCCGTGCCGGTCCCGGTTCCCGTGCCGGTGCCGGTTGGCGTCGTCCCCGTCGTGCTGAGGTCTTGGTTGATGTTGATCAACTGCTCCAGGCTGTTGAATTGCACCAGCTGCGTGACGAACTGGGTCGGATCCATCGGGCTGGTCGGATCCTGATTCTTCAGTTGCGCCACGAGCAGCGTCATGAAGTCGTTGCCGTTCAGGCCGTTGCCCAGGTCCATGCCGTTCGTGCCCGGGCTGGTCGGCGGCGGCGTGGGCGGGGTGGGGGTGGTATTGTCGGCGGGAAGAATGGTCATCACTCGCTCCTTTGCAATTCAGGCGCGCAAATTCAACAGGCTGCCGCCGGTCAGCGGCGGCAGCAGGTCCGGAAGCACGGCGGTCGCAGGCGCAGCGGGCGGATCAAAGCGCCGCAGCAGCGAGGGCGGAGCCTGGGCCTCGGCGGGCGTTTGCGATCCGCCGCCGGAACCTGCATTCCCGGCCGCTTGCTGCTGAAGTTGCAGGGTGCCGACTTGCACCTGGCGCGCGCTCAAGTCGCGCTCCAGGCCCGGCAATCCGGCGCTCAACAACGTATGGGCTTCGGGACGGTCCACCGAAAGCGTGGCACCCAGCACGTTGTCGCGCATCGTGGCATGAAGCTGCACGGTTCCCAGCCCATCCGAATGCACTGCCAGTTGCACTTGCTGTCCGGGCGCGGCGCTGAGTGCGTTGACCACCGAGGCCGCTTGCCAATGCGAAAGCGCCGCCGTATTGCTCGGGCCCGGTCCGGGTGTCGCAACGTTCGCGCTGTTCGCAGCCGCATGGTTCATGGCCGTCGCCACGGGAGCGACGAAATTGGGATTGGCCGCCACCGCAGCCGCGGGTGCCGGTGCTGCCGCAATCGGCTGCGCCGGTTTCGCCTGCGGCGCTGGCGGCTGGGAACCGCTGCCGGAACCTTGGCCAGTTCCGCTGCCGGTTCCGGCATTGGCAGAATCTTGCGTCACCGCGGCCGCGCTCGGGCTGGCACCCGCCTGCGCCGCAACCGACGTTGCGGGAGCGGCAGGCGCGGGGGACGCCGGCTTGCTGGCTGGCGGAGCGGGCACGGCCGTCTCCACTGCCGGTGCGACTGTTGCCACGGAATTCGGCGTCGCCGGCGCCGGCAGAGTCGCCGGCGACGGCGCGGTCGCAGCCGGATCACTGCTGCTGGGGGAGGGGGGAGGCTCGGCCGGGATTGCCGTGGACGTCGTCTTGGTTTCAACTGCAGGCTGCGCGCCCTTGCGCGCGATCGGCGCAGCCACCGGCGCTGGCGGCGGTGGCGCGGCTGCTGCTTCTGGGCTCGCTGGGGTCGCGGCTGCGGCTGGCGTTGTTGGCGTTGCCGGAGATGGTGTCGCGGGCGAGGCCAGCGCTGCCGGCGCAGGCGGCGCGGGCATGGCGGGTGCCGGATTTGCGGACGCCGGTGCGACGGCGGGTCCAGGGGCCGGCGGAGCTGCGGGTGGCGGCACAATCACCAGTGCCGCAATTGGTGCGGTGGCGGCCGGCTGCGCATTGTCAGCTGGCGCATCCGCATCGGCAGCCTTCCCCTTGCGGCCAGGTTTGCCTGCTGATGCGGACAGCGCCGCTGGGCCGGGCGGGGGAGCTTGCAGCGCCTGATTCAGTTGCCCCTGAAACCCGCCTCCAGCAATCGCCGCCGCCCCCGCGCTCGAAGTTCCCGGAGCGGAGTTGGCGGCCGCAGTCGGCGCATGAGCCGGTGCGGCACTAGCGGCAGGAATCGAGGCGGCAGGCATCTCAAGCCTGCTAATGCACGTTGATCGCCACTCCCGTGTGAGAAATCCTTAATTTGCAAGCTCGGAGAGCGCGGAGCGGACCCTGCGGGGGCGGCGCGCTCAATGCCACAGCGTCGGCGAGGCGTGGCGCGTCGGTGGCGAGGTCCGGCGCCCTATCCCGGATGTTGGTCGGCCACGGTCGGGCGCGGGTGTTGCTGGGTGAGGCAGTGGAACGCGCCCAGGCCCCAGACCAAATCGCGGCAATCGAGCCCGACGATTTCGCGCCCGGGGAAGAGCGCTTCGAGCGCGCGCGCAGCGACTTCATCCTGGCGGCAGGCGAATTGAGGCAGCAGCACGCAGGCGTTGGCAATATAGAAGTTGGCGTAGCTGGCGGGCAGGCGTTGGGCCTCGTGAACGATGGGAACGGGCATGGGCAGCGTGTGGATTTCAAGCTTGCGGCTGTGCGCATCGCGAAAACTCTGCAGTCGGTCCAGGTTCGCGGCCAGCGGCGCGTGGTTGGCGTCGGCGGTGTCGGGTTCGATCATGGTGACCACCACGCCGGGAGCGACGAAACGGGTGAGGTCATCGACGTGGCCGTCGGTGTCGTCGCCCACGATGCCATCGCCGAGCCATAGAATGGTTTCCACGCCCAGGTAGTTGCGCAAACGCGATTCGATTTCGGCGCGGCTGAGCCCCGGGTTGCGGTTGGGATGGAGCAAACAGGCCTCGGTGGCGAGCAGGGTGCCCTCGCCATCGACATCAATGGAACCGCCTTCCAGGATCATGCCGGGATGGGCCACCGGCAGTTTCAAGATCTCGCCCACCCGGGTAGGAACGACGTCGTCGAGATCGAACGGGGGATATTTTCCGCCCCAGGCGTTGTACCCCCAATCAAGGATGACCTGCTCAGGGCCATCATTGTTCAAGAACACCGGACCATGGTCGCGGATCCATGCGTCGTTGGTTGGAATTCGATGGAACACCGCGGGCGTGCCCGCGAGCGCGGCCTCGGCGGCGGCCTGCATGGCCGCGTCGGCAAGGTTGACATGCACGGCTTCCCCGGATGCCAAATGTCGCGCCATGGCGGCAAACACGGGCGGGATGCGGCCCAGTTTGCCCGGCCAACTGGCCTCCTTATGCGGCCAAGCCAGCCACGTGCCCGCATGGGGAGCCCACTCGGCAGGCATGCGAAAGCCTTGCTGGGCAGGAGCGATGGCAGGATTGAAGGGCATCAGTCGCGCAGGCGCCGGGTGAGGTCGCCGTATGCATCGAGGCGGCGGTCGCGCAGGAACGGCCAGTGTTGGCGCGTGATCTCGACCTGATCCAGATCGCAGGTGGCCAGCAGAATCTCCTCGTCTTGGGCAGCGGCGCGGGCCAGGATGTGCCCATTGGGGTCGCAGATGAAGCTGTTGCCCCAAAATTCGAGGCCATCGGATTGGGGCCGGTCTGGATCGCGCTCGAGGCCGACCCGGTTGGGCACGGCGACGAAGAGGCCGTTGGCGATGGCGTGGGCTCGCTGGGCCGTGACCCAGGCATCGAGTTGACGGGCTCCCCACTCGGGCTTCTCGGCCGGGTGCCAGCCGATGGCGGTGGGATAGCAGAGGATCTCAGCGCCGGCAAGGGCGGTCAGGCGAGCCGCCTCGGGAAACCATTGATCCCAGCAGACCAAGACTCCGATCTTGCCCACTTGGGTCGAGAAGGACGGGAACCCGAGATCGCCCGGGGTGAAATAAAATTTCTCCTCGTAGAGCGGATCGTCGGGAATATGCATCTTGCGGTAGGTGCCCGCCAGAGCGCCGTCGGCATCGAGCACGACCGCCGTGTTGTGGTAGACGCCGGATCCGCGGCGTTCGAACAGCGACCCCACGATGACGATGTGGAGGCGTCGCGCAAGCTCGGCCAAGGCGGTGCTGGTAGGGCCGGGAACCGGTTCAGCGAAAGCGAAACGGGCGGGATCCTGGCGCTGGCAAAAATACTGGGTGCGGAACAACTCCTGGGTGATGACGAGCTGCGCGCCCAGCTGGGCAGCGCGCTCGATCCGGGCCAGGGCGCGGGCGAGATTCTCGGCGGGGTCGGCCGTGGCGCGCATCTGAAGCAGGGCGACTTGGACGGGCCGAGGCATCGCGATAATTTTACCAAGCGAGGGGGAAGATCACGCCAGCAGCAGCACCAGAAAGAGGTAAAGCCAGGTGACATCGAGGAAGTGCCAAAAAATGGCGGTCAGATCGAGCAGCACGGGGCGATGGGCGGAGAGGCGTCCGCGCCAAGCGCGCGAGAGGACGAAGGCGAGCAGAGCCAGGGCAAAGAGCAGGTGGGCCGCATGGGCCGCCGTGACCAAGAAGAAAAATCCGCTGTTCGGGTGGGTGGGCAGGTAGACGCCGGCGCGAAACAGGGTCCACCAAGCGACGGCTTGGCCGGCAAGAAAAAGCACGCCCAGGGCAAACGCGACGGTGAGCCAGCGCAGGGCGCCGGCAATCGAGACCAGGCGCAGGAATTCGCGGCCGCGCTGAAGCGCCAAACTGCTGGCCAGCAGGATGAAGGTGTTGGCGCCGAGAATGGCGGCCAATTGGGGCGAGAACCAGCCTGAGGCGAAGGTGTGGCGCTGCAGGTAGGCGTAGGTCAGCACGAAAAAGAAGGACGTCATGGCGGCCATGGCCAGCCAGACGGCGCGGCGCAGCTTGGCCGGACGTGTCAGCATGCGCGCCTGGATTCGGGAGCCCATCCACTCGAATGATAATGGGAAGCGTGTTTTCCGAGCGCACAAACTGGCCGCTCGCGCCCAATCGCCTGCACCAGCTGGCGGCGGAGCGGCGGCGCCGAGGCGCCCTGCTGGATCTGACGGCGAGCAACCCGACCCAGTGCGGCATCGAGTATCCACCGGGCCTGCTGGCCGCGCTTTCCGATTCCGCAGGCCTGCGCTACGAACCCGCATCGCGCGGACTGGCCAGCGCCCGTGCGGCCGTGGCCGCCTATTACGAAGGCCGCGGCGTGTCGTTCGGAGCCGATGATCTGCTGCTCACGGCCAGCACCAGCGAAGCCTATGCCCATTTGTTCAGTTTGCTGTGCGCGGCCGGCGAAACGGTCGCCATGCCGACGCCGAGCTATCCGCTGTTCGAAATGCTGGCGCGGCTGCAGCAAGTGGAATTGGCCGCCGTGCCGATGCTCTATGATCACGGCTGGCATCTGGACATCGCTGCGATCGCAGCGGCGCCGGCCGCGACCCGCGCCTTGCTGCTCGTCCATCCCAACAACCCCGCCGGCAACTACGTCAAGCCGGTCGAATGGAGCGCGCTGCAGGAGTGTGCTGCCGCCCGCGGCTGGGCGGTGGTGGTGGATGAGGTGTTTTGGGATTTCCCGCTGGCGCCCGGCGCGCAAGTGGGGTTGGATTATGCCGGGTGCCCGGCGCTGACGTTCGTGCTGAACGGCCTGTCGAAGATTTCGGCCTTGCCGCAAATGAAGCTGGGCTGGATTGCCGTGGCCGGGCCGCCGGAGCTGAAGCGCGAAGCGCTCGCCCGCCTGGAGTTGATCAACGACCTGTTCCTGGCTGCTTCGACACCAGTGCAGTTGGCGGCCGGGGCGCTGCTCGAGGCCCGGCACGCGGTGCAGCGACAGATCCTGGCGCGGATCCGCTGCAATTTGGATGCGCTCGACCGCGGCTTGGGCCTGCATTCCAGCGTGGCGCGGCTGCGCGCCGAGGCAGGCTGGAGCGCACTGCTGCGGCTGCCGCGAATCCATACGGATGCGTCTTGGGCGGAACTGCTGGTCGAGCAGGCGGGCGTCTTGACGCACCCCGGGCACTTTTATGGGCTCGAACAAGATGCGCATTTGGCGATCAGCTTGCTGCCGCAGCCTGCGGCCTTCGAGGCGGCGTTGCAGGGTATCCTGGCAACCGTGGACAAGGAGGCAGGATGAAAATCGGCGACAAAGCTCCGGATTTCGCGGCGCCGGACCAGAGCGGGGCACAAAGACGGCTTGGCGATTTCCTCGGTCGTCCGCTGGTGCTGTTCTTCTATCCGCGGGCAAGCACGTCCGGGTGCACGATCGAGGCGCAAGGCTTTCGGGACGCCGCAGCGAAATTCATGCGGGCGGGGGTCGCGCTGGTCGGGGCATCGCCGGATTCGGTGAGCGCACAGGCGAAATTCGCCAGCCAGGAGAAGCTGCCGTTTCCCTTGCTCGCCGATGCGGACAAGAAGGTGTGCGAAGGCTACGGCGTCCTGGGCGAAAAAAGCCTCTACGGGCGCAAGTACGTCGGGGTCGTGCGGACGACGTTCTGGATTGATGCCAACGGCCGGATTGCGCAGGTGTGGTCGCTGGTCAAGCCGGCTGGGCATGCCGAAGCGGTGTGGGCTGCGATGCGGGAAGGGCCAGAGCCTGCTGCAGCGCCTGCCAGGCCTGGAGGGCGGAAATCGCCTGCAGGCAAGGGCTGAAGCGGCTGCCCCTTGGGAGTGCCGGGCAGCGGCCGAGGTCGCAATGACTGCACGGAAGCGCATGCGACAACACACGGTCGCGCTTGCCTGCAGCGGCGGCCCAGCGGTTGGGGTCGGTGGGGCCAAAAAGGGCCACGGTCGGGATGCCGAGGGCGCGGGCCAGGTGGATGATGCCCGTGTCGGGCGCCACCAC
>Ga0134126_10000144_pt1 | contig 95469 bp, 71 predicted proteins | sample KB31752_FD_96881 | JGI IMG/M metagenome (GOLD analysis project Ga0134126, IMG submission 96881) | Terrestrial soil microbial communities with excess Nitrogen fertilizer from Kellogg Biological Station, Michigan, USA - KB3-175-2 | ecosystem: Environmental > Terrestrial > Soil > Unclassified ...
GTTTTATTGCTGTTTGGCGCGGCGATTTTCTTCCACGAACTCGGGCATTATTGGGTGGCGCGACGGCTCGGCATGAAAGTCGAGGAGTTCGCCATTGGAATGGGCCCAAAAATCTACAGTTGGAAACGGAACGGCATCGTCTATTCGCTGCGGTGGATTCCCGCGGGCGGTTTCGTCAAGCTGCCGCAGATGATCACCTCCGAAACGCTCGAGGGCGAAGCGGGTAAGGACGAACCGCCGGCGCCGCCCTTGCATAAAATTCTTGTCGCCGTGGCGGGGCCGATCATGAACGTGATTTTTGCGTTTGTCATCGCGACGCTGATTTATTTTGTGGGTTTGCCGACGCTGGTCAATCCGTCAGTGATCGGCGCGGTCGATCCAGGTTCGCCGGAAGCCAAAATGGGCATCAAAGAGGGCGACCGGATCGTGATGGTGAACAATCATCCGGTGGATTCGTGGCAAGATGTGACGTTTGAGACGCTGACGGCGACGACGAATGTGCTGCCGGTGGTGATCGTGCGCGGCAATGTGACAAACACTTACCATCTGACAGCCAGCGCGAGTCCGATGGGAGGCAAATGGCTGAATTTGGACCCGCGCGAACATCCAATTGTCGGCGCGGTGGAAAGCGATATGCCCGCGGCGAAAGTGGATTTGCGGTCGGGTGACCGAATTCTTTCGGTGAACGGCGTTCCCACGCCGAGCCAGGAACGCATGCTGGATGTGGTGTCGAACGCCTCCGGCTTGCCGTGCAAAATCGTTTTCATGCGCGGCGCGGAAAAGAAATCGGTGACCATTACGCCGAAATACGATCCGCAAACCAAACGCGCGCGAATCGGGATTAGTTTCAGTCCGGGTGTGTATGAAGTGATGCGTCCGGGGCCGTCGCCATGGGCGCAGGTCAAGGAAGTCACTGACCGCACCTTCGGCACGATTTCGGCTCTGATTCACAGCAAGAAGACCGGCGTCAAAGCGAGCGATTTAAGCGGGCCGGTTGGAATTCTTTCGATTCTCGCTTCCTATGTGAAAGAGGATTACCGGCTGGCGTTAAGCTTCCTTGTCTTGCTCAATATCAATCTTGCCATAATTAACATGCTGCCCATTCCGGTTTTGGATGGCGGGCATGTGTTGATGTCCATCATTGAGAAGATTCGGAGGCGTCCGCTAAGCCCGAGAATCATCGAATATGTCACGACCGGATTTGCCTTGTTGCTGATTTGTTTCATGATTTACGTCACCGCCGCGGACATCAAACGGTTCTCCTTGTTCCGTGCCATGTTCAAGAGCGGCATTCAGATCGAAGAACCCCAAAATGGCTCCGCGGCGACGCCAACTCCAGCGCCAGCGCAGTCGCCGTCAGCGAATCATTAAAATGCATTACTGCGAATCCCCCTATTTTTACAAACGCAGAAAAACGCGCGAAGTCATCGTCGGCGATCCCAAAAACGGCGGCGTAGTTATGGGCGGCGATCATCCGGTGGTCGTGCAATCCATGCTCACGTGCGACACGATGGACACGGCCGAATGCGTGCGACAAACGCTGGATTTGGTGGCAGTGGGCTGCCAAATCGTGCGCATCACGGCGCCGACGGTGAAGGACGCAGCGAATTTGCAGAACATTGTGGCGGAGTTGCGCCGGCGCGGCTGCAACGTGCCGATCGTGGCCGACATTCATTTCAAGCCCGAGGCGGCAATGGAGGCGGTGAAATGGGTGGAAGTGGTGCGCGTGAATCCGGGCAATTACGCGGATTCGAAAAAATTTGCGATCAAGGAATACACCGATGAGCAATACGCGGCGGAATTGAAGCGCATTGAGGAAAAGTTCACGCCGTTGGTGCTCGAATGCAAGCGGCTGAATCGCGCGTTGCGCATCGGGACGAATCACGGCTCGCTCAGCGACCGCATCATGAATCGCTTCGGCGATACGCCGGAGGGAATGGTGCAGAGCGCATTGGAATTTGCCCGCATCGCGCGCCGCCATGGTTTCCATAATTTCAAGTTCTCGATGAAATCTTCGAACCCGAAGGTGATGATCGAGTGCTATCGTTTGCTGGTGGCGCGATTGCAACAGGAAGGACCAGATTGGAATTATCCGATTCACCTGGGTGTGACCGAAGCCGGCGAGGGCGAGGATGGGCGCATCAAGTCGGCGATCGGCATCGGTTCGCTGTTGTGCGACGGGTTGGGCGATACGATTCGGGTTTCGCTGACGGAAGATTCACCGAGGGAGATTGAGGTCTGCCGGGATTTGCTGGCGCAGGTTCCGAAGCTGACGAGGTCAGAAGTCGGAAGTCAGAAGTCGGAATTTCCATTTGATCCTTTTCATTTTCAACGTCGGCAGACGCCGGAAATCGAGTTGAACGACAACGCCAAATGCGGCGGCGAGCAACTCATTCGCGTCGTGGTGACGCGCGCGACGTGGGACAAGGTGGCGCCGAAAATCCGGCCGAAGGATGACGTGAAACCGGAGGCGGTTTACGAGGACCTGAACGTTTTTGAAATCGATCCGACGAAGGATTTTGAAATCAATTGCGACACGCAACTGGTGACAGTCAAGGACGGCGTGAACCTGCCGGCCATTGCGGCGTTTCGGTTGCTAGCCGCGAAGTTGAAGCGATTGGGGCGGCGGAATCCGATTTTGTTGAAGGATTGCATCCATTTCGAATCCACGCCGCTGGAGCCGAAGATTGCTTTATTGCGCGCTTCGGTGGTGGTTGGAGCGCTGCTCGCGGATGGGATCGGCGATGCGATTCTGGTGCGTGGCGAAGCGGGCGCTGGGATGTCGCTGCGGCTGGCTTACAATATTCTGCAGGCGGCGGGTTGCCGGTCGTTCAAGACGGATTACGTGGCGTGTCCTTCCTGCGGGCGGACGTTGTTTAATTTGCAAACAGTCACGGCGCGCATCAAGGCGCGCACCGAGCATCTCAAGGGCGTGAAGATCGCCATCATGGGTTGCATCGTGAATGGGCCGGGCGAAATGGCGGACGCGGATTTTGGCTACGTGGGCGGCGCGCCGGGGAAAATCAATCTTTATGTGGGCAAGACGCCAATCAAGTTCAACATCCCCGAGGCGGAAGCGGTGGAGCGATTGGTGGATTTGATCCGCGAGCACGGAAAATGGGTTGAGCCCGAGGCGGCCAGTGAGTCGGTGGCGGCGTAGGCTACCTTCTTCCGTCCAGCCCACTTTCCACGAATTACCCCGCTCTCTCGGGCATCAGATTCGGCTTCCCAGCGATGGTGCTCTGACTTGGCGAGCCTAATTGCAGGCGGGTTTCGCCGGTCAAGCCATATTCCTTCGAGAGTTTCTGGAATCCGCCAAAGCTATATGCTTTAATGTAATTATCAAAAGCGTCCTGGATTTTCTCGTTGTTCTTGTACTTGCCCACCTTTCGCACCAGCTCAAACCAGTAATTGAAATACCGAAGGTCAGAAATGGTTAACAATTCGTTTGTGCGAAAGGCATACAGTTTGTCAAAAAAATCAAAAAACCTGTCGAAGCAATCGCGGATAAGAGTTTCTTCCAGCGTGAACGTCTCGTCCGGGAACTCTTGAGCTTTGCTCGTTCGGACGCGGTCCCAGGGAATGTTTCGCTGGCATGCATATAGAAGACGTTCAGCGCTTTCAGCAGTATTTTATTTTCGAATTCGATTTGGCCGCCATCCGGGAGGCGGATGGATCGCTGATCCCAGTCCAACATAATACAGGCCGCTTGAATCAAAGGGTCTGCTTTAAAAGCATCCATGAGATTGAGGATCACTTGTGCCCGCTGCCATTTCTGGTCTCTATCGTACTTCCAGACACCAGCAAAAAAACCAATGATGCCCCCGAGCGCGCCAAAAAGAAATTTAGGTCCCGAATCAATCAAACTTTTTAGAAATGTATTCATATTTTGAACTGTTCAGGCTGCCAAAAAGTTGGCAGCAAATCTTTTTGATGCGTTTTAACCGAACAGTTCGCGTTCCTGGCAGTGAAGGTCGTTTGGATCGAAGTAGGCGAGCGACCACTTGTCGTCGGTGAAGAGAAACATGCCAGTTTGAACCGCGGCTCGACTCTTCGATTGGGGTTGTTTGTTAATGGGTGGGTGCTTGGCCGTCCCGCCATTGGCGGCGGTCTTATTATTGCCAGATTTGTTTCGGATTGTCATTTTTGGTTCCTGTATAAGGGATGGATTTTGTTTGCTGAATCATGAATGACGTCAGGCGATTGGGGTAGCTGGTTTGTTCCCTCGCTTTCCTGGGGAAATTTTTAGCGCGCTGGTTTTGTTGCGAGTCGTGCCATTAGCGCCGTTCCCCGAAACTTTTTTCTTGGCTGACTTCGTCGTGTCGGACTTCTTTTTGGCATAACGATCGAGGAAGTTGTAATGGTCGACGAGGAGGAGCGCTTCGATGGCAAAAGCCGTGGCAACGTCAGCGTCGTGGATCTCAAGGAGATTGTCGCTATTGGCCTCTTCGCCGCCAGTGGCGAGATTGGAGGATCCGCAGTAAACGACGGGATCGGGGCCGTTCAGACCACAGACAACGAATTTGTCATGAATTTCGTGGCCCGGAGGCGTGGGGATCTGGTTGAAGGGCGGGGGCAAGGTCACGGAACCGGGTTTGCCGGTGACGAGCACGCCTTGTTTGGAACTGGGCTGATACAGGAAGGTGCCTCCAGGGGAATCGGAAATTCCATAGCTGTAAAACTTTGGTGTGCCGTGGATTTGTTTTAATGTATCGTAAACCGGCGTTTTGCTTTGCGTCAGTTGCATGACGGCGAAAATGACGCTGCCGTTTGTCGCGCGCACCTCCTGATTGATTCGATTGGAGATGGTGCTGAGGATTTTCCCGGCGTCGGTTGCGGAGTGAGGGGAGAAATTAATGTTGAGTTTGGGTGCAGGCGGAGATTGCGGGATGAATGGCTGAGTGGCGAGGGGCGTGGTCGCGAACTCGGTGGCGGCGGCTTTGCTGGGAGTTTTGGTGCGGCTCAGAATGGTCAAACTTTGCTGAAAGACCTTCTCGTATTCGGTAGCAATGTTGGCGTCGTCAAAGAAGAGGACGTGGTTGGCGTTTACATAAAGGCCGGTGACCGAGAAATTTGTTGAACCCGTTATGACCTGGATGGGTAACTTGTTTTTTAAAACGATGAAAATCTTATCATGCGAGAAGCGATCAAAGCAGCCGCGGACGATCTCAGCGCCGTTCGCGGCCTGATTTCGGAATGAGCCATCGAATAACGTTTCGATGCCCTTGGGCTTGGTGTGCAGAGCGGCATTATCGAGGATCATTCGGATGCGGCCCTGGGCAGCGAGCTTGAGGAAAATGTTCGCAACATCGGGCTCGGTAAAGTCGTATGCGAAAACATCGAGGGACAGGCTCTTGTCGGCAATGACGGCGTTCAGGATGGCGAATACCTGTTGGCGAGCGGTGGAACCCATCCATTCATAGATATCGGCATAGGTGACACCCTGGCCATTATTCGTTCCAGCCTGGGTCGAGGTATCGAATACAACACCTCGGGTCGCCGGGACTATGCGAGTGTTTTGGCCGAAGTGCCGGACGAAGGCTTCTGATTGCATATACCCACGAGTGAAGCCGAGAGCTAGATTGCCTTTTCTGAACGGGCCCACGGGAACAGAGACCGAAACGCTTAGGGAGCGATCCAGCGGCTCCATGGCGCCGGCCGCATCGAAATAGCGCGGCGTGACGGTGTAAGTGTAGTTGCCTTGTGCGGGGCTCAAGCCCTGATGAGCGGAGCCGGGGATGTGGGTCCAGCGGTACTTTTGGATGGGGGCGTTGGCGGTGGATTGCGGTTTTTCCGTGGGAATCTGAGCGTGTTGGGCCGGATTTTGAAACTGAAGGTTGTTCAAGAGGTAGTAGGACGGCCCGGCGGGAGGCTTGCATTCGATGCTGAAGCCGGCGAGTTTCTGTGCCCGCGATGGGTCAGAGAAATTGAAGGCCAGTAACGTTTTGAAATCGCCAAGGTAAGCTTTGACGATGAATGAATTGTTGTGAGCGGATTGGAAGGCCATAGATTTTACCGGGTGATTGGTTAAAGCGTTGCGGGGATGAGGTTGTTCCCGCGCGACGCCTGTAATGAGCGATACGCTGACAAAGACGATTTGGTATAAAACTCACCAACATAGAACCCCTGGAATGAATATCATCCCGACTTAGGCATAGAGCATCATGCGACGAATCCATCCTATTTCTTCGGGAGCTATGGACAAGGATACTACGTTATAGGTCGCAATTATGTCAATGAATTTCGCTCAGTTATAAGTCGCAGGAAATCTTCTTCAGGCTCTTAGCCACCTATTCAGTTCAAATTGTTTCCCAATCCAACGGCATCGTTGGTTTAGAGAAGATATAGCGGAGGTCGTAGAGCGCCGCTACTTAGCTATTGAGGGCGTGGTCGCGGGCGCGGGGGATTTTGCCCAGGTGGTAAATGAGAAAACCGTGGAGGAATTGGCGAATAGCTTTGGCTTGGGCGGTGGTGGCTTTTAGGTCCGGAAGGAGTGGCCAATCGGTTTCTGCGAGGGCCGTGACGAGCGAGCGGGTTTCTGCTGGAAGCTTTGAGTCTTCGAGGTCGGGCGAAAGGCCGAGGGCTTGGAGGAGTTTTAATTCGAAGGCGAACATGGCGCGGGGGCGGGGCGGTTGGGCGGGAAGCGCGTGGAGGAAGCCGAGGAATAATTCGTAAATTTCCGCGATGGGCGTTTGGGTTTCGGTCGTTTGTTCAATCAACGCGGCGCAATAGGAGGCCTGGCGCAGATAGCCGAGTTCGTGGCGCAAGGCGGCATTGGTTTCGCGCAGCACGACTTCGCGCAGCGTGTGGAGTTCGGAGCGGCGGCTGCGATGGAAACTGAAATCGGCTTCGTAGAACAAATCGAGTTTGCCGCGAAATGGAGATTTCGGCCGGCGCGCGCCTTTGGCAACGGTGCTGAGGCGGCCGAATTCGGGCGTCAGCCAATTCACGATGAGGCTGGTTTCCGTGAAGGGCCGCGTCCGCAGGATCACACCGTGGGCGCGTTCGCTTGTTTGCATTTAAGGAGCTGTAGCAGCCGACGTCAGGAGGCTTTGATCTCTTCCGCCCGGAAAACTCGAGAGTCTCCTTGCGTCAGCTACGGGTTCATGGGGAGGCTGTGGAAGCTTCATCAGCTTCTTTCCTGGCGAAGCTCCGGCGCGATGGCGCCGAGGCTGATGATGTATTTGAGGCCGTCGGCAACGGACATGGGCAGCCGCCTTACTTTGTGGTCGGGAAGGAGCATCAGGAAGCCGGCGGTGGGGTTGGGCGTGGTCGGCACGAAAACGCACACGAGTTTTTCGTCGGGATTGACTTTGATTTCCGCATCTTCGCTGGTGAGAAAGCCGAGCGAGTAGGAGCCGGGATGGGGAAATTCCACGAGCACGACGGTCTTGAAGGAATTCTTGTTGCCGGTGACGAGGGCGTCGTTGACTTGCTTGGTGGCGCCGTAGATTTTGTTCAGGAGCGGAATGTGCATCAGCGCCCGGTCCGCCCATTCGATTATTTTTTTGCCGAAATAATTCCGCGCCCCGAGGCCGACGCCGCAGATGAAAGCGATAGACAGGAAAAGAGCGAGCAGCCGCCAATACCAAAACATGACACCGGAATGACTGTCCTCGTAGACATACCGGGGGTTCAGACAGTATTTGAGGAAAAACAGGATGTGGTCGGTGACGTTGGTGACGGAGCCGAAAAGCCACACGATCGCGCCGATGGAAATGAGCGCGGGCAGCACGATCACGAGCCCGGTGAAAAAGTTCGCGCGCCAGCGAGCCAGGAAGGTCTTTTTCACGGGCGAAGTTTAGGGCGGCGGGCCAATTTGCTCAAGGGAAAGAGGCGTCCGATTTCGTTGAGCAGGCGGGTTTCTTCGCGCTTCATCTTGCGGCGGGCGGCGGGTTGGAGATCGTCAAATCCGCGCAGGTGCAGGACACCGTGGATGACGTAGCGGGCAAGTTCGCTTTGCCAGGAAGTGCGGAATTCGCGGGCTTGCGATTGCGCGTCGTCGATGGAGATGAAGATTTCGCCGTGGAGGGACTGCCGGCAGGATGCCGGCAGCACGTTGGCGGCATCGTGCCGCGGGAATGACGAATGACGAATGACGAATGGAGAATCCTTGCAGTAATCAAATGTTATCACGTCGGTCGAGCCTTCATGGTCGAGAAAGGTTTCGTTCAGGGCGGCCATTTCGGGAGCGCGGAGGATGTTGATAGCGAGATCGAAGGTTTTGAGTTCGAGCAGGTCTTTCAGCAATGATTCGGTCAGGGCTCGGAGCAGGCGGGTGTTCAAGGCAATCGCGCGCTGGCGATTGGCGATGACCAGGCTGCGGCTCAAGATGGCGCTCCCGCGCGGCTCGGCGCCGATTTGCCGCGATGCTCTTCGTAGGCGGCGATGATGCGCTGGACGAGCGGATGGCGCACGACATCGCGTTTGCTGAATTCGACCACGGCGATGCCTTCAACATGCCGCAACACGCGATGGGCTTCGAGCAGGCCGGATTGCTTGTGGGTGGGCAAATCGATTTGGGTTTCGTCGCCGGTGATGACGGCTTTGGAACTGGCGCCGAGCCGGGTCAGGAACATGAACATCTGTTCCATGGTGGAATTCTGCGCTTCGTCGAGAATGATGAAGGCGTGATTCAGGGTGCGGCCGCGCATGTAGGCGAGCGGGGCGATTTCGATGACGCCGCGCTCCATATTTTTCTGCACTTCCTCGGCGGGCAGCATGTCGTGCAAGGCGTCGTGGAGCGGACGCAGATAGGGCATGATTTTTTCGTAGAGGTCGCCCGGCAGGAAACCGAGGGCTTCGCCAGCCTCAACGGCCGGACGGGTCAGAATGATGCGGGAGACCTTGCCTTCGCGCAACGCGGAGAGCGCCATGGCGACGGCGAGATACGTTTTGCCCGTGCCGGCGGGGCCGATGCCGAAGGTGACGTCGTGGGTGCGGATGGCGTCGAGATATTTTTTCTGGCCGACGGTTTTGGCCGTGACGCCGGTCTTTTTTTCCGAAGTGGTGATGCGGTCGCCCATGATGTCTTTGAGCGTGGAGACGCCCTCGTGCTTGACGATGTTGAGCGCGTGGGAGAATTCGCGGTTGCGGATGGGCGTGCCGGCTTTGAGCGAGCCTTCGAGCGAGAGGAACAAATGTTTGGCGAGTTCGAGGGCATTCTCTTCGCCTTCGAGTTTAATCCAGCCTTCGCGGGAGGTGGCTTTGACGCCGAGTTGATGTTCGAGCGCCTGAAGGTTGCGGGTGTCGTTGTTGAAAAGCTGCTGCGCGACGCGCGCGTTTTCGAAGTGAAGGGTTTCGGTGGCCATGAGGGATTCAGATTTGAGAAGGGGTCATTCGGCGAGAACGGTTCGCAATCGGGCCGCGAGTTCGCTGAGCGCCTGCGGCACGACGGTGGTGCTGGCGATGACGGGCATGAAATTGGTGTCGCCGTTCCAACGGGGGACGATGTGGATGTGCAAGTGCTCAAGAATGCCGGCGCCGGCGCATTTGCCAAGGTTGATGCCGATGTTAAAGCCATCGGGTTTCATGATGCGCGTCAGGGCTTTCTGGCAGCGGCGCGTGAGTTTCATCATGTCGGCCAATTCCTCCTCGGTGAGGCCGTTCAAATCGGGCGTTTGTTTGTAGGGCACGACCATCAGGTGGCCGCCGGTGTAGGGATATTTGTTGAGCAGGGCAAAGCAGGTGCGGTCGCGGACAACGACGTAATTGGCTTCGTCGTCGTTCGATTGGGCAATGCGCGTGAACAGGCTTTCATCCATCACGGGTTTAGGCGAGAGGATGTATTCAATGCGCCACGGGGCGTGGAGTGCGTCCATGTAAAAAAGGGTAGCGGTGGAGGAGGGGAAAGTCAAAACGGGCATTTGGGATAGGGGATTTATGAAGGGAGAGATTTGTTTGGCGTGAGCGATAATGTGGGCGGCCGAGACTTTGAGGCGATCGCAACTTTGCGCGCAATTTCCGGCCACAACTCCGTTGGAGTTGGTGTTTTTCTCGACGGTGTACCCAAGGTGGCTCCTCCGTCGCAACCTTGGGCTGGAGGGCGGAATCCCTTCGGGATTCATACGAAAGCATGTCTGTCGCACGGTGTGGTGTTCGCGCCGATCAGGAGATCGGCGCTCCGAGTGCGCGCGGGTTTCTCTCGCGGTAAATAGGATTCCGCCGGCAAGATGCCGGCAGCACGTTATTTTTTGGCCAGAGCCAGGCGGCTGCGGAGGACGTGGACGAGGGCTTTGACGGTCAACTCGATGAAGAGGAAGGGCTTGGCAATGAAATCGTTTCCCCCGCTCATGGTGGAGTTGGCGCGGCTTTCCAGGTCGTCCAGGCCGGTGACGAAGACGACCGGGGTTTTGGAATATTGCGGCAGCGTGCGGATTTTGCTGCAAAGCTCGAAGCCGTTCATGTTCGGCATGTCGACATCGAGGAAAATGAGGTCGAATTTCTTCTGCAAGAGGACTTCGAGCGCTTTGATGGGATCATCGGCGCTGAGCGACTTCATTTTGGCCTTCTCCAGCGCAAAGACGATGGCGCGGCGGGAAATGGCGTCATCATCCACCACCAGAACTTCCGCGGCGGGAATAGACTCGTCGTCAGGCGAGGCGGCATTTCCAAAAAGGATGGCGAGAAAATCAATGGCGGAGGCGATGGTGCGAAGAGTGGAAACGTTGATGTTCTTGGGTTTTTCCTGGAGCTCTTTCACCAGGGCCTCAAGCGCGTCCGCCATCAGGGCAATCTGCGTGGCGCCCGCGATGCCTGCGTTGCCGCTGAGGGTATGGGCACGGTGGAACAAATCCTGGAGCGCTTTGAGGCGGGCCGGTTCCTTGTCCGCCTTGACGAGTCCTTGCAGGAGAGTGCGCAGGGAATTGAGAGTGGCGGGCAATTCAGCGAAGAAATCGCCGCGCAATTGTTCTTGAAATTCCGCGTCATCCTCCGCGCTGACCACGTGAACCGGCGCGGCGGCCGGTTTCGGGGTTTCGGCGGCGCCATTGGATTTGAGGGTGCTGCGGACAGCGTCAATGACCTGGCGGGGAGTGCAACTCATCTTGGAGAGGCACTTGGTGGCGCCGGCTTTCCACGCGTCCTGAACGGCCTTCGAAACATAGGTGTTCGAAAAGACGATGATGGGCACTTGCTCGAAATCCTTTTCGGCGCGGACGCGGCGCATCAGCTCGAGGCCGGTGACTTGAGGGAGAACGAGATCGAGCAGGATGGCGTCCGGGCGAAAGGAGTGGACGAGCTCAAGGCCGACTTTTCCGTCGAGAGCTATCTCGGCCTGAAATCCTTCCAAGGCAAATTTGTTGCGGTAGACGTTGGCGACGAGCTGGTCGTCTTCGATGATCAGTATCTTCATAGTCAGTACTGTGTCAGGTATCGAAATTTATTTTGTCACAGTACTAGGTGCGGGCGGCCAGCGGGGAAATTCCGGCGAGATGCGCGTCGAGAAATTCGCGGATGCGTTCGAACTCGTGGTTGGCCTGGCGGCACAGTTCCACGGCATTGACGAGTTTCTTTTCGTCGCCCTGGCGTTCGAGTTCGCGCAGCAATGGGACGATGCGGACCATTCCGCAAGTGGAACTGGCCCCGGCGCAGCTATGGGCGAGCCGGCGGACGTCCGCGGCAGACCCGGCCTTGGCGGCGGCCGTGAGCTGCTCCAGTTGTTCGGTGGTCTGTGTCAGGTAAAGCGTGATGAGTTCGCGCAGGTTGTCAGCACTGCCATCGGAGAAGTCCATCAGCCGAGTCATATCGACCGGCGGTTTTTGTGATTCGGCGGCGGCTTCGACCATTTCGGTGGCGGTTTCCGTTTGCGGAACAGTCGGCTTGCGGGTCTTTGAAGCCGAAGCCCAACGCTCCACGACGGCGCGCATGTCCTCGGGGCGGACTGGTTTGGCGAGGTAATCATCCATGCCGGCGGAGAGGCACTTGTCGCGGTCGCCGGGCATCGCGCTGGCGGTCATGGCGACGATGACGATGGGGCCGGCAAAATGAGGAAAGCGCTTTTGTTCCTGCTGACGCTCGCGGATGACGCGCGTGGCTTCGAGGCCGTCCATTTCGGGCATTTGGACGTCCATGAAAATGATGTCGTACGTCTTTTTCTCCAGGGCCGCGAGCGCTTCGAGGCCATTGGCGGCAACATCCGATTGATAACCCATTTGCTGCAGGAGGCGCACGGCGACTTTTTGGTTCACGACGTTGTCATCGCAAAGCAACACGCGCAAGGGCAGCCGCTCGGCGAGTTTGGGATCCAGCTTGACCACAGTCGGTTTCTTTTGAGCTGGAGCAGTTCCGGAAATAATCTGCAGCAAGGCATCGTGAAGCTGGGCGGGCTTGACCGGCTTGGTGAGACAGCCGGCGGGAGCGGAATTGGAAATTTCAGCGGTGTTTACGCTTCTGCCGACCGGCGCCAAAACCAGAATGGGCAGCATCACGGCTCCTGGCAGTTTGCGGATGGCGGCGCTCAATGCGAGCCCGTCCATGCCGGACATTTGAAGATCGATGAGGGCGAGATCGAAATTTTCGCCGGCTTTGAGCCAGCCAAGAGCTTCCTCGGCGGTGTGAGCGCCGCGCGGCACCATTCCCCATTGAGCGGCCTGGTTTGTGAGAATGCGGCAGGTCGTCGGGTTATCGTCGACGACGAGCAGGCGCAAGTCGGCCAGCTTGGGCTGGCGTCCTTGCAGGGCCGTCTTTTGCGCGTCCGGCGCGGCGGAAAGTGGAACGGTGAAATGGAAAGTGGAACCTTTTTTGGGGATGCTCTCCACCCACATTTTACCGCCCATCAATTCCACGAGCCGTTTGCTGATGGCGAGACCGAGCCCGGTGCCGCCGTATTGGCGCGAAGTGGAGGCTTCGGCCTGGCTGAAGGATTTGAAAAGACGCGCCATGCGATTGACGGGAATGCCGATGCCGGTGTCGCTGACGGAAAAATGCAGGTGCCACGGGTCGTTCGATTTGTGGTCTTGCGGAGCGGACAGGGCCTTTACCTGGACGACGACTTCGCCCACGGACGTGAATTTGACCGCGTTGCTCAGGAGGTTCACGAGCACTTGGCGCAGACGGGAGCCGTCGCCAATGAGAGTCGTGGGAATGCCGTCGTCGGTTTGATAGGCCAGTTCGAGATTTTTTTCGACGGCCTTGGCGGCGAGCAGGTCCAGCGAATCTTCCAGGCAGGAACGGAGATTGAAGGGCTGTTTATCGAGTTCGAGCTTGCCGGATTCGATTTTGGAAAAGTCCAGGATGTCGTTGGTGATGGTCAGCAGGGACTCACTGCTGGAATAGATGGTTTCGACGTAACCGCGCTGTTCAGACGAAAGGCTGGTTTCCAGGAGCAGCCCGGCCATGGCGATGATGCCGTTCATCGGGGTGCGGATTTCATGGCTCATGTTGGCCAGGAATTCGGCCTTGGTGCGGGCCGTGGCTTCGGCGGCGAGGCGCGCGCCGAATAATTCCCGATTAGTGCGGGTCAGTTCGTCCTGCAAATGTTTGGTCCGGAGTGCGCAGCAGACGCGTGCGCGGAATTCAGCCGCTTCGAATGGCTTGGTCACGTAATCCACGGCGCCGAGCTCAAAGCCGCGGAGTTTGTCTTTCGTGCCGTTCCAGGCGGTTAGCACGATAACGGGCGCGGTGCGGGTTTCAGGAAATTCCCGGAATTGTTTGAGCAGTTCGAAGCCGTCAGTGTCCGGCAAGCCGAGATCGAGCAGGATAAGATCGAACGGTTCGCGGCGAACGAGGTTGAGGGCGTCGGTGGCGTTGGTGGCGGACGAAAGGGTGATCTTGTCCTCGGACAAGAGCGCAGCCAGCACCTCCGGCATTTTGGGATCATCTTCGATCAGCAAGACGCGTGATGCAGGCAAATTCATAAATGCAAACCAGGTCGCTTTTTCATTCCGCAGTTATATTCGCCTTGATGCGAGCAGATTAGACACCAAAATCAGTCGAAAGCCAATCTCATTTTTCAATTCTTTGCCAGACAGGCCTCTCCGCGGCGAAAACACAACAATAGCGCGAGAGTTTTGGACAAAAACGAGACAAACGGATGGCGAATTCGTGACAAACGGGCCACAAAGAAACATTGCCACACCCATGCCAAGGCGCTTAAATTTTGAACATGTTTCAGACTGTGCTCAATCATGGGGCAGTTGGTGAATCTACTTTTCGGGATACGTACCAAAAGGCATATCGTTATATGCTGCTAGCAAGGGTTCTCGATGACAAATTCGCCAGCCTCTACCGCGCCGGAAAAATCCATGGCGGCGTGTTCCTTGGCCGGGGACAGGAAGCTCTCAGCGTGGCGATGGGGATGGTTTTGCGGCCCGGAGACGTTTTTGCGCCGCTGATTCGGGACGCGGCGGGGCGGCTGGCTTTTGGTGAGCCGATTCTGGATGCGGTGCGGACTTACCTGGGTTCGGCGCTGGGGCCGATGCGGGCGCGCGAGGGAAATGTGCACCGTGGGCGTCCCAAAGAAGGGTTGCTGCCGATGATCAGCCATTTGGGAGCGATGATTTCCGTGGTTAACGGGGCTTTGCTGGCCCGGCGTTTTAAAGGCGATACCGAAGCAATTGGCGCGGCGAGCATCGGTGATGGCGCGACTTCCACGGGCGCGTTCCACGAAGCTTTGAACCAGGCGGCGGTGGAAAAACTGCCGTTGATCGTCGTTGTGGCCAACAATCAATACGCGTATTCCACGCCAACCGAGCGGCAATTCGCGTGCCGTTCGTTGGCCGACCGCGCGGTGGGTTATGGCATGGAACCCCAGACAGTCGATGGCACGGATTTGGGAAGCTGCCTGAAGGCGCTGGGGCGCGCTGCAGAAGCGGCCCGAAACGGCCGGGGACCGCAATTGATTGTGGCGAACCTGCTTCGCTTGTGCGGCCACGGCGAGCACGATGACGCCAATTATGTTTTACAAAAACTGAAGTCGTCGCCGCTTGGGCGGGACTGCCTGAAAGTGGCGGAGGAGGAATTGCAGTGCCGGAATTGGGCGGACGCGAACACGATCGCGGCGTGGCGCGGCGAGTCGGTTCAGAAAGTGGAGGAAGCAGTGGCGATGGTGCAGCGGGAGCCGGGGCCGGATCCGTTCAAGGAAAATTGGTGCGCGCTGGCTTCGAAGCATCTCAGCGAGGGCGGCGGAGAGGTTTGAAGGAAGCGAAGGCTTCTGTATTATTTTAAGACGTGAGCATCACTTACATTGAAGCCATCCGCGAAGCACAGGCGCGAGCGCTGGCTGAAGATCCGCGGGTTTTTATCTACGGGCAGGATATCGGCAGCTTCGGCGGGGCGTTCAAGGCGACGAAAAACCTGGCGAATGATTATCCGGGCCGCGTGATGGACGCGCCAATCAGCGAAGATGCCATCATCGGCCTGGGCGTGGGCGCGGCGATTGAGGGCCGGCGGCCCATCATTGAAATGCAATACGCGGATTTTTCAACGGTGGCCTTCAACCAGATCGTCAACCAGGCGGCGACGCTTTTTTGGCGGACGAATGTTCCTTGTCCGATCACGATCCGTTTGCCTTGCGGCGGAACGTCGGGCAGCGGGCCGTTTCACAGCCAGACGATGGAATCGATTTACGCGCATTATCCCGGGCTGGTTGTCATGACGCCGGCAACGGTGGAGGATGCTTATAGCATGTTGCTCGAAGCGGTGGCGATCGATGACCCGGTCGTGTTCTGCGAGCACAAGCTGCTTTATTATCACTTGAAAGCGGACAAGCTGCCGAATGAAGCGTTGCCGACGGGCAAGGCGCGCATTGCGCGTCAAGGGCGCGATATGACGATCGTGGCTTACAGCGCGATGGTGCATGAAGCGCTGGCTGCCGCCGATGAATTGGCGACGGAGGGGTCGCAGGTGGAGGTGGTCGACTTGCGTTCGGTCAAGCCACTCGATACCGACACCGTGATGGCATCGGTTGCGCGCACGGGGCGGTTGTTGTGCGTGGGCGAATCGTGGCCGTGGGGCGGGGTGACGGCGGAAGTGATTGCGCGCGTGGCCAGCGAAGGTTTCGGTTTGCTGGATGCGCCGCCGCAGCGGTTGAACGCCAAGGATACGCCGGTGCCGTATCATCCGAATTTGTGGGCGGTGCATCGGCCCACGGCCCGCAGTATCGCCGTTGCGGCAAGGAATGTATTGAGAAAATAAGAGAGCTATTAACGAATCTATGCCTGCAGTTCCCATAATCATGCCGCAGTTGGGCGAGTCCATCGCGGAGGCAGCCATCGTGTCGTTTCTGGTGAAGACCGGTGAGACGGTTGAAGCTGACCAGGACATTATCGAGGTGGAAACCAGCAAAGCCACGTTAAACCTCGTCGCGCCGTGCCGGGGGCGGATTGATACATTTGCGGCGAAGCTATCGGAAAGTTATCCGGTGGGCGCGGTGCTGGGTTACCTGGAGGCGACTGCGGAGGATATCGCGCGACAGGGATTGGATGTGCCTGCGCCGGAAGGCGACGGAAAGGGGCCGGAAAAAACGAGCGCGGGCGAGAGCACGGAAGGAAATGGCGGCGGCAAAAAAGTGGAACCGACCGTGCGCGGTTTGCCGGTGCCGGCGAACGTGGCGGGCGCGAGTTACATGTCGCCGCGGATGAAAGCGCGCATCGCCGAGTTGGGTTTGCACGCGGCGGACCTGGCGGGAATCGCGGGCAGCGGCGCGGCGGGCCGCGTGACGATTCAGGACTTCGAAAAATTCATCGATAAGCTGGAGAAAAGTTTTTTCAGCCAGGCGTCGACCATGCGCGTGGCGGTCGCGGACGCGATGCGGCGAAGCTGGACCCGGCCGCTGGCAACGGTGGCGTTGCCGGTGTGTTTTGACCCGATGCTGGCGCATCGAAAGGTCTGCCGGCCAAAACCGGGCCCGGCGCTTTATGGATTGCGCGCGCTGGCGGTGGCATTGGCGGAAAACCGGGCGCCGGCTGGACGCCTGATCGGAAACAAAATTGTGCATCCGCCGGCGATGGATATTGGTTTTGCGGTGGAAGCTGAAGACGGCGTGCTCGTGCCCGTGATTCGCAATGCGGACAAGACTTCGTTGCAGGAACTGGTCGCGCGCTATGATGAACTGGTTGAACTGGCGCGGCAGCGAAAGCTTCCGGTCGAAGCCACCGGCGGTTCCATCGCAACGGTCACGAATTTCGGAACGTTTGGCCTGACGTGGGCCACGCCGATTCCGTTGCCCGAACAAACGCTGGTGCTGGGGATGGGTGCCGCGCGGCGCGCGCCTCATTGGGATGTCGCCAACGGCAAATTTATTCCAGTGATGGAAGCCAATCTCACGTTGAGTTTTGACCACCGGGTGCTTGACGGCGGAGCGGCGGGCCGATTGCTCGCGAGAGTGGCGGCATTGCTGCAATCGCCGGAACGGTTGTGAGTTGGGGTAAAGACCCCACTGGACTCCTATAGGCTACAGGGTATCGTGGCACCGGTTCCTTGTAATGGTGGTTAGTTAGGTTCGGGCGGCTCTGAGTGGAGCCGCCTTTTTTGTTGTACGGATTGGTCGAATTTCAAAAGCTGCGAACACGAAGATCAGAGACTCCTAACGTCGTCTGCTACCGGCCCACTTTGCGGCGGTATAGAACGCGCAAAACTGGGGTGTTCGCCCTATTTTTCTGGGTTGTGGCGAAGCCTAGAGTAAGAATCGCCAACAGATTCTCAACCGCCATCCAGGGAGGGCGGTTTTTTATTTTCCCAAGCTGTCCCGAAAATCAGCGATAATAGCGTCGGAGCGCGGGCGGCAGTTTTCCGACTTTAAGCGATTGCTCGATGTCGTGTTCACTCGTTTCGGAGGAACCGTTGAGGTTGATGATTTGTCCCGCTTCGAGCGCGGCGATGGGCGCGCCGTCGCGGAGCAGGAGGCGATTGGCGCCAATGGCGGTGATGCGCGGGCCGGGCGTGAGGATGCCGATGAGATTCAAGGGATCAGCGGCGCTGAGCATGATCAACCCGCCGGAAGGTTTGGCTTTGCGGAGCGAGCGCAGGAGGCCGATGGCTTCCGGCAATGCAAACTGTTCGCCGCTGACACCACTCACAAAATGGCCGCCGCGGATTTCCCCGCGGGCTTCGAGCCGGCGATAGATGCGGCCAAGGTCAAACCAGGAGACTTTCAATGACTCGCGCTCGAGCAGGCGGCGGAACATGACGCCGTAACGGCGCAGGAGGACGCGGGCGAATTCTTCGATGGCGGCGTTGTGGACGGAATCGGTTGCGGCATCCGCCTCCTCACGTCGTTGGCTACGGTCTTTGGAAAACTTTCTGAGCAGCGACCAGCGGCCGGCGTGTTCGATGCTGGAGATGATGCGATGCCGGCGTTTGCGGTCGATGTCGCCGAAGGGGGCGCGTTTTTCCTGCGGCAACAGCAGGGCGCGCAGGCCTTCGAAGCTGTCGGCAGTGACCCAGCCTTGAGCGGCCAACTCGCCGAGAGCTTGTTCAACGCGCGATTGTAGCAGACCGCTTTGCTGGACAATTTCGCCGAAGAACAGAGCGCCGCCGTGCGCCAGTGTTTTGAGAACGATATCCACGTCCGCGGAAAATTCCGCCGGCGCTGGAACGGACGCCAATTCGAGCCAATGACGCAAATTGCCGCGCGCAAACAACGCGACGGGGCTGGATCGAAGCGGAGTGAAGCCGCGCGCTTTGACATTTTGCGGCGGCGAGAGGCGGCCCCACCCGATGCGGCCGGTGAAACAAAGCTGGTCCAGCCATTGCGGCGTGTATTCCTTCACGCGCGAGGCGAGGACGGCCGGCTCCCACGAGGCGGCGGGCGCTTCGTAGCCATCGAGCAAATTCAGGACCGCTTCCACGCCTTCCGGGCCTTCCCGTTTGTGCTCGGGTGAAACGTGCTGCCAGGCGAGGAGGAAGCGCTGAAATTCGGCGACGGTGACGGGCTGAATTTCGGCGCGAAGACGATTGATCGTGAGGCGATGGATACGCGCCAGTAAACGGCGGTCGCACCATTCGGTTTCGGCTGCGCCGGGACGGAATTTGCCGCGCAAAACGAAACCTTCGGCTTCGAGCGCGAGCAGCGCTTGGTCGATTTCGCTGGCGGGCAGATGGAAAAAGCTGTTGAGGGCGACGGTGGTGATTGGGCCGCTGACTTCCATTCGGCCACGGACGAGTTCGCGCACGGCGTCGGGGCGTTCCCAGGTTTTTTTGGCGTCAACTTCGGGTGGCGTGAGCGTGGGGTCGGTTTTTGCGTTGGGATAGACGGCTTGAATCATGGGCAACCGTTCGGCGGCCACGTAAAAATACGGGGAATCGGTCATGCGACCGGCGCGATGCTGGTCTCGCAGGGTTGAGATTTGTTGCGCGGCGGGTTCGCGATTGGCGACATCACTGGCGTCGTGGCAGCGGACGATTTCTTCTTCGGTCATCACGCCGAGCAGGAGCAGGACTTCGTGCAGTTCGTCGGCGTTCGCGGAGCGCGGCCAGGCATCGGCGCAAACACGATCAATGGCGGCGGTGTCGAGAATGCCGAGGCCGTCGTTCGCCGCGGAGTCGCTAGCGCGGCGGGTATAAACGGCCTGCGTGCGGCGTTCCTCCAAGGGAGCATTGTCGAGGAATGCATAAGGACGCGCATTGAGAATTTCATGGGCGAGCGGCGATGGCTCTGGCAGGTCGCGCGCGATGCATTTCACTTTTCCGGCTTCGATGCGGCGCAACAGATGTTCGAGCCCCTCGATATCCATCGCTTCCGTGAGGCAATCATCAATGGTTTGCTTCACCAAGGGATGGTCCGGCACTTCGCGGTCGCCGGCGATGTTTTCCAGGCAAGCAAGTTGGTCGGGAAAAATGGCAGCGAGAAGATTTTCGGATTCCATGCGTTGCAGAGGCGCGGGAATTTTTTTGCCGCCGCGCTGGCGAGGAAGAGCGAGGGAACGGGTGGCATTCCATCGCCAGCGGATGGGAAACATCGGCGAGTCCAACAGGGCCTGGATGAGAATGTCCCGGACGGTTTTGCTGTTCAGGTAACGGAAGACTTCTTCGAGCGGAAAGGAATGTTGCGTGCCAAGCGAAAGGACGATGGCATCGTCGGTGGCGGCGCTTTGGAGTTCGAAATTGAAGGAGCGGCAGAAACGTTTGCGCAACGCGAGTCCCCAGGCACGATTCAGGCGCGCGCCGAACGGCGAATGAATGACCAGTTGCATCCCGCCGGATTCATCGAAGAAACGTTCCATGATGAGCGTGTCTTGCGAGGGCAGCGCGCCAAGGGCTTTGTGGGTGGCGGCGAAATAATCGGCGAGTTGGCGGGCGGCGGCGGCGGGGAGGTTGTGTTCGGTTTTGAACCAGACCGCGAGGATGTCGGTGGGAGCGCTGATCTCCTGATCGGCCTTTTGGGAAGAATTATCATCGCGCCGATCAGGAGATCGGCGCTCCAAAACGCGTTCCGCGTCTTCGCGCAGATGGGCGACCGCGCTGGATAACTCTTTCGTGCGCGCGGGCGCTTCGCCGAGCCAGAAGGGAATTCCGGGCGGTTGGCCGTGGGCGTCTTCCACGCGGACGGTGCCGTTGATGATTTGCAGAATTTTCCAGGAGGCGTTGCCAAGTTGGAAAATATCGCCGGCCAGGCTTTCGACGGCGAAATCTTCGTTAACCGTGCCGATGAAGGTTTGGTTTGGCTCGAGCACGACGCGGTAATCGGTGTTGTCGGGAATCGCGCCGCCCGAGGTGAGAGCGAGCAGGCGCGAGCCGCGGCGGCCGCGTATGCGATGATTCACGCCGTCGTGATGGAGCAGGGCGGAGCGGTGGCCGCGTTTGGTGCTGAATCCCTGCGACAACATGCGGACGACTTCATCGAATTCCTTGCGAGTCAGGTCGCGATAGGGATAAGCGGAGCGGACGAGTTCAAACAATTGATTTTCGTCCCAATCTTCGGCGCCGACCGAGGCAACGATTTGCTGGGCGAGAATATCGAGGGGTTTTTCGGGAATTTCGAGCCGATCGAGTTCGCCTTGGCGGACGCTGTGCAAGGCGGCGACGGTTTCGACGAGTTCATCGCGGGTGAGCGGGAACAAGCGGCCTTTGGGCAAACCGCCGCGGCGATGTTCGGCGCGGCCAACGCGCTGAAGCAGTGTGGCAATAGAGCGAGTCGTGCCAAGCTGGCAAACGAGGTCCACGGAGCCGATGTCGATGCCGAGTTCGAGCGAGGCGGTGGCGACAAGCGCTTTGAGTTCGCCGCGTTTGAGGCGGTTTTCGGCGTCGAGACGGAGCTTCGCCGAAAGGCTCCCGTGATGGGACGTCACTTTGTCGGCGCCAAGGAGTTCGCAGAGATTGCCGGTGACGCGTTCAGCCATGCGGCGCGTGTTGACGAACACAAGCGTGGTTTTGTGTTCCTGAATCAGCTCGGCGAGGCGTTTGTAAACCTCGGTCCAGACTTCGTTCGACATGACGGCTTCGAGCGGCGAACCGGGAAGTTCGATGGCGAGATCCATGGCGCGTTTGTGGCCGGTGTCGATGATTTTGCAATCGGGCATCTCCCTTGTGCCGTGAGCGGCAACCCTCACTCCGGCCCTCTCCCATCCGATGGGAGAGGGGGAAGCGGCTCCAGCGTCGGAAGAAGAGATCGCGGTCGGACTGTTCACATTGATGTGTCGCGGTGAACAATTTCTTGCGCCGACCAGGAACCGAGCAACATCCTCGATTGGTTTTTGGGTCGCGGAGAGGCCAATGCGCTGCAAGGGATGCTTCACCAGCGCGGCGAGGCGTTCCATGCTAAGCGAGAGATGCGAGCCGCGGCGGTTGCCGACGACGGCGTGGATTTCATCAATGATGAGGGTGCGGACTGGACTCAGCAATCGGCGTCCGGATTCCGAAGTGAGCAACAGGTAGAACGATTCGGGAGTGGTGACAAGGATGTGCGGCGGTTTCTTAATCAGCGCCTGGCGTTCCTTTTGTGGCGTATCGCCAGTGCGGACGGCGGAGCGGACTTCGATGTGGTGGCCAGTTGCTTCTTTCAGAGCGGCGCGAATTTCAGCGAGCGGTTCTTCGAGATTTTTGTGGATGTCATTGCTCAGCGCCTTCAGGGGCGAGACATAAACGACGTGAGTTTCATTCAAGAGTTCGCCTTTGAGGCCGAGCCGGAAAAGAGAATCAAGCGAAGCCAGGAAAGCGGCCAGTGTTTTTCCCGAGCCCGTGGGCGCGGCGATCAAGGCATGCGCGCCGGATTGGATCGCGGGCCAGCCTTGCTCCTGCGGAGCCGTGGGCGAACCGAACTTGCGCTCGAACCAATCGGCAATAACGGGATGAAACTGAAACCGATGCATGAACGCCCATATTGTAACGCAATTACCAGGGATTTCACGCCGGAAAATAAGCTCCAAATCCCAAGCGTCCAAGCTCCAGAGGAGCACCAAATCCCAAATCTCAAAGAGTGGGCTGCTGGCGGATTGGAGTTTGGTGTTTGAATTTTCTCTGGTGCTTGGATGCTTGGGATTTGGAGCTTTTAATTCGCGGCTTTCGACGGCTTGTTTTTCCCGTCGGTCGGGTTTATTTATCCTTGTCTCAACCAAAGGTTTTTATGATCGCTACACAAATACGCCAAAAGGACGCGGTGTTTTATTTTGCGGCTTATCCCTCGGAGGAATTGTTGGCCAAGGTGCGGTTTATCAGCCGGTTTTATGATGAGGAAGGCGAGACAATTCAGCCGGATGCGGTGGAAGTGGAGGACGACGTAGCGCAGTTCATCGCTAAGATCGAGCGGAACGAAAAGGCGTTTCAGCGTTTGATTTCCAAATCCAAGGTGAAAGCGATCCGGAATTTTTATGAGACGGCGATCTCGCAGCCGCCAATTCCGGGAACGGTGCTGCTGTTCACGCCGCAACGATTGCAATTTCGCGCGCTGGACAACGACAAAACGGTCGGGCGTTTGCAGGATCCTGAGGACAAGTTCCTGATCATCGATGGGCAACATCGTTTGGCGGCGCTGAATTTTTATGAACGGACGCATCCGGACGAGGCGAAGTCGATTTATGTGCCGACGGTGATTTTTGACGGGCGCAGCGAGGATTTCGCGACGGAGATGTTTGTGATCATCAATTCCACGCCGACGCGCATCAATAAGAGCCACCTGGTGGATTTGTATGAGCGCGTCTCGTGGGCGGAGCCGGACCGGCGGTTTGCGGCGAAAATTGTGGAGATGCTTTACAGCGCGGGAGACAGCCCGTTGCGATATCGCATCAATCGGCTGGGCGGCCGAAGCAAGCAGGAGAAATGGATTTTGCAGGCGGAACTTTTTAACGAGATCCATCGCTGGGTGAAGGCGGCGTGGAAAAAAATCGAGGAGCAGGGGACCGACGCGCGGAATGCGGAGCGGTATTATGGGCGGGTGCGGGATTTCTTGAAGGCATCGGCGCAAGTGTTTGCGGAGGCGTGGGGCAATGATAATTACATGGTCACGAAACCGGTGACGCTGAAGGCATTGATTCGCGTGTGCGCGGATTTGTCGGCGCAGGACGGCGAGAATGAGGAGGGACGCGTGCAGCGGTGGCGCGAGCGGCTGTCACCGTGGGCAGAGCGGGTGCGGGAATTCAGGAGTGACGGATTTTACGAGCGATTTGCGGCGAAGGGGCAGATTGAGCGGGTGGGAAAGATTTATCGCGAGTTGGCGAAGACGGCGGGGATTGAGCGCAAGGGACGTGATTAAATCGGTTTTCAGCACGGAAAGAATCAGAGCGTCATCCCGATAAACCCGAACCCTCACCCCAGCCCTCTCCCATCCGATGGGAGAGGGAGAAGTTGCTCTAGCATCTCTCATGGAATACAGCCTTTGGTGTGCCGTGGTCCGGGGTTCAAGGCGCGAACTCCTTTCGGCGAATTCTCACCCGCCTTTCGTTGAAACTACGGCGGGGCAGGCGTGGTCTCCTACGATCGCTTTGAATCAATGGGCTTTACTGGAGGGGGGTTCTTTTTGACAATTCGGGGATGTTGAAGAACTGCCGGGCAATCCTGGTCGCGCTTTTATTCTGGTGCGGCTTGACTGCCGGCGTCGCGCAGATAACAAAACCACGAACGCCGGGGTCGCCGTTTGTGGTGAGCGTTTGGGATACGGCGGAGGGCTTGCCGGATGGCACGGTGCTGTCGCTGCTTCAGGCGCATGACGGTTATTTGTGGGTGGGCACTCTGCATGGGCTGGCGCGTTTTGACGGGCTTCATTTCATTCCCTTTGACGAAAAAGACCTGGCCGGCAGCCGGATCGTGCATTTGTTTGAAGACAGTCGCAGCAATTTGTGGGTGGGCACGGACAATACCGGGATTTTGGTGTTCAAGCGGAACGGCGAGGTGAATCGATTGCCGTTCGGCAAAGACATGCCTAACGGGGGATTGGCCCAGGCTTGTGAAGATACGAGCGGCACGGTTTGGTTGAGGCTCGCGAATGGGGCGGTGGGCCGTTGGTTGAGCAACCGCGTGCAGACAGTTGGGCAGTTCCAATTTATTGCGGCTGAAACAAACGGGCCAGTGTGGCTGGCAAGGGGTTCGGAAATGTATCAGGTCGTCACTCCGCCAGGATCGACGGCGGCGGGCGTGCAGCAGATGCAGGCCCCGGCTGATTTGAAATTTCTGGCGGCGAGCAGGAGCGGCGGGGTTTGGTGTTTTGCCGGCGGCCAAGTGCAGAAATGGGAGAACAACAAGATGGCGCGGGATTTGGGGCCGTATCCCTGGGGCGACACGGAAGTCATGGCGGTGTGCGAGGATGACCGGGGAAATTTGATCGTGGGCACGTATGGCGCGGGGGTTTATTGGTTCGATGAGCACGGCAACTTCACGCACCTGGAAAGCGAATTGTCGCACAGTTCTGTGCTGTCCATGGCATTCGACAACGAGGGAAATCTTTGGGTTGGGTCGAACGGCAATGGGTTGAACCGCGTGAGGCGCAGCGCTTTTTCCGTCCTCCCACAATCGAGCGGGCTGGTGGTTCAATCGGTGAGCGCGGACGAACGCGGCGGCGTTTGGATTGGGTATAACGGCAACCGGGTGGACTACTGGGGAAACGGCCTGCCGAAGACAAATTCCGTGGTCGACGATCCCCGCGAAGTGGGGAGCACGTATGTGAAATCGGTTTTTGTCGCCAATGACGGGAAGATTTTTGCTGGAATCTGGGGTTCGTTTGGAACGAAATTCTTTGAGCGAAATGCGGGAGGATTTGTCCCCGCAAATGTCGGTATTGGCGCGAACGTTTCCGCAATTCATCAGGACCGTTCAGGAAGGCTGTGGATCGGAACCCAGGGCGGGTTGGTGCTGTTCGACGGGCGGAATTCCAAACTGTATTCGGCTGAAAATGGGTTGCCCTCATCGGAAGTCCGGGCGATTGCCGACGATGCCGAGGGAAATCTATGGGTCGGCACGGCGATGGGGCTGGCGAAGATGAAGGATGGCAATTTCACGGTGTTTCACGAAAAGGACGGGTTGCCGGGCGAGGACATTTCGTCGTTGTGGGTGGATTCAGACGCGGTGCTGTGGGTGGGCACGCGCGGAAGCGGGTTGGGACGGTTCGCCAAGGGAAAATGGACGCACTACACGACAAGTGAAGGGTTGGCGGCGAACAGCATTGGCTACATTTTCGAGGACGACGAAACGAATTTGTGGCTCGGCTCGAACACGGGGCTGATGCGCGTGCCGAAGAAATCGTTGAACGATTTTGCGGCGGGGCTGGCGCCAGCCGTCACCTGCCGAACCTATGTGGAGCAGGATGGGTTGCCGACGCGCGAGTGCACGGAGGGTTCGCAGCCCGCCGCGGCGGCGACACCGGACGGAAAGCTCTGGTTTCCGACGACGCGCGGACTGGTTTTTGTGAATCCGTCCGCTCTCAAGACAAATTTGATCGAGCCGCCAGTAATCATCGAATCCGTGCTGGTGCAGGGACAGCAACAGGACACGAATTTGTTTGGCGGAGGGTTGTCGAAGATTGTTGTCCCGCCCGGCAAACGCGATATTGAAATCCATTATGCGAGCCTGAATCTTGGCGCGGCGGATCGTTCGCGCTTCCGATATCGGTTGAACGAAAAGGGAGAGGCGGCGTGGACCAAGGATGAAAGCGCCAATCGCGTGGCGACTTATCAGAAGTTGACCCCCGGGACCTATCAATTTCAAGTGACGGCATGCAATGAGGATGGAATCTGGAATTCGCATCCGGCGACGCTGGCGGTGGTGGTGGAACCATCGCTCTGGCAAAAGGAATGGTTTCAAGCCCTGATTGCGGCGTGCGTGCTGGCGGCAATTGGCGGGCTGATCTACTATTTTTCGACGCAAAAGTTGCAGCGGCAATTGGCCATCCTGAAGCAACAGGAAGCGTTGGAACATGAACGCGGACGGATTGCGCGGGACCTTCACGATCAGCTTGGAGCGAACCTGACGCAGGTCGCGTTGCTTGCGGAAATGGCGGAGAGCGATAAAAACATTCCGGAAGAAATCGAGGATCATGCGAAGCAAATTTCCCAAACCGCCCGTGAAACGACCAAGTCCCTGGATGAAATCGTGTGGGCGGTGAATCCATCGAACGATACCCTGGAGGGCCTGGTGAATTACTCGAGCAAGTATGCGCAGGAGTATTTTGCCCTGGCCGGATTGCGATACCGGGCGGATATTCCGACGGAATTGCCGGAAGTGTCGCTGCCGCCGGAAGTGCGGCACAATGTATTTCTCGCATTCAAAGAGTCGGTGAACAACGTCGTGAAACACGCGCAGGCGACCGAAGCGCGGGTTCGTTTGCGGCTGGAAAACCAAAGCTTTGCGTTTGAGATTGAGGACAATGGACGCGGGCCCGCGGGCGCGGCTACAAAATCCGGCAGAAATGGATTGCGCAACATGCGAAAACGCATGGAAGATGTCGGCGGAAGTTTTTCGATTGGCCCGGCGGCGGAGCGGGGAACGATTGTCCGGCTGACGGCGCCGATCAAAATTCGCAGCCATGCCCATTAACGTTTCCATCGTGGAAGACAGCGACAAGTTTCGCGAGACACTCGCGCGGGTGCTGAATCGCGCGGAAGGTTTCCATTGCATCAGCCATTATCCGAATGCGGAGGAGGCGTTGAAGGCGCTGCCGAACGACAAGCCGAATGTGGTGTTGATGGACATCAATCTGCCCGGCATGAATGGCGTGGAGTGCGTGCGGCAATTGAAGCAGGCGATGCCGGAGGTGCAGGTGATGATGCTGACCGTGTACGAGGATACGGAAAATATTTTCAACGCGCTGGCGGCCGGAGCGATGGGTTACATGCTCAAACGCACGCCGCGCGATGAGTTGTTGGACGCGATTCGCGAGGTGAATCGCGGCGGATCGCCGATGACGACGCATATTGCGCGAAAAGTGGTGTTGTCATTTCAGAAACCGGCGCCCACAGCATCGGCGACGGAGACATTGTCGCCGCGCGAGCAGGAGGTGCTGGATTGCCTGGCGCAGGGATTTTTATACAAGGAAATCGCGGAAAAATTGAGCATCAGCTACGAGACCGTGCACACATACATCCGGCGAATTTACGAAAAGCTGCAGGTGCGGACGCGGACGGAGGCGGTGGCGAAGTTTTTAAAGCGGTAGATTGCAAATATTTTCGAATAATTTGTCCAGTTTTGCGTTCGGCGGGCATTTGTGGATGAATACCGCTCATGGAAGACGCCGCGCTTTTGCAGGAATTTGTTCGGAACGGGTCTGAGCCTGCGTTCACCACCCTGGTCGAACGCTACCTTGGCCTGGTCTATTCAGCGGCCTGCCGCCAGGTGCGCGACCCGCATCTGGCCGAGGACGTGACGCAGGCGGTATTCATCATTCTGGCGCAGAGAGCCGGGCGATTGTCTCATCAAACCGTTCTGGCCGGATGGTTGCTTAAGGCCACGCGCTACACCTCCAACGCGCACATCCGCTCCGCCATTCGCCGTTCACGAAGGGAACAGGAGGCCTTTATGCAATCCACCTTGAACCAGCCGTCGCCCGGCGTGTGGCAACAACTGGCGCCGCTATTGGACGAAGGGATGGCGTCGCTTGGGGACGTTGATCGCAACGTGCTGGCGCTGCGTTTTTTCGAAAATAAAACGGCCGAGGAAATCGGTCGCGTGCTGCGCTTGAATGAACCGGCGGTGCACAAGCGCGCCGCGCGCGCGATTGAAAAGCTGCGCAAATTCTTCGCCGGTCGCGGTGTCAGCGTTTCCGGCGAGACGATCGCGAACACAGTCTCAGCCCATTCTGTTCAAGCCGCGCCGCTGATACTTGCCAAAACGATTTCCTCGATTGCCGCAGCCAAAGGCATGGCGGCAACGACGTCTACTTCAACGCTCGTGAAAGGAGGACTGAAAATTATGGCCTGGACCAAGACAAAAACGGCTGTCGTGATCGGCACGGCGGCGATTCTGGCGCTCAGTTCAGCAACCGTCAGCGTGAAAATGATTTTTTTTCCGACAATAAAAGATTCGTACTTCGAGGGCAATTATTGGCATTTCCAGCATTTGCCGACAGGTTTGTTCGCGTTGCGACCTTCGCATTTTGATTCGCCGCCCGGTGGCATTGATTATTCGGGTGAAGGCAGCAGCCCGGCCGGCGATCACGTCACGCGCATGATGGGCCGGAACCGTTCATTTGAGCAGGTTATGGCCAGGCTTTATAGCTGCGCGCCGTTCCAGATCGTGTTTCCGGACAGTGTTCCGAAGCAGCATTTTGATTATTTATCCACCGTGATGGACACGAATACGCAACAGCGGTTCGAGGCAGCCGTTCGAAAGAAGCTGGGGTTCGTCGCAAACTGGCAGCAACGCGATACGGACGTGCTCTTGATCAGGGCAGAGACAACCGATCCGTCCGGTTTGAGGCCAGGCAATCGCTCGAATAAACCCGCCATTCGCCCGAATGCGGCCGGGCAGCTCGAGTTTCGAAATTGCTCGTCCTGGGACATCACCGGCTTTATGCAGAATGTGGCGAACATGCCCGTTATGGATCAAAGCAGCATGGGAGGGCCCTTCGATTTTGACTTGGACTGCACGCGCGAGGATCTGGCGAATCACGATTGGGAAAAGGTGAAACCAGCGTTCGAGCGAATTGGGCTGGAATTGGTGGCCACGAACATGCCCATGAGAATGCTGGTGGTCGAAAAAGCGAAGTGAACCCCGGAACGCGGAGCACCAGCTCGGCCTGTTTGGAAAACCCAACGTGCCGAGCTGGTGTTCGGCGCTCCTCACCGCGGATTCATTGGAGCGCACCAGTGCGGGAGTCGCGAGTTACGCCGCCGGGCTTATATACTTGACAATCCAAACCTAAAACGGCTTAATGGCCGGCATGAAAGCGCAACCAGCCGAGGAGCAGGAGCAATTAACCCTCAAAACTCTTTCCAAGGAATACGCCAGCGAGAGCAAGGCGCGTGCGCTTCTGGAATCAATGCTTTGGCCCGATGGCCCGGTATGCCCGCATTGCAAGAATCACACTGAGAAACCGATTTACAAAATCACACCTGGCAAGGACAGCAAAGCGCCGACACGTTCCGGGCTCTATAAATGCGGCGCATGTCGCAAAGGTTTCACGGTGACAGTCGGAACGATATTTGAGGGGAGCCATATCCCGATTAGCACTTGGCTAATGGCAATCTTCATTATTTGTTCATCGAAAAAGTCTGTCAGTTCAAAGCAGGTTGAACGCATGTTGGGCGTCACGTACAAAACAGCGTGGTTTATGACGCATCGCATCCGTCACGCTATGACGCCTAACCATTGGGCGATACCGAAACTGAGTGGCACGGTGGAAGTAGATGAAACATTCGTTGGCGGCAAAGGTGATTTCAGAACTAAAACGGCTCGCCACACTCCCGTTGTGGCATTGATTGAACGCGATGGCCCGGCACGGGTGAAGGTGGTTGCCAGTGTCACGCAGAAAAACTTGGGGCAAGTGCTGTATGAATGCGTGGATAAATCCGCCGTGGTGAACACCGATGAACACCCGGCATATCGCAAGCCGCTTAAAGAGTACAAAGCGCATCATGCCGTGAATCATTCCAAGGTGGAATATCACCGCACAAACCCCGATGGCACGATTTGCACCACCAATTCCGCTGAATCATTTTTCTCCTTGCTTAAGCGCGGAGTTTTCGGCGCGTGGCATCATGTATCGCCCGAACATCTCCCTAAATACGCGAACGAATTCGCTTTCCGTTGGACGCATCGCAAGGTGACGGATGGCGAGCGTATGGAAACATTGATGCCGTTGGTTATCGGAAAACGCATGATGTACCGTCAGCCTAAAACTGGCGTGCATTGTATGCCGCTGGTAAGACCTTCACTTGGCTTGTAAGGGGCAAGCCAAAGCGCCGCAGGATTAGCAATCGCTGGATAACGCGCCGCAATCGCGGCATACGTCGTTATTTGCGACGCGCTCGCAAGCGGGTATATCTCTCCAAGTGGCGCGAACGCCTGCGCGTTGAATCCCGTTGCCATGAATGCGGCGGGAAAAGCGATATAAACCCAAAGAGGAGAAGGCCATTTTACTATTGTCCAGCGTGCCGCGATAGGATTCGCGAGTGGCAAAAGCTAATCATGCGAAAGCGGAGACGCTGGGGGATCGCCAAATAAAAACCGGAAACAAAAATACGGTTGAATCTAAGCCCGGATATGGTGCTTGCGGAAGGCATGGGGAAAGCGTCTTATTTACCGCACTGCGTTTGTTTAGCCCGCATTCGCGCATGCAATGAAAGAAGAAAAGTCCTCGCCAATTCAGCAGGTAATAGACGGATTCTGGAAAGGCATTGGCGCAGGGATTGCGGGAGGATTTCTGTTGGTATTGGGGAGACTACTACAATACATAAAATTAATTCCAGGTGAAGCGGTGCGTTGGGTATCAAATTTGATACCAACCCAAAAAGGAGCAAGCACAGCATCCCATCTATTATGGAGGTTCGGATTAGGGGTAATAGTGGTTTCATTTTTCTACGTCTTTTGGCGCGAGAACAAATACGTTTCCCGCATGTATAAAAAGCGGGATGCGCTTGAATTGGGACTTTTGAAACCGGAAGATTTAACACCCGAAGAATTCACGTTTATCCATTCGCATTGGCCGGAATTATTCATTAACCATAACGCGCCTTACAGCGGTCGAGCAACGTGACTTGATTGGCATATACGATTGAACCAAAGTCAAATAAACAGGAGCAAAACCATGATTAAAATAACCACCAGTATGAAGTTCGACGGGTTTAGTGATGATGAGATACGAAAAGCAAAAGAAGCTGCCATTAAAGAAGAGTTAAGAAAGCGGGGGCTTTCCCATCTAACCGTAAAATCAAAAGGCGGAGACGAATTTGAAATCGAAGGGGGAAGTGAGACCGATATCACTCGTGCCGAGGATGTTCTTGGCGGCGGTGATGCTTCAACGGAGATTTCAAAAAGCGAGATTCGTAAGAAACCAAAACAATAGCCTCAAAAACAAATCGTCCGCATTTCTTTCCATTGATAATCGCCGCTTCTGTTTTAACGACCTTTCGGCTTATTACAATCTCGTCGCCATGCAGTTTTAGTTTCGTTGGCATTCATAAAAAATAGCCAGTCAACCCTGTACGTCCAGCCAACCCCTTTGACTTTGCGCCGTTTTCAGTAAATTATTCAGCATGACTGAAGGCGATGATTTGAAGATGGCGCGGGGCGATTTCAAGAACGCACTCAAGCGTATTTTGTCCGCTCCGGTTCATCCGACCTCCCGCAAAGCAAAGGCGAAAAAGCCCGCCAAAAAGCCTCGCCGCGCCAAGGGCTGAAAAAACCCTCATCCCACCCGCTCGTTATCGGCAAATCTGCGACTTTGTGGGATTGCGAAAGATATAAGCCCGTACGCCGCTGTAACCAGTACTGGTGACTGGAGGCTCGGCGAGGGGGTGATACTCTGATAACGTCATTGGATGCAAAAACGCAGTGTTCCGTGTGTGTTGAGGCGTATGTCTGCGGCGCCGCATCAGTGTGTTGTTCGTAGTGAGCGCGATTAATTTAAGCGCTTGTTCTCAAAAGAGGCCGGAGTAGTGTCCGGCCTCTTTTCTTTTTTTTAACGAATTTTTGGAAAAGCACTTGCGCTGAGGAAAAGCTGGTGCATTATTTAGCCCGCTTCTGGAACGCGGGGTGGAGCAGCCCGGTAGCTCGTCAGGCTCATAACCTGAAGGTCCTAGGTTCAAATCCTAGCCCCGCAACCAATTCCTAGGCTTGGTTGGCCATCATTCGTCAGCAAGATGGCGGCGGCGGACGTGCGATTCTCGACGCACAATTTTTCCAGAATCTTTTCCACATGCTTTTCCACCGTGCGCACGTTGGCCTTTAAAATGATGGCAATTTCCCGATTGGTTTTTCCCGCCGCCAGCCAGCGGGCAATTTCTGATTCGCGCGGCGTCAATTTCCAGTTGGCTGGCTGCGGGTCATCCACTGCCCCGCGCGCGCGCCACGCCGCATTGCGGTGGGCCAATTCAATGTGCGGGCGCAGCAGATTTAAAATCAGGCGGTCGCGTTCACTGAAATTCCCGCGCTGATTGGCCAGGCAGATGCCGCCAACAGTATTCGGCCCGAAATCCGTGGGCATGCCCAACAGCCGATCGACCCGCACCTCGTGGTAAAATCGCTGATAAATATCCGTCCGGCGAAATTGATGCACGGTTTGGAAGTCTGAAAGCAGCAGCGCGCTCCAATCGCCTGTACGCACGAAATATTTCGGAAACGGATGATCCAGCAACGCTTCTTCGGAAAAATGCTCCATCTCCGGCGTGACCTGGCCCGACGGATCAATTGTGCCCACTATTTTTCCGCGGCCCGTGGCGGGAGAAAATTTGACTTCTTGCAGGAAAAAATGGTCAACCGGGATGATGCTCAACAGAATTTCCGGCAGCGCGTGACGGAACGTTTCCAAATCGCGGCATTCGTGCAATGCCAGCACGGCTCGCTGGAAAGCGTCAAAATCTTTGGGCGACAGGCGCACGGTTCAATGTTTCCACAGTACGTAAACTTACGTATGTTATTGCGGGGCACGTTGATGCTATTAAATAGTGAGAATGAACAAGTCTTATCCCCCTGGCAATAACAAAGATTGCATAAAAAGGGCTGACGATGCTTTCCGGCGTGTGGCTCCGTTCATTGTCAAAACGTTCGTGGCCGCCAGCACGTGCGTTTTGCTGGCGATGCCCGCGCTGGCGGTAACCCGGGGTTGGACTGGAGCGGTTAACGGCAATTGGAGCGAGCCGGGGAATTGGGACCCGGCGGGTGTCCCACAGTATGGAGACCTTCTGTATTTCTGGGATGGCGTAAGTGTTTCCCATACTACCATGGTGAACGACATCCCGAATTTGTCCTGCACCCTGGCATTCGATAATACCAGCCACGATTTCTTTTTAAGCGGCAACGCGATCAATGTATCCGAGGTCGATGCCGTCCCTGGCAACGCCTCGCTCACTGGCTACGATCAAAAGGTCACGATCGCTTGTCCGCTCGTCTTTCCCAACGGCGGAACGATTGATGTCGGCCCGGCCGCGGCCGCGGATTTGGGTGAGAACAAGGAAACGCTCAACCTGAATGGCGGAATCCAGGTGGGAAGCGGGAAGACGATCTTCATTCACGCGGAAGGAAACGCCGGGATGAGCGGCCACGTTTACATTGTGGGCGCGCTTTCAGGCAATGGCGATGTGTCGGCGCACACGGATGAGGTTGATGGCAGCACCAAAGGTTCGATTGAGTTCGACAGCGCCGCGAATGGCACACTTGGCGGCCGGCTCTGGCTTTCCACCGATGGAGATACGACGATTGATTTCAACCAGCCGCCTGGGGTCGCGATCGCTCCTTTCGTGGGCGTCCATAATGGCGCGACGGCCAATCTCCGGATCGAGCAGACCGACCAGAGCGGCACGACGCTCGACATTGAATCTGGGGGCAGGCTTTTTATCAGTGGAGAAAATGCGACCTTCGACCGTGTCAGCATGCAAAATAGCGCGAGTGATTCGCAGGCCTCGACATTGAACACGCAAAACTTTCTGCTCGGCCTCAACGGCGGCATCATCGCCGCCTGTAATAATGACACCTACAGACCGACGATCCAGGGACGGCTAAACTTAAATGGACCTGAGCTCATCGAGCTTGGCGGCACGGCAACGGTCGGTCTGGACATTCCCGCGGATATCGAAGGCGACGGGTTCCAAAAATACGGCAACCCGACTCTGATTCTGGAAGGCACGAACACCTTCACCGGCACGGCCGAAGTGGATGAAGGGACTTTGGACGTGCGAAATCCGAATGCGCTCAGTTCCGGCGGCGCCGACACCCTCATCAACGGCGGTTTGCTCCTCCTGCGCAATTCGATTTCCGGCGTGACGCTCACCGCCGGGAGTGAAAGCCTCAACGCGGATAATGCGGATTTCCCGGGCGCTTCGATGGAACTGATTTCGGCCAATCCCATCGCTTGGAGCGGGCCGGTGGTTCTGGATACCAATCTGGACCTGTTCGGCGACGATATCACGTTTTCCGGCACGATCAGCGGCGGCGGCGGGTTGGGCTTTTTCAATCTCGGCACGGCTCAGATCACAGGCGGTTCGCCAAACACGTTTGGCGGCGAATTGTTGGCGCGCTGCCCATTATTGGAATTGAACAAGTCCGACGGTATCGCTGCTTTCGCCGGGCCGCTCGACGTGGGCGGCGGCTTTGGCGGGCCCTTTGAAGTTCGCTGGCTGCAATCGAATCAAGCTTTGGGCGCCAAACTGGAAGTCGATGCCAATGGCGTGGCCAATCTTAATAATTACAATGACTCCCTGACCCCAATTGTGCTCGATGGCGGTGAGGTGGACACTGGTTTGGGAATGCTTACGTGCAGTCAGGTGACGACCATTTCCAATATTTCGACAGCCGTCATCAACGGCAATATCCAATTGTCCAAGGGGAACGACACGTTTGAGATTGCCGACGGCGCCGCCGAACCGGACCTGCTGGTCAATGCCGCCATGTCCGGCCACCTGAGTTCCCTTAGCGCTTTTTTTAAGACCGGCCCCGGCACACTGGCGTTGGCTGGCGCGAACACGTTCACGGGAGATTTGATCGTGGAGCAAGGAACAGTGAGCGCGGAAAACAACTCGGCCCTGGGCGACACGGTCGCTACGTGTGAAATTGTCATCGGCGCAAAGGTCCAACTCGACACCAGCACCATTGCCAACACCTTCTCAATAACCGGACAAGGCGGGGTCGGCCCGAACGCGACCATTTTTTGCACGAACGGTTCCTGCACTCTATCCGGCTTGATTGACCTGGGCACGCCACTCACCGTCGACGTTTCGTCGACAGCTTCGATCTCATTGACCGGCGTCATTACGGGCCAAAGTTCTTTGACCAAAACCGGCGCGGGGACGCTCACGCTTGCCGGTTCCAGTCCCAACAATTTTTCCGGTGACGTGACCAATCAATCCGGTCTGCTCTATTTGTCCAAGAGCGGCGCCACGCCCATTGCCGTGCCTGGAAATCTGATCCTCGGCCCCGCGCCGGCCGATGAGGCGGCATCCGCGATTCTCCTCAGTCCGAATTCCATTGGAGGCGCAGTGACCGTCAATGCCAATTCGGCTTTGAACTTAAACGGCCGAAATCAAACCCTCTCTCAATTGGCCCTGCATGACGGAGGCAATGTTTACACGGGCACGGGCCAGTTGATCCTGGCCAGCGGCGCGACGGTTTCGGTCGGCTCGCTGAGTTCGGGCATTAGAGGCGGTTTGCGGGCCAGCGCGTCCATTCAGGGCAATATTGAACTGACGCCGAACGGCGCCCCGGTGAACTTTGACATCAGCCCGTACGAATCCATTCTAGTTCACGCCAGCGATGCCGAATTGGAAGTGCCGGCCACGATTTCCGTGAACGGCGCGGAAAACCCGAATCTTGCGGCGGCGGGCATTACCAAAAACGGCAGCGGTCGAATACGCCTGAGCGGCGCCAATACTTACACCGGCGCGACAACCGTCAATGGGGGCATTCTGCAAGTCGACGGCAGCCTCGGCGCCGATAACAATGTCTTCGTCAATTCCGGCACGGTCAAAGGCGACGGCAGTCTTGGCACGGTCTATTTGCAAGGCGCTTCGGCCACGCTGGAGCCGGGTGATGGCCCGGGAAGTTTGACCGGTGATTTGGACGTCTTCGGCAGCGGTTTCAGCGGCGTGTTCGATGTGGAACTGAATGGCCCAACGCCGGGTTCCCAATATGACCAACTCAAAACCACCTATGTCAACCTGAACGGCATCCGCCTGAACGCCTCGGTTGGTTATGTGCCGGCCACCAACGATCAGTTCACCATCATCGCTGATTCCGGCGTTCTCGCCCCGAACGGCACATTTGCCGGCTTGCCCGAAGGCGCCGCGCTAAACATTGGCGGCCAGGTCTTCCACATTACCTATCACGGCGGCGCCGGCCATGACGTGGTGCTCACGGAAATTGGCCCGCTGGTGATTCCGCAATTAACCATCGAACCCGCGGGCGCCAACCTCGTCCGCCTGCTCTGGCCCACCAACGCGCTGGCGTTCGAACTCCAATCCACCACCAATCTCGAAAATCAGGACGCGACCAATTGGCTCACGATTTCCTCTTCGCCGGTGATCGATGGAACTAATAACGTGGTCACCAATGCCGTAAATGGCGCGGACAGATTTTATCGCTTGTTTGCTCAGTAACCGGTAACCCCAATTCGGCCGGTGCAATTATTGACGAAGCGCGCCGGCAGGTTGCGAAATATGTAGGGCTGGAGCGGGTTGGTCTGTTGTTCGACCGGCTCCATTTTCCAAATTTGTAGGAGTTTAATGAGAATGAGCCCATTGCTGGCCGGGCGCCCAAATGCGGAATTCGCCGCTGCAATGCAGCATGCCCAACATATAAAGAAGGCCGTCGTAGTAGCGGTAGGTGCCGTCCGGCACCGGGGCGTTCCAAAGAGCGGCGGCGTATTTTTTGGCGAATGGCTTGGTGGCGGCGAGAGCGGCCACGGCATTCATGGCCACCAGACCGGTGGAGTGGTCCTTGGAAAGCTGGCGGCCATCCAGCGTGAATTGGTTTCCGTAGCCGGCAAAGTCGTGGGAGTTGAAAAAGGAGAGCAACCGGTCGCTCAACTTCTGTTCGCGCGGGTCCGCCGCCCACCAGGACCAATCGACGGACCAATTCATCGCCACGCGCCACGCATCGAACCGAAAATTCTGCGAGCCGGAATGTCCCCATGGCCGGCCATCGAAGTTCGCATAATCAGGGGAAAGCCCGGTGACAGGATTGACGGTTTCTTCAAAAAGTTTGCGGCTGGTCACTGCGGCAGCATGCCAGAATTCAAGCTCTTCGGGAGGTCCCCAGCGCGACCAAAGTTCATAAAATGCGGGCAATTGGTAGGAAGGATCGGTCGGGCAATCGCTATTGAGGTCGGCGCTGAAGCGGACCATTTTTTGGACGGGATCGAAAAGCGCCCGGCCGGTTTGATCGCCGTGGATGGTTTTACCGGCAATTGGCTGGCGATTTTTGAGGTTGGAAAGAAGATGGTCGGCTTGCGCCTTGTAATTATAGAGGCCATGGCCGTCGCCCCAGCGGCCTGACGCGAAGTATAACGCCGTGACGAAATATTCCTCCCCATCGGGCGCGGGCATTTCATCATTGGGCTGGCCGTTGGTGCGCATGGACCAGGAGAAATAACCTTCGGCGGGGTGATTGGTTGCGTCGTGATACATGAACGTTCGCGCCCAGTTCCACAATGCGTCAAATTCGGCTTTTTTGTTCAATTCCACCGCAATCATCATCCCGTAAGACATGCCTTCAGAGCGAACGTCTTGATGGGCAACATCCATCACGTAGGCGAGGGAGCCATTGGAATTCGTGCCAGCGGGAAAATAGACCGACTGGTTGGTCGCATTGCCGTGGAACAATTGTTCAAAAGCGGCATCGATTTTGAGCCGGCATTCGGATTGGGAACGGCCGGATTCAGCGAAAAGATTGCGGTAATCGCCAGTGGCGAACGCCCCGTGTCCGGCAGCTTCTGCGCGGCTGCATAGCACCAGGAAAAAAGCGGCAAGGCCTAAAAAAGTGAACAAACCATGGTGCCGGCCAAACTGCGGGAACACCCGAATTCTGCGGTATTTCTTCTGTTGCACAGGCATTTGTCGCCCTCTCCGTTTGACGCGCGGCGGGTTTCCTAGTCGGGAGGCAGGTTAAACGGACTTTGGTAGTGAGCCTATACGACGTTCATCGTATCGCGGAGGGGTTAGTTCAAAAAGGCATTGCTTTTTGCCTAAAAATGATGAGTATTGCCGTTGACGTAAAAATACGACATTTGTCGGATACCCGCGCCAGGGAGCCGTGTGGCATGATTGCCCACACATGTTCCCGCAAAAAATGCGAAGAGACGGCTTCCCGCCTTTGTCATTAAACCCAAATAACATCCCATTATGAAAATCAGTAGCGCTAAGATTCGGCTGCTCGTGTCCGCCTGTCTGCTTTCAGCGGCGACTGCAGTTTTTGGCCAAACCACCTATACCTGGACCGGCTTAGGCGATGGAGTGACGATTACCGACACCAACAACTGGAGCCCGAAAGCGCTTCCCAGTGGCGCTTCGCAGGATACCGCGTTGTGGGATGGTCAGACCACGAGCAATCTGGTGCTTCACTATGGCAGCGTCTCGCTGCCCTCAACGGGTTTTAACACACTCGGCATCTTTCTTAGCCTCAGCGCCAATCAAACCAATTCAGTCCAGCTCATCTGCCCCAGCGGCGTTTCCGCGGGCATCGGGATCTGGGAAATCAATCTCGACCCCGGCGCCGGAGCTTTCATCCTGGGCGATACCTCGGGGAACAACCTGAAGTGCTTTGGCCGCCCGGCGGGTGCGGTCCATCCTTTTATCAATAATTCAACCAACCCGGCCATCATCAATCCGAGCTGCGAGTGGCAGGCGGGTGGCGGCAATGGATACACCTATGATTTTCAAGGCACCGGCAACTGGTATGTGACCAACTACTTGATGCCGGACAACGGCTCGTTCAGCCCGAATACTGTCCAAGTGGATGGCCCGGGCACGTTGTTTTGGAGCGCAGGCAAGACGGGAGCTTATAATCCCAATAGCGCTCTCGCCACTATTGCCATCAACGGCGGCGCGTTGGTCATGGAGAGTTCGGGGCTGCTTCCCAACCCGCCCAATGAGCCGATTGCCAATAACGGCCTGTTTGTTTTTGACGCTGCGGGGCAAGCCCAAACCATGAGCGGATCGATCAGCGGTATTGGCGACCTCGTGGTCAGCAATGGAACGCTGACGCTTTCGGGACAGAATTCTTACACGGGAACGAATATTCTCGCGGGCGGCGAATTGATTGTCGCGAGTGCTGAAAATCCTTTCACTTCCGGCCCGCTCGGTATTTCACCGGTGGCGGTGACGTTTGACGGCGGCGTTCTTGGATTCAGCGTGAACAACGTCGTCGATTATTCAGGGCAATTTGATACCACAGCCGGCCAGCAATACAAGTTTGACACCGGCGGCCAAAACGTGGCCTTTACGAACGAGGTCGGATTGAGCAGCAGCGGCGGGACGCTCCTGAAACTCGGTTCCGGCACGCTCACGCTGGCAGGTCCGAGCACTTACACCGGAGACACGACGGTGGGAGTTGGACGCCTTGTATTCCAGGGTCTCAAGAGCGGTTCCGGTAACATTATCGTTTCCAACAGCGCCACTCTGGGCGTGTTTGCCTCGGCCGCGCTGGCTCCCGCCACCCTGACGCTCGGAAACGGCGGGACGGTCATTCTTGATTTCAATGATGTGAGCAGCACCACGACCCCGCTGATCAACGCGGCTACTCTCGCGGCCCCCGGCCCCGTGACCATCAATGTCAACAGTGGCTCCCTGACTCCGGGACAAAGCTATCCCTTGCTGAAGTGGACCAGCGGCGCCGCGCCGGCAGTGACTCTCGGCATTTTGAACGGCTTTATCGGCACGCTCTCGACCAACGGCAACACGATCCAGGTGAACATCACGGCCACCGCTTACAAGTGGACGGGCGCGGTCAATGGCACCTGGGACACGACGACGGCAAATTGGTTGCAGAACGGCGTCTCGGCGATCTTTGCCAATGGCGGTCCGGTGCTGTTTGACGATAGCGCGACAGGCGCGACCAACATCACGGTTTCGGGTGTGGTTCAGCCCACGAGCGTTTCGGTGAACGTCAGCACCAATCCCTACAGCATTGCCAGCACCTCCGGAAACGATATCGGCGGAAGCGCGAGTTTGCTCAAGGCGGGCGACGGCACACTGACCCTTTCGGGCGGCGCCAATACGTATACCGGCGTCACTACCGTCAGCGGCGGCACGTTGATTGTGGGCGCACTGGCCGACGGCGGCACGGCGAGCGACATTGGCGCGGCCGGCAATAACGCGACCAACCTGGTGATTGACGGAGGCACGTTGCAATTCACCGGCAGTGGCGCGAACATCGACCGCCTCTTTACCCTCGGCACCGGCGGCGGCACGATCGACGATGAAGCCTCGGCCCCGTGGGTGTTCAACAACACCGGCGCACTCGGCTATACCGGCAATGGACCGCGCGGATTGACGTTGCATGGCAGCGGCACGGATACGAACACCTTCGCGCCAGTCATTGCCGACAACGGCGGCCCCACTTCGTTAACGAAGAACGGCCCCGGCTTGTGGATAGTGACCGGAAACAACACTTATTCCGGCGTGACCACCATCGCCAACGGCACCTTGCAAGTGGGCAATGGCGGTTCGACCGGCGCGATCGGGAGCGGCGGCGTTGTGAATGACGGCAGCCTCGACTTTGACCGCACCGGTTCGGTGACGGTGAGCGGCGCCATCAGCGGCACGGGCGCGGTGACCAATGACGGCACCGGCACGGTCATCCTGGCGAACAATAACACCTACACCGGCGGTACGACAATCAACGCGGGCACCGTGCAAATCGGGAATGGCGGTTCCACCGGACAGCTCGACAGCAATTCCTCCATAACCAACAACGGCACGCTGATCTTCAATAGTTCAGGCACGTTCGTCATGAACGGCAACATCAGCGGCAACGGCCAGGTGATTAAACATGGCGGCGGTTTGTTGAAACTGCTCGGCACGTTGAGCTACAACGGCGGTACAACCATTGACGCAGGCGGCAACTTGCAAATCGCTCAGGGCATTCAGGGTGTTTACTCCGGCACTGGCACAATCACCAACAACGGCACGCTGACATTCATCCGCCAGGACAACAACGTGTTCGGCATCACCAATAACATCATTGGCAACGGCCGTGTGGTTATTGATGTCAATAACCCGAACAATGGCGATACGACGTTCCTGGGTGTCAACACCTACACGAATAATACCCGCATCAACGGCGGCGGCCTGATCCTCGGTGACGGTGTGACGCCCGGCGCGGGCAGCATCGTCGGCAATGTGGTCATGACGAACCATAGCGACTTCGCCGGCAACGACACGGCCAGCCAGCTCGTCTTCAATCACCCGGCAGGTGACGATATCACCTTCGCCGGCAATATCACGGGCCAAGGCAGCCTGAACCAGGGCGGCAGCGACCTTGTGACGTTGACCGGAAGCAATGCCTACACCGGCACGACAACCATCACGAACACGGGCACGGCTCCGTTTGGCGGGTTGGTTCTCAGCAATAATGGCACGCTTGGAAGCGGCGCCATGACGCTGGAAGGCGGCCTGATCTTCAACCGCGCGTCCGGCAGCAGCTACACCTACGCGCCCACCATTTCCTCAACGACTGCCAATGGGTTGATCGTTCAGGAAGGCGCGAACAGCACCGTCACCCTGAGCGGCCCGAACACGAACTACCTTGGAATCACGGTGGTCAGCAACGGCACGCTGGTTGATTTCCAGACCGGCGGCGACGTTGACCTGTCCGGCGGCACGCTGGTGGCGGGTTCGGCCACGGGCATTGGAACGTTGCAGATTGGCGGCAATCTGAACATGACCAACGGCACTCTCCAGGTGAACTTGAACAAGTCGCTGGCGCAACTGAACAGCATGGTGGTGATGAGCAACGCGGTCAGCACCGGGCTCACCAGCGCGACCTATGTTGGCGGAACATTGAACCTGGTCAACGTCGGCCCCGCTTTGCAGGTGGGTGACAAATTCACCATCTTCAATGTGCCGGTCACCGGCGGCGGCGCGATGCCGATCACCTCGTCAGGCGCCACGTTCAACAACAACCTGGCGGTGGACGGCTCAGTTACCGTGGCCTCGGTCACGCAGGCAGTGCCCCCCAAGATCAACCAGATCACGCTGGTCAACGGCACGAATATCGTGATTACCGCGACGAACAATACGGGCTCGGCCAGCGGCACATGGACGTTGCTCGCTACGAATAACCTGACGGCGCCGCTCTCAACCTGGCCGGTGATCAGCACCGGAAGTTTCGGCACTGGCGGCAGCGTGTCGATTACGAACACGGTGAGCGGAACGAACCGGTTGTTCTACATCCTGCGGACACCGTAAGGCGAATGTCATGGCGCCGGGCGTTGCCGCAAGCAGCGCCCCGCGACTACTGCCCGAGCGGCAGATAATGGTTTCGGTCGGCGGAGGCTGGAGGAGGTCTTTAATTGGTCAAAACAGAGGGTGAACAGAAACGAGAATCGATATGTCGCACGAAAAGCAAAATAAAATCGATCGCGGCTTCACTTTGATCGAACTGCTGGTGGTCATCGCCATCATTGCCATCCTGGCGGCGATGTTGCTGCCGGCTCTGGCCAGCGCAAAATTTCGCGCGCAGGTGGTCAACTGCACCTCAAATTTCAAGCAGTGGGGAGAGATGGCGAATATGTATGCGGTGGATTCACAGGATTTTCTTCCGGGCGAGGACCCGAGATTGGCTCTTGCGGGAGCTGGTGAACACAATGTGTGGGATGTGACGACTAATTTCATTCCCGCCATCGCCAATTATGGCCTGACCGTTCCGATGTGGTTTTGTCCGGCGCGGCCACGGGAAACAACCGCACAATACAACAACGCAGTGCAGGTGTTGGGGCATCAGATGGAAAACGTCAACGATCTCAACGCGTATTTGTGGAGTTACTTCGGATCAGCGCAGTCGGGCTCTTTTGTCATCATGAATCACAACTTGTGGGTGCAGCGTTCACAATTTGGCGTTACGTGTCCAAGTACAAATTCCACTCAAGTGTTTGCCGGAACTGATCCGCAGATATATGGCTGGCCAAGGAAAACAACAGATCGCGCTGCCGGCGTAGTGCCCATTATCAGTGATGGATGTTTTTCCGGTTACGACAGTATTCCGGCCGGCAAAGCGGTGGCCGATATCAATACGAGATTTGCCAACAATTCCACCAAGCTCATCACGGCCCAAAAATATTCCGGCCATTGCGTTGGAACGCGGTTGAAATCCGTGAATGCAACATTTTCAGATGGTCATGTGGCACTGCGCACCGGAAGTGCAATTCAGTGTGTGTACTATAACGGTGCCGACGCCTACTGGTTTTATTAGCGCCTGACGAATATACGCGACCGCACTGATGAGTGCATTGCCGACAAATCCAAAGGGTCGGCGCCGCTTGATGGATGAGCGGAAGAGAGCGTTTACGTTAATTGAGCTTCTGGTGGTGATCGCGATCATCGCGATCCTGGCGGCGATGCTCCTGCCGGCGCTGGCTTCCGCGAAATTTCGCGCGAAGGCGGCCAATTGCACTTCCAATTACCGCCAGTGGGGACTGGCGATAAACATGTACGCCAATGACAACGACGGCAAGTTCCCGCGCTTCGACGATTTCATGTGCAACAATACCTGGGACCTCTGCCCGAGCATGATTTACGCGCTCGGGCCGTATGGCTTGACGGTGCCGATGTGGTATTGCCCGGTGCGTCCGGACGATTTCAGCGGGCCGTTGAAAGGAGCGCCGTCCGCAACGGTCCCGGGCGGTGACGACACATGGGCCCGATTGCCGGCCGGCATCGGTCTCGGGCACGGATTGAGCAGCCTCCAAGATTTGCATTCGGCGGTCGTGCGCGTCTTTAGCGGGAGCACGAATGGACCGATCAATACACAATTGGCGGTCTGTTACCACGCGTGGTGGGTCCCGCGCATCGGCAGCACGGGATATCCGACGCCGTACCCGAACATTACCGTGGACGGGCAGAAGCAGTTCTGGCCGGCAAAACAAACGGACTTGCATGCGGGGACGCTGCCGATTCTAACCGATCGCGCCGCCAGCAGCACCAGCGCAAATCCCGCGCTGCTGGGCAATGGCGCCGGCCATCCGTACAATGGCAAATTGAAGTCCATGAATCTTTTGTTTGGTGATGGCCACGTGGAAGCGCACAGCGGGGCCGTTGTGCAGATGAATTATTTCGGGAACTATTACAACTTCTATTGAAGCGCCACGGGTTACGCTTCTTCCTGCAATGACGTTCAAGGATGCCGGGATTTCGCAATATGAATGGTCATCGCATCGAGGGTCCGACATAATGACCGCAGGGCAGATGGCGAATGTAATGCGGATTTTCAATCTGCCGTATCGCGGATTTATAATCCGCAGCGCGTGAAAACTGCCGGTGGGTGGAGGCGAACGACGCGCCGGCGGAGTGCCATGCCGCAGATTGCAGCCGGTTCGCTTCGCTGACCAACATCATCGAGACAATCGCATAATGACAAGATATTCCTCGAACCGCTTTCTAAGCATTTTTCCGTTTTTGTTTTTCCTTGGCCTCACCTGCGCCTGCTTTGTTGCCGCCGCGGGATCGCCGCGCGAGCGGGTGAGCATTGATGATAACTGGCGGTTCACCAGGGGAGATCCAACCAACAATACGGTCAGCCTGCTTTATGACGTGCGTCGCGAAGTCGCCGTGCGGCGGTTGGCGGAAGCGGAGGTGGACGGCAATTCCTCGAGCGCGGTGACGAACAGCGATACGAATTCAGCTCCGGAAGCAGTGATCAAGCAATGGATTCTCCCAACTGGAAATGATTTTATCAAAGACCCGGCGCGGCGATTCGTTCGTCCACCGGGAAATCCCGGCGACGGAGTGCCCTATGTGCAGCCGGATTTTGATGACAGTTCGTGGCAGCACGTGAATTTGCCGCACGATTGGGCGATTGAAGGGCCGTTTACCCATGCGGGCGGAGGCGGAATGGGGCGGCTGCCGACAGCGGGCATCGGCTGGTATCGGAAGAAATTGGATATTCCGACAGCGGACGCCGGCAAAAGCATTTTCCTGGATGTGGACGGAGCGATGTCCTACGCGACGGTCTGGTTGAATGGAAAATTGGTCGGCGGCTGGCCATACGGCTACGCATCGTGGCGGGTAAATTTGACTCCTTACGTGAAATTTGGCGGAGCCAATGAACTCGTCATCCGTCTGGATAATCCGCCCAATTCATCGCGTTGGTATCCTGGCGCGGGGATTTACCGCAACGTGTGGCTCGTCAAAACTGAGCCGTTGCATGTGGCGCATTGGGGCACTCAGTTGACGACACCGGAGGTTTCGCGGGCCAAAGCGGCCGTGAATTTAAAAGTGACGATTGACAACGACTCGAAATCGGCGGAAAAAGCGCGCGTGACAACGGAGATTTTCTTTTTGGACGCAAAGGACCATAAATCCGGCAGCGCTGTGGCCAAAATCGCGCCCGTGGAACTCGATGTTGCGCCCGGTGGGGACGCAACGGCTGAGGGCAATGCCGCGATTATGAATCCGAAGCTGTGGGGCCCGCCGCCGGCTCAGAAGCCGAATCGATACGTTGCGGTGACCACCGTCACGCAGGACGGCAAAGCGGTGGATGTTTACGAAACGTCGTTTGGGATTCGGACCCTCAAGTTCGATCCGAATGCCGGCGTGTTCGTGAACGGCAAGCATGTCCCGTTGAATGGTGTTTGTGACCATCACGATTTGGGCGCGCTGGGCGCGGCGCTGAATTATCGCGCGTTGCAGCGTCAACTGCAGATGCTACAGGAAATGGGGTGCAATGCGATTCGCACCAGCCACAATCCGCCCGCGCCGGAACTGCTCGAACTGGCGGACAAGATGGGTCTCCTGGTAATGGACGAATCGTTTGATGTGTGGTTTCGGCAGAAAACGCCCTTGGATTTTCACCTGATTTTTGCCGGCTGGCATGAGCAGGATTTGCGGGCGCAGTTGCGCCGGGACAGGAACCATCCATCCGTCATCCTGTGGAGCATCGGCAATGAAGTTGGCGAGCAGTACACCGACACGAACGGCGCCGCTGTGGCGAGGCAGCTCACTGAAATCGTGCGGGAAGAGGATCCGACCCGGCCCACAACCACCGCGATGAACTGGTCGCGTCCAACCGACCCGCTGCCGGCGGTGGTGGATGTCATCGGATTGAATTACCAAGGCGCAGGCATTCGCAAAATCCCGGGGAAATATCCGGAGTTTCACGCGCAGTTCCCGGACAAATTGATTATTGGCAGTGAAACGGCGTCCGCGCTCAGCAGCCGAGGCGAATATATTTTTCCCGTGACGAGCTCGAACAGCGCGCCGGTGGGGCGGAATTCCGGTGAAGACGTGTCGCGGCATCAAGTGAGCGCGTATGAATTGTACGCCGCATCTTTTGGTTCCTCGGCGGACAAGGTGTTTGCCTCGCAAGACAGCCATCCGTACGTGGGCGGCGAATTCGTGTGGACAGGCTGGGATTATTTGGGCGAGCCGACGCCGTTCGATACCTCGCGCAGTTCGTATTCGGGCATCATTGATCTCGCCGGTTTCAAGAAAGACCGGTTCTACCTTTATCAGGCGCATTGGCGGCCTGATTTTCGCATGGCGCACATTTTGCCGCATTGGACCTGGCCGGAACGCGTGGGGCAGGTGACGCCGGTGCATGTGTTCACTTCAGGCGATGAAGGAGAATTATTTCTTAACGGAAAATCGCTTGGCCGGAAAAAGAAAGGCCCTTATGAATATCGACTCCGGTGGGACGACGTTATATATGAACCGGGAACGCTCAAAGTGGTCACATATAAGAACGGAAAAAAATGGGCCACGGCGGAAATGAAGACTGCGGGAAATCCCGCGAAATTGGAATTGAAATCCGACCGCAAAGAAATCAGAGCGGACGGTCGCGATTTGTCTTTTGTGACGGTGACGGTGCAGGACAAAGCTGGGATTACCGCGCCGCGCGCGGATAATCGGATTTATTTTGAGATCGAAGGTCCGGGTGAAATCGTGGCCACCGACAACGGCGACCCCACAGATTTTGAGCCGTTTCCGTCGCACGACCGGAAGGCCTTCAACGGCCTTTGTTTGGTCATCGTGCGAGGGAAGCCGGGACAGGCGGGCGAGATTAAACTGACGGCAAAAGCGGATGGATTGAAAGCCGGATCGGCGCGGATTAAAACGCAATAGAACTGAATAGCATGAAACAAATACCTCTGATGTTGATTTTCACAATGGCTGCGGCATCCGCCCTGGCCTCGGGCGGGACGTTCACGATCGATGCGGCCCATCCTGCGGGAAACGTGAGCCCCACGCTGTACGGCCTGATGACGGAGGAAATCAATCACAGCTACGACGGTGGTCTCTACGCCGAATTGATTCGCAACCGGGCGTTTTTGGACGATGCCGCGAAACCGGCCTATTGGAGCATTGTCAATGGCAACGGATCTGAGGCAAATATCGCGCTCGATACCAACAACGCGTTCAACGACAAATTAACGACCAGCTTGCGTGTGACGGTGACCGAGGCGGCCCGGCGCCGGCCGGCAGGTGTCGTGAACAGCGGTTATTGGGGAATCCCGGTTCAGCCGCATACCCGATACCGCGCTTCGATTCTCGCGCGGGCGGGCGTAGGATTTTCAGGGCCGATCGAGGCATCCATTGTGAGCGACGACGGCAGCACGGTTTACGCAAAGGAAAAAATCTCTGGCCTGACATCTGGATGGAAGCATTATGAAGTGACCCTCAAGACCGGCCGAGTCGATCCCACGACCAAGGCGCATTTTGCGTTGACATTGGAGCAGCCGGGCACCGTGTGGCTTGGCATGGTGTCGCTATTCCCGCCGACGTGGAACAATCAACCGAATGGCTTTCGCAAGGACCTGATGCAGATGCTGGTGGATTTGAATCCGAAATTTTTGCGATTTCCGGGCGGCAATTACGTCGAAGGGGACACGGTGGCAACGCGGTTCGATTGGAAAAAGACCATCGGCCCCATTGATGAGCGGCACGGCCATCCTTGTCCCTGGGGATATCGCTCGACGGACGGGCTAGGCTTGCTGGAATTCCTGGAGTGGTGCGAAGACATGAAAGCGCAGCCCGTGCTGGCGGTGTATGCGGGTTACTCGTTGAAGGGCATGCACGTGAATCCCGGTCCGGACCTGGAACCGTTCGTGCAGGATGCGCTCGATGAAATCGAATATGTGATTGGCGACACGAACACGAAATGGGGCGCGCAGCGCGCTCTGGACGGCCATCCGGCGCCATTCAATCTTCATTATGTCGAAATTGGAAACGAAGATTGGTTCGACAAATCCGGGAGCTATGACGCTCGGTTCGCGCAATTTTCCGACGCCATCAAGGCCCGTTATCCGTGGTTGAACACAATTTCCACCATTGGCAACGATCAACCGGAAAAAATCCATGTGCACAGCCGCAAACCGGATATGACCGATGAGCATTATTATCGTTCAGCGGATGATTTTCTGCGGATGTCGCCGGATTACGCGCGCCATTATGACCGCAAAGGTCCGGAGATTTTTGTGGGTGAATGGGCGGCCTACGAAGATCCAAAAATCAAGCCTTGGGACCCGGGCGCCAAGCAGCAACCGCCGACGCCATCCATGAAATCGGCAATCGGTGACGCTGCATTCATGCTGGCGATGGAACGGAATTCCGATCTGATCAAGATGCAGTGTTACGCGCCGATGTTGGTGAACGTGAATCCGGGCGGACGCCAATGGCGTCCAGACCTCATTGGTTATGACGCGATCTCTTCGTATGGTTCGCCGAGCTATTACGCGATTAAAATGTTCAGCCGAAACCTTGGCGACCAAATCTTGAATACCACTTCGGCGGAGACGCCGGTGCAGGGCGATGCGACGCGCGACAGCAAGACCGGGCAGATTTTCGTTAAATTGGTGAATCCGGAAGCGTCTCCGGAAACGGTGGAAATTGATGTCAAAGGGTTGCGCTCGCTTGCATCCAGGGGCGAAGCGATTACCCTGGAAGGAAATTTGGAGGATTCGAACTCGATCACGGAGCCTCGGAAAGTAGTGCCGATGACGGCCAAGGTTCGCGGAGTCAAACCGAATTTCAGCTATACGATGCCGCCGCACAGCGTCGTCGTGCTGAAATTGAAGGGGCGGCTGTAAAAATGGCACGCGCGCTTTGAAAAACAACCACCGGGCCGCGAGTAAATACGACGTTTGGCTTATATCATCTCGAGCCGGGCAATCCTATACTGTCCCTCGAATCGCGAGACCATGCAGGGCTCGCTCGGAAAGAGATGACATGTCGGTTCAATTGTTGCAAAGTGTTGGGCAAGATTTAATGACGAAAGTAGCCATCGTCGAGGATAATGCGACCCTGCGCGAATACTTGGCGCAGTTCATCGGAGATACGCCGGGGCTTCGCTGTGTTTGCACCTGCGGATCCGCGGAGGAGGCAATCGTAAAAATTCCGGCGGAAGTTCCGCACGTGGTGCTGATGGATATCCATCTGCCCGGAGAATCCGGCATCGCCTGCACGGCGCGTCTGCGCCAGAAGATGCCGGAACTGCAGATCATCATGCTGACGGTCTACAAGGACATCAAAATGATTTTCCAGGCGCTCAAAGCCGGCGCGTGCGGGTATGTGCTGAAGCGGGCCGACGAGAAGGAGATTATTGACGCGATCGCGGAAGTGCGGGCGGGCGGCGCGCCGATGACCAGTGAAATCGCGCGCATGGTCGTGCGTTCTTTCATGGAAACTTCGGCCGAATCAGAGCCGGAAGCCGATACCGCGCAATTGTCCGCGCGCGAACTGGAAATTCTGGCGCTGATCGCGGAAGGGTGCCCGAACAAGGAAATCGCTTCACGCCTGCACATCAGCAACGGCACCGTGCGCACGCATTTGATGCACATTTACGAAAAGTTGCACGTCCGCTGCCGCACCGAAGCCGCGGCGAAATATCTTCGTTCCAATCCTGCCAGTGGTTTGCCCAGGCCGACCGCGAAGCCGTAGCAGCAATTCCAGAAGCGCCGATCCAGCTCCGGTTTTGGAGTGAATACCCCGTCATTGTCCCACGCATGGCGATTTGAAGCGATGCACTGTGGCGTGCTTTTTCAAACAACTTGCGGTGGTTCCTCCTCCGCGACCAATTTCAATCCGAAAATTGTCATATGCCGGAAATACTATCGACATTGCGGTTGGACACGTCCACTGTAGTCTCATTTTCATCATAAGAATATTGTTAATTTATGGAAAAGAAACGAACTGTTGAGAAGGATCCACCGTTGAAGAAGGACGATTTGATTGTCATTACCGGTGGCGGCGGGTTTATCGGTGGAAATCTCGCGGCCTACTTTCGGAAAAAAGGTTTCACAAACATTCGCTCCGTGGACAAAAAGCCGCTGTACGAATGGTATCTGCATGTTCCCGGCGTGGAGAACCTGTGCCTCGACGTGAGCAATGAGAAGAATTGCCGGCGGGTCTGCGAGGGCGCCGTGGAAGTTTACAATCTGGCGGCGGACATGGGCGGCATGGGATTTATCGAACGCTTTCGCGTCGAATGCCTGCGTTCGATCCTCATCAACACGCACATGGTGGAAGCCGCTTACAATGCGGGCACACGCCGCTACTTTTACTCCAGTTCGGCCTGCGCGTACAACACCACGTTGCAGCAGGACCCGAATGTCCGGGCGTTGAAGGAATCCGACGCATATCCCGCAATGGCCGAGCGCGGTTATGGCTGGGAGAAGTTGATGTCGGAAATGTTTTGCCAGGAATACTGGGCCGAGCGCGGCATGAAAACGTTCATCGCCCGCTTTCACAATGTTTACGGCCCACACGGGACCTGGGACGGCGGCCGCGAAAAAGCGCCGGCGGCGTTGTGCCGCAAGGTCATTCAGGCCATGGATACCGGGAAAAAAGACATTACCATCTGGGGCGACGGCCACCAAACCCGCAGCTTCATGTATATCGATGATTGCGTGAAGGGCATCGACCTGATTACGCATTGCGACGATTTGATCGCGACGCCGATCAATCTCGGCTCCAGCGAACTGGTTTCGATCAATGAACTGCTTTCGAAGATCGAAAAAATCGCCGGGGTGAAAATGAGTCGCAAATACGACTTGGGCGCGCCGAAAGGCGTGGCGGGTCGAAATTCGGACAACACCTTCATCAAAAAAGTGCTTAAATGGGAGCCTTCCACGCCATTGAGCCAGGGCCTCGCCGTGACTTACAAATGGATCCAGGAGCAGTATGCGCGGCGGAAAGAGGGCAAGCGCGTGGGTGTGGGTTGATGAAACGCCCGGCGGACTCAGTGGCCAAATTGCTTGGCGCGATTCCCAACCGCCTGCAGCTCGCGGGCGGCTGGATTGACCAGCCCTTTGTGTCGCGCCACAACCCAAAGCCTCCCGGCTCCATGGTCGTGGTGCAAATCGAGCCCGATTTTCGCCCGATGGACCGCTCGGGCATCGCCAGTGGAACGCGCGCGGTAGCCATGCGGTTGTGGAAGGGAAAAATTCCATCGCGGCCGCTCGATGAGCTCGTGCGGGAGCTTTACGAAGCGGAAAACAAGGGCAAAGCGGAGCCGAGCGGTTCGCAGGACATGATCGGGCTGATTTATCCCGGTGTGAATCGCCTTGACTACGACTTCAAAGCGAATGGCGGCGTTTTTCCAACGCACATTGAATCGTGCAATAAAGCGAGAGTCGCGCGGTGGCTGGAAAGTGTGCTTTACCTGGTTGCAGTCGAGCCGCGGCCGGAAGGTTATAGTCCACTCGGGGTGAAAAATTTGAAGCCCGAAAGGGTGGCGCGCTTGGGGCAAAGCGGGAAGGACTGCTACGACGCCATCGTGGGCATGGACGCGAAGGCATTAGGCGCATCGTTGAGCGAAAACATGAAGTGCTGGGAGGCGCTGCTGCCGCATGTGGTGCGCCATCCGCTGATTCGGTTCGATTTAATCGCATTGCTGAAGGCCTATCAGCAGCAATACGACGGAGCCATGTATTCCGGCTGCGGAGGCGGGTATCTCATGGTCGTTTCCGAGAACAAGCCGGTGCCGGGCGGATTTAAAGTTCGCGTGCGAACGTCAGCCAAATGAGCGCTGCCAAAAAAGTTGTGGTTACCGGCGCCTTCGATAACGTGCGCTCGCGCGATCTGCGTTTTTTGCAAGAGGCCGCCAAACTTGGCGAACTTTCTATCATTCTCTGGCCGGATGAAACCATTCAAAAACTGACGGGCAAGCTGCCAAAATTTCCCATGGCGGAACGGCAGTATTTCCTGAATGCCGTGCGTTATGTCAGCCGTGTCATTGAAGCCGGTGCGGAGGGTCCGACAAATCAATTGCCGGCTGGGCTGCGTGCGGATATTTGGGCGGAGGTTGAAGGCCATGCGAACGCGAAACGAGAGGGGTTCTGCCGGCAGCAGGGCATTGTTTATCGAGTTTTTAAGCGCGCAGAATTGGATGGATTTCCGGTGCCGCCGCCGATGCCGGGCGCGTCCGGCCGCAAAAAAGTCGTGGTGACTGGCTGTTACGATTGGTTTCATTCCGGCCACGTTCGATTTTGCGAGGAAGTCTCGGGATACGGCGACCTCTACGTAGTTGTGGGACATGACAAGAACATCCGGCTGCTGAAAGGCGAAGGCCACCCGTTGTTGTCGCAGGACGAACGCCGGTATGCGGTCGGCTCGATCAAATACGTCAAGCAGGCGCTGATTTCGAGCGGTGACGGCTGGCTGGATGCGGATCCCGAAATCCAGAAATTGAAGCCGGACATTTATGCCGTGAACGAGGATGGCGACAAGGGCGGCAAGCGGGAATACTGCGAGAAAAACGGCATTCAATATCTCGTCCTCAAGCGCGCACCTGCGGCGGGCTTGCCGAGGCGTTCAAGCACGGACTTGCGCGGGTTTTGAATAGGGCATTGGCGGCAGACGTGATGGGGTAAAGAAGGTATTCGGTTTTTGTCGCTAAGGCTCGACAGGGCAAGGTGATGGGCTATACTCACTTCTGAAATCCACTGGCAACAAAGAAATTGTTTTATGCAGAACGAACAAAACGAAGTTTGGACGACACCTGATTTTGAAGTGATTCCCACGAACATGGAATGCACTGCTTACGCGGAGACGCTGTAAGGCGGTTTGGGATCGGACGGCGGCGAGCGGTGGCCGAGATTAGCGCCGTAGGCGCGGTATCTTTGTAGCCGTGTTCCGCCGGACAGACCTGGCCCTGTAGGGGCGGCATAGCCAGGATATGCCGCCCCTACAGGGCTTCGCCATTTCATGGACCGCAACTACAAAGATGTCGCGCCTAACGGCGCTTGGGGTTGGCAGATTACCGTTTGGCGTTTTGTCGAAAGATCAATTTATCCGGCTCGCCTAATGAGGTATTGCCGTTTCCCTGGCTGCCTTCCACAAAATCCGTCAGCATTTGTCGCTGCGGTGAAAACTGGCACGTTGGATCGGTGGCACTCGGATCGCCAGTGATCAAGGCCGCCTGGCAGCGGCAGCCGCCGAAATCCACTTTGCGGAATTCGCAGTCATGGCAGGGCTGGGGCAGCCATTCGGTGCCGCGAAAACGATTGAAGGCCTCCGATTCGGTCCAAATCCAGCCGAGCGATTTCTCGCGGACATTGTCGAAGCGCAGGGATTTGATTTCGTGAGCTGTGGGGCAGGGGAGAACTTCGCCAACCGGATTCACTGTCAGATATTTTTGTCCCCAGCCGTTCATGCAGGGTTTGGGGCGATCGCTATAGTAATCGGGCACAACGAAGAGAAGTTCCATTTTGCCGAGCAGACGCTTTTTCGCGGCGGTCGCGATTTGCGTCGCCCGTTCGATCTGCGAACGGGTTGGCAACAGCGAGGCGCGGTTTTTGAAGGCCCAGCCGTAATATTGGGTGTTCGCCAGTTCGAGGCGCTCGGCGCCGAGGCTTTCGGCGAACAAAATGATTTGCTCCAGGCGTTCGATGTTGTAGCGATGCAGAACTGTATTGATGGTGAGCGGAAAACCGAAGTCGCGGACCAGGCGCGCGGCCTCCAATTTTTTCCGATGCGCGGAAGTTCCTGCGATTTTATCGGCGAGCGGTTCTTCGTCGGATTGGAAGCTGATTTGAATGCTGTCCAGGCCGGCTTGTTTCAGTTCATCCAAACGTTGGCTATCCAAGCCGAGTGAACTCGTGATGAGATTGGAATAAAGGCCTGACTCGCGCGCGGTGGCGACGAGTTGGACAAGATCGGCGCGTTGCAGGGGTTCGCCGCCGGAAAAACCCACGTGCAGGACGCCCAAATCAGCCGCTTCGCGCAGGACGCGCTGCCAATCCTGCGTTTTCAACTCATCGGCGACTGAAGCGAGTTGCAATGGATTCGAACAATAAGGGCAATGCAGCGGGCAGCGGTGCGTGATTTCTGCCAGCAACGTAAATGGCCTGGGTGCGCGTGAATTCATTTCTTTGGCTTTTCGTCGCGCATCTCGAGCAGATTGCGTTCGCGCAGGCGGTTCAGATATTCGGCCACCTGCGGCGAGATTTCTTCCGTCGTTTTTTGGTAGCGCGCGGCGAGCTTGGCCACGATTTCCTGGAACGTGTCGTTGCCCGTGCAAAGCGAAACGATGGCGTGACCGGTCGGATTTAGCATCAGGACGCCTTCGGGATAAAGGACAATCGGCTTGCCGGTGACTTTGTCGGTCTGCAGACGGGCGCGCGAAGACAATTTCGGACGCATATCGGGCGGCAATTGCATGGTGTCCAACTTAACTTGTGGGATAGCCGGCTGCAATCGCGTCGAGCATCGTCCAAAGCACGTCGCACTTGAACGACAGCGCGCGAATGGCTTCCTCCTGGAGCGCGCGCGTGTTGCAATACGCGATGGTCAGGCGCAGCCCTTCCTCCGAATCCGTGCGGGCTTGGGTGACGCGACGTTTGAAATAATCGAAACCCCACGGTTTGACCCAGGCATAATATTTCTCGAAGGCGGCGAGGCGTTGGGACATTAAATCGGGCGCAAACAATTCGGTGAGCGATGACGAAATCGCCACCGGCCAGGGCTTGGTGCGGGCGAAATTCACATAAGCATCAACCGAAAATCGGACGCCGGGCAGGACGTGGCGCTCGTCGAGAATTTCTTCGCGATTCATGCCGGAGGCCTCCGCGAGTTTCAACCAGGCTTCGATGCCGCCTTCGCCGTCGCGAGTACCGTCGTGGTCGGTGATGCGATGCAACCAGAGCCGGCGCACTTCGCGGATGGGACAGTTGGAAATGATGACGGCGTCCTTGATGGGAATGTTCCGTTGATAATAAAACCGGTTCGCCACCCAGCCGCGAATCGCTTCGGGCTGAAGCTTGCCTTCGTTCATCAGGGCGTGGAAGGGATGTTTGTGATGATAGGAGCGGGTGCCGATGGCGCGGAGGCGTTCGGTGAATGTCTTTTCGTCCAGAGGTTTGTGTTCCATTAGATTTCGATTTGCATTCCGTCGCGGCCGATGACGCAGGCGGCAGCTTTGATTGCGGCGCATTCCGGCGAGTGGTCGATTAAAACGGGGTTGGTGTTGTTAATGTGGGTGTAAATCTTGTGTTTGACGGGCAGTTTCGCGAGCGTGCTCAAACTGCCATTGGCGCCGGAAATGGGAATGTGCCCCATGTCCGCGGCGGAAAGCGAGCCTAGCCCTTGGTCGCGCATTTCGGTTTCAGACCAAAACGTGCCGTCGAACAGCAGGGCGTCGCATTCGGGCAGCAAACGCAGCAGCTCTTCGTTTAGCACGGCAACATCCGGCAAAAACAGCAGCGTGCCGCCGGTGCGTTCGTCGGTAATTTGGTATCCCACGACATTGCCAGTGGTGGACGACGTTTTGGTTTTGAAGAAGCGCGGCGGTTTTCCGGAAATAGGAATGGCCTGGTATTGCAAACCGCTGGTGGAGCGGTCGGGTTTGGGGAGGGGTTGCGGTTTTGACGGCGGTTCAATCCATTCCGTGCCGCAGAAGAAATTTAAGGTGGGAGACAGCGACATGCCTTCGGTCAAGGCGGTGCGGACGTTCGGAGTCGCATGAATGTGAAGTTTTTGTCCTTCGCGCAGCAGCAGGAGGCCGAGCGTATGGTCGAGATCGGCGTTGGTGAGAAGGACGGCTTCGATTGGCGAATGGCGCGTGGTTTCGGACGAAGGATGCAATGGTGGAAAAGCTTCGATCTGACCGCGAATGTCCGGCGAGGCATTCAGCAAAAACCAGCTTCGGCCATCAGCGCTGATGGCCACCGACGATTGGGTGCGCGGTTGGACGCGACCGCTTCCGGAGCGCGCCTCGCGACAGACCGCGCAACGGCAGTTCCATTGCGGAACGCCGCCGCCGGCTGCCGTGCCGAGCAGATGAATTCGCATCGTTCCAGTTTATTGGCTCCGGCGACCTGCCGACAATCCCTTTTGATGCCGTAGGTCCATTTTAGGTCGTCTTAGGGAAATCATTTCCATCAATGGTTCGGCCTTACAGGCCCTTGACTGATATGAGTCCGAAGGAACCTGGCCTCCGCTGGCGCCGCTCGCTCCAGCCCAGGCTTTCACATGACGGGCTTTCAGTCCTGGAAATATGATATGCACTTGCCAAACACCATACCAGGGCGGCCCAAGTTTCACATGCAATAATGCCTCTCGAATTGCCGAATCCCTCTCGTTAGTCATACTCAAGCGGGGTGAAGCCCGCGCTCCTTGGTGGGGTGTCCAGCCAGCCGCGTGGTGGCTCCTGCTCGTTTTTTAACAATTTTACCCCGAATTACCCCGAATTACCCCGAATTATCCGGGGATGGCGCGGACTGACCCGGCGGTGGAGAGGTTGACAGCAAGCGCAGGAGCGCCATCAAAGTGAATTTGTTGAGTGCTTCCGGTGTCCTTTCATTGCCCTTTGTGCAAACACTAACCGTCCCTCCTTTCCAGCGGGTTTGTACTGCTGATCCGGAAAAACGTCAAACCAAAAACGGAGTTTGCGGCGCGAAATTTATATTTTTGTTTTGGGGGGCTTCTTCCCTATCTTCGAGCCGGACATAACGGTCATGCTTTTCGATTTAGACATGTGGAAGCAGACGCTCAAGCGTCGCGGATTGCGACAGATCCCCGAGCTGGGCGAAGGGGCAACGTACCTTCGGAAATGGGGGCTGATAGGCATTCTCATTGGAATCGGCGCGGGCCTCGGCGCGCTGGCGCTGCTGTGGGCGATCGATGTGGTCACGAAATTTGCGCTCGGGACGATTGTCGGTTATACACCGCCACTTCCTGGCGGTGAAGGCGGGACGGAGCATTACGTATTTCACATCGCCCGTCCGTGGTTGTTCCCGGTCGTCACTACGATTGCCGGTTTGGTGGGCGGTCTTCTGACCTGGAAATTTGCTCCCACAACGGCGAGTGACGGCACCAATGCTTCCATTCGGACGTTTCACAAAAACGAAAAGATTAAATTCCAAACCTCAATTTTTAAACTGATCACTTCCGGCATCACCATCGGCAGCGGCATGGTCTCCGGACGCGAAGGCCCCATCGCGCAAATCGGCGCCGCGGCGGGCGCAACCATCGCCGACCTGCTGAAGCTGACCGCGCGTGAGCGCAACATCGCGCTGGCGGCAGGGTTGGGGGCGGGCATCGCGGCGATTTTCAAAGCGCCGCTGGCCGGCGCGATCATTGGCGCGGAAATTTTTTACAAGGAAGACTTCGAAGTGGAGGCGCTGGTGCCGGGTTTGATCGCGTCGGTGATCGGCTACACGATTGTGGGCGCAGTCAACGGTTTTCAACCGGTATTCAGTCCGCCGCCGCAAATGGTGGAATTCGATCATCCGTTTTCGCTGGTATTGTTCGCGCTGCTGGGAGTGGGTTGCGCCCTGCTGGTGCGATTCATGTTCGCCATTTACTTTCCCATTCAAACATTCTTTAAACGTTTCCCGCTTTGGGTGGCCACGACATTGGGCGGCCTTTTCACCGGGTTCATCGTGCTGGCTTTTCCCTATGTGGCGGGCACTGGCTATGGCTGGGCGCAATTCGCCATTTCGCAGAGAACCGATCTGCTCGCGCCCGGGATGCTGCTGGTGGCGGCGATTGCGGAAATCGTGGGCACGTCGCTGACGCTTGGTTCCGGCAACTCGGGCGGCATTTTCGGGCCGTGCGTGTTCACGGGGGGAATGTTCGGCGGCGCTTTTGGTTATGCGGCGGCGCATTTCTTCCCGAAAACCGTGCCGCACCCCGGCAATTATGCCATTGTGGGCATGATCGCCTTTTTTGCCGGCGCGGCCAAAGCGCCGATCTCGACCATTATCATGATTTCGGAAATGACCGGCGGCTATGGGCTGCTGGCACCGGCGATGTTCGCGGTCGTGACGGCGTTTATTTTGTCGGGCAAGCGCACGATTTTTCCGGCGCAAGTGGACAGCCGGTTGGAATCGCCTTTTCACGCGGACGAATTCGAGCCGATCGTGCTGCGCCGCGTGAAGACGGCGGATGTGATGATTCATCTGCCGGTATATATCAACGCGAGCGCGCCAGTCGTGGAAGCCATGCATTTGATGGGCGATTATGGATTGGCCAGTCTGCCGGTGGTGGAACACAACAGGCTGGTGGGACGTGTGACATTGCTGGCAATTCATCGGGTGCCCGTGGAAAAGAGGCAAAGTGTTCCGGCCTGCGAAGTGATGACACAGGGAATCTACACGGCTTTTATGGATGACGATCTCTTTACGATTATGAAGAGGTTTGCGGCGCGGGACGTGGGCAACCTGCCGGTAGTGACGCGTGAGAAGCCGGATTGTCCGGTCGGATTGGTGACCAGATCTGGGTTGTGGGCGGCGTTGGAGACGGCGAAGGAACGGTTGGCGGCGGGGCAGGGGCATTGAAGCGTTCACGCATTTAAAATGTGGCGCGGCCGCCCCCGGCTGCGAGTGTCGGCGGCGTCTCACGGGCGGATGTTGAGGCACATTCAAAAGATAGTTGTTCCTGGCACCGAGACGGTGCCGGAACTCGCAGGCGAGGACGCCTGCGCTACATGACCGCACGGGGTTTTCTGCTTTCCGTTTCGATTCTGCCGGCGAGACGCCGGGAGCGCGCTTCCTTACATTTTTGTAATTATCCCGAAAGTTTCCTGTCATCCAGGCTCGCTCCAATACTTCAGAGAGCAACACAAAATTGGGGAAAAACCATATGAAAAAAATGTTTTATAACTTGAACACGCGAGCGGGCGGAATCCTTTTGGCTGCCGGGCTCGTTTTGGCCGGTTCCGCCCTGGCATTCGACGTCAACAAGGACAAGGTCGAGCATCACTCGATCAATGTCCCGATGGACGAGAGCGCGGTGGCCCGGGACACATTGCCGCATGGCAGCTACGCGCCGGTGGTGAAAAAAGTAACGCCGGCGGTGGTGAAAATCGTAACCACCTCAAAGGTGGAAACCCAGATGCAGGGGATGCCGAACGATCCCTTTTGGCGGCAATTCTTTGGCGATCAATTCGGCCAGCAAATGCCGAGAAGCGAAACAGAGATTCAACACGGCCTTGGCTCGGGCGTGATCGTGACCAAGGATGGTTATATCCTGACGAATAATCACGTGGTGGACGGCGCGAAGGAGGTCAAAGTGACGCTCCAGGACGGCCGCGAATTTACCGCGAAAGTCATTGGCCGCGATCCGAAGTCGGACATTGCGGTGGTGAAGATTGATGCCTCGGACCTGCCGACGGTTCCACTGGCTGACAGCGAGAAAGTTGAAATCGGTGATGTCGTGCTGGCGGTCGGAAATCCGTTCGGCGTTGGCCAGACGGTGACCGAGGGCATCGTGAGCGCGAAGGACCGTGGCAACATGGGCATCGAAGATTATGAAGACTTCATCCAGACCGACGCGGCGATTAATCCCGGCAATTCCGGCGGCGCGCTGGTGGACATCGATGGCCGCCTGATTGGCATCAACACGGCGATCATGAGCCGTTCCGGAGGCAGCCAGGGTGTTGGCTTTGCCATTCCGTCCAATCTGGCCCGCACGGTCATGGAAAGCCTCGTGAAGACCGGCCATGTCACGCGCGGGTATCTTGGTGTGCGCATTCAGAATGTGACGCCCGACTTGGCGGATCAATTTCAGCTCAAGGACGACAAGGGCGCGCTGATTGCCGACGTGGTTCCGAATGGCCCGGCGGCGAAAGCTGGTTTGCAGGATGGCGACGTGGTGATCGAGTTCAACAAGCACCCGGTGACGGACAGCCGTCATTTGCAGCTTGAAGTTGCCGAGACGGCGCCGGGCAAAACCGTGCCGGTGGAAATCCTCCGCGATGGCTCGAAGAAGACGCTGGATGTGAAGGTGAAGCAGTTGCCGGGCGATGAGAAGCTCGCGAGCGCGGACCAACAAAACGACAACGACACGGGCACGCTGAATGGCGTGGAAGTGGCGGACCTGGACCAACAAGCGCATGAGCAGTTTAACATCCCGAACAATGTCAAAGGCGCGGTGGTGACCCAGGTGGATCCGGGTTCGGCGTCGGCCGAAGCCGGCCTCAAACCCGGCGATGTCATCCAGGAAATCGACCGCAAGCCGGTGAAGGACGCGGATGATGCCGTTAAATTGACGGAAAATTCCGATACGAAACGCACTTTGGTGCGCGTTTGGGACAATGGCGGAAGCCATTACGTGGTTGTGGATGAGAGCCACAACGAGGGATAATCCCGTTTCCCCAAACATGCCCCTCCCGGAGTTGCAGGAGCAAACCGGGAGGGTTTTTATTTCCAGGGCATTTTTCAAATGTTCTAAATTTTCACATTTCGACTTGGCCGCGGTGATGGGGCTATCATTATGAGCGAAGACATGCGCATCCTGGTTGTTGAGGACGACGACAAAATCGCTTCCTTCCTGGTGAAAGGACTGAAGCAAAGCGGTTTTGCGGTGGACCGTTGCGCCGATGGCGAACGGGCCTACGGCCTGGCGCAATCGGTGGCGTATGATGCCGCGATCGTGGACCTGATGCTTCCCAAACTGGACGGGCTGACTTTGATCCAGCAATTGCGCGCCAAAAATGTCCGGATGCCGGTGCTGATTCTCAGCGCGCGAGCGTCGGTGGATGATCGGGTGCGCGGATTGCAGGCGGGCGGGGATGATTACCTGACGAAACCTTTTGCATTCTCGGAATTGCTGGCGCGAGTCCAGGCGCTGATTCGGCGGGCGACACAATCGGCTGAGCCGACGCGGCTGACGGCGGGCAGCCTTTCAATGGATTTGCTGACACGCGACGTTCAGCGCGACGGAGAAAAGATTGAATTGCAGCCGCGCGAATTCGCCTTGCTCGAATATCTTATGCGCAACCCGAATCGCGTGGTGACGAAGACGATGATTCTGGAGCATATTTTCGATTACAGTTTTGATCCGCAGACGAACGTCGTGGACGTCCTCGTGCATCGCGTGCGCGGGAAGGTTGATTCGGAAAAAAAGATGATCCACACCATTCGCGGCGTTGGTTATGTCCTCAAGCCTGATTAAAAGAGCCTGGCGAAACGTTGGGGTCCGGTTGGGGCTCTGGTACGCGTTCATTTTCGGCTGCAGCAGCGTCGCGCTGCTGGGGCTTGCTTATTACCTGTTAGGCACTGCCATCGGCAGCAAGGACCGTGAATTGGTGCAGGCGCGTTTGCGCGAATACGCGGCGGTCTATGACGCCGGCGGTCTCAGCGCGTTGCGCAACACGCTGCAGGATGAGCAGGGAAGCCAGAGGACATTTTTCGTGCGAGTGGTCAACGTGTGGAATGATGTCGCTTTCGCGAACGTGCCGGATGATTGGATCACGTTTCATGATGTGCCGGGCAGTTTGGCGGGTTACCGGCAGCGGGTGGGGGTCATTCGCATTCCCAAGAACGCGGAACGGGATTTCGTCATTGCCTCGGCGGTGCTGCCGGACAATTCGCTATTGCAGGTGGGCCGCAGCACGGACAGCCGGCAGGCGTTGCTTGAACCGGTGCAGCGGGATTTTATCGTCGTGGCGGCGGTGACGATCCTGGTGGGATTTGCGGTGGGCGCTTTTTTTGCGCATCGAGCCTTGCGGCCCGTGCGGCAAATTGTGGTCACGGCGCGATCCATTATTGCGACCCGGCAATTGGACGCGCGAGTGCCGGAGCGGAGGTCGAATGATGAATTGGATGAACTCGTGCGGCTGTTCAATACGTTGCTGGATCACAATCAATCGCTGATCCGGGCGATGCGTGAATCGCTCGACAATGTGGCTCATGATTTGCGGACGCCGTTGACGCGGCTGCGAGGCACGGCGGAATTGGCGCTGCAGCCGGGCACTGACACCGATGGGGTGCGGGAGGCGCTGGCGGATTGCGTGGAGGAATCCGAGCGCGTGCTGAACATGCTCAACACGCTGATGGACATCACGGAAGCGGAATCGGGCACGATGCGGTTGCGCCCGGAGCGGGTGGACTTGTGCCAATTGCTGCGCGAGGTGCAGGAGCTTTACGAATATGTGGCGGATGAACGGAAAGTAACCGTGCGCGACGAATTGCCGGCGGCGTGCGAAGCGGAAGTGGATCGGAATCGGACGCGGCAGGTGTTCGCAAACCTGCTGGACAATGCGCTCAAATACACACCGCCCGGAGGCAGCGTGACGATTTCCGTTCAAGACGAACCAGAGCGGGCGGCGGTGCATTTTCGGGATACGGGAATCGGCATTCCGGAAGAGGAGAAGGATAAAATCTGGACGCGTCTTTATCGCGGGGATAAAAGCCGGTCGGAACGCGGGCTGGGGCTGGGCTTAAGCCTGGTGAAGGCCATTGTGGAGGCTCATAAGGGGCACGTTGGCGTTGAGAGCAGCAATGGCAACGGTTCTGATTTTGTGGTGACTTTGCCGAAGGTCAAATAGGTCGGCGCATCATAGCGTTGCCCAAACGTCCGGAGCGCGGCTCCGTGAGCCGCAGCAACATCCACTTTGGAAAGTCGCCGGATTTCTTCACACGTTTCGCCTTCGCACCTTGCTGCGAGTTGCAGACCCGCGCTCCATTCGTTTTGGGCAATACGCCCTCACGCGGGCTCGTTGATGATACCGTGCTACGCGCGCCGAAATCGTTGAGCGCCTTCATCGATGAGGTGGTGGGCCACGGCGGCGTTTTGCCATCCTCTGACTTCGGTCTTTTTTCCTTCGAGATCCTTGTAAACGGAAAAGAAATGCTCGACCTCGCGCAGGAGGTGCGGGGCGAGATCTTTGTAGCTCTTGATTTCGGCGTGAGTCGGGCTGCTTTTGGCAACGGCCAGAATTTTTTCGTCCGGCTTGCCTTGGTCGATCATCTTGAGAACGCCAACGGCGCGGGCTTCCATCACGCAGCCGGTGAAGGTCGGACGCGTCACCAGAATGAGAATGTCCAAGGCGTCGCCATCCGGACTCAAAGTGCTGGGAATAAAACCATATTCGCCGGGATAATGGACCGAAGCGTAGAGAGGGCGGTCGAGGCGAAAGAGTTTCAGCGATTTGTCGTATTCGTATTTGTTGGTGCAGCCATAAGGCACTTCGACGACGGCATTCACGATTTGGGGAGCGTGGGCGCCGACAGGCAGGCTGAGCAGGTCCATGATTAGCGGGGGATTTGATGCTGCAATTCCCGAGTTGTGCCGGGTTGCAGAGTCGGCGGATTCACCTGCGGGTGATGCCAACTGGTCGACACGCCGTCACGAACATCGCCGCGAGTCAGATAGTCGCTCAAGGTCAAGTCGACCATGATGAGGAACCAAATCACGCCCGCGCAGATGAAAATCCAGGTCAGCGCTTTTTCATAACGGCCATGCATGAAGAAGAGGACAACCAGCAACATTTTGGCAACGGAGATGCAGAGCGCGGCCACGTTGTTGAACGGGCCGAGATTGATTTCGGCCAATCCCCAGGTCAGCAGAAGCAAAGTGAGCAGGGCGATCCAGACCAGCACGTAGCTTTTTTTTGAGGCGGTTCTCATGCGGAATAACGATGAATCAGGTACAGCAGCGGATAGAGATATATCCAGATGATGTCGACGAAGTGCCAATAGAGGGCGCTTATTTCTATAGGAGTGTAATAAGCGTCGGAAAATTTTCGGCGGGAGGTCATCCAGGCCATGATCGAAAGCAATACGACGCCAACCGTGACGTGAACTGCATGGACGCCGGTCATTATCCAGTAAAGGATCCAAAAAATTTGCGCTTGCGGCGGCAGTTCGGATTTGAAATGGGGGCCGGGCCAGAGATTTTCGTTCAGATCCTCGTGATATTCCAAGCCTTTGACCGCCAGGAAGGCGAGGCCGAAGAAAACCGTGATCGCCAGAAGGCGAAAGAGCCATTTGATATTGTTCTGCCGCGCTGCGTGAACCGCCATGGCGACGGTGAAACTGCTGGTCAGGAGAATGGCCGTGTTGATGGTGCCGAACAAAACGATGGTGTGATGACTTGCCTCGGCAAATGCCTGTGGGTAAGTGGTCCGATACACGATGTAGCTCATGAACATCGCGCCAAAGAAGAGAACTTCCGTCGCGAGGAACGCCCACATGCCGAGGGTGGCGGCCTCTTTTTGCTGAGGCATTTCCTCAAACTGCTCCTGTAATGCGGCGTGCGCGTCAGCCATAAGCTTCTCCTTTTTCGTTTGCGGTAAATTCCGCCTCGGCGGCCTCCGCGGAATATTGATAGGGCGGGCCGGTGACAACGGGGGTTTCGACAAAATTATGCTTTGGCGGGGGTGACGGCGTTTGCCATTCGAGGCCGGTGGCCTTCCATGGATTGGCAGGCGCCTTTTTTCCGTATTTCAAAGACCAAAGAAAATAAAGCAGCGGCAGCAGGTAACCGACGCCGAGAATGGATGCGCCGGCGCTCGACATGACATTATAAATTTGGAATTCAGGCGCGTAGGCGTGATAACGGCGCGGCATGCCGAGATAGCCGAGGATGAATTGCGGGAAAAAGGTGAGATTGAACCCGAGATACATGATCAGCGCGGCGAGCTGGCCGAGTTTTTCGGGATACATGCGACCGGTGATTTTTGGCCACCAGTAATGAAGCCCGCCCATGAACGCCGTGACCATTCCACCGACCATGATGTAATGGAAATGCGCGACGATGAAATAAGTGTCCTGCACATGCACGTCGAAGCCGACGGCGGCAAGATACAGGCCGGTCAAACCACCGATTGTGAAAAGCCCCATGAAACCCAAGGCATACAGCATCGGCGTGGCGAATGAAATGGAGCCGCGATACAGGGTCATGGTCCAGTTGAAAACCTTGATGGCTGAAGGAACGGCGACCATGTAACTCAGAAACGAAAAGACCAGGCCCGCATAGATGGATTGGCCGCTGGTGAACATGTGGTGTCCCCACACCAAAAAGCCCATGATGGCGATGGCCACGCTGGCGAAGGCGACGAAGTGATAGCCGAAAATCGGTTTTCGCGAGAAGCAAGTGACCAGTTCACTCATTACTCCCATGCCCGGGAGAATCATGATGTAGACCGCCGGGTGCGAATAAAACCAAAAGAGGTGTTGGAACAGGATGGGATCGCCGCCGAGCCGGGGATCGAAGATGCCGACGCCCCAAATGCGTTCAATGGACATCAGCGCAAGCGTCATCGCCAGGACAGGCGTCGCCAGGATCATAATGACGCTGGTGGAATAAAGAGACCAAACGAAGAGCGGCATGCGAAACCACCTCATTCCCGGCGCGCGCAATTTATGCGTGGTGATGATGAAGTTCAGGCCGGTCAGAATTGTCCCGAAACCGGCGACGAACACCCCGGCGGCCATCTCCACGACATGAGAGTTTGAAAAGGTGCTGCTGTAGGGCGTGTAGAAGGTCCAGCCGGTATCCACGCCGCCAAACGTCACCGCGTAGACCGCGAGCAGGCCGCCGGCGTTGAAGAGATACCAGCTCAACAAATTGAGTTTTGGAAAGGCGACATCGCGCGCGCCGAGCATCATCGGCAGAACAAAATTGCCCAGCACGGCCGGGATGGAGGGAATCAAAAAGAACCAGACCATCAACGTGCCGTGAATGGTGAAAAGCTTGTTGTAAGTTTCGGAAGTGACCATGTCGCCGGCGGGTGTGATCAGTTCCATGCGCATCAGCGCGGCGGCGATGGCGGCGATGATGAAATAAAAGAGAATGGAAAAGAGGTAGAGGATGCCGATGCGTTTATGGTCGGTGGTGAACAGCCATGATTTGAGCGTGCGGCTCTCGGTGATGTAGTTCTTGGGAACGCGTTCTTCGCGCAGCGGTTCCGGAGATTCGATGGGCATGGCCGTATTCATTTGGCTTCGGCTCCTTCCTGTTGCGGGGTGGTGTCGCTGAGGCTCCTGATATAGGCGATCAACTTCAGCAAATCCTCCTCGCTGACGTGACCTTGAAACGAAGGCATGTCATTCGTATAACCGGCGACAATGTCCTTGGACGGAATCAAAATGGAATCGCGAAGATAGGCCTCGTCGGCGGTGACGAACTTGCCCGTTTGCAATGGAACCGTGCGCCCGAACAGTCCGTTGAGCGGCGGCGCGTGGACGATCGTGCTGTTCACGTGGCATCCGCTGCAACCGTATTCGCGAAAGAGCTTTTCACCCTCCTGGGCCATGCTGGGACCGGGCGCGCCTTGCTTGAGCCATTGTTCGTAGGCTTCGGGAGGCATCACGATCACGCTGCCGGTCATGGCCGAGTGATGCGTGCCGCAGTATTCGGAGCAGAACAGATGATACGTGCCGATTTTATCGGCCCGGAACCAAAGCGTGGTATAACGGCCAGGCACGACGTCCTGCTTGACGCGAAAGGCGGGCAGGAAAAAACTGTGGATGACATCCTGCGAGGCGAGCGTGAGCTTGATGTTTCGCCCGACGGGCACGTGCAGTTCATCAATTTCTCGATTTCCCTCCGGATGCTCGATTTTCCACATCCATTGTTTGCCGACCACGTTGATTTCCATGGCATCGGCGGGCGGCCGTTCGATCCTCCAGTAAACTCTGGCGCCCCAGGCGAACAGGCCGACGAATACGATGGTGGGAATGACTGTCCAGGTGATTTCGATTTTCATTTCCGGCAATTCCACCGGCGTGCGGTCGGCTTTGTTGCCGCGGCGGTATTTGAACAGGAAATAAATCATCGGACCGAACACGACGACCATGGTGATCGCGCTGATGGTCAACAGCGCGAAGAGCAAATGATCGGTGTGACGCGCGACCTCTGAAGCTTCAGGTGGAAAAACGGGGAATTTCATGGGTCACGGGATTTTTCCGCCGTCGAACCGGATGGGACCGCGGTTGGCGCTTCACGAGCGGGAGCGGCGCGTTGCGAACGTCCTCCGCGGCCCATGGCGATAAAAAGCCAGATCAGGGCGAAAAGCGTGATGAGCGCAAAGATGCGGATCATCGTCATGATGAGCGCGCCGTATTTGCCTTTGATGGGGCTGTAGTGAAAGCAAAGCAGCACCAGCCGTTCGATGGGAGAACCGACCTTTTTCTGCGATGCGCCCTGAAGGGCTGCGTAGATCTTCGAGGGAGAAAATGTGATGCCAAAGAAATATTTGGATACTTTTCCATCGGGAGTGAGAATGACCAGGCCGGCCGGATGAGCGTATTGTTTGACGGTGGGGTCGTAGGCGTAATGAAAACCGACTTCATCGGCGAGCTTGCGAATGGCCGGTTCGTCACCCGTCAGAAAATGCCAGCCGGCAGCGGCGCCCGGGCGGCCGTAGCGGCGGAGATACGTTTTCTTTTTGGCGGCGGCGAGTTCCGGCTTTTCCTGCGGATTGATGCTGACGTGGACAACGTTGAATTGATCGCCGATGCTCCATTTCATGTCGTTCATCGCCTCAACCATGCCGTTGAACGTGAGCGTGCAGAGCATCGGGCAGCCATAATATCCCAGGACGAGCACAACGGGCTTGGCGCCGAAATAATCGCCAAGCTGAACCGTTTTTCCGGATTCATCGCGAAACGGCAGGTTCAGAGTAACCTGCGCATTGAGCTTTTGGTCGAAGCTGATTGAGGATAATTGCGAGTCGGTGAGCGACTGTGCGCCCGCGGATAAAGCAAAGAGCGAGGAGAACAAAATTGAAATGGCAGAATGTATCTTCATCGGTTTTCCTGAATTTCCGGTTGTGGAGAATTGGGACGTTGCTGTTGCATTTCGTAGCTGGACGGGCCGGTGGCGGACTTGTTTTGGGAACGCACGGGCAAGCCGCGTTGCAGGAGCAAATCCATGGCGCGCGAAATCGGGATGCGGACCACGCCGTTCGTGCGGTCAATCCAGCCATAGGTGTTCAACTCGGTTTCCTGGGCATGGCGCAATTTGGCCAGGTCAACCTCGGGAGCGATTTGCAGGTGAGGAACGCCCCGGGCTTGTTCCGCTGCCGGGGTGAGCCGCGCGCCGGTCCAGCGGTCGGTGGGCGGGGGCATTCTGCCAAGGCGCTCCAGGACGCCCGCGAGACTGAAGTGCATGATCAGGCCGGCGACGAGCAGGAATACCACGACGCCAAAGATCCATGGCGCGCTGGCGTCGCGTTTTTCATAACCCTTTCCGGCCACGCGCTGGCGGCCTTGAGGTTTGGTTCTAAGGTTTGACATAGACGAAGGCGAATTGCATTCCGGGATCGTTCAGCGGGAGCAACGGCGCCGATTTGAGCTGCCACAGGAAATAGCTCATCCACAAGCCGCCCACGCCGATGGGCGCGGCGAAATCAAGCCAGTGCAAAGAAATGCCGTTCTGATGCAGCGTTGGCATCACCAGCCAATAGGTATCCACGATGTGAACGACGAAAAGCAGGACCGACAAGGTGGTGATGGCGGCCACGCGCTTTTTGACTCCACGAAACAGCAGCAGGAAAAACGGGAGGAAAAAGTGGAACAAGGCAATGGCGCCGACGACGGCTCTCCAGTCGCCGCCGATGCGATGCCGATACCAGTCGAGTTCATGCGGCAGATCGCCGGAATAAATAATCAGGAGTTGGCCGAAGGAGACGTAGGTCCAGAACAGCACGAAGGTCAGCAGGAGATTGCCAAGGTGATGATAATGGACCTTCTCGACGGTGGCGGCGAAGGGTTCCTGCCGCCGGAACACGGTGAGCAGAACGACCACGAACGCGAGCGCGACCAGGATTTGCCCACCGCCGACAATGACGCCGAACATGGTCGAATACCAATCTTTTTCCAGCGAGACGATCCAGTCAATCGAGGCGAACGTGACGAGCAGACCGTAAATGACCGTGCCAGGCCCGCTGAGAAAACGGGCCTTGCGCGTGGGCGCCGCGTCCGCAGTGCGGTCCTGGGCCAGCGAGTATTTGCGGAGGCTGAACGCCATCCAGATCCAGACGAAGAAATAAAAAACCTGGCGAACAATATAGGCCCAGTCGTTTTCATAGGCATGGCGCTCGCGCAGGGCTGGTTCGGCGGCAAGTTTGGCAGGGTCCGCCCACGGGTATAGGTGATGCAGGCCAAAGAAAATCGGGATGAACAGAACCGCCATCAGCGGGAAAACCATGAAGCCCGCTTCGAGAAAACGGCGCGTCGGATAACCCCAGCGGCCGCCGGCGAGTTGATGGATCATGTCCACAATAAAACAACCCAGGGACAGCCCCAGCCAAAACAAGACCGCGAAGAGATAGGAAAAGAAAAATTGTTTCGGGTCCACAAACCAGCCGATTGCGGACGCGACCAGCCCAAGCACCCCGATCACAAGACACACGAGTTGAAATCGATTCAGTTTGGAACGGAATGCGTCGGTCATTTGGAAGCCTCCAGTTGCGCCCGGTTGGTTTCGGGAACGTCAGCCAGCTTGGCATCGTGGCTCAATTGCAGCGCCCGGATGTAGGCGGCAATGGCCCAGCGATCGGCGGGCTCGACGCGCGCGGCGTAGGGATACATCACGCCGTAGCCATGGGTGATGACATCAAAGAAATGCCCGACCGGCGCGGTGCGGAGCCGGTCAATGTGATAGGACGGCGGCGCGGGAAAGCCGCGTTGCGGAATCATTCCGTTGCCATCACCGGTTCGGCCATGGCACGGCGCGCAATAGATGTCGAATCGTTCCTGGCCGCGCAGCAGGACTTCGCGCGTGATGGGAAAAGGGAAATCTTCGACGAGTTTGCCGCCGATTTTGCCGGTGTAGAACGCTTCATCGTCATCCAGTTGCCCGCGCGCGACAGTGTGCGGCGGGAGCGGACGCGAGGCCATCAAGTTGTTCCGGAAAAAACCATTGCGTTCGAGCGGCTTTTCCGAGGGTTGATGGAACATGTCGCGGCGGCAGCCGGTGGCCAGCAACAAGGCGGAAGTCAGAAGGCAGAAGGCAGAAGCCAGACGGGGAACCTTTCGGAGGATCGGTGGCCGGTGTTCCGTGTTCCGTGTTCCGTGGTTCCTCATTCCATCACCTCCGTGACTTTATGGGCTTTCTGGCCTTCCAGGAATTTGCGCGTTTGTTCGAGGTTGAACTTCGGATCCTCGGCTTCGATGCAGAGAAAAAAGCGGTCGATGGAGGCGCGCTCAAATTCCGGAACGTTGAACACCGGGTGATGAGGGTGCGGCAGACGGTTGAGAATAAACACCCCGAGAAAAGCGGATAAAGACGCGAGGAGCACCGTGAGTTCGAACGTGATGGGAATGAAATTTGGCCAACTGTTGTGCGGGCGTCCGCCGACATTCAGCGGATACAATCTGGCCATCGAAATCCATTCCATGAAATACGCGCCGAGTCCGCCGATCATTCCGCCCACGAGCGTGAAGAGCGGTATGGGCGAATACTCGTTGCCTAGCGCCTCGGCGAGGCCCTCCACGGGGAACGGTGAATAGGCGTCCATGCGCCGGTAACCTTCGGCGTAGGCGCGCCGGGTGGCTGCGAGCAATTCTTCGTGTTCCTCGAATTCCGCCATGAGGCCATACAATTCTTTTTCCTCGTACTCGATCTGAGGCTCGGGCAGGACGGCGGGACTGGGTTTTTCCTCGATCACAGTTGTCCCTCCTTGCGTTGCGCGATCAATTCCCGGGATTCAGAAATGGAAATCATCGGGATGTAGCGGATGAACAAAAATTGCAGCGTAAGAAAGAGACCTAGGCTTCCGAGGAGCGTCATGACATCCCATTTGGTGGGATAATACATGGCCCAGGATGATGGGACGAAATCGTTGTGGAGGCTTTGAACGACGATGACGAAACGCTCGACCCACATGCCGAGGTTGGCGGAGAGTGCCACGAAAAACAGGGCGATGTCATGCGTGCGCACACGGCGCGACCAAAGGAGCTGGGGAATGACGCAGTTGACCAGCATGAGGCCCCAGAAAATCCAGCCATAGTTTCCGAACGCGCGATCCCACATCATGTGTTTCTCGAACGGATCGCCGCTGTACCAGGCCGTGAACGCCTCCATGATATAGCCGTAGACGACCATCCAGCAGGTGGCGAGCGTGACGCAGGCCATGTTGTTCAATGTTCGCGTGGTGATGATATTTTGGAGGCCGTAAATGCGGCGGATGGGAATGAGGAGGTTTAGCACCATGGCGAAGCCGGAATAAATGGCGCCGGCCACGAAGTAAGGGGGAAAAATCGTCGAATGCCAGCCGGGCAATTGGGCGACGGAAAAATCGAAGCTGACAACGCTATGCACCGAAAGCACCAGCGGCGTGGCCAGGCCGCCGAGCAGCAGGTAGGCGCTTTGATGATGTTTCCAGTGAACCGCCGAGCCGCGCCAGCCCATGCAACTGATGTGGTAAACCATTTTTTTCCATCGCGTCCGGGCCTTGTCACGAACCGTCGCCAGGTCCGGCATGACGCCGAGATACCAGAACATGAGCGACACGAGGAAATACGTGCTCACCGCAAAGACATCCCAGATAAGCGGACTGCGGAATTGCGGCCAGAGCGACATGGTGTCCGGGTAGGGAATCAGCCAGAAAAAGACCCAGGGGCGGCCGAGATGGAGCAGGGGAAACATGCCCGCGCAGATCACCGCGAACAACGTCATGGCTTCGGTGAACCGGTTGATGGTGGTCCGCCATTTTTGGTACAACAGCAAAAGGATCGCCGAGATGAAAGTGCCGGCGTGGCCAATCCCGATCCACCAGACGAAATTCGTGATGGCAAATCCCCAGGCCACGGGAATGTTAATACCCCAAATGCCCACGCCTTTATAAACGAGATAAGTGACCGCCACGCAAAACATCAGGAACAGCGAAAACGCGAACGTGAAACCCACAAACCAGAACATGGGACGCGGGTGTTTGAGCGGAATGCCCGCGATTTGTTCGCTGACTTTCGCGTAGGTCTCCTTCGGCCCGATCATTTCGGCCGGATAGCCCAGCACGGTCACCGGATACGGCTTGGCCGGATCGGGCATGCGCGGTTCAGAGCCTTGGATGGTTTCCATATTATGCGCCTGACTTGGGTTCCAGTTCCGGGTTTGGGTTTCGGAGTTTCGCGAGATACGTCGTCCGCGGACGTGTGTTCAATTCGCCCAGCATGGAGAAATCCAAGGGATGGGTTTTTAATTTCGCCACGCGACTGTCAGCGGTGTTGAGATCGCCGAAAACAATGGCATCGGCGGGGCATGCCTGCTGGCAAGCGGTTTGGATTTCGTGCTCCTGGATGCGGCGGTTTTCTTTTTCCGCCGTAATGCGCGCTCGGCTGATGCGCTGGATGCAATAGCTGCATTTTTCCATGACACCGCGCCAGCGGACGGTGACGTCCGGGTTATACATTGCGCGCAGACTGGGCGTTTTGTAATCGGCGTACATCAGGAAATTGAAGCGGCGCACTTTGTAGGGACAATTGTTGGAGCAGAAACGGGTGCCCACGCAGCGGTTGTAAACCTGGACATTCAAGCCCTCATGATCGTGCAAGGTGGCTTCCACGGGACACACGAGTTCGCATGGCGCGTGTTCACAATGCATGCAGGGGACGGGCATGTGGCTGAACTCCGGATTGTCGAGCGAACCTTGATAATACGTGTCGATGCGAATCCAATACATCTCGCGGTGTTTTTGAATCTGTTCCTTGCCGACGACGGGAATGTTGTTTTCCGCGTTGCACGCCATGAGGCAGGCGTTGCAACCGATGCACGTGTTCAAATCGATGGACATCGCCCACTTGTAGCCGTCATATTTGTATTCGTCGGTGTAGTAAAGCGTCTCTTCGTCCGGGGGCGCTTCGATCGATTTTTTGACGAATTGAGGATCGGCGCGGAACTGATCGAGCGTGCCTTCGCGGTAAATCTGGCGATCAGCGGTTTCAAGATTGTGGTGTATTTGCGTCGTGGCGAGCGAATAGACTTCAGTGAGCCGCGTGATTTTTAAACCGTAGCCGGACCAAAAGGCGTCCGAGGTGCGCAATGCGCCGGCATTGAAACCCACATTCTGTCCTGTGCGGCCGATGCGCTGCCGCCCGTAGCCCAAATGAATCGTTACGGTATTCTCGGCCTGGCCGGGCTGGATCCAGACGGGACCGCGAACTTTCCGGCCATTCAATTCAAGTTCGACGACGTCGTTGGTGGATAATTGATTTCGCTGCGCGAGCGCAGGGCTCACGATGACGGCGTTGTCCCAGGTCAATTTGCTGGCCGGGCGGGCGCATTCCTGGAGCCAGCCGTTATTCGCAAACCGCCCGTCCCACACGGCCGCATCCGGGCGAAAGGTGAGTTCGATCTCGCCAGCATTCGATTGAGTTGCCGTCGACGCATGGCTGGCGGCATCAGATTTCAGAGAAACATGTTTTTCTTTGGACGCTGAATTCGCGATGAAGCCATCATGGATGGCACGCCGCCAGCCCTTCTCAAAATCGGGCCACCGTTTTTGGGTTTCCCAATATGCCCGGACGTTTTCGTAGTCATCGCGGATGGGTTGTTGCTGAAACATCGCGCCGAAAATTTCGGAGGCGGTTTTGCCGTCATAGAGCGGTTGAATGAGCGGCTGCTGAAAGGAAATCGTGCCGTCGAACGATTTTCCGTCGCCCCATGATTCGAGATAATGGGCCCGCGGCACGTGCCAGGTGGAAAGCGCGGCGGTTTCATCAAACTCGAGGCCGAGATAAATGCTGCGTTTCACTTTGGGCAGAGCGGCGGCCAATTCGAAATCCACGGGCGCGCCATAAACTGGATTGCCGCCGAGAATGAACAGGGTTTCCACGGCGCCGGAATTCATTTCGTTAGCGAGAGCTCGAAGTGAATCCATTTGTTTGGTGGGATGAAATTCCGCCGGTTCGGTGTAAAAGAGGGTCTGGCTGACATTGCCGAGCTTGTCGTTGATCAAATGACAGAGCGCATGAACCGCCGCAGGCTGGCATTCGCCGGCGAACACGAGGCTTTTGCCGTGATTTTCGTTTAAATCCTTCACCACCGCGGATACCCAGTTGCCGAGTTGCGAATTTTGATTCGTGGGCGCGGCGATTCCCTCGATTCCAAGCCCGTGCGCGATTTGCAGGGCGAGATTTGCAATTTCCGCGCTGCCCAGCGGCAAACGATGGTCTGCCATGGTGCCGGTGATGGACGGCGTGCTCTCCGCGACGTAGAGCCGGTTCATGTCATTGGTCCCGGCACTGACGCGGCGGCCATTGGTGAAATCGCGCGCGTAGCGCAATCGATGCGGATGCGCGTAGAGAAAATCGGATTCGAGCGAAAGAATGATCTTCGCTTTGTCGAAGCGGTATTGCGTTTCCACAATTTCGCCGAAAGCAATGCGCGCGCCTTCGCGGACGTTGTCGCGTGAGATGGAGTCGAATTGATGCCATTTGGCTTTGGGAAACTTTTTCAGCAACGCGTCCAGTTGGGCGGAAAGGGTGGGCGAGGTGATGGTTTCCGTAAGAAAACGCAGGCCGGCGCCTTGGTTTGCTTCCAGTTCGTGCATGAGCTGGTTGAGCTCGAAAATGAAATCCGGCCAGGTGCTGATTTCACCATTATGCAGAAACGCCGTGGAGCGGTCCGGATCGTAGAGGTCGAGGATCGAGGCCTGCATCCAGATGCTCGAGCGGCCGAGGCTGGCGGGATGCTCGGGATTGCCATCGACCTTGATGGGATGTCCTTCGCGGCTTTTGGCCAGGACGCCGGTGACATAGCCGCCCAGCGGCATTGAACTCGCATAGAAGAGCGGCACGCCCGGAACCATTTCCGGAGGCTGCTTTACGTATGGCAATATCTCCCGTGGCGGCTGTCTCGTGCAGGCCGTGAGTCCGGCCAAGGCGAGCGAAGCGGCAGCCATCTTCAAAAAGCTGCGCCGGCTCAGCCCGTCCTCCCATTCGGTGGCGTTGTTGGGGAATTCGCGGTGAAGCATCTCCTTGAATTCCGGAGTTTCCGAAAGTTCGTCGAGGCTGCGCCAATATGCCCGTCCGCTGGCGCTGTTGAGGCGCGCGCGGATGGCGGCGAGGTCAAGGGGAGATGCGGGTTTGTTTTTCATCGATGACACATGCTGCAATCGGTGAGTTGCGCGAGGCGGGTTTTGCTGATGTGGTACGTGGCGAGCAACTCTTTGCCGCGCTCCAACTGGTCCGGAGGCGGCTTCCATTCGGTGTTGAAAATCTGATCGCGCGGCCGGAGATATTTTTCCGGCTGGCTGTGGCATTGCAGGCACCAGCGCATGTAAAACGAGTGCGCCTTCCATGTGATCGGCATTTGATCCACCGGACCGTGGCAACTCGAGCAGCCGACGCCTTTTTGGACATGGATGCTGTGGTTGAAGAAAACGAAGTCCGGCAAGTCATTGACGCGTTTCCAGTGAATGGGAATGCCCGTGGCGAGGCTCTCGCGCACCGGCGCCAGTACCGGCGCGTCTTTCCAAACCTGCGAGTGACAGGTCATGCAGGTTTCAGTGGGTGGCAGTCCGGCGAAAGAGGATTTTTCCACGGACGTGTGGCAGTAACGGCAGTCGAGCCCGAGGCCGCCGACGTGATGTTTGTGGCTGAATGGCGCCGGCTGCGCGAGCGGCACGTTGACTTCGGTGGTGTAGGGAGACCAGTAAACCGCGTAGACCACGCCCCAGAAACCGAAAAAGAAGATGACGCTCCCGACCAACGACGCTCGCGCGAAGCTATTGCTGCTCTTTCGGAAAATTTGGGCCATAATTTTGACACAAAAACAATCAAATCCCTGGAACCAAAAAGCGACCGGCCAACCGGTTTTGAAAACTCAACTGAATGCCCTCAACGTTTCCACCGAGGAGAATTTTGGTAAATGGGGCCGTTCCCCCACGCGCGGCCATTTCGGAAAATCGAAACTGCATCAGGCAGGTTTAACGATCGGAAATGTTTCCATAAGCACCGCGCAACACTTGTGGAGACCTCTGCCAAAGCAGGCCCCCTGGAAGAACCCACCGAAAAGTATTTTCGTTTCATTAAAAATACCCTGGTTCGCGCCGGTCAGGAGATCGGCGCTCCGACTTTTGCGGAGGTCTCTTGTGTGGTTTAATCCAAAGGAAAACATTCCACTTTGCGCTCGCGCGCGTTGCGTTCATGTTTGTGCCGATGCATTTGAGGGCGGATGAATTTGATTCGGCGGGCGTTAAAATCCATTACGCCGCGCATGGAACCGGCGAGCCGGTGATTCTCATTCACGGGCTGTATTCCAGCGGCCGGCTGAATTGGGATTTGCCCGGTACGACCGCATTGCTCGCGAAACATTTCCAGGTCATCACTCTCGATTGCCGCGGCCATGGCAGGTCCGGAAAACCGCGGGAGGAAAATGCCTACGGGACCAACATGGTCGGGGACGTGGTGCGGCTCATGGAGCATTTGCACATTTCGAAGGCTCGCGTGGCGGGTTATTCGATGGGCGGCATGATTGGAATGAAACTCACGGTGACGCAGCCCGAGCGCGTGAGCCGATTGGTTTTGTGCGGGATGGGCTGGCACAAGGCCGGCGCGCGCATGAAACGCATCTGGGACGACATTGACCAGGACCGTTTCTTTGTGCCGCCAGCCTGCGCGAAAAGTTTTCCGGCGCTCGCGGTGACGGAGGAGGAAATTAAATCCGTGAAAATCCCGGTCACAATGATCGTGGGCGATCAGGATCCGTGCTTGCAATGGCATGTGGAACCGTTGCGTGAACTGCGGCCCGATTGGGCCGTGCACATTATTTCGGACGCCGATCATTTGAACTGCGTGAGCAAACCCGAATTCAAAACCCAATTGAAGGCGGCGCTGGGGCCACCGCAGACTTGACGAGCGGCCAACTCAATTGACATTGAGTTGTATGCAAATGGAGAAACTGACACTCAAGTCACAGGAAGCATTGCAGGAGGCGCAACGAATCGCCCAGGGCTTTTCACATCAGGAAATCGACGGCGAACATCTGATGCTGGCGCTGATCAGCCAGACCGACAGCCTTATCCCGGATTTGCTGGAAAAGATCGGCGTGCCGCCGGCAGCATTGAAGCCGGACCTGGAGCGGGAACTCGCGCGGCGTCATAAAGTACAGGGCGGCGGCGATGCCTTCCTGAGCGCCAGCCTGAAAAAGGCGCTGGATGCCGCACAATCAGAGGCCTCCAAGCTCAAGGATGATTATGTCAGCACCGAACATCTGCTGCTGGGGCTGCTGGACGAGGGCGACACTTCGCTGAAAAAAATTTTCCAGACGCATGGCTTGAAGCGCGACATGGTCTTGCGCGCCTTGGCGGATTTGCGCGGCAACCAACGCGTGACCGACCAGAATCCCGAGGACAAATTTCAGGCGCTGGAGAAATATGGCCGCGATCTCACGGCGCTCGCGAAGCAGGGAAAGATTGATCCGGTGATTGGCCGCGATGAAGAAATTCGCCGCGTGATGCAGGTGCTGACGCGGCGCACGAAGAACAATCCCGTGCTGATTGGGGAGCCTGGCGTGGGCAAGACCGCGATTGCCGAAGGACTCGCGCGGCGCATCGTCAGCGGCGACGTGCCGGAATCGTTGAAAAACAAGCGGCTCGTGGCCATGGACCTCGGTTCGATGATTGCGGGCGCCAAATACCGGGGCGAATTCGAAGACCGGTTAAAGGCATTTTTGAAGGAAATCGTGGCGAGCGAAGGGAGGATTTTGCTGTTCATCGACGAATTGCACACGCTGGTGGGCGCGGGCGCGGCGGAAGGCGCCACGGACGCGGCGAACATCATGAAGCCGCAACTGGCTCGCGGCGAATTGCGCACGATTGGCGCGACCACGCTGGATGAATATCGCAAGCATATTGAGAAAGATCCGGCGCTGGAGCGGCGCTTTCAGCCGGTGCTCGTGACCGAACCGTCCGTCGAGGCCACCATAGCGATTCTGCGCGGCTTGAAGGAACGGTATGAAGTGCATCATGGCGTTCGCATTCAGGATTCCGCACTCGTGGCGGCGGCGACGCTCTCGCATCGTTATATCACGGATCGATTTTTGCCGGACAAAGCGATTGACCTCGTCGACGAAGCGGCGTCACGCATCAAGATGGAGCTGGATTCCAAGCCCACGGAACTGGATCAGCTTGATCGGCAGATTCTGCAATTGGAGATTGAGCGCACGTCCTTGTCGAAGGAAAAAGATTCAGCGAGCAAGGAGCGGTTGAAACGCCTCGATGAAGAGCTGGCGAATCTGAAAGAGAAAGCCAAGGCGCTCACGGCGCAATGGCAGAATGAAAAAGCCGCGGTGAACGCGGTGAGCGTGGTGCAATCGCAACTCGAACAGGCGCGGACGGAATTGGAACAGGCGCAGCGTCGCGGTGATTTGAGCAAGTCCGCGGAAATTCAATACGGAAAAATCCCCGACCTTGAAAAGAAGCTCGCCGGACTGGAAAAACAGTCGACGACGCAAACGCGCAGCTCGTTATTGCGCCAGGAAGTGACCGACGAAGACATCGCGCGCGTGGTGGCGTCGTGGACGGGCATTCCGGTTTCACGAATGCTGGAGAGTGAGCGGCAAAAACTCGTCAAAATGGAGGAGCGTTTGCAGGATCGCGTGATTGGCCAGCGCGAAGCGCTCGATGCGATTTCCAATGCGGTGCGCCGTTCGCGCAGCGGATTGCAGGACCCGAACCGGCCGATCGGTTCGTTCATTTTTCTTGGCCCGACCGGTGTTGGGAAAACGGAAACGGCGCGGGCGCTGGCGGAATTTTTGTTCGACGACGAGAACGCGATGATTCGCATAGACATGAGCGAATACATGGAAAAGCACACGGTGGCGCGGCTGATCGGCGCGCCGCCGGGTTACGTGGGCTATGAGGAAGGCGGGCAATTGAGCGAGGCAGTGCGGCGCCGGCCTTATTCCGTGGTGCTGTTTGACGAGATCGAAAAGGCGCATCACGATGTGTTCAACGTTTTGCTGCAGGTGCTCGATGATGGGCGGCTCACGGACGGGCAGGGGAGGACGGTGGATTTCAAGAACACCATCATCATCATGACGAGCAACATCGGCTCGCCGATCATCCAGGAATATTTCAGCGAAAAGAAATTGGGAGCGAAAGACAAGGCGGAGATGGAGAAACTGGTGCGATCGGAGTTGAAATCGCATTTCCGTCCCGAGTTTTTGAATCGCGTGGACGATATCATCATCTTCCACAGCCTCGACGAAGCGCAATTATCGCGCATTGTGGACATTCAACTGGAGCGCTTGAACAAGCGCCTCGCGCAACAACGGCTCACGCTGGAAGTGGATCGCTCGGCGAAGAAACTGCTGGCCAAAGAGGGCTTTGATCCGCAATTTGGCGCGCGGCCGCTCAAACGCGCGATTCAGGATCAACTGCTCAATCCGCTCGCGAGCAAGGTGCTGGTTGGGGATTTCAAACCGGGCGACCATATTCGGGTGCGAGCGGACGACGGCGAGTTGATTCTTGAAAATAAGTGAAGTTTTGGAGTGAATAGCGGCGCGCACGGAGTGGCGCGCCCAACCTTACGCCTTCAGTTTCAGAAAATTTTTCAAAATCTGGCGGCCATTCTCTGTGAGGATGCTTTCGGGATGAAATTGCACGCCCCAGATGGGAAATTCCTTGTGCTTCACGCCCATGATTTCGCCTTCCTCGGTTTCCGCCGTGATTTCGAGGCAATCGGGAATGGAATTCCGCTCAATGACCAGCGAGTGATAGCGGGTGGCGGCAAAGGGATTGGGCATGCCTTCAAACAAATCCTTGCCGTTGTGTTTAATGGGCGAGGTTTTTCCGTGCATCATGCGATAATTCACGATGACATTTCCGCCAAAGCTGTGGCCGATGCATTGATGGCCGAGGCAGACGCCGAATAGCGGAATTTTGGGGCCGAACTCGCGGATGATTTCATTCGAGAGACCCGATTCACGCGGAGAGCACGGCCCGGGCGAAACCAGGATGCGCTCCGGATTGAGCGCGCGGATTTGATCGATGGAAATCTGATCGTTGCGATGCACCTGCATTTCCACCTTCAACTCGCCCAGGTATTGAACGAGGTTGTAGGTGAACGAATCGTAATTGTCTATGACCAGAATCATCGGCGACAAAGTAACACAGAACAGTGTTTTGAAAATCAGGAAGTTTTGCGCCGGCGCCTGGAGGAGCACATCTAAAGGCTGGGTGTTCGCAAACGCTCGGAGAATTTCAAACGCTTCAGCGGTTTTCCGCATTAGAAACCGTCAAAACGGTTTTAACGTGAGCCACTCTCTGCGGGTGCCCAGCTAAAGCAGGGTGTTAATGAGATGGCCTTCGAATAAAGGTTTTTCACCCAGCGCGGCTGTTAATTCTTCGTTAGACGCCGCCGCTTCGGCTTGAACAATTCCAACTGTGGCTCTTTGAAGAAATCGTAATTTTTCAAAATGCGGATCATCTGGAGCAAATCGGATTTTTGATAGTTCCGGTTGGTTTCAATCTTCCCGATCAGATCGGCGAGAATCGTGCTGAAGGGGATGACGGCATCAATTCCTTTGGCGCGGAGCAGGGCGATGCTCTCGGCGCGGCCTTGCTCGGCTTGCGGCAGCGTGGGAATGACCAGGATTTTCAGGGTGGAAGCGCTTTCGCCAAAAACGCGCGCGGCCTGCTGGAAGACTTTCGTGCCCACGAAACGGAAGATCTCGGGCGTGCTGGTGATGCGCGCGGAACTGAAGGTCTCCGTATGCCAGCCTTTCACGGCGACAATGGCGCGATCGATGGCGGTCAAATCCGCCGACGAAAGCACGAACGGCATTTCAGTCTCGCGCTTTTGCGGGTGCGTATTGAGAATGAAAAAATCGATGTCGTCTTCCTCGCGTTTCGTTTGCGCGATGTATTTGCGATGCTGCCGAACCAGGAATTCGTGCAGTTCAAAATATTCGCGGACGATGGTTTCGCTGACGGAACTCATGACGAGAGCGGCGAGTGCCGAGTGGCGGGGGACAAGAAATTGAGCGCTTCGTGGACGGCGGATTCTGGAATTTTCCGGCCCCAGACCACTTCGCCGATTTTTTTCGCGAGCACGAATTTGATTTCGCCGGCGCTGACTTTTTTATCGAGGCGCATGGCAGCGAAAAGTTTTTTGCGCTGCGCGGCGCTCAATTTGATTTGCGCGGGCAAGCCGGCATTCAGGAATAATTTCCGGATTCGCTCGGCATCATTGGATTCGAATCCGAGCAGTGCCGTGGAAATACGCGCGGCGGCGACCTGGCCGATGGAAATCGCCTCGCCGTGCAGGTATTTTCCGTAGCCGGAAATATTTTCAATCGCATGGCCAATGGTGTGGCCGAAATTCAGGATGGCGCGCAGGCCGGATTCGGTTTCATCCTGGCCGACGACATCGGCCTTGATTTCGCAGCAACGGGCGATGACGTCAGCCAATGTGTCAGGATCGCGTTTGAGGAGTTTCGGCAAATCGTGTTCAAGCCGCGCGAACAAAGCGGCATCGTAAATGATTCCGTACTTGATGACTTCCGCCAGGCCGGCGCGTAGTTCGCGCAGGGGCAGGGTGCGCAAAGCATCGATGTCGCAAAGCACGAGCTTCGGCTGATGAAACGCGCCGACGAGATTTTTTCCGGCTTTTAGATTCACGCCCACTTTTCCGCCGACCGAGCTGTCCACTTGCGCGAGCAGGGTGGTGGGCACCTGGACGAAAGCGATGCCGCGCAGGTAAGTGGCCGCCACAAACCCCGCCAAATCCCCGACCACACCGCCGCCGAGCGCCACGATGAATGACTTGCGCTCGAGCCGATGTTTCGCCAGCGCGTCGTAACAGTGTTCAACCACCTTCAGGCTTTTCGCGGTTTCACCGGCGGGGACGGTGATTAAGACGGATTCGAACCCCGCTTTTTTCAGGCTGAGTTGGGCCGACCTGGCGAAATTTGGAGCAACGTTGCGGTCGGAAATGACGGCACCACGGGCGCCGAGCTTCAATTCGGCGCAGTATCGGCCAAGATCCGAAAGGAGTCCGGGGCCGATTTTTATCCCGTAACTGCGGGCGCCGAGCGGCACATTCACGATACGCACCGGGGAAGGATAAAGAGTGCGGCGTGCATGTCAAAGATTTGCGCCGATCCCGGGCGGGCCTCCGCTCGCGCTGCTCGCTCGCTTCGGCCCAGGCGATCACATTACGAGCTTTCAGCCGTGGAAGTGTAGAGCCGATCTGAATGATTACTTCGTCGCCTGTTTTACGATTGGCGCCGCGTTGTGGTCGCCGAAGACAGTGTTCAGGCCGGCATTGATCCAAGGATTACGTTCCGTCAGCTTCCAAATCCCGCCACTGCGATAGTTTTCGATGGCGAGCAACATAGGGCCGACATTGATTCCCATGATGGTGTGATTGATCCACGGGCCATTGAGATAATCCGCGAAAAAGACCTGCGGGTTTCCGTTCGCATCCCAGACTGGCCCGATGTAATGCGGGTCCAGGCTGTAGGCATCCGCAAAACCGAATATCGGGCTCCATAAAGCAGGGATGTCGAAATCATGCCGCAATGCCGCGATTGCGTCGGCTGGCACGAAATTGATGGTGCTGGCGGCGCCGTAGACGGGGATTGTTCCCACCTGCAACGCTTTCGTGCCGAGCAAGGTGTTTTCCTGCGTGGGAAGTGCGCCGAACGCAAAATATTCGCTGATGTAACCTGACCCGGGAGCAACCAGATTATCACATGCGCTCAATCCCCAGCTATTTTTGCCGTAAGTGGCGTAATGGCCGTTCGAGCCGCCCATTTTGGCTGCGGCATGGTCAATGCAGAATTGCCGATTGGCGATGATGGCCAGTTTGTCATTCTGCCAAAGATTGCAGGGCAGGGTCGGATGCCGGTCATAGCCTCGATCGGCGAAATCCAGCCAGCAACTGGCGAAGAAATAATTGAAGAGCGAACCTTTCCACGTGACCATGATTTTATCCGGATCCTGATGCGGATAGGAGGCAAACACGCGGCTGCGAGCCAGATAAGTGGCAAAGGACACCGGGTGTTTCGACGAACCCAGCGCGAGCAGATCCACCATCAAAGCTTCATCCGTCTGGCCGTCTACGTGGCCCATGAATGTGCCCTGCGCGTTCGGGCCGGGCATCCAGGCAAGATAAAACTGATTTACGTGTGGGCCGGGCTTGTGGTCCACAAACCAGTTCCATTGGACGCGATCAAAAAGCTCGCGCGAGAGCGTTTGAATTTGTTGGTTGTGGGGGAAATATTCCCTGCACGTGAGCACGCCGTACATGAGCAATGCGGTATCATAAAGAGAGAGCTCCACGTGCGGGTCTTTGCGCGTGCCGGCATTCGCCGCGAGGAAATGATAGTAGAACCCGCGGTAACCGGCGCGGGTAATATCCGCGTCCGGACCGGTGGGCAGTTTGTTGAGGTTCTGGAGAATTGTGACCACTCGATTTTCCAATTCCTTTTTGTCCGCCCAGCCGCGTTCGTGGCCGATGCAATAAGCGGCGAGTTGAAAGCCGATGGTTCCGACGCTGACGATATCCGAGAATGTGGAGCGGTCCAACGCGAAGCCAAGGTCGTCGGTGAACGTCAGGAAATAATAAAACGATCGTTGCGATACAAGGTCGAGCATGGCGTCATTGCTGAGCTTGGAAAAGTCGAGCGGAGATTGGTCCGTGGTAAACGCCAGGTCATCGAGGAAGAGGCGTCCCTTCCGGCGGTCGTTTCTCCAATCTTCAATAACAAACACGATTTCCTTGACGTGCGACCAGTCGTTGGTGGTGAGGTCGATGGGGAAATTGTATTGCGCCCAGTTGGTTTGGTTGGGAATGGAAAACAACTGGCTGCCTAACAGCGCGCCCGCGGCGCTTTTGAATTCCACTTTTAACTGGTGCGCGAAATTTCCCTGGCCGTCGCCGCAGGCCCAGAAGGTGAAGTTGGTCACATGCACGTTCTCGACGCGTGAGGGATTGCCGGAGCTATTGCGCAAATCGCCGTAGAGGTTGGTGAAATTGAGAATGTGCCGGGGATAACTCATTTTACCGAGGGTCGAATTCCACAAGCCGCAAAAGCCGGTAGGCACGTTGTAATCCAGCCGGAGCGAGGCGCCATTGCTTCCGTGGAAGACGCGATTGTCAAAAGACACTTTGATGGTGGCATCTCCATTCGCGAACACGCCGCTATCGCCGGAGAAATTGTTGAAGAATCCCTGGTCGTTATAATCGGCAAACGTCAACTCCGTCGCCCGTGAAACAATTGCAACCGCCATGGTCATGAAAATGCAGAGCGCCAAGCGCAATGCTCGTCTGAGTGGCGGGTAGGTTCTGGCCGTCATATTTCCGCTTAAATTCACGCGAAAACATAAGAATGCAAAGGGGGATTTTTGCCACGGGAACGATTTCGTGGCGGGGCGGGCTACCGCAAATGGCGGGGTGGCCACTATGCTGGCGGTGTTGGCCGGGCGATGGGCACGGTCGGGCTTTTTTCTTTCGGTTTTTGAAAGGTCGTGAAATTTCCGCCTTCGCAGCAGGCGACAAAGCCCTCGGTAACCGACTTTAATTCTTCCCACCGCTCGCGGATTGTGGAGGCTTCTTTCGCAGTAATTTGATTGTCGGAGGCGGCCGTCGCAATGACGGCGAGCAAATCGGCGAATTCCTGGACAATCTCGTTCGTGGCGGGAATTAAAAACGACGGGTGCGGTTTGTTGGTCTTGGGATTCAAAATGAAGAACCCGCCGGAACGCTGGCAAATCCATTGCACTAGGCGGCGGTCGGATGTGCAGCGCATGAGAGATTCAATGCGATCGAGAGGATTGGCAGTGCCGCTGCCAGTCCCGTCGTCGGGTTCGGCCCATTTGTAAATCGTGGAGAGGGATAAGTTCAGTTCGGCGGCTACCTGCTTGGCACTGCATTTCTGAAACACCTCACGCAGCAGTTCGTGTGATTGCATCATAACACAATGAGAGAACAAAGCGGTGGTTGGCAAGAAAACATTCGAAGAAGCCGTTCTAATGCAGAGGCTCAGGCTCTGACAGTTCTTGCGTTTGTAACGTCAGGGCGAACTTCGGGCAATTGATTTTCTGTAATCAGCAATGCGCCATTGCAGAAATAGCGAGCACTTTTCTGCATTGCCTTTGTTTCGCACGGGCCAGAAGACATTGAAATCTTTTTCCAATTGGGCCAGTTCTTCGACACCTTGTTGGGCCATGCGACGGGCGCGAGCATTGTCTCCGCGAGCAACTGCCTGCTGCCAGAGCATGAATTTACAGGATTGCCCGGCCATGCGAGCGGCCAACGTCAACTCGCGGATTGCGGTTTTTCCAAAATGGAAAGCGGGTTTCGAGCGGCTTGCTTTTTCGAGCGTGCGAATCTGCTTTTGAATTTCCCGCAGGGCAGCGTGGATGTTTCGAGGCTGAATGCGCGCATAATATTTCAGGCCGTTGCGGCAAAATAATTCCCGCGCCTCCGGCGGCGGAGCGGCGATGACGGCGCCAAGCGGAGTCACGTTCGGCTCAGAGAAATGAAGTTTGCGATGGGAGAGGCCCAGCGCGAGCGCCGCTTTGGCGACGGCTTCGGCGCGGTCGCGAAAAATCTCACGGCTGAGAACTGGAACCAGGTTCGATTGATTGAAACTCTTCTCGCACCAAGCCATCGCGGCGCCCGCAACGAATGGCAGCCAACTCACCGCGAGCGGTTGAGGGTGGCCGCCATCGCCCCAATCAGTAATCAGATAACCGATGGCTCGGCGTTTGCGGCCGGTGATCGCGGCGCGGCGAAGATTTCGCAGGGCATTATCGTGTTTGCCCACAAGAGTCATCCATGTGGAAGTGCCGGGACAGACGTAGAAGGGAATTCGTGATTTGGCAAACAGCGCCGTCTCGCGTTCAAACGGGTGATTGGCTTCGTAACCCCAATTCAGCGCAATGACATCTCCGGGCAGATTTGAAATGAGTTTTGGATATTTCAGGATGATGTCGCCCCAGAACATCATCCGGCGGCCGTGCCGGGAAACTTCGCGATGGATGCGATTCAAAAAATCCAGATAAACGGCGCCTTTTCCTTTTTTGTGGCAAAGCTGTTTGGTTTGCCCGCGGCCGAGGTCCCACGTTTCGTCACAACCCACATTGAAAAAGTCGCTGGAAAAATTCGGGAGCAATTCGCCGTACAGGCCGCGCAGGAATGGGATAGTGCCGGGATGATTGGGGGCCAGTGTCGATGGCCGACGGACGAAGTCGCCGCTGAAGTCTTCGTATGGCTCGGAAATTTCAGCCAACTTTTTGACGCGCGGGTGTTCGAGAAAATAGCGCAGGTGGCCGAAGGAATTTTGATTCGGCACGAGATCAATTCCAAGCCGGCGGCAGTGCGCATCCAACCGTCGCATTTCTTTCCTCGTCAGCGCACCCCAACCCTGCCAAACGGATTTGTATTTGCGATAGGCGAACGTGTGCTCGATGTAAAGCTGCAGTTCGTTGACCTTGAAAGCCGCAAGGTGCGTGGCCAAATCGAGGAGCGTTTTGAGATTGGGAACGCGGCCGCGGGAAATATCGAGCATCACGCCGCGGCGCGCAAAATCCGGCCAATCGTGAATTTCGAGGCAAGGAAGACGTCGTCCGTATTCGTGGATGAGCTGCGAAAGCGTGGCACGGGCGGCGCGCAGGGCGGGTTCATCACGATAGAAAATCTCGATGCCGCTTTTACGGATGCTCAACGCGTAGCCTTCGGCATGCTCGGGTGCATGGTTGCTTTGGGTTGCCTTCACCGACTGATGCGGCTGGCCGGGCAAAAGAAAACTCCCCGGACGCCGTTTCAGCGAGCGGGGAGTGGGAAGGAGGTTCACTGGCCAGTGTTACTTCGCGATCATGCCGGTCTGGCGCGCGTAATTGAAAATACCGCCGGCGTCCACGACCGGGCGGACATCGCCGAGGGGTTTGAATTTGTGGACCTTGCCGGCGGCTTTCTCGGTAACCGTGCCGGCGTCGAGATCGACGGTGACCACATCGCCGGTTTTTAGCACGTCGCAGAGGCGTTCGGTAATTTCGCAGGGGTAAAGTTCGCCGGTGGCGACGCAATTGCGGAAGAAAATGCGCGCGAAGCTTTCCGCGAGAACGACTTCGCAATTGGCCGAGCCCATGGCAATGGGAGCGTGCTCGCGGGAACTGCCGCAGCCGAAATTTTTGCCGGCAACGACAATGGGATATTCACTGTCGAGATTGCCGTCTTTCACGTAGCGGGTGGAGTAAAGAGATTCAGGCAAACCGCAAAGAGCGTAGCTGCCGAGTTTTTCGTATTCCTCGGCAATCGTCGGCACCAGGTTCAGGTACTGCGCGGGAATAATCTGATCCGTGTCGATGTTGTCGCGCACCACGTAAACCGGGCCGGTAAAAACTGATTTCGTCATGTCAAAAGAGTGGAGCAGGGCCGGGGAGTTTTCAACCAGATTCAATCTTCCGCGGCGCGGTGGATTTTTACGCGGTTTCCAATGCCATGACCTCGTTGCTTTCCATTGTAACTGGCGCGCTGGCGGACAACACGAGGTAAAGATAGGCGAGGCCGCTGGTGGGCGGGAGTATCAGCCAAAGGGCAACCCACGGGCTCTTGCCTCGGCACTTTGTTATTTTAACGGACCAGACGGCATACGCGATGATGTTAAGCACGGGAATAAAGAAGGCGAAGAACCAGACGCGCGCCATATTGGCGGCCCGCAGCAAGGGAATCAATTGAAGCACCGGGACCCATACGAGCGGGCCGGGTGAATTGTGAGTTTTGCGGCAAAGCGTCCACGCGCAGGTGGAAGAAATGAGATGCAACAACAATAGAAGACAAAGGAAGATGTACAACGGTAGCATGCTTCCGCCGGCCAAGTGTTTCAGTTCGGCGATTCCGGCTTTCTGGTTTTGACGCCATTTGCCGGCGAAGTTGCGGACGTCGGAAAGTTTGAAATGGGCGATTTGGGCCAGCGTATGGTTTTTGGCTGAGTCGCTCGAATCCTTGCTTCCGGATGAAGCGACGTCGCCGTCCTTTTTGGGCGGGGCGTCATAACCGAGTGCTACTCGCGTTTCCGGGGACAGGTCGGCGACTTTGACATTGCACACGCCGGTCGAGTGAATGATGAAAATCCAGTCGCGAGTCTTCTTGGTCACTGTCACATTCGTATACGCACCTGTCCTCGTTTGAAGCACCGGAAAGCTGGGATCGGTGTCGCCCATGGTGATGGTGCCCGGCTTGGCGGCGAGCCTTCCGGAAATGAGGACAAAAAGCAGCAATAAAAGTCTGCCTAAACGATGCCGGCATTTTGCAACATTTCTCATCCACTCATTCCCTGGTTTGAATCGTAATCGGTTCAAACTCTCAGGCTTATGCTGCATGCTCCATGCCAGCCAGAGCGCGCAAAAATCATCTTGAAATCGAGGTTTTGTTCATACTTGGATCAAATCGTTGGTATGAATGGCGCCCGAATGGATGATTTCGGCCATGACGCCCTGGCGATTATTTTCCATCAAGCTGCGCAAGCCGGCGCAGATGGCGTCCATGCGGTGGCAGGGGGTGCGGCCTTCGTATAAAAACAGAACGGCGGCGCCGATTTTGATTTCCTTGCCGATATGCCGGATGAGGTTGATGCCTTCGGTTTCAATATTGGCGCGGACGGCACCGGGCGGAATTGATTGGAGGCCGAGGGTGGTGGCGTGTTCGGCGATCTGCTCGCGTTCGATCAGGGAAACCTGGCGACGGGTTGGTTTGCCGGTCCTGCGGCTGGTTTTGCCGAAGTAACGCGGTTCGCCGAGAATTCCTTTTCCGGCCACGAGGCCAATTTGGCTTACGGTTTGCAACGGCGCGCCGGGTTCGGCTGGATGCAAATGCAAGGAAGCGACTCGGGCGGGCGGAGGGGAGGACGGTGGCATGGGGGTATTATTGCTTAAGCGTTTGATTCTGCAAGCGCGCCGCGATTTTGGACTGGGCGGGCATGACCGCGCTTTGGAACTGGCAGACATGTCTGCCAATTTGAAAGCGGCGACGTGTCGCCGCACTCCAAAGCGCGGCGTCCCTGCCTTGGCTTCCCTCTTGCCCTGACCACGGCAGCAACATAAATTGCGCGCGTGCTGGACATTAAACTGATTCGCGAGAAGCCCGATTTTGTACGCCAACGCCTTGCCACGCGCGGAGCCGGCGACGAAGCGCTGGTGGAGAAGATTTTGCAAACCGACGATGCGCGACGGAAATTGCTGGCGGAAGTCGAGGCGTTGAAATCGCGGCGCAACAAGGCATCGAAGGAAATTGGCGCCTTGATGGGGCAGAAGAAAGTGGAGGAGGCGGAAGCCAAGAAGAAGGAAACGCGCGAACTGGGCGATCGGATTGCGCAACTCGACAAGGAAGTCGCTGAGTGCGACGCGCGGCGCGATGCGTTGATGCTGCAGCTTCCCAATCTGCCGCATGAATCGGTGCCAACCGGCAAAAGCGCGGAAGACAATCCGGTGATTCGCACTTCGGGAGAGAAGCCGAATTTCAGTTTCAAGCCGAAGACACACGTTGAGTTGTGCGAGCAGTTGAAGCTGGTGGATTTTGCGCGCGGGGCGAAGCTTTCGGGCAGCGGGTTCATTCTCTACACGAATTGGGGCGCCAAGCTGGAGCGAGCCTTGATTCAATTTCTGTTGGACCTGCACACGAACGAGCATGGTTACACGGAAGTTTCGCCGCCGTTCATGGTCGCGCCGCATTGCTTGGTGGGCGTGGGGCAGTTTCCGAAGTTCAAGGATCAGTATTACGGCGTGGCCGAGGGCGACAAGACGGAGGAACTCGGAAAATTGTATTTGATTCCCACGGCTGAGACGCCCGTGGCGAATATTCACCGCGAGGAATTGCTCAAGGAGAGCCAGTTGCCGATTTATTACTGCGCTTACACGCCGTGTTTCCGCGGCGAGGCAGGAGCGGCGGGCGTGGGCACGCGCGGGATGATTCGCGTGCATCAATTCGACAAGGTGGAGTTGATCAAGATCGTGCCGCCCGAGCGCGGATACGATGAGCACGAGAAAATGCTGGCGAATGCCGAACGGGTGCTGCAGTTGCTGGGCTTGCACTATCGCGTGGTGGTGTTGTGCACCGGTGACATGAGTTTCAGCAGTTCGAAGACATATGACATCGAGGTCTGGGCGCCGGGACAGGGGAGTTATCTGGAGGTTTCGAGCGTGTCGAATTGCGAGGATTTCCAGGCGCGCCGGATGAATCTTCGTTTCAAAACCGAAGGGGGCGACAATAAATTTCCGCACATTCTCAACGGGAGCGGCACGGCGTTGGCGCGGTTGTTTGTGGCGTTGCTCGAGACCTATCAGCAAAGCGACGGGAGCGTTTTGATTCCGGCGAAATTGCAACCCTATCTTAAGACAGATCGAATTCATGCTTGAACCTGAAAAAAGCTCCAAGGACCAAGATCCAAGCTCCAGAGAAGCTCCAAAGTTCAAGCTCCAAACCGCGACGTGCGGGCGCGCAGTTTCGGCAATGAAATACTGTTGGAGGTTGGCGCTTGATGTTTCTCTGGAGCTTGGGGCTTGGGATTTGGAGCTTCGACCATGGGGAATCGTTTCGGGAAAAATCCGGTTGCTTGCCCCCAACTCGTGGTTTTTGTTTTTCCAATGAACGTTTTGCTCGCGAGCAGCGAAGTCCATCCTTACTCGAAAACCGGCGGCCTCGCTGACATGGTGGGGGCTCTGGCGAAATCGCTGGCGCGGCAGGGACATGAGGTGAGTCTCATCACGCCGCGTTACGCGGGCATCGAGAAAAAATTTCCTCAGATCAAACCGCTCGATCTGAAGCTGGCTTTGCCGCTCGGTGCCCGAAAGGTCGAAGGCAAGGTGTGGAGTTTGTCGCCGGCGGAACGGCTCACGATTTATTTCATCGATCAACCGGAGTTTTATCATCGGCATTCGCCGTATTTGCAGCCGGACGGAATCAGTTACCCGGACAATGACGAGCGGTTTCTGTTTTTTTCCAAGGCGGTGGTTCATCTCGCGCGGCGCGTGCTGAAGCCTGATCTCGTGCACGTGCATGATTGGCAGGTGGGTTTTGTGCCGCTGATGATCCGGCACGAAAGCCTGACGGACGGCTGGCAAAATCCGCCGCCGACGGTGTTGACCATTCACAACCAGGCGTATCAAGGCACGTTCCCGGGCTGGCGCTACGAGTTCACGAATCTGCCGTGGGAGTATTTCAACATTGACGGCGCGGAGTTTTACGGGCAGGTGAATTGTTTGAAGGCGGGAATCGCTTTTGCGGATATTGTCAGCACGGTGAGCCCGCGTTATGCGCGCGAGATCACGACGGCGGAATTCGGCTGCGGGCTGGAGGGCCTTTTGCAGAAACGGCAGGACGTGCTGGTGGGCATTCTCAACGGCATCGATTACGAGGAATGGAACACCACGCATAATCCGCACGTGAAACATCCTTATTCGGTGGAGGATTTCACCGGCAAGACGGCCAACAAGCTGGATTTGCAAAAGGAATTGGGGCTGCCGGTGAATGCGAAGGTTCCGTTGTTCGGCAGCGTGAGCCGGTTGATCGAGCAAAAGGGCGTGGACATTTTGCTAGGGGCGCTCGAGGAAATGCTGAGCGCGGACATGCAGTTTGTCGTGCTCGGGACGGGCGATGTCGCGTTTGAAAATGGTTATCGCGAGCTGGCGCGGCGTTATCCTACCAAAGTGGCGGCGCAGATTGGGTTTAACCAGGGATTGTCGCAACGGATCGAGGCGGGTTGCGATTTTTTTGCGATGCCGTCGCGGTATGAGCCATGTGGGTTGAACCAGATGTATAGCCTGCATTACGGCACGGTGCCGATTGTGCGGGTGACGGGCGGGTTGGATGATTCGGTGACGGACATTTCCGAGGACCGCAATCGTGCGGACGGGATCAAATTCATCGAGTATTCCAATGGCGCGGTGGCCAAGGCGATCCGGAAGGCGCTGGCGTTGTATGGCGAGCCGGAGTTGTTGAGGCATTATCGACTGAATGGGATGTCGGCGGATTTCTCGTGGGAAACGACGGCGCGGAAGTATACGGAAGTCTACGGGAGCCTGGTGAAATAGACCGAATAGGGCAGGGGGCGCGAATGTGAGCGAGGGGCAGTGGCGTTGCCGAGGAGAAGTAGGGATGCCGCGCCGCGCGTCCGCGCCGGCGCAATAAGCAAGCGGGCGGAACAAATCGCGTCCACGGAGCCGGAGAACCCCCATGTTGCGCCGCTAAACGCGGCGCGGACGGCGCCAGCGCCGTTCCTACCCACCGCGCGAGCGATAACGGTTGTCGTTCGATTGTGTTTCAGTGTCTGGCGGCGAGACGCCGCCGACACTCGCAGCCGGGACGGCCGCGCTACGTTTTTTGTGGCAGGGTCCGGGAGCTGCGGCCGCGGCGCAGCCTTGCTGGCCGGCTAATTTCCGAGGCCTTTCGGGATGCGCTCGAATTTCCGGGGCGTTCCGCGCGCAACACAAAGCGGCGGAGGGCCGCCGCAGTCCGGGACGCTGGCGCGAGGTTATGACCTGAGGTCTAGCGTCGTCTTCCGGGTTTGGCGCCGGGGGTGGTGGCGGTGAAAAGTGTCTGGACTTCATCGGCTGACAAAGTGCGATTGAAGACCATGACGTCTTGCATCTCGCCGTCATAGGGAGCGCGGTTGACGTTGGCGGCTGGATCGGGCTCGCCTATATAAAGATTGTTGGTGACGTTGAAGTTCACATCCGCGAGGCTGCCGAACGAGGTGATGTTGGGATAAGCCTGGCCGTTCACATAAAACTGAATGACTTGGGCGGCGGTATCGACGGTGACGACAACGTGAATCCATTCACCCAGGTGATTGTTGATGAGCGAACCGTTCGCGCCCGCCGTTTCGGCCTGGTAGTTGCCGCTCAGAAAAATGAGGTCGTTATCGCCATTCCAATTCAGGTTCAGTTCGTAACCGCCGTCGGCGCCGGGTGTATTATAGCCGCCCTTGCTGATCGGAACCGGAAATTCGTCGGGAATGGAGTTGGGCTTCATCCACATGGCCAGGGTCAATTGATGGGTGTCCTGCATGGAAACGAGGGAGGGGCTGTTGGACACGATGAGGGAGGTGGTTTGAGCATTGTTTTTGTTGCCGCTCAAATCGCGGGTTTTTATCCCCGTCGGGACTTTTTGGATCCAAAGCACCAGGCCCTGGGAGGAAATCGGCAGCTTTCCGCCGGCGAACGCGGTGGAAACGGCCAAAAGGGCGGACAGGGTTAGCAGGGTTCGCTTGCCAGTGGTTAAGGTAGACATAAATGATTCCTTTTGATTAGGTTGCGACCGCATTTTCAATTTTGGCGAGGAGAAGTCAAGGAGTAAAGTTTGAGGTTTTTGCGCCGGATTGGAGCGGTTTTTACCCGATTGCGCTGCGGGGGAAAACGCTAAAGCGGTTCCCACGCCCCCGGACCGTACACCCAGCTGAAGCTGGGTGTTAATGAGAGGTGTCTCTGAATTAAACCCCGAATTGTGAAGAATTTTGAGACTCGTCACCTCGTCTCCTACAGGGGATTTATTTTTCGTGATTCAGCTTGGCGAGCCAGCGAGGGTAGTCTTTTTTCAGCAGGGACTCGGGCCAGGCGCCGTAATAATTGTAACCGCCGCGGCGTTCGCGTTCGATTTCGGAGTAGTGGTAGCGAATGACGCTGTCGCGGCCGATGAAGATGGGGCGGTTGGTGCCGAGTTCGTAGAAGCGCGCCCAGAGCGGACCGGCTTTCCGGTTGCGCTCAATCCAGCCGTCGCGCCGGCCGTCGGGCATCATGCGGCGGACGACGCGGAGGCCGTGAATTTCGGTCGCTTTGAACCAAGCAACGGCGCCTTGGATGGCGGCGCGGATCTCGGGCGTAGGATGATCGATCTGCATGAGGTAACGGACTATATCCACGCTTTCGTCGCCGGAAAATGAGGGCGGTTCGAAGGCGCGGGCCCAGGCGGGTTGAAGGGTGTTCTCATCGTATTGCGCGCACCAGACGGTGAGTTTGCCGTTCTCCTTGATTTGCGTTTTCAGGATGCAATCGAGGCCTTTCTCAATGGCGGTTTGGCATTTCGCGCGGCGATCGGCATCCACGAATTGGTAAGGGGCTTTGCCGTGAGCAATGTCGCGCAGGAGGAACATGACGTTCATCATGGCGTTGTCGTTGTAGGTGATGTGCGAGTAATAACCTTCGCGCAACGGGTAGAATTGCGGCCAGCCGCCATTGGGATATTGCGAGATGAGCAGGTAATCGAGGCCGCGGATGAAGGAGTCCTGGCATTGTTTGTCGCCGGTGGCTTGGGCGACGAGGGCGAGGAAACGCATCGGGACGGTGGTGGCGTCGTTGTCGATGGTGTCGGCGCAGCCTTCCTTTTTGATTCGGGCCCAGATTTTATCGGTCGGCGGAATGGTCAGGTCAGTGTTCTTGGGGAAGGCGCCGGTGGTGGATTGATATTGCATGACGATGCCGGCGGCACTGCGGGCTTCGGGGGTGCCATACCAAGCGCGTGGCTGATGAAGGAAGGGTTCGCCCCAGTGAGGTTGGGTAAAGCGTTCAATTGTTTGCGCGTTTGCGGTGAAGCCGGTGAAAAGGAGCGCGGTGAGAAACAATACAAGTATTCGCATGACGGGAGAATCAGACTCGGAAACGGTGCGGACAGTTACACATTTTGGAAGCGCCGGGGCGGAGATCGGCGCTCCGAGGGGCAGGGCAGGACGCCCTGCTCTGATTCCTTGATAAGGTTTCGTGGATTTGCTCTCATGCAGACATGGAGGCGAGTGTTCATTGGCAACCGGCAAACCATCGGCGGGTGGAACGCTGGCTTTTGAGCGCGGCGGTGCTGGCTGCGCTGGCGGCGGCGGTATTCTGGTGGAGTGATGGAGGACACTTCGTTTGCGAATGATCCTCGCTTTGTGATTACGCAGGCGCCGAATTTCACAATGCGAGGCGCCCCGACTGCGAGGTCGCGAATTTCTATCTGGTGGTCCAAGCTGCGCAAGAGATTTCAAAAACCGCGTCCTTTTTTTGCCAACGTCACGTTTCCGGCCAGTCCGACGACCGGATGTTCCGTGTATGGCCTGCTGAACCAGTGCACGGGAATCAAGCTGGTGCTTCCAAAGTCGATGGTTTCCGAGTTTCAGAATGAGGGTAGGAATTGAGAGATTTAATTAAATATAACAAACA